>TARA_R110002110_G_scaffold205066_7_pt1 | contig 508561 bp, 473 predicted proteins | sample TARA_R110002110 | Tara Oceans TARA_R110002110 (sample SAMEA4397330) | marine metagenome | biome: Polar Biome; feature: [SRF] surface water layer (ENVO:00010504); material: water (ENVO:00002006), including particulate matter (ENVO:01000060) such as... | depth 5 m | reverse complement strand
AGCAGCATTATCGCCGATCTTGGCTTTCAGATCAGAGTTTCCCTAAGCACCAATTGGGCCGAGGCGGAGATGTCTTCATCTCCTTACCAAAGTGAGCCCACGTTTGCAGTCCTAAGTTTCGAAGGTAACCAGATAGGAGCTGAACATGTAGCTAGCGATCAAACCGATCTACACTTCCTCGAAGACGGTACACCCTTTAATGAGCCCGCCCCTCGACCAGTTCCAGGAGGCGATGCAACCGGCTACATTGATCCCGACGGCAGAGGACTTGATTCCACCAGCAGTGATTTTGCTTTTGACGACCTCAATAGCGTCGACGCCATTGGCTTCACCGCGAACTTGAACTGGGACCTGTCGTGGGGCTCCCTTATAGCAATCAGTGACTACAAGGAAATAGACAAGTACATCGGAATGGATGTCGATGCCGCCCCCATGAACCAGTTGGCATTTTTCGCCGATGCTGACATCTCGCAGTTTACGCAAGAGATTCGTCTGCAGGGAGAGACAGAAAAGACACAATGGCTGGCTGGTTTCTACTACATGACAGGCGACTATGATAACGCCAACGGGTTTAAAGTCATGACTAATGGGCCGTTGCTACTTCCTCCCAATACTTTTGTTGGAGACTACCCTGCAGAAGTCGAACAAGAAGTCGAAAATTACTCTTTATTCGGTCAAGTGGATTTTGACTTGTCTGAGACACTGACTCTGACTTCAGGTATCAGAGTCATACAGGAAGAAAAAGATTATGATTACCAATTGGTGTATCGAACGCCCCCTGCGTCTCCTAAGCAATGGGCGACTGGCGATCTAATCGGTGATTTTGGCTCTCTGGCAGGATTACCTTTTCCCACGGTACACACTGACAGCACCAGCGATACCCTTTGGACAGGAAAAATACAATTGGATTGGACACCCAATGAAGATCTTCTGGTCTATGCCGGGGTAAATCGCGGAGTCAAGGCCGGCGGCTTTAATGCGCCAATCGATTTCGGTGGCGGACAATTGACTCCCGGGTTTAGCTACGACTACGACGAAGAGGTTTTATATTCTTACGAGGCTGGATTCAAGGGAAGCTTTTTTGACGGTTTGGCACGCCTAAACGGATCTCTCTACTATTATGATTATCAGGACTATCAAGCATTTGTATTTGCTGGGGTGTCTGGCGTAGTGGTAAATGCTGACTCCTCAGTGATAGGCGGCGAACTCGAGCTAACGACTTCGCCAGTCGACGGCTTGGACATTATGGTCGGCCTGGGCATTTACGATGCGGAAGTAGAGGATGTATCGATATCCCCGGGAATAACCAAAGATGTGGAACCTAGCTTTGCGCCCTCTGTAACTGCCAATGGCCTCATTCGTTATGCTTGGCCTGCTTTTGGAGGTGAGCTAGCGCTGCAAGGCACTGCAAGCTACACAGATGAATTCTATTATTCTCTGAGAAACTTCAACTCAACCAAGCTGGACAGCTACACGTTACTTAATGCTCGTGTGTCTTATACTACAGAGAATCAGGATTGGGTTTTGGCCGCTTTTGTAAACAATGCAACTGACGAAGAGTATTCCGTAACGGGTTTCGATATTTCATTGTTCTGTGGTTGCAGTGAAATCGTTACTGGCCTGCCTCAGTGGTGGGGAATCAGCCTAAGACGTAATTTCTAAACGCTCTGCTCAGTCGTATGACGACAAAACTAGCCCATGGTACCATTCTCGCCGAAATGGCAGCCCAAGTGCTGCCATTAACCCGACCTTGAACTGGTGACGAGTAATGGCAAGAAAGAAAAAAACTACTGTGGACAGTGACGAGTTTCATGGAGGATGGGAACTCGGCGGAAACGCTCATGCAATTGCAGCTACCGAGCTTGAATGGGGAATCATGCGGTTTTCTGCAGCATTCGAGCGAACCTGTTTACAATTGGGCGGCATTTCCGGAAGTGGCGATCTGGCATTTCAAGAGCTGCTACTGCTACACGTCGTAGCCATGCAGCGCCACCCTCAAACGGCGATTTCTCTAGCCAGGCAGCTAAATCGGGATGACGTTGCAAATCTACAATACAGCCTACGCAAGTTATTAAAGGATGAGCTGATAGTAAAGATCAAGGAGCCGCGAGGTAAGACCTACACTTATGACCTTTCTGAACAAGGCGCCAAGCGAGTAAGTCACTATGCTCGTATACGCAACAAACTGCTTACTAACAAGACAAGCATGATTGAAGACGTGGACGCCAAGATGGAACAAGCAACGCAGCTAATCAGCTTGCTGACGGGCATATATGATGATGTGGCACGAGCTTCTGCCACGTACACGTCTATCGACTCTTCCGATGCTCTACCTGACTGAAAGCTAAGGTTAATCTCATTCCTCAAAAATTAATGAGATTAATGCCGTCAAAAAGTATCCAAGCTATTAGGAAACCTCTTTTCGACAAAATTGGCCTATCACTCTGCAGCAACTTCATCTGCTGACGAAGCCCGCACATGTCTGAACACTCAGACTGATATCACCACCCTGATAAAACAATTCATTGCCTGCCCGGTATTTAACACATAGGCGTACTTCTATGCCTTTTTAAATAGATTTTCTATTGATTTTCAATTGACATATAATCGATTTAAAATATATATTCTATGTAAGCGATTTGCCAATAACAGAAACGCCGCGAGTTGAGTTCATTCCAAGAAGAAGTAATCGAAACTGAGAGGTCAATTGATAATTTAAGATACCGCCAGCAGCTGCGGGACGCCGCTTGTATCAACCGACGTGGTTTCATAGGCGGCTATCAATTCAGGTATTTAACATCTCGCACCGCACGCTGGACTTACAAAAAGTATACAGCCGTGAGTTGGTTCTAGATTCAGCAAATATTCAGTTTAGCCTGCAGTCAGGATAGGAGAGCCGTAATGACCAAAGCAAAGCCAGTAGTGCGTCGCAGAAATGAAAGTGACCATACAAGTTCAAAACCAAATTCTGTGCGTAAAAACGATCGAAAAACTCAAAGCCAGTATCAACCATACAAGGATGCCGCCTGGGGATTCATCAATCACTGGTACCCGGCATTGTTTACGGAAGAACTGGAGGAAGATCAGGTAGAAGGTATCCAGATTTGCGGTGTGCAGATCGTATTGCGCAGGGTAAACGGTAAAGTCTATGCGTTAAAAGATCAGTGTATTCATCGCGGCGTCAGGCTCTCGGCCAAACCAATGTGCTTCACCAAAGATACTATTTCCTGCTGGTATCACGGGTTTACGTTTAATCTTGAGAGCGGGAATCTGGATACTATTGTAGGTAACCCAGACGACAAACTGATTGGCACTACCGGACTCACTACCTATCCAGTTGAGGAAGTCGCCGGCATGATTTTTGTGTTTGTCCGCGATGACGACTTTGCAGACGATGATGTTCCGCCGCTACATCACGATCTACCGGTGCGATTTCCTCAAAGCAGCGAGAAATACCCTCACCCCTTATGGCCCCCTGCTCCCGGGCTCCTTGACGAAGGTGCAGTAGTGCACGGGATGCATCGAACTGGCACGGCGAATTGGCGCATAGCTTGTGAAAACGGTTTCGACAATGCCCACATCCTCGTGCACAAAGACAACACCATTGTACAAGCCCTGGATTGGATATTACCACTGGGTATTCGGCCAGCAAGCGACGATTGCATAACCACGTTCGAGGAGGAAGATGGACCCAAGGGTTTAATGCAGTGGTTGTTTTCAGAACGTTGGGACCCTGTTCTAGAGAATAAAAAACTAGGCCTCAAGGTAGAAAATGCGAATAGCAGACCCTACCGAACCTCCGTTGTGATGCCAGGTGTTCTGATGGTAGAGAATTGGCCGGAAGAGCACATCGTTCAATATGAATGGTACGTACCTATAACTGACGATACATACGAGTATTGGGAGGTTTTAGTACGTGTTTGTAATGACGAAACGGAGAGGAAAAATTTCGACTACCGCTACAAGACGGTCTACAAACCTCTATGCCTCCACGGCTTCAATGACTGCGACCTTTACGCTCGCGAAGCCATGCAGGATTTTTATGCCGACGGTACAGGGTGGGATGACGAACAGCTTGTAGATACGGATATTTCTCCTATCACGTGGCGCAAACTGGCTTCCAGACACAATAGGGGAATCGCAAAATCCGGCAAGGGGGTACAGGGAACCTTGAAATCTTCAAGCATAACACTCAGAAATCTTGCTGACGGTAAAGCACCCGGTTACAAGGTTGAAAAAATCGAGGACTGATCTCGGTTCGTTCTTATCTTCAGTGAGTAGATTTGGAGGTAGTTGTGCGATGAGCGGTGTGGCTCACGAAGTTATTTTTAGGTTTAGTGATGCTGTGGAATATCGCGTTTTGATGATGTCGGGAGCTAGCGTTCTGGATGCGGCGTTAGACCAGGGTGTTCCCATTCTGTATCAGTGTCGCAGCGGCACTTGCGGTAGCTGTGTAGGTCGTCTTGCCTCTGGTGAGGCACCGATGCGCTCGAAAGTTGCTGCGTCACTACTCAAAAGCGAGCAGGAAGAAGGGCTTCGTCTTACCTGTGCATGTGATGCGACTACCGACTGTGTTATCGAGTTAGATTACGAGAGTAGTGCCGGTGAGGTTAGACCAGAAAAGGCCAGCGTCTTTATCAACAGTATTGATTGGGTAGCCAAGGACGTAGTCAGGCTCAGACTTGAATTGGCCGATGGACACTGGATGAACTTTGAGCCTGGCCAGTTTGTACAAATTCAGGTTCCCGGAACGCAAGAGTATCGACGTTATTCGATGGCTACCGCACCAGAAGAGTTGCCTCAAATGGAATTATTGATTCGGGTTCTGGAGAATGGAGCGATGTCCGACTACATAAGAGGTCGTGCGCAAATAGATGATGTTCTGGAAATAGAAGGCCCCTACGGTTCATTTTTCTGGCGTAAAGATTTGAAATCTCCCCATGTGTTTATTGCAGGTGGTACGGGCTTGGCACCGATGATGTCTATGCTTGATGTGATCCGCAGTAAAAATGGCACAAAACCTGATCTTCTATTGAGCTTTGGATGTCAGGATCAGTCTTCGCTATTTCATGGCGAAGACCTTGAACTACGAGAATTCTGGATGCCTACGCTTCGAACCCGGATTTCGGTAGACCGGGGAGAGCAAGTAGCCGGTACCAGGCTGGGAAACCCGGTAGATGCAGTGGTGCCTGAGGATATAACTCCCGATACGGTTGCGTACCTGTGCGGTCCGCCAAGAATGATCGAGGCAGCGCATCAACACTTGGAAGAGCTGGGCGTTAAAGCTGAGAATATACATGCGGAGCAGTTCGTCGCAAGCGAGTAAGCGCCGGCAACTCTGTGACCAAAAGTAATAACTGGAGATTGACATGACTGTTTCCTCTTTAGGCTACGTGGCTTTGAATGTCACCGATATAGATGCATGGGTTGACCAAATGACTTGTGTGTACGGGATGGAGGTTGTGCCTCGTGCAACAGGTGACGCCGTAGATCTGCGTATAGATGAAATGCACCATCGGTTTACCCTATATCCATCTAAAGAGGATTCTGTGGCTGGCGTGGGCTGGGAGGTAGATACCCTCGACGCTATGAATAATTTGATACAGGGTTTACGCGATTATGGTGTAGAAGTTCGAGAAGCCAATGAGGCCGAGCGTGAAGAACGTAAAGTGCGTGACCTGTTTTTTTTCATCGACCCCGCCAGCGGTATGAAGTCGGAGATTTTTTATGCCCCTCAATCAGAGCAATATAAATTCTCACCTTCACGCGGAATTGACGGGTTCGTAACAGGTGGCTTAGGTCTTGGTCATATTGTCTACATAGTTAAGGACTATGAAGAGAGCAAACGCTTTTATACCCAAGTAATGGGCTTCAAAATCTCCGACTACATTGTCTGGGACGACAAAGAGAAGGATGCAACGTTTTTTCACTGTAACCCACGGCATCATTCACTGGCCATTATGCCGCCGTTCGAACCCTTCCAAGGAGGGGAGCTGAACCACATTATGCTGGAAGCGATGACGATAGATGATGTCGGCTATGCTTACGATGTCGTTCGAGACAAAAACATACCGCTGCTATTTGAGATGGGTAGGCACACTAACGACCATGTGAACTCCTTCTATATGTTTACGCCCTCTGGGTTCGCTATGGAATACGGGTATGGCGGTGTACTGATTGATGACACGCAATGGAAAATTCGCAGTTATGACGCACCCATGTTATGGGGACATCGACCTCCGCCTCTATGACCAATAAAACAAAGTGCAAATCCAATATGAACAGCCTTTTCCGTCTAAGCGCAACAGAGGCGGCGATAAAGATTGCTTGTGGAGAAATAAGCTCTGAGTCATTGATCCGAGCCTGTCTGGACCGCATTAAGCTGCGTGACGGGCAGGTCAGGGCTTGGCAATTTTTAGACGCCGAAACTGCGATCCGCGAAGCCAGGGCTCGCGATAAGCAGGAGCCAGTTGGACCTCTGCACGGCGTACCAGTGGGAATTAAGGATGTGATTGCTACCCGACAAATGCCTACCGGCTACGGTTCGCCGATATTCGACGGGCAGTATTCAACCGAAGATGCAAAGTGCATCAGCCTGCTTGTGCGAGCTGGAGCGATCATACTGGGTAAGACGGTCACTGCGGAATTCGCCACATACAAACCCGGCCCTACTACCAACCCTCTTTCACCAGAGCATACCCCTGGAGGGTCTTCCAGCGGCTCTGCCGCCGCGGTCGCGGATTACCAGATACCCATCGCACTGGGTACGCAAACAGCCGGCTCGATTATCCGCCCTGCCAGCTACTGTGGAATCATCGGCTTCAAGCCAACCAAGCCTAGATATGATGACTCTGGTGTCATTGAGACTTCTCCCCATTTGGACACACTCGGGATATTTGCGCGGTCGGTTGACGACATTGCTCTGGTGGACTCAGTACTAGGAGCAGACAGCGGCAAACAGATGAAGGCACCGCAAACACCGACTATAGGCGTGTGTCAAACCAATGTCTGGGACCAGGCCTCCGCCGACATGCAACGAGCGTTGGCTACGACTGCTAAGGCTCTGGAGGCAGCCGGAGCGACGGTGGTAAAGGTTAAATTACCAGAGCTGTTCTCCGGGCTTCCCGAAGCGCAAAGGAAAATTCACGCTCGTGAAGTGTACCAAGCTCTGAGTAGTGTCTGGCGTGAACACCCTGATCAAATCAGTGATGCCCTCGTCAACATGCTGTCAATCGGGATGGAAATGAGTCAGCAAGTTTATGATTCTGCCCTCGCTCTTCAAAGGCGCTGTCAGGCCGAATCTGAGACCGCCTTTGGGTCTGTCGATTGCCTGCTAACACCTGGAGCGACTGGCGTTGCCCCTAGAGGATTGCAGGCAACCGGTGATCCGGCGTTCAACCGTACCTGGACTGCACTGGGCGCCCCCTGCCTTGGTTTTCGGGCTGCAACAGTAGCCGGATTACCTTTGGGTTTGCAGTTGGTGGGTCGGCCTGGTGAGGACTCGCGTTTAATAGGTATCGGGGAATGGGCAGTGCAACAGCTTGCCAACAACGTGTGATATCAATTTCCGTAACACAGTCCAAATGCCTTGGAGGCACTCATGGAACCAACTATTCGCAACCCTCTCAGCGAGCAGCAAAGCCATTGGTACGAAAAAGCCTGTGAAAAACTCGATTCAAAGCGGTTGCAGAAACTGATTTTTCAACTGACAGATATTCACAGCCCTACGGGCGCCTCTCGCCAAGCTAGCGAATTCATGGCCGACCGCATGGAACAGATCGGCCTTGCGGCAAAGTACTATCCGATGAATGAACTGTCGGGAAATGTTATGGGAGAGCTGAGGGGATCAGGCGACGGCGCCAATCTGCTGCTTTACGCCCCGATTGACACTCATCTTGAGGGGAACGAAAGTGATTTCCCCTGGGCTGGACCGAGTCAGTTCGTTGATATGAAGCCTCATGCAACCGAAGTCGGTGATTGGGTTTATGGGTTGGGCTCTTCAAACCCCAAAGCTATGGTTGCGACCCTGACTGAAGTAGTGAATGCGCTGGTGGACGCGGAAGTACCTCTGGTTGGGACTGTAAACCTTGGATTTGCCGATGGCGGCATGCCCGTCAATATTCCTGAGCGGGCCAACGCTGGAATGTCTCACGGAGTTCAGCACCTCCTAAATCGGGGAATGGCGCCAGACTTCTGCATCATCATGAAGCCATGGAATTGGGTCTATCACGAAGAACCTGGCATGGGATGGTTCAAGGTGACGGTCAAAGGCACCTTGGGCTATGCCGGGGTACCACGTGGCACCCCAGGGTTTCGCAGTGCTATCGTACCCGCTGCCCAGGTAATTCTGGAGCTGGAAGAATGGCTGCCCCAATATACCGAGCGGAATACGTCGGGGGTAGTGCGCCCCGACGGCTGGATCTCTGCGTTACGCTCAGGTTGGCCGGAGAGACCAGCTTTTCCGTCGGCAGCCACCGAAATCTATTTCGATGTACGAATCAATCCACGTACCACCCCGGCCGAAGTCAAGTCACAGGTCGGCGAATTTATGCGTTCCTTACAGACAAAGCATCCCGAGTTGGACCTGGAGTGGGAGATGTATGGCTCTGTTCCCGGTGGTAGTACAGATGTCAACAACTGGATTATCCAGTCCGCGCGGCGCGGCTGGGAAGAGGTTGAGGGCAAGACGTATACAGATCCCGATCTTTTGGGAGGGCAAACGGATGGCTCTATTATCCGGCGACTGGGAATCCCCACTGCGCGCGTAGGGTGGCCCTGGCCGGCAGAGGGATCACCGGAGCCCATCGCTGAAGGACTCGGAGGTATGGGAGCGACGTATGTACCAGATCTACTGCCCTGTGCACGTAAAATTCTTTTTTCGGTTATCGACACTTGCATGCGCTCAAGGAAAGAATTGGGAGTGTAAGCAGTGAAACCGACTTTCAATCCGCGATTTGCGGGTTTTACGATTAATGCAGAAAATAAAAGTAGGAAATAGCTAAACTTATGGAACTTTATGAAGTAATGCGTACCACCTTTGCTGCGCGCGATTTTACGGATGATCCAGTGCCAGAAGAGGTTCTACACAAGATACTGGACAATGCCAGGTTTGCACCCAGCGGCGCCAATCGGCAAGGATGGCGCGTGGTGATAGTCCGAAAGCACGAAACCAAAGCTGTAATTGCGTCACTTATCGAACCCACACTTCAACGTTATGTAGCTCAACGTGATGCTGGGGAAGAGCCTTGGAATACCATCAACCCCAGTTCTGTCACTGAAGAAGAAATAGCAGCGACTGAAATTCCGCGCGGTATGGTTGACAAAATATCCTATGCGCCAGTGGTCTTACTAGTTTTCGTAGATCTATCGGTAGTATCTTCATTCGATAGTAACCTTGATCGCGTAGGGTTAATCAGTGGTGCTTCAATATACCCGTTTGCGTGGAATATATTACTCAGCGCACGAAACGAAGGCTACGGTGGCACTATGACTACTTTTGTTGGCGGACAGGAAAGTCAGCTGAAAGCGCTTTTGAACGTACCGGATGAATACGCTTTCGCAGCTATGATTCCAGTAGGAAAGCCCATCAAGCAACTGACTAAACTCAACCGCAAACCCGTTGAAGCATTTGCTGTTAAGGAGAAATTCGACGGTGAAATGCTGCAAGGACATTCCGGATGACTTGTAGAAGGTATACGCAAATCCACACGCCAACGACACACTTCTAAGAGCTGCTAATGCAGCGTCCTGCTATAGCCAGAAAACAACGGACACTCTTCTATGACAACGCTAGATATCACTGAACCTTCAACGAGCAAGTTTGCACAAATTCGTGAGGGCGAGCTCAATATGCAGGTCCATTACAATGATATAGGTGATGGCGCAGAAACCGTGGTCATGCTGCACGGATCAGGCCCCGGAGCTAGTGGATGGGCTAATTTTCAGCGTAACATTGAGCCGCTGGTGAACGCTAATTTTCGCGTGCTGTTGATGGATAGCCCTGGCTGGAGCAAAAGTGACCCGGTAGTTTGCAATAGCTCCCGCTCAGACCTGAACGCCATCGCCCTGAAGGGCTTACTGGACACTATTGGTGTTCAGCGAGTGCACATACTCGGAAACTCAATGGGAGCCCACAGTGCTGTCGCCTTTGCGCTGCATTACCCTGAACGCGTTGGTAAGCTAGTGCTCATGGGCGGCGGAACAGGTGGTGCCGGTGTTTTCACCCCAATGCCCACTGAGGGAATTAGGCGTCTAAATAAACTTTACTGTGATCCGACCATTGAAAACCTGAAAGAGATGATGGATATCTTTGTCTACGATACCAGTGACCTGACCGATAGTTTATTCGAAACGCGCCTGGAGAATATGTTAGCGTGCCGCCAACATCTGGAAAATTACACCAAAAGTTTGGAGGCTAACCCTAATCAGTTCCCGGACTATAGCTCGCGACTTGGAGAGATCAACGCTGACACGCTGGTGATTTGGGGACTGCAGGACCGCTTTGTACCCATGGACTATGGATTGCGTTTGGTAGCTGGCTTAACAAACTCTGAGCTGCATATTTACAACCGTTGCGGACACTGGGTGCAATGGGAGCATTCTGTAAAGTTCAACCGTATGGTGTTGAATTTTTTGAGCCACTGAGCAAGAAAGCTCTTGTGGGTCCTGGTTGCAGCTAGCGCTAGAAAACCAACTCAGCCTAAAAGGGGAAGGATGCAGACAGCTGTGCACTAGGTACAGTCATGCCGCCTGATTTAAAAACATAGTGAGAAAAGAGAGCGCGATGAAAGCATACTTATTGAATGAAGTTGGTGGCGTTGAGAATCTAATTTTAACTGACGTGGAACGGCCACTCGTTAAAGACAACGAGGTATTGGTGCAGAATAAAGCAATCAGTATCAACCCGGTTGACGTAAAAACCAGAATTTCCCCTGATTTTCTGAACATGATTCTGGGCACTGAACCTCCGGTGATTCTGGGGTGGGATTTTGCGGGCACAGTTAGCGCTGTTGGCAAACATGTGACTAGGTTTGCTCCGGGGGATTCTGTCTTTGGTATGGTGAACTTTCCAGGTCACGGGAAAGCCTATGCAGAATATGTGGTGGCACCAGATTCCCAGCTTGCCCATATTCCCAAAAGCTCATCCTTCCGGGACGCTGCTGCTACCACGCTCGCTGCCTTGACAGCTCTTCAAGTCCTGCAATCGTATGTTAAATACGGCGACCGCGTCTTGATTAATGGCGGCTCTGGCGGTGTAGGGCATTTCGCGATCCAGATTGCAAAACACTTCGGCGCATACGTCATATCAACCTCATCAAAAAAAAACAAGGATTTCGTAATGTCCTTGGGTGCCGATGAGCACGTTGATTATCAGCGCGATAGCGTTGAGGATATTGCCTCAGAAATTGATTTTGTTCTAGACACTGTGGGTGGAGAGGCTCTCGAAAACGCATTGAAAGTAGTCAAGAATGGCGGGGCAGTCATTTCACTGCCCAATCCTCAATTTCCCAAAGAGGTAATTGACCATGCGGAAAAACACGATATAGAGGTTTCGTTTTTCACTGTCCTGTCGAATGGTAATGATATGAATTGTCTTAAAGATATGCTTGGCAACGGTGTGCTAAAACCGCATATATCGAAAGTTTTCGTATTTGAGGAAATAGCAACAGCTCATTCTTATATTGAATCTGGCCGAACCGTAGGGAAAGTCATTGTAACTCTGGAGTCTGCCATACAAACCTGACACTTGGGTGTCAGGCCAGCCGCATCACTCAGGCGGCGATTTAGCATACAACCTTTCGTAGCGCCATCGCGCCCAGCGCTGGTAGCAGGCATTCGCTACAGGCCTGATCAGCGGCCAGCGCAGCACGCGCCAGAGAGCGGCATAGCGGGTACCCTGCCATGCGGCTACGTTGGCATCCAGCCCGGTCACGATTTCCCCGTCTGCGCGCTGCAAATGCAGCGTGCGAAGCAGATCGTCTTTCTCTGGTAATTTTTCATCCGGTGTCAGCGCGTGAATATCGACCAACTCCACAGAACAACCTGCGGCACGGCCTAATTTATCCATCTCGGCGACGCACAGCGGGCACTGTCCATCGTAGTAAAGTTTGTTGTTACTCATAAGGTCAGCGAGCCGCTATTTCCGTAATCATGGAATCTACCTGATAGCGATCATAATCCAATACCCGCATGTCATCGACACCGGGCTCATAACAGACGGTTGCTCCCGCCCCGGCAATCCGTAAATGCCAATCCTGTAGGCAATCCTATAGGCAATCCGGCGATCACTGGCTACACTTAGCGCTCTATTTCATACCACGTAAAAAAGGAAAAATGTATGTTCAGTCATATCATGATCGGTGCCAACGATGTCGCCGCCGCCAAGACGTTCTACGATGCAGTGCTGGGAGCACTGGGACATGCGCCCGGCACTATCGATGAAAAAGGCCGCTGCTTTTATTTCACTGAATCGGGCGTTTTTGCTATCACCAGGCCCATTGACGATCAGCCCGCCAGTCATGGCAATGGCACTACCATCGGCTTTGCCGCCGCCGACCCCGCCGCAGCGGATGCCTGGCACGCAGCCGGCCTCGCCAATGGCGGCACCACCTGCGAGGACCCACCCGGCGTGCGCGAAGGCGCTATCGGCAAACTCTACCTTGCCTACCTGCGCGATCCCTCTGGCAACAAAATCTGTGCCCTGCATCGCGTGGGCTGAGGCAAGTCATTCTGTCGCGGCTGTATCACAGTCGCGCACGGATCTTTTGAAAACCGCACCGTTGCGGCGAACAGCAAAAACCCGAGCTCACTCTGGGCCGACATACTCAAATCGGCGGCTCGTCACACCCTCATGTTCAACTGTTTCCACGAACATCGAATGCGGACGTACCCACAGGCCGCTGTCGTCATATAGCGGCGTGTATACCACTAGCAGCTCCTGGGTCTCTGAATGACGGGCCACGCCGATGACGCGATATTCACCGCCTTTGAAATGCCTGTAACGGCCGCTCTGCATGTCTGGCTCTCCTGTCCCAATTGGCTCCACTATACTGTACGCTCAACACGGCAGGCGAGTGAGATCAACGCATGACACCCAGACCTTTAAACACACTTTACTGGCGGCACTACCTGGCGCTCGCTCTGCTGCTGGGCCTGGTACTGCTGTGCTGGTCCGGGTTCTTTGACGAGTTATCCAACAACACGATAGACAGTGCCCTGGCCAGCGCCGGCATTATTTATGCCTCCGCCAGAGGGATCAATGCTCTGGTATCGGTACTGCAGGGAACCGAGATCAATGCGGTTGTGCTGACGATTGCCATCGGCGAAATGCTGGACCCTGTCAATGATCTGATCGAGCGCTTCTCCGGCGTCATGCTCATTGCATTGGGGTCACTGGCGATCCAGAAAATTCTGCTGGGTATCGTGTCACACCATTTTTTTAATCTGCTGCTCAGCGCCGTGGCCGTGTTGGTCGGTGTCGGGTTCCTGTTGCAACAGCAGGCCATAAAAGGCGCAGCAATACGGTTGTTTATCGCCCTGGCGGTACTGCGCTTTTCACTGGGATTGGTAGTGTTGGCCAGCGGCTGGGTAGACACCGCTTTTATGGCCGCCCAGGACAATCGCCGGTATGAAGCCATGCAGTCCTTCCAGGGCGAACTGCGCGCCATCAGCACTGTGGCAGGCGTAGGCAGCGCCTCACAGGACGCTGTCAGTGCAACCCAGTCTCGCATCGATCGGCTGGCCGCGGCGCTATTGGTCGAACAGGACAACATGGCAACAGCGAGCGCTGCTCTGCGCGCGGCACAAAGCCGGCTGGATGAAATAATGGCCCGGGAATCCTGGTGGGACACACTCAATCCCTTGAGCGAGCCACCCGCCGCAGTTCGGGCCGCACGCAGGGAAGTCACACTGCGCGAGGAATCTGTCGAGTCCGCCGCGCTGATGCTCGCCTCCATTGACGATACACTGCAAACCGAACAGGAGGCGCTGGACTGTCTCAGGAAGCAACAGGCGGGCGAGACATGCGGTCTGATGAAGGGCATTGTGGCCAGTGCCTCGCCGACCAGGCTCGCGGCACGCATTGGCGATCTGGAGGAAAAGGTGAGTGATTTTTCCGGCAATCTTATCGCGCTGCTGATGTCGGCGCTGCTCAAGTCACTGCTGATTCCGCTGATGTTTTTCTATGTGATCACCCGAGGGGTCAAAGCCCTGTGGTCTGCTACAGGGCAGAACAAGACGTTACGCTAGCGGCAAACACGTTGTATCCGGGCAGCGCCCCGTAGAACTTGCCCGTCAGCAAAAGCTGATCCAGAATAATCAAAGCATCTGTACAACGCGATTTTCACCCACACTGAAAACAAGGAGACTGGCATGGATCTGCTGGAGATTTCTGAAAAAAGGACAATGTCTCGCGAGGAAGCAGCAAGTTTGCTGCATGAGATCGCCGACACGCTGGCACGACACAATGAGCTGGAAATGACACGAGACGGCAAAACGCTGCGCGTTAAAGTGCCAAAGCAGGTTGAAGTGGAAGTAGAGGTGGAAATTGAGGACGATGAGTCCTCTCTGGAGATCGAGATTTCCTGGTAGGGCACACTAAACTGCAACTGAGAGGCCGCTTTTCGCTCGCATAGTCAGACAAACCGGCTAAACTAGCGGCCCATGGAAACACGCCGACAGATTATTTTGCAGGGCATCACGGATGTGCTGGCCATGTTCCTGCCAGCGGTACCCTTTGCCCTGGTATTGGGTGTGGCCATTGCCAACTCGGGTATCAACCCGTGGCTTGGCTGGGCCAGCTCTGTCATCGTTTTCGGCGGGGCATCACAGCTGACGCTGATCACCCTGCTTGGCGACGGCGCCGCAGTCGCCGCTGCGGTATCGGCAGCCCTCATCGTCAACGCGCGCCATCTGCTGTATTCGGCGGCCATGGCGCCCACATTCCAGCAACAACCGCGCTGGTTTCGCTGGCTGGGGCCCTACCTGCTCACCGATCAGGCGTTTGCACTGGGAATGCTGCGCATCAATGATGATCCCGCCAACTTCCGCTTGTATTACCTGACTGTCGGCGCATTGTTCTGCGTGTTGTGGATCGTATTTACCGGGCTGGCACTGGTAATCGGCCCTGTTATCCCGACACATTGGAATATCGGGCTTGCAGTTCCGATCATGTTTCTCGGGCTGCTGGTAATGTCGGTGGACCGGTGGCCCAAGGTAGCAGCGGCGATTGCTGCGGCCGGCACCACCTACCTGTGTGCCAACCTGCCGAATGGTTCCGGCTTGCTCATAGGCGCCTTTGCCGGCATCATCGTCGGTGCAACCCTGGATCGGTTACGCCGATGAGCGCGTTGTTCGCCATCGTATTGACCGGGCTGGGCACCTATTTCAGCCGCGCCGCCTTTATCCTGGCATTTGCCAATCGACGCATACCGCCCAGGCTGTTGCTGATTCTGGAGTACGTTGCTCCGGCGGTTCTGGGCGCGCTTGTTGTCGCCATGCTGACCGGGCACAACGCAGGCGGCGCCCCAGGCTACCCCGAACTGCTCGGGCTACTGGCTGCCGGAATCACCGCCTGGAAAACGCATAATCACGTGTTCACCCTACTGGCTGGCATGGGAGTATTCTGGGCCCTGGCCGCAGTGATGCCGCTGTAGTCAGCAAACAGGGCAAACAAAAAAGGCGGCACAGGTGGCCGCCCTTGTTCACGCGTTATGCACCCAACTAGAGAGTGTACTTCACCGTTAATGACACGTTGTCGCGGTCTTTCAATAAACCACCGGTACCGGCGAGTACCGGCCCGAAGCGCGCGTTATAGGCCGCTGTGACCAGCCACTGCTGATTGATATCGAGTTGCACGCCAACACTGGCGGCGCCGCCCTCCTCGTCACCACCGGCGCTGGTCGGGGATTTCTCCCCGTCGATAGTGTAGTTCACACTCATCGGCAGACTCATGTCCCAGCCTGGACGAACCTGATACCAGGTGGGTCGGAACACGGCGGCAACCTGGCTGACGACTCGCCCCTCATACACGCGCGAATCCAGTAACTGGCAATTTTTGGTGCAGTCATCCAGCATGGAAAAGGTCGCTTCGAGCAGCAGAGTACCGCCATCCCACAGCCCCAGATCAGCGTTGAGAAACTTAACGCCATTGATATTCAGGTGCCATGTATCGCCCACGGCCCCGGGATAGTTATCGGGATCGGCCGCCTGAAAATCGATGCCGGACTGCAACACCGAATCACGGAACTCCGGGGCCAGCCCGTTATTCTTGCGGTACACCAGATCCATCCCGACGCTGACACCGGCGATCTCCTTGTTCAGCGCAATACCGAACAGATCGATGTCATTCTTGAACACCCACTTGCCCTCGCCAAAGGCATTGGTACCGGCTTCCAGGTCCAGGCCGGGCGCATTCTCACTGCCAATCACGCCGATCAGCCCATGCAGGTTTTTGTCGGTGTAGTTGATATAGATAAAGCTGGTTTCAAGGCCAAGGCTTTCCACGTAATACTGCACATTGAAGCCATAGTCACCGGTGTCTTCACTGAAACCGCGCATTTTGTGACCGGTTCTGATGGGGTCCCCGGGCAGGATCGCAAGAAACTCAGAGTTCTCGGACAAGCCCTCGGCCGGGCTCCAGTAGGTGCCATCTTCGGGGTAACGGTAAGCCTGGAACTCATAGCTGTAATAGGCATTCAGGGTAAGATTGCCGCCCAGCTGCAATACACTGGACACCTTACCCGTAGGCATAAACAGCTCTTTGGCTTCAGAGCCAGGTACAGAGAGCGCCTTGTTGAAATCAATGGGGGCCATCGCGCCACCAATACCGTGCAACGCGCCGTTGGTCAGCAGACCCTGCCCCCAGTAGATGGTGTGCCGACCGGCGCGGATGCCCAGCGATGTCTCGTCACCAATATTGAAATTGGCAAAGACAAAGGCATCCAGTAACTCACCGCCGGCATAGTGCAGGTCCTGCGCTTCATGATTGTACTCACCCACTTCTGCACTGGGCGAGGCCCAGCTTAGCCGGCGATCCTCAGGGTGATCGTTTTCACCATCACCGTACTGGGGGTCATACCAGGCTGAGCCACTGATGCGAAAACCAAAATTATCCTTCCACACCACATCCAGTTCCGAGATGACGTCCAGGCGAGTGCTGACCAGGCCGCCAGACCTGCGATTGACAGACAAGTCTGCATCATCGGCCAGCTGAAACGCTGCGCCTGCCTGATCGGTAAGAACATCGTCATCCTGCTTGGCGACACGTGACATCACGTTCAATTTGAACGTGTTGTCCCAGCGGATACTCCAGTCATCCGAAGTATCAAACTTGAAGGCATTGGCCTGGCCGCTGATTGCGGCCAGCACAGATAATGCGAGTATGTGCTTTTTCATTATGATTATTCTCCGTCTTCAAGCGTCGATCAGCGGATGCCGCCGCGTGCCAGTCCCTTGGGTGAAAAGTAGTTGGAGGGTTTGTCCGAGCCATTCCTGAACCTGCCAGGAATCGGTTTGGCATTGAGATTGTAGATCCCCTGCAACAGATCATAAGCGCCGTAGGACGCGTTAAAGCCGGCTTTGCGGTCATACAGCTTGGCGCCGTAGGTGTACTGCACGCGCCACAGGTTGCCACGGCCGTCGTACATTTCTCCGGCGGTGGCAGCCCAACTATCTTCAACAAAGTAAAAACGGCGCTTGCTGTAAAGGTGTCGCTGGCCTTCCTTCAGGTTTGCTTCAACCACCCAAACCCGGTGCTTCTCCCAGCGCACAAACTCTGGCTTGAGAAACTTCTCGCCCAGCAGATCCTCTACTTTCTTCTCGAACAGGAACTCATAGTTTGAGTTGGGTACAAGCATTTCCTTCTTGCCCAGCAGTGTCCAATCGTAGCGTTCCGGAGAACCGTTCCAGATGAAGGCATCATCGTAAGTCGATGTGCCTGCAACTGCCGGGTTCGGTGTATCGAAAGCGACTGCAGGTGCCAGTCGCACGCGGCGCTGGCCCACGAGATACTGCCATGCCTTGCGACCCTTGCCTTTGGTATAATCTGCGCCGGGCTCGTGAACAAGCAGGATTTCACCGGCGCGACGCGCAGGCGCTTCATAGTTGATCCGCAGCTTGGCCCAGTTGGAGTCGCCTACCTCCTGGTCAGGATTCTCATACATCGGGTAAACCGAGGTTGATGACGCCGTAGTAGACAGTACCGGTTTACCCGTGGAGCCCACATAGTAAACGTCATAGTCGTGACTGAATGGTTCGGCATAGCGAATCATGTGGTTCCAAACCACCTCCAGAGCCGACTGCGGGATAGGAAAAGGCGTGCCGGGAAGGTTGCCCTCGATTTTCTGACCATCCTCAACCAACCGCGCATTGGTGGCATTCTTTTTAGCGTTGGCGTAGTACCAGTCTGGCGTCTCAAAGGTTCGCTTGGTGGGATAAACATGAATCTTGAAACCATCCGGACCGAGTTTTTCAAACACCGCCTTGGTACCTTCCGTCAGGATGTCTGCGTATTGCTGCCAGTTATTGACATCAACCGTGTATAGCGGCTTTTCATCCGGGTACGGATTCACGTAAATGTCGGAGCCCGGAACAAAGTTGTCCGGTATCACCGTCCTGGATGGGTCCCACTCCGGGATACTGCCGTCAGCGTTACCGGCTCGTTCTGCGCCAAGGGGTGTCAAGTCCTTGCCCAGGCGCGCGGCTTCCTCTGGTGACACGGCGGCCAATGCAGGCCCGGTTAAGATCGCCAGCGCACACGCCAGCCAGGTATTATTTTTCATCGTCTACTGAACCTCTTGTTATTAATGACCCGTCAGGTTATGACGGGAAGCTGACACCGTGAATATGGAGAGTCAGCCTTTTTGTGTCAACGGTTGACATTGAACACTTTGCAATAAAACGGGTCATTAAACAGTTGCCGCGAGTTTTGCCACTATGTAGAGGAGAAAAAAATGCGCCAGAAAGTAGAGTTCCCCAGCAACGGTGTCACCCTGAGCGGCGCGCTGGAACTGCCTGAATCAGACGTTCGATGCTACGCGCTGTTCGCTCACTGTTTTACCTGTGGCAAAGACGTCGCCGCGGCATCGCGGATTTCAAGGGCACTCACGCGCGAGGGTATTGCAGTCCTGCGTTTTGATTTTACCGGCCTTGGCAATAGTGACGGTGATTTTGCCAATACCAATTTCTCTTCCAACCTGCAGGACCTGCTCGCCGCGACCGACTACCTGCGCAACCATTTCAAGGCGCCGGCCCTGCTTATAGGCCACAGCCTCGGCGGTGCTGCCGTGCTGGCAATGGCAGCAGATGTGGCGGAAGCAAAGGCCGTGGTAACGATTGGTTCGCCCTATCGCGCGGAACACGTTACGCAGAATTTTGCGGCTTCACTGGATGAAATCGAGGCCTCTGGTGAGGCAACGGTGGATTTGGGAAACCGTCAGTTTCACATCAAAAAGCAATTCATTGACGATCTCGAGAACCAGCGAGACTTCCAGTTAGGGAAATTACGCAAGGCGCTGTTGGTCATGCACTCGCCGCTGGACACCACGGTGGGAATAGCTGAAGCAGAAAAAATTTACGTGCAGGCGCGCCACCCGAAAAGCTTTGTCAGCCTGGATGATGCCGACCACCTGTTAACGCGCAAAGCCGACGCCGAATACGCCGCTGCAGTTATCGCCAGCTGGGCCAGCCGCTATATTCCTGCCGCTCAGGAACATCCGGCAAAGATCAACAAGGGTCACGTGCGCGTGGAAGAAAAGAACCATGTTTTTACCCAGCATGTTTATAGCGACAGCCACCATTGGCTGGCGGACGAACCCGCTGCTGTTGGCGGCAACAACATGGGCCCGGACCCATATGAACACCTGCTGGCTGCGCTCGGCACCTGTACCTCAATGACACTGCGCATGTATGCGCAGCGCAAATCACTGCCGTTAGAGCACGTTATTGTTGATCTGCAACACTATCGCGACTATCCGCAGGATTGCGCGGAATGCGATGACAAAGCGACCAAAATCGATGTGCTGGAGCGGGAAATCACGCTGCGCGGAGACCTGTCGTCGGCAGAGCGGGAGCGGCTAATGGAAATTGCTGATCGATGTCCCGTGCATCGAACGCTGCACAATGAGCTGCACGTCAAAACAGCGTTAGCTGATAGCTAGACCCGGCCGCTAATCAATCGCTGCGGCTGTCACCGACTTCAATCCGCTGGACGCGTTGCCGACGGTCCTGCCAGTGCCATGGCTTTCTGGTACGCAGGCCGCGCAGACACCCGCTCCACATAGGCGAGCGTGTTTGGCAGGGTGGCATCAATAGTGCGTGCACCCAGCATCGACAGCGAGGTGAGGTTGAACATGGACATGATATCCGCACAGCTGAAGGCATCACCGCCGAGATAATCCGCTTCCCCAAGGCGCTCCTCCAGCGCTGTGTACATGCCGTCTTCACGACGCTGCGTCGTCGTCATCATGAGATTGTCCTGGCTGGCATCACCGCCGGCTGACTGAAACGCCATTTTGACAAACAGCGCCGACTGCAGATTGTTATTGAACTGCATCCAGAACAGGTAGTGCGGATAATCGGGATGATCCGTGGCAACAGACAAGCTGCCACCACCATGACGCTGCGAAATATACTCGACAATGGCGGTGGACTCTGCCATCACCAGATCACCGTCGGTGATGATCGGCGCCGTGCCTGCCGGATGCAGGGCCCGATAACTCTCGGGGGCAAGAAAATCCTCTCCGCGATCGTACCACTTCAATTCGTAGGGCAGCCCAAGCTCTTCCATCAACCAGACGATGCGATCAGATTGAGACACTCCCAGATGGTGGATCGTAATCATGTGCTGCTCCTCATTCGATGATGGAGAGACTCTGGGCTAATTGAGCAAGTGGGTCAAGCAGGCGTCATTGCGGCAAGCGATGCGTGGAAAAGATCCGGTGCCGGACCCGCCAACCCTCCTGGGTGCGGACCACCTCATCATAGTAGGAACCATAGAACACGCGGTGGCCCGCGCCACCTCCACTACTGTTGACAGGAAATACCCCCCTGCTACACAGCCTCACGCCGCTCGGCGAGGCTTCCACGTACACGTTGGTGATCAGGTGCGCCAGCGGGTGGCGGCCCTCTTCACGCATGTATCGACGGATATCTGCAAGACCAGTCATGGTCACGAGATTCACCACTTCAAACACGGCGTCTTCAGTGAAGATTCTGCCCAATGCTGCCCAGTCTTTGTCGTCGATGATATCGCCGTAGCGATGGGCCATTTCATGCAGTTCAAGCTTGTCTTCCAAGGTCAAAGCCATTGCTTCGTTTAACCGTCAATAGTTCGTGAGCCGCCATCATACCGTCATAATTGCCAGCGCGCGTCGCCCCTTGACGCCAGATTTGCATGGCATAGCGCTCAGCTGGCATCTCCCTGCCGATACACAGTACACTGCCTGCAACCCACACAGGACAGCATCACATGAGCTCATCTTCCAACTACGTGCCACCCAAAGTCTGGAAATGGGATGCGCAAGGCGGCGGGAAATTTACCAACATCAATCGCCCTGTCGCCGGTGCCACCCATAAAAAAATCCTGCCGGAGGGCAAGCATCCTCTGCAGCTGCACTCAATGGCTACGCCCAACGGTGTCAAGGTCACAATATTACTGGAAGAGTTGCTCGCCCTGGGCGTTAAAGAAGCGGAATACGATGCCTACCTGATCAACATCCTCGATGGCGACCAGTTCGGCAGTGGCTTCGTGGCCATCAACCCAAATTCAAAAATACCCGCACTACTGGACAACAGCACCACCCCGCCCACGCGCGTTTTTGAATCCGGGGCAATACTCATGTACCTGGCGCAGAAGTTCGGGGCCTTCCTGCCGGATAATCCCGCGCAGCAAGCTGAGTGCCTGTCATGGTTATTCTGGCAGATGGGCAGCGCACCCTATCTGGGCGGCGGCTTTGGGCATTTCTATGCCTATGCACCTGAAAAGTTCGAGTACCCCATCAACCGCTTCACCATGGAAGTGAAACGCCAGCTGGATGTACTGGATCAAAACCTCGCTGAGCGCTCCTACCTTGCGGGGGATGTCTACACCATTGCGGATATCGCGACATACCCCTGGTACGGAGAGCTGGTTCTGGGGACGATCTATGAGGCTCAGGAATTTCTTGACGTCACCTCCTACAAAAACGTCACTCGCTGGGCCGAGTCAATCAGGGCACGCCCGGCTGTGCAGCGCGGGAGCCGTGTCAACAGGGTGTGGGGGCCAGAAGAGGAACAGCTGAAGGAGCGGCACAGCGCGAGCGATCTCGACTGAACCAGAACGCCCTCACCACAGCATCCAGCCCAGCTCCAGTTTGCCGGAATCAAAACTCAGGTCAGCGCCGCCCTCGTCAACCTCAACCCGGTTGTAGCTGGCTTTCATGAACATGCCGTTGCCGAATTCATAGCGTACACCCGCACCGACACCGTAAGAGAAATTGGTGTCGTCGTAGGTGTCGTAGAAATTGCGGCAGATATAGCCCCAGAATGGGTCCCACCAGCAGCCCGTTGTGGGCGGCCCATCGGATACATTGGAATCCACATAGGTCCAGCCGATGCCTGCCTGTAAATAGGGAGTGAACGGGCCGTCCAGCAAGTGCCAGGTGCCATTGAGCTGGCCGTTAAAGACAGACAGTCGGTTTCTGACACTGACCAGGCCTGCCTCGTCAGTATTGAAAGTCGCTTCAAACCTGGGCTCTGAGTAGGAGCCATCAAATCCCAGGGCAAACTGGCTGCTGAAATTATAAAGGTGCGCCGACAGTTCACCAGAACATACCCGCCAACGGGACAGAGCCTTGCACAAAGCCAACTGCGCTGCTTGACTGAACAGACTCAATTTCACGGCCCCTGATCACCCAATAACCTGTCACAGGTCACCGCAGATGGACGCAGCAGTAAACAGCTACCTGATAAAAAATGGCACTGTCGTCGATGGCACTGGACGTGCTCCTTTCACCGCCGATGTCCGTATCGATGATGGCACGATAACCGCCATACAAAACCAGCTGGAAGCACACCCGACAGAGGCCGTGGTTGATGCGACGGGCTGTTACGTCACCCCCGGCCTGATCGAGAGCCATACCCACTTTGACGGCACGATGTGGTGGCAACCTGATCTCAATCCCCTGCCTGGCTGCGGTGTCACTACCGTTGTGATGGGCAACTGCGGATTTGCACTGGCACCCCTGCATGATGATCCGGCCGTGCGACGCGAAGTGGTAAAGATCTTCTCCTTCTTCGAGGACATCCCTGAATCAGCCTTTCTCGATAACCTGCCCTGGAACTGGAAGACCTGGTCCGAGTACAAAACGGCGATGGTGGAAGGCACCCATGTCACTGCGAATTACGGCGCGTTTGTCGGCCATATCGCGCTGCGTCTTGCGGTGATGGGAATGGATGCCTGGGAGCGCGCGGCAACGCCGCAGGAAATCGAGCAGATCGTCGCCCTGCTGGTCGATGCGCTGGATGCCGGCGCGCTGGGCCTGTCCACCAACCTGCTGGATCATGATGGCAGCGACCGTCCCGTGCCTTCCATGATGGCGGACGACGCCGAGCTGCGCGCCCTGTTTGAAACCATGACGCAGTATCCCAGGGCCACCGTGCAGGTGATTGTAGACAGCCTGATGCGCTTCACCGCGGCAGACTCAATGGAACGCGTTGCGCGTCTCACGAAGGGACTGGACGTGCGTGTTCAGTGGGCCGGCGTGCCCACGCTGCAGTGGCAGAAGGACTACGGTATTCAGGCACCTATACTGGCCCTGCATGAGCGCTTCGCCCAGGAGGGGCTAGACTTCTGGACGGGGTATGCACATGTCCCGATCACCGTGACCGCCAGTATCAGGCAGTCTTTGCTCTTTGCGCAGTCCAACGACTATGTATGGCACGAGGTAGTCACGGCAGAGACTGACCAGGCCAAACTGGATTTACTGGCCGACCCCGACTGGCGGCAGCGCGCCAGAGATTCATGGGCCAACGATTCGCTGGAAACAGGTTTCTTTCGCCAGCCCGAAGGCATCATGCTGGACAATTCGGAAAATGACGCCGACCCTGTCACTACGCTCGGTGAGTACGCGGCTCAACTGAACCTGCCCGCCTCAGATGCCATGGCACAGTGGTTTATCAACAACGGCTTGTCGTCCTCTGTCACCATGCCACCGTGGGAAACTGACGACGACATAGTGGTGCGACTGACGCGCGACCCACTGGCAGTGGGCAATATCAACGACTCCGGTGCCCACGGGCAATTGTTCTGCGCCAGCGGCGACAACCTGCGGCTCTACACCGACTACGTACGCAAGGGCCTGCTGAACATCGAGGAAGCGGTGCATTGCCAAACCGGCAAACTGGCCGATCACTTCGGCTTTGATGATCGCGGCGAACTAAGCGTCGGAAAACGCGCTGACATCACGGTATTCGCGCTGGATGAAATCGAGCACCGCAAGAAGTACAAAGTGTTCGACGTGCCCGATGGCAAGGGTGGATTCACCTGGCGCTGGACGCGAGACCCTGCACCCGTGCGACTCACGCTGGTCAACGGCGTTGCCACCTTCGCCGATGGCCAGACAACCGATGCCATGCCGGGCGAGATGGTCAGCCCGGCAAACTGAGCTGCCGGGGAGCCACGGGGTCAGCTGCGCTTTACGCTAGTTGAATGCGTAGCGCACGGGCAGCGACTTCAGGCCACCGACGAACACTGCCTGCACCCACTGCGGATCGCCCGCCAGCTCAATGTGCTGCAGCCGCGGTAACAGTTCACGGAAGAACACTTCTACTTCCAGCACCGCCAGGTGCTGGCCCAGGCACATATGGCCGCCATAACCGAACGCCAGCTGGTTGCGATTGTCGCGCTCGATGTTAAACGTATCCGGATCTTCTATGGCATCGTGATCGCGGTTGGCAGAGGGATACCACAGGCACAGGTTATCGCCTGCCTTGAGCGTCTTGCCACGGATCTCAACTTCTTTGGTGGTGGTACGCATCATGTGCCGCACTGGCGATACCCAGCGGATCATCTCCCTGGCGGCCTGGCGCGCAAGATCAGGATTGGCCTGCAATTTCGCCAGCTGATCCGGGTGCTCCATCAACGCCTTCATACCGCCTCCAATAGTAGCGGACGTCGTATCGTGGCCTGCGGTTGCCGTAATGATGAAGTAGCTGATCTGGTCCAGCGCCTCCATGGGCTCACCATCCACCAGCGCGTTCGCCAGCAGTGATGCCAGATCCTCAGTGGGGTTTTTCTTGCGATCCTCCACCACAGCGCTGAAGTAATTGAAAAAATCCATCAACACGCCCAGGCCATCGTCTACGCCTGTGCCACGCGACTGCGTGGGATCCTGGCCACCAAACAGCTCCTGGGTCAGCTTGAGCATCATCGCTTCCTCTTCAGGAGCAACGCCGATAATCGACATGATGACGCGTAACGGATACAGCAGGGCGATGTCCTTGACGAAATCGCACTCGCCATTCATGCCCTGCATTTTGTCCACGTACTCCCGGGCGATGGCCTGCACGGTGGGCGTCAATCTGTCGATGGGGCCGGGCTTGAACCAGTCGCGCGTCACATTGCGCAACTTGCGGTGCTTGGGGTTATCCATATGGATCAGTGTTTCAAGACCATTGCGCGTACCAAACTTCTCCAGCAATGCCTGCTCAAAATCGCGGCGCACCAGAACCGTGCGCGGGTTGTTGAGAAACTCCGCATTATTCTGGCTGATCGCCTTGATGTCCTCGTGTTTGGTAATGGCCCAGAAAGGTTCGAAGTCGGGGTGCTCCACCCACACCACCGGATCCTGCTCACGCAGGTCACTGAACAGATCGTACATGCTGCGTTCACTGCCCATTACGGCCGGGTCCAGCAGTTGTTGCTCGCGGTTCATTATCGCTCCTGATATGCAAAAAAAATCCGAGTGTATACAGGCTCTGGCAGCGCGCCCATGCTTTACACAAAGACGGCCACCAAGCACTCAATTTTGGCCATATTTAACCGCCAATCAGGCCGCGCCTCTCGGTCGAGCTCTCTCAGTTGAGCACCGCAAACATGCGCAACAAGCCTACCGCGCTGACGACCAGCAGGCCCACGCCCAGTACACGAAAGAACACACGAGTGTCTGCCTGTAAGGTGTAATCATGAAAACGCAGGCCGAAAAAGTGGCCGATAGCGGCGCACGGCAGCAGCCACAGGTGGTGCTGCCACTGCAAATCTACGCCCGTCCACAGAAAAGCGATCAGTTTCACCGCAACGAGTACAAACCACAGCACAAACAGGGTGTCGCGCAACTGGGTTTTCTCCACCCGACTCGCAGCAACCGGCACCACCAGAGGTGCAGCCACCAGCGAGGTGCCGCTGACATAACCACCCAGCACCATAAAGAAGGCATCCAGTACTTTATTATTGCTCTTGAACGGGCGATCAAGGATGTAGGTCATTGCGTAAACCAGGACGACCGCAAAAATAAATCCGCTGACCACATTGGTGGGCAGGGTGAGCACGCCCGCAACACCGATCAACTTCGGGATAATCATCAGGGCAAGCGCGTAACGCAGGAAGGGCCAGTTCACAGACTGGCTCACTGCCGTTACCACTGCGCCAGAGCGAGCTCGGGAAAACGCCACCGTTATGAAGGAAAAAAATAGCAGATGCACCGCGATGATCGGCAGGAATACCAGCGGCGCGTTATGTACCATCAACAAAAAGGGCAGCGTCAGCACAGCGCCGCCGAAGCCCAGGCCAGAGCGCACAAATCCGCCCCACACAAATAGCAGGGCTATCGTCGCATATTGCCAGGCTGCCAGGCCTTCCATCAGTAGTCCACCATGCTAGTCTCAGTGCCGTTGATTGCACCCGTCGATGCGCGGCGGATTCTCTCACGTAACTGGCGTGGTTAGAATGAAGACACTGCCTCTCGCCCCATCAGCCGGAGAACCTATGCCGCCAACGCACCCCACCCCCAACTGGACGCATCATTACGCCATGATTAACGGGCTGCAGACGCACTGGGTCGAACAGTGCGATGCGCCGCTGGATCGCGAGCCACCGACCGTTGTTTTATGCCATGGCTTTCCCATGCTCTGGTTCAGCTGGCACCGGCAGATCCCTGCTCTGGCAGCGGCAGGCTATCGCATTATTGCGCCTTCCATGCGCGGCATGGGGCAGACCGAAGCGCCCGAGGACCCCTCCGCCTACGGCGTGGACGACATTACCGCAGACCTGCTGGGACTGCTGGATTACTGCGAGGTCGACAGGGCGATCTTTATCGGCATTGATTTTGGCGCCTTTGCCATACAGGATTTTGCCCTGCGCCATCCACAGCGCACGCAGGCTGTCATTTGCCTGGAGAACCCGGCCGCGCCGCACAACCCCGATAAGTCGCCGTTGACGGAATACCGTGAGATGGGCGAGCAGCACTTCCTGCACATCGAATATTTTCGTGAACCACCGCGCGCTGATATCGAACTGGACGCCGCACCACGTGAATTTTTGCGTAAGGTCATGTGGATACTCAGCGGACAGGCCAATTACTTTGACGTATTCAAGCACCCGCCCGGCACCAGCTATATCGATGCCATGGCCGAGCCGCCGCCACTCCCCTGGCCCTGGTTAAGTGAGCTGGAACTGGAGTTTTTTGTCAGTGAATACAGCCAGTCAGGATTTACCGGCGGCCTGAACTGGTACCGCTCCATGGATCTGAAATGGGAGCAGCGCAAGCCTTTTGAAGGCGTGCAGAGCGATGTTCCCGCGTGGTTTATCGGCAGCGAACGCGATGTGGATCTGGAGGGTTTTCACGGCGCAGACCCGATCGCACTGATGCGCGCCATATTCCCCAAACTGATGGACGTACAGATGATTCCGGAAGTGGGCCACATGATGCCACTGGAGGCCTCGGCTGCGCTCAACACCGTGCTGCTTGATTATCTGGAGCGCATAAACACAGCCTCCTGACGCACATCGGTCGGCGACCTACAGTGTGACTTTCACCTTGCTGATAACACGCAGCGCTTTATCAATCGCTTCCGGCACGCCGGTATCGCGCGCCAGTGCCACACCCATACGGCGCTCCCCGTGCACCTCGGGCTTGCCAAACAGGCGCAGGTCTGTGTCTGGCTCGGCCAGCGCTTCATGCAGGTTGGAAAACTGCACCTGCGTTGAATCCCCCGCCACCAGCAACACCGCCGAGGCGGACGGCCCCAGTTGCCGAATGACAGGCACAGGAAGATCCAGGATGGCGCGCGCGTGCAGGGCAAACTCAGACAGGTTTTGCGATATCAGGGTGATGAGGCCGGTGTCGTGCGGGCGCGGTGAAACCTCACTGAAGTAAACGTTATCGCCCTTGATGAATAACTCGACGCCAAAAATACCGTGGCCGCCCAGCGCTTCCGTCACGGCAGCGGCAATGCGTTGCGCCTCCTGCAGGGCAACGTCGCTCATGGCCTGCGGCTGCCACGATTCACGGTAATCACCCTTCTCCTGGCGATGCCCGATGGGATCGCAGAAACTCACGCCGTCACGATGGCGCACGGTCAGCAGTGTAATCTCGTAATCAAAATCCACGAACCCCTCGACGATGACTTTACCCTGGCCAGTGCGGCCACCCGACTGTGCGTAGTCCCAGGACGCCTGCACATCGTCCGTGCTTTTAACCGTGCTCTGGCCTTTGCCTGATGACGACATAATGGGCTTGATGACGCAGGGCATGCCCACTTCATCCACGGCAGCAAGATACTCGTCATGTGTCTGGGCAAAGCGGTAAGGGGAGGTAGACAAGCCCAGCTCTTCTGCCGCGAGGCGCCGGATGCCCTCGCGATTCATCGTCAACTGCGCTGCTCGCGCGGAGGGAATCACCTGCCAGCCTTCGCTTTCCAGGCGCACCAGCTCGTCGGTGGCAATCGCCTCTATCTCGGGCACGATCAGCTGCGGTTTTTCGTCTTCAACCAGGCCGCGCAGGGCAGCCGCATCCAGCATGCTGATGACATGCGACCGATGCGCCACCTGCATGGCCGGTGCATTCGCATAGCGATCAACAGCAATCACCTCACAGCCCAACCGCATCAGCTCAATGGCCACTTCCTTGCCCAGTTCTCCGCTGCCAAGCAGCATCACGCGCAGCGCTGTGTTGGAAAGCGGGGTGCCAATACTTGTCATGATCCGTGCTCCGTCTGGTTGAGAACGCCTATCTTACGCGGCAGCTGTGCCCTTGCCTATTTCCTGCGTGAATGCACGTCATCAGGACGGTGCCGCAGGTTAAACCGGCCGTGCTTTAGACACCGGAGAAATTGCGTTATCGCCAACGTGAAGCGATAGTAACTGTTCAGCAATAACAGGGAACAGCACATGCCCATCAAGCTTCTTTGCATCACGTCGCTACTGTTGTTGGGAGCCTGCTCTGATAGCAGCGATCAACCACCTGCACCCCCACTGCCAGAATTGGGACCTTCAGTGACGCTGTCCGCGGGCCCGATTGAAGGGCAAGCCAGTGACCGTGCCGCCGCCTGGGAATGGCTGGGCTTACCCTACGCCGAGGCTCCAGTCGGCGATCTGCGCTGGAAGGCGCCACGTCCCGCAGTGGCATGGTCCGAGCCACTGGAAGCACAAACCCTGCCACTGGAATGTCCTCAGTTTGATTTTTTCGGCGCCTACGTGGGCGCAGAAGACTGCCTCTACCTGAATGTCTGGCGGCCGCAGAGCCAGGCCCGTGATCTGCCGGTACTGGTGTGGATTCACGGCGGCGCCAATCGCTCTGGCGCGACCAACTGGCCTGTTTACGACGGCGCGAAACTGGCAGAAGCAGCCAATATTGTCGTCGTCACCGTGCAATACCGCCTCGGACCGCTGGGCTGGCTGTACTATCCGCCGCTACAGGATGGCAACGCCGATGACAACTCCGGTAACTTCGGTACGCTGGATATCATCGCCACGCTGGAGTGGGTGCGCGACAATATCGCCCTGTTCGGCGGAGACGCAGAAAATGTGACGGCTGCGGGCGAATCGGCCGGCGGCGCGAATGTGCTGTCCCTGATGCTGGCGGAAAAGGCTCGCGGACTGTTTCACAAGGCGATCGTGCAGAGTGCGGGCGGCAATGTCACCAGCACCGCACAGGCTGAGCAGCGCGTGCAGGCTCTGCTGGATAATCTCACTGGCGCCGAGGTCGAGCGCCCGGCTCCGGTGTCTGATGCAGAGCGCGCGCAGTATCTGCGTGACACCAGTGCCGAAGCGCTGGTGCGCAACAACCCCGGCACTGGCGCAATCTACGGCGATGGCCATGTGCTGCCCGTTGGCGGTTTCGACGCCTTCGACAGTGGCGACTTTCCCGGTAAATTGCCGCTGCTGATCGGCACCAACAAGGATGAGTACAAGCTTTACACCAATCCTGCGGGTTACAACGTGCTACCCAATGCCAGCGCCGAGCTGCGTGAGCTGGTGGGTCGCTATGTGAGTGACCTGTGGCGCGTAACGGGTACCGACAGTATTGCGACGACACTGCGCAAGCTCGACGACTTCCCCGACATCTACGCCTATCGCTTCAACTGGGGCTCGCCGGACGAGCAGGGTAACAGCCCACTGCCACCGCCGTTCGGGCCCACCGCCGGCGCGCATCACGGGGCAGAGATTCCGTTTATGTTTGGCAACCCGGATGTTTTCCTGATTGATGCCTACCAGGAGCTGCTCTATACGGCGCAGAATGAAGCCAGCCGCAACACCATGGCCAGCGTCATGGTCGACTACTGGGGTAGTTTTATCCGCCAGGGTGATCCCAACGGCGGCAACCAGGCTGCGTGGTCACCCTGGAGCAATGGCGAGGGTGCGTTCAAGGCACTGGTGCTGGACGTGAACTACAGCGACGATCAACCCGCGCTATCCACGGATAGCGAAGCATGGACACTGGACAGCGTCTTTGATGACGCGCGCAGCAATGTCGAGGAGCCGCTGCTGTCACAACTACTGCCCTATATGAACGGCTGGATCGGAGATTAGTATGACAGACAAAAAACGCGTCGCAGTGTGGGGCACAGGCAATGTGGGACGTCCGGCCATTCGCGCCGTGCTGGCGCACCGTGAGTTGGAGCTGGTTGGCGTCATCGTGTCCAACCCGGAGAAGGTGGGGCGCGATGCCGGCGAGCTGGCCGGCGTTGCACATGCAGGTGTTACAGCAAGCGATGACTGGCAGGCACTTCTGGATAGCGGCAATCTGGATGCCATCGTGTATACCGCCACCGCAGACACGCGTGGCGCAGACGCCTTTATGGAGTTGCTGGCCTGTCTGCAGGCGGGGGTGAATGTGGTATCCACTGCCTTCTACCCGTTGCTGTACCCGGCATGCGGTATGCCCGAAGCTGTGGAGCCCGTCGCACAGGCCTGCGCGCAAGGGAACGCTTCGGTGTTTGTATCGGGTATTGACCCCGGCTGGGCACTGGACATTCTGCCCGTACTCGCCAGCGGGCTGGTCTCGGACATCCGGGAGATCCGCATTCAGGAAGTGTTCAACTATGGCGTTTATGACCAGCCGGACGTGGTGCGCGATGTGATCGGCTTCGGCCACACGATGGAGCAGCTGCCGCCCATGCTGGAGGACTTCTCATTGAAAATGGTGTGGGAACCGATGTTGCGTATTCTGTCTGAGGCGCTGGACTACCCCCTGGACAGCGTGGAGACATTCGTTGAGCGCAAGCCTTTGGAAAAATCGATAGACGTGCCTGGCATGGGAACATTCGATAAAGGCACCCAGGGCGCCTTTCGTTTTGAAGTCCGTGGCATTCGCAATGGGAACACACGACTGGTTGTTGAACATATCACCCGCATCGACGATGCCTGCGCCCCCGAATGGCCTTACCCACCAGAGGGCCAGGGTTGCCACCAGGTCATCATCACTGGCAATCCGGTGTTGAAAATCAGCAGCCACGGCCACGACCCGGTGGAACCCGGCCCGGCGGGCGGCGGCAATTGCTCTGCGGCAAACCGCATAGTAAACGCCCTGCCTGCCGTGTGTGCCGCAAAACCCGGTATTGTCTCCACGCTGGATTTACCACCGATTAATGGTGCGGCGCAGATGCGGTTATAGGTTCATCAATAGATTGCGAACACAGCCGCCGCTGTAAGCACGCCGCCAATACCCGCCCGTGCAAACAATGGCCGGCCTTGCCCGAAGTGCTGGCTCAACACCGTTAGCGGGTCTCGCCCGGCCAGAATGCCCAGTGAGATTGGCAGTTCGAGAATAAGCACATAAATCAGCTGGCCCAGCACCGCTGCCAGCAGACTCACGCTCGCCAGTGACGTCAACGGCATCCAGAGGAGGAGTGCCAGCAGCAACACGATGTTGCCCAACAAACCACCGATACTGAGATACAGATACTGGCGCGCATTATTGGCGCTGTAATCAAAATCGAAAAACAGCGGCGCCATACGCTTTTTGATACTCAGTTTGGAACCACTGATACGGGCGCCAAGGTAGTGCCCCCATTCGTGGATGATATGACTCAGCGCCAAACCACAGGCAAAAGACCACACCGCGCAAACAGCCATCGTTGACGTATTCAGAGTCGGGAAACGGCTGCGCAACATGACGTGCAGGCTGGCGATGAGAGCCAGCATGACAAACCCATGGGCTGCGCTCTGCATCGCAAGGTTACCCGATACTCGCGCACTGTTATTATCTGGACTCATGCCGCAGTCTGACAAATAACAATGTCTGCCGCAACGCCATCCGGTGGTCTATGATACTAATCGAAGCACGCAAAGAATAAGGAACCACTGTGATGCAAGACCTGCTGTTCAAGGATCTGCTGGTAGTCGACTGCGCCAGCTTTATTGCGGGTCCCGCGGCCGCCACCATGCTGGCCGACTTCGGGGCCCGCGTGATTAAAGTCGAGCCGCCCAACGGCGACGGCTACCGCATGCTGCCTTACCTGCCCGGCCTGCCAAAGTGCGACCTCAACTATCCCTGGCGCCATACCAACCGCAGCAAGGAAGGGCTGTCGCTGGACCTCAAGCAGGAAGACCAACGGCAGGTTCTGGAGACACTGTTGCGTAAGGCCGACGTCTTTATCACCAACTACCCACTGGGGGTGCGCAGGAAACTGGGGCTGACCTACGATGATATCGCGGCGATCAACCCGCGCTTGATATACGGCTCGCTCACTCCCTACGGCGAAGAGGGGCCGGAGGCGGACCACACCGGCTACGATGCCACCGCCTGGTGGGCGCGCTCCGGGCTGATGGATGCGGTACGCGCCTCGGGCGATACGCGGCCGGCCATTTCAATGCCAGGCATGGGCGACTACATGTCGGCCGCCAGTTTATACGGCGCTATTGTGACTGCACTGTACCGCAGGCAGCAGACCGGCGAGGGCTCACACGTTGGCAGCTCGCTGATGGGCAACGGCCTGTGGTCCAACGCCATTTGTGTGCAGGCAGCGCTGGACGGCGGAGACACCAGCAAACACCTGGACAGCGACAAGGTCAGCGCGTTCACGCAGGTATACCGCTGTCGCGATGAGCGCTGGCTGATACTCACCGTGTTGCCGCAGGTACAGGAAAAAGTCTGGCCGGTGCTCGCTGCGTGCCTGGGGCACCCTGAGTGGATTGAGGACTCCCGGTTTCTGACCGCCGACAGCCGTCGTCAGAACAATCCGGCGTTAGTGGCGGAGATACAGAGCGCTTTTGGCAGCAGAGACTGGAACGAGTGGCAAACCCGTCTGGGAGAAGCCGGCATCACTTGCGGCCGGGTCGCGAAACATGCCGATCACCAGTTTGATGAACAGGCGAATGCAGCACACCATCTGGCAACGTTTGCTGATGACGCTGAACGCAAAACCGTAGACAGCCCGATGTTCGTTCGTGGCCTCGCCAAACGCCAACCGCAGCCCCCACCCGGGATAGGCGAACACAATGCGCGCATCCTGGCGGAACTGGGCATCGATCACCCGTTTACCCAGGCTGAATAAGTCAACGCAGGGGCTTTCAGGCGCTGCGCTGCCGCACCGCCCAGGCCGCCAGACCACTGGCCAGCAGCGCGTATACCGCGCTGCCAATCGCCATGGCATCCATGCTCACGCCCACGTCGATCAGGGCACCCATCAATACCGGGGCAATAGCGCTGGCCAGCACCATGGCTGCCGTCGTCACCGATTTGATAGCGCCCAGGTGCAAGGTGCCGTACATCTCCGAGAAAAAGGGTGACGACAGCGTCGAGTAAATACCGATTGAAACCGCCATCAGCGACATGAACAGCACCGCCACCAGCAAACTGGATGACAGCGACAGCAACATCAGCCCCAAGCCCAGGGGCAGGCAGACCCAGGGTGCCAGCCTGACGGCTCCAAACCGATCTACCAGTAACCCCGCCCAGAGTTTAAACACGATGGAAACACCCGCATACACCAGATACAACATGCCCCAAACCGTAATATCCCAGCCCTTTTCCTGCACCAGGTGAACCTGGTGAAACATAAAGCCGGTGAACAACATCGGCTGCGCCAGCAGCGCGGGCATAAACAGGTAAAACTGCGGGTCTTGCAGCACTTCTGCCCGCGTCCACTGCCTGCGACGCACGACCCCGGATGCAGGCGACGATTCAGACAGACTGTCGAGATACTGCGCATGCCGCCGGGAGTGACCCTGCAGCAGGCGCCAACTGCACAAGGGCGCGACTGCCAGCACAACAACGGCGCACACCAGCCAGACATCACGCCAACCCAGTATCAACAGTGCAGCGATTATGACGGAAGGCAGGACAGCCTCGGCAACGGTATAGCCCATGCCGCTCAGGGCATTGGCCTTGCCCTTTTGATGATCGAGATAGCGCACCACCGTCGTGGCACCCGCCATCCCCATCAGGCCCTGACCGAGATGCCGCAGTACCAGGATACTCAGGAACAGAATCGGCGCGCTGGTGCTGAACGCCAGCATCAGGCAGCCCGCAGCCAGGCCCGCTGCGACCAGATAGGAATAATGACGCAGATCCATCTTGTCGATCAGCGCGCCGCTCCACAGCAAGATCACAGCACTCAGCAGCGTGGCCCCTGAGTAGATTGCACCGAAGTACGCGTGACTGAGGCCCAGGTCGGCCCGAATCTCCCCGCTGAATAGCCCAATGAAATAGGTCTGCCCCAGGCTGGAGCCAAAAGTCATGACAAAGCCGAATAGCAGCAGGCGCCATTCGGAACGAATCAGGGGGACGAATGATTTCATGGCTGGATTATGCCAGCGACCCAAACGATAAAGTACTGCGGAAATGGCAGCTGTCGAAGGGAGCAGACTGAGTTGTTATAGTGGCTGCCTCTAGCGAACGAGATGAAACAGCCATGACTTTGCACATAACCCCTTCCGGACAAACCTGCGGCGCCCAGGTTCGCGGCATCGACCTGAGCAAACCGATCACCACATCTGAGGTACAGCAATTGCGCGCGGCATGGCTGGAACACCACGTGCTGGCCTTTCCCGACCAGACCATGAATGATGATGACCTGCTGCGTTTTTCTTCCTGCTTTGGCGAGTTCGGCGACGATCCCTTTATCGCAACGATTCCGGGGCAGGACCACATCATCGCGGTGGAGCGGCGCGCGAATGAGCAGGCACCCCTGTTTGCCGAAAACTGGCATACCGACTGGAGTTTCCAGAAAGTACCCCCCGCCGGCACCTGCCTGCTGGGAATCACCATTCCACCGCAGGGCGGCGACACGCTGTTCGCCGATCAACACAAGGCCTTGCAAACGATGCCCGCAGCATTGCGCGAAAAGCTTGCAGGCAAGATCGCGATACATTCGGCCAAGGCTGCCTATTCCCCGGAAGGCATGTACGGACAGGAAGACCAGGACACCGACCGCAGCATGGACATTCGCCCATCAACCGACGCGCTGGAGATACAGCGGCACCCTCTCATCAGGCGACACCCGGAAACCGGCGAAGAGGGCCTGTTTGGCTGTTTGGGCTACATTGTGGGTATTGAAGGCATGGACGACGATGCCGCGTTTGGGCTGCTGCTCGAACTGCTGGAATGGCAGACACAGCCGGCCTTCGTTTATGAGCACCACTGGGAGACTGGCATGCTGATCATGTGGGATAACCGCTCCGTGCTGCACAAAGCCACGGGCGGTTACGAGGGCTACGACCGGTTATTGCATCGCACTACGATTGCTGAGCGTTGACAGCAACCTGACCTGTCGCCTAAGCGCGCTTCTTGCGTGCCTTCGGTGCGGGCTTTTTACTCTTGGCCACAGGCTTGCTTTTGGTCTTAGCGGCAGGCTTGATGCCCATCATCTGGGCGATCTTGCCGCTCGCCTGCATCCCCGGGACAACACCCAGAAACTCGCGCTTACCCAGCCCCACGCCGTTGTGACGCAGGATGTTGTAGGCTGCCGAATAATGAAAGTAGAAGTTTGGCAGAGACCAGCCGTTTACGTAGTCAAACCCGTTAAACGACAACTTGCCAATGGGTATCTGCATCACGATCTCGCGCGACTCGCTGCCCTCAAATTGTGCGGGCTTCAACGAGCGCAGGAACTGCAGGGTCTTTTTGATACGCGTATCCAGCTGCGCGAAAGTGGTTTCAGTGTCTGGCATGGAGGGCACGTCCACGCCGGCCAGCCGGGCGCCACAACCCTTTGCATGATCACAGGCCACCTGCACCTGCCTGACCAGCGGAAACATATCCGGCGACAGGCGGGACTGCAGCAACACTGAAGGATCAATACCGCGATCCTTTGCGTCTTTCGCGGCAACTTTGAGAATCGCGGCCAGGTTTTTCAGGTTGTGCATCAAAACGGGAACGGTTATCTGGTACATCATTGGTTTCATGATTCAACACTCTGTGCAGGTTAACGGAAAACACCGCGGCAATCATAATGCAGCGGACTGCAGCTTGAATAGCGTCCGTTGAAGATGGCACGGCAAACGCTCCGTAGATGCGCTATGCTGGTTTCGTTCACCATGAACGCTTAAGCACTCACAGCAAGGGGTTTAAAGCATGGGCATACTGTCGTGGATTGTTCTGGGCCTGATCGCGGGCGCATTGGCCAAGCTGATCATGCCGGGCCGGGACGGGGGCGGTTGGGTTGTCACTATTCTGCTGGGGGTCGCCGGCTCATTCGTGGGTGGCTTTCTTGGCACTAAACTGGGCATTGAGGTCTCTGCGAGTGGCGTCAACCTGGCCAGTATCGGCACCGCCACTGCCGGTGCCTTCGTGCTGTTGCTGATCTACAATCTGGTGAAAAAATAAGCGTTACCGGCTTATAGCTGGCGGATACCGGGGCCGCACTGCTTTTACTTCACGTCAAATAGCGCGACAATGCCGCCCCCAAAGTTACCAGCCCCGCTCTTATGCCAAGACGCACCGTCACCCTGCCAGACACTTTCCTGTATGCCACGCAATACAGCGTGGTTTACTCCGACGTCAATTCAGCCAACCATCTGGGCGCCGACAGGGTGCTGCCCATCGCAATGGAAGCCCAGTTGCGCTTCATCAAGCACCTGGGCTATCACAACGCGACGGTGTTTGAAGACGCCGGCCTGATCATGGCTCACGCAGAAACCCAGTATCTGGCAGAAGCCGATTATGGCGATCACCTGAAAATCGAGGTTGCCGTGACAGACCTGACGCAAAAGAGTTTTGACCTGGTTTACCGCATCACCAACCTGACCAAGCGTAACGAGATGTCGCGCCTGCGCACCACGATGCTGTTTTTCGACTATCAAAGTAAACAGGTGATAGCGGTGCCTGATACATTCCTCGATAAGCTTTCCGAAGCCACTCCCTAGGCCGCTCTGGTTTCACTCATGGGAGCAGGCTGCAATGCGGCTGAGGTGGCTGTAGGGCAGGCCTGACTGTTCATGCCAGGTATTAAAAGTCTCCTGCACGATACGTAACTCGCGCTGGGTGGAGGGCGACTCGGTAATATCGGCGCCGGCCCTGCGCAGGGCGCGCACCACATCGCTGGTCAACACAAAAGTGTCACGCCCCATATTGCGCAGCACGCGCGGGCCGGTCATGCCGCCCAAACGACTGCCGTGCTTTTTCATATGCGCAAACAATCCAATCAGGTTATCACTGGGCCAGTGGGCGACGAATTTACCAAAACTGCCATGTTCGCGGGCCACATCCAGTACATAGTGCGCATTGGCCTGCACGCTCAGCACCTTCTGGCGATTGCGGATGATGCGGGCGTCCTGCGCAAAGCGATCTATCTGGTCAGGGCTCAGCATAACGATGCGCTCCGGTGGAAAACCGAAGAACACCTCTTCAAACCCGTCCCACTTGTGGTCGACTACCCGCCACACAAAACCCGCCTGAAAAACACAGCGGCTCATCTGGGCCAGGAACCGATCATCGCTCGTGCCAGACAGCGCCCTGGTGCTGCGTACCTTTGGCATGAGCTTATTCAGGGCGGCAACGCTGCCTTTGCGATCCAGTGCCAGCTGATGAAGCTCTTTGAACGGCAACACTTATTTATGGCTACCATCACACAGTGGCTGCGCGCCGGTGGCTTTGCAGCCACAAAAAAACACCTTGCCCGATTGCCCGGCATCGTAACGCACCGGGGAGAACCCGGTGTCTTTATGGGAGCCATCACAAAAAGGCTGTGTAGCACTGGCGCCGCAACTGCACCAGAAGTAGCTTTTGCCCTCTTCCACATCTATGCCATAGGGCGTATCCGCTGCCCGGGTTGGTTCTTTCATCACATACCTCCACCATCGATTGCCACATGCACCAAGCACGGCCCTGCCTATGGCCAACACACCCAGACCAACCATGCCATGGCAGCGCCCGATCATAGTAGAATGGTCAGCATCAAGAGCACAACACCGACACGGCAGCCAGGACACGACGCGCGCGATGACATCAAGCACTCAAGTTGACCAGACTTATCAGGCCGCTCGCCGCGATGCACTGGCTGGAAAATGGCAGGAAGCCGCCCGTAAATGCCTCGCAGTCCTGCGCCAGCAACCGGCTAACGCACAGGCGATAGCGCTCTACGGAGAAGTCGCGATTCGTATGGACCGCCTGCCTGAGGCCATCGTTATTTTCAAAAAACTGCTGGCCATCGATCCTCAAAACGCGAGCGCACAGGATCGGCTGGCCCACCTTCATCATCAACTGGGAGACCACAGCGCAGCAAAATCGCACGCTGAAACTGCGATCAGGCTGAATCCAAAGGCGATTCAGTCCTACGTGGTACTGGGCAATTCGTTACTGGAAAGTGGCCAGCAAAGTGATGCCGAGGCCGCCTTTGCGCAAGCTCGCCAACAGGCGCCTGACAGCCTCGCGGTAGAGCTACCGTACATCGACTTTCTGCTCAATGCCGGCAAGTTCGACAGCGCGCTCACCCATATTCGTCAACTGCTCGACACGCACCCAGCCTGCGCAGACCTTTATCAACGCCTGGCGATTTCGCAAAAGCTGGATCCGGATTCTGACGATGCTGCCCGGTTGGAGACCCTGGCAGACGCCTCAGGTGAAATCTGTGACACTTTCAGGACAAGCAAGGATAACGAGGCCGCGGCTTGTTACGCGATCTATGCGCTCAGGAGTACCCAGCAACGCTATGACGAGGCGTTTCGTTTTCTGGAAAACGCAAATACGCTGCGCAAGTCTGCTGTGCCTGAATCAGCAGGTGCTGATACCAGCGTTTTCAGGCGCGTAACGGCATTATTCGACCGCGCCTTTATCAACGCCAGAGAGGGAACCGGGACAGACTCAAGGGCACCGATCTTTATCGTCGGAATGCCAAGGTCCGGCACCACCTTACTGGAGCAGACCCTGGCGCAGCACCCGGATGTGCAAGCCGCCGGCGAACTTCCATTTATAGCCAGTATCATTCAGGAGGTGTGCGCCAAAACGGGTTCCAGCCAGAATGACCTCGAGTCATTAGCCCGGCTACCCGCAAGCGCCTGGACGCAGATGGGCAATGAGTATTTGCGCCGGGTGCGCGAACGCGTGCCTGCCGGGCGCTTTTTCGTGGACAAAATGCCGGGTAATTTCATGCACCTGGGTATCATTCGGCTGATGTTGCCCAAGGCCACTATCCTGCACAGCGTGAGAGACCCGATGGCCACCTGCCTGTCGATCTACGAACAGGATTTTGGTGGAGCACATCCCTATGCCTGCGACCTCAATTGGCTGGGCCTCCACTACGTGGCATACGAACAGTTGATGGCGCACTGGCAAACCCTGTTTGGGGACGATATTCACACGGTCAATTACGAATCGCTGGTAACCTCGCCCGATGAAAACCGCGACAGACTCCTCGGCATCATCGGGTTGAGCGGCTACGATGTCAGTACAGGAGCGACTCACGCAACTGGCATGGTAAGAACGGCAAGTCGCTGGCAGGCAAGACAGCCAACGCACACAAACTCAATCGCGCGTTGGCGCAACTTTGAGCAGCAACTCAAACCCCTGCAGGACCTGATTGGCCCGAGCGGGGCCTGAGAAAACAGGTTTCGCACCGTTTAAGACAGCGAGTTAACCGATGACAGATAACATTGCGCAAACCAACACTGGCTTCCTCGCGGCGATAGAGCGCGTTGGCAATCGTCTGCCTGATCCAGCGATGCTGTTCGTGTTCCTGCTGGTTGCAGTGTGGGCTGTCTCATTGGCGTTTTCTTTTGTCGAATTTAATGTCACAGACCCGCGCAACGAAGAACCGCTGACAATCATCAACCAGCTTTCAGGCACCGCGCTAACCGGCTTTTTCTCCAGCATGGTCACCAATTTTGCACACTTTCATCCTATCGGTGTGGTGCTGGTTGCAATGCTGGGTATCGGAGTCGCTGAGCACACCGGCTTTATCAGTGCCGGACTGCGCGCCATGCTGGGTGTCACCGCCAGATGGCTGCTTACCCCGATGATTATTCTGGTCGGCATTGTCAGTCACACCGCCGCAGATGCAGGCTATGTGCTGGTGATTCCTCTGGGCGGTGTTATTTTTTACGCCGCCGGGCGCCACCCGCTGGCCGGTATCGCCGCCGCTTTCGCCGGTGTTTCAGGCGGGTTTTCTGCGAACTTCATCCCATCGGCGATCGATCCCATGCTGCAGGGTATCAGCCAGGCCGCGGCCCAGATTACTGATCCGGACATTTCACTGAACCCACTCAATAACTTTCTGTTTACCGCCACCTCTTCCGTGCTGATCATTACCCTGGGCTGGTTCATTACTGACAAAGTCGTTGAGCCCAGGCTGAACAGGCAGCCAGTAGACACCAGCCTCGAGGGTCTACCCGAGCTCAAGCTGCCCACCGCCGGTGAGAAACGTGGTTTGGCCATCGCCTTGTGCGCCATGCTGGCCGGCATCGCGCTACTCGTGCTCAGCGCCTGGCCAGAGGATTCCGCCTGGCGCGGCGTCACTGGCTCCCTGACAGAGCGCGGCGCGCCGCTGATGGCGTCTATCGTGCCATTGATATTTGTACTGTTTTTACTGCCCGGCATTGTCTACGGCGTTGTAGCGGGCACCGTGCGCAGTTCCCGGGATGTTATCGAGGGCATGACCAGGTCCATGCAGACCATGGCCTACTACCTGGTGATCATGTTTTTCATCGCGCAGTTTTTATACGCCTTCAACCAGTCTAATCTTGGTGTGCTACTTGCGGTCAAGGGCGCGGCATGGCTGCAGGCGGCCCAACTGCCGTCCGGCCTGACTATCGCGGGGATTGTGTTTCTGACCGGCCTGTTGAATCTCTTTATCGGCTCAGCTTCCGCCAAATGGGCGCTGCTGGCGCCGATATTTGTACCCATGCTGATGGCACTGGGGATATCTCCGGACCTGACCCAGGCCGCCTATCGCGTGGGTGACTCGACCACCAATATCATCACACCGCTGATGCCTTACTTTCCGCTGGTCGTGGTGTACTGCCAACGTTACGTGCAACATGCCGGTATTGGCACCGTGGTGGCGATGATGTTGCCCTACTCCATCAGCTTTATTATTGCCTGGACCGTCTTCCTGCTCATTTACTGGGCCGTTGGATTGCCGCTGGGGCTGCAATCCAGCTACAGTTACCCGTTCAACTGATACAGGCTATTGCCGGGAGTTCATGATGAAATCACTTTACCTGACGCTCTTGCTTTGCTGCGTGTTCGTCAGCGCCGGATGCGCCGAGAACAGTACCGCTGAACAGAATAAGGGAAGGGATGTCGCGATTGAGGTCCTGAGCGACTTCAATGAGCCCTGGGCGCTGGATTTTCTGCCGGACGGACGACTCCTGGTCACTGAGAAACCAGGCACGCTCAAACTGTTCTCGCGCGCGGAACAGTCAAGCATCGACGTCACGGGTGTGCCAGAAGTCTCCTACGGTGGACAGGGTGGGCTGGGCGACATCACAGTGGACCCCGATTTCGCCACCAACCAGCGTGTCTATTTGAGTTATGTTGAGCCGGGCGATGGCGTGACCGGCGCCGCCGTAGCCAGTGCCCGCCTGGACATCAACTCCAACAGCGCCCGGCTTACCGACTTGCGCGTACTGTGGCGCCAGTCGCCCAAAGTAACGGGACAGGGCCACTACGGACACCGCGTAGTGATCGGGCCGCAAGGCTATCTGTGGATCAGCTCCGGCGAACGCCAGAAGTTTGACCCTGCACAGGACATGAGCGGTAACCTGGGTAAAATCGTGCGCCTCAATCGCGATGGTTCAATCCCGCAAGACAACCCCTTCAGCGGCGCGGCGCAGGGCGTATGGTCACTGGGCCATCGCAACCCGCTGGGACTGGCATTTGATGCAAATGAGCAACTGTGGGTAGTGGAAATGGGCCCCAAAGGAGGCGATGAACTCAATCGCGTTGAGCGCGGCGCCGACTATGGCTACCCAACCGTCTCCAATGGCGACCACTACAACGGCGCTGTCATTCCAGACCACGACACCCAGCCACGATTCAAGGCGCCTGCGATCACCTGGACGCCGGTGATCTCTCCTTCCAGCCTGATGTTTTACAGTGGCAGCGAGTTCCCGCAATGGCAGGGCCAGGCGATGATCAGTGGTCTTTCCGCCAAGGGTATTGTTCGCGTCGAATTTGATGGCGTGAGTGCACGCGAGGTCGGACGCATCCCGCTTGACGCTCGTATCCGCTCTGTCGCACAGGGGCCCGATGGCGCGCTCTGGGTGCTCGAAGACGAACGTCGCGGCTCACAGGGCAGATTGCTGCGGCTGACCGCGGCCCTCTGAACCTGAGCGGCGCCGCGAGGTATACGCTCATGGAGATGGCCGTAGTGTGATCTCCATTTATAGCGCTCATCCACCCAGTTGCTTTGCCTATCGCATGGACTAAAGTTACAAGACATCACGTAACGACCACCCCTGCGAAGAGGACAGCAAACCATGGCAAAAAACCTGATCATCTGCTTCGATGGCACCTGGAATACGCCGGACAACGACAGCGATATAGACAGCAATACCAACACCAATGTGCGCCTGTTCTATGAGGCCTGCGACAAAGTCGCAGTCGATGGTCGCAGCCAGCTGAAGTGGTATGACAAGGGCGTTGGCACCAGGTGGTTCAATAAACTGGCTGGAGGAATATTCGGCGTAGGCCTGTCCAGGAATATACGGCAGGGGTATAGCTGGCTGGTGAATAACTACGAGCCAGGCGATGACATTTATATCCTCGGGTTCTCACGTGGCAGCTATACCGCACGCAGCCTGGTGGGCATGATACGCAACTGCGGTCTGGTAAAGGCATCGGTCGGGGATAAACGCAAGCGCGACGAGGTGATCAGCGAAGCCTACCAATTGTATCGCGCCAGGGATGACGGCGCCGATACACCTTCTGCACTGAAGTTTCGCGCCCGCTTCTCACGCCCCGTAAAAATAAAGTTCGTCGGCGTCTGGGACACCGTTGGCGCATTGGGCATCCCCATCAGTTCGTTCGAATGGTTCAACCGCAACTTCTATGAATTCCATGACACCGAGCTCAGCAGCATCGTAGAAAATGCTTTTCATGCACTGGCAACTGATGAGCATCGAGAAAACTACAGCGCAACGATGTGGGACCCAAGAGAAAAACCCAACCAGCATATGGAACAGAAATGGTTCGTGGGCGCACACTCCAATGTGGGGGGCGGCTACAAAACGCATGCGCTGTCCAACGTGCCACTCAAGTGGATCATGGACAATGCGAGCCAGTGTGGACTGGGCTTGAAACCCGGGGCCATACCGAAGGTGACCCGGCGCAATTATACGGGCAGGTTGATCGATTCCTATGAGGATTTCCTGGGTGGTTTGTACCGCATTACGCGCGACCGCTACTTCAGGCCTATTGGCGCAACTGCGAATGGCATGGAGGCGGTGCATGAAGCGGTGCTTGAGCGCTATAAGGCCGACGCTGGCTATCGTCCCAAGAACCCGGTAGGCACCAATATCAAAGGCCTGAGTGATCCGCTGCTGGGCCGTATCCGGCCTTAAAGCGGGCTCTCGCCCAACAGCATCAGCTCTACCCGCCGGTTTAGACCGCGACCGGCTATATCACCATTGCTGGCCAGCGGCGCGAGCTCGCCCTGGCTTATGACCTTAATGCGCTGTGGCGGCACTGAGCGGGCTACCAGTGACGCCTGCACCGCCAGCGCCCTCGCCTGCCCCAGTGCCATGTTCTCTAGCGGCTCGCCCATTGCATCGGTGTGTCCGTAAACGGCAAGTTGCAATGCAGGATCGGCCAGCATGACATCAGCCACATGCTTGAGCGTCACCTGGTCCGCCTCGTCCAGAGACGCCTCCCCGGGCTCGAAGTGTATGCCCCTGACAATAAGTTTGCGCAGTGTCGAGCGCGTCTCAATTGGCCGTTCAGCAACAGGCTCTGCCTCCGGGCACGGACAATCCTGTTCGTCCGGAACCACTTTGTCGCCTTCCTTGAACTGGCGATAACGCTGCCAATCAAAATCAAGCCCGGCAGGCAGCACGGTGCTCGCCTGATCCATTTCCGCCTGCAACAACTGCTCACTCGTCAGCCCACGCACTGTGCGCAGATCAGCGCCGCGTAAGTCAGTGTTCGTCAGCACGGCGCCGCTGAGCGTCGTTTGCTCGAATACCGCGTTGACGGCCTGCGCACCGGTGAGATTCGTATTCATGAGATTCGCACGCGACAGGTTGGCTTTGGTTAACCCGGCACCCGACAAATCAGCACCGCTCAGATCAGCTGCAAAAAAATCGCTTTGCGTAAAGTCTGCCCCTGCGAGATTCGCTTCGCTCATGTCCTGCCCGGCCAGGAACTCGTCGGACATATCAACCTTGTCCGCCGACTTGCGCTCCAGGGAGGCGATATCAATCAACTGCGGAATGGGAATACTCGCTACGACAAACGCTATGGCTGCGAGAGCGGCCACAACCAGAATGGGCAGCCCGCCGCCAGATGCGAACTGCCGGGTGAAAAAGGCGATAACCACAGCAGCCAACAGCAGGGCCAGGATTGCCAACAGGATCCAGTCCACTAAAGGGGCTCCGGTTCTTCAGTGTGTTTCAAAAGACCGTGGAATGCCGCTGCCCAGCCAACACCCGCGACGAAGGACGCAGTGATACCCACAGGTCCGATCATTACCGCCGCCACGATCGTCCCCGCCACGCATTTAGTCAGAAAATCCATCCTGCGATAAAAGGTTTCCTTGCGTCCGGCAAAGAAACCGCGCCAGAACGCCATTGAACTGTGCGGGTTCTGACGCGCCGAGAAAATTTCTGCGAACGCGGCACCGGCTAACGTGAATGCCGCATAGGTAATGGCATAAAGCACGCGGGAATAATACTGATAGTCATCGCCGGACGGAGCAGCGGCCCATGCCAATGCGGCACGGTGTACTGTGAGATCAAGCAACGAGGCATCACCAGCGGCGCTGGCACCGCCGGCAACCGGTGCTGCATAAAGTAACGTTGCAACGCCAAAAGAGGCACAGCACATCAATAGTGCTATTACCGCATACCTCAAGGGCTTGGAATTGTCACAGGGGTTCACTGGGCGGCATTCCCGATACTGAACACTTATCCAGCATAGATCACTGGCTGTCGCTCCGCAATTCTGGATTGATCCTGTCAGCCGTCCTGACGATTGCGCTGCTCTGTCTGCAATAGCCAGCTGCGTTTCTTGTGCAGCATGCGTATGAACACCATGGCCATAAATGCAAAACCGGCCAAAACCGCTGGAAAACCGAAAATATCCGCCAGAGCGCCCATGATCAGCGCACCAACGGCAGAGCCACCCATCGCCAGAACCGTCCACAGACTCATTACCCTGCCACGATATTCATTGGCCACCAATAGCTGTGCCAGCGCCTGGGTCGCAGTACCCACCATCGTGGTGATCATGCTCAGCAGAAAAATGATGACGCCCATCGCAAGTACGGTGCGCAGCCAGTGGATGGGCAACAGGCAGAAACTGCCCAACACCAGGGCGCCCAGTACCATATTCATCAGCCGCTCTTCCCGCCCGCCCTGTCGCGCGATAATCAAGCCACCCACAATAGCACCGGCACCGGCAATTGATGTGAGTGTAGCCAGCGTCTTTGAATCGCCATCGAGCAAAACCCCGGAAACGGCGGGTAACAGCTCCAACACCGTGCGCCCCAGAAATCCGTTGACCAGGGTGAAACCGAAAATCAGCCGAATACCGCGATGACGCCTGGCATAGGAAAAGCCCGCTTTCAGTTCGTCCACAAACGACGCGCTGACTCTCGGCTCCCGCTCCATGAGCCCCTTGATACGCAACATAAACGGCAAGGCAGTCACAAACAGCCCCATCGCCGCGTAATAGGCCACCGCCGTTGAAGCGTGAGCAACCAGCCAACCACCGGCTGCAGGCCCTATGATACGCGATGTATTGAAGGTGATCGCTGAGTAACCGATAGCGCTGGCCAGCGCGGTGCGTGGCACCAGCATCGGGATCAGGGACAGCCGGATCGGAGTATGGGCCGCGGTGACGGCACCCAGCACCGTGGCCAACAGCACCAACCAGGGCAGGGTAAATACACCCAGCAACACCGCTGTACCCGCCACACCGGAGATCAGCGCGTGAGCTGAAACGGTCACCAACATGCCGTTACGTGGATTGATACGGTCGGAGACAATGCCGAAGACCGGCGACAGGACAAAGGTTGGCACCAGCATCACGGCAGCGACGACGCCTACCCACAGGGCAGATCCGGTGAGATCCCAGGCGCTCCAGCCCAGCAGGAAACGAATCACCCAACTGCCAAACGTGGAAAGGCAACTGTAAGGAAAATACAGGCGATACAGTGGCTGGGCAAAAGCAGAGTTCTGCCGGGACGACTCCGGGGAGTCGGAATTGCTCAAAACAGGTATCCTTAACGAAACGCTTATCAAAGGCGACTGATCATACCCAACAACAGCGCAGTGACAAACGCTCTATTGACGGATCTTGCGGCTGCGGAACGATCACATCGAATGAGCGTCGAAAAACTGAAACAGGAAATTCCGGAAATCAACATGACAAACAAGCTGCATTACACCGCCCTGGCCTGGTTATTCGCGACGCTGATTGCTGCTTTGGCAACAGCAGCACAAGCACAACCTTCCTACTTTAACGATTTCGATGTAGAAAACAGCATCATTGATCCAATCGATATCTATCACGGTGGGCCGGACCGCAATGGCATTCCCGCCATCGACAGACCCCTGTTTGCCAGTGGAGAGGCACGCGAAGGTCTACTGGGCATGGACGAGCGTGTACTCGCGGTGCACTACAATGGCATCAGCAAAGCCTACCCGGTTGCCATTATGGATCACCATGAAGTGGTTAACGACTTCTTCGGCATCCAGGCCGTAACTATCACGTTTTGTCCTCTGTGCGGCACGGGCATGGCCTTCATGGCAAACACTGGCGGCAAATCGCTGTCTTTTGGTGTGTCTGGCTTGCTCTACAACAGTAATGTACTGCTGTACGATCGCAACACCGAGTCGCTGTGGTCCCAGGTGATGAAAACAGCGATCAGCGGCCCCATGAAAGGGCACAGACTGGATGACATCCCGCTGGAACACTCGACGTGGGGACAGTGGCTGAAACGCTACCCTGACAGCCTGCTGTTAACACAGGATACCGGCTTCGATCGCGACTACAGTGCCGACGTCTACTACGACTACAAGAGATTGCCCATGGTGTACTACCCCACGGTACACCAGGACCTGAGGCTAACTGCCAAGGATTGGGTGATTGGCGTTACCCTCCATGACAGCGCTATCGCGATACCCTACAAAGAACTGGATAAAGCAGAGTCACCACTGATCACCCGGGTTGGAGGCCGCGAGATCCGTGTGGAATGGGACAAGAAAGCCTCCTCGGCACGCGTGTTCAATGACGACGGCGAGCAGATACCCGCTACCGCGGGCTACTGGTTTGCCTGGGTTGCGTTTCACCCCGACACCGAACTTTTCAACGCGAGCAGCCAATAACGCAGGCCATCACTCTTGTGGTACCAACAAGAGTGATGGCTGCGCGCCGGGCGGCGCCTTCCAGCCGGCACTTTCACCTGCAGTGCCTTCTGTATTACTCTGTCGATAAAGCATCACTAACAAAAAGAAGAAACACATGCGTTATTTGAAAGCACTGACCAACCGACAAACCTTTGAGAGTCTGCGTAACACGACACTGGTCGTTACCGGTTGGCTGTGTACCCTGGGTGGACTCATCGCCGATGTGCTGCAGCCCATCGCGCCCTTCGCTCTTTACGTTTTCGCGCTCACTACGCTGGCGTTATTGCTGCTCAGTATCCTGTATTTTCGCGGTAAGAAAGACCTTCTGGGGGCGATCGCCTTTGCCGGCGTGGCCAGCTTTATTTTTGGACTCTTGTCTTTGCTGCAATTGGGGGATGAAGCAGAACAACGCGGCATCGTCGCCAGCACAGTGCCGGCTGTTGCTTCACTGCAACAAAGCCTGGGGATCATTGATCAGAAACTGGACGCGATTAAAGAAGATACACAGGAACTGCGCGCCAGCACCGCGCGCCTGGAAGAAAGCTCCGCGTCAATGATGCGCTCACTGGAAGAGATTCGCGCGGGCTTTGACGGCGACGGGATTATCGAGCAGCCAAGCTCCCCTGAAGAGCACTATCACAACGCTCGATTGCACGAACTTGAGGGCGACTACAGTGCTGCCAGACGCTCTTACCTGGCGTATTTCAGCAGCGAGCTGCCGCTGCTGGACCCTCACCTGCGCTTTATCGACTTTCTCAAAGTTCAGGAAGGCACAGCCGGAGCACGCGAAACCTACAACACGGTTACCGCCACGAGCGAGGGCGAAATGCCGGCGTATGCAAAGCTGTTGCTGCTGGGCAGGGATCTCCGCGTAACGCGACTGACAACGTATTTTCAGGATCATCCGGAATTTGCACCTGCTGCCTATCACCTGAGCCTGGAGTTTTCGGAGCGTCGTCTGGGTAGTCAAACGCTATCCGACAAGCGCAAAGAGCTGAGCTACCTGAAAGCCTTCGAAGAACGCGACGCCAGTGGCGGCCTGCTGAAATACCTCATCGACCAATCATTGGCGGCCCAGTGGCGAGATGATGTGCACACGCGTCGTCTGGCGCTGGAGGCTAATGACGGCGCCATACTGGAAAACCCGGTATCGCTGAGCTGGATGCCCAACAACGCAGGTTGGAACGCCAACATCACCATCAGTGAGCCAGCCACCAATATCGCGTGGAATATCAAAGGCCAGACACAGCCAGCCAGCACAGGCGCCAGTGGCTACAATGATCCCGCTACCGGGAAACCCGCTCCGCGCACCTTCTTCTCGCTACCGGCCAACCAGAGGGATACCACCATAGAGATTCGCTACACTGATTTGGCTGGCACTGAGCAGGGCCCCTTCGAGTTTGCCTTTGTCGGCAAAAAAGAAAGCGTGGACGCCAACCGCAGGCTGCTGGAGGCCACCAGCGGTAACTGGCTGGCATTCCAGGACTACAACAGAAAACCGATGCTCTATTTTTCCCTGCTGATGACGTACCGGGGAGCGCTGTCAAAAATAGAGTACGGCCTTGATAAAGAGACTCCGGACAAGACCTTTCGCTTCCCGGCGTGGAACAAGACTGGGCTTGCGCCCATTGATGCGAAGACACCGACGTTTATCAAAGTTCCCTCCAGCACGCGCTATGCGACGGTTCGATTGACCTACAAAAACGGAGACCAGTCACCCATCGTGCGGTTTGACCGTTAGTGATTTGCGCGGGGAGCTGGAGGATCATGCAGAAACGCGCACGTCAGAAAGTCTGCCCATATCCCGGTGAAGCCTGATGAACCAGACAACGCTTAAACGGCGACTTCAATCCGTTATTGGCACCAACAAAACGCGCGGTGGCGCCTGGTTCCAGGGCTTCATACAGGTGCTGATTGTCTTATCGATTATTGCTTTCACCGTTGAAACGCTACCGTCACTCGATCCACAGCTGCGCTACGCACTGCGCCTGTTCGAGATCGTTGTGATCATGGTGTTCACGGTGGAATACCTGCTACGACTCTATGTGGCGGAAAAAAAATTACGCTTCGTGTTCAGTTTCTACGGCATCATCGATTTGCTGGTCATACTGCCTTTCTACCTGCAGCTGGGGCTGGATCTCAGATCGCTGCGGGTATTCTGGTTTTTCCGTCTGTTTCGCCTGTTCAAACTGGTTCGCTATGTGGACGCTGCCAGGCGCATGGCCAGAGCATTCCGCATGGTGCGCGTTGATCTGGCGGTATTCAGTATCGGCGCTATCCTGGTGCTATACCTCGCCTCGGTTGGCATTTATTTCTTTGAACACAAAGCGCAACCAGAAGCCTTCGCCTCGGTGATTCATTCATTCTGGTGGGCCCTGGCGACGCTCACAACCGTGGGTTACGGCGACATTTACCCCGTGACCATGGGAGGCAAGATATTTACGTTCTTCACATTGATGATAGGACTGGGAGTGTTTGCCGTACCCACCGGCCTGATTACCATGGCGATGGTCAACACACGCAAAGCTGATCTCAATGAGGCCGACACAAAGCGGGATTCCGAAAAGGGCCCCGGTTGATTCAATGATTGCTGCCCGTCCGGGGCGCTAGACAAGTGTCCCCGCGTCCAACAACCCGGCCAGCGTCTGGGCATGCCCCAAGGCCTCTACGCCGGCATCCGTGAGGTAGCCACCATCGGTTTGACTGATCAGCCCTTTTTCAAACAGGGTTCTGCAGGCACTAACCACCTCCGACCTGGCGCTGGAATGGACTTTTATTCCACTGTTGAGCGTGTCGCTGTCGAACTGTAATAACAGATTCAGTTGTTCAATCGTGCTGGCATCGAATGTCACTTTTTTGAACTCCAAATGTAAACCGGCTGACTTATACGCCTTGACTACCTAACAGTAGCAGAGCCTGAGTAAAATGCCCCGGCAATTCATTACTCGGCCACACTGCGTCGACGCGCCTTCAGCCAGTTGTTCTGCAGCTGCATAACGCGACGGGTCGCCGCAAAGACAGACATGTCGGGCTGTGCCCGGCCCGTGCGGCCGAGCGCGTCGAGTTGTGCATAGAACCAGAACTGTACCGCAAAGGTTGCCATGGAACGGATACTTCCGATCTTACCAAGCCACGACAACCATGAAGGCAGCAGAGACAGGGAATCCTCGTAGCGGCGCAGCGCGTCAGCGCCGGCCAGAAGCTGGGCAGGGGCATCGGTATCCACGCACAGGGGCCGACCCAGCCCGATCACATCGGCGCCACCACTGGCAAGCGCCTGCTCCATCGCCTCACGCTTTCTGAATCCGCCGGTCACCATCAGGGGAACGCGCAGTTTTTCACGCATCGCCAGCGCAAAGTCCACAAAGTAAGCCTCACGCATCAGTGTCGACTGTGCGACGTTCTGCTGCTCTTCCTCCTCAGCACCTGCCACGCCCAGCAGTTTGGGTTGCTCGTAGGTACCACCAGAAATTTCTATGAGATCAACGCCCGCTTCTTCCAGCCACTGCGCGACCTGTAGGCTGTCCTCAAAGGCAAATCCCCCCTTCTGGAAATCGGCGCTGTTGAGTTTCACCGCCACAGGAAATTCCGGGCCCACCGCCGCGCGCACTGTGCGCACAGCATCCATCAGCAGGCGAGCCCTGTTGGTCAATGAGCCGCCGTACTGATCATCGCGCTGGTTGCTGCGTGGACTGAGAAATTGCGAAATCAGATAGCCGTGGGCCGCGTGAACCTGCACACCGGTAAAGCCCGCGTCCTTTACTGCTTTTGCGCAGATGCCGAAACGCCTCACGATGTCTTCAATCTCCGCAATGGTAAGCGCGACTGGCTGCCCAAATTGCCCTCCTGGCAAACCGAGCTTAACAGCCGATGGCGCTTTGGGGTGGGGATTCACCATCTTCTGCGTCTGGCGCCCGGCATGACTGATCTGCGCCCAGAAATGGTTGCCATTGCGGGTGGCCGCTGCAGCCCATGCTGACAGCGCATCATGCATTGCAGTGTCGGGTTCACGATCTATCACCACGTTGCCCGGACGCTCCAGGTGATCAGCATCAACCTGGATATTGCCCGACAGCAGCAGACCCGCACCGCCGTCAGACCAAAGCCCATAGAGCCGCTCCAGCTCGGCTGTAGGTTGCCCCAGTGGATTCGCCAGACCTTCGGTCATCGCGGCCTTTGACAGCCTGTTGGGAATGGTCGCACCACAGGGCAGGGCCAGTGATTGAGCAAGGGGATTCGTCATATGAAATGTCCATTGATTGGAAAACTGAATTGCAGGTAAAGAACCACTGCGCATCAGGCGTACACACTGTCGACACCTTCTCGACATAGTGCGGTAACGCTATACTGTTGTGCACAGCTGATCAACTCTCCCCAAAGGAATCGACGCCGTGCAGCTCCAGGAAGAAGTTATCCACTGCCCCTACTGCGGCGAGCGACTCAGTGTGTTGCTGGATCCCGGCGATGCAGGCAGCTCCTACACAGAAGATTGTCAGGTCTGTTGCCGGCCTATAGTGTTCAGCCTGAGTGAGGTTTATGATGCGGCGCTGCAAATCAACGTGCAGCAAGAGACAGAATAAGTTCATCAACTAACCGGGTACTGATGGCGGCATATTGCGGCCAGGCCACCGAGGCGAAGCCATGACAGCATTACCAATCACTCCATTACAAAACGTGCCAGCGCTATCCAGCCAACAGGCGCAAGGCAGAATACGCGGGCTGATGACGGCCGCCGTGGCCGCAGCAATGATCGGTGGCCCGCAGTTGGTGGGTGCCAGCCCGGCAGGCTCACAACCCGGCTTTACTTTGGCACCCTATGGCTGGCTGGCGGGTCTGGATGGGAACGTCAAGGTGCCCGGCGATGACTTCGATCCTGGCGATGGCAGCAGCGTGTTCAACCGCCTGAATTTTGAACTCACTGAAGAACTCGATACCGTTGGCTTCATGTTTTACGGCGAGTGGCGCGGCGAACGCTGGATGGCATTCTTCGACTCGGTATGGGCCAACGTCTCGCAGGACGCCGATGTTAAACTGGGCCGCCTGCTCCCTGCGTCCCAGACCAGCGCGGCCGTCGACGGCAACATCTACCAGCTGGCTCTGGGATACCGGCTGATCGATTGGGAAAATGCATCACTGACCGTGTTCGGCGGCGCCCGTTACTACGATATTGAAACCACTGTTGAAGCCAGCGGCGGCATTTTACCGCGCAAAGTCGAAGTGTCATCAAACCGCGAGTGGACGGATGCGGTGATCGGTGGGCGCTGGCGTTATAACATCAGCCAGCACTGGCACACCTCCGTGCAGCTGGACTATGGCTACGGAGAGTCCGATCTCAGCTGGCAGGCCTTTGCAACGCTGGGCTACGGTTTTAGCTGGGGCTCCATCGAGGGCTGGTGGCGGCATCTCGCCCTGGACTACGACAGCAGGTTGGTGAGCCTGGATCTCGGCCTGACCGGGCCATTCCTTGGCGCTTCAATTCGTTTCTAGCAGGAAAAGGCCGAGGCCCCAAAACGCGGATCCTGGAATGCGAGTGCTTTAAGCGGTCTGATACATGCCCCATATTGGGCGAAAAATGCGACATAAGGCGCAAAAGCAGGCTAAAACGCTAACCTCCAATTGCGGCCTTTTGTGCGCCTGCCTATGATAAGACGGTATTCGCTGGCGCTACTATGATGGACAAAACAGTCACACCACCTGCTGAAGGCACAGATACTGTCAATAAAGTGTCAGGATTTCATCCTGCAGATTTGCAAAGCAACAAGTCCTTTCGACCCAAGTACAGCCGTAATCAGAAAAAAGCATTCAAGTACCTCATGACCGCGCTGACGCTCGGTATTCTATTAGTGATCAGCCTGATCGGATGGATGATGACAGGCTACAAGCTGTCTACCGTCAAGTCACAGTATCTCAGTTACCAGATCTCAACTCGGCAGACGATCAATGAATCGCAGCTGCTTGCCGAGCAGGTCACTGAGCTGGACAATACAGTGTCTACCCTGCGGTCAGATGTTGCTGCACTGGTGGAGCAGAGAATTCCCAACCTGACCCCACTGGATTTTGATGTCACGGTGAGAACCGAGCAGGACTACCTGAAAAACATCAGTTTCACGCAGACCGGAACGCGGACGCAAAAACGCTATGAATATCGCGCTGTCCTGCGCAATGACAATGAAAACGATGTTCGACCAAGCATCAACATCCTGCTGTTTGATGGACTCGGTATTCAGGTCGGCAAAGCCACACTCTCACGTGAGCACGCCACTTCTGATGCAGACAAAGTCAGTTTGAAGCCCGGCGAAGTTCGCGCCTATTCCAGCCGCGTCGACCTGGATCGAGATGCCACTCCCGAGTACTTCCTGGTCGAAGTCAGATAGATAACCGAATACCTTCTCTGGCGCTGATGTCAGGCACTCAGGTAGTGCACGCTGAACAGGCCTTCATCATCTATCCAGCTGTCCGTCAGGGTAAGACCCGCTTTGGCAGCAAGTTCTGCAAAACCTTCCGTTGTATATTTATAGGAGTTTTCTGTGTGAATGGTTTCACCTTTTCGCAGTGCTAACTCCCCCTTCGCGCACTGCACAAGCTGGTCTTTCTCGCTCACCAGATGCATCTCGATACGCCGACGCTCGCTATTGTAGAAGGCGTGATGACGAAAATCATCGCGATTAAAATCTGCATCGAGCAGCTCATTGAGGCGCTGCAGTACATTCAGGTTGAATTGCGCAGTGACGCCACTGGCATCGTTATAGGCTGCAGTCAGGCGCTCACTGGACTTGTGCAGATCAACGCCCACAACAAGGCCACCGCCCGTACCCACTACCTCGCGCATTTTGCCCAGAAATCGACACGCGTCATCCGGTTCAAGATTGCCGATCGTTGACCCGGGATAAAAAACCACACGCTTACCCTGAGGCAGGTCGTCAACAAACGACCATCGGGCGCCAAAATCTGCACAAACTGCTTGCACATCGAGCCACGGATACTCCTGCGCCAGCTCAAAGGCCGCATGCTGCAGAAATTCAGCGGAAATATCGATAGGTACATACGCGGCGGGGCTAAGATCATCCAGCAGCAGTCGCACCTTTTCACAGCTGCCACTGCCCGGCTCAATCAATAGACAGCCGGGCCCGCAGCGGGCACTGATCTGCCGGCTGTATCTGGTGAGAATCCCCACCTCCGTGCGCGTGGGATAGTATTCTGGCTGCCGCGTTATCTGATCAAACAACTGCGAACCCTGCTCATCATAGAAATACTTTGGGTTCACCGTTTTGGGCGTCTCCTGCAAGCCAGCAAGCAGCTCGCTCTTGCTATCGCCCAATGCAGGGTGTTCGTTGCGGAAACTGACGTTATCCGCAGTTTCCTCGAGCGTTGCTTTTGCCTGATCCATGAAAATCGATCCTGTCCAGATTAAGGTGTTGTGTTGCTGCTGCGAGCCAGCCGGATACCCGTGAATTGCCAGCGATCCTGTGGGTAGAAGAAATTTCTATAACTGAGCCTGAGATGGCGAGGTTTGGAAACACAGGAACCCCCACGCAACACCCATTGGTTACTCATGAACTTACCGTTGTATTCACCGATGGCGCCAGGCGATGCGCTATAGCCGGGGTATGGGCTGTAGGCGCTGCGCGTCCATTGCCAGCAACTGTCGTACAGCTGGCTGGACTGGCTAGCGCGATCGGCGGGCGCTGGGTGATAGTAACCATCGTCTACTCCACGCCCCTGCGGCGCAGTGCCTGCAGCAAAATATTCCCACTCCTGCTCGGTAGGCAAGCGAGCCCCGGCCCAATTGGCGTAAGCATCCGCCTCGTAAGCGCTGATATGACAGACCGGGGCTGATGCCTGGCGCGGCTGCAGGCCGTGCAGGGTATATTCCAGGCGTTGCGCATCGCGATCAACCCAGTACAGCGGCGAGCGCCACTGACTGGACTGCACCGCAGACCATCCATCTGCCAGCCACAGCTCAGGCCGACAGTAACCGCCATCATCGATGAACGCCTGGAACTCCTGGTTGGTAATCAGCCTGTCTGCCATCTCAAAGGGCTCCAGGTAAGATTTGTGTCGCGGTAGCTCGTTATCAAAGCAGAATCCTTCACCGCAATAGCCCGTCTCGACCAGGCCACCGGCACAGGATTGCCAGCGCAGGGGCTGGACTGCGCCAGTCTCTGGTATCACCTGCCCGGTGTATTGCGGAAACATCGGATTCACCGCCAGTGAGTACTTCAAATCCGTAAAAAACAATTCCTGGTGCTGGCACTCATGCTCTATACCAAGACGCGTGCGTGCGGCAATTTCATCGTAGTCGGCATGCGTGAGGCTGGACAATAGCGTCATCATTGCAGCGTCGACATGCTCTCTGTAGGTCATGACGTCAGCCACCGTTGGTCGCGACAACAGTCCGCGTTGCGGCCGTGGGAACTGCTCGCCTATGCCGTTGTAGTAAGAATTGAACAACACTTCATAGATGGCATCAGGTGATTGATATTCAGGCACCCAGACCTTGAGGATAAACGTTTCAAAAAACCAGCTCGTGTGTGCCAGGTGCCACTTGGGAGGGCTTGCAAAATCAGCCGCCTGCAAACCGAAATCTTCATTCACCAGAGGCGCGCAGAAAGCCACAGACTGTGCCCGCGTATCCAGATATAACTGCTCTAGACTCTCACTCATCCATTCACCCTTGAAGCCCGATCGACAGCGACTGTTCCACCGACCCACACATCGCTACCGTGCGCGCGACCTGACAACCAACCACCATCGGGGGAACACTGGTAAGCCGTCATCACTTTCCCCCTGAAGGCATCACGCCAGTAGCCCACCAGGACGCGCATGGCCGAGCCTGTTGCAGCATCTTCCAACACACCGTACTGAGGCGCGAAGTAACGGAAGTGGATATCCGCTTTACACCCGTCAATCACAGTCCCGTTAATCAAAGTCCCGTTAATAATAGGTTCGCTGGCAGCACAGGTCGCTATCAACGCGCGGCCTGTATGTTCCCCCAACTCCGCTCCCGGCGGTGTCAGCCGTTGCAGGGGGAAATCCGCTGGCCACTGCAAAATGCAATACCCGTCCTCACCTCCCACCAACCCGGCAGACTCCGGCGGCGTGCTGAAAAAATCCAGGACCCAGTGCGGCACACTGACTTCAGAATATTCTGCCGCCGGAAACCGCAGCCAGATAACGTCAGTCTCTCGATGGCAGGCCACAGAGCCTGCGCCCATTACCAACTCGCCCGCGCTTTCCCACCGATCCAGCCACAGCGCGGCACATGACAACAAACCATGTCCGCAGCAGGCTATGGCCTGACCACTTTCTGTCCAGCATCGTACTTCGGCAATCCGATCACCTGTCTGCCAGCTGGCGCAGCGGGTGATGTCACTCCCGCGTTCCAGCCCTGCCTGCCCAGGTCCATCCAGCAGATAGACATCACAGGGGTTACCACGGGCAAGCCCTGCAGCTGCGCTGAACGCTATGAGTCTTTGCTGAGATAAAATTTGGGAGATAACAGAAATCGCTCGGGTATTTTTTGCTGTGCATATGCCTGAACCATGGCAGAAGCCTAGCAGCTTTTTGTGATTACATCATGACGGCGGTACACCATCACGCAGATGCGCTGGAACAGCCACCCGCTCCAGGCCATCAAACAACAGCTCCACGAGAACCGCCAGCAGGGCGGCAGGAATTGCGCCCTCGAGAATCAGCGCATGATCATTGAGCGTCAGGCCAGTGATAATTGGCTCGCCCAGGCCGCCAGCACCAACAAAAGCTGCCAGCGTCGCCGTGCCGATACTGATAATCGCCGCCGTCTTGATACCGGCCAGCAAGGTAGGCATCGCCAGCGGCAACTCGATTCTAAGCAGTTGCTGGTTGCGCGTCAGGCCCATGCCGGTCGCAACCTGCTTCAGCAACGGATCCACGCTGAAAATACCGGTCAGGGTGTTACGTACAATCGGTAACAATGAGTACAGAAACAGCGCAATAATCGCTGGCAACTGTCCCAGGCCCACCAACGGAATGAGCAGGGCGAGCAACGCCAGCGACGGTATGGTCTGGATCAGGCCGGTGACATACAACAATCCCCGCGCAATGGAAGGATGGCGTGAGACCCACAGCGCCAGCGGCACCGCTGTCAGGCAGGCCAGTAGAAGCGCGATGACAGTCAACTTGAGATGCACGGCCAGGTAGCCGGCAATGCGGTTCAGCCGATCCGGGGCAGGCGCCGCCGCACTCTGGATAAGCCCCTTTTCGAGCAGGAACTGCGAGGCCACCTCCGGTGGCGTCATGCCAGGCAATGCCAGCTGGCGATTCAGCCCGCGCATCGTGGCCTCGTCAATCAGGTTCGACAACGCCTGCAGTTGCCCGACAACTGCCGCAGACAAATTGCTCCTGGCAAGAAACCCCGCCGAATAATTGGGGAAAAACTGCCTGTCATCCGCAAGCAGTCGCAGCTTGTACCCTTCAATTTCACCGTCTGTGGTGTATGCGTCGGTCACATCGAGCTGCCCGTTGGCAATGGCCCTGTAGGCCAGTGCGTGCTCGATGCCACGCGGACGCTGTGGCAGTTGATAATGCGCCTGCAAAGCGGGCCAGCCGTCCTCTCGCTTGAGGAATTCAAGCGAAAAAGCAAACTTCAACTGTGGGTGCTTCGCCAGATCACTGACGCGGTCAATCGACAGGCTGGTCGCTTTGTCATCGGACATAGCCATCGCGTAACTGTTACTGAAACCCAGCTGCACCGCCCACTGTAACTGTCTGGCGGCCAGCGCCTGCCGCAACTGCGTTGCGTTCAGCCCAGGCTGGCGCAGAATAGCTTGTGCCACCGTCCCGCTGTACTCTGGATACAGGTCGACCTCGCCGGCCTGCAGCGCCTCGAAGGCAATCAGGGTGCCGCCGAGGCCAAGTTTACGCTCTACCGCGACACCGCGGCTTTCCAGCAGCTGCGCCGCAAGCTCAGCCAGTATATGACTTTCGGCAAACGCCTTGGAGCCGATGCGCACGGGCTCCTGACCTGCGCAAGGCATTGCCAGAACCACAGCCAGGACAATTGCCGCCAGTATCGACACACAGTGGGAAGCCCGCTCACAATATCGCAGTGGGGCAACGAGCATCATGCTGCGAGCTCCGCAAGCAGGTTGTGCAGCAACGTATGGGGATCAATATCAGGGTTGCGCGCGCGCAGCGTATCGGTGGATTCGCGGGTGATAATACGCCCACCCGACATGATGACGATGTTATCGGCCAGGCGCATCGCTTCGCGCATGTCATGCGTGACCAGTAAGGTCGTCGTGGGCTCCGCACGGTGCAGCGCAAGCAACTGCGCGTGAATGTCTTCGCGAGTGATGGGGTCTATCGCCGCAAACGGCTCGTCCAGCAACAGGGCCTCGGGCTGCAGCATAAACGCCCTGCACAGACCTACCCGTTGCTGTTGCCCGCCGCTAAGCTGGTGCGGGTATTGCGTCAGCTGTGACTGACTCAGGCGCATAAACTGCAGAAGCTCTTCCAGGCGACTCTCGATTCTTGTCGCGGACCAGCCCTCCAGTTCAGCCAACAACACGATGTTGCCACGCACCGTCAAATGCGGAAACAAGCCATTGCCCTGTACGGCATAGCCCAGGCGACGGCGCAGCAGTGGGAGATTGTCGTAATCCAGCGGCTGGCCAAATGTGCAGACCTCTCCCGCATCTGGACGCACCAGACCATTGCACAGTTTCAACAACGTAGACTTGCCACAGCCGCTGGCGCCAATCACGGCAGTTATGGAGTCCACAGGAAAAACAACGCTCACCTCCTGCAAGGCAGCAGTATCGCCATATCGTTTGGTGGCGTTTTTTATTTCAAGCAACGACATTACTGATTTCAGCAGGTCCTCTGGGGACTAGGGCACAACACATGCAGGGCGTCAGGCTATAAGCGCAATCGTCATCAGCACGATCATGCACCGCCTTACTATCCAAAGTCAGCGGTGCATCCCAGCGCACGCGCATACAAAGAGCGGCTGATATTGCCACCACTCAGAATCACCCCGACATCAAGACCGCGATTGATCTCGGTTTCTTTGAGCAGCGCCGCCAGAGCAGCGCCGCCAGCGCCTTCGGCGATATTGTGCGTATCGGTGAAATAGTGACCCACCGCAGCGAATATCTCGTCATCGTCGACTGCCACGACACGCTCGAGATGCGTCAACATCATCGCCAGCGCATCCGGGTTGGGCACCCGCACAGCCAGCCCGTCTGCAGCGGTGTCTGCACTGGCGGTTGCAACGCATTGTCCGGATTCGAAGGAGCGCAGATAGCAGTCCGCGCCGCTCGCGACAACACCGATAATTTCTGTAGAAAGACCAAGCGCGTTGCGTGCACTGATCAGGCCACAGGCGCCCGAACCGAGCCCGATAGGTACGTAAACCCTTTTGAGATTCGGCCTGGCCTGCAATAACTCGAGGCCATAGCTGGCCACGCCTGCAACCAGGGCGCGGTCAAAAGAGGGGATCCGCAACAGACCACGATCCTGCGCCAGTTGCTGGGCATAGGCAGACGCTTCATCGAAATCCTTGCCGTACTCAATCAGCTCGGCGCCAAGAGCCACCATGGCCGCATTTTTGTCGGGGCTATTACCCTGCGGGACAACGATAACCGTGTTCAGGCCATGGCGCCCTGCTGCAAAGGCAATGCTCTGGCCGTGATTGCCCCGTGTTGCGGTGATAAGCCCGGTTATCCCGGGCTGTTCGTCACTCAGTTGCTGTGCATAGACCAACCCACCACGCACCTTGAAGGCCCCGGTAGGGTTATGGTTTTCGTGTTTTACCAACACCCTGCAACCGCAGCGATCATCGAGCAGCGGCCACTGCAATTGTGCAGAAGGCAACATGTGCTGATAAACCTTTGCCGCCGCTGTTTTCAGCTCTTCGAGCTCCAGTGGGATCATCGCATGACCCCGCCAACTGACATTATCAACAACCACAAAATACTCACACGCGAGTCTCCACCAATTTAACCCAATGACCCAACACCCCAAACTGGCCCGCGACCAGTTTCAGGCAGACCAGTAACGGCACCGCCAGCAGCACGCCCGCCGGCCCCCACAACCATCCCCAAACCAGCAACCACAGAATCAATATGAGCGGGTTCAGGCGCATATGGCGCCCCAGTACCAGCGGTGTCACAAACTGCGCCTCGACCAGGTTGATCAAGAAAAAGACCAGCGGCGGAAGCAGTGAAGTCAACACCAGGCCGTACTGTGATATTCCGGCCACGCACAATATTCCCATCGCTATAACCGGGCCAACATAGGGCGCAAAGTTCAGCAAACCCACCAGGGCTCCCCACAGCACCGGATCTTCCAGGCCCAACAGCCAAAGGGCCAGTGCCGTTGTCACACCCAGGCAGGTGTTGATAACAGTGACGGTAAGGATATAGCGAGACAACTCCTGCCTGACTTTACCCACCATGGCATTCGCAGAGTCCTTGTCGCGAGTCCATGGCAGTAGTTCCACCAGATTGGTATACAGACCCGGGCCGAATATCAGCAAGAACAACACCAGAATAACAAAGGTCATGAACTGCGCGAGCACGGCTGGTGTGGCCCCCAGCACCGACACGATGACCTCTACGCCCCCCTGCATGATCCGCTCAGACAAAGCGCTATCACTCACAGAGCCCGCTACAGGTTCTGCTGTGTCGGATTCTTCACTGAACACATCCAGAAAGCTGTACCATTTTTTTTCAGCCGGTGGCGTTGCAGCAGCTTCTGCATGCGATGGCTGACTCAGGTTGCGGCTGAAATCATCCAGTTCCTGGGTAATCTGTTCAGACAGTTCAGGTACACGGGTGAGCCATTTCTGAGCAGGCTCGGCCAACTCAATGCCCAACAACGCAAACGGCCCTCCAATGACCGCCAGCAGCACGATCGCCGAGACAGAGCGCGGCACATGAAAGCGCTTGAACAGCGCCACGGGCGAACTCAGCAGCAGTGCAAACAGAAAGGCCACCACCACCGGAATCAGCAGGCTCTGGGCAAAGTACAGGGTGTAGAGCAGCGCGAGTGCCAGCAGCCAGCGCAGCGTGACCGCAGAAAATGCAGTGCGCACAGTGTCTCTTTCAGCCGGGGGCTTATCCACGGTGTTCCACCAGGGTGCATTCCACGTCCATTGTCATCATTGGCAACAGCTTACAGCGCGCATCGGGTTCATGAAAGTCAGCGCTGGCAATACACACAAATGGCACAGCCACCGCAGCAAGTCGGGCAATGGTTTGAATGCTCATATCACCGGCTGGGATTAGCAAACTCTGCTTGAGTAAAAATCAGGAACGCGCTATACCAAACTTCGTGCCGCGCCAAACACAGCGTGCTGGGTGCAGAGGTCGAAACCAAAACAATAATGAGGTTGAAGCTATGTCCGAATCAAAACCGTCCAACAAGATCCTGCTTGGGCTGGCATTGGCCAGCAGTGTTGGGTCCCTGCAAGTGCCACTGGTACAAGCACAGGAAGGCTTTCTTGAAGAGGTGATTGTGACGGCACGCAAGCGGCAGGAAAGCTTGCAGGAAACACCGGTAGCGGTAACCGCTCTGGACGCAGATGCCCTGCGTGAAGCCGGGGTGAGAAACCTGGCCGACCTCAACCAGATTGCGCCTAACATTGAAGTGTCGTCCGCGAACGGCACCGCACCGTTGGCCAACATTTATATCCGTGGCATCGGACAGCGCAACACCGGGCCGAATATTGACTCCGGCGTCGGCATTTACATTGACGACGTTTATCTGGGACGACCCGATGGCGCGCTGCTGGATATCACAGACATACAGTCGGTGCAGGTATTGCGCGGGCCGCAGGGCACGCTGTTTGGTAAAAACACGACCGGCGGTGCACTGGTGTTCACTACCAACGCACCGGTGGACGAGTTCCAGGCTGCCGGTGGTATCCGTGTAGGCAACTATGATCGCCTCGATGGGAATTTCATGGTCAACCTGCCGCTTACCGACAAACTGTGGACACGACTTGCCGGTAACAGTGTCAATCGCGACGGACATATAGACAACAGGTTCGACGGCGAAAACTACATGGACGAGGACCGCCAGAGCGTGACGTGGCGAACCCGCTACGCGGCTACCGATACCCTGACACTGGATTTCAATGCCAACTGGGCGGAAACCGAACAAACCATGCGGCCCAATAAATGCCGGCTGGTACCTGATTACCGCGGCTGGCAGGCAGAGCTTTTCAATATCCTTGCGGTGCAACCCTCAACCGGCCGCACCGTTGACGATTTCTGCCAGGACGCAGCGCAGGCGGGTGACGACAACACGGTTATCAGCGATCTTGGCGGCGCGTACTACGCAGAAAACAAAGGCGCCAGTGTCACCGTGGAGTGGGAACTCAGTGATGATATGACACTGAAAAGCATCAGCGCATGGCGCTACACACAAGCCACTCAGGACGATGAGCTTGACCACACGGGCATCCCGTTTCTGCACCGCACACAGACCTTTCATCCTGCAGGACAACCGCGCGAGACTGATCAGTACAGCCAGGAGTTGCGCCTGACCGGCAGCGCCATTGATGACAGGCTGCAGTATGTGGCCGGGGTCTACTGGTTTGAGGAAGAAACCAAAGGCGAGAAGACCGTCAGCCTGCTCGGCCCCTTTGACCCGGCTCTGGCTGGGTGGCTGTTCCTGAACACCTCATCCACCCAACTGGACGCCAAGAACGACGCCATTTCCGCCTTTGCACAACTGGAGTGGGAGTGGAGCGATCACTGGCGCACCACGCTGGGTGTGCGCTACACCGACGAAACCCGCGCCCTGGACAGAACCCGGTTTGATATTGTGCCAGCCAGCCTGGACGCCAATGGCGGCCCGGTTATCGATCTTTTTGGCGGATCTGGCCTGTATGACCGCGGACCCGACTTTGTCTACAACCCGAACTTCGACCTTAGCGAGAGAGACCGCACCAGCCAGGAAACCTCTGACAGTGACGTGACACCGATGGCAAGCTTGCAGTACATCATCGATGGCGAAGGCATGATCGATGCTGGCAGCATCTACCTGACTTACAGCGAAGGCTTCCTGTCGGGCGGCTTGTCTGAGGCACCCTCCGGCGCGCTTGAAACTTTCAAGCCCGAGGAGGTGGAGAACTGGGAGCTGGGTTTCAAGCTGGATTTTCTTGACCGCAGCCTGCGCGTCAATGGTGCTATTTTTCACTCTGACTACAAAAACCGCCAGCTGACGACACTGGTCATAAATCCGGTGAGTAACTCGCCGGCTCCAGCGACCGTAAACGCAGCCGAATCGAGCATTCAGGGTATAGAACTGGAGACACTCTGGCTGCCTATGGATCGCCTGTTGCTGACCTTCAACATGACTCTCAACGATGGGGAAATCAGCCAGTTCGATGACATCCAGATTGCGATAGCAAACCCGGAACTGGCTCCGGCCGAGGGTTGTTCGCGCGCCGACCTGACATTCCTGCAGGTCGACTCCTGCCCCAACGATCGCTCGGATGAAAACCTGCCACGCCTGCCCGAAGAGACCTACCTGCTGGCAGCGGAGTATGCCTTCGACACGGCATGGGGCGAATTCAGCCCACGTATTCAGATGAGCTGGAAATTCGACATCGAATACTGCTTCGATTCAGCCAGTTGCCGCTCCGGGCTGTGGCTGGAGGACGAACAGTTCGATCTCAGCGCACGCATCAGCTGGATATCCGAGGACGAAAAGTGGACGGGTGCCCTGTACGGCACAAACCTGACCGAAGAAGACTACACCGTGGGCGGAGCAGCCCTGGTTGAATCGCAGGGCGTCGGGGGCTTCGCCAATGCCACACCACGGATGTATGGGCTGGAGTTGCAGTACCGCTTCTAGGAAGGCAGCCTGGAAACGATTTCTGTCATGCCGTTGCAATGTTGGCCAGCTAAGCTAAAGCATTAGCTGGCAAGGACTTTGACTATGAGAAAGCCCCCGCAATTCACTCGTCGCAGCATCGTAAAAGGCATCAGCGCAGCAGCCCTGATGCCGCTGCTGGGTAGCAATCTGATCGGCTGTTCCGACAGTTCAGACAATCCCGCCGGACCGGAGATTGACAGTGTTCCCGCGGACTTCCTGCACGGGGTTGCATCAGGTGATCCGCTGGGCGATCGCATCATTCTGTGGACCCGCGTAACGCCGGAAAGGGAGGGCGCTGTGCAGGTAGACTGGGAGCTCGCGTCAGACCCCGACTTCAATAACCTGATAAGTTCAGGCAGCGGCGTTACCACTGCGGGCGTGGACTATACAGTGAAGGTGGATGCAGACGGACTTGAGCCCGCCACCGACTATTATTTCCGTTTCCTCACCGGTGACAAAATCTCTGTTACCGGCAAAACACGCTCCGCACCCACCGGGGCGCTGGCCGCGGCAAGCCTCGCGGTCGTCTCGTGCTCCAACTACCCGGCTGGTTACTTCCACGTTTACCGGGACATTGCCAACCAGGATGTTGAGGCCGTCCTGCATCTGGGTGACTACCTGTATGAGTACGCGATAGACGGCTATGCCAGCGAGCAGGCAGAAGCGCTGGAAAGACAGGTACAACCGCCTACCGAGCTCCTGTCCCTGGCAGATTATCGCATACGCTATGCCCAATACCGTGGTGATACGGACCTGCAGGCATGCCACGCCGCCCACCCGTTTATCATTGTTTGGGATGACCACGAGGTCGCCAATGACGCCTGGCGTGAGGGCGCTGAGAACCACGACCCACAAACTGAAGGGTCATTCACTGATCGCCGCGCCGCCGCCATCCAGGCCTGGTACGAATGGCTACCGGTGCGGCCACCGGCGGACGAGCAAGAGATTATTTATCGCCGGTTCCGCTACGGTGACCTCATTGATCTGCTGATGCTGGATACGCGCATAATCGGTAGAGACCAGCAGGTCAGCTATTCTGACTTTGTCAGCGGCGGTATGATTGACTCTGCTGCCGCTCGTGCGGCCACTGGCGACAGCAGCAGGACACTGCTTGGGGAAACACAGCGCGAGTGGCTCAAAGCCGCCCTGACTGACAGCACGGCGACGTGGCAGGTATTGGGGCAGCAGGTCCTGATGGGGCGGCAACCGCTTCCCGAACCCATCGTGCGCGCGCTGTCGCCCGAATTCGCCAGCGAGAACTCACTCAACGAAGCCACCGCCGCTGTGCTTGCGGCGGTGGCGGCAAAAAACAAGCCCCCCCAGGACCGGACTCCCGAGGAGCAGGCGCTGCTGGATTCCTCTATCCCCTTCAATCCAGACGCCTGGGATGGCTATGATTTCGAGCGAGAGGAGATTCTGTTTCACGCCTCACAGGTCAGTTCACGGCTGGTAGCATTGGCCGGCGATACACACAATAGCTGGGCGTCACAGCTGACACTCGCTGATGGCACCCCGGTGGGGGTTGAATTTGCAGCGCCGAGTGTGAGTTCACCCGGAGCCGAAGCGGTGATAGGGCTGGATGCAGCCGCACTGTTTGCACCACTGGCAGTGCAGCTCATGGACGATCTGCGTTATGCCAACCTGGTTAATCGTGGCTACCTGACGGTGACCTTCAGCGCCACGGAGGTAGCGGCGCGCTGGCAGTATGTATCGGATATCACTGCGCCTGATTACAGCGTCCAGGCTGAACTGGAGAAAAACGTGAGCGTGTCTGCAGACACTCTGTTGCTACTGGGTTAACAGTCAGAAGCTCTTGAACTAGATGTCCTGAACATCAAAGCGTGCGGCATAGCGTTCAATCCACTCCAGCGCTGCTTCGTTGCGCGTCAGGCACCGTCCCTCATTGCGTTGCACCGTAAGGCGATAGCTTTCTACCTGCAGACACTGCGCCCGCATGCGCACGCGAAACTGCTCAGCTTCGTTCAGCGTGACCTCTTTATACTGTTGCTGTTGCTGTTGCTGCTTCATGTCTGATCGACTCCCAGCAGGCCGTTGATACTGTTACCAATATCAGTCGCGAAGGAGTCGTGCATTTACAGGCGATCGAAAACGTGCAGCAGCGCACAATTTGCGCCCGTTTTTCACACAAATTGTGACTTCAGTGCCTGCGGCGTTGCCACACTATTTCCAGCCAGGGAAACAGCAGTGTCAAAACGATGACCGCGGCAGCCACCGATTGACTGTGGGGCCATGTCGCCATTGCAATCGAAAATCCCAAAACGGCACTACATATCCCTATCGACAGCAGCACCACCAAACGGGCACGCATGGCCTCAGGGCCTGAGGCAAGCAGCACATACAACACTGGAATGCCAACATGCATCGGAACAAAAAAACAGAATGCCACGACCCAGAATAACCAATCAACTTCCATTTACAACGCTCCAGATTCCATCCTGCAAAAACAGCAACAACGCGAGCACCGCCGGCAGCACCAACACGCAGCTGGCGCTTTCTTCCAATACAATAACGGGCCAGCCACCTCTGCCGTTCTCCCTCGAGTCGTTTTAGACTATGCTGCCCAAACTCTCAACCTCTGCCCGGGATATCGTATGCCACGCCCTCCGTTCAAACGCCGCAACTCTGGCAACGCCAATCAGAAGATAACAAAGGGCGATAAAAACGGCAGGTCACGGAACAACCGATTTGCCCGTTTCATGCCATTGCGCAATGTCCTGATCGTACTCATCGGATTGAGTGTTTTTCAGTATGCCAACAACGGCAAAGTCACCTGGCATCGCGGTATAGTCGACAGTGTCAGCACGACGGTGCAAGACTACGCCGACCGCCCTGAGGCAGGCTGGCGCAAGGCTTCAGACAAGCTTGAAGAGATCGGTGCGAAGCGCGAGAGCCCATCGCACGACAGCTATGACTTGCGTGGTCGGGTGGTACGCGTCGCTGACGGGGACACCATTTCGGTGTTGGACAAGGACAACAAACAGCACAAGATTCGCCTGTATGGCATCGACACGCCCGAAAGATCACAGCCCTGGGGCGCTGAATCACAACAGGCACTCGCAGGCCTGGTCGCCAACAAATCCGTTGGTGTGATTATCATCGAAACCGATGACTACGGACGCAGCGTTGGCATTGTGTATGCCGAAGGTAAAAATGTGAACGAGGCGATGATCAGGAACGGTCACGCCTGGTGGTATCAATACTACGCACCGAACGAAAAACACCTGGCAGACGCGCAGCAAAACGCCCGGGCGCAGCAGCGCGGCCTGTGGCAGGCCGAAGACCCAATGGCACCGTGGCAGTGGCGGCGAGAGCAGCAGCGACAGTAGCGGCTCAACCCTGTACGCACAGGAATCCGTCGTCGCTCAACGTTGCGCGAATCCCTGTGTGTAACCAACGCAGGCCATCCTGATCCAGCGATATCGAGGTCGCCGGATGATCCGGTTCCCCGGCATAGCCCAGCATCACCTGCTCTCCACAGACCCACAGTTCGCCGGGTTTGTTGCAAGGCAGTGCCTCGCCATCGGCGCTGGTGACCTTTAACAACGTCCCGGGCAAAGGCAGGCCAACGCTCCCGGCCAATTCTCCGCGCTGCACTTTCCAATCGCTGAGGTCTATCGCATCGGGTACATTCACCGTGATAGCTGTGGTCGCCTGGGCCAAACCCAGCCCGGTATAAACAGGACGGGCGAACTTTTTCCGAAATTCATCCTGCGTCCGTTGCGGCAACCCAAGACCGTTGGCGATCACCAGGCGCAACGAGTCCAGTAATAGTGGATGAATGTCGTCATGACTGGCCAGCGCATCCAGCATTGCACATGACGCCGGCAGCAGCGTGACCTGGAAACGGGCTACGGCTCTGGCCATGCCAACGGTATCACTGACGTCACCATGGCAAACAACAGGCACACCTTCTATCAGCGGCAACAGCGTGCCAACACCAAGGCCCATAGGGTGGGTGACTGGCATTGTTGACAACAGGACGTCATCCACCTGCATATTCAGCATGTCGGCCATTTGCTTGCAGTTCACCATCACATTGCGATGCGACAATAGAACAGGCACCGGCTTACCGCGCTCGCTGTCATCAAACAACACAACGGCTGTATTGTCCGTGCTGACTGCCCTCCCCCACAGGCGGCACAACATCGACACGGGCAAAAGATAGAAAAGGAAAACTGCCATCGCACGGCGCCATAGCGGCCCGGAGGCACTAATATCTTCCAGATACACAGACGTTAGCGGCGACAACGACGCATCGGCAGCAGCGTCCTGCGCCAGGTTCTGGCTGGCGTAAAGCCGCGATGTGATCAGCTGTGTCGCCCCCGCCGCGCTCAGTTTCTGCTGCAAAGCCTCTGTCGTATCCAGGACCGACAAAGGAACAACCGAGCGACCCAGCAATTGCAGGGCCATCATGGTTTGAGCCGCGTCTGCGCTGGGAGGTAACAACAGACCTATGCGCTGCGGCAGCTCCAATTCACCGAGCTGACGCGCCAGACAGGCGACGGATACAGCCATTTCACGGTTCGTGTATCGCGCCCCACCAGAATCCGCCACAGACAGATCAGACGGCCTTTGCCTGGCAGAACGCAGCCATGCCGATGGTACCGCAGGCAAGCTTGCGCTGTAGTGCTGCCAGGCGGTGTGAGACAAACGAAGCACTGCCTGTTTGAGCTCGGCAGCACCTGTAGCCAGCGGCAATGGGGGACCGAATGCCACGAATAAATCACGCTTTACATCAGGGCGGCGCGCGCGCCGCAATCCTTCATCCGCCCGCGACAGGCTGCTACCCCACAGGCCGTGCAGGTAGAACGGCACAATAACGCCGGATTCGACACCGTTCAGGGTACGTTGATAACCCGTATGAAAGCGGCCCAGCTGACCGTTACGACTGATAGCCCCTTCCGGGAAAAGGCACACGCACTCTCCAGCCTTCAGTAGCCGGTTGATCGCGATGAGGCTTTGCTCGCTCTTGCCGGGCTCTATCGGCACCACCCCAAAAGCTCTCAGAAATGGCTTGAGATACCAGGTGTCGTAAATGCGCCTCAACATGACAAAGCGGATCGGTCGCGGACAGGCAATCTGCACCAGAGCCCAGTCTATCCAGGAGATATGGTTACCCAATAACAACGTGGCGCCGGCTTGAGGGATGTGCTCGAAACCAATCACCTGAAAGCGGTATCTGCGTTTGAGAATCGCCGCCACCATCATTCGAACCAGCGAATGCGGCAACTGGCGCACGGTATAGCCGGTTCCCACAATGGCTACCACAGTCAGAATTGCAAACAGGCCAACGCTATCGATGCCTGCGCTGGCGAAGGCAACTGTCAGCACAAGCGCTGACATCATGGCCAGGTTCTGTATCCAGTTGTTCCCCGCCAGTACCGTGCCGATTTCAGACTCACGCGCATGAAACTGGATCAGGGCATTGAGGGGCACAATGAACAATCCGCCCATAAACCCTACGCCAAGAAATACCAGCACCATCCCAATGACTGTATCCATCAGGGGCAACAGGGCGATACCCAGTGCAATACCCAGCGCGCCCAGGGGTATAAGCCCGGTTTCGATGTACTGGCGAGAAACACGTCCTGCAAGGACAGAGCCAAGTGCGATGCCGATGCCAGAACAGGCCAGGATGCCCTGTATCGTCACCGCGTCGTCCGTCAACAGCGCCGCCTTGGCGAACGCCGGGAATGCAGCCAGCATGACCTGTGAGATCGCCCAGAATGTCGCCAGCCCGACGATGGAAAGCCAGATCACTTTACTGCGACTGATAACGCCAAGGTTGGTACGCAAATACCGCAACTGCAGGTATTCTCCAAGATCAAAATGAAGCGCTGTATCCACTTGGCGATGGCCGGGAAGCCATGCCGTCATGATCCATTCCAGCACTGACAACATCACCAGTAGCCAGCCGACTGGCGCAATGTAGCGCATGATTTCATCGGTGCTATAGCTGCCGGTATCTGGCAACATCCACTCGAACAGCATTGAAAACAGGAAGGTGCCCAGCAGGATTCCGGCGATTGTAATGGCCTGCACCGCGCCGTTCGCCGATGCCAGGTTGCTGTTACCCACCAGCTCCTTGATGTAGCCGTATTTCGCCGGGCTGTAGATAGCGCTTTGCACAGCAAGCGCGAAAGTCAATCCGAAGGCGATCCAGAACCACCCCTGATAATAGGCGAGCGTGATCAACAGCGTCGCGCCAATGGCAAACAGTGCAGAATACCGAATGATGCGTTGTTTCGGCCACTTGTCCGATAAATACCCCGAGGGCGAAAACAGCAGAATAAACGGCAGCAGTATCAGGCTGTTGACCAACGCGGTGAGGACGACCTGCTGCTGGCCATCGTACGTCTTGAAAATGGCATTCTGAATAACAATCTTGTGCCCCAGGTCGACAAAGGCATTGAGAAACACAATGACCAGATAGGGAATATAGCCTTTAATCTTGCCAATCATGGGCAACTCCGAGTGATGACTGTCTATCTGCGATGGTATCTCGCAGCATCATTTGGTGACACTGCTGCGATTTATGTAGCAGGTTGCGCCACTCTTGGTATTATCAAGCGACACCTAATTCAATTGCGGTATGACCATGGCACAAGTAGCAGCATTGATAACAGCGCTCAAGACAGCGCTCAAATCCGCAGGAATCACTTACGCGCAGATTGCTGCGAGTATGGACTTGTCTGAATCATCGATAAAACGAAAATTCTCTCGCGAGGAGTTTACCCTGAGCGAGCTGGACCATATTTGCGGCCTTTGCGGGATGGAGATTTCAGCACTGGTGAAACTGATGGACAACCGCAATCCACGCTTACAGGCGCTGACAGAACAGCAGGAGCGAGAAATCGCCAGCGACCTCAGCCTGATGCTGGTCACTGTCTGCGTCCTGAATCGCTGGAGTTTCGACAATATCCTTGATTACTACATCTTCGAAAAACACGAACTGGTCCAGTTGCTGGCGCGGCTGGACCGGCTGAAACTCATTGAGCTGCAGGCCAACAACCGTATCAAGCTGCTGGTCGCACCGAACTTTGGCTGGCTGCCGAATGGCCCCATACAACGCATGTTCCTGCAGGTTATACAGCACGACCTGTTCAGCGCGAAATTCAGTCAGGAGGATCACGAACTGATTGTGTTAAACGGCATGCTGTGTCGCGCGTCAAATGCGGATTTCCGTCGAAAACTGGAACGCCTGGCGCGTGAGTTCGAGCAGCTCAACCAGGAAGACGCCGCGCAACCCTTTGAAGATCGCCGCGGTTATACCGTTGTCATGGCTGTGCGGGACTGGCGCTACAGCGGATTTGCGGACCTTCGTAAGCCTGGAGTGCCGCACCTTTGATGATTCGGTAGCGCCTCACGCTACCGCGCGTGGCACCAGATGATACAACAATCATAGCGTTTGCGGCTCACTCTGGCCACGTCGATACTCCTTCGGGTCGAACAACACCACAGGAGGTAATCGACATGGATTCACTGGAAATCAACAGCAGCAACACATCGGCCTGGGACTTTTTCGTTAAAGCCGCTTTTGTGATCGCCATTGGTGCAACGTTAACCGGTATTTACCTGATCCCGGGTGATCTTGTCATCAAAGGCTACTTTCTGATCAGTTCACTTTTCCTGATTTTTTCAACAATCACCATGTCCAAAACCATCCGTGACAAGCACGAATCAGATCGCTTGCACAACAAGATTTCGGAAGCGCGGACCAGCAAGATCATTCGCGATATGGATAAGGACTAACGGGAGACCATCATGAATGTATTTACCAAACTGAACACACTACTGCGCGCTGGCGCCAGAGAAAGTGCAGAGCGCATCACTGAGGCCAATGCTATTCGCATCTATCGACAGGAAGTCGTCGATGCAGAAAACCTGCTGGAAAAGCGCCGCTTGCACCTGGCCGGCCTTGTCGCCACACGCAAGGATCTTGAAAGAGAGCTGGAGCGAGCCAGTGCGCGGATAGCGAGCAGGGAGCGACAAATCGCACGACTCAGCGATGATGAACGCTCGGATGAAGTGCTCATGCTGGCTGCGACTGACATCGCCTCCTATGAAGCGCACAAAAATCAGCTCCGGCAGCGCTACACCGATATCATCCGGCGTATCGACACGCAGGAGCTTACGCTGCGCAAACTGGTCAACGAGATCAGGGAGCATCGCAGGGAGATCAGGATTCTCAGCTGTGAACTGGACAGAGGCGGGTTGAGAAGCGCTGACCAGTATCGATCAACGGTCGCCTCTCACCTGGCAACCCTGCGAGAAACCCGCGCCAGTATCACCGGTGCTGTGAGGGACTCAGACACGGCAGAATCCAGCATGGAAGAAGCGTTGGAACGAGTGGATGGAGATCCAGTTGATCGTGAGCTGGCGAGTCAGGGCAAGGACGATGTGACGGTACATATCAACCAGGTCCTTTTACGATTGCGCGGTATCGGCCACGCTCCGGCGTAAGAGCGTCAGGGGGAGAGCGCAGCTCTCCTTTCCTACTTATAAGATTATTCCAGGCGGACTAGAGCTCCAGCAGCTTGCGGGTAACATCAGGATTGGACGGCGGCGGTTCCGGCACCACGATCTGTATATAGACGTTAATTCGGTGCAGTGCACCGATTTCGCTCTGGAACGGACCTTCTATTTCACCTTCGCGCGTGTGAAAGAACCATTTCCCTTCTATTTCAAATATACGATCTGAGCGAGACCAGAATCTGGCCACACCTAGATCATCCTTGCGATTGTCCGCCATCGTGCGAGATCCAAACCTTTCGAGTGGCAGCTAAGAGTAGCCCAAATTCTATTCTAGGGAACGATATCAGCTGTGACTCAGTCCCCAGTTTTGCTAAATTTGGCGTCGAACTCTTCTTTTACAATCAAAGTCAGATCCGGATACTCAAGGTTCGACGAGTTTCCGCTGCACCGTGCCGGTAGCGCGGGCACTCTTTTGGCGACCATTACCAACCCAGCGGAGTCTACTGACAATGTTCAAATTTCGCCTTCTGATGTGCCTTGCTTGCCTACAGGCCACCGTTTCAGCCGCGGAGAATCTTCGCATCACAGTGACACAATCGCCGCCGGGCTCGGGACACACCATCAGCACTCATACAACTGAAGCCCAGACCACGCTAACGGTTAAAAATGGCCAGCAGGTTATTCTGCAACGATCCAGTGGTCGAGATTACGTACTACAGGCTGCCTCGCCCGGCTGGACCTGGACGCAGATACAGCAACGTCCAGAGGAGGAGCTGGTGATGGCCATTACGCCGACGCTGAAAGACGAAAATGTGGAGGTGCAACTCAACTACTCCGCTCGTGATGGCGATCGGGCAACACACTACTCCAGCGCGGTAGAGAGCAAGTTGGGGGAGTGGATTCACCTGACTGGTTCTGGCCCTCAACAGGTTTCAGGGCGAAGCTACAGCACGAGCGACACGGGCGAAGAGCTTTGGCTGCAGGTTGATCGAACCGGGCGCTGAGGCAGACGTGGCGTTTATTCCTTATCCTTGAGCTCCTGCAATTGCTTCTCAATGCCCTCCATTCTCTGCAGATCGTGGGTATCCTTGTCCGACGCTTCACCCGCCTCCCTGCGCTCTTTCATCGACGCCTTTATCTCAGCGCGCTCTTGCTTGAGTTGCGCTATCTCGGTCGCCTTGTCGAACACGATCTCTTCTGCCTTGACGCCTTCGTCTCTGCGCGCCGCCGCCCTGGCCCTGGTCTGGGGAATTATTTTCACATCTTCAGACTGATTGATATGTCGCGTCACCGTAGGCGAAACAATTTCCAGGCCCGCCCCGTGAATGGCCAGCAGCAGCTCTCGATTGAGTTCCGAACGCGCGGTAAGAATACCGCCCACATCAGCCAACAGGCCAAAAACCCGATAGGTTATGGAAAAGTCCCCCAGGCCGGTGATATGCACGTATGGATCCGTCAGCCCGGACTCAGCCGCTGCCTTGAGCATCAGCGGCTCTACTTGTGAAAACGACAGGTCATAACCCAGCGATAGATTGGTCGAGACAATCACACCAGAGGTTCTTGCTACGGTTACCGGTTGTGTAATAAACGTGGCATTAGGAATCGCTATCAGCTCACGATTTTCCGTCTGCACCTCCGTGTCAAACAGTCCCCGCTCCACCACCTTGCCGAACAGGTCACCGACACTGATGAAATCCCCAACCCTGAACGGGCGTGTCACGCGAAGCATGACCGCCGCCATAAAATTGGTGACGAAGGAGGTGGATGACAGTGCGATCACACCCGACAGTGCAATACCGAGCAACGCCAGTATCTGGTTGCGGGTTGATTCTGGCAGCGGTGAAACAATAATAATGAGAATAATGGAAAAAAGGGTGAGCAACAGCAGCGTCATCTGCCGTGGCAGGCGGGCTTCGCTGCCAAGGTCCTTGTGTCGTACCAACAGAAAATAGTGCGACACTGCCAACATGAACGCGCAGCCCGCTGTGACGAAGATCAAGGGGAGATAGGAAGCAATAATCGATGGAAACACGGTTGTCAGCCCAGCCAGAAGAATTCAGGCCACCTATAATGAGCCGTAGCAGCCAACGCGGCAAGAGACACCGATCAAACAGGAGGTATCGAATGAGACTATTGCTACTTGCGGCCTGCTCAACACTGCTGTGCGGATGTCTCGGCTATCCGGACAATGTAGAACCCGTAGAGGGCTTCGAGCTGCCACGCTACCTCGGAAAATGGTACGAAATCGCCAGGCTGGACCATTCCTTTGAGCGCGGACTGCAAAACGTGACGGCACAGTACTCGCAACAGGATGATGGCAGTGTGAAGGTGGTCAATCAGGGCTTTGATACCAACAGTGGTAACTGGAATACCGCTGAAGGCATAGCACACTTCGTTGAATCTCCTGCCACAGGCTATCTGAAAGTGTCTTTTTTTGGGCCCTTTTATGGCTCCTATGTGGTATTTGAACTTGATAAGAACGACTATGAGTACGCCTTCGTTACCGGCCCCAGCCACTCCTATCTCTGGCTGTTATCCAGAACGCCGCGAGTCAGCGCGGACCTGAAAGAGCACTTCATCGCCACTGCCGACAAACTTGGCTATAACACGCAGAACCTGATATTCGTTGATCACAGTGCGCGCTGACTGCGCAGCGCCAGTTCCCAAAGTTTCGCTTTTTCCGGAGACCCCTTTACGCTAGGCTTGGCCCCTTTCTCACCGCAAAAAGGGCGTGCCATTCGCCTTTCTGCGCTTTTTCACAACGAGGCTCAATTACCATGAAACTCGCTATCCTCTCATGCAGCCCGCACGCTTACAGCACGCGCCGCCTGGAAGAAGCAGCAAGGCAGCGTGATCATCAGGTTAAAGTACTGAATACGCTGAAATTTGCCATCGACCTGGATCGCGGATCTCCCGATTTATACTATCGGCAAAAGCCGTTGAGCGCCTACGATGCGGTTCTGCCAAGAATCGGCGCGTCCATCACCTACTACGGGACCGCGGTGGTCCGCCAGTTCCAGCAAATGGATGTTTTTTGTGCGAACACATCCCACGGCATCCTTAATTCGAGAGATAAACTGCGCAGCCTGCAGATCCTCAGCCGGCACCATGTCGGGATTCCACGTACGACTTTTGTGCGCGACAAGAAAGATGTTTTACCCGCTATTGAGCGGGTGGGCGGCGCGCCGGTCATTATCAAGCTGATCGAGGGTACGCAGGGTATTGGCGTGCTGCTTGCAGAGTCGGTCAAAGCCGCGGAGTCGATTATTGAACTGCTGCAGAGTCAAAAACAGAACGTGCTGATACAGAAATTTGTGGCCGAAAGTAAAGGGCGCGACATCAGGGCATTTGTCGTTGGCGACCAGGTGGTTGCCGCAATGCGGCGCGTCGCGCAGGGGCAGGAATTTCGCAGCAACGTTCACCGCGGCGGTGTGGCAGAACCCGTTGAACTGGATGAGCAGTACCGCGAAACTGCAGTAAGATGCACCCAGATACTCGGCCTCAGAGTCGCTGGCGTAGACATGCTTGAAGGCAAAGACGGGCCGCAGATTATGGAAGTCAACTCCTCGCCCGGCCTCGAGGGCATCGAAACCTGCACTGGCCTGGACGTGGCCGGCGCCGTGGTGGAATACATTGCCGCGCAGGTGGATTTCCCGGAGATAGACGTGCGCCAGCGGCTCACAGTGAGCAAAGGCTACGGCGTCAGTGAAATCTACGTGCCTGAAGGGTCAAAGTTTGTCGGGCAGACAATACACCAGACCAAGCTGACCGATAGCGACATCAATGTACTCACCCTGTATCGAGGCTCCAAGGTTATTCCAAACCCGCGCTATGAGCGCGTATTGGAGCCAGGCGACAAGCTACTGTGTTTTGGCAAGATGGAAGCGATGCGCGGTATGGTACCCGCGCGCACACGGCGCAAAAGGTTGCCCGAGATCCAGGAACTGGATAGCAGTCACCTTGACCACTGACAGCATTGGCATGCGGGCCGCAAGCATCGCGATAAGAGCAGAAATTCGTTATGGCTGATCGGCCCACAGACAAACCAACAGAAACACCTTTTCACAGCGCAGCACACGATGCCGCCGCTGCCCAACGCGCGGAGGATACACCACAATCGAGGTCCCCGGCTTACCGTCTGGCCTTTGCAGATGCCGACTTCCTGCTGCGCGAGGAGTTAAGGCCAGAGCGCCTGCAGCTTGAGTTCCTGAAACCGGAACTGGTGCAAACTGACGAAGGCATCACCTCCACCGTTGTCATCTTCGGCAGTGCAAGAATTCCTGAGCCTGAAATAGCCAGCGACCGCCTTGCAACAGCGGAGACGCTGGCCAGGCAGGCGCCAGACAGCAAAGAACTGCAGCGCAAGCTAGCGCTTGCACAGCGAGTGATGGCCAACAGCCGCTACTACAGCGAGGCGCGAAAACTCAGCCAATTGATCACCGAGGCAACGCTTGCAACCGGGCCCTGCGACATGGTGGTCATTACGGGAGGCGGACCGGGCATTATGGAGGCGGCCAATCGCGGCGCAATGGATGCCAATGGCAAGAGCATTGGCCTTAATATCGTGCTGCCATTCGAGCAGCGCCCCAACGTCTATATCACGCCTGAACTTTGCTTTCAGTTCCACTACTTTGCGATCAGGAAAATGCACTTCCTCAAGCGCGCCAAGGCGCTGGTGGCCTGCCCCGGCGGTTTTGGCACTCTGGACGAGCTGTTTGAAACGCTGACGCTGATACAGACCAGCAAGATAGAACCCGTGCCTGTTCTCTTGATGGGAAAGCGTTACTGGCAAAGGATTGTCAATTTCGACGCGCTGGTTGAGGAAGGCGCGATAAGCGAGCAGGATCTGGAAATATTCCGCTACGTAGAGGATGCAGAAGAAGCCTGGCAAGTTATAAAATCTTTCTACCAGATGGATCAGACCCCTTTAAACCCCGCCTGAAACGTGCGTCAATGCGCGCTCACTTCAGGCACCCCGTTATCGTCTGCTACAGTACTGGTCATTACTCAACTCATCTCGAATATACAAGGCGTTACGACCGCTTCAAGGCTCCACCACCATGAAAATCATGATGACAGTAACATCCCTGCTATTGTCGACCGCATTGCTGTTGATCGGTCACGGGATGCAGCTGACGTTACTTCCGCTGCGGGCGGCCAGCAACGGACTGTCAGACTTTATTATCGGCATCAGCGCTTCCTGCTATTTTCTGGGGTTTGTGGCTGGCTGCCTGTTTATTCCTGCCATTATCGCTCGCGCTGGACACATTCGCACGTTTGCCGCGTTGAGCGCGGCGATGGTGAGTGTCGTTCTGTGCCTGGATATGCTTGATAACTGGATACCCTGGCTGGTTCTGCGCTTTCTGACAGGCATGGCCATTTGCGGCTTGTACACCGTTATAGAAAGCTGGCTCAACAGTCAGGCAACAGCGCAGACTCGTGGCCAGATTCTGTCTATTTATACCTTCATCGTTCTGACTGCCATGGCAGGCGGCCAGTTTCTCATCAACGTAGGGCCGGTAGAAACCGCCACCCCGTTCTCCCTGGCGGCATTATTCCTCGCTCTGGCGATTATCCCTGTGGGCCTCACGCGCCGTCTGGCTCCCACGCCACTGGAGTCAACGCGTATTCGCTTCGGCCTTTTGTACCAGCGCTCACACTCCGCTTTTGCGGGTGCGCTGTTAGCCGGTCTGGTGGCAGGCAGTTTTTGGGCACTGGGGGCGGTTTTTGCTCAACGCTACAGCGATTCGCAGCTCGATATTACCTACTTTATGACGGCGGCCATCGCTGGTGGCGCCCTGATGCAGTATCCCATCGGCTGGATTTCAGACAGGGTTGACCGCCGTTACGTCATGGCTGCATTGTGCGTGGGCGGAATGCTGAGCTCTGTTGCAGTGGCGACCAGCACGCAGCAGAGCTGGCACCTTTACACTTTGTTCCTGTTTGGCGGCATGGTGATGCCGATCTACGCGATCGCCCTGGCCACCGCGGCGGATGTTTCAACGCCTGATGAATTTGTTGAGATCGGCACAACCGTACTCATGTTGAATGCCCTGGGAGCCGCGACGGCACCTCTGCTGCTGGGCCAGTTAATGACCCTGCTCGATGCGACGGCACTGTTCTGGTCATTCAGCCTGTTGTGTGGTTTTTTCGCGCTGTATGTCACCATACAAACTCGTGACACCCGCGCCGTCACAGTTGAAGAGCAGGTTCCCTTTTCAGCCGCCGCTGCCGAAATGGCTCCCGCCAGTTTCGACCTGGATCCACGCGGCACGGAGCAGGAGGATGAAGAAGACGAGCGATCGATAGAGCAAGAAAAACAGACAGACCTGAAGAACCCATTATAATCAGGCAATAACAGTGAGTCAGTGAAGACTTACTATCGCGCTGCCGAGCATTCCAGAGCTCCTGCGCAGGCCCGTTTGGGAGATCGTAGATATGGAGAATCTGCACCTCATAACCGCCGGTATTACCGCGATTATCCTGTTTATCTTTGGCCTGGAGAACTTCTCCGCTGAGATTGAACGTATCTCGGGCGACCGCTTCCGGAAATCTCTGTCCCGGGCAACGCGGATACCCGTTTTCGGACTGCTGATCGGCGCACTGGTGACCGCCGTTATTCAATCCAGCTCTGCCACTTCCGTGATTGCCATCAGCCTGGTGAACGCCGGCGTCCTCTCATTCAAGAACAGCGTCGGCATTATCTTCGGCGCTAACGTTGGCACCACTGTTACCGCGCAGCTCGTTGCCTTCAAATTGACAGCATTCGCACCGGTGCTGATCATTGTAGGATTCGGCCTTTCGCTACTGCGCTCGCGCATCGCGATTTTCGGGAAATCAATATTCTACTTCGGCTTTGTTTTTTTCAGCCTCAACCTGATCTCGGCGACCCTGGAACCCTTGCAGCACCAGCCCGCCCTGGTGAATTACCTCACACACTCCCAGAATCCATTCCTGGCGATCCTGATTGGCTGCCTGTTTACGGCATTGGTGCAATCAAGCTCCGTCACGACCGGGCTGGCAATTGTATTGGCACAACAGGGCCTGTTGAGCCTGGAAAACGCAGTTCCCCTGCTTATGGGCGCCAATATAGGAACCACTGCGACCGCCATGATAGCCATGTTCAACATGGATCTTGCCGCGAAGAAAACAGCGCTCGCCCACCTGCTGTTCAATCTGGGGGGCGTCATCATATTCCTGCCTTTGTTCTTCATATACGGCGACAAGTTAAACAACATCGATAGTAGCCCGGCCATAGCGCTTGCGAACCTTCATTTGGTGTTCAACCTGGCGACCAGCTTTATTTTCGTGGCCTTCATCAGGCCTTTTACACGTCTGGTCGACCTTATGATTGGCGAAGGCAGAATGGATTTCGAGCGGCTCGATATACCAACCCCAGACCCCAATGCCAGCTTCGAAGAGGTTGAAACCTCGCTGAGGAAGAACCTCGCAGCGCTACTGGGATTTCTGCAGGAAAACTATAACCTCGTCACGCTGAGCATAGAGTCCAACTATCGCAGCATTTACGACGCCTCTGCAAAACGGCTGGAGTACATCGGGTTTCTGGAACGCGAGTATGTAGCGTACTTCTCAAGGGTGGTTGGCAACGTAACCGATGAGACACAATCGAGACAACTGCTTGATCTCATCACCAGATACGATTACCTCTTTCAGATTCACGATTCCATTGACGATATCTTCACAACCAAGCGCACAATGAGCAAACAGTACATCGAACTCAAAAGTGATTTGCTGCAGATGGTGAGAGAGCTGTCCAGTCACACCTTGACCCTGTTTGACGACATCAATCACGCGCTTGCCGCTGGTACTCAGCCCGACATTGCTTCGCGAGCAGCGACCCTCCAGTTACTGCTTAATGAGGTCAATCAGGAGTTGCTACCGCTGCTCGCTCACCCCGATCGTCGCGACGCGGGAGCCCTGTCCAACTTCGTTACATTCTCGCGCCGCTTGAAAGACAAGCTCGTTAACTTTGCCGCGCTTAATGCGATCGCAACAGCTTCCAGCCCATCCCGTCCAAAGACCGAACAACCGGAGGCCGAATGAGCCTGACATTCAAGCAATTTGCGGCGCTACGCGAACCTGCCCGGGTGATAGTCTGTTCATTGGAGCAGGCGCTGTATCAGGTGCTTGTCGTTGTGGCTGAACGTGAGCAGCTGCTCAAGGAAAACGATGGCCGCCCTTTTCGCCGGCACAACCTCAACCAGATACGCGAGGCCTTGCAGGGCATGCCCGTTGCCGCCCTCCTGTTGCGACATCAATCGGCTTACGACGAAATGGTGGGGCAACCGGTAAGAGCGCAGGACAACACACTTGAAGTACCTCTGTCGCTGGATATCTACCCGGACATTAGCAGGCACTAACCCGGCAACGCCGGCTGACACTGGTGACACCAATAAATACGACGACTGCCCTGCTCTTCACGATGAACAGGGTCTCCACAGCGGTAACAGGGCAAGCCCGGACGCCCGAACACGGCGAACCGCCGTTGTTCAAAGCTTGAACCATTCCTGCGCAGCGCGCCGGCCAACCGCGGCGCCAGGGTAACGCCTGAGGTGCGGTAGCTCCGTCGGCTCAATGTCAGCGTGCTGCGCGCCAGCCGCCCTCGCTCGCCACGGCTCAACTCTCCGGCAACCTGCTGCGGATGCAAGCCGGCATCAAACAGTATCTCCGAGCGCAGGTAATTGCCGATGCCTGCCAGAAAGGCCTGATCGAGATACAAGCTGGCGAGTCTGCGCCCTGCAAAGGCGGGTTGCTGCAGCCTTTGCGCCACCTCCTGCCACTGCAGATCGCGGTTCATGATATCCGGACCCAGTTTTTTAAGGAATGGATGTTCGTGAAGTTCCGCTGTGCGCCATACGCTGATATCCGACGCGCTGTAAAGTACAGCGCTGTCTGTTGCCGTTTGCAACAACACGCGCAGTGAGCGCGTCGTGGACGGCAGCGAATGTCCCGCGCAGACATACCAGACCCCGTAGAGCTGATTATGTGAGTAAAGCGTCAACCCGTGCTCGAAATGCGTCAGCATGGCCTTACCGCGCGTTTCAATCTCCGTTACCCGATGGCCGCGCAACTTGCGCGCCAGATGTCTCAGCCGGGGTTGGCCAAAACGCACCTGCTGGACAGCCTTTCCTTCCAGGACGGCTGCCACCTCATCGGCAGCCCGCCGGATCTCGGGACCTTCCGGCATAGTCGCCTCCTTCGCGTTAGCTGTTGCACGCCAGCCTGTGCAACTACTCTTCGAGCAACAGGGTTTCGCCTATCTGCTGCGCCGCTATATCGCTTTCGCAGAACGGAAACCTGACCCACCGTTTGTCAGCATAGAGTCGAGTCTGGTCGCCATAGTGAGGCGACTCAGGATCAGTGCTCTGGGAATGGGTCAGTATGGTATCTGCAATGGGACAATCGGACTCATCCCAGGTGACCACCTGAATATACGAATTCCCGGAACTGGGATTGATATATCCACCGTCTTTAAGACTCACGCTGATGGCGCCAAAAACGCCCATGGTACCGGCGCCGCCATGGATCGGGACGTTCTCGTTGTTGCGCTCCAGATATTGAACCTCCGACCAGGGCGCATCGAGAGCCACGCCCGCATCTGTCAGACGCTGATGGGCTCGCAACAGGGCAGTTATCACAGCATCACGATTGTCGGCCACTGCAACATCAATCCCTCGTGGCGTGTTCAGAGGGTCGGCTGGATCAAAATCGACGCGCCAGAATACATCACTTTGCACCACATTCTGGTAGTCATTGCCATATTCGGCGCGTATGCCACCCCAAAACTCGGTAAAGACCTGCGCGCCACGACTATCCAGATCCACTTTGCGATCCCAGCTGGCCAGCACATCGCACGCACCGGCCAGGGCGTTTGCATCGCCAGGTGACAACGGCTGCGGGGGCGCGTCCAGGTAATCGCTGCAGATCTGCAGCACGTCATCCAGCACCACTTCGGCGCCATACACGCGGTTGGCGTACATCAGCCCCTTCATGGTCTCCAGGTCAAACAGCGGCGTTTCACTGAGCTCATCGCCACGGTTCAATCGATCATCAACCATAAGATGCGTGATACGCGTGCGCAAAAACTGCTGCTGCCCCTCCCAGCCCAGCCAGCCCTGGACGACGGGAAACCCCGTCAGCGGGTTATTGGCGTCGCTCAACCAGTAAGAGTTGTTGCTGTTGCCCACATACCCGGTGCCGGTAATTTTGGCCAGCGAGCTGTAGCCAAAGAGATTGCTGTCCGCCGGTGAATCCTCATCTTCACCCCACTCGCAGTCTGAGGTGCTGCCATCGAGTCCGATGATCGCATTGCTGGTAGCGCCAGCCAGTAAAGCACCCACGCCTACAACGCAACGCTCGTACTTGTCCTGGGTAACATGTGGCACAGCCGAGGTATTGCCATAGAAAATACTGCCGTTGCGGTCTGCGGCGAAATCATGAAACACCGGGTTGCCGACATTTGCCAGCGCCGCGGTGTACTCTTCCATGGAAGTGGCTTGCGCTTTTTCAATGTATTCCCTGGCCGAGCGGATCCCCGTCAACAGATTGGCGTCGCGGATGGTCATCAAAGAACCGTTGAACAGGGGCCACCCCGCCAGCAGCGGATTGACGCCGCCAAGATCGACAATCATGCCGTAATGCGAGCTGTAGAAAGTGCGCTCGACGGTTTCCAGAGTGCCATCCTCACGCCGTGCCTGCACGGCAACGGACTCTTCTGTTATTGGACGCCACTCACCATCGTAGTCATACTCCAGTGGGTTGGACGGATTGAGTTTGAGCTCGTAGAGGGTGAACCGCGATGCGAAGGCAACGGTGTGCGTCCAGGCCACGTCCTGAGTGAAACCAATCCCTATCCACGGCAATCCCTGCAAGGACGCACCGGCGACATCGTAGACACCGGGTATTGTCAGGTGCGCTTCATACCAGCGCCCGCTGCCACTCCAGGGCTGGTGCGGATTCCCCAACAAAACGGCATTGCCGGCCTGTGTGGCGTCGCGGCCAGCCACGACAGCGTTGCTGCCCACTTCCGACGGCCGGATCTCCTCGCCGGCAGCCGCAAGATCCCGCCCGGGCAGTGGTGCCACGCCCAGGCTGTCCACCGCAGTGATGCCTTCGCTGTCAGGCCCTTGTGCGGCAATCAACCCTTCGCGGATCAAACCCTGGTCCGAGCTGCCACCGAGCGCAATGCGGCGCAGGTATTGCCACACATCAATGTCATCGATCTCAACAACCCAGGGCTCGCCCCGACATCCGGCATCACCCATTGGCAGGTTGTCGACGCCCGTCTCGCGCAGATAGCGGTTCATACCTGCCGCGTACCCCGCCACCAGATCCTGCGCATATTCTGGCAACGCAGTGACAAAATCAGCACGGAATTCTTCTTTGCTGCCATTGAGGTAACGGAACAATAGATCGCGCTGGACGTCTCCGCCCGCCGATCCCATGAGTTCGGCCGAACGACCACCCGCAATAACAATCTCACGCATGGCGACGCAGAAATTGTCCTGCGCATAGGCATAGCCATAGCCGTAACCCAGGCCAGACCAGTCCTCTGCCTTGATGTGCGGAATGCCGTACTCGGTGCGGCGCACTTCGGCAGAGAATATGGGCTCAGGCGTCACACTCTCGCCTGGCACGCTATCGGAGGAATCACCACACGCGGTAAGCGTCAGCGCCAACACGCCGGGCAAGAGGGTCAATCGCAGCTGCTTCATTTTATTACTCCCTTATCTGGTACGCAGGCCAGGAAAAGCGACTGTCCGGGCACGCCAACTCATGTACTGCATGGCCCGAACTTTGGCACCAGTCTACGCTACAGGCGCATGAGTTTCTGCTCCCCCATACCGTAACAACCGTCGAAGACGACCTTTTCTCCTGCGCGGTTCAAAATGAAACCATCCAGTCGTCCGGTGGGGCCGTGGTAGTCCATACGAGCAATACCCAGATTCAGTTTAATCGGCACATCGGCCAGCGGGGTAAACTGCAGGTCTACTCGTCCCTCGGCGTCCCGCACAAACCACGACTGTGCAACGCCTCCCGGACGTTCTATTTTCACCGGAGACAGAGGCTGCATTTGTCCATCGACCCACAGGCAGTTTTCATTGAACCGTTCCGGATGCTGTACCTGATTGTCTGTCAGGTTAAATCCGATGAGGCCACCGTCTGGCGTGCGACCAATGCCGGTAACCCAGTCATACTGCATGGTGTAGGGGTAATAGCCCTTGTGATCATCTACGATCAGGGCACTGTCAGTGGCCTCAATAACAGTCTCGACACCGTCTACAATAACCCTGCCCTGCGCGGGCATCAGCGCCTTGTGGGAGTAAAGAGGGCGATTTTTGGCAAAAGGCTGCAGGATCACAATGGGCTCAATGACGTGCGCTCCACCGAGGCTGAAAGCAATGTCCGGATTTCCTGCGAAACCTGCAGCGGAGAAAGCAACATCAATCTGGCCATCATCAAGACGGTTGTTAAACGCTATATCCAGATTGCGGCTGGAATAGTGGCAGCGCGTGCCATACAAACCCTTCGGCACATGCAGTTTCCAGCAAGGCACCTTGTGTTCATAACGATACAACACCTGCTGTTCCTTGTTGAATGCCATGACAATGGCCGTACCAATAGATTTCGTATTGTAAACCGCCGCACACACGAACCAGACCGGCGTATCCAGCTGCATCGCCTGCCATTCCTTGAGTCTCAGCCACCTGGCCCAGCGCGGCACAGGGAACCCCAGGGGACGCTGCACATCCAGCAGGTTTACCTCGCGAAAACCGCTAATGTAGGTCCCCATCGCGCATTGCCCCTCGCGGACGGGGCTTGACGGGGACGGCAGTATTTCTCGTTCAGCCATGTGCTGCCTCTTATCGTTTTACAAACCCAGTTTATGCAGGTCTGCGACAATGATACAACGCCAGACGAACAGCCTGGTCATCGATGGCTGGACGCGGGTTTTGCCGGTGGCTTGTGTATACTGCCAGCAGCCGGGCAGTGCTTGAAAAAGGCACAGCGAAGCGCGCAAATAACACCGGGGAAGAACCGAAGAGAGTCCATATGCATCAGGTTTCCATTCACGGCACGGCAGTAACGCCGGGCAAAATCATCTGCGTAGGGCGCAACTATGTTGCGCACATAGAAGAGCTGGGCAATGAAGTCCCACAGGACATGGTGGTGTTCAACAAACCCAACTCAGCCATCAGCGACATATTGCGCTCGCAGATCGCCACAGAACGACTTCACTATGAAGGAGAGCTGGTTTTCGCTGTCACCAGGGGACAGCTGTCTGCAGTGGGCTTTGGGCTGGATCTGACCAAGCGCGGTTTGCAATCGGCTCTAAAAGCCAAAGGCTTACCATGGGAGCGCGCTAAAGCCTTCGACGGCGCCGCACTGTTCAGCGATTTTGTAGCGCTGCCCGACGACCTCAACGCGCTGTCATTGCGTTTGTGGGTAGATCAGGAACTGCGTCAGGAAGGCGGCGTGGCACTGATGCTCTACAAACCATTGACCGTGCTGCAAGAGGTACGCGAGTTTATGTCGCTCGAAGATGGTGATTTGATCATGACGGGCACGCCAGCCGGCGTCGGTGAAGTCGCTACAGGACAGCGCTTTACTGGAGAGGTGCTGTGCAATGAAGAGGTGTTGGTTAGCGCAACCTGGGTAGCACAGTAGCCGGGACACATCGGCTGACCACGGCATAATACAGGCATTGGTGATTGTGCCTTTAACGAATATACAGTAGGTTCTTAGCAAGTCTGCGAGTTGGAGATCATGCAAGCCATACTGCGTCTCGATATAGCCGGGCAACCCCGCGGCTGGATAAGCCTCCACGAGGCCATATCCGCCTATGCCAGGGGTGATGTCGTTTATGGCATCGGCGCCACACTGCCGCCGGTGTACGGTGGCATTCAGCGGATGAGCGGCATCCGCTCACGCATTGATCTGCAGCCGATTGTCGCCATCCAGGGCAAAATGCGACGAGGATTCACACCGCCATTGTGCAACCGAACGCTGTTCAGGCGCGACGATCATCGCTGCCTTTACTGTGGATTAAAACACCCGCGCGGTGAATTGACACGCGATCACGTCCTGCCCAAATCCCGCGGTGGCACTGACCGCTGGGAGAACGTTGTCGCTGCCTGCAAGCGCTGCAACTGGCAGAAAGACAATCAAACGCCTGAAGAGGCCCGCATGCCGCTGCTGGCTATCCCGTTTCGACCCAACCCCTGGGAATGGCATTTTCTGGCCAAAGATCGCATTCTGGCCGACCAGATGGATTACCTGTCTCGGCGGTTTCGCGCTCAACGCGCCTGGGCCGCGCACTAGACACTGACACTCGGCCCGTCGTATCGCTATAATTTGGTCGGGCGCATCGCGTCAATCTATCATCTGAATGTTCAGGGAGCAGGCCTTTGTCCAACGAGAATCTCGAAGCAATACACGCCATGATGGGGCAGATGGCCGCATCCGTCATTGGCCAGGAAGAAGTCGTGCGCACGCTGACACTGGCACTACTGTGCAACGGCAACGTGCTACTTGAAGGTCTTCCCGGCACGGCCAAAACGCGCTCCATTAAAACGCTGGCGCAGGTGCTGAAAGCCAATCTGGGCCGCATTCAGTTTACGCCGGATCTGCTGCCTTCAGATGTTACCGGTAATGAGATCTACCAGGACAATCAGGGCAAGTCTGAGCTGCAATTCCAGCCGGGACCCATCTTCAACGAACTGGTGCTGGCTGACGAAATCAACCGCGCGCCAGCCAAAGTCCAATCAGCCCTGCTGGAAGCCATGGAAGAGCGCCAGATTACTGTGGCGGGAAAAACCTACCCTCTACCCCCCTTGTTTATGGTGCTTGCCACACAAAACCCTATCGAGCAGGAAGGCACTTACCCGCTTCCGGAAGCGCAGATGGACCGTTTTCTCATGAAAATATCCGTGGATTACCCCGCACCAGCCGCAGAACTGGAAATCATCCGCCTGCTGCAGGCAGAAGAGGGCCACGAAACCGCCGCGTTAAAAATGATCTCGCAGGATCACATTTTTGCCGGGCGTGAAGCGATACAGAACATGCAGGTCGCGCCGGCTGTGGAGCAATACATTGTCGATCTGGTGAGCGCCACACGCACGCCAGGCAACTTCAGTGAGCAACTCGCGCAATGGATAGACACCGGTTCCAGCCCGCGGGCGAGCATATCGTTGCACCGTGCGAGCCGGGCCAGCGCGTGGCTCGATGGGCGCGATTACGTGACGCCCGACGACGTCTTGTCGGTACTGCATCCAGTGATGCGTCACCGCATGATAATAAGCTATGAGGCCCTTGCCGATCAGATCACACCGGACACCATTATCGATGAGATTGTGCGTCAGGTGGCCGTAGGTTAAAGGGCATGAACGGCACTGATAACGCCAACATCTACACCAGCCTGCGTGAACTGGTGCGCCTGCGCTACAGTGCCCGCGGGTTCAGCTACCTGCCAAGACAACCGGTGCGCTCCCTGCTGAGTGGCCGCAAGCGGTCTCGTTTGCGTGGACGAGGCCTGGACTTCGACGAATTACGCCACTACAGGCCTGGCGATGATATCCGTACCATGGATTGGCGCGTCACGAACCGCACCGGTAAACCCCACGTCCGGGTCTACACAGAAGAGCGCGACAGGCCCGTCATTGTGGTCGTTGACCAACGCCTGCCCATGTTTTTCGGCAGCCAGCTCAAGATGAAATCGGTGGTGGCCGCTGAAGTGGCTGCTATCACCGCATGGCGAGTGCTGGGCGTTGGCGACAGAATCGGTGCACTGCTATTCAACGACGAACAGATCCTGGAAGTAAAACCCACTCGCAATGAACGTAAAGTCATGGGCTGGCTGGGGGATCTGACCGATATGAACCGCAAGCTGCACGTCGCGCCCGATCAGAAAAGTGATCCTGCCGCACTGGGCCGGGCGCTGGCTGCAGTGGAGCGCAGTATTGGACATGACTACCTGGTGCTGTTGATTTCAGACTTCTATGGCTGGAACGACGAAACCCTTAAAACCATACGCAGCATTCGCCGGCACAACGATATTATCTGCTCACTGGTATTCGACCCGCTGGAAAGAGACATCTCCAGAGCCAACAAACTGGTAGTAAGCGACGGCAAATTCCAACTGGAAATAGACCCGCAGCAGCAGGGCCTGGGCGAAAAGTTTGAAGCCAGTTTCGATAGCTCCATGGCCCACGTGCAACATGAGCTTAAACGCCACGACATTCCTGTGCTGCCGATCGATACTGTCACGCCGGTGACCGACCAGCTCAGGGAGAAGCTGGGTGGCCAGAGGGTCTTGCAGTGAGTTTACCTGCACTGCCTGAAGTCTTTGGCAACTATGCGCTGAAAGACTTTGTCGAGGTCACTGCACCCATGGACATCAACTGGTGGCCACAAACAGCAGGATGGCTGGTCGTTGGCGTGCTGGCTGCCTGCCTGCTCCTGTATCGTATCGGTCTGCGTGTACGTCACTGGTACCGCAATCGTTATCGACGGGAAGCCATCAAACGACTGCGGCTACTGCACAGCACAACCACACCCGAAACTTTGCCCAGCGAGGTTAATCGACTACTCAAGATTACCGCCATGGTGGCGTACTCCCGCGAGCGTGTGGCGCGGCTTTCTGGCCGCCAGTGGGTGGACTTCCTCAACGGACAGTGCAGCACACCGGTATTCAGCGAAGACAGCGAAACCCTGCTGACCACTGGCGCCTACCAGCTGCAGAGCGCACAGGGGCCGCGCGCAGATCGACTGATCGCTGCCAGCCTGCTCTGGGTAGAAACGCACCGGAGCCGCTTTGATGATTGAACTGGCTCACCCCTGGGCGCTTGCGCTGGCCCTGCTGCCGCTGCTGATGCGCCTTTTGCCTGCGTACCGCGAGAGTCGAGATTCAGTGAAAGTGCCGTTTTTCGACAAGCTGGTGCAACTGAGCGAACGACGTCCCGATACCGGCGCCATGGTTCTCGAGCGCGATAGGGCACAGCGGTTTCTGGTGTACTTTACCTGGTTCTGCCTGGTCTTCGCTGCGGCGAAGCCACAGTGGACCGGGTTGCCGGTGGAGCAGCAGAAATCCGGGCGCGACCTGATGATTGCCGTCGACTTGTCAGGATCGATGGAAACCCGTGATTTCACCCTGCCAAACGGTGATACGGTCGATCGCCTGCAGGCGGTGAAGGCAGTGCTGGCTGACCTTGCCAGCCAACGCAGCTCTGATCGCCTCGGGCTCATCGTCTTTGGCAACGCTGCTTACCTGCAAACGCCGTTCACGGATGATCATCTGGTGTGGTCAGAGTTACTGGCTGAAACCGAAATCGGCATGGCCGGGCAGAGCACCGTTTTTGGCGACGCTATTGGCCTGGCCATCAAGTTGTTTCAGGAAAGCGACTCAGACAATCGCGTGCTGATCATTCTTACTGACGGCAACGATACCGGCAGCACGGTGCCCCCGATTGATGCCGCCAAGGTTGCGGCAACGTTCAATATCCGGATTTACACGATCGCCATTGGTGACCCTGAATCTGTCGGCGAAGAAGCACTCGATATGGAGACCATTCGGCGCGTGTCAGAAGTCAGCGGCGGCAGCGACTTCCAGGCCCTGGACAGGGAAGCGTTACAGCTCGCCTACGAAAAAATTGCGGAACTGGAACCTGAGCTCTACGAAACCATCAGTTTTCGACCACGGCAAAGTCTGCACTGGCTCCCCATCGCGCTGGCGATGGCGCTCTATACTCTCTACCACAGTGTAGGTGTGTGGCGGCAATGGCGAGGTCGACATGCTTCCTGATTGGCAGGCACTGCAATATTTTCATTTTCTGCGGCCCGGCTGGGCATTGATACTTATTCCATGGGCGCTGATTATCATCGCCCAGCTGAGAAGGCAGGATGAGGGCGACATGTTCGGCAGTATCATAGCGCCCCACCTGCTGGAACACCTGCGGCTCAAGCGCTTCGAATCGCGCTGGTTCAACCCGCGCACCCTGACGCACGCCATCATGCTGCTGTCGCTCATCATCCTGATGGGGCCGAGCTGGCGCCAGCAACCCTCTCCGCTGAGTCAGGATGAGGCTGCTCTGGTCATACTTCTGGACGCGTCTGCATCAATGTCACAAAGTGACATACAACCCAGCAGAGGCCAGCGTGCACGACAGAAAATCTCGGACTTGCTGTCCTTGAGGCCGGACAAAAAAACCGCGCTGATCGCTTATGCTGGCACTGCCCATACCGTGCTGACATTGACCGCTGATCAGGACATCCTGAACCAGTATCTGGCTGCTATCACCCCCAACACCATGCCAAGAGCCGGAAAATTCCCTGAATACGCACTGCCGCTGGTAGACGAGGTGCTGCGCGAAACCTCGGCACCAGCAACCATCGTGTTGTTTACTGACGGGCTGGGCGCGGACAGCACAAACGCTTTCGCAGACTACTTCGACCAGCACCCACACCAGTTAATCGTGGTAGGCGTGGGCACAGAGGACGTGCGGGAGGGGCAGGCACCATTGGAGCGCGATGCCCTGGAGCAACTCGCGAAGGTCGCCGGAGGCGACTACCTGTCGCTGACCACAGATGATCGCGACATGCGGCGTGTCAACCGCCGCGTTGACAGTCACTACGTGGTGGTAGAAAACAGCGCACTGCCGTGGCTGGACAGCGGCTACCCGCTGGTCTTTCCCGCGCTGGTATTGTTTCTGATGTGGTTTCGCAAGGGCTGGACGCTTACCTGGCTGTGGCTGTTGGTACCGCTGCTGCTGGTTCAACCAGGGCCTGCTGCGATCGCGCAGGAAGCAAGCCCGGTCACCAGCAAAGCAAGCGATCACGGTGTGCTGCGCTGGTTCGCCAGTCTGTGGATGACGCCCGATCAGCAGGGGCGCGCCCTGCTGCAATGGGGAAGGTATCAAGCGGCAGCTGAACAATTCCAGAATCCTTCCTGGAAAGGCATTGCCTACTACTACAACGAAGACTTCATGTTAGCGGCAGAGTACTTCTCACGCAGCGACAGCGACGATGCGCTGTTTAACGAAGCCAACGCCCGCGCCCAGGCAAGAGACTACCTGCGCGCGGTAAATCGCTACGACAGATTGCTTGAGCGCAATCCGCAGTATCCGGGAGCCGCCAACAATCGAGACACCGTGCAGGCCATCATCGATGAGATCAATCGCATTAGCGAAAGCCAGCAACAGGAAGCCGGGGTCAGCAGCGAAGAAAGAGAGCTGGGCGGTGATGATGCTGTACCGGCTGAAGGAGCAGAAGAGGTCAGTTGGGAACAGGCTGAGATCGTTCAGCTGACAGCCCAGGACATCCTGCAAGACGAAGCAACGCGGGATATGTGGCTGCGTGGCGTTCAGCAGGATCCTTCAGACTTTCTGGCGATCAAGTTCGGTATGCAGCTGCAGCGCCGCGAGTCAGAAGAGGCTCAGCAATAATGGTCTCGCGCACGGCCCGGGTGGCAGTGTTTGCATGTCTGGCGCTGGCGGCGGCGGCAAGAGCGACGACCGTGCAGGACCTGCTGGATAGCAACCAGTTGGAGATTCACAGCTCGATCAGCCCGAAGAACGGCCTTGTTCCCGGCCAGAAAGCCACCCTTACCCTGGAGATAGCCACTGACAGCTGGTTTACGGGTGGCACCCGCATCAAGGTGCCCGAAGTGGCTGGTCTTGTGATCCTGCAAACGGATCAGTTTGCCAGCAATGCCAGCGAAAACCGTGCAGGAGTGAACTGGGTAATCCAACGCTGGACGCTGGATATTTACCCGCAGCGCGAGGGCGATTTCATCGTCAATCCTATACCACTGAGCCTCAGCATCAATGGCGGCGATGCAGGAAACGTCGAAGGAGAAGCACTCAGTCCTGCGATCTCTTTCAGCGTTGCCATACCCGCTGCGCTTTCCCAGGCAGAGAGTTGGGTTGCCGCCCCGCGCTATTCAGCAACACAACAGTTTGACCGTTCGCTGGATGATTTGCAGGTGGGAGACGCATTCCAGCGCGACATCATCTTTGAAGCCCAGGACGTGATGGCAATGATGCTGCCTTCTTTCAACGCCGAACAACTATCAGGACTGGCTGCTTACCCGGAACCGCCCAAACTGGAAAATAACAGTAACAGAGGCGAAGTGGTCGCGCGCAAGCGCGTGAGCATCAGCTATGTCGTTGAAAGCGAGGGCAGTTTTGAATTACCTGAACAGGAATACCTGTGGTGGGATACACAGCAACAACAATTACAGCTGCTGACACTGCCAGCAACAAACATTGTCGTGGGCAGCGGTGTTAATCCAGCACAGGTGCCCCAGGTCGCCAAACTTCCACAGGCGGCAAACGCTCGCTGGGGAGTCATCGCAGGCGCTCTGCTGCTCTTGGTCTTTAGCGTCTGGGCAGTGCGCAGCCAACGATACAAAGGGCGTGTTGAAGTCGTGGTATCGTGGTTGGCGCAGCAGTGGCAGCGATGTAAAGCGCTGAAAGAGCCCGCGTTGCCACAGCAACTCAACCCGGGTTCCTTACCTTCAAGCCTCAACCACGGAAGTAGTGAGCCGGAGTAAACGGCATAGCGGTCACTTCCACCGGTAACGCCTTGCCACGTACATCTACGTACAAACGGCTACCGGGTTCACCCAACTCGCGCTTGATGTAAGCCATTGCGATAGGTCCGCCGACGCTGGCACCGTAGCCTGCCGAACAGATTTCACCCACCGCACTGCCAGCGTCATCCAGTACAGCCTGACCTTCCCGAACCGGGCGTTTACCTTCTACACGCAATCCTACGCGCCGCAACGCCGGTTTGTTCACCATTTTGTCGAAGATTATGTCTGCACCGGGAAATTTACCAGCGCGGGCTCCATCGGCACGCCTTGCCTTACTGATAGACCACATCAACCCGGCCTGCACCGGGTCTATCTCAGGGGTAAGTTCATGGCCATACAGGCACAGGCCTGCTTCAAGTCGCAGCGAATCACGAGCGCCCAGGCCGATGGGCTCTACAAGCTCGCTGGACAGTAACTTTTCAGCCAGGGCTGCAGACTCGGCAGCGGCGACTGAAATTTCGAAGCCGTCCTCGCCGGTATAGCCTGAGCAGGTGACATACACATCAGCTCCGTCGATGGCCGCGGCACAGCCCTGCATGAATAACAGCTCACCGGCGGCGGGGCACAGTTGCGACATCACTTCCCTGGCCCGTGGCCCCTGCAATGCCAGCAACGCACGATCGTGTAGTTCAGTGACAGAAACATCCTGTGCATGAGCGCGCAAATGCGCAATGTCCTGCTGCTTACATCCGGCATTAACTACCAGGAAAAACTTCTCGTCACCCCAACGAGCAACAATGAGGTCGTCGAGCACGCCTCCTTGTGTGTTAGTAAAGAGTCCGTACACCTGCCGATCTACACCCAGCCCCATCAGATCAACCGGTATCAGCGATTCCAGCATTGCTGCAGCGCCATCTCCTTCCACTATGACCTGGCCCATATGCGATACATCAAATAAACCCGCCGACTCGCGCGTGTGCAGGTGTTCCCTGATAATGCCTGCGGGATATTGCACCGGCATGTCGTAACCTGCAAAGGGCACCATGCGGGCGCCTAGCGCGCGATGCAGAGCATCCAGAGGTGTGGTCAGCAATGTCATAGGAAGCTCCGGTGAATAACGGGTGGGTTCGAACCGGCGTTACTGTACCCAGCGATTTCAGGCCACGCAAGCAAGGCAGGACTTTGCCTGCCATTACGAAAGGCGGATAATGCTCTTCTATTGCTGTTACTGGACGTATTGCTTTGCCTTTTCCAAAAGATTTACCAGCCACCCTGAGCCTTATCGGGATGCCGGGGGTGGGCAAAAGCACCGTTGGTGTCATTCTTGCGAAACTCACCGGCCTGCAGTTTCTGGATACAGACCTGTGTATACAGTTGGAAGCTGGTGCGACACTACAGGACATTCTTGAACAGCAGGGCTATCGGCGCCTGCGCGCGATAGAGCAACAGGTATTGTTGCAACTGCCGCTGGAGCACTGCGTTGTCTCCACAGGCGGCAGCGTTGTCTACAGTGACTCTGCCATGCAACGATTAGCCGCAGCAGGGCCGGTCATCTACTTGCGTGCGGATCTGGCGACTCTGGAACATAGAGTGGCAGCGGCACCACTGCGCGGTATCGCCTGTGCGGACAGCCAGTCATTCGCTGACGTGTTCAACGAGCGCACCCCCCTCTACCAACGCTACGCTGACCTGACGGTTGACGCCACGACGGGTTCTGCGGATGAGGTCGCTTCCAGTGTGCTCGAAGCTATTGTCACCGGCCAGGGTTAAGCCACGGATGCACGCCCACCTTGCAGCACCCGGTGTCCGGACGCGTCCGGACGGGGGTAAAACTGCGATTTGGCAGCAATAAACCATTGAAACACTGGTATTGCCAACTGGCACAACCCTTGCTCATAACAGCCTGAGCGGTTCGTTTGCGCGACATTGCATGCCATGGATGGCAGCACAGGGAAGTGACTGACAGCGCAGGAGCCACGGACGGCAACGAACCGCTCATATTTTGATCAAAGTAATCTTCTTTCTGTCAATGAATATTTTTATCGAATTTCCAATCAAAATTTGATTTACTCGCCGCCAGCACTGAGTGATATTTGCCACAAAGTGACCTTGGTTAAATCATCGGGAGGTGGTTTATGGGAGAGCGAAATCAGGACACAGGTTCTTCGGAATCGATGGATGATTTTTTTGAACCGGTGCTGGTCGACTTGTCTGATGACGACATGCAGGACTTTGCGCCAATATCCACGGAAAAGCAGAGGCTGGCCGAGAAACGCCGTCGAGCAGAGAGACGCCTGGAGGAGAAGCGCCTGCGAGACGAACTCGGCTACTACGATCTGGAGCTCGACGACTTTTAACAGGCGGCGCAGCCTCCAGCGAGCAGCTTGAGCTTATACCACCGGCGCCAAGGTCCCTGGCGCCTATGTCCATTCATTGATCAATCAGCTACATTGCGGGGAATAATCCGGTAAAGGAGCACTGGCAGGTGCATCGCCCCGTTTGGTTAATCAGCATGGACTCAGAGGAGTTTCATGCGCCCCCGACTACAACCGCATCACTGACCTCTTATTTTCGGCAGTACGGTACTACCTCCCCCCAAACCGACATCGAACTCGTCCATTTCCAGCACGGCGGTGACGTTGAACAGTGGCTACTGGATTGGCGTGAGTCAGCGCTGCCTGAGGCAAAAAAGTCGCTGCGTATGGGGCTCACCCCTGTAGCAGGATTCAGCTTCTACACCTGGAACGCGGCGGAGTTTCTTGCGCTTGCAAAACAGCTCAAGGCCCTGTTGCCAGAACTCCTTATCGTTGCTGGCGGCCCCCATGTGCAGCAGGCTGAGGACTACCTGGGGGTGGAGGCCATTGATGTGGTCTTTCTGGGCGAAGCAGAGGTGAGCTTGCAGGAATTCCTGGATTGCGAGACGCAACACCAGTGGAAGACAGTCAAAGGCCTGGCTTTTCTCGAAGACTGCAAACTGGTCAAAACGCCTGCGCGAGAGCGGTGCAGGGAGCTCGATAACTACCCTTCTCCACTGGACGTGCTCGAGCTGACGGATGCCAGTGGGCGCCCCCTGTATCAATCGATCGCCTACGAAACCAGCCGCGGCTGCCCCTTCAAATGTGCTTTCTGCGAATGGGGCACGGGGGCCATCGGTAGCAAGATGTACCAGTGGTCGCTGGATCGGATACAGCGAGACTGGGACAAAATTGTGGCAGCGGGCATCAAGGATATCTGGCTGGCTGATTCCAACTTTGGCGCACTCAAGCAGGACCTGGATAAGGCGCGTTATATTGTCGATTTGAAAAAACGCACCGGCCTGCCGGTTTCGTTTGCAACGTCCTGGTCCAAAAAACACAGCCGCCAGGTACAGGAGATTGCCTTGCTCCTGCATCAGAACCAGCTACTGCCGCATTACCAGCTGGCACTGCAAACCCTGACTCCGGAGGCCTTGCGGCTCAGTAATCGCCAGAATATGAGCTCCAACGAGTACGAGCCTATTGCCAGGCGTATGTCAGAACAGGGAGTACCCATTGCAGCAGAGTTGATCTGGGGGCTGCCCGGAGACAACCTGCCGGACTTTGAGAAAAACCTGGATCAATTATTGGCGACATTCCCCAATATCAATATTTTCGGCTATACCCTGCTTCCTGGAACCGAGTTTTATGAGCGCCGGGACGAATACCGCATCGAAGCGATTCCGGTGGCAGGATACGGCAAGGCCAAGGGTGAGTACGTGGTAGGCTGCCACAGTTTCGATCGCGAACAGGGAGAGGAAGGTTACTTCCTGATCAGCGCCCATATCGTACTGGTGCACGGCTACATCATGCCGCTCACCACCCGTCTGCTGGCGCTGGCTGCCACAGTCCCGGTTTCTGGCCTGTTGCGGGAAGTGCTGCGCGCCATGATCGACCAGGTCTCCAGTGAAGTGGGCGACCTGGACCCCGGCGACAGAATGCAAGTTTACGAGAAGCGCAACGCCATTTATCTTGCGGCCTTACGCGATCCGTCCGCGCTGTATGACAATATAACCCGTATCCTGACAGCCTATTTCAATAAACATGACGCGGACCCCGTCGCCGCACTGCAGGCGCTCCAGCTCGACCAGGCGCTATGCCCGCGCATGGGTTCGGAGCACACCACTGATGCCAGTTTCGATTTCCCGGCTCTTGACGTTTACCGGGCACTGGCAACAATGACATTATGGCAATCAGATGCAGCGGACTGTCGGCCCTGCACCCTGGAAATTCACCACCCCGGCGGCGTGGGAGACATTTTACAAGTAGCTGACGGTGGCAGTTGGCTGCGCGGCGTCATCAACCAGGACAAAGGGGCACTGCCAGCCGGCACCGGCGCCGATAGCCACGAAAGCACCGTACAGCTGCATGCTGTGGCAGTATCCTGACCAACAATGAGCAACATGGAACCCAGCTTATGCCTGAAATAAAACGAGAAGTGAAACCTGTAGAGATCAACTATGTCTGCGACGCATGTGGCCAGGGAATGATGGTGCGCAACGGGGAGATGGATCCAACCACGGGCGACATCGAACACCGCTGCCTGATTTGCGACCAGCAGCAGACCTTTCAATGGCGTGAGTATCCTCGCATTGATCACATTGGATTGGACGAGAAGATCTAGCGGCGCAGATGGTAGCGACTATTGCTTCATCGCAATGCCATCAAACCCTGCGCAGAAGCCTCAACACTTCCCGCTTCAGTAATCAGGCGCGTCACCAGACGAGCCGGCGTGACGTCAAAGGCAGGATTAAAAGCCGGGGTATTGTGGGCAGCGAGTCTTATCTCACGACTAACGCCCTCGACATCAGGGCCGCAAACGCTCAGTAATTCCCCCGCGCTGCGTTCCTCAATCGGAATCTCGTCGCCGTTGTTACAGCGCCAATCAATGGTAGAGCACGGCAATGCCACAAAGAAAGGTACCGCGTGTGCACTCGCCGCCAACGCCTTGAGATAAGTGCCCACCTTGTTACAGACATCGCCGTTGGCGGCTGTGCGATCGCTGCCAACAATCACCGCATCAACCTGCCCCTGAGACAACAGGTAACCGCAGCTATTATCTGCAACAACGGTGTAAGGAACGCCGGAGCGCTGCAACTCCCAGGCCGTAAGATTGAGCCCCTGATTCCTGGGCCGGGTTTCTGACACCCAGACGTGTACATCGATACCCGCTGCATGAGCCTTGTAAATCGGAGCAAGAGCCGTTCCCCATTGTATGGTCGCAAGCCAGCCAGCATTGCAATGGGTCATAATATTGAGCACGGCTCCCTTGCGCTGTAAAGGTCGCAACAGCGCCAGACCGTGTTCACCAATCAATGAACAGTTGTGAATATCTTCTCGACGCAGCCGATGGGCAATGTCAAAAGCGGCAGCTGGCCGCTGCTCCGGGGGCAACGGCAGCACCGCGTCGTGCACCACATCCAGCGCCCAACGCAAATTTACAGCCGTGGGCCGGGTAGCCAGGAGTTGCGCATACACGGCTGACAGAGCGTCATCCGAGCTCGCAAGTCGCAGTGCGTGAGCAACACCATACGCGGCCGTAATGCCAATCAACGGAGCGCCCCTGACCTGCATACTGGCAATTGCGGCCAGATACTCCTGCAGCGACTCAAGTCGTCGCCAGACCAGCTGGTGAGGCAGCAGTGTCTGATCGATGATTTCTACATAGCCACTGTCAGAATCGAAACGCAGGCTGCAGCTTTCTACCATCTCAGGTAAGTATTCCGTCACAGAGGCTGGTCGGCGACAGCTGTATCGGGCTGGCTGGTTTCATACTGCCACTCGAAAACGTTCAGCTCGATGAAGATAAAGGCAAACAGCCATAGGGCCGCATCCCAAAAATCCAGGAAATCACCCGCGTAACCCCAATAGGCTGCGGCGACAAACAGGATGGCATACAACAGGAACTTGATGAACTTGGTGCTGTTCATTACCTGGGTAGACAGGTTTCCGCGCAGCTGCAAGCGAACTTCCACTTCCAGAACTATGACGACAAGAATCCACGCGGCTGCATTGAGCACATCCGTGCGCGCCAGCCACCGCGCATCCTCTAGCGTCTGCGCATCCACCACTATGGCAAAACCCGACACTCTGTACAGTTCTGTACCCACGGCTGCGCAGTTGTCGAGATTCAGTGGTACGTATTCATCCAGATCAACAAGCAGGGAGAGGTTTTGCGTCACCAATGTACACGCATCATTGGCGCTAACTGGAACCACGTTGTACAACGTTACCAGCTCCGCGTAATAACCGGTGAAGGCATACACGATAGCTAACGAGCACAGGCCGCGAATACCGTGCAGGGCCCACTTGACCGGCCCATGGATCTTGCGATCATCCAACGCGGAGGTTTCCAGTTCAAACAGCAGGAGCAATAACACCCAGGCAGCAGTATCGATGGTTGCCGAAAAAACCTGGATGATTTCTGCCGCTGCGACACCGCTGCCGAAGGTATACTCAAGCGCCAGCAGTTCCTCTTGCGCAAACAGGTAAACATTAACGCACAGCAGGGCATAGACGGTGTACTTAACAGTGGTAAAAAGGCGAAAGCGCAACTTGCTGCCAAAGTATCCGCCCCGTTCTGTCATCGCCGAGGCCCCACTTATACCTGCAGCAGCAGGTGTTCCCTTTCCCAGGAACTGATCACCTGGTTGAACTCTTCAAATTCATCGAGTTTAACGGCGGCATAGGCGCGCAGGAACAGCTCTCCAAACACCTCATTGATTTCTGCTGAATCCTGCAGATGTCGCAGGCCTTCTTCCAGCGTTCGGGCAACCTCTACCTCGTCCTCATTGGCGGTACCCTGGTGGGGCTCCGTTGGCTTGAGCTTTTGCTCCATGCCCAGATAACCACTTGCCAGCGTTGCAGCAAAGGCCAGATAGGGATTCACGTCAGCTCCCGGAAAGCGATTCTCCACGCGGGTCGCGGGACCACTGCTCTGCGGTACGCGAAATGCAGTAGTGCGATTGTCGAAACCCCAGTTGAGATTGATCGGGGCCGACAGCTCAGGCGCCAGTCGCCGGTAGGAATTGACATTCGGCGCGTACAAACTGATCAACTCAGGCGTATACCGCTGCAGGCCGGCGATATAGGCCAGAAACGCATCGGTGTAGCCATCCGCGCCATTGGAGAATACATTCTCTCCCGTATCTGCGCGCACCAGGCTCTGGTGGATATGCAGTGCACTGCCAGGTTCGGCTTTCATCGGCTTGGCCATGAAAGTGGCATACATCCCGTGCTTGTGCGCCGTTTCGCGCACCGTGCGCTTGAAGGTAAAGACCTGGTCGGCCAGGCTCATTGCGTCGCCGTGCAGGAAATTGATTTCCATTTGCGCCGCGCCGTTCTCATGGATCAGGGTGTCGACTTGCAGTTCCTGCGCGTCCGCGTAGTCGTACATGTCTTCCACGAAGTCTTCGAACTCCGCCACCGCATCAATACTGTAGGACAGGCGTGAGGACTCTGAGCGCCCTGAGCGCCCTGTTGGTGGGGTCAGCTCGTAATCCGGGTCAGTGTTCTTGGATACCAGGTAGAACTCTACCTCTGGCGCCACCACGGGCTTCAAGCCTTTGGCTTCGTAAAGGGCCAGCACCTTACGCAACACATTGCGCGTTGCCAGTGGGTGTGGCTCGCCATCCATGGTGTAACAATCGTGGATAATCTGCGCGGTAGGCTCTCTCGCCCAGGGCACCAGCCGCATGGTGCTCGCGTCCGGTTTGAGAATCATGTCAGCATCGGTTGGCTCTACAAAATCCCAGTGGTCATCTGAGTATTCGCCCGTCACTGTCTGGATCATGATGCTTTCGGGAAGTCGCGGCTCACCGCGCGACAAAAACTGGCTGGCCGGGATAAACTTGCCGCGCGCGCTGCCGGTGATATCAGGAACCAGACATTCGACCTCAGAAATCTGATGCTGCCTGAGCCAATCCTTTATCACCTGTGTATCGGAATCCATGAAGGGGTCCTGTCAACGAAAGACCAGAGTATCGCAGTAGACGAAAGATCGATTCAAGGCTTTTCCCTGAATCCTACCCCTAACGTGTTATGCAGCAAATCACTGCATCAGGAGTATAGTACTAGCATGCAAGCCCAAGCCCACATCGACTCCTGGTATGCCGCGTCCACCAACCTGACTCTGGATTTTCCAACACTGGAGGGACAGCGCGACGTGGATGTTTGCGTCGTTGGAGGCGGCTACACCGGACTGTCCACGGCCATCCATCTGCGGGAGATGGGATATAGCGTTGCAGTACTGGAAGCGAACAAGGTTGGCTGGGGAGCATCGGGACGTAATGGCGGCCATGTCGGCACAGGACAGCGCGCAGGCCAGGAAGAACTGGAAAAACTGGTTGGGCTGGAGCGTGCAAAAGCGCTGTGGCAGCTGGGCCTGGAGGCGGTAGACACCGTTTGCCAGCTGATCGACAAGCACAATATCGAGTGTGAGCTTAAACAGGGCAATCTTCATGTTGCAGCCAAAGCCAGCGAAACCGAGGAGCTTCAAGCTGAGGTGGAGCACCTGCAGCACGTGTACGACTACCACAATATCCGCTACGTCGATAAAACGCAGCTGCAGGAACTGACTTCAGGGAAAGGGTTTCACGGCGCATCACTGGACACCGGGGCCAGGCATCTGCACCCGCTCAATTATGCGCTTGGCCTGGCAGCTGCGGCGCAGACACTGGGTGCAGAGCTGTATGAGGATAGCCGTGTGCTTTCCTATACAGACAACGGCCAGGTCGAGGTCAAAACAGTGCAGGGCAACGTGAGAGCGCGCTATATGGTACTTGCCTGCAACGGCTATCTCGAAAAGCTGGAGCCGCGCGTCGCAGGGCGCATCATGCCGATCAACAACTACATGCTCGCCACGGAGCCGCTATCAGAACCCTTGGCGCGACGCCTTATTCGCGATGACTCTTCCATGTCCGACAGCCGCTTTGTCATCAACTACTGGAAGCTGTCTGCTGACAATCGCCTGCTTTTCGGTGGCGGCGAATCCTACAGCCGCCGCTTTCCGGCAGACATACCCAATTTCGTGCGCAAATACATGCTGCGTATCTACCCCGAGCTTGAACAAACGAAAATCGATTATGGCTGGGGCGGCACGCTGGCTATCACAATGAATCGCATGCCGGACTTTGGACGCGTGTCGGCCAATGTTTTCTATGCGCATGGCTACTCTGGTCATGGCGTGCCCATTGCAACACTGGCGGGTAAACTGCTGGCCGAAGTCGTCAGTGGATCAGCAGAACGTTTTGACATCATGGCGACGGTTCCATCGCCCACCTTTCCTGGCGGCACCTTATTACGCTGGCCCGGACTGGTAGCCGGGATGTTGTTTTTCAGCCTGCGTGATCGCCTGGGCTAGATTCAAGTTACGGCAGCCTGCCCTCTGCGCAGCATCCCGAATGATTGCCTGCTAAACTGCCCCTCCGAAAGAGATTTTGCAATTTAAGATGCCTCAGCGCTTATCGACACTGGATATCGACACCTGGCAGCAGCAGCTTCGCGACAGCCTGACATCAGGCCCTGAGCTACTGAAAAGACTCAGGCTGGAGCCGCAGGACGTTGGCTTTTCTGCTGATGCCTGCCGTGACTTTGCGCTGCGCGTGCCACTCGCATTCGTTGAGCGCATGGAAGCTGGCAACCCTGAAGATCCGCTCTTGATGCAGGTGCTGGCGACCAGGAAAGAGTTGATCAATACACCGGGGTACTCAACCGATCCTGTCGGGGAAAGCGGCACCATCAACCCGAACCCGGGCGTCATACACAAGTATCAAGGCAGAGTACTTCTTATTGTCAGCGGCGGTTGCGCGGTGAATTGCCGCTACTGCTTCAGACGACATTTTCCCTACGAGGAAAACCAGAATAGCCGCCAGCAATGGCAGCGCACCCTGGATTACATCGCGCGCGATCAAAGTATCACCGAAGTGATACTCAGCGGCGGCGACCCGCTGGTCGCCAGCGATTCAATGTTGGCGGAACTGGTGGGGAAAATCAGTCAGTTTTCGCAGGTCAAACGGTTGAGGATACACACGCGCCTGCCCGTAGTCATTCCAGACAGAGTCACCTCCTCGCTACTTGATGCGGTCACATCTTCCCGCCTTAAAACGGTCGTCGTCATACACTGCAATCACAGCAATGAGATAGACGCCTCTCTGGTGAACGCGATCGCGCACCTGCGCAGCCGCGACATCACCGTGCTGAACCAGTCTGTTCTATTAAGCGGGATCAACGATAGCGCCGACGCACTGGTCGAACTCAGCGAAGGCCTGTTTGGCGCTGGCGTGTTGCCCTACTACCTGCACGTATTGGACAAGGTGCAAGGCGCCGCCCATTTCGACATGCCGGCGCAAGATGCTTTACGGCTGCACCGTGAGATCACCGCCCGCCTACCCGGATATCTTGTACCGCGGCTGGTGAGCGAAATTAGCGGCGAGCCAGCCAAAACGCTGCTCGGCAGCACCTGTCTCGACCAGACAAGCTGATCAACTAAAGCGCCTGGCCCACCAACTCTTCAGAAAGCTGCCACAATCGATCCGCAGCAGCAGGATCAATTGCATAGTCGGCAATACCACCGGTCATCAGTTCGCCTGATGAGTCGGCAATATGACAGTCCTCCAGATACAGACCGCCGCGACCTTCCAGTTCATCCGTAGTAGCAGCCCATACGCTGGTGGCCGCCCCTTGTTCGACATCCTTGAATTTGGGCTCAACACCCTTGGGCATGCGAGCCATAAGCGCATCGTAATCTTCCTGCTGCAAGTGCCGCCCCAGTTCCGTGAGAATCATGCCAGGATGCACGGCAAAGGCGCGCACCCCCGCGTCTTTCATACGCGCATCCAGGCCTACTGCAAACAGTGCATTGGCCGTTTTCGATTGCCCGTAGGCTTCCCACTTATCGTAATCACGCTGCCGGTAATTAGGATCATCAAAGTGGATACCGCCAAAGCGGTGTCCACTGGAGCTAAGTGCAACGACCCGGCTGGGTTGTCTACACTGTGCCGCTGCATTCTGCAACGCTGGCGCCAACAACACAGTTAACAGGAAATGGCCTAGATGATTGGTGCCAAATTGCAGCTCAAAATCCTGCGCAGTGCGCGCCAGCGGGCACGCCATGACACCGGCATTGTTAATCAGCAAGTGCACCGTCGAGTGCCTGGACAGCAGCTCGGCAGAGCCACGACGCACACTGTCCAGATCTGCCAGGTCCACCAGTACACTGTCGAACTCAGCCTGCGGTAACTCCTCACGCAGTGTCTCCAGTACTGGCTCAAGCTTGCTGGCACTGCGCGCCACCAGAACCACATTGGCACCGGCAGAAGCCAGCGTTCGCGCGGTCTCCACGCCCAATCCCGCCGATGCACCGGTAACCACAGCTGTTTTGCCCAGCAGAGATCGACCCGCAATGACGTCCTTCGTCGTAGAATCAGCATTGAATGCAGTCATAGCGGTCTTCCTTGTATTGGGAAAGAAGTGTTGCCTATGTGCCCGGAATGGACCGTCAAAATTTTGGTCGGTGTGAGAGGATTCGAACCTCCGACCCCTTCGTCCCGAACGAAGTGCGCTACCAGGCTGCGCCACACACCGATTTGCAGGCGAGGTACTATACCAAAAGCGTCTGAGCTCACCAAACGTATTGGATCGGGTGCGAGTACCGGCTAGTTAACGACGGCCAGCCGGGCCAGCAACTGGCTCAGTGTACCCAGACCGATCACCACCAGAATCAGCAGCCCCATCATCAGAAAGGGCCTGAAAGGCTTACGCTTTACTGAGTTAACGCCGCGCTGGTTGAAAGCATCGACCTTGGCCTGGTCTTCAGGGTACAGCCGGTTCTCATAGCTTTTGTCTTGCTCGTCTTTCAATTCACTTTCACAAAAAAATGGGGGAGAACACTTCGCGTATTCTCCCCCCACAAACCGGAAAAGTCACCCCCCGAAAGGGGCACTTACCGGTGCAGCATTACTACACGCTGAACAGCGCCTCAGGCATTTGCATCAGGTTGTCAGCCCCGGAAAGCATTGCCTCCTTGTGCGCAGCGGTGCGCGGCAGAAGTCTGTCGAAGTAGAACTGCGCTGTCATCAGCTTCGACTCGTAGAACGACACGTCACCATCGGCTTCGGCCACTTTTTTGCGTGCCAGCACAGCCATACGCGCCCAGAAATACGCCAGCGTGATATAGCCGCTGTACATCAGGTAATCGACAGCGGCAGCGCCTGCCTCGTCCGGGTTTTCCATGGCTGATTCACCGATCTTCATGGACAAACCCAGCCACTCGTCTTTGTAGGCTTTCAACGGGTTCACGAACCGGGCATCTTCCTCAGCAGCATTCTCTTCGCAGAATTGATCAATCAGCGCTGTAAAGCCGAGTAACAGCTTGCCGCCACTACCCAGAACTTTCCGGCCAAGGAGGTCTAGCGCCTGGATGCCCGTGGTTCCCTCATACAACATCGCTATACGCGCATCGCGAACGATTTGCTCCATACCCCATTCACGAATGAAACCATGGCCGCCATAGATCTGAACACCGTGATTTGCTGCCTCGTAGCCTGTTTCGGTAACAAATGCTTTACCGATAGGAGTGAGCAGGGCCATAAGGTCATCGGCCGCCTTGGCCTGTTCTTCCGTTCCGGAATCGACGATATCGCCCTGCTGAGCCAGGAAGTAGATGAAAGCCCGGCTGCCTTCTACGAACGCTTTTTGGGTGAGTAGCATGCGCCGCACGTCAGGATGCACAATAATCGGGTCAGCTGGCCCATCAGGATTCTTGGGGCCTGTCAGGCTGCGCATCGCCAGACGATCTTTGGCATAAGCCAGGGCGCCCTGATAAGAAAGTTCACCGTGCGCAAGGCCCTGAATGGCTGTACCTATACGCGCCGTATTCATAAACGTGAACATGCAGTTCAGGCCACGGTTTGGCGGCCCGATCAGGTAGCCGGTGGCGCCGTCGAAGTTCATCACGCAGGTTGCCGATGCCTTGATGCCCATCTTCTTCTCAATGGACGCACAGTGCACTGCATTGCGCTCACCGAGGCTGCCATCGGCATTCACATTGAACTTGGGTACGATAAACAGCGATATACCGTGCGTGCCCTCGGGCGCATCCGGCAGGCGCGCCAGAACGATGTGAACGATGTTTTCCGCCATGTCGTGTTCACCGGCGCTGATAAAAATTTTGGTGCCAGTAATAGCGTATGAACCATCTGATTGAGGCTCTGCCTTGCTGCGCAACAAACCGAGGTCGCTGCCACAATGTGACTCAGTCAGGCACATGGTTCCAGACCACGTACCCTGTACCAGTTTGGTCAGAAAAGTCGCTTTTTGCTGGTCATCGCCATGCTCTTCAATCGTTTTGATCGCCCCATGGCTGAGGCCTGGATACATCAGCCAGGACCAGTTGGCAGTGCCGGCCAACTCGTTAATGACGATACCCAGCAGGTTGGGCATGCCCTGCCCGCCGGACTCAACCTCGGCACTCAACGCGGGCCAGCCGTTATCAACATACTGCTGATAGGCCTCCGGGAAACCGGCCGGGGTCTTGACGCCCTCCTCGCTCCACTGGCAGCCTTCTTCATCACCCGATTGATTGAGGGGCGACAACACATTCTCAGCAAACTTGGCACCCTCTTCAACGATAGCCGTCATCAAGTCTTCCGTGGCTTCCTCATTGCCGGGCAGTGTTTGATAGAGCTTTTCCGACTCCAGCAACTCATGCATTACAAAACTGATATCGCGCAACGGCGTCTTATATTCTGGCATCACTAATACCTCTGGGTTGGATGGTTTCGAACAGGGGCGCCGCAGCGCGCTGAAACCATGTGTTCACTGATTACATTTTGACTGTTTTACTTCAGATGTCAAATAACTTTTTAAACCGAATTCAGACTAAAGATATCAGCCACGTTATAAGCCATTCTCACTGAGCCAGCCACCATGCCCCCATTAGCCCAATAGAGGCTGCAAAGATAAGCTCTGCGCTGCCACCTCGGGCTTGAAAGGTGACAGGAAAGGAACCTCTCCCAGGAAAGGCGCCCTCAGTAACGCCTTTAAAGTGTCCAGGTTTTCATCATGGCACTGCATTTGTGGCCCCGGTTGATTGGCTGCCCACCCCGCCAGATGCAGACCGTCGCGGCGTATCGCCTCTGCCGTCAGCAAGGCGTGATTAATACAGCCCAGACGCATACCGACCACCAGAATGACACCGACGTTCAACTCTTTGGCCAGATCTGCCAGCGTCTCCCGAGGGTTTATAGGCACACGCCAGCCTCCGGCTCCCTCGATTACGACAAACTCGGCTCCGCTCAGCATCACCCCTCTGCACATGCCTGCCAACCGGCCGGCCTGAAGGCGGCGCCCTTCCTGCTGCGCGGCAATATGGGGAGCAATCGCTGCAGCAAGCGCAACGGGATTGACCTGCTCATAACTTAACGCTTCCGTCATGCAGGACATCAGCTGTAAAGCATCATCGTTGTGCCCGCTCTCATCGCAACCTGCCGCCACCGGTTTCACGGCGGCTGTGCTGAGACCAGCCTGGGCCGCGGCAGCGAGCAGCGCACAGGAAACGGCAGTCTTGCCTACCTCAGTATCCGTGCCCGTTACAAAAAATGCTTTTTTCATAGCTTCTCCACAGTGCCGAACAGCACATCGTAAGTGGCGGGAAACAATCCATCTTCCGGCGAGCGCTGATAGGCGCGGACCATCCCCTGCAGTGTGCGCCGGCCCGTTAACCCGGCAGCGCGATCGCGATTCATATTGTGCGCCCCGAGGGTTTTTAACTCAGACAACAGGTCACCGACGCGCGAATAGCGCATGCAAACGCGCTGCGAATCCATACTGAATCGTATTCCCGCTATCTGGCCCGCCGCCGCATGCAACTGATCAACCGGCAGGAACTCATTGACATGCTGATGGGCATCGACCGCCGCCCATGCCTGGCGCAACTCGCAGAGCGTATCTGGCCCGAGAGAGGTGAACACGCACACGCCACCGGGACGCAACACGCGACGCAATTCTGCAAACAGGTGAATCGGCTGATAGCACCACTGCACGGCAAGACTACTGAATACCAGATCGATAGAGCCGGAAGCGACTGGCAGGGATTCCGCATCGCCGACAACCCATTGCGCACACTCCTCGGCACTACTAGCACGGGCGTACTCCACCATCCCCTGGGCGAGGTCCAGCCCAATATAACTGGCATCAGGAAACCGCTGTTGCAATGCCGACTGAAAGTAGCCTGTGCCACAACCAAGATCCAGTACAGTACCAGGCTCAAGCCGCTGCGCTGACAGGCGCTGCAGCAACTCATTGCCAACCGTACGCTGCAGCTGGGCCACCGAATCGTAGGCTGCTGCAGCGCGACTGAACGACTGCGCGACATCGCGTTTTGACACTGCAGGGCCCGGTGCAGGCGCACGATTTGGAACGACCATTGCAGCAACGTCGTTACACAGCGCTTCTACTGCCAGCACAAGCGCCGTATTGTCCTCCAGTGGAGCTGCGTGACTGACACCCGGAAGCAGTGTTACTGAGGCCTGTTTATGCGGCGACAGTAGCGCCTGCATCGCCGCGGGCAAAGCAGGCGAAAGCAGCTCATCATGGCCTCCCAACAGATGACACTGAGGCACTTCGAGAGCGGCCAGAGCTGACCGCTGGTCCAGCATTGCCAACCATTTGAGGCCCATAAGAAGGCGATTATCCAGAGCGACAGGGTGACACTGGGCGAGCCGTCGGAGCAGCGGCCGCTGCCGGCCGGCGCCTGCTACCTGAAGCTGGTCAAAGCGCCGCAATCCAGCCGGGATACTATCAGTGACACGCGCGCAAAACGCATCGAAATTGCCGCTATCCATGCCGGGCCACTCGTCGACGGCAACAAAACGCGGGTTGTAGCATACCGTCACCAGACCAGCGACACGTTCAGGATAGCGCTGTGCGAGCTCTACGGCGAGCTGTCCCCCCAGGGACCAGCCCACAAAAACAGCTCGCGACGGTGCACTGGCTAAAATAGCGCTCAAGGTCGCATCCAGCGCCTCGATAGCATTGCGGCAACTCGTCACTTCTGCGCCAGGGTAATCGATCAAGGTAACATTGGCCCAGGGGCGCACGGCAGACAACAACCCACGCCATACATTGCTACTCGAACCCCAGCCATGCAAAAAAACCAGATCCTGACGAGCCGTCCCGCTGCACGGCAGGTATTCAGCTTCCAGGCGCATATCAGCCTGCCTGCCAGAGCTCAGCAAGCTGATTGAGCAACGTATCGACATCCTGCGACTGATGCGCAGCACTAAGGGTAATACGCAACCGCGACGTGCCTGCGGGAACAGTGGGTGGACGGATCGCGCCGATGAGCAACCCCTGCTGCCGCAGTCGCTCACTGAACTGGACCGCCCTGCTGGCGTCAACCACCACCAGTGGCTGGATAGCGCTGTCTGACGGCATCAGCGGCAAGCCGATTTCCTCTGCCCCGCGACGAAAACGCTGAATGAGATCCGCCAGGTGCTCTCTTCGCCAGCCCTCACGGTGCAGTAACTGCAGCGCAGCCAGAGTGGCGGCGGCGACTGCAGGCGGCATTGCTGTGGTATAGATGTAGCTGCGCGCCTGCTGCACCAGGCTTTCGATCAGATCTTCGCTGCCGGCAATAAACGCACCACCCGTGCCCAGCGCCTTGCCCAGCGTTGCCATGAGCACAGGTACCGCGGCAACGTCCAGGCCTGCAGCCTGCAAACTACCAGCACCGTCATGCCCCATCACACCAAAGCCGTGAGCGTCATCAACCATCAACCAGGCGTCCTGAGCGGCGCATAGTGATGCCAGTTCCGGCAATGGCGCTGAATCACCGTCCATACTGAATACGCCGTCCACTACCACCAGCGAGGGGCCTTGTGCCGCAGACAGTTTCGCCTTGAGCGCGGCCACATCATTATGCGCAAAACGCTGGAACCGGGCGCCGCTGTGCAGGCCACCATCCAGCAGCGACGCATGGTTCAGGCGGTCTTCGAAGACATAGTCGCCACTTTGTAACAGGCTGTTGAGGACGCCGATGTTGGCCATGTAGCCGCTGGAAAACAGCAACGCTCGCGGTCGGCCAGTAAATTCAGCAAGCGCCTCTTCCAGTTGGTGATGGGGCGCACTGTGCCCGCAAACCAGGTGCGACGCACCGCTGCCGACGCCATAGCGCAGTGCTGCGGCGCGGAATGCCTCAATGACAGCCGGATGCGCTGCGAGCCCGAGGTAATCATTGCTACAGAAATTGAGGTACTCGCGTCCGTCGACGCACACGCGCGCACCCTGGGGCGATTCCAGGGTCAACCGTTGTCGAAACAGGCCTTGACTGCGGCGCTCAGAGATTACCGCTTTTACACGCTCTTCGAATACCGCCACGACACAGACTTAATGAGCGGCAGCTGATGCGTCGTAAAAACGGGGATCCGGATTCACCGGCGGACGTTCGGCCTGGCGTTGCTCGGGCTCAATTCCCAACCGGGCGAACAGTTCCATATCCGCATTGGCTCTCGGATTTGGCGTAGTGAGTAGTTTTTCGCCATAGAAAATGGAGTTGGCGCCGGCAAAGTAGGCCAGCGCATGCATCTGCTCGTTCATCTCTTCCCGCCCGGCCGACAAACGAACATGCGAGGCCGGCATCATGATGCGGGCAACCGCGATGCTGCGAATGAATTCAAACGGATCGAGATCTTCCTGACCAGCAAGCGGCGTACCCTGAACGCGAACCAGCATATTGATGGGCACGCTCTCTGGATGCTGAGGCAGGTTGGCCAGTTGCTGCAGCAAACCTGCGCGATCACTCTGCTGCTCACCCATGCCAACGATACCGCCACTGCACACTTTCATACCCGCATCGCGCACATGCTCCAGCGTCTCCAGCCGATCTTGATAAGTGCGTGTGCTGATGATGTCGCCGTAATACTCTGGCGAGGTATCCAGATTATGATTGTAATAATCCAGCCCGGCGTCCGATAATTCGGCGGCCTGCTCCTGGGTGAGCATTCCCAGCGTCATGCAGCTTTCCAGACCCAACTCACGCACACCCTTCACCATGGCGACCACATAGGGCATATCGCGTTTTTTGGGGCTGCGCCATGCGGCACCCATGCAAAAACGGGTTGCGCCAGATTCCCTCGCCGCCCGGGCCTGCTGTAACACCTTTTCGACTTCCATCAACTTCTCGGTCTCGAGACCGGTGTCATAACGCGTGCTTTGTGGGCAGTAAGCACAATCTTCCGGGCAAGCGCCGGTTTTGATGGAAAGCAAAGTGCTCACCTGCACCTGGTTAGGGTCAAAATAACGACGATGGATAGTCTGCGCCATGAACAGCAGATCGTTGAAAGGCAGCGCAAACAGTGACTCAACCTCCTCTTTCGTCCAGTTGTGACGAATATCCGGCTGCTGTGCAGGGGTGTGTTGTGCATCTGATCGAGAATCTGGCGAGGAGGCAACTGACATAAACAATCCAATAAGCAGGCAATCTTATAAAGGTTCCTCATGATAGTGGCGTACGCAAAGCTGTCAACCACTCAAGACCCCAAGGGTTAACAAGTCCATGAACATCCTTCTGGACGGCCTGTTCCCCCAATACTGCGCCCTGTGCGGCCTGCGCAGCCTCGAATCACAACCGCTGTGTCATGGCTGTGCCGGCGATCTGGTACCAAACACAGACAGCTGCCTGCAATGCGCCATTCCGCTAGCGGGTCTTTTTCCCTCAACTGCGACGGGTATGGAAAGGCGCTGCGGCCGCTGTCTCAGTCACCCTCCTGCGTTCTCCAGGGCCAGGGTACCCTGGCTGTACGATGACCAGATCGCTTTTTTGATCCAGCGCTGGAAGTTCGGCGGCCAGCGGCAGCTAACAGGCCTGCTCGCCAGACTATGGCTGCAGCGCTGCCACAAAACGTCGGACGTGGATGTGCTGGTACCCGTGCCTCTGCACTGGCGTCGCATAATGCGCCGAGGATTCAACCAGTCAGAACTGGTTTGCCGCGAGCTGCAGCGACTCAGCCCCGAACTGCATGACACTCCTGTGGCCAGGATGGTAAGGCGATCGCGCGCCACCGCGGCTCAATCAGGTATGGATGCAAGGCAACGCGCCGGCAACCTGCGCAACGCCTTTACAGTCAAAGAGCCCTGTGACAATCTGCGCATCGCAGTAGTGGATGATGTGCTGACAACAGGAGCTACGGCCCAGGCCATGGCGCAGGCGCTGCGCGCTGCAGGCGCGAGTGACGTGGAAATCTGGTGCCTGGCTCGCACGCCAGCGCCGGGTTATCGCTGATTGGCAGACTTGCTTCGTTCATTAGCATTCTACCTGCCATTACTCTACTAACAGTCACTACGGAGCCAGCCATGCGCGCCCCACTACACGCACTGCTGCTACTGCTAACAGCCATCCAGGTGTGCAGTGCAGAGCCGCTGAGAGTCGCGGTGGCTGCCAACTTCAAACCCACACTGGTAACAATCAACGCTGCCTACCGCGCCAGGACCGGGCAGGAAGTTCTGTTGAGTAGCGCCTCCACCGGCACCCTGTACAGCCAGATATTGCATGGCGCGCCTTTCAGCCTTTTCTTCTCAGCCGATCGGGCCACTGCCCAGCGTGTCAGTGACGCGCCCGTCGCATCCGACGGCAGGGTATTTTGCTACGCGATCGGTGAACTATCATTGGTCGGGACCAATGATCTCAACCAACTGTCCAATCCGGCACGCAGCCTCGCTATCGCCAATCCGGCCATCGCACCCTACGGTTTCGCTGCTAAGCAGGTCCTGCAACGGCCAGAGTTTGCAGCCGGCGCCTCTCGAAAGTTGATACAGGGAAACAATGCCGCGCAGGCTTACCAGTTCTGGCATACGGGTGGCGCTGAACTGGCGTTGGTGCCTACCGCGCTGCTGCACCTTGCGCCTGATGGCGACGATGCCGTGGCAGTTCCATCAACGTGGCATGAACCCATCGAGCAGACGTTGGTCGTGATACACAGCGACGAAGCTGTAAACGCCTACCTGAACTGGGTGAGAAGTGATACCGTGCGCGCTATCATTCAACGAGCGGGCTACCTACCTTGCCCTTGAGCACAACTGAGCTGGATGCGCTGTACCTGACGCTGACGCTGGCACTGACCACCACCGCCGTGCTGCTCGTACTTGGCACACCACTGGCCTGGTGGTTGTCACGCCAGCGAGGCCAGCTCAGTGCAGTCATCGAGTCTGTGGTGGCTCTGCCGCTGGTTCTGCCTCCCACCGTGCTGGGTTTCTATCTGCTGTTGTTGTTTGCCCCGGACACGGCGCTGGGGCGACTGTGGCAAGAAGTTACAGGAACGCAGCTCGCATTCAGCTTCAGCGCGCTGGTCATCGGCTCCGTTCTGTATTCGCTGCCCTTTACGATACAACCGCTGCTGGCGGCCTTCCAACGCGTACCACAAGATCTCCTGCAAGCAGCAGCAACCCTCGGTGCGCGCCCGTTTGATCAGTTCCGCTCTATCGTACTACCGCTAAGCAAGCGTGGTTTTGTCACGGCTGCCACCTTGAGTTTTGCCCATACCGTGGGTGAGTTCGGCGTTGTGTTGATGATCGGGGGCAATATCCCCGGTGAAACCCAGGTCTTGTCAATCGCACTTTACGACGCCGTAGAGTCGCTGCAGTTTGACCAGGCCCATCGCATGGCGGCGTGGCTGGTAGTCTTTTCCCTGACTCTGCTGTTCTTCGTTTACCGGGGCGACAAGGCACGCCGGCTGCGGGTTGCCGCATGAGCGCCATCGAGCTGCGCATCCGCTGGCATGGAGCGGCAGGCTTTCAGCTTGACGTTGACTGCGCACTGCCGGGTAAGGGCGTCACCGCCATCTACGGGCCAAGCGGTGGCGGCAAGAGCACGCTATTAAACTGTATTGCCGGATTGCGGCAGCCCTCCAGCGACAGCCGCATCATCTTCCGTGGCCAAACCTGGCTACAGGGCAGCGTTGATCTGCCCACCTGGCAGCGACGCATTGGTTACGTCTTCCAGGACGCCCGTTTGTTCCCCCACCTCACGGTGCTGCAGAACCTGGAATACGGCCTGCAACGACGATCAAGCAGGGCAGGCGATAGCGCCGGTTCAGCCGCCGTGACCCTGGATGACGTTTGCCGGTGGCTGGCGCTTGAAGACCTGTTGCAGCGCCATCCCGCAGCGTTATCAGGCGGGCAGCAGCAACGCGTGGCGATAGGTCGCGCGCTGATGGGAGCACCGGAACTGCTGCTGCTGGACGAACCCACGGCCAATCTCGATCATGTCGCCAGCCAACAGTGCCTGCAGCATCTGCAGTTGATTGCCAGGCAGCTGGATCTACCCATGCTGTACGTCAGCCACAACATTGAAGATGTTACCCAGCTCAGCGACCACCTGGTCTTGCTGAACGAGGGCAGTATTGAAGAGCAGGGCAACACCCTGACTATGTGCAGCAGACTGGATACCCGTCTGTCACAGGAAGCACAGGCCGCTGCCATCGTGGAGGCCACAGTCGTCAGTCACGATGTCGATTTTGGTTTGACGGAACTGAGTGTGGAGGGGCAGGCACTCTTTACCATTGCGTTACCAGACGCACCAGGCGCGCAACGCAAGCTGCGTATACCGGCACGTGACGTCAGCCTGTGTCGTGAGCGCCCATTGGCCAGCAGTATCCTGAACGTCCTGGAAGTCTGCGTACTGGAAGTCGAGGACAGCATGAAGCCTCAACTGATGCTGCGGCTGCAACTGGGTTCGCAACACCTGCTGGCCCGTGTTACTCGTAAATCCGTACAGGCACTGCAGTTACAGCCTTCAGACCGACTTTTCGCACAAATCAAAAGCGTTGCCCTGCTGTCGGAGGCAGCCGCCAAGCCATGAGCACACATCCTTACGATCGACTGACTCCGGATCTGGTCATTGATGCCGTAGAGTCCGTCGGCTATCTCAGTGACGTCCGGCTGCTGGCACTGAACAGCTACGAAAACCGTGTTTACCAGGTGGGTATAGAAGCTGATGTGCCATTGATCGCCAAGTTTTATCGACCCGAACGCTGGAGCGACGAGCAGATCATCGAGGAGCATGCCTTCGCGCTGGAGCTGCAGGAGGCAGAAATTTCAGTGGTTGCACCGCTGGTAGATGAAGGCGGCACATCCCTGCATCGCTATGCAGATTTTCGCTTTGCCCTGTTTCCCCGGCGGGGGGGCTACCCACCAGAGCTGGACAACCTCGATAACCTGCTGGTACTCGGACGCACGGTGGGCCGAATTCATGCCGTTGGTCGCTCGAAGCCCTTCGTTCACCGTCAGGACATCAGCGTGCAACGGATGCTGAGCGATTGCCGCGAATTCCTGCTGGAGCATTTCATCCCTCGCGAGCTGCAACCTGCCTATAGCTCACTGACGCTGGACCTGGAGCAGATCGTTCGGGAAATCTATGGCGCGGTAACACAAGAAGACCAGATCCGGGTTCACGGCGACTGCCATGTCGGCAATATCCTGTGGCGCGACGAAACCGCACATTTTGTGGACCTGGATGACAGCTGCACCGCGCCAGCCATCCAGGATCTGTGGATGTTCCTCAATGGCGATCGTCAGGAAAGGCAGCTACAACTGGCAGAACTGGTTGAAGGCTACAGTGAATTCTGCGATTTTGATCCGCGACAACTGCGCTGGATTGAGGCGCTGAGGACCCTGCGACTGGTGCACTATGCGGCATGGCTGGGCAGACGCTGGGAGGATCCCGCGTTCCCCCACAGTTTTACCTGGTTCAACACCGAGCGCTACTGGGCTGACCACATCCTGGAGTTGCGTGAGCAGATGTCTGCACTGCAGGAAGAGCCGTTGCAACTGCTTTGATGGCTCACGGCATCCTGGAGCGCGGATAAACAACCGACCACAGCCAGCGCCACAAGCTGTTGCCGGCAAGCACCTGGCGGTTGATCACATCAAAAAACTGTTCCAGGCCTGCTGGATCTGCAAAGTAATCCATCCGCGTCACAAAACCGCGCTCCGGGTCGAGTTCTTTCACGATCTTTGCCGGGTTGCCCGCCACCACCACATTGGCCGGCACATTCCTGGTCACCACCGCGCGAGCGGCAACCACGCTGTTCTCACCTATCGTGACACCCTTCAGCACCGTTGCGTGATCGCCCAGCCAGACATTCTCTCCAATATGTACCGGGCTCGGCGTTGTATCGCGCTCAGTGCGATCATAAATCGTGTGCCAGTCAGAATCGGTAACATAGGCGCCATTGGCCAGCATCACTCCATTTCCAAGCACGATTTCATCGCTGGCACTGAGGCGTGATCCGGGGCTCATCAACACACAATCGCCAATCTCTATACGGCCCAGCCCCTCCTCGCGCCCCCAGACACCGATCTCTACACGATTACCTGGCTCTCCGATCGCGGTAAAGCAGCGGCCGATACGAATGCGGCTGCCAGAAATATGCACATACCAGGGCTTCATAATAGTGTGATGAGGCCCCAGCGCTTCACATTCAGGACGCAAAAAATACTCTGCATACCAGTGCCGCACTTTCAGATAGCACTGTTTTACCCAGTACGGCCGTAAATCCTGTCGCATGTGCCCCGCCTGCTTTGCTAGATAAGCCCAGTATCGGAGGTTATCATCCCAGCCACACTGACCAACATCAAACACCCTACACATTGGTCAAATAACAGGGCCACTTCCGACGTGTACGCCAACTCGCGCGCAGTTACAAGTAATCAACAGGGGACGCATCCGCGGCTGCCTGCTGTCGTCGCCAGGCATCTGGCTAACACATGGCGCAAGCCGATAGCCGAGCACAATCGCCGCGCCTTCGATGCCTTACTGGAGAGGCTCGATCAACAGCCTGCAGCACTGGTTCTCGATTCATTCTGCGGCACCGGCCACAGCACCGCCCATCTGGCGCGAACTTATCCAGATCATCTGATCGTAGGCATTGACAGATCAGCACAGCGACTGGAAAAACACCCCGTCAGCGCCCCGGGTAACTACCTCTTACTCCAGGCAGAGTGTGAAGATTTCTGGCAACTACTGGTGCAACACGATCTGCGCCCCTCTCAGCATTATCTGCTCTACCCCAATCCCTGGCCCAAAGCCAGCCAACTGCAGCGCCGCATCCACGGTCATGCGGCATTCGCTGTACTGCTGCAGCTGGGTGGACACCTTACCGTGCGCTCCAACTGGCAAACCTATGTCGAGGAATTTGGTTTGGCATTGCATATAGCGGGCTGCCCTGCCGCTGTACAACGCGTTCCTGAAGGACCGGCCATCACCCTGTTTGAAGAAAAATATCGCGCCAGTGGTCATGCCTTGTGGCAGCTGCAAGCGCGGTGTGAGCAGTCGCCGGCCAGTGCAGCGAAGACCCGCCAGCGACAATGACGAAAACGGTTTTATGCGCTACAGTATCGCGCTCATCCTGATTCAAGGTTCAACATGTCCAGCAAGCAGCCAGATCCGGTATGGGACCGGATTCGCCAGGAAACATCACTTCACGCCAGCGAAGAGCCCATGCTGGCCAGTTTTCTGCACGCCACGATTCTCAACCACGCGGAACTGGAACACGCATTAAGCTTTCACCTGGCGTACCAGCTCGACAGCCCGACGGCGTCATCGCTGTTGCTACGCGAGGTCATACAGGAAGCATTTGATAGTGACACTGCTATACGTGATGCAGTGCGAGCCGACCTACAGGCAGTGGTGGACAGGGATTCTGCCTGCAATGAACTGTACATCCCGTTCTTGTACCTGAAAGGTTTTCATGCGCTGCAGACCCACCGCGTAGCACACTGGCTGTGGAATTGCGGCCGCAAATCACTGGCGCTGTTCTTCCAGAATCGCATGTCTGCGGAGTTCGCTGTGGATATCCACCCCGCTGCACGCATGGGCAGGGGCATTATGCTGGACCACGCTACCGGACTCGTCATTGGTGAAACCGCCGTGGTCGGCAATAACGTCTCGATACTGCAGTCCGTGACCCTGGGTGGCACGGGTAAGGACGAAGGCGACAGACACCCGAAAATCTGCGATGGCGTATTGATCAGCGCTGGCGCCAAAATCCTGGGCAATATCTGTGTGGGAGAAGGTGCCAAGGTCGGTGCGGGCAGCGTGGTACTGGAGAATGTTCCTCCGCACACCACGGTGGCCGGAGTACCGGCCAAGATTGTGGGACGCCCGTCTTCCGAGCAACCGGCACTGGAGATGGATCACGATTTCTGCTGTGATGCGATCGCTGAAAAATGGGAAGCCAGCTGATTCAGGATTAAGGTATCGCCTGGCTAATCTGCCTGGTGATACTGCGGCGAAAGCTCCTGCACGGCGTCAACGAACGCGGTAACGTGATCCGGGTTTACGCCCGGCGTTATACCGTGACCCAGATTAAACACGTGTCCTGTGCCATGACCGTAGCCGGCCAGAATGGCAGCCACTTCTTCGCGTATGCGCTGGGGAGAGGCAAACAGCATACTGGGATCCATATTACCCTGCAGCGCCACTCGCTCGCCGATTTGCTCGCGGGCCACCCCGATATCTGTGGTCCAGTCGATACCCACTGCCTGCGCGCCACAACCGGCGATAGCATTCAACCACTGGCCGCCGCCCTTGGTAAACACGATCACCGGCACCTTGCGACCATCCACCTCAGCCGGTAAACGCGAAATCACACGCTGCATGTATTTTAGGGAAAACTCCTTGTACCCTGCCGCACTCAGGCTGCCACCCCAGGTATCGAAGATCTGCACCGCCTGCGCTCCGGCACGCACCTGGGCGGCAAGATAGTCCGCCACAGCATCCGCCAGCAAGGACAGCAGCTCGTGCATCAGTTCTGGCGTGTCGTAGGCCATCGTCTTGACGTGGGCGAAATCCTTGGAGGAACCGCCTTCCACCATATAGGTAGCCAATGTCCAGGGGCTGCCGGAAAAGCCGATCAACGGCACTTCGCCATTGAGCTCACGCCTGATCGTTGTGACAGCATTCATCACGTAAGACAGGTCGTCTTCTGCCGAAATACGGTTCAAGCCAGCAAGATCACTCGGGCTGCGCACCGTCTTGCGGAACTTCGGGCCCTCACCCTCTTCGAAGTACAAGCCCAACCCAAGGGCATCGGGTACTGTGAGAATGTCGGAGAACAGTATGGCCGCATCCATAGGATAGCGCCGCAAGGGCTGCATGGTCACTTCGCAGGCCAACTCCGCGTTCTTGCACAAATCCAGGAACGAGCCGGCTTGCTGGCGAGTGGCACGGTATTCAGGCAGATAGCGGCCTGCCTGGCGCATCATCCATATTGGCGTGCGGTCAACGGGCTGGCGCAGCAAAGCGCGCAGGAAGCGATCGTTTTTTAATTCAGTCATTGTTTTTTGGTTCAGTCCTGTTAAGTCTAGACTTCCAGGTAGTCAAGGATACCCTCGGCTGCTTGTCGACCTTCCCAGATGGCAGTCACCACCAGATCAGAGCCTCGCACCATGTCACCCCCGGCGAACACCTTCGGGTTGCTGGTCTGGAATTTGTACTGCTGGAATTCTTCGGCGACCACGCCGTCCCAGTCGTTGGTTTCAACTTGCAGACCGGCCAGCCACTCCGGCGGATCGGGCTGGAAACCGAAAGCGATAATCACCGCGTCGGCTTCCAGTATGGCTTCACTACCCGGAATCGGCTGGGGCCGACGACGGCCGCCGGCATCGGGTTCGCCAAGTTCCGTTTGCACCATTTTCACACCGCAGGCCTGGCCGAAATACTCGACCACCTCAATCGGCTGGCGATTAAACAGGAACTCCACGCCTTCTTCTCTCGCATTCTGTACTTCCTTGCGCGAACCCGGCATGTTTTCCTCGTCGCGACGATAGGCGCAGATCACGTGTTCGGCCTGTTGACGCACAGCGGAACGCACACAATCCATCGCGGTATCACCACCGCCCAGCACGACGACACGCTTGCCCTTCAAATTGATGTACGCTTCAGGATCCTGCTCGAACCCCAGATTATGATTGACGTTACCCACCAGGAACGGCAGCGCCTCATAGACGCCCGGCAGGTCCTCGCCGTGAAAATTGCCGCGCATGTACTTGTATGTCCCCATACCCAGGAACAGTGCGTCGTACTCTTCCATCAGCTCATTGACGCTGACATCGCGACCCACTTCGGTATTCAGACGAAACTCGATGCCCATTCCCTCAAACACTTCACGACGGCGCACCATCACTTCTTTTTCCAGTTTGAACTCGGGAATGCCAAAGGTCAGCAAACCACCAATCTCCGGGTAGCGATCAAAGATCACCGGCTTCACACCGGCTCGCGCCAGTATGTCAGCACAACCCAGGCCCGCCGGCCCTGCGCCTATAATCGCCACTTTCTTGCCAGTGGGTTCTACTCCGGACATGTCCGGGCGCCAGCCCATCGCCAGCGCAGTGTCTGTAATGTACTTCTCTGATGCCCCAATCGTTACCGCACCAAAGCCGTCATTGAGTGTGCAGGCACCTTCACACAGGCGATCCTGCGGACAGACCCGGCCACAAACTTCGGGCAGGGTATTGGTCTGGTGACTCAGCTCCGCCGCCTCAAAAAGGTTTCCCTCCGCTACCAGCTTGAGCCAGTTGGGAATGAAATTGTGCACCGGGCATTTCCATTCGCAGTAAGGATTGCCACATTCCAGGCAACGGTGTGATTGCTCCGCAGCCTGGTCCTTGGTGAACGGGTTGTAGATTTCCACGTATTCGGTTTTGCGCGCCTGCAGGGTTTTCTTGTCAGGATCGCCGCGGCCGACATCGATAAACTGAAAATCATTCGATAACCTTTTTGTCATACTAGTACCTCACTCTGCCCGGCTTTAATCGGTGTTCCGCAAACGCGAGAGCAGGCGATCAAGATCCGCCGCCTTGGGTTTGACCAACCAGAATTTGCCGACATAGTCTTCAAAGTGCTCCAGCAAATGAGCACCCCACTCTGAACGGGTTTCGTAAACGAACTCGCGGATACTGCCGCGCAAGTGGTTGCGATAGGCTTCCATGTCCTCAGGGCTGACTCGGTGTATCTCCACCAGCTCACTGTTGTACTTGTCGATAAAACTGCGATCCTGGTCGAGTACATAGGCGAAGCCGCCCGTCATACCCGCTCCAAAATTGACGCCGGTTGGGCCCAGCACGGTGATGGTGCCGCCCGTCATGTACTCACAACAGTGATCACCTGCTCCTTCGACTACCGCATGACAGCCACTGTTACGCACGCCGAAGCGTTCACCGGCGATACCGGCTGCGTATAAGCGGCCACCCGTCGCGCCGTAAAGGCAGGTGTTACCAATAATAGTGGTCTCATGGGATTTGAATTCGCTATCGCGGGGCGGATAGACCACCAGCTTGCCGCCGGCCATGCCCTTGCCGACATAGTCATTGGAATCGCCTTCGAGATACATGTGCAGACCGCCAGCATTCCAGACGCCAAAGCTCTGGCCGGCAGTTCCCGTCAGTTTCAATACAATCGGATGGGGTTCCATATCGGTGTTGCCATACCGCTTCGCGATCTCACCAGACAAGCGCGCACCGATCGATCGATCACAGTTGGTCACGGTAAATTCATACTCACCGCCGGTTTTCCCTTCAATAGCAGGCAGCGCTGCGGCCACCATGCGTTCGGCTTTCTCGCCTTTGTCAAAAGGGTCGTTCGACGCAATCTGGCAAAACTCCGGCTGCCCCTGTGAGCTCTCGTCCTTGTGCAGGATCGGGCTCAGGTCCAACCGGGACTGCTTGTCTGTCGCCCCTGGCAACAATTCCAGCAGATCGGTCCTGCCAATCAGCGCCTCCAGCGATGGCACACCCAGACGGGCCAGCCATTCGCGCGTTTCAGTCGCGATGAAGGTAAAGAAATTCACCACCATGTTGACTGTACCGATGAAGTGCTCGTCACGCAGTTTCTGATGCTGCGTAGCGACACCTGTCGCACAGTTGTTCAGGTGACAGATGCGCAGGTACTTACAGCCCAGTGCTACCATCGGTGCCGTACCAAAACCAAAGCTCTCTGCCCCGAGAATTGCCGCCTTGACGACATCAAGACCGGTTTTCAAACCACCGTCGGCCTGCAGCCTGATGGCACCACGCAGGCCATTGCCGCGCAGGGTTTGCTGTACTTCAGCCAGCCCGAGTTCGAAGGGCGAGCCTGCGTAGCGGATAGAAGTCAGCGGGCTGGCCGCCGTTCCCCCGTCGTAACCGGAGATGGTTATCAGGTCTGCATAGGCCTTGGCGACGCCTGCGGCGATAGTACCAACGCCAGGTTCAGAAACCAGTTTTACCGACACCAGTGCCTGGGGGTTAACCTGTTTCAGGTCAAAGATCAGCTGCGCAAGATCCTCAATGGAATAGATATCGTGGTGCGGCGGCGGCGAGATCAGCGTGACGCCGGGTACCGAGTAACGCAAACGTGCTATCAGCTCGTTGACCTTGCCACCGGGCAGCTGGCCACCTTCGCCAGGCTTGGCGCCCTGTGCGACCTTGATTTGCAGCACCTCGGCGTTCACCAGGTAATGCGGGGTCACACCGAAACGGCCCGATGCAATCTGCTTGATCTTGGAAACCCGGTTCGTGCCAAAACGCTCGGGATCTTCACCGCCCTCACCTGAGTTGGAGCGCGCGCCAATGCTGTTCATGGCTGCCGCAAGCGCCTGGTGAGCCTCGGGGCTGAGCGCTCCCAACGACATACCCGCAGAGTCAAAACGCGGCAATATGGATTCAATGGGCTCAATGTCGTCCAACGGTAGCGGCGTATCCGCTTCACGCGGTTTCATCAAGTCGCGCAACGTGGCCACAGGCCGCTCATTCACCAACTTCGCATAGCGCTGGTAAATCGAATAGTCACCGCTGGCGACAGCCTGCTGCAACGTCATCACGACGTCGGGGTTAAATGCGTGGTATTCCTGCCCATGTACATACTTGAGCAAACCGCCCTGCTCGATCGTTTTGCGCCGTGACCATGCCTTTGCCGCCAACAGTTTCTGATCGCTCTCCAGCTCTGCAAAACCGGCGCCCTGGATACGCGAGGCAACCCCGCAAAAGGCAACATCAACCACCTCATCAGACAGCCCTATAGCCTCGAACAGCTGCGCGCCGCGATAGGAATTCACTGCGGAAATGCCCATTTTGGACATGATTTTCAGCAGGCCCTTGTTGATGCCCTTACGGTAATTCTTGTAACAGGAACTCGGCTCGCCCAGCAGTTCACCATCGCGAATCAGCTCATCCAGCACGCCATAGGCCAGATAGGGATAAACCGCCGTCGCGCCAAAACCCAGTAAACAGGCAATCTGGTGGGAATCACGCGCACTCGCCGTCTCAACCACAAGATTGGCGTCGATACGCAGCCCACTTTTGATCAGGTGGTGGTGAATCGCGCCCGTCGCCAGCAGGCTGTGCAGTGGCAGCTTGTCTTTGGCGATCAGGCGATCTGACAGAATCAGGATACTGGCACCATTGCGCACCGCTTGTTCTGCGCTGCTGGTGAGTTCATCCAGGGCCTGCTGCAGGTTTTTCTCCTGCGGGCTGTAGGTGCAATCGATGTTCGCGACCTTGAACCCCGGGCGGTCAAGCTGCTGCAAGGTAGTGAACTTGCCCTGCGACAACACTGGAGAAGTCAGCGTCACGCGATCTGCATGCTCTGGACCTTCATGGAAGAGGTTTTTCTCGCCACCCAGATCGGTCTCCAGAGACATCACAATGGTTTCGCGTAAAGGATCAATGGGCGGATTCGTGACCTGGGCAAACTTTTGCCGGAAATAGTCGTACAGAGCACGCTGTTGCAGTGACAGCACGGCCATGGGGGTATCGTCGCCCATGGAGCCCACGGCTTCATTGCCGCTTTCCGCAAGTGGGCGCAACACCTGGTCGCGCTCTTCGAAGCTGACCTGGAACATTTTCATGTAGGTTTCGAGCTGGCTGGCATCGATACCCGGCGTCATTTCACCGCCGAAGGTACCCTCAATTCGCTGGGCTTTTTCTTTCAACCAGCGTTTGTAGGGTTGACGTGACTTCAATCGATTGTCGATATCGTCAGTCTGCAGCAGTTCGCCGGTGTGGGTGTCTACCATCAGGATCTGGCCGGGGCCAACACGGCCTTTGGCCAGCACATCCTCGCTCTTGTAACCGTGCGTTCCAATTTCGGATGCGAGCGTAATGAAGCCGTCTTTGGTCGTCACCCAACGCGCAGGGCGCAGGCCGTTGCGATCAAGCAGGCAGACCGCGTAACGGCCATCAGTCAAGACAACGCCGGCGGGGCCATCCCAGGGCTCCATATGCATGGAGTGATACTCGTAGAACGCCTTCAGATCAGGGTCCATCGACTCCATATTCTGCCAGGCGGGCGGAATCAACATGCGCAGGGCACGCGGCAATTCAACGCCGCCGGTCAACAATACGTCCAGCATGTTATCCAGGCTGGACGAATCGGAGCCGCTGCGATTAACCAGGGGAGCAACTTCTTTCAGGTCTGGCAACAGATCGGTCTGGAAGCGCGCGGTGCGCGCCTCTGCCCAGTTCCGGTTACCCTCAATCGTGTTGATTTCGCCATTATGGGCCAACAGCCTGAACGGCTGTGCCAGGGGCCAACGGGGCATTGTGTTGGTCGAAAAACGCTGGTGGAAAACACAGATGGCCGTCGTCAGGCGCTCATCGTCCAAATCCTTGTAGAAGCGCGGCAGGTCCACCGGCATCACGAGGCCCTTATAAGCAATGACCCGACCAGAGAGGCTACAGATATAGTATTCCGGGTCTGCCTCGTTGGCGATCTCGGCCTTGCGTCGAGCCATGAACAGGCTGGTGGCCAGCTCCTGGTCAGACATTCCGGGCGCATCGACAAACACCTGTTCAATCGCCGGTAACGTTGCCAGTGCTATCTCACCGCAGACACTGCTATCGGTGGGCACCACGCGCCAGCCCATGACGGTCAGGCCCTGATCGGTCATAGCCTGCTCAGTCGCCTTTCTCGCAGACTCCGCCCTGGTCGCATCGTTACTCAGGAAAATCTGGCCCACGCCGTATTTTTCGCCGGGTGCCCGACCAAACTGCTCCTGCGCCAACGTGCGCATGAATGCATCTGGCATTTGCAACAACAGGCCACAGCCATCGCCTGTCTTGCCATCAGCCGCGATACCACCGCGATGCGTCATACAGGTGAGCGACTCAATCGCCGTCTGCAACAGGCGATGACTGGCATCACCCGACGTGTGCGCGATCAATCCAAAGCCGCAGTTATCGCGGAATTCATCAGGTCTAAACAGGCCTGCGCTCATAATTAATCCAGAATGATAAGTAAAAACAACAAGTTACATTGGCACACCCAAAGCCTCGCAAAGCGCCAGGGCAAAAAGGAGAGACATTTTACACAGATGGCCAACTTGGAACAAACTCGCCTGAACGGGGCCTTACGCCAACCCCGGGACAGACTCCAGCAGGTCACGGAGTTCAGAATCTGAGGCATCGTCCACGATACACGCCGCGCCGACCCCCCGCAGCAGAATCAGACGCATCCGCCCGTCCAGCACCTTCTTGTCGCGGGCCATGTACTCCAGAAAGCTGTCCGCGGACATATCCTGTGGCGGTCGCACCGGCAGGTGCAGATCGCGCAGCAGGGACTCCAGAACCACAACGTCTGCAGGATCCAGCCAGCCGCGACGAGCCGACAAGGTAGCGGCCAACACCATGCCTGCAGCTACCGCTTCTCCGTGAAGCCAGTTGCCGTACCCCTGAGCCGCCTCAATCGCGTGACCGAAGGTATGCCCGAAGTTCAGCAGTGCACGCACGCCACCCTCGCGCTCATCCTGGGCAACAATCTGTGCTTTACTCGCGCAACTGCGCTCTATTGCTTCAGCCAGCGCTGCTTCCTCGCGCGCCAGTAATCTGGGCGCTTCTTCCAGAAGCCAGCGATAGAACGGCGCATCACAGATCAACCCGTACTTTATCACCTCTGCCATCCCGGCCGCGAATTCCCTCGCAGGAAGTGACTGCAGCGTGTTTGTGTCAATCAGGACAGCCTGGGGCTGATAGAACGCGCCTATCATATTCTTCCCGAGAGGATGGTTCACCGCGGTCTTGCCTCCCACTGATGAATCCACCTGAGCCAACAGAGTGGTCGGAATTTGAACAAAATTAACCCCGCGCTGATAACACGCCGCCGCAAAGCCAGTCATATCGCCAACCACGCCACCACCCAGGGCGACCAATGTCGTGGACCGACTGTGCTTGTCGGTGAGAATCCGGTCGAATATCTGCTCCAGAGTCTGCAAGGTCTTGTATTGCTCTCCATCGGGCAGGACCACTTCGGTGACCAGAGAGCGTTGCCCCAGCGCATTCAGGACCTTATCCATATAGAGCGGAGCGACCGTCTCATTACTTACGACCACAACCTGAGATCCCACGATATGGCGAGACAACAGCTCCGGGTCCGTTAACAAGTCACGACCGATATAGACAGGATAACTGCGCTCGTCCAGATCAACGTGCAGTGTGTGCATCAAAACGGACACTCTAATACCTACGAAAATTTGCCAGCCGACAATAATACCGCTGCCAGGGAGGGACTGTCTCTACTTCCAAGACTGAGATTATAGCAGGATGCCAGTAGCCTAGCTGAGCTCTCTCACCAGGCGTTGAGCCACAGTGCGGGGGCTACTTCGGTCGGTTTCAATCACATGATCAGCGATTTCACGGTACAGAGGATCACGCTCTGTCATCAGGGCTTTGAGTATCTCTTGCGGATCTCCCTTCTGCAGCAGCGGACGCCGCGTGCCACGACGGGTTCGTCGCACCTGTTCGTCAACCGTGGCATACAGATAAATCACGAAACCCCTGCCGCCCAGCGCCCGCCGGTTTTCCGGTCGCAGTACAACACCGCCGCCAGTCGCCAGGACAATATTGTCGCGTTGAGTAAGCTCTTCTACGACCTGCTGCTCCCGGTCGCGAAAACCTTCCTCACCCTCTACGTCAAAAATCCAGGGTATATCAGCGCCAGTTCTCGCCTCGATTTCGGTGTCGGTATCGGCAAACTGCAGCTTCAGGTGCTGCGCCAGATATTTACCGATAGTGGACTTGCCGGCCCCCATGGGGCCGACCAGGAAAACTCTGTGAAGTGCCGGCATCCTTCTTCAGCGATACCTAGTCGAGCAGAGTATCGGCGAGAATGCGCGGCGTGATAAAGATCAAGGTTTCAGTCTTGGTCTTGGAGTTCGTTTCGCTGCGGAAAAAGGCGCCTACATAGGGAATGTCGCCAAAGAAGGGCACTTTGTTAACCGTTTCGATATCTTCCGTGCGGAATACACCGCCCAGCACAACGGTCTCGCCGTTGCCTACCAGCACCTGGGTATTCAGCTCAGTGGTGTCGATAGATGGAATGAAACCACCTCGACCACTGGGCACCAGGTCGCCTACTGAGTCCTGGTTGATCTGCAGGTCAAGCAGGATACGATCATCCGGCGTGATATTGGGGGTTACATCCAGCTGCAGAACGGCGTCCTTGAAGGAGGTTGTCGTTTCGCCACTGGCAGACGATTCCTGATAGGGAATTTCAGTACCAGACTTGATGTTCGCTTTTTGCTTGTCACCGGTGATGACCTTGGGCTGCGACACAATCTCACCCTGACCAGCAGCTTCCAGTGCAGACAGCTCGGCGGTAAGGAATAAATCACTGCTGGTGAAGCCGACGGCGAAGCCACTGGTGCTTGCTACACCAAGGTCAACCAATAGCGCTCCCGGATAGTTTACATTGGGCTGGCTGCCTGAAATCACGGAATTATTCAGGCCGACCACGTTCGCAGCGTCACCAGACACGGACAGGATGTCACCACCCACATCGGGATCAAGGTAACCGCCACCCCACTCAATACCCAGATTCTTGGTCAAATCGGACTGCGCGATAACAATACGTGCTTCGATCATCACCTGACGAACAGGGATATCTACGAGGTCGATCAGGTTGCGGATTTCCGCAAGCTTGGTCGCGGTGTCCGTGATGATCAACGAGTTCGTGCGCGGATCAACCACGACTGAACCACGACTGGAAATCAGGCTGCCACCATCTTCCGAACCCGCCTCGAACAACGCTACGACACTTTTCGCGCTGGCGTAGCGAATACGGACAAACTCTGACTGCAGCGGAGCCAGTTCAGCAATCTGCTTGTTGGCCTCAATCTGCTGGCGCTCTCTTTCGGCAATCTCTGCAGCCGGTGCCACCATCAAAACGTTACCTACCTGGCGCTTATCAAGCCCCTTGGTTTTGAGCACCAGCTCGAGCGCCTGATCCCAGGGGACGTTCTGCAGGCGCAGCGTAATACGGCCATTAACCGTGTCACTGGCAACCAGGTTCAGCTCCGTAAAGTCTGCAATCAACTGCAACACAGCACGTACTTCAATATCCTGGAAGTTCAGGGATATCCTGTCACCGACATAGGTAAACTCGTTCTTGCGCTCTTCCAGCTCTTTCTGGCTGAGTGGCTTGACGCTCAAGACGTACTGATTGTTGGTCTGGTACGCCAGGTAATCGAAGTCACCCGTTGTCTTGAGTGTGAGAGTCGCGCCGCGGTCAGTCACATTGACATCAACACTGTTTACCGGTGTGGCAAAGTCTGTCACATCGTAACGCCGCATCAAACGCTCGGGAACATTGGTATCCAGAAACTGTACCTTGATGTTGCCCGCTTCACTGAACACGTTCACATCAACGGATGGATTCGTCAGATCCAGCGTCAAGCGGCCCTCACCATCGCCGGTGCGCTGAAATTGCAGATCGCTGATTTCAGATTTCACATCGGCTACAGCATCGGTTTTCCCAGGCACCTGGTTAGGATCGACGGTCTGCTTGACGTAATCACTGCTGCCATCCTGGCCGACCACCAAAAACATGCTGTTACCAGACACTCGAGTCTCGTAAGGCACCAGCTTGACAAGGTTCAGCACCATGCGCGTGCGGTCGCCGGATTCCAGCACCACCACGCCCGTTGCGTTACCGTAGGGCAGGGAATAGCGTTTGCGATCCAGGGCACTGCTGGTTTCCGGAAAATCAATGGCGATACGTGCCGGTTTTTCAATGGTGTAGGCCTTGATGTCCGGCGGTGTACCATCAAAATCCAGGCGCACTTCAAATTTGCTGCCCGGACGAGAGCTGAACTCGATATCCGTAATTTGGCTGGCCGCATTCGCAACACTGGCAAACGTGCTTAACACCAAACCAGCAGCTGCCGTGCGCAACCATATCCCCAAGCTGTACATTCCATTCCCCACGGCTTTTTTCCCCAAATATTGTTTTCTATGTGACATGGTATACACCTATCACCTCGGCTTACATGCCGGTTAATTTAATAGTTCTTGGGCGCTCTACCCAGCCATCTTCAGTGCCATCACTAACTATCTCAACGACGGCAACATAGGTATCGGTCATCTCTACGATCTTGCCATGATTGCGCCCGAGGTAATTGCCCAGAGTGACGCGATGCACGCCGCCACCGGGATCCTTCACCAGCGTCCAGTCATCTTCACCGCGCTCCAGCGTTCCCACCATGCGCAGTGAATCAAAAGTAAACTGCTCCAGAAACTCCTTGGCCCTGCTCTCATCGGGCTTGATGGCGCTGATCGCCTGTAACTGGGCGATTTCACGCACTTCGATAGGGCGGTCAAACGGGCTGCGCAAGGCGGTGGCGCTATAGGCAAACGCTTCATAGGCCTTGAAGGTAGGAATCGGCGGGATAATGCCGCCCGGGCGCTCGCGCTTTTCCTTCATGAAATTATCAAGATCGGACAAATCACGGTTGCTACAGGCGCTCAGCGACAGCGCGGAAACCAGCAGCAGGGCAACAGTGCGATAAAGGCTGTGACTCATCAGACACCCTCATCCTTGTAACGGTAGGTCTTGGCGACAATGTTCATCTGCAGGCTGTTGGAATCGCCGCCTTTGGCTTTGATGTTGAAGTCGTGCAGGGTAACGATGCGCGGCAAGCTAGCCATACCGCTGATGAAGGCACCGAGATCGTGATAGGAACCCGAAGCGCTCATGGCAATCGGCAGCTCAACATAGAACTCCTTTGCACGCTCCTTCTGCAGATCGATGCTGGCGATGTTCAGCCCGTTCAACAAGCCTTTATTGGTGATATCCTCCAATAGGCCGGGCACCTCTGTATCGCTGGGCAACTGGCTTACCAGAGCGCCGAAAGACTCTTCCATTTCCACCATCTGCTGGCGATATGCATCCAGGTTTGCCGCCTTGAACGCCTTATCCTCGAACTCTTTCTTGAGCTTGATCTCTTGCTTCTCGACCTTGGCCAATTGCTCCTGCAGATCCTTGATATGGTAGTAGTAACCGCCGGCTAAAACCGCCACCAGCAGCAGCACCCAGATTACGACCTTGATGGCCGTCGGCCACGAACCGACGTTCTCGAAATCGAGATCACCGATCTCGAATTCGCGCACCGCGCGCATGGTATCTTCAAGTGCCATTGCTATCCCTCCTCACTCTCTTCGTCGGAGGCTGGCGCCTTGACTTTCACTTTCAGGTCAAAGGTTGTGGCCTGATCCCCAAACCGGGTCGCGGCCTTGACCTTGTCCAGATTCGGTTCGGCCAACCAGGCCGAGGCATCCAGGCGACGCATCAGACTGGAGACCCGATTGTTTGACTCTGCGATACCGCTGATCGAAATGACATTACCCTTGGTGCTCAGGCTGGTATAAAACACGCCGTCAGGGACGGTGCGCACCAACTGATCCAGCACACGTACAATAATCGGGCGATTACCCTGCAGTTCCTGAATAACCTGCATACGCTCCAGCAACTGGCTGCGACGCTTTTCGAGATCGCGAATTTCGGCGACCTCTTTATCCAGTTCCTTGATACTGGATTTGAGGTAGTTATTACGCGCCTCCTGGCTGTCAATCTGGCCATTGACGATGCGGTCTCCCAACACCACCAGACCAATACCCAGGGCCGCTACCAGGCCAACCGTTACCAGAAACTGTTTTTTTAACTCCTGGCGTCGTTCCTCGCGCCATGGGAGTAAGTTGATCTGCGCCATTAGTCAAAACTCCGTAAGGCCAGGCCGCAGGCGATCATCATCGCAGGCGCGTCACTACTGAGCGCCACTGCATTTACCCTGGACGATATGGACATTTCGGCAAACGGGTTCGCCACGGTTGTCGGCGTTCCTAATTTCTCCTGCACCAGTTCAGGCAGGCCTTCCATGGACGAGACACCCCCGGCCAGCACGATGTAATCGACATCATTGAATTGACTGGAGGAGAAGAAAAACTGCAGTGACCTGGCCACCTGCTGAACGACCGCATCTTTGAACGGCTCGAGCACTTCTGGCTCATATTCATCCGGCAAGCCGCCCTGCTTCTTGGCCAGGCCGGCTTCTTCCAACGGCAGCCCGTAGCGACGCATGATTTCATCGGTGAGTTGCTTGCCGCCGAACAGCTGTTCGCGGGTGTAAATCGTCTGCCCACTGTTGAGAACACTGAGCGTGGTCATCGTCGCGCCGATGTCGACCACGGCTACCGTACTGTCTTTTTCCAGCCCGAGCTGATTTTCAACCAGGCTGAAAGCGCGCTCCATGGCGTAGGCCTCGACATCCATTATCGCGGGCGTTAGTTCAGCGCCTTCAATGGCTTCCACGCGAGCATCAATGGTTTCCCGACGACAGGCAGCCAACAAGACTTCGACCTGTCCGTCGCGCTCCCGCGAGGCACCCTGAACTTCAAAATCGATGGCGACTTCTTCCAGCGGATACGGAATATACTGATCCGCTTCAAGCGTGAGCTGGGTTTCCATATCGTCTTCGGAAAGACCTGCAGGCATATCGATGATTTTGGTAATCACCGATGAGCCAGCCACAGCGGCAGCCACCGTCTTCAACTTGGTTCTGGATTGCGCCAAAACGCTGCGCACGGCGTTAGCCACGCCGTCCACGTCGTTGACGTTCTTTTCGATCACCGCGTCCTGCGGCAGCGAACTCACCGCGTAGCTTTCTACGCGATAGCGGTCCCCTGAATAGCTCAACTCCAGTAACTTCACTGTCGTTGAACTAATGTCTAGCCCCAGAACCGGCGTCGCCTTTCTTTTCCCTATAAGTCCGAGCAACTTTTTTCCCTATCAGTATCACTAACTTAGGATATTTTTATACACCGATACATTAATTGGTAGATATAACACAGACCAAAATATATCAAAACCCAAAAAAAGCTTATAATTACCAATCGCTTTCACACATCCTTCCTGTAACGATAATCCAAGCCACTGTTTTGTAAAGGTATAAATGAAGTTTCTGTACTTTCTTTTGCGAATTACGCTGTTCGGGCTGCTGGGAGGGCTCTGGCTGATCGCCGGAGTCTACCTTTACCTGAGCCCGAACCTGCCCGATGTGGAGACTTTGCGAGACGTCAAGCTGCAAACGCCGATGCGGGTTTACACCAGTGATGGCCAGCTTATCGGGCAGTTCGGCGAGCAGAAGCGGCAACCTTTGCAGTACGAGCAGATACCTGAGCAGTTCGTGAATGCGCTGCTGGCAGCCGAAGACGACAGTTTTTTCAGTCACCGCGGCATCGACCTGATGGGGCTGATGCGGGCCGTGTCAGAACTGGTACTCACCGGAGAAAAAGGCTCGGGGGGCAGCACCCTGACCATGCAGGTTGCACGCAACTACTTCCTGACGCTTGATCGAACCTTCATTCGCAAATTTAACGAAATTCTGCTGGCCATTGAAATCGAGCGCGCCCTGGACAAACAGGAAATCTTTGAGTTGTATTTCAACCGGGTTTTTCTGGGACATCGCGCCTACGGTTTCGAGGCAGCCGCGCAGGTTTACTACGGCTCATCGATTCTCGACCTGAACCTGGCACAGCAGGCCATGCTGGCGGGCATTCCCAAGGCGCCATCGCGCAATAACCCTATCAGCGGCCCGGAGGCAGGCAAGCAGCGCCGCAACTGGATCCTGGGACGCATGCGCGACCTTGGCTATATCGATAACGCTGCCTACGCCAGTGCCAGCGCCGCGCCGGTGACGGCCACCCATCATGGTGCGCAGATCAGCTTTTCTGCACACTATGCCGCAGAAATGGCCAGACAAGAGATGCTGCAGCGCTATGGCAATGCCGCCTACAACGACGGCTACGACGTTTACACCACCATCGACAGCCGCCTGCAACAGGTAGCACGTAACGCGGTTCTGCATGGGCTGATCACCTACGACAAGCGACACGGCTATCGCGGCCCCGAGAAACGTTTGCCGCCCACCGCCAGCCTGACGCCAGTGCAACAAACCGATGCCTGGCTTGACGCCCTGCAGCAGATTCCTGTCATCGCGGACCTGCAGCCGGCGGTCATCACCGCGATCGGTGAAGATCGCGTCAGTGTGATCTTCGGCGACGGCAGCACGGACGAATTGCTCTGGGACAACGGCATCAGCAGCGCGGCGCCATACCGTGGCGAAAACGCCACAGGGCCCGCGCCAAAAACGATTGCAGACGTACTGGCTATCGGCGATCTGATCAGGCTATCCAGGAAGCCCGATGAGCAGGCCTTGCAGCTGGCGCAGGTGCCAGCCGCGCAGGCCGCACTGGTCGCGCTGAAACCGGACAATGGCGCCATTGTCAGTATCGTCGGCGGCATGGGATTCGAGTTGAGCAAGTTCAATCGCGCCACGCAGGCCCAGCGTCAGCCCGGATCCAATTTCAAACCCTTCGTTTACGCCGCAGCCATGGATGCAGGGCTCACTGCCGCAAGCATTATCAATGATGCGCCAGTGGTGCTGGCAGACAATTCACTGGAAGATATCTGGCGCCCTGAGAACGACGGCGGCAGATTCTATGGGCCGACCCGGCTGCGCTGGGCCCTCACCAAGTCGCGCAATCTCGTGTCTATCCGCATTCTGCAACAGCTCGGGGTACGCCCGCTTATCGACTACGCCCGGAACCTGGGTTTCGATACCTCCGATTTTGCGCCGGACCTGTCCCTCGCCCTGGGCACTCACGCCATGAGCCCGCTGGAGATCGCAGCGGCCTACGCCATACTTGCCAATGGTGGTTATCGCGTGGAACCCTACCTGATCCAGCGTATCGAGGACTCTGCCGGAAACCTGCTGTTCGAGGCGCAACCGTTGACGGTCTGCGACAACTGCGAAAAAGAGACGCCCGCCGCACTGCCTGCAACAGAACTCAGCATGGATGAAATTCTCGCCAACTCTGAGGCTGCACCAGAGCCGGAACTGGAGCCACAGCTTCCTGTTGCCCCGCGTGTCATGGATGAAAGGGTCAACTTCATTATCAACAGTATTCTGCAGGACGTGATTACGCGCGGCACCGCTCGCCGCGCCCGCGTGCTGGAGCGGGGCGACATAGCCGGAAAAACCGGTACCACCAACGGTCCGATGGATGCCTGGTTCTCCGGCTACAATCGGGATATCGTCACTGCTACCTGGGTCGGGTTTGACAACTACACGCCGCTGGGTCGCAGGGAGTTTGGCGGCACGGCAGCGCTGCCTATATGGATAGAATTCATGCGCGAGGCACTGCGCGACAGCCCAGAGGTGCAAAGGCCCCTGCCGACGGGCATTGTGCGGGCAAAAATAGACCCGGAAACCGGCTTGCTCGCTCGCGCAGGGCAACGCAACGCCATCCTGGAGTACTTCCGTGAAGAGTACACGCCGCAGAAATCGCCATCCGACAATGGCGGTGCCAGTGGCGACGACGCTGAAGACTTACTCAGGGATATCTTCTAGGCACAAAGCAGTGCGCCCCGTAACGGCATGGGGCGCGGGACTACAAAGACTCGCGATAAGCCAGCGGCATCGGAGCCCGAGAGACACCGGTATCAATGGCCGCTTGAGCAACCGCAGGCGCGATCGCAGTCAGCAACCTGCTATCGACGGGCTTGGGAATGATGTAATCCGGCCCGAACTCCAGAGAATCCAGGCCACAGGCCGTCAACACGTCAGCCGTGACAGGCTCACGAGTGAGGTCACACAGCGCTTTGACTGCGGCAATCTTCATTGCTTCGTTGATGCATGACGCTCGCACGTCCAGCGCACCGCGGAATATAAAAGGAAAACCCAGCACGTTGTTAACCTGATTCGGATAATCAGAGCGGCCTGTCGCGATAATCAGGTCATCGCGTGTGGCAAGCGCCAGTTCAGGTTTGATTTCAGGATCAGGATTGGAACAGGCGAAGACCACCGGCCGATCTGCCATAGACAACAGCATGTCGGCGCTTAACAGATCAGCGCCTGACAATCCGATAAACACATCCGCGCCGTTAATGGCATCGGTCAGGCTGCGCTTGTCGGTATGGTTGGCAAATTCCTGCTTGTAGGCATTCACTCCCTCGCGACCAGAATAAATCACGCCGCGACGGTCAAGCATGTATATATTTTCCCGGCGGGCGCCCATGCTCACCAGCAGGCGCATACAGGCAATCGCAGCAGCCCCCGCGCCCAGGCAGGTAATCACCGCATCTTCCAGTTGCTTGCCCTGCACTTCCAGCGCGTTTAGCAGGCCGGCTGCCGTGACGATAGCGGTGCCGTGTTGGTCATCGTGGAAAACAGGGATATTGCATCGCTCGATAAGCGCGGTTTCGATTTCAAAGCACTCGGGTGCCTTGATGTCCTCCAGATTGATACCACCGAAGGTTTCTGCAATGCGCTCCACTGTATCGATAAACTCAGCTGCATTTTCAGTATCAACTTCAATATCGATGGAATTGATACCGGCGAAGCGCTTGAACAGCAGGGCCTTACCTTCCATCACGGGCTTGCTCGCCAGAGGACCCAGATTACCAAGGCCAAGCACCGCGGTACCATTACTGATCACGGCAACCAGATTACCCTTACCCGTATAAAGGTAGGCATCATCGGCATTTTCCGCGATCCGGCGGCAGGGTTCGGCAACGCCGGGACTATAGGCCAGCGCCAGATCAAGCTGCGTCTCGGCGGGCTTGGTTAACTCAACGCTGATTTTTCCTGGCACAGGCTCGGCGTGGTAGGCCAAAGCAGCGTCTTTCAGGTCCTCGGACATCAGGATCACCCATGAAAAAAAGGATCAAGAGGATATATAAAAGGAATGGCGCTAACAAGGCGGGAAATTAACGGTTTTCGTGTAACGACTGGCAACTGCGGCGTGCGGAGGCCAAAAAAAACGCCAGACCGGGTGGTCTGGCGTTTTCACATCTGGTTTACAGGTGGGCCTGTATTGCCACAAGCCACCTGTGACCGGCGTGCCTAGCGTTTGGTAGACCGGCTACCAAAGCGCTTGTTGAATCGATCCACTCGACCGCCGCTATCCAATACCTTCTGCTTGCCGGTAAAAAACGGATGACACTGCGAGCAGACGTCGATTGACAGGTCCTGACACAGGGTAGAACGGGTTTTGATCTGGTTGCCGCAGCTACAGGTCGCTGTCACGTCCTCATACTTGGGGTGTATCTCTGCTTTCATGTTACGCTCCTTCTGATTGGTGCCGCCGCCCGATCTCGTCGGGTACCGCACCGGGCTTTTTGGAGAAAAATCGAGACACCCTGACGGTATCCCGGTCAAAAAATAGGCGGGCATCTTACCAGACGCGGCGCGATTAGCAAGCACTTGGTACAATGCCCGTTGCAACCATCAGCAACCTGTAATCAGAGGCGTAATGCCCATACTTCGCCTGGCTATCCCGTCGCCACTGCGCCGCTTGTTCGACTACCTGCCACCTGCCGACATGACGGCAGAACAGGCCGCCGGCCTGCTGGCCGGGGCACGCCTCAAAGTCCCGTTCGGATCGCGTGAGCTCACCGGCTATCTCGTTGACGTGGTGGCCGACGGCGAGCCGCCCGAGCAACCGCTCAAAGCCGCCATCGAATTGCTCGACGCAAAACCACTGTTACCACCGGCGCTACTGCAGCTCGCACGCTGGGCAAGCGACTACTACCTTCATCCGCAGGGGGAAGTCCTGGGTGCACTTTTCCCGCGACGCCTGCGTGAGGGTGCGCCACATCAGGCCCTTACGGATACTGGATGGCGCCTGACCGTTCGCGGTAAAGGCCTGCCGGAGGGAGCACTCGCACGCTCACCCAAACAAGCACAGGCACTTGCGCTATTGCAGCAAGCACAGGCTGTTACCAGAGCAGCGCTCAAAGAACAGGGTATCCAGAATGCAGTGATGCGCGCGCTGCACGACAAGGGACTGGTGGAACAGTGTGACATGGAGCGCCAACGCGTGCCTGCGAAAATCACCGGTGAGCTGACACTGAATTCACAGCAGACCACGGTGATGGCGTCTCTCAAGAAGCACTGGGGGGCGTTCAGCTGCCATTTACTGGAGGGCGTCACCGGCAGCGGCAAGACAGAAGTGTACCTGCAGTTAATCGCTGACTGCCTGCAGCGCTCTGAGCAAGCCCTGGTGCTGATACCGGAAATCGGGCTGACACCGCAAACGCTTCAGCGGTTCAAGTCGCGCTTTAATACTGAAATTGCCGTACTTCATTCGGGGCTGGCAGACGGCCAACGTTATTCGGCATGGGAGGCGGCCCGCTCGGGCGCGGCGCCTATTGTCATAGGCACTCGATCAGCCATATTTACCCCGTTGCTCAAACCGGGTCTGATTATCGTCGACGAGGAGCACGACAGCTCCTACAAGCAGCAGGACGGATTCAGGTACTCGGCCCGCGATGTTGCGGTCAAACGGGCGCAACTGGAAGGCTGCCCCGTTTTACTGGGCAGTGCCACGCCCTCTCTGGAGACTGCCCATAACGCCCAACTGGGGCGCTATGTCCATCATGTGCTCAACGAACGCGCCGGCGGCAGCACACTGCCTGATATATCTACCCTGGATGTTCGTCGCCAGCCATTACAGGCAGGCCTGTCTGAATCGCTTCTGGAAGCCGTGGACGAGCATTTATCCGCCGGCAGACAAGCCCTGCTTTTTCTCAATCGACGCGGCTATGCTCCCACACTGCAGTGCCACGATTGCGGCTGGATTGCCCAGTGCACCGCTTGCGATGCGCGACTGACGGTGCACCGGCGCGAACGTCGCTTGCGCTGTCATCATTGTGGGGCGGGCAGACCGCTGCCGGGTCGCTGCCCGGAGTGTCACAGCCAGCGGCTGCTAAGCGCTGGTCTGGGCACCCAACAGACCGAGGACTTCCTGCACCAGCGTTTCAGGGGAACGCCAATCTACCGGGTAGACAGCGATACGATGAGCGGTCGCGATGCCATGCAGGACCTGGTCGATGAAATCAATCGTGGCGAGCCCTGCATCCTGCTGGGCACGCAGATGTTAACCAAGGGGCACCACTTCCCTGCCGTGAGCCTGGTTGCCGTGGTAGACAGTGACGCCATGTTATTCAGCGCAGATTTTCGCTGTGAAGAACGTATGGCGCAATTACTGACACAAGTGGCCGGCCGCGCGGGTCGCGCGCAGGCACGCGGCAAAGTCATACTGCAAACACATTATCCAGACCATCCAGCCATGCTCGCCATGCTGTCGCAGACCTACGCCGAACAGGTCATCCAGCTGCTGGAGCAACGACGAGCGAGCGGCATGCCACCGGCGGGCCAACTGGTCCTGCTGCGCACTGACTGCAAGGATCTGCAATGGGGCGAAGCGTTTCTCGCGCAGTTGCGCCGGACTACGGCGCCACTGCTGCCGGAAGATGTTGCCCTGATCGGCCCGCTGCCAGCGCCCATGCAGCGCCGCGCGGGAAAATTTCGCAGTCAGTTGTTACTGTTGGCAAGTAGCCGCCGCGCCGGGCATATGGCCGCGCGGGTGATGGTCGATGCCGCAGAACAACTACCACAGCGCCTCGGTCTCAAGTGGACGATCGATATCGACCCACTGGACCTGTTCTGACCCATGCCCGCAGGCGGCATCACTGGCAACAGGCCCCGGTAATGAGGATAATGCGCAGCTTGCCGGGTTTCGACACCGACCCAGCCAGACACCCATTCACGCAAGCAACCCAGGTAGACCACTGTCGAAATGAAAGACACTATTGCCCAGCTTATTCAGCAGGCGCTGGACGCGCTGGCTGAGCGCGGAGAACTGCCCAGCCCCCTGGCCTCCAATGTGCAGATTGACCGCACTCGAGACAGCAGCCACGGCGACCTGGCCAGCAACATTGCTCTGACGCTGGCCAAGCCGGCACGTCGCAATCCGCGTGAGCTGGCGACACTTATCTGCGCCGCGCTGCCGGCTTCTGCGCTTGTTGAGCGCACTGAAATCGCCGGCCCGGGATTTATCAACTTCTTCCTAAGCGACGCCAGTAACCAGGCCATCGTCAGTACGATCCTGCAGCAGGGCACGTCTTTCGGGACCAGCAACACCGGTGGCGGTCGCAAGGTGCAGGTCGAATTTGTATCAGCCAACCCCACCGGGCCCCTGCACGTGGGCCACGGACGCGGCGCAGCTGTGGGCGACAGCTTGTGCCGACTGCTACAGGCGACCGGCTGGGACGTCTGCAGCGAGTTCTATTACAACGACGCGGGGGCCCAGATCGACAACCTGGCCCTGTCCGTGCAGGCGCGCTGCAAGGGACTGAACCCGGATGACGACGACTGGCCGGCCGACGGTTATCGCGGCGACTACATCAGCGAGCTGGCGCAGTCGTTTTTGGCAGGAGAGCGCATCGACGCAGAAGACCGGCATGTCACCGGCAGTGGTGATGCCGACGATCTGGAAGCCATTCGCCGCTTCGCCGTCGCCTATCTACGCCGCGAGCAGGACCTCGACCTCAAGGCCTTCGCCGTTGATTTCGACATCTACTTCCTTGAATCAAGCCTGTACGAAAAAGGCGAAGTAGAGGCGACAGTGCAACGCCTCATAGACCAGGGCCACACCTATGAAGAGGGAGGCGCCCTGTGGCTGCGCACCACTGACTTCGGCGACGACAAAGACCGTGTCATGCGCAAAACCGACGGCGGTTATACCTATTTCCTGCCCGATGTCGCCTATCACCTGAACAAATGGCGGCGCGGTTTCGTGCGTGTCATCAACGAACAGGGCGCAGATCACCACAGCACCGTGACGCGGGTACGCGCCGGTTTACAGGCGCTTGCCTACGATATTCCAAAGGGCTGGCCAGATTACGTGCTGCACCAGATGGTGACGGTCATGCGCGACGGTGAGGAGGTGAAGCTGTCCAAGCGAGCCGGCAGCTATGTCACTCTGCGCGATCTTATCGATGAGGTCGGACACGATGCTACACGTTATTTCCTGGTGGCCAGGGCGCCCAGTTCACAGCTCACCTTCGATATCGATCTCGCCCTGAGCCAAAGCAACGACAACCCGGTGTACTACATTCAATATGCCCACGCGCGCGGTTGCAGCGTGCTGCGCAAACTGGCAGAGAACAACTGGTCGTGGCAGGCAGATACCGCACTTGAGCACCTGGACAGATTGGGTGAAGAGCAGGAAAAAGCGCTGCTGCGCAGGCTGGATCAGTACCCGGAGGTCGTTGCTGCTGCAGCTGCCGCCAGCGAACCCCATACTGTGGCGAACTATCTGCGAGAACTGGCCGGTGATTTTCATACCTGGTACAACGGCCACAAAATACTGGTGGAAGATGCGCCCCTGCGCGACGCACGCGTGGCCCTGAGCGAAGCAGTGAGGCAGGTCATTGCCAATGGCCTGGCCCTGTTGGGCGTCTCCGCCCCCGAGAGTATGTAATCCATGTCCAGAGATTACGCCAAACAGCGACAGGCCAGTAACGGCAACAAGAAACCGGCGCGTAAAAAAGCGGCCGCCCGCACGACCAACCGAAAAAAAACGACCGCATCCAGCAGCATCAGCGGCCTGCGTTACTACGGCCTGGGCGTGCTGAGCGGCCTGTTCATCAGTTTATTGCTCTACCTGGGTACCTTGCCGGGCCCGGCACAGGAGCAAATTGCGCAAGCACCCGGTGCGGATACAGACAGCACTGTCGCCCCCCCCGAACCGCGTTTTGACTTCTACACCCTGTTGCCAGAACAGACCATCGACGTCGAGGTGGAGCCGGCCGACATTGCTCAGCCTCGCAGCGCGCCAAGCCAGGTTCTGTACTTCCTCCAGGCCGGCTCTTTCCGCCAGCGCGAGGACGCAGACAGGCGGCGCGCTGAACTGTTACTGCTGGGGCTGGAACCCAACGTGGAAGAGACCAGTGGCGACAATGGCCGCTGGTACCGCGTGTTTCTGGGCCCGTTCGATTCGCGCTCCAAAATGGCGGCAGCGCGCAGTCTCACCGCCAATCAGGATATCGATACCCTGCTGCTGAAACGCGGCTGATCCGGGGCAACATTGGCCACTTGAATTATCGCTGCAGCAGCCCCATATCTCCCTGACGCAGTCAGGAGAAACGATTTGGAACAATTCAGGGGTACCACTATCTTGTGCGTGCGACGCGGCAACAGCGTTGTCATCGGCGGCGACGGGCAAGTGTCAATGGGCAACACCATCATGAAAGGCAACGCGCGCAAGGTGCGGCGACTGTATCGTGATCAGGTTATAGCCGGTTTCGCCGGGGGCACCGCAGATGCCTTCACTCTGTTTGAGCTGTTCGAAGCCCAGCTCGACAAACACCAGGGGCACCTCGTGCGCGCAGCGGTTGAGCTGGCCAAGGCATGGCGCACCGAACGATCATTGCGCCAGCTTGAGGCGCTGCTGGCAGTCGCTGACAAGGATACCTCACTGGTGATCAGCGGTAACGGCGATGTTATCGAGCCGGAAGACAACATGATTGCCATCGGTTCCGGCGGCTCTTTCGCCCAGGCGGCTGCGCGAGCACTGCTGGACAATACCGAACTCGAAGCACGCAGCATTGTGGAAAAGGCGCTGGGGATAGCAGGTGACATCTGCATTTACACCAACCACAACCAAACCATCGAACAACTGGATTTTTAGGCCACCGTATGTCCAACATGACCCCTCGCGAGATCGTCCACGAGCTCGACAAGCACATCATCGGGCAGGACGAAGCCAAGCGCGCCGTCGCCATTGCCCTGCGCAATCGCTGGCGACGCATGCAACTGCCAGAAGCGCTGCGCGCCGAAATCACCCCCAAGAATATCCTCATGATCGGGCCAACAGGCGTCGGTAAAACCGAAATTGCACGACGCCTGGCCAAACTCGCCAATGCACCGTTCGTGAAGGTAGAGGCAACCAAGTTCACCGAGGTCGGCTATGTCGGTCGAGATGTTGAATCCATCGTCAGGGATCTGGCGGATGTCGCTATCAAGATGTACCGCGAGCAGGAGATGAGCCGCGTTCGCTCGCGAGCGGAAGAAGCCGCCGAAGAGCGCATCCTGGACATATTATTGCCACCTGCCAGGGACACCGACACCGATCCAAATACCAGCACCCGCCAGCTGATGCGAAAAAAATTGCGTGAGGGAGACCTGAACGACAAGGAAATCGAGGTCGAAGTCAGCAGCGCTGCCCCGGGCATGGAGATTATGGCACCGCCCGGCATGGAAGAGATGACTAACCAGCTGCAGAGCATGTTTTCCAATATGGCGCGGCAGCAGAGCAAAAAGCAGAAAATGCCTCTCAAAGCGGCATTCGAGGCGCTGTGCGATGAAGAAGCCGCCAAACTGGTGAAGGAGGAAGAGCTGAAACTCAAGGCCATGGAAGCGGCTGAACAGAACGGTATCGTGTTCATAGACGAACTGGACAAAGTTGCCAAACGCAGTGAAGGGGCGGGAGCGGACGTGTCGCGCGAGGGTGTCCAGCGCGACCTGCTACCGCTGATCGAGGGGTCTACTGTGAGCACCAAGCACGGCATGATTAAAACAGATCACATCCTGTTTATCGCGTCTGGCGCCTTCCATCTCTCCAAACCGTCTGACCTGATCCCGGAACTGCAGGGCCGGCTGCCCATCAGGGTGGAGCTGGAAGCACTCACTCCCGAAGACTTTGAGCGCATCCTCACGGAACCCACCGCTTCTCTGACGGAGCAATACGAGGCGCTGCTGGGTACCGAGGGATTGCAACTGTCATTCACCACTGACGGGCTGCGACGCATCGCTGAAACCGCCTGGCGCGTGAATGAAAAAACCGAGAATATTGGTGCACGCCGACTGCACACTGTGATGGAGCGGCTGCTGGAGGTGACCTCATTCAGCGCCGCCGATGCGGGCCTGCAGGACACCCCGCTGGTGGTCGACGCTGATTATGTTGACAGCCAGCTCGCAGCCCTGAGTGCCGACGAAGACCTGTCGCGGTTCATCCTGTAGCACGGAGTAACACATGATCCAGCCAGAGACACGTCCGCTAGCCCTGCAACTGCACACCCGCTCTCGGGAGCTGGAACTGGAATATGCCGATGGCCAGAGCTACCGCCTGAGCTGTGAATACCTGCGCGTTTACTCGCCCTCTGCTGAAGTGGGCGGACATGGCCCCGGCCAGGAGGTCCTGCAGACCGGAAAAATGAACGTCGGGATCAAAGCCATCAAACCGGTCGGCAACTACGCTATCCAGCTGGTGTTTGATGACGGGCACGATACCGGCCTTTTTTCCTGGGACTATCTCTATCAGCTGTGCACGCAGTACCCCTCCCGCTGGCAGGACTACCTGGATCGTCTGGAAAAGGCCGGTGCAACCCGCGATCCGGATATACAGGTCGTCACTTTCGACCCCTGAAAACACCGTTCCTGCGACCTGACCCGGAGCACGCATCGCGCTACAATACGCCGCTAAACAGGTTCAGGACCCACCGACATGAGCGACAAGGAAACCACGCACTTCGGCTACAAAGAAGTCGATAAGCAGGACAAGGCCGGGCTGGTGGCCAATGTATTCCACTCTGTGGCGGCCCGCTATGACCTCATGAACGATCTCATGTCAGGCGGCGTGCATCGCATCTGGAAGCGGTTCACTATCGAGCTCAGCGGCGTACGCAAGGGCGACAGCGTGCTTGATATTGCGGGCGGCACCGGTGACCTGGCCGCGCGCTTTGCCGATATTGTCGGTGCAGACGGCCGCGTTGTGCTGGCTGATATCAACGACTCCATGCTCAAGGTCGGGCGTGACAAACTGCTGGACCGGGGAATACAGGGCAACCTGGAATTTGTGCAGGCCGACGCGCAGTTCCTGCCCTTTCCAGACAATCATTTTGACTGCATCACTATCGCCTTTGGCCTGCGCAATGTGACCGACAAGGACACTGCGCTGCGCTCCATGCTGCGCGTCCTGAAACCCGGCGGCAGGTTGCTGGTGCTCGAATTCTCCAAACCGCAGAGCGAGCTTCTGGGCAAGGCGTACGACACTTACTCCTTCAGGGTCTTGCCGCTGATGGGCAAACTGGTTGCCAATGACAGTGAAAGCTATCAATACCTGGCTGAGTCCATTCGGGTACACCCTGACCAGGATACGCTCAAACAGATGATGGAAGAGGCCGGGTTCACGCGCTGCGAGTACCACAACATGACTGGCGGTGTCGTGGCGCTGCATAAAGGTGTCAAAGCCTGACATGTCGGCGCATCAGGATCCCGCACTGCACACCGCAGCAACGGCAGCACTCGAAGCGGCCATTAATCGCGCTCTGTCGCTGGCACCCGCAAGTCAGGCAGCACTGGGCAGACTCGATTCAACCGTGTTTGCCCTGCATTGCACCGCGCCGCACATTCAGGTGTACCTGCAGCCAGGGCAACACGGTGTCAGGCTGATGGGGCACTACGACGGTCCTGTGACTACCCGGGTGCGTGGCACGGCCTCGGATTTTACTGAACTGGCAATGGCCAAAGATCCAGCCGCCGCATTGATCAATGGGCACCTGGAGCTGGACGGCGACAGTGCTCCCCTGATTGAACTGCAGAAAGTGCTGGCCTCACTGGATCTGGATTGGGAAGCCCCGCTGGTCTCTACATTGGGCGATGTTGCCGGTCACCAGCTGGCAGAAACCCTGCGGTCCTTCTTCAGCTGGGGGCGCCAGGCGTCCAAAAGCCTGACACGCCAACTGGATGAGTTTATCCACGAGGAAGCCCGCTTGAGTCCGCCGCGTCTTGAGGTAGAGGATTTCTACCATGATGTACAGCAACTGGAATTACGCGTAGAGCGATTAGAGTCTCGCAGCAAGCGGCTGCGCCAGCGTATACAGCAGTTGCAGGCATGAGGTAAGCCTTATGTCACGAGTACTGCGTCTGGGCAAAATTCTGCAAATTGTGGGCCGCTATCGACTCGATGAGCTCATTGATGCGCAGCGCATTCCCACCGCCACCCGGCTGCTGCTGGCCGCAGCCCCCTGGCGCTTGCACCCACCGCCAGAGCTCTCCCGAGGAGCCCGCCTGCGCTGCGCGCTGGAAGAACTGGGGCCGGTATTTATCAAGTTCGGCCAGATGCTGTCGACCCGGCGTGACCTGCTGCCCGAGGACATCGCCGACGAGCTGGCCAAGTTACAGGACAAAGTGCCGCCATTCCCAAAAGAACAATCGCAGGCAATCATAGAACAGGCGCTGGGCAAACCCGTCAGTGAACTGTTTGCCCAGTTTGAAGCTGCGCCGATGGCATCCGCCTCCGTCGCCCAGGTGCACGCCGCCAGGCTGCACGATGGCAGTGAGGTCGTCGTTAAAGTCGTGCGACCCGATATAGAACCTGTTATCCGGCAGGACATGGCGCTGCTGTTCACACTGGCCCGCCTGGTGGAGAAGTATTTACCCCAGGGCAGAAGGCTGCGACCGGTGGAAGTTGTTTCTGATTACCAGTTGGTGATTCTGGACGAGCTTGATCTGGGCCGCGAAGCCGCCAACGCCTGTCAACTCAGGCGCAATTTTGACGGCAGCAAGCTGGTGTATATCCCTCAGGTGTACTGGGACTACACCTGCCGCAACGTGTATACCATGGAGCGGATCAACGGTATTCCAGTCACCGACATGGCAACACTGCGCGACAAGGGCGTCGATCTCAAGCTCCTGGGCGAACGCGGTGTTGAGATCTTTTTTACCCAGGTATTTCGCGACAGTTTCTTCCATGCAGACATGCACCCCGGCAATATTTTTGTCGACGCAACTGACCCCGCGGACCCCAGTTATATCGCCGTGGACTGCGCCATTGTCGGCAGCCTGAGCGATGGCGACCAATACTATCTGGCGCGCAATCTGCTGAGCATTTTTCGACGCGAATACCGCGAAGTCGCCCAACTGCATATTGAGTGTGGCTGGGTGCCACCGGATACGCGGGTACAGGATTTTGAATCCGCAATGCGCGCTGTTTGCGAACCCGTCTTCGAGCGGCCAATCAGTGAGATTTCCTTCGGCCAACTGCTCATCTACCTGTTCCAGACCGCTGGTCGGTTTGATATGGAGGTACAGCCCTCTCTGGTGCTGTTGCAGAAAACACTGCTCAATATTGAAGGCCTGGGCCGCCAGCTGTACCCGGAGCTCAATCTGTGGGATACCGCGCAGCCGTATCTGGAGCACTGGGTCCAGGAGCGCTATTCACCGCAGTCTCTGCTGCGCCGGCTGCAACGGCAGGCACCATCATGGCTGGAGCAACTGCCGCAGCTGCCTGACGTGGTGATGGACAACCTGCAGCAAACGCGGGAAATCGAACAAAGGTTCTCGCAACAGCAACGTCAGCAGGAACAACAGGCGCAGCGCCAGCGCGACCGCAACCGCCGGCGGCGCAGAAAGATCCTGGCTGCCATCGCCTGCGCGGGCGCAGCGGTGGCCATGCTCCCTGGCGCGCTTGCGCAGCTGTCCTCGGTGCCGCTCGCCAGTTGGGCGCTGGCGGCATTTGCGCTGGCGCTGCTATGGCCCGCAGACAAGTGAAACGTAGGTACCGCCGCTGTGGCTGTGCCATAATACAGCCCGAACAGGAGAACCAGCGTGGCCGAAGCCGACACCGTGACTGAGCAAGTAAAATGGAATGCCCAAGGCCTTGTACCCGCCATCGCGCAAGACTGGCAAACCGGCGAGGTATTGATGCTGGCGTGGATGAACGCAGAGGCACTGACACTGACGCTGCAGGAACAACGTGCCATTTACTGGTCACGGTCGCGCCAGTCGCTATGGCGCAAAGGCGAGGAGTCAGGCCATGTGCAGCATCTCAGGGAACTGCGCATTGATTGCGATGCTGACGCCGTATTGATGCGCGTTGAACAAGTCGGTGGTATTGCGTGTCATACGGGACGACGCAGCTGTTTTTACCAGCGCTGGGAAGACGGCGGCTGGCGCACCACAGATGACGTGATCAAGTCACCGGAATCAATTTACGGCAAATAACATGAGCGATGTCCTGACACAGTTGGCCAGCACGCTGGCGGCAAGAAAGCGTGCAGATCCGGAAGAGTCCTACGTTGCCAGCCTGCATCAGAAGGGTTTGAACAAGATTCTGGAAAAGATTGGCGAAGAATCGACTGAAGTTATTCTGGCCGCCAAAGACGCTACGCCGGGGCCAGACAATGACGCGCTGGTAGGCGAAGTCGCTGACCTGTGGTTCCATAGCATGGTCATGCTGTCGCATCTGGATATCGACGTCGTGCAAGTCACGGACTGCCTGGCCAGACGCTTTGGTATCTCTGGACTTGATGAAAAGGCTTCGCGTTTAAAATCGGACGATTGACCGGGAATCGGTCAACAGGAGAATATTATGGGTATTGGCGGAATCAGTGTGTGGCAGTTGTTAATCATCCTGGCCATCGTGATCATGCTGTTTGGAACGAAGCGGCTGCGCACTCTCGGCAGTGACCTGGGCAGCGCGGTGAAAGGTTTTCGCAAGAGCATGACCGATGACGGCAACGTCGACAAAGACGCCGACGATTCGGCAGCCGACAGCCCAGCCAAAGACGCCGATAACAGCAAGTAATCCAAACATGTTCGATATTGGTTTTGCCGAGCTTATTATCATCGGGATCGTAAGCCTGCTGGTGATCGGCCCCGAGCGGCTGCCTGCAACGATCAGAACCACCAGTTTATGGCTCAACCGTATCAAACGTGGTTTCAATGATATCAAGCAGGAAGTGCAGCAGGAGCTGCATAACGACTCGGTCATGCAGGAACTGAAGAAAACCGGCGAACAGCTTCGCCAGCAAACTGACTCGCTGGGGCAGGATATCAACAAAGCCGGCAGCGCCCTGAACGAGCAGTTGGGCATCAGCGAATCAGATGCAGACACCGGACATGCGCTCCCTGCGCACAGTACCGGTGGCGATAGCGCTGCAGAGATGGCAAACCCTGACACTGTGACGCCTGGCAGGCAGGCCCGGGAAAGCGAACCGGCAAAACCTTCCCATGACTGAACCTGGCGATGCCGATCAACCCCTGCCACTGGTAGCGCACCTCACTGAACTGCGCGACAAATTACTGCGCGCGCTGCTGGCCGTGCTGATCGTGTTTATTGGTCTGTTTCCCTTTTCAAACGAGATCTATACCTTCGTTTCTGAACCGCTGCGAGCGCTGCTGCCGCCGGGCGCAACGATGATCGCAACGGAAGTGGCGTCGCCATTTCTAACGCCGTTCAAGCTCACGTTGGTCGCTGCCGTTTTCCTGGCCATACCCTATGTGCTGTATCAGGTGTGGAGTTTTATAGCACCCGGTATGTATCGGCACGAGAAACGCCTTGCGATTCCACTGCTGGTTTCCAGCGTAGCGCTGTTCTACGCCGGCGCAGCGTTCGCCTACTATGTTGTTTTCCCGTTGATCTTTGCCTTCTTCACCAGTGTCGGGCCGACAGACATCACCATCATGACCGACATCAACAGCTACCTTAATTTCGTACTGAAGCTGTTTTTTGCCTTTGGCCTGGCCTTTGAGATCCCTATCGCCGCGCTACTGATGATCTGGTCGGGTGTCACCACACCGGCACAGCTGGCAAAGAAGCGCCCCTACATTATTGTCGGTTGTTTTATTTTTGGCATGTTACTCACGCCGCCAGATATCATTTCACAATCGCTGCTGGCCGTGCCCATGTGGCTGCTATTCGAGCTGGGCGTCTTCTTTGGTCGTTTTGTCCAGCGCCGCCCATCTGATCAGGCAGAGAGGCCTGATTAACCCCGGAAAAGGCGCAGCGCCATGCTGAACACAGTGCACTCGATATTCCTGTCTATGCTGCTATTGATCGGCATTGGCTGGGTGACAAACGTACCTTCGAGCGTTGCCCAGGAAGACGCTACTGCGCGCGACATTATTGAAAGCGACAAGGTCGCCCGGGAAATTGCAGAAGAAAAAAGCCGCACCGACCCAGAGAGCGCGGGAGCCCTCTCCACGCCGCTTAACTCCATGCTCACTCTGCGTGCAGCCCTGCGTGACAATGACTTCGATGTCGCCGGAGAGTTTCTCGACCGTCGCTACCTCCCTGACGAGCTGGAACAATACACTGACAAACAGCTGCTGACAGCGCTGGCCTATGTCTGGGGTCAGCAGAATATTGTTGATCTGGGCGATATCAGCGACAACCCGCAGGGCAATCTCAATGATGGACTGCCCAGCTACCGGGATCAGGTCGGCAGCGTCACAATCAGCAGCGGCACGATTCCGATTTTCCTGCAGCACGTCCCCGATGGCGCAGGCAACAAAGTGTGGAAGCTGTCCAATGCGACGGTCGCCCAGATTCCGGTGATGTGGGAAGAGCTGGGATACAGTCCTGTCGCTATCTATCTCAGCCAGCACCTGCCGGATGTGCAGTTCATGGGCATGGATAATTGGCAACTCATCGCCACGATCGTGTTTTTTATTATCGCCTGGCCCATCGCTTCTATCCTCAGCTACCTGATGATGCGGTTGGCATTACTGATTCCCAACCGATTCCCCCTGGGCATCAAGCGCTTCTTCAAATGGCCGATGAAATTCTTTCTGTTTGTCGTTATTGCCAGAATCCTCATTGGCCAGCTGGGACTGTCGCTCACCGCACGTATCTTGATGGATTCCAGCGGCGTGGATTACATTGCCTGGACCGTTCTGTTACTCGGCTTCATGTCTCTGGTGCGCGACTACCAGATCAGGAAGATGCAACATGCGGGCAATACGCACTATGTTGCACTGCTCAAGCCGTTTACCACCATTCTGAAGATTATCGTCGTTACCATTATCGCCCTGGTGTGGGCGCAGTCGGCTGGCTATGACATGTCCACCATCCTGGCGGGCCTCGGTGTAGGCAGCCTGGCAGTGGCACTGGCCGCACAAAAAACGCTGGAGAATGTTATTGGTGCTGTGACCCTGTATACCGCACGGCCCGTCAGCGCGGGCGACTTCTGCCGTTTTGGAGACGTCACTGGCACAGTAGAGGAGATCGGTCTGCGCTCCACCCTGATCCGCACTCTGAACCGCACCATGGTTGTTATTCCGAACTCTGTCTTCTCTTCACTGGAAATCGAGAATTACTCACACCGCGACCGCATCCGCTATTTCCGTGAGTTCAAGCTGCAACTGGCAAGCTCTGAACAGCTGCGCTATATCCTGGCGCAATTGCGCAGATTGTTTCTTGCGCACCCACGGGTACTGCAGGAAACCGTCAGCGTACGATTCGAGAACATCGTAGACGCCAATGCCGTCCTGCGTCTCGAAGCGGGGGTCGATACCACTGATTTCCAGCAGTTCCTGGCCGTTGCCGAAGACCTCAATTTACGCACAATCGACATCGTGCATGAGGCCGGAGCCGTGTTCAGCGGCCCGGGACAACTGCTGCAACTACGTGAACTGAAAGACACCAGCCCGGAGCAATTGGCCCACATTGAGGAAAGGCTGAAGGAGTGGCGCGACAACAAGCAATTGCCCTTCCCCAACCCTGACGCTGACGAGATCGCCGCGCTCAAGGGAACGCTGGACTACCCACCACACGGTTCGGCAAGCTGATGGCCTCCTCTTCTTCACGCGGGCTGACTGCCCTGTGGCCAATACTGGGTATGCTGCGGCCCTACAAACTGCGACTGGCCGGCGCCAGCATTGCCTTGCTGTTCACCGCAGGGGCCACGCTGTCGTTGGGCAGGGGCTTACAAGTGCTGATAGATCAGGGGTTTGGCGCCGGCACGAACGAGGCTCTGCGCGACGCGATTATGTTACTGGTTGTTATCGCCGCAGCCATGGCGGTGGGTACCTTTGTGCGTTTTTACCTGGTGTCGTGGCTTGGCGAGCGGGTCAGCGCGGACCTGCGTAAAGCAGTATTCGACAATATCGTGCGCCTGCATCCCGGATTCTTCGAGACGAATCGCAGTGGCGAAATCATGTCACGCCTGACCACCGATACCACCCTGCTGCAGACCATCATCGGCTCTTCCTTCAGCATGGCCTTGCGCAGCGGGCTGACACTGATCGGCGCGCTGGTCATGATGGTGATCACCAACCTGAAGCTCAGCCTGATTATTGCGTTGGGCGTGCCACTGATCCTTCTTCCCATACTCGTGTTTGGACGCCGCGTGCGCCGCCTTTCGAACCAGAGCCAGGACAGTATCGCCAGCGTGGGCAGTTACGCCGGTGAAGTGATTCAACATATCCGCGTGGTGCAAAGCTATACCCGTGAGCAGTTCGAGAGCGAAGCGTTTGCGCGCGAAGTAGAACGCGCGTTTGGTATAGCGCGTCGTCGTATATGGCAGCGTTCACTATTGATTTGCGGCGCTATTCTGCTGGTATTCGTGGGCATGTCGGGGATGCTTTGGGAGGGTGGCCAGGACGTCATCACCGGTAAAATGAGTGGCGGTGAGCTGGGCGCCTTCGTATTCTACGCCATTATGGTAGGCAGCGGCGTGGCCACCATATCCGAAGTGTGGGGAGAACTGCAGCGAGCAGCCGGCGCCGCAGAGCGGCTTATCGAACTCATCAATACACGCAGCCTGATCCTCGATCCGGAGGCAACACCCCAGTTTACCGCCAATCTACAGCCCCGCTTGCAGCTGGATCGTATCAATTTCAGCTACCCCACGCGCCCCGATGAATACGCACTGCGGGATTTCACACTGCCCATAGAAGCCGGCAAAAGCCTCGCACTGGTGGGGCCCTCGGGCGCAGGCAAGTCCACGGTGTTCGAGTTGCTGCAGCGCTTCTATGATCCACAGCAGGGCAGAGTGCTGCTGGATGGGCGAGACATACGCGAACTTGGGTTGCAACAACTGCGCGAGCATATCGCCCTGGTGCCACAACAGCCCGCGCTGTTTACCGGCGATGTACGCTACAACATCGCCTACGGTAATCTGGAGGCGAGCGAAGAGCAGATCATCGCCGCCGCGCGCGCAGCCCATGCCCACGAGTTTATCAGCCGGTTGCCCCAGGGCTATGCCAGCCATCTGGGTGAGCAGGGCGTCAGGCTATCGGGCGGGCAGCGGCAACGCATCGCACTGGCGCGGGCAATCCTGAATGATCCAAAAGTCCTTCTGCTGGACGAAGCCACCAGCGCGCTGGATACGCAAAGCGAGCATCAGGTGCAGCTTGCGCTGCAGGAGCTGATGCGCAACCGCACTACCGTGATCATTGCCCACCGCTTGTCGACCATATTGCACGCGGACCGCATCGCGGTGCTGGATCAGGGACAACTGGTAGCGACTGGCACGCACAGCGAGTTGCTGCAAAGCTGCGACCTCTACGCCAGATTGGCGCGTCTGCAGTTTCGTGAACAGGATATCAACGAGGCAACGGATCCTGCGCTTCATCCAGCAAGCGCATCCGGTCTTTCCGCTCCCGGTTGACCCGCGCCAGGTCATCCAGCGTGTCTTTGGAGAGATCTGCCATATCACCGGCGAAACGCAAGCTAAGCCGCAAATTATTGGTGGCACAGCGCAGCGGAGCAGTCAGCAGTGATTCGCGACAGAGGCCCACGCTGTCGCGCCACACGGTACGAACATGTCTGCCTGCCACATCGCGAGCAGACTCGACCGCCATGGACATCACTTCCAGTGACTCCATAAGCGCTTCAATACCGATCCACTCCACCATGGTGCCATGCTCGACGCCACGCCGCAGGCTGCGTCGCAGCTTCCGCGCCATATTGCGAAACTCACGCTGTACGCGCACGCCAAATACCGGGGCGGAAACGGCCTGCAGGCGATCGTCTTCCGTCAACTCCCGCCAGTCCTGCAGGCTCAAAACAGACTCGATATGGGGAAAGACCACTTTCTCTTCGTAATTCATATGCTGATACATGTGATCGATATAAGCACGCCCGGCGCGCACTACAGCCGCACCATCCACGCGCCCGTCACGCCACTGCTGTATCGTATCCAGCACTGCCCGGCCCTGTTTCGCCGCTTTGTCATGGTCACGCTGCAGCGTATCGACATCATCGGCCGCTTTCGGGTCTATGTCTGCCACCCGGCCATAAATGAGATCTTCGCGCGGATGATGGAAACGATCAGGCCAGGTCACCATATAATCCATGACCTCATAAGCCACATGCGTATCGATCAGCTCACCGCGCTCGATAGCATCCAGCTGCCCACTGAACAGGTGCATAACGGTGGCGATATGTCGGTGTTCAGCCAGCAGCGCTTTCATCATGTCATTCTGCCCCAGCGGTTGCCGGGCTTCTGCCGCACGACGATTCCAGGCTGCTTTACCATAGCCAGCATCTGACTTGTTTTTTGGCCCGGCCTTGCTGCCGGTGGTTCTGGCTGCAACCTTCTTCCTGACAACGCCTGCTCTGTTTTTGGAGGCAGGTCTTTTCGACACCGCCGCCTTGCGCTTTGCGGGTGCTTTTCCAGCAGTTGCTTTCTTCCTGGCACGCGCGCCGGCTTTGGACTTCGGTTTGGTCGCCATAAAAAAGCTCCTGAGTGACTTGTGTTATCCAGTAGCAGCCTAGCGGCTGGCCACCGCAGCGTCATTGATCCTGCTCATATATTAACCAGAACACAGCGTCGGCTTGATAAGGTGAACCGCAGGGCAGACGATATCGCTGTTAGCTGCCGCTGGATCGGCGCAAAAAAAAACGCCAGCATATGCTGGCGTAGGTCTCACGAACGCAGTCGATCAGCTGAATTCGCGGATCAGGCCACCAATCGATTCCTTGGCGTCACCAAACAACATGCGCGTGTTGTCCTTGTAGAACAACGGATTCTCAATGCCGGCAAAGCCGGAGGCCATGGAGCGCTTGAGCACAAACACAGTGCGAGCGCTATCGACGTTAATCACCGGCATGCCGTAAATCGGTGACGATTCCACATCACGAGCGGCAGGGTTCACCACGTCGTTGGCGCCAATAACAATAGCGACGTCCACATTCACCATACGCGGGTTGATGTCATCCATTTCCAGCAACTGGTCATAGGGCACATCGGCTTCAGCCAGCAGCACATTCATGTGACCGGGCATACGGCCCGCCACCGGGTGAATACCAAAATTCACCTCGGCACCGTTTTCCTCCAGCAGCTCACACAACTCTTTCACCACGTGCTGCGCCTGCGCCACCGCCATGCCATAGCCGGGAATAATGGCGACATTGGTTGCCGCCTCGAGGACATAGAAGGCGTCTTCAACGGAGATAGGCTTGATCTCGCCCTCAACCTCCGCCGTCTCCACCTTGCCGCTGCCGAACCCGCTGAACAGGACGTTGGACAGTGAGCGGTTCATCGCTTTACACATAATTTGCGTCAGGATGATGCCGGACGCACCCACCAAGGAGCCGGCGACGATCAGGATGTTATTGTCGACCGCGAAGCCGGCCGCACAGGCCGCCAGGCCCGAATAGGAGTTCAGCAGCGAAATCACCACCGGCATGTCTGCGCCGCCGATGGGGATGACCACCATAATGCCGAATACCAGCGACAGGGCAACCACCAGATACAGCCACTGTATGTTGCTCGGCTCCAGGCAAAACATCACTGCACCGGCGAGAATTCCCAGCACAATCAGACTGTTAACTATCTGCTGGCCGGGAAACAGGACCGCGCCGCTGCCGATTTTTTCACTGAGCTTGCCGTAGGCAATCAGGCTGCCGGTAAACGTCACGCCACCGATGAGAATCGACAGAATAATAGTCACCAGGGTGAAGGTATCGGCGCCGGGGGCAATCGCCGCCCAGCCCACCAACAGGCTGGCCATGCCGCCGAAACCATTGAACAGCGCAACCATTTCGGGCATGGAGGTCATTTCCACCATGCGGGCGACAGCCGCACCGATGGCGCCACCGACCACGAAGCCGATGAGGATCCACTGGAATTCCACAATGCCCTGATCCAGCAGCGCCGCGACTATCGCGAGCAACATACCGAACGAGGACACCATGTTGCCACGGCGTGCGGTTGCCGGAGAGCCCAGTTGCTTCAGGCCAAAAATAAACAGACCGGCAGAGATGACGTATGCAAATTGAATGAGGTTATCCATGTCGGCTTAGCCCTCCTTCTTTTTGAACATGGCGAGCATGCGGTCGGTGACCAGATAACCACCCACTACGTTGATTGAGGCCAGGGCCACGGCGGCCGCGCCCAACCAGTTGGAGAGATCCTGCTGGCCAGTGCCGGCCAGACTGATCGCTCCCACTACCGTAATCCCCGAAATCGCGTTGGCACCGGACATCAGCGGCGTGTGCAGGGTGGCCGGTACTTTATTGATCAGTTCAAAGCCCAGGAAGATGGACAGCATGAGAATAAATGTCAGGAAAACCTCTGCGGGTATCATCTTAAGCACTCCCTTCCAGTATATTTTTGATCGTTGTGTTAACGACTTCACCGCCGTGCGTGATCACGCAGCCGGCCAGAATATCGTCGTCAAAATCAACAGCAAACGCTTTCTGCTCTTCGTGCCAGTTGTCCTCAACCAGATTGAACAGGTTAGACGAGTACATCTGGCTGGCATCGCGAGCCACTTCACCGGCCAGGTTGCCCTTGCCAATAATAGTGACGCCAGCCCACTCCACAACCTCATTGGGCACCGAGCCCTCGACGTTGCCGCCGGTTTCAGCTGCCATATCGACGATCACCGATCCCGGGGCCATACCTTCGACCATGTCTCTGGTCACCAGCACCGGCGGCTTGCGACCAAACACCTGAGCCGTCGTAATCACCACATCAGATTTGGCGATGACCTCTTTTTGCGCCTGTCGCTGCATATCAACCTGCTCTGGCGTCAGCTCACGGGCGTAGCCGCCCTCAGTCTCGCCCGTCTCACCCAGGTCTATTTCCAGAAACTTGCCGCCCAGGGACTGCACTTGCTCAGCCACCACCGGACGGGTATCAAATGCCGTTACCTTCGCACCCAGTCGTTTTGCCGTCGCGATAGCCTGCAGCCCGGCAACACCGGCACCGATAACAAACACATTGGCCGGCTTCAGCGTGCCAGCGGGTGTCATCATCATGGGGAAAATTCTCGGCAGATGCGTCGCAGCCTGCATCACCATCACATAGCCGGCCAGGTTTGCCTGGGAACTCAGGGCGTCCATCTTCTGGCTGCGCGTGGTGCGAGGAATCATTTCCATGCTGATCGCGGTAATGCCTTTTTCCTGCAGCGCGCGCACCAGCTCGTGTTCGTTGAATGGATCGAGGTAGCTGATATGAATACAGCCGTTTTTCATGTGGGTGATTTCATCCAGCTGCGGTTTACGCACTCGCAGCAGAATGTCGGCGCTGGCCAGCAGCGCATTGCGATCAGTTTCAACGGATGCGCCCGCCTCTTCATATTCGGCATCCTGGAAACCGGCGCCAAGACCCATGCCGGCCTGAATCACGACCCTGGCACCCATACGACAGAGCTTTTTGGCCGTATCGGGAACGATTGGAACCCGGTTCTCGCCAGGATGAGTCTCCCTCGGAATAACTATGCGCATAGCGGTGTACACCCCCATCTGGTTATCTGCATTTACATCTTGTATTTTCAGCCATCCCGCATGAATCCGGGCGACAAATGCCAGCATCTTCACTGCCGGGACCCGCGCTCACAGTGCTGTCACGGATGTCCGCCTGTCGGGCAGCGGCCGACTTTAGCACAGCTGCCTGCTTGCTGGAATAATGACGACTATTCAGGCAGTGAATCTGCCAGCGGGGAAAGCAAGGTTCGAGTGATGGTCTGGCAAGGCAGGGCGAACAACCGCCCTGCCGGGGAAGCGGGCGTTAGCCAGCTCTTAACTGCAGGAAAGGGTTCATCCAGCGATGCTTCCAGCTGGTGAACTTCAATGGGGCATCCAGCACTGCCAGGCAAATACAATCTTCTGATTGCAGCGCCGTGGGAGCGTGCACATCGCTGGGCTCGCGATAGATGAAATCACCCTGATGATAGGTGCCCTGGGCATCTGAAAAACCACCCTCAAGCACCAGTGTCATCTCTGCACCACGGTGGTTGTGTTCCGGTATCTTGCCACCGGCCTTTATCTGGTAGAGCGCAAACTCATAGCCCGGGTCACCGGTGCGCAGGTAGCTGATACTGAGCGACTTGGTGATCTTCTTCCACACCAGGTCGGTGAAATTACCACTCATCAAACGCTGCAGTATTGCAGGCGTACGACCGGCGGTCTGCACCGGGCGGGTGAAGCTCAGCGGAGGGCTGTCATCCAGCCGCGCCAGTACCGCATTCAGCTGAGCGTCACCCACAGGCTCGCCGTGCAGGCCGTCAAACAGCACCGCCCCGACGTCCTGCAGCCGCGCATCAGTGCGACGACACTGCTCGCAATAGTTCATGTGGGCCGCAATACAGGCCGTCTGGGCGAGAGGCAGGCTGCCCGCGGCGTATTCGGTCAAAAGGTCCAGGTCTGGATGAAAATTAGCCATAGTATTAACGTTCTATCTGTATCTGAAGTTTCTGAATGGCCAACCTGACCCGCGACTTGACCGTGCCCAAGGGCAGATCCAGCTCGGCGGCAGCCTCCGCATGCGATTTTCCTTCCATATAGACCTTGGCCAGTATCTGGGCCTGGTCCGGCGGCAAATCTTTCATAAGTTCCCTGATCCGCTCGCGGCTGCGCTTGCTCTGCAGCATGGCTAGCGGCTCGTCGCTTTCCTGATCGGCATAGACATCGTCTGCAGCCAGCGGCGTATCAAATTTCTGCAGGCGCCTGAACATATCGGTACGGCAGTTGCGCGCGATCGTATACACCCAGGTGCTGGCGGCGGCCTTGTCCGGGTTGAACCCGGCCGACTTCTGCCACACCTTCAACATCACTTCCTGCACCAACTCATCGGCCAGGGTTGCCGACAGGCTGGAGCCGGCCAGTGCGAACGCCTTGATCAGTGGCGCAAAATGACGAAACAGACGCGTGAATGCGGCCCTGTCCTGATTGCGAGCAATCAGCACGATGCACTCGCTCCACTCATCGGTGCGCCGCCCGGTCGGGCGATCCTGACCTGATTCTCTTTCCCTGACGTCTTCTGCCACTTTGCGCAGTCTCACTTTTCCTCGATTTGATACAGTATACGGCAGCTTCAAACGAATGGATCAACCGATGAGCAACAGCCGCGGACCCAAGAAGGGAAACCCGACCGGCCTGATCCAAATACAACAGCAGCCCGTAATCAGGACAACGAAACGACAAAACACCGCTCTCCTGTACAGAAATTGGACAGCGACTGTCTCCAGAGGAGAACCTTTTTGAAGATTGCAGTCATCGGATCCGGCATTTCAGGGTTGAGTTGCGCTCATTACCTCAGCACCCAGCATGAGGTCTCGGTATTTGAGGCGGGCAAGAAAGTCGGGGGGCACACCGCCACCGTAGACGTGAAGCTCGGAACCCGCAAATACGCCGTCGATACCGGCTTTATCGTGTTCAATGACTGGACCTACCCCCACTTCATTGCGCTGATGGACGAACTGGGCGTCTCCAGTAAGGCCACGACCATGGGCTTCAGCGTGCGCGACGACCAGTCCGGGCTGGAGTACTCCGGCACCAGCATCAACACTCTGTTCGCGCAGCGCAGCAATCTGCTGTCGTGGCGCTTTCTGTCGATGGTGAGAGACATTTTGCGCTTCAATAAAGAGTCTGTGGCAGATTTGGACGCAGGCCGCGCGGATGACTCCGAAACCCTGGGCAGCTACCTTGGGCGCAATGGTTACTCGGAGGCGTTCAAGCGTCAGTACCTGGTGGCAATGGGTTCGGCCATCTGGTCAGCTGACTGCGAGACGATCCTTGAATTCCCACTGAGCTTCTTTTTGCGCTTCTTCCGCAATCACGGCTTGCTCTCTGTCAGCAATCGCCCTGAGTGGCGCGTTATTGAGGGTGGCTCGCGAGAATATATAGCGCCATTGTGCCAGCGCTTCGAGCAGCGTATTTTCACCAATTGTGCCGTGCACAAAGTCCTTCGCCAGCCTGACCAGGTCACCCTGCAAATGGCCGACGGTCGCCAGCTGGCGTTTGATCAGGTGGTGATCGCAAGCCACTCGGACCAGGCACTGGCGATGCTGGACGAACCCAGCCCGGAGGAATACCAGATCCTGTCAGCGCTTCCATACCAGTCCAACGACGTGGTACTGCACACAGATACCCAGATGCTGCCGCGCAATCGCAAAACCTGGTCCAGCTGGAACTACAATCTCGGCAGTTCCCGGAATCGCGCCGTAGTCACCTACAACATGAATATTTTGCAAGGGCTGGATGCGCCAGAAACTCTCTGCGTCACGCTCAACGACACCGCTGCTATCAACCCGCACAAGATCCTGGGCCAATTCCAGTATGACCATCCGGTGTTCTCGCTGGCAGGCATCGCTGCACAGGAACGCTGGGGGGAAATTAACGGTGCGCGCAATACCTGGTTTTGCGGGGCCTACTGGCGCAATGGCTTCCACGAGGATGGGGTATTCAGCGCCTTGCGCGTAGCCGATGCACTCAACCAGAGTGCGCGGGCCGCTGCATGAAATCCAGGCTCTACGAAGGGCTGGTGAGACATCGACGCATGTCTCCTAGCCAGCACGCTTTCAGTTACCGGGTGTTCATGCCCTACCTGAACCTCGACGAGCTGCCCGAGCTGTTTGACAGGCGATGGTTCTGGTCGGCCCGAGGACGCGCGCTGGCGGAGTTCAGGCGCAGTGATTTCCTGGGCGACCCCGCGCTACCCTTGAAGCAGGAAGTCAGGCGGAGAATCCGGGAAGAAACCGGCGCGGAACATGAAGGCCCCATCTACCTGCTGGCCAACTTGCGCTACTTTGGCTACAGCATGAACCCCATTGCCTGCTATTACTGCTTCAACGCCGATGAAACGCAGCTTGAATACCTGGTGGCTGAAGTGACCAATACGCCCTGGAATGAACGGCACAGTTACGTCCTGACTGGCCCGCAAAGTGGTCGGTGGCTGAAGACAGAGTTTGACAAGGCCTTTCACGTATCGCCGTTTAATCCCATGGCCATGCGCTACCACTGGCGCAGCAGCACGCCTGACCGCCGTCTGGCATTGCATCTGGCTACCACAGAGGATGGAGAAACGGTCTTTGACGCCAGCCTGTCCCTGCGTGAAAAGCCCCTAACCGCAAGCAGCTTGAATCGCATCCTGTGGCGCTATCCGCTGATGACCGCCAAGGTCGGGATGGCCATTTACTGGCAGGCATTGCGCCTGTATCTGAAGGGCACGCCCTTCCACCCCCATCCGGGAACCAATTCAACTGGAGTATGAAATGAGTAATATGAGCGTGAGCCGCATCAGCCTGCCCTCAGCCAAGGGCGTCCGTTTTTCTGCGGACCTTGCCCGCCGCCTGCTTTTGCGCGTCATGGAGGGGATCGAAGTGGGCAGCCTGACGCTGCATGTCGGAGCAGAAATATTGCATTTCGGGAATACGCAAAATCCGCAAGAACCCCATGCTGAAGTGTTCATCCACGACGAGCGCGTGTTCCGCCAGATCCTCACCGGAGGCACGATTGCATCAGGTGAGGCTTACATACAGGGCGACTGGAGTTCGCCAGACCTTACCCAGGTCACGCGCCTGTTCAGTGCCAATATGGCCGCCATGGACCAACTGGAATCGCGACAAACGTGGTTTATGAAGCTGGGATTGAAGTTGGCTCACCTGATGAACCGCAATACCCAGGACGGTTCACGCAAAAATATCTCGGCCCATTACGACCTGGGCAATGACTTCTTTGAACTGTTCCTCGACCCGACGATGATGTATTCCTCCGCTGTCTTCGAGAGACCCGATGCCTCGCTGGAGGAGGCATCAATTGCCAAGCTTGATGCCATCTGCACCCAGCTTGAACTCAGTGCCGATGACCACCTGCTGGAAATAGGCACCGGCTGGGGTGGTATGGCTATCCATGCAGCCAGCCAGTATGGCTGCCGTGTGACCACCACCACCATTTCAGCCGAACAGTACGAGTACGCCAGGGCCCGCGTACAAGAGGCCGGATTGACCGACAAAATTACAGTGTTGTGTGAGGATTATCGCAAGCTCACCGGCACCTACGACAAACTGGTTTCCATCGAGATGATTGAAGCGGTGGGACACGAATTCTACAGCAACTACTTCCGCTGCTGCAGCGACTTGCTGAAGCCTCACGGCAAAATGGTTATCCAGGCAATCACCATGACAGACCAGCGTTACGAGGAGGCCAAAAACACCGTGGACTTCATCAAGCGCTATATATTCCCGGGCGGCTGCCTGCCGTCTATTGCGGTAATCAGTGATCATATCGCACGCGATACTGACCTGCAGATGGTGCACCTGCGCGACATCACCCGTGACTACGCGCAGACCCTCGCAATGTGGCGAGAGCGCTTCCTGTCTGAGCTGGACGCCGTGCGGCGCATGGATTTCGATGATCATTTCATACGCATGTGGGAGTTCTACCTGAGCTACTGCGAAGGCGGCTTCAGAGAACGCATCATTGGCACCGTGCAACTGGCCTTCGCCAAGCCAGGTTACAGACTGCCCGACTGATCTGGTTGCGGCTGCGCGTAGGAGTGGTACTGCCACCAGCGTGGCAACAGTGCGCGATACTGTGAATCGGCGTAGCGCGGATCGATCAGCAACGCGTGGCCGCAGTCTTCCATGCGCCGCACCACGCGGCCCAGCGCCTGATCCACTTTCTGCATCCCGGGGTAAAGGAAGGCGTACTCGAAGCCGGCGCCGTTGCGGCGCTGATACCAGGCCCGCAGTTGTTGCGTATCTCGGTTCACCTGCGGCATGCCTACGCCGACGATAACCACGCTATCGAGCTGCTCGCCGGGCAGATCCACACCCTCCCCAAAGACGCCCCCGAGGATACAGAACGCGGCAACATCGGTGCGTTCGTGCAGCAACTCCAACAGCGCTTCACGCGCGACCGCGCCCTGCTGCAGCTGCTGTGACCAGACGCATCGCGACAACGGCAGTCTAGCGTCCGACTCCATTCTCCCCAGACAATCCTGCAGGTAGCGGTAGGACGGGAAGTAGATGATGCAATTGCCCGAATGTGCGGCAAGCCATTCACCCAGGGTCTGCGCCAGCCGACCCAGCGACGCCTCGCGCTGGTGGAAGCGGGTATCGATATCCGTCGCCAGCGATACCTGCAACTGCTGCGCAGCGAAGGGCGACTGGGCCTGCACACACACGGCCTCTTCCGGCAAGCCAAGACGACCACGCGCCCAATCCAGCGGTGACAGCGTGGCGGAAAAGGCCGTCAATGAGTGCGCCAGTGCGTGACGTTCTCGCAGCAGGCGTGCCGGGTCCAGGCAATTCAGCGTCAACCGCAGACTCTGCCGCGCGCTGCCGCGCGTCATCTCAAAGCGGTAGTCGTCGCCCCAGTGCTGCGCCACCCGCAGAAATTGCAAGGCATCAAAGAAGAATGCCATCAACGCGGGACGCTGCTGCAGGTACCGCGGCTCTTCAGCCAGCCGCGCAGACACATCGGCCGACCAATCCTGCAGGGCCTGCTGCAATGCCTCTGGCGCATCGGAGCGCGTATCAAACTCCGACTCCTGCCAACTGGACTTCTGCAACTCCAGCATTTGCCGGTTGATTCTGTTCAGGGGGCGCAGCATCGCCTTGTCGGCCTCCTCCCTGGCGGCCATCAGCGCCATCTTTTCCAGGCTCGCGCTGTACATCGAGCGTGCGCGATCAGGGAGGTTGTGCGCCTCATCGAGCAATACACTCCAGCGCTCTTCGCCAGCAGCCATGGCTGTTGCGAGTACCGCAGTGAGGCTGTACAGATAATGCTGGTCAGCAATCACCACATCCACCCAGGGCAACAGATCCAGCGATAGCTGATAGGGACACACTTCATACTGCCGCGCGATCTCTTCAAGCTCTTGCTGCCGCAGGGCCGGCGTATTCATAGCGGCATCCATGGCCGCGGGCAGCTTGTCGTAATAGGATTTGGCATAAGGACAGTCATCCGCGTGACAGGCGCGCCCGGGGGACAGGCAAATGCTGTCTTTGGCGGTCAGGCTCAATGCGGTACCGCGGTAGCCCGCGTCGCGAAAGCGTTGCAGGGTGTCCTGCGCCGCGCGCCGCCCGATTGTCTTGGCCGTGACAAACACCAGCCGGTCGTGTTTGGACAATGGCAGTGCTTTCAGCGCGGGATAGAGCACCGCCGCGGTTTTACCAATACCCGTCGGAGCCTCCAGCAGCAATTGACCGGCCTGGTCTATACACTTGTAAGTCAGCTCGGCCAGCTGGCGCTGCCCACCCCGAAACTCGCCGTAGGGAAAGGACAGCGACTTGAGGCTTGCGTCACGCTGCTGGCGCAGGCGGGCCAGCAAGTGCAGCCAGGTGGAAAACCGGCGCAGCGTCAGCGCCAGAAACGCCGACAATTCCGCCGCGCTGAGCACTTCGTCGCGACTGTGTTCCTCGTCACTGTCGATATTCAACCAGGTGAGCCGTACCGTAATCTGCGCATGATTTTCCTGCGCCGCCACCAATGCCGCATACAGGCGGGCCTGGGCCATGTGCGAATCAGACACTGCCTCTGGAATTGAGGCCGGGTGCACGCGGCAGGTCTTGATCTCTTCCAGCAGCCGTTGCGCTGGATCGTAACCATCGGCCCGGCCGCGCAGTTCAAGGGCGAGACCCGGCTCCTCATGACAATACTCAACCGCGTGCTCACTGCAATACGATGCCGGGCGCCTGGTGTATATGCGCTGGTGGCCAGCGATACCCTGCTCGGCGCTGGGTGAGGGGTTGAAGCGGTGATCAATATCCCCGCGACGGTGGCAGAAGCGGGCCAGGTCCCCGACGGCGATACGCAACCTATGCGTCAAGCCATTCCACCCAGGCCACTTCGGCCGGTATTGCGTTGGCGGAAAAAAAACGCAGCCAGCGCTTCTGGCCGTACTGCAGCGCATCGCCGGGTGCCTTTACCTCAATCAGCCGATACTCTCCCGGGGTATCCCCCAGCGCCAGCAGATCAGGAAAGCCACGCCGGTTCTCACCCGGATCAAACAGCATGCGCTCCCAGATGGCGAGCAAATGTGGCGCGGGAATCACTGTCGCCGCCGCCGCCACGAGTGCCTGGTCTATCCGGCGCCAATCCACCCAGCGGCACTGGTAGGGCGCATAGCGCGCATAGGCGGCAGGCAGCTCTACTGACAGGTCGGCCGACTTGAGGGACGCCAGTCGTTCGCTCAACAGACTGCGGCGCTGGCGCCGAAAACGGGCGTCATACATATCAGTGGGAACACTCTGGAATGGGTTGTGAAAGACGCCCGGAACCGGGGCAAAAATCGCGTCCCAAAAAGCCAGGCCGAACAGGGCATTCATCAGCTTGTTTTCAACATAGTGCACCTGCGCCCACTCATGTTCCAGACGCTGCGCTACCTGCCGCTCCACTGATCCACCAGCGTTGGGCAAAAGCAGTTGGGTGGTCGCAAAAGCATCGCGCCTGCGACGACTGCGAGTGCCGTCCAGCGCGCGCTGCACCCGCGGCAGAATGCGCGCGGCCGCTTCAGCCTCCGCCTCACACCAGGGGTCAGCCAGAATGTCATCGCACAAGGCTTTTGCCGCTTGCCAATTCGCCTGCGCCTCCATTATCCGGGCGCGACGCTCGCGCGCCGGGTGGCGCTCACTGATCTGGTAAAGCCGCAGCGCCAGCGCCCCTTCATCCTGCCGCTCCAGCTGGCGTGCCACGCTATTGCACAGGCGGTGCCAACGCGACAACGAAGAACCATGGGATACCTCCATCGACAGCATCAGCTGCGCGAGGTCCGGCAGCTCCTCCAGTGCATCGCATTCACGCAGCGCATACCAGTGATCACTGACCAGCGAACAGTCCAGGTACTCATCCAGCGCTTCGCGGTTGGCAAACAGACGGTGTTCACGATCAAGCGGATAGGAGTAATACTGGGCAACGCCAAGATCGCTGAGCACAAATTCCGTCAGGCTTTGCCGCCGGTTACCAAAAAACAGCAGCTGCAGCAGCTCAACCACCTCCAGAGATTGCGCTGCGATCACTCGTCCGGGGTCGACTTTCGCCAACAAAGACAGGGCCTTCCCATCTGCCAGCTGCAAAGCGTCAATCGTTTCCAGCAGTTGCGGCTTGCCCAGGGCGCGGGCCTCAACGGCATCAATATCGAACGTACGCAGCAGCTCATCTCGGGTGTACAGCCGTCCTATCTCATCGACATCCAGCGTTGTCGCGCAGCAGGCCAGATCACTCTCCAGCAGCTCTTCGATCAACGGCTCTACTGCTCCGAGCTCAGGGTAAGCGAGCCGCGATTCGCGAAACCAGGGGCCCACGCGCGACACCAACCGCACATACAGGCATTGCGTGGCGAAGGACTGCTGCTTGAAGCGGCACAGGAAATCCAGCTCCTGCTCCGCTAACAGATCGCCATATTGTGCCTCCACCGTGGCACACAGGTGCGCGAAGTTGTCACGGTAATAATGCGGTGACAGCACCCTGGCTGCTGGCGCCTCAGCGAGCGCAGTGGCCTCTACCACGGTAGCGACCCGATTAGAGGAAGATGTTGATTCATAAAGGCCGTCGATTGAGCCACTGCCGGATTGCGATAAGCAATGTTACTCGATCATGCGTGCAATACCAGCCAGATGGCTGGTGTCAGTGCGCGCCATTGCGCCGCTGTACGTAAATCCCTATTTGAGGCATGCTGCAAGCCACATCGCCTGAGGTTGTGGCCGACAGAAGCAACCAACGATGCGCGCCAATAACAGTGGTATAAACACGGGAAGCAATCTCTTGAATCGAGCACCACACGTGCATCCGCCGCTATCGCTGCTCATGGCGCTCACGCCTATCGTCATACTGGTGTGCCTGCTCATATGCTCGGTGTACCTGTTTGGCGCCGACTCCTCCTATGGCGCCAACCAGATTGCTCTGGTCCTGGCTACCTGCGTCACTGCGCTGGTTGCACAGCGCTGCGGCATCGGCTGGGCGGCGCTGCAGGACGGCATTATTGACGGCATCCGGATGGGGTTGGGGCCCATCCTGATTCTGCTGGCCGTGGGCATGCTGATCGGCACCTGGATTCTGGCTGGCACTGTGCCGGCGATGATTTACTACGGCGTGCAAATCCTGAACCCGGGTATTTTCTATGCCGCCAGTGCTGCTATCTGCGCCATCGTCGCTATCAGCATCGGTAGCTCGTGGACGGTCGCGGGGACACTGGGAATAGGCCTCATGGGTATTGCTGGCAGTTTCGAGCTGTCTCCTGCTATCACGGCCGGAGCGATCATCTCCGGCGCTTATTTTGGCGACAAGCTGTCGCCCATGTCAGATACCACCAACCTGGCTTCTGCGGTAACCAGCGTCGATTTGTTCGCGCACATTCGCCATATGCTGTGGACCACCGTACCGAGCTTTCTTATTGCCCTTGTGATATTCGCGCTACTGGGTAATTCCGCCGGCTCCACGCCACAGGAGATAGAGTCATTGCAGCTTTCACTGCAGCAGCAATTTGCCATTGGCCCGCACCTGTTGCTGCCGCTGTTACTCATGCTGATACTGGTGTATCGCCATGTTCCCGCCTACCCGGCCATTATTATCAGCGCCTTGACTGGCGCCGTGTTTGCCATCGTGTTTCAACCCGAAGCAGTCACGGCGCTGGCCAACGACCCGCAACTGGGTAGCGCAGGCGCGCTGTTCAAGGGCGTCTGGATCAGTCTCTTCGACGGTTATTCCTCGAGCAGCGGCAACGCTTTTCTTGATGAACTGCTCAGCAAAGGAGGTATGAGCAGCATGCTCAATACGGTGTGGCTGATCATTTGCGCACTGGGCCTGGGCGGTGCGCTGGAGCGCAGCGGCATCCTGAACTACCTGCTGACAATGGCCTTACGCGGTGTAAACAGCACCGGCTCGCTCATTACTACCACCGTATTCACCTGCATTGGCACCAACGTGCTGGCCGCCGATCAGTTCATCGCCGTGGCGCTGCCAGGCCGTATGTATCGGGATGAATTTGAGCGCCGCGGTTTGTCACGCCTCAACCTGTCGCGCACATTGGAGGACTCCGCCACGCTTACCTCCGCCCTCATTCCCTGGAATACCTGCGGCGCCTACATGTCGGCGACGCTGGGCGTCGCCACCTTGCAATACGCACCCTTCGCATTTTTTAACTTACTCTGCCCCTTAATCGCGATCATCTACGGCTTCGCGCATATAGCAATCAAACCCAACGAAAACACCGCTGGCCAGGCAAGCGCATGAACAATATCGACGACTTGTGGGATTTTACCAACCCATACACCCTGCAAATCCGCGTCCACGATAATGATATCGACGGGCTGGAACACACTAACAACGCGGTGTACGTGCGCTGGTGCGAGCAGGCGGCGTGGGAACACTCGGTGAGTCTGGGGCTGGACCTGCAGCGCTATCGAGAACTGGATCGCGCCATGGCCATCACTCATAGCGAGTACACCTACCTGCAGGCATCGAAAGCGGGAGAGGATGTCGTGGTGGCTACCTGGATTGTCGAATGGGACCAACGTGTCACCATGAAGCGCCGCTTTCAGGTAATCCGCCCCGCAGACGGCGCCACTTTGCTGCGCGCCGCCATGCGCTTCGCCTGCATCGAGATCAGCAGCGGCAAACCACGCCGCCTGCCCGCTGAGTTTGTCGCCGGTTATGGCCCGGCCGTGCTCGAAACAAGCAGCGACGGATAAACCTGTTCAGCTGCCAAATAACGATCTCAGGCACTAGCCCAGTCAAATGACATTATTTCGCGAATATCGCTGCACCCTGCAGCGAGCATCAGTAGCCGGTCAAGACCCATAGCAACGCCACTACAGGCGGGCAGACCGCTGGCCAGCGCAGCCAGCAGCATCTCATCTATCGGATACTGCGGTAAGCCGCGCGAGGCGCGTGTCGCGTTATCCTGCTCTAAGCGTTGGCGCTGCGTCACAGCATCGGTGAGTTCATGGTATCCGTTAGCCAGTTCCACACCGTGCACATACACCTCAAAGCGCTGAGCCACAGGCTGCCCCCCTTCATTGACGATGCGAGCCAACGCGGCCTGGCTGGCCGGATAGTCATACACGAAACACACGCCCCGCCCGCTCAACCGGGGTTCCAGCACGTGGCTCATGAGCAGATCCAGCCACAGATCCCGGTCGCCGCGCAGCGTACCTGGATCCAGATGCAAACGGGCCAGTCGTTCCAGCTCAGCGGCAGTAGCTCGCAGCGGATCAATATCCAGCTCCTGCTGAAACAAGTCCTGGTAGCGCAAACGCGCTTCCGGCAGTGGCCCCAGACAGCTGCGGATCAACTGCGCCACTTCAGTCATCAGGGCATGGTGATCAAAGCCGGGACGATACCATTCAAGGAGCGTGAATTCGGGATTGTGTCGCTTCCCGGCTTCACCGTCACGAAACGCTTTTGAAATCTGGTAAATAGCGCCGCTGTCTGCAGCCAGCAGGCGCTTCATGGCGTATTCGGGGGATGTCTGCAAATAGCGCGGGGCAGCACCGACAGAGACGCCAGCGCTGACGCTAAGGGGTTCAATGGCGGGATCAGTAATGCCCGCGCGGCACAGCAAAGGCGTCTCCACCTCGAGAATATCGCGGTGCTGGAAAAACGCGCGCAGTTCACGCAGCAGGGCCGCACGCTGGCGCAGCAGAGCGATACTGGCGGTTGGCCGCCAGCTCATTGCAGTATCAGGATTTACCGCCGCGACCCTGATACTCGCCGGTGCGCGTATCGACGCGGATGACTTCACCCTGGCTGAGAAACAGCGGCACCTTGACCACAGCCCCGGTCACCAGTTTGGCGGGCTTGCTGCCGCCACTGGCCGTATCGCCTTTGAGGCCTGGATCGGTTTCCACGATTTCAAGCTCGACAAAGTTGGGCGGCGCTACTGACAGAGGCGTGCCGTTGTACAGCGTCACCTCGCATCGATCCTGCTCCTTCAGCCACAGGTGCGAATCACCCACGGCCTTGGCATCTGCCTGGTGCTGTTCGAAGGTATCTGGCTCCATGAAATACCAGAACTCGCCATCGGTATACAGGTATTCCATGGTGCGATCCATGACATCAGCGCCTTCGAGCGTTTCACCCGATTTGAAGGTGCGCTCCCACTGCCTGCCTGTGTTGAGGTTGCGCAGTTTCACGCGGTTGAAGGCCTGGCCCTTGCCAGGCTTTACAAACTCGTTGTCGAGGATGCTGCAGGGCTCGCCATCCAGCATTACCTTCAGGCCTGAGCGGAATTCATTGGTGGAATAATTCGCCATGGTGCTCTCGTTCTATTGTCAAAAAAGTCTGGGGCGCAATGATACAGCAGGCCGGGCGGCAATGGCAGATGCGCTGCAATTAGGCTATTCTAGACCGCAAAGGTGCTTGCACAAAAACAACAAGGCTACAACACGGCTATAGGTTCGGGACGTATGGTAAGCAGCTCGCCAATCAAACTTAAGGTTCCCCGCCAGGACTTGCGCGATTTCACGTTGTTCGCCCTCAATAAAGAGGGAGCCAGTGATTGGGCGCACAGCCTGCCGATCACCAATACCGGCGCCGTGGTACAGCAATTGCGGCAGGCAGTGGCCGATTTAAACCGGCTGCCGATGTCACCCGAGATCCGCTATCAGATTCTGGAGACGCTACGCCCGAATGCAGACGTTGCGCTGTCCAACCTGTCGCGTCGCTTCCTCAACCAACCGCTGGTAATGCCCGAGCAGCCACGGCAGATGGCCGAGCTGGCAGAAAACTTCTACGGCCTGCTGGCCACGGCCTATACCATCGCCGCGATCGAGGCGATTCAACACCCCGACCGGGTACGAGAAGTGAACCCGGCACGACTGGTCTGTGAGTCGATTCAGCGCGCACTGATCTATGCAGGGCAGAAAATCCTGCACGCCTTTGAGCTCTACCGGGCCGTTGAGGTCAATGGCTGGCGCACTGTTCACCAGCTGTTTGCACTGGCAGAAGGCCAGCAACTCACTGAACTGGCCGTCGCCGATCCCGGTGCCGGAGCCAGCACAATTGCTTCCACCTACGCCCAGATCATGCTGCTGGGTTGCTGCAAGCCGAATCAGCTGCGACAAAGCGATCTGGTGGCCATCTACAAAGGCCTGAGCCAGTGGAGCCATCTGGTCAAAATCAGCTCGCCACCTGACGGCGGCGGCCTGTTCCTGGTCGACTTGCACGATGACCAACCGCCGATTTACAGTTCCTTGTACGGCGATGAACAGGAACCCCATTGTCGCCTGATCGATACCGACCCGCTGATCAGCAAGCTCGAGGCCCTCAAGATCACGGCGCCTGTGCAGGGCGTCACGCTGGACAAAAACACCGTGCTGCCAACCAATATCCTGGAGCACATGATCACGTCGCTGGGACACATGAGCCTGCGCAACTTCAAACGGGATGTCGCTGGCAGCACCGTGTGGATCAGCATTGGCCTGAGCAGCGCGCATTATCATCTGGGCAGCGGCAAAACATTTGAACAGCTGCTTTTTGGCAGCGATTACATTCCGCCAGCTTCCGACAGAGTGGCCACCAATCCCTTCCTGCTGCGCGCCGAAACATCTGACCCCTGGCAGAAAGCGAACCCGGAAGAGGACTTCGTGCGCGAGGATGACGTGTTCAAGAGCGCGGAGGAAATCGACGCGGATCACCGCATTGAAGTCGATCCTCAGACGCTCGCCAGACTGGAATGGGATGACGATACAGACCTGCCGATGCGCGAGCGTTTTGCCGTGCACGAAGTGAAACTGGCCAATGCCAGTCCCGGCGGTTACTGCCTGGAATGGAATACCCAATTGCCCGCCAGCATTCACACCGGCGATATCGTGTGCCTGCGCGAGCAGAAAAACCAGCGTTGGGCGATCGCCGTCATTCGCTGGATCAGCCACCCTGAGCACGGCGAACCGCTGATGGGGCTGGAGCTGATAAGCCCACGCGCAACGCCCTATGGCGCCTGCATTCAAAAAAAGACCGGCGGCAAAACCAATGCCATGCGCGTTTTACTACTGCCTGAAATTTCCCTGGTGGGGCAGCCGCATACCCTGATAACACCGCGTGCGGGTTTTCGCGAACAGCAGAAGATCACGCTGGTGCGCGAGGGCGAGGAGTTTCACATTCAGTTATTGCGCCAGGTAGCAGCCACCGGGAGCTTTGCGCAGTTTGATTTTCGTTATATCAAACAGCTGGGTGAAGTGCTGGCAGAGGAGCAGCGCAAGGTGCCGCCATCTGCCTACGATTCAGTGTGGGATGAGATCTAGTCCAGTAGCGGATTCGTCTGATACTTATCGGAAAACCCCAACAGGTAGAGAATCGCATCCAGCCCCAGGGTAGAGATCGATTGCTCTGCAGACTGTTTGACCAGCGGCTTGGCGCGAAACGCGATACCCAGACCGGCAATGCTCAGCATCGGCAGATCATTGGCGCCGTCCCCAACGGCGATCACCTGCTCCATATCAATGCCCTCTTCCCGAGCCAGCTGGCGCAGCAGTTCAGCCTTGCGCGCGCCATCGACAATCGTTCCCCTGATATTACCGGTCACTACACCGTCCGCAATATCCAGCTCGTTGGCATACACATAATCGATTCCCAAACGCTGCTGCAGGTGACAGGCAAAGTAGGTAAACCCTCCTGACAGAATCGCGGTTTTATAACCCAGCCTGCGCAGAGTGGAGACCAGATGCTCCGCTCCTTCGGTGATTTTCAGCCCGGCACACACGTCTTCCAGTGCCCCTTCCCTGAGCCCTTCAAGCAGTGCAACGCGAGCACGGAAGCTCTCGCTGAAATCTATCTCGCCGCGCATGGCACGCTCAGTAATTTCACTGACCTGATCACCCACGCCGGCAAGGGACGCCAGCTCATCGATCACTTCCGCCTCGATCAGGGTAGAGTCCATATCGAACGCCACCAGACGGCGGTTACGGCGATACATGTTGTCTTCCTGAAACGCCAGGTCAACATCCAGGGCGCCAGCCACCTCCAGCAAATCGCGCCGGAACAGGGCGGCGTCCGCAAGCGGGCCGCGCACGGAAAACTCCACGCAGGCCTTGCTCAGAGCGGGCAGCGCTCCCAGCGGGATACGGCCAGACAAACGATTGATAGCGTCGATATTCAGGCCATGCTGCGCCACCACCGTCGTGACCTGGGCCAACTGATCTGCCGTGATCTTGCGCGCAAGCAAAGTAATAATGTACCGCGCCCGACCCTGGCCTTCGACCCAGTGCCCATAGCTTTCAGGGGAGACTGACGTAATACGCGCACGCATCGACCGCCCCTGGGCATAGGCCGAAATCGCATCAGTGACCTTGGCGGCATCCGCTGCATCGGGTATCTCAACCAGAACGCCCATCGACAGTGTCGCGTGAATCACCGCCTGGCCAATATCCAGCACACTCACCGAATGCCGCGCAAGAATCGCGGTTATATCGGCAGTAAGACCGCCCTGGTCTTCACCGGACAGGGTGATCAACAGTATCTCGTTCACGTTACTTGGCCAAAGATGAAAAGGAATGCCGCCATTTTACCCGCAGCAGGCAAGCACTGGGAAGCGCGGCCGTCCGGCATCTCTTACACTAAGTACAAAACCAATGACAGAAACAACAAAAGCCGCGATGCCTAGCGGCTCTGGTTTATACTGACGCCCACTCGACATACATACTTTGGATACGCCGTGAAAACCCGCATGGAAAATCTCCGCATGGGCCAGCAGCTGGCACTGTACACTGCAGGTATCTGTCTTCTGGTCAGCCTTGCCCTGGTAGCGCTGGGCGCTATTTCCAGCCGTCATATGCAACTGGAACAACAGGACGAGTATGGCTCGGCACTGGCCCACCAGATCGCCAGACGTATCAGCACTGCGCTGGAAAGCGGTGACCTGCTCAGCGTGTCCGCCTCACTGCAACGCTTTGTGGAAACCTCTTCTGCGGACGAAGTCGCTATTTTTGATGTGGAAGGCAAAGCGCTGGGCCAGGCCGGTGAAACCAGCGGCCAGAGTCTCAGCCAGTACCGTGCGCCCGTGATGATAGACGCCGATGTAGCGGGCCAGGTCATTATCACTGTCAGCAGCGATGGACCGCGGGCCGCGCATCTACGCTTTATTCTAAGCCTTCTGGGCCTCGCCGTGCTGCTGAGCCTTGCCGTCTACGGCGCCAGTCACCAGGTGGGGCAGCGAATCGCCAGGCGCATTGTTGCCCTGGCTCGCACGATCCGGCTGGACGAAGAAGATCCTGCACAGCGGCCAGCCAATGAAATCAGCCTGCTGGAGTCGCGCATTGCCGCGCTACCCATGGATCTGCTGCGCACCCGCGGCGAAGTCAGCCCGCGAGAAGAAAACTACCGCACCACGGCAGTCCTCTACCTGCACCTGAGCAGCCTGACAGACTATGTCGACACACTGGATGAGCACTCCCTGCATCGCTACACAGACCGACTGCATCAGGTGGTGTACGCCGCAGCCGGCTTCTATGGCGGCGAGCTGCACGTCAGCCGCCAGTTCGGCCTCGCAATCTACTTTACCGACCAGAGCAACGCTGGCAGCGCAGCATTCAGAGCGGCCTCCTGCGCCTGGCTGGTGCAGGCCGTCAGCCATGAGCTGGAGCAACAAATGGCGCTGTCCATGTCCATAGCAATGGCTGTGGGCCAGAGTGAGCTGGGCGTGGGTGACGGTGCCGATATCTATCCCGGACTGTACATGCAGCACACGCTTGATGACCTGCAGCTGGCCTGTGCCAGCCAACCGCCAGGCATTTTGCTGTCTGCCGCTGTGTGTGACGATGTGGACATCGCCGGCCGGATCCAGCAACTGGCCAGCGAAGTGGCGGACTACGCCATGATAGAAAGCTTTGCCGGCCCATACGATGACCTGCTGGAACGACAGCTACGCCTGATACTCAAACGCCTTGCCAGCCCGGCTTTACGCTAACGCCTAACTCTCCAGTGCCATACTGTCTACTTTCTGGAATCCGCGCGGCAGCTTATTGCCGCGCCGGCCACGCTCACCGCGGTAGTGCTCCAGCTCAGAGAACTTGAGCTTCAGGTGTCTCTTGCCGGCCTTTATAACCAGCAGGTCTTTTTCCCCAATCACCTGGACCGCCACGACATACTCATCGCGCGACACCACCCTGGCACCTGAAATGCCGATAATCTTGTTGCCCTTACCCCGCGCCAGTTGCGGCAGCTCAGCCAATGGGAACATCAACAGACGGCCTTCGTTCGTCACCGCCGCGACCCAGGGTTCGTCAACGCTGCTTATTGCCACCGGCGGTAAAACGCGCCCACCTTTCGGCAGACTGATCGCTGCCTTGCCTGCGCGATTTTTGGTTTGCAAATCCGACAGCCTGGCGACAAAGCCATAGCCGGCATCACTACTCAACAGGTAAAGAGCGGATTCATCCCCCATCATCAGCCCTTCGAAGGTCGCGCCGGACGGCGGATTGATTCGCCCGGTGACAGGCTCACCCTGACCGCGTGCCGAAGGGAGGTTATGTGAACTCACGGTGTAGGCACGACCCGTGGAATCCAGAATCACACTGGGTTGGTTACTGCGTCCCTTGACGGCCATCTTATAGCCATCGCCAGATTTGTAGCTCAGGCTGTTTGGATCAATATCGTGCCCCTTGGCGGCGCGAATCCAGCCTTTTTCTGACATAACTACCGTGATGGGATCGGCCGACATCAACTCCAGCGCACTGAAGGCCTTCGCTTCATCGCGCTGCACCAGCGGTGAGCGACGATCATCACCGTACATCTCTGCAGCGGCAACCAGCTCTTTTTTGATCAGCGTTTTGAGGCGAGCCGCACTGCCCAGTATTTTCTCCAGCTCGTCGCGCTCTTTGCCCAGCTCATCCTGCTCACCGCGAATCTTCATTTCTTCAAGTTTCGCCAGGTTGCGCAACTTGAGTTCCAGGATGGCTTCGGCCTGTATATCAGTGATACCAAAGCGCTCCATCAGAGCCGCCTTGGGCTTATCCTCGGTGCGAATGATGTGTATGACTTCATCAATATTCAGGTACGCAACCAGATAACCTTCCAGGATATGCAGCCGTCGCAATACCCGCTCAAGGCGATACTCCAGGCGCCGCCGCACCGTCGTCGTTCGAAAGCTGATCCACTCGGTGAGAATCCGGCGCAGATTCTTGACACCGGGTCTGCCATCAATGCCAATCATGTTCAGATTGACGCGGTAGTTCCGCTCCAGATCCGTGGTCGCAAACAAATGGCTCATCACGCCGTCGAGGTCCACCCTGTTGGAGCGCGGCACAATCACCAGTCGCGTCGGATTTTCGTGATCTGATTCATCGCGAAGATCCGCCACCATCGGCAATTTCTTGGCCTGCATCTGCGCCGCTATCTGCTCCAGTAGCCTTGAGCCAGACACCTGGTACGGCAGCGCAGTGATCACGATATCGCCATGCTCACGCTCCCACACCGCGCGCATACGCAGCGTGCCACGACCCGACTCGTACATGGCGATAATGTCTTCGCGCGGCGTAATAATCTCCGCTTCTGTCGGGAAATCCGGGGCCTGCACAAATTCACACAGCTCGGTCACCGTCGCCTTGGGCGATTCCAGCAGGTGAATCGCAGCCGACACGACCTCACGCAAATTGTGCGGCGGGACGTCGGTGGCCATACCCACAGCAATGCCGGTGGTGCCATTGAGCAGTATGTTGGGCACCTGCGCCGGCAGCACCGACGGCTCGTCCATGGTGCCATCAAAATTGGGGACCCAGTCAACCGTGCCCTGACCCAGCTCACCCAGCAGCACTTCCGCATAGGCGGTCAGGCGAGATTCGGTGTAACGCATTGCCGCGAACGATTTGGGATCATCCGGCGAGCCCCAGTTGCCCTGACCATCCACCAGTGGATAACGATAGCTGAAGTCCTGCGCCATCAGCACCATGGCCTCGTAGGCCGCGCTGTCACCATGCGGGTGAAACTTACCGATAACATCACCCACGGTGCGCGCTGATTTCTTGAATTTGGCCGAGGCTTTCAACCCCAGCTCGCTCATGGCGTAGACAATGCGTCGCTGCACGGGCTTGAGGCCATCACCCACATTGGGCAATGCGCGGTCCAGAATCACGTACATGGAGTAGTCGAGGTAGGCCTTCTCGGCATACTGCTTCAGAGACACCTGCTCGATGCCACTACTATCGATTTCTATACTGTCAGACATTACAAGCGGGCCTGTGTTGAGCTCTTTGTTAGATGCGCCGGTTGGGGAATCCTTGCTGGCGGCGTACCGGGCGACGCCGTTCGTTCACGCGGCCCTAATCCACGCCATGATTCCCGCGCAAACCGACCAGTTGCTCGTTCAGGTTGACGATGGAATTGGCCATATCGATAAGCAGGCTGTGGATGGTGGCCGGGTTGCGCTTGATCAGCTCGGTAAACTGTTCCTTGGGCACCTTGACCACAGAGCATCGCTCTTTGGCGCGCACGGTCGCGCTGCGATCGGCATGCGTCAAAGCCGCCATTGCACCGAAAATTTCGCCCTCGCCAATGCGGCCGACGATCACATCGTCAACCACCACTTCGGCCACGCCGGAGGACATGTTGAATACATAATCTGCCCGGTCGCCCTGCCGGATGATGATCGAGCCGGGTTCATAAATCTGGAAGCCCGGCGTTGCGGCAGTGTCTTCAGGCGTTGCGGCCGCCGTCATGCGCAGCATCATGCCGGAGTAGGTAATGAGGATACGCGTCCACAGGCGAACGCCTGCAGGATCAGCCAACACGCGGTGCATAAATTCTACAGCTGGATAGCTGCGCAACGTGGCGCCCGCTTCGCTGCCATAATATACCGCGACATCCGCGTCCGTGTTGCCGGCGATATCAGGGAGCAATAAATCGCCTTCTTCAAGTCGGAATATGGTTTTACCCTGGTAACGCGCGCTGAGCATGCCGCGCTGTACAACGTAGAAATGACGATCGTCAAAGCCCCTGAAATGGCCATTTTCTGTGCTGCCGGCCTCAAGGGTCACGCCGGGCATGGCAACCAACGCCAGCAGCGCATCGACAAGCTCGTGGAACTGCTGGTTTAAAGTCGTAAAATCTTGGGCGAGTTCAACATTCGCCAACATTGGCAAACCCCTGTCAGGTGAGCGAGCCGGGCGCGGTCATCCGCTCGCGTCCCATCGCTCGTTACAGCAGCTACAAACCAGAGAAACACTTTCTATGTAGCTATTTGACGATATAGTAACAACTATTCAGGCAAGGGAGAACGCCTGCTTCCAACAATACTGGCAAAGCCCATGAAATATCACTGGCAAACGCTCTCGTTCGAGGAGCTGGACACACAGCAACTGTATGCATTGCTGCAATTAAGGCAATTTGTTTTCGCCGTTGAGCAAAAAAGCATCTACCTCGACCTGGACGGACGCGACCAGCGCTCGCTTCATATGCTGTGCCACGCAGGCGATCAGTTGATCGCTTACCAGCGCTGCCTTCCGCCGGGGCTGGCTTACGAGGAAAGCTCACTGGGCCGTATCGTCGTCGCTGCAGCAGCGCGCGGCACCGGCGTGGGCAAGGAGTTGGTGGAGCGCGGCATACAGCACAACCTGAGCCGCTGGCCGCAAGCGGGATTGCGTATCAGCGCACAGGCCTATCTGCGGGATTTTTACGCAGTGCTTGGTTTTAAGACTGCGAGTGACGAATATGGCGAAGACGGCATTCCGCACATTGCCATGGTCTACGAGGGCAAGCAGGGCTCAATCAGGCATTGATCTCAAGCAGAAAAGTGACGGGGCCATCGTTGACCAGGCTCACCTGCATATCAGCCCCGAATCGTCCAGACGCTACGCAGGAATGGCGCTCGTGCAACCTCGCCAGCGTATAGTCGAACAGCGCCTGTGCCTGCTCTGGTGGCATCGCACTGGAAAAGCCGGGCCTGCGTCCCTTGCGGGTGTCTGCGGCGAGGGTAAATTGCGACACCAGTAACACGCCGCCGTTAACATCGGCCACGCTTGCGTTCATGCGCCCCTGCTCATCGGCAAACATGCGATAGGCCAGCAGCTTATCCAGCATGCGGTCTGCGATGGCCTGATCGTCGTCCCGATCAAGACCCAGCAACACCAACATCCCCGTTTCAATGGCACCGACACATGAGTCACCAACCTGCACGCTGGCGCGACTGACGCGTTGCAGCAGTGCCTTCACCGCAGTGCCTCTGGCCTCAGGAGCGAGCGGCGCGGCGGCGCTCGTGTTCCTGCAGCATTTTCTTACGCAGGCGGATGCTCTCAGGCGTCACTTCTACCAGCTCGTCGTCTTCGATGAACTCCAGCGCCTGCTCCAGCGTATGCCGCACAGGCGGCGTGAGCACCAGGGCTTCGTCGGTGCCGGAGGCGCGCACGTTGGTCAGCTGCTTGCCCTTGGTCGGGTTTACCGCCAGGTCATTGCCACGACTGTGCAGGCCGATAATCTGGCCCTCATAGACATCAACATTGGGCTCGATAAACATGCGGCCGCGCTCTTGCAGGTTGAACAGCGAATAACCCAGCACCTTACCTTTTACCATCGATACCAGCACACCGTTCATCCGGTGCATGATCTCGGCATTTTTCACCGGTCCGTAGTGATCGAACACGTGCGTCATGATGCCGCCACCGGACGTCATGGTAAGAAACATGGAGCGGAAACCAATCAGGCCGCGTGCCGGAATGATAAACTCCAGTCGCACTCGACCCTTACCGTCCGGCACCATATTTTTAAGCTCGGCACGACGCAGACCCAGCTCTTCCATGACCGCGCCCTGGTGCTGGTCTTCGCAGTCGATTACCAACTGTTCGTAGGGCTCCTGCATGACGCCGTCAATCTCACGCTGTATCACTTCAGGGCGCGACACGCCCAACTCGAATCCCTCACGGCGCATGCTTTCAATCAGCACGGACAGGTGCAGTTCACCACGTCCGGACACCTTGAAGCGATCAGGGGTGTCGCCGGGCTCAACCCGCAGCGCGACGTTGTGTATCAGCTCGCGCTCCAGGCGCTCCTTGATGTTGCGGGACGTTACGTATTTACCTTCGCGCCCGGCGAACGGTGAATCATTGACCTGAAAAGTCATACTGACAGTCGGTTCATCCACCGACAATGCCGGCAGTGCTTCCGGGTGATCGGGGTGACACAGGGTGTCAGAGATATTCAATCCTTCGATACCGGTGACGCAGACGATGTCACCGGCCTCTGCTGCCGGCACGTCTACGCGCTCCAGCCCCAGGTAACCCATCACCTGTAACACGCGCCCTTTACGGGTTTTACCCTCGCTGTCCACCACCACCACGGGTGTGTTGGGTGCAAGTTTCCCGCGCGTTATACGCCCGACGCCGATCACACCGACATAGCTGCTGTAGTCCAGCGCGCTGATCTGCATCTGCAGCGGACCTTCGGAATTCACCTCAGGCGCTGGCACTTTATCGATCACTGTCTGGAACAGGGGCTCCATGTCGTCCGCCATTGCCTCATGATCGAGGCCGGCGATACCCTCAATGGCAGAGGTATAGATAATCGGGAAATCGAGCTGTTCGTCGGTGGCACCAAGACGATCAAACAGGTCAAAAACCTGGTCCACTACCCAGTCGGGGCGGGCACCCGGACGGTCAATCTTGTTCACCACCACAATCGGGTGCAGGCCCTGCTCAAACGCCTTGGAGGTCACGAAACGTGTCTGTGGCATCGGGCCATCAACCGCGTCTACCAGCAGCAGCACCGAGTCCACCATCGACAACACGCGCTCTACCTCACCGCCGAAATCGGCGTGTCCGGGGGTGTCAACGATGTTGATGTGATAGTCATGCCATTCGATTGCCGTATTCTTGGCCAGGATGGTAATACCGCGCTCGCGTTCCTGATCGTTAGAGTCCATCACCCGCTCTGCGCCTTCTGAGCGACGATCGAGGGTGCCTGACTGCTGCAGCAGACAGTCAACCAGCGTGGTTTTGCCATGGTCTACGTGAGCAATAATGGCAATATTGCGGAGCTTATCGATCAAGGGGAATCCTCAGGACAATGGAAATGACGTAAAAAAGGGCGCGGATTATACCGCAAAGAAAACAGCCGGGGATATGCCGTCACAATGGCAAAATTACCCGAAGCGCCAGCCTTGTGAAGGTAACTCCAGGCCCGGGACGCGGGGAAAGACTTGACAATAAAAATCAGACAGAGGATAACCACGTTGCTGAACGGGGCGCGGTTCATGAAACAGGCCCCAGTGTTGTGCAGATTTTGTACAGGCGTACCGGTCGTGCCGACCTCATTGCACAACTATAGTGCAATTGCGCACCATTATGGTGCAATCAGGATGGCCAGCTCTATACCTGCGGTCAAAATACTTCGGCAATTCAGGCAGTTACCCCACACGCCCTTTTGGCACAGCTTTTGCTCATAGTGAAGCTGCCGATATTTCCGACGCTGCCTACGATAGTCTGCGCGAAATAACGACCGCAGGCCGGCATGACCGACCCAACATAATCCCATGGAGGAAACGAGATGTCAGAGAACACTCTGAAGCTGATCAAGAAAAACGAAGCGCGCTGGGTAGACCTGCGCTTTACAGACACCCGCGGCAAGGAACAACACGTGACTATCCCGTCCAAGGAAGTGGACGAGGATTTTTTTGAAGACGGCAAGATGTTTGACGGTTCTTCGATTTCCGGCTGGAAGGGCATCAACGAATCCGACATGATCCTCATGCCCGACGACAGCGCCTCCGTGCTTGATCCGTTCACCGACGACGCCACTGTTATTGTGCGCTGCAACGTCGTTGAGCCCACCACCATGCAGGGTTACGATCGCGACCCACGCTCCGTTGCCCAACGCGCTGAAGAATTCCTGAAGTCTACCGGTATCGGCGATACTGCGTTCTTCGGTCCCGAGCCCGAGTTTTTCATCTTCGACGACATCAAGTGGCACGTAGAGATGAGCGGCTGTGGCTACCAGATTCACTCTGAAGAAGCTGCCTGGGTCTCCAACCACACCTTTGAAGATGGCAACATCGGCCACCGTCCTGGCGTCAAGGGCGGCTACTTCCCCGTACCCCCGGTTGATTCGCTGCATGATATTCGCGCTGCCATGTGTACCGCTATGGAAGAAATGGGGCTGGACATCGAAGTTCACCACCACGAAGTGGGCACAGCTGGCCAGTGTGAAATCGGCGTACGCTTCTCCACGCTGGTTAAAAAAGGCGACGAAGTACAGATCATGAAGTACTGCGTACACAACGTGGCTCACGCCTACGGCAAGACCGCAACCTTTATGCCCAAGCCGGTAGTCGGCGATAACGGCTCTGGTATGCACGTGCACCAGTCTATCTCCAAAGATGGCGAGAACGTGTTTGCTGGCGACGGCTATGCCGGATTGTCAGAAGAAGCGCTGTACTACATTGGCGGCATCATCAAGCACGCCCGTGCGCTGAATGCCTTCACCAATGCCTCGACCAACTCTTACAAGCGCCTGGTGCCCGGCTTCGAAGCCCCGGTTATGTTGGCCTACTCGGCCCGCAACCGCTCTGCGTCGATCCGCATTCCTTACGAGCCCAGCCCCAAAGGCAAGCGCGTTGAAGTTCGCTTCCCGGATCCCACCGCCAACCCGTACCTGTCATTCGCAGCGATGCTGATGGCCGGTATCGACGGCATCCAGAACAAGATCCACCCCGGCGACGCTGCGGACAAGGACCTGTATGACCTGCCTCCTGAAGAAGGCAAAGCGATCCCGACCGTTGCATCGAGCCTGGAAATGGCACTGGAAGCACTGGACGCAGACCGCGACTTCCTGACAGCAGGCGGCGTATTTTCCGACGACATGATCGATGCCTACATCGACCTCAAGTCCGGCGAGATTGAGCGCCTGAACATGACCACTCACCCGGTCGAGTTCGATATGTACTACTCGGTCTGACCAACGCTGTACGCTCCACAGCCCGCTTGCATCGCAAGCGGGCTTTTTTATGCGTCAAATCAGGCCAGAACCGGGGGCAAAAAGCCCGTAGACAACCGTACTCAAAGTGCCACAGTTTCTGCTAATGTAGAATTCTGAATCACAGCCCGGAGCTGAGTGTATGTCCAGAACGCTTTTCGCATTGCTGCTTGTCCCTTTGCTGGCGACAGCTCAGATCTACAAAACCACTGACGAAGACGGCAACGTGCTGTTCACCGACTCTCCCGGCGGCGCGACCACCGAAAAAATCGAGCTGCCCTCGACAAATACCACAGCGCCGCCGCCGGCCGGCGTAATACCACCGCCGGAGCCGGCCCCGTCAGAAGAGGAAGCGCGACAGTATGAAGTGACGATTACTTCGCCGGACAACGAAACCACCATCCCGATGGGGCCTGGCAACTTTTCCGTCAGTGCAGCAGTAACGCCGCGCCTGATTGAAGGCGCACAGCTGCAATTATTGATGGACGGTGAAGCCCAGGGCGAGCCGCAAGCCAGTGGCAACTGGGATCTGACCAATGTGTTTCGCGGAGCTCATGACCTGACGGTAGCAGTGGTGGACGGCAGCGGTGAGCGTGTCGCCCAATCTGATCCGGTCCGGGTGTATGTGTTGCGCCCGTCGGTCAACTTCAAGAACCGCAACTGAGCCCCTTTACAAAACCCCACCGACCGCGCACCATTCTGGTGCGCATGGCGTTACTGGAGCATCGGCACCGGGCCGACCGCCGCTCTACCAGTGCCGTGAGTTAAAGAGCCCACGAGTAAAGTGAGCACATACTTACCTGTGACGCACCAGATTCATGCACTACTGAAAAAAACTCCATAGCTGCCTCTTTCTGGCTCTCTTTTTGCTAAATGAAGTCACTGAAACCACAGCAACGCCAACGCCTGGAACCGGGACATTGATGCAGCAGGAAACGGACATACTCGACAATATCAGCACTGGCATCGTGGCACTGGATCACGAGCTGAATGTTACTGCGCTCAACGCCTCGGCGCAGGCCTTATTGCAGAGCTCCGCCATACGTTGCATTGGCCTGCATGCCGGTAAACTGGTGCTGCACCCGAAGGAGTGGCTGGAGAACCTGAAACAGGTACTGGCAAGCAATAGCCCGCTGGCGCGTCGCGGGATGCCTCTGGAGCTGCACTCCGGACAGGAAATCCATGTGGACCTCATCGTCACCCCCGTCATCGATGGTAAAGGCACTCGCAGCCTGCTGGTTGAACTGCAATCGGTAGATCGCCTGCTTAAAATCAGCCGCGAAGAAAGCCTCATACATGCCCAGGAAACCACCAGAGCGGTTATTCGCGGGCTCGCGCATGAAATCAAGAACCCGCTGGGCGGCGTGCGCGGGGCGGCACAACTGCTGGCACGTGAACTACCGGATGAAAGACTGGCCGAATATACCCACGTGATTATTCGCGAGGCTGACCGGCTACGTGATCTCGTGGACCGCCTGCTCGGCCCCAACCAGCAGCTGGAACACAGCCAGGTCAATATTCATGAGGTACTGGAGCATGTGCGCAACCTGATCACCGCGGAGTCTGACGACCAGGTCACGATTGAGCGTGATTACGACCCCAGCCTGCCGGAGTTTCCTGCAGACCGACTTCAGCTCATCCAGGCCGTATTGAACGTCATGCGCAATGCCCTGCAGGCGGCCGAGAATCCAGCCGATTGCCGCATCACCATTCGCAGCCGCTCGCAACGACAGTTCACCGTTGGCACAGAGCGTCACAGGCTGGTGTGCCGGGTAGACATCATCGACAACGGCCCCGGCATCCCGGCAGACATGGAACATGCCATTTTTGCTCCCATGGTCACCGGCCGCGCCGACGGCACCGGGCTGGGACTGTCTATCGCCCAATCTATCGTCAACCGCCACGGCGGGCTGCTCGAGTGCGAAAGCACCCCGGGACAGACCCGTTTCACCCTGTATTTACCCATGGAGCCCAAAGATGAGCAGGCAAGCTAAGGTCTGGGTCGTAGATGACGACAGCTCTATACGCTGGGTGCTGGAAAAAGCACTCAGCCAGGCCGGAATCGACAACGAAACCTTTGAAGACGCTGACCAGCTGTTGCACCGGCTGGAAATCACACAGCCCGAGGTCATTATCAGTGACATCCGTATGCCGGGCACCGATGGGCTGGCCCTGCTGTCTCACCTGAGCGAGACACATCCGGACATGCCGGTCATCATCACCACCGCGCATTCCGACCTCGATAGCGCCGTCGCCTCCTACCAGCGCGGCGCCTTTGAATACCTGCCCAAGCCTTTCGACCTTGATGAAGTCGTAGCCGTGACAGAGCGCGCCATGGCACAGGCCAGGGAGCGGCGCGGTGATATCGTGCAGCCCGATCAACTCCCCGAGACCGAAATTATTGGCGAAGCGCCTGCCATGCAGGAAGTTTTCAGGGCCATTGGTCGGCTGGCCCATAGCAATATTACGGTGCTGATCAACGGCGAATCCGGCACCGGAAAAGAGCTCGTGGCCCATGCCCTGCACCGCCACAGCCCGCGCGCCAGCGCACCCTTCATTGCCCTCAACATGGCCGCTATTCCAAGAGACCTGATGGAATCCGAACTGTTCGGCCACGAAAAAGGTGCCTTTACCGGCGCCAACAGCAAGCGCGAAGGCCGTTTTGAGCAGGCGGATGGCGGCACCCTGTTCCTGGACGAGATCGGTGACATGCCGGCAGAAACCCAGACGCGCCTGCTGCGTGTGCTGGCGGATGGCGAGTTTTATCGTGTAGGTGGCCATACATCAGTGAAAGTCGATGTAAGAATCATCGCCGCCACGCATCAGGACCTGGAGGAACTGGTGCGCGAGGGCAGTTTCCGCGAGGACCTGTTCCACCGTCTTAACGTGATTCGCATACACATCCCCAAACTGGCCGAACGGCGCGAGGATATCCCGCGCCTGATGCAGTACTTTTTCCAGAAAGCCGCCGAGGAACTGGGCGGCGAGACCAAAATTCTTTTGCCGGAGACAGAAGCCTTTCTAACCTCGCTGCAATGGCCGGGTAACGTACGCCAGCTCGAGAACACCTGTCGCTGGATAACCGTCATGGCCTCCGGCCGGGAAGTGCACCTGCGCGACCTGCCCCCGGAGCTGGGGCGTGAGGACAGCCGCGCGGCGTCCAGTGACGACAGTGACTGGCGCGAACTACTGCATCGCTGGGCACGCAATGAGCTGGTTCAGGGTAAGGATCATATTCTGCAGGAGGCAGTACCGGCATTTGAAAAAGTCATGATCGACGTTGCCCTGCAGCACACCCAGGGCCGCAAGCGCGATGCCGCGGAGCTGTTGGGTTGGGGCCGCAATACGCTCACGCGCAAGCTCAAGGACATCGAGCAGCGCGACGGCGTATGAAACTGGTCTACTGCGAATTGAACGCGCGATGCTGAACATCGTTTTGTTCCAGCCGGAGATCCCTCCCAACACGGGCAACATCATCCGGCTGTGCGCCAATACGGGCTGCAAACTGCATCTGATTGAGCCTTTGGGCTTTGAGCTGGACGACAAGCGCCTGCGCCGCGCGGGGCTGGATTACCGTGAGTTCGCGGACCTCGCTATTCACTCAAGCCTGGAGGCGTTCATTCTCAGTGCCGCGAATCCGCGTATCTTCGCTATCACCACGCGCGGTGACAGCGCCTATCACGAGGTCACCTACCGGCCGGGAGACGCTCTGTTATTCGGACCGGAAACGCGGGGGCTGCCGCAGGAAATACTCGATGCTTTGCCGCCGGGGCATCGCCTGCGCATCCCGATGAAAGCGGATAGCCGCAGCCTGAATTTAAGCAACGCTGCTGCGTTACTGGCCTATGAGGGGTTGCGTCAACTGGGTTTTCCGGGGCTGCAGTAGTTGCGTAACTTCGTATAAATGTGAGCGCTTACATACATTAAGGGCTTTTATAGAATGGGCTTTGTAATTTGACGGGGCTCGTTGTTAGTGAGGTTTCCGGTGGCGGGTGGAGCAGGGTTCACGGCGAGAGGGCTTCAGGGTTCGGAGGGCTGAGATACTCACCATGAAGCCCTCTCGCCGTGAACCCTTTTGTGCCAGATGCGGAGAATGCTGGATAGGTGGCGCTACTCCAGTTTGGTGTGGAGATACCTATCACCGATCTATCTCCAGGCGCCTTCGATCTACTATAACGATGGCACAGAAGGGCTGAGGGGGTATTGGCTGCAGGGTGAGTATCTCAGCCCTCCGAACCCTGCAGCCAATACCCCCTCAGCCCTGTTCCCCCAGTCAAAAACGATCCATAAAACTCCGGGGAATTCCCCAAAACCCAGCCACAAAAAAGGGGCCGAAGCCCCTTCATATCTACTCAGGCAACAACGCAATCAATGCGTCGCGGGCTCAGCACCTTCAGCCGCAGCCTGTGATTTGGCCAGCGCCTGTTGATACAACGCTTCGAAATTGACCGGCGCCAGCATAACCGGCGGGAAGCCGCCTTTCACGCAGACAGAGTCAATGGTTTCACGCGCGTAGGGGAACAGAATATTGGGCGCGGCGGTACCCAGAATACGGCGCAATTCCTCGCCTTCGAAACCGGCGATAAAGAAGATACCGGCCTGCTGCACTTCCACCAGGAAAGCCGTTTCCTCTTCAACTTTGGCGGTGATCGTGATGGTCAGTACAACCTCGAAGTTGCCCTGCTCATCGATTTTGTCGCTCTTGGTGTTCAGGTCCACGTTCACCTTGGGCTGCCACTGCTGCTTGAAGATACCCGGTGTCGAGGGCGACTCAAACGACAAATCCTTGTTGTAAATGCGCTGCATTGCAAACTGCTGTTGCGGTTGATCCTGTTGGCTAGCTGCCTGTTCTTCGGCCATGGTGCCGTCCTCCGGTTAGTCAATAAAAGTGTTCAAGTCAGGTTAATAAAGGCGACGGCTGACACCGTCCGTATGATCGGTTGGTTACCCTTTTCCCAATAGCGCATCCAGCTGACCATGGCGTTCCAGATCGGCAAGGTCATCAAATCCACCCACATGCCGATCGCCTATCCAGATTTGCGGCACCGTGCGCTGGCCACTGAGCTGCATCATTTCACGGCGCAGCTCGGGCTCGCCATCGACAGCGATGTCCTGGTAATCAACACCTTTGTGATCCAGCAATTGCCGCGCCCGCACACAGTAAGGGCAAAAACGCGTTGTATATAGAATGACTGTTTGACTCATGAGCGCAATAACCTAGCTGACGGTGGGCAGCTGCAGGCTCTTCCACTCCATCATGCCGCCGCGCATTTTATAGACTTTGGAAAACTCGGCGGCGCGCAGCTGCTTGCCGGCTGCTCCGGCGTGTTGGCCCATCTTACAAACCAGCACCACAGGTTTGTCCTTGTATTTTTCCAGTTCGCCCAGGCGTGCCGACAGTTTGGAAGCCGGGATATGCACGGCATCAACGATATGGCCCTGCTTGAAATCCGCTGCGTCGCGCAAATCCACAAACACACCGTGCTCGGCATTCACCTGGTTGATGGCCTGCTGGGGCGACAGGGCCGGCCCTGATTTGCGTGATTCATGCATAACCAGCATCACGATGACCACCAGCAGCGCAGCAACCAGAATCCACTGCTGCGCAAGAAATTCGAGAAATAGAGCCATGAGAGTTTTAACAATTACCTGTAGATTTACGGGGTGGCATTAAAGTATCGCGGTAAAACCGGCCTGATGGTTGTGCACAACACCGCTGTGCGACGTGTCGGCACCGGTCGGAAAGGCGCCAAGTATACAGGCTAAGCCCAGAGCCAACCAGCCCTCTCGCGGCAGTGGCTGCGCGGCACAGATAGACAATGCAGCGCCCGCGTCTACGGGTTAAAATGCCTGCGCAGCAGCAGCCCATCAATTGTTTGACTCTGGATAACACATGAACGCCAGCCCCAAAAAGCCGACGGTACTGATCATTCTCGATGGTTGGGGGTATCGCGAAGAGACGCGCGACAATGCCATCGCCAATGGCAACACGCCGGTATGGGATCGATTGTGGGAAAGCGCTCCACACACCCTGATCTCAGGCTCGGGCCTTGACGTCGGGCTGCCAGAAGGACAGATGGGTAACTCTGAAGTCGGCCATATGAGCCTCGGTTCCGGTCGGGTCATCTACCAGAACATCACGCGCATTGACGCCGCGATTCAAGACGGCAGCTTCAACCAGAACCCCGCCTATACAACGGCAATCGACAAGGCCATTGCCGGCAATGGCGCGGTGCATGTGCTCGGTTTGCTCTCTGCCGGCGGCGTACACAGCCATGAAGACCAGATACTCGCGGCAGTGAAGCTGGCCGCCAGTCGCGGCGCCAGGCGCGTCTATCTGCACGCGTTCCTGGATGGCCGTGATACCCCGCCACGCAGTGCCGCGGCCTCCCTGGAGAAAGCCGACGCACTGTTCGGCGAGCTCAATTGTGGCCGCGTAGCCAGCATAACCGGGCGCTACTACGCCATGGATCGCGACAATCGCTGGGATCGCATCGAGCAGGCCTACCGCCTGCTTACCCAGGGCGAAGCGCCCTACCGGTTTACCCGCAGTGACGAAGCGCTGCAGGCTGCCTATGCGCGCGATGAGAACGATGAGTTCGTTTTACCTACCGTCATTGCCGCCACCGATGAAGCCCCTGCTGTGATCAAAGACAATGATGCCGTGCTGTTTATGAACTTCCGCGCGGACCGGGCCCGGGAAATTACCCGGGCGCTGATCGAACCGGGGTTTGATGACTTCAAGCGCACAGTCGTGCCGCAGCTGGCAGACTTCGTAATGACTACCGAGTATGCAGCCGATATCAACGCTCCCGTCGCGTTCCCGCCTGAGAGCCTCGACAATGTGCTGGGTGATTACCTTGGGCAGCACGGTATGACCCAGCTGCGCATGGCCGAAACTGAAAAGTACGCCCATGTGACGTTCTTTTTCAGCGGCGGACGCGAAGAGCCGTTCCCGGGCGAGGAGCGTACCCTGATTCAATCGCCAGATGTGGCAACCTATGATCTGAAACCGGAAATGAGCGCACCGGAGCTGACCGACGCATTGGTGGCTGCGATCGAATCAGGCAAGTACGACCTGATTGTCTGTAACTACGCTAACGGCGATATGGTCGGGCATACTGGTGTCTATGCCGCGGCAGTCAAGGCTGTCGAAGCGCTGGATACCTGTCTGGGAAGGGTCGAAACCGCGCTGCTGGCCGCTGGCGGCCAGGCGTTGGTGACGGCGGATCACGGCAACTGCGAGCAGATGATGGATTACGACAGCGGCCAGCACCATACCCAACACACTACCGAGCATGTGCCGCTGGTTTACATCGGATCGAGAGATTTACAGCTCGACTCACGCGGCGGCAAACTGGCCGACATCGCCCCCACCCTGTTGGCCCTGATGAAGCTTCCCCAGCCGGCTGAAATGACCGGGCATAACCTGGTCGTCGACGACGGAGCGTAATGCACAAACGCCCGGCCCTCCTGCTGATCGCAATTGCCGTGTTGGGTTTTGCCTGGCAGCCCCAGCCACTGCTCGCGCAGTCGGAGGAGGAACAGGCGCGAGCGCAGCTAAAGCAATTACAGCGCGATATCCGGCGTATTGATCAGGAAATTTCCAGCGCCAACCAGCGTAAAAACACGTTGCAGCGGCAGCTGCGCGATGCAGAAATCGAACTGGGTAACGTGCAGCGATCCATTGCTGGTAATCGCAAGGCCATCGGCGAAAGCCAGCAGGAATTAGCGGCACTGGAGGCCAAACAAGCCGAATTATTGGCGGCGCGCAGCACCCAGCAAGCGCGTATCGCCACCGAACTGCGAACCGCCTGGCAGATGAGCCGACAGGGCCAGGTGAAAGTGCTGCTGAATCAGGAGAGCCCGCACACGGTAGCCCGCGCGACGGGCTACTACCGTTACTTTTTCCAGGCGCGCAATAAATTGCTGTCGCAATATCGCGCAACACTGGACGAGTTGACCAGCGTCGAAGAGGGCATCTCAGCCACACTGCAACAGCTGGCCAGCCAACAGACCGCATTGACTGAACAGCAAGCGAAACTGGAGTCCGCGCAGGCCAATCGCAAGCTTGCCGTGGCAAAACTTAACGACAGTATCGCCGACAAGGGGCAAACGCTTGAGCAGCTGCAGCGCGACCGAAAGGAACTCGAAAGCCTGCTGCAGGCGATCGAAGAAGCTGTCGTCAACCTGCGCGTTCCCGACAACTACCAGCCCTTCAACAAGGCGCGCGGCAAGATGCCGTGGCCGCTGGCAGCGAAAGCCAGTAACCGCTATGGGCGCGCCCGTAACGAAGGCAAGATGCGCTGGCAGGGGCTGGTGTTTCCCGCCGCCGAAGGAACGCAGGTAAACGCCATTCACCACGGCCGGGTGGTCTATTCCGATTGGCTGCGCGGTTCGGGGCTGCTACTTATCATTGATCATGGTGACGGCTACATGAGCCTTTATGCGCACAACCAGAGCCTGCTGCGCGATGTGGGTGAGTGGGTCACTGCCGGAACCCCTGTCAGCACCGTCGGCAGCAGCGGCGGACGGGAAAGCCCTGGCCTTTATTTTGAAATCCGCCACAACGGCAAGCCCACCGATCCTGGAAAATGGTGTCGTGGTTAGCACGTAGCAATGCCATTTGCCGCGGTGAATGCGTTACACTAACCGCCTGAATATAATCGTTGGCCCACCGGCCCCCCTGGCGGTATTGATGCGCAGTTTTCCTCGATTCAAAGGTCTGTTGGTAGCAGCGCTGGTCGCTGCCGGCGCCACTATGTCTGCCCCACTTGCGGCCGTTGAAGAGCCCGGCCGCCTGCCGCTGGAAGAGCTGCGTACCTTCGCCGATGTCTACAACCAGATTCGCAAGGGCTACGTTGAGGAGATAGACGACAGCACGTTGCTCGAGTACGCCATTCAGGGCATGTTGATGGGGCTGGACCCGCATTCGGCCTATCTCACCGAAGACGCCTTCCAGGATCTGCAGGACAACACCAGCGGCGAGTTTACCGGGCTGGGCCTGGAGGTGGGTATGGAAGATGGCTACGTCAAAATCATCTCCCCCATCGACGGCTCCCCGGCCGCCAAAGTCGGCCTGCAGAGTGGTGACGTGATACTCAAGCTGGGCACGGTTCCAGTAAAGGGGATGACCCTCAACGAGGCGATCGACTTGATGCGCGGCCCCAAGGGCAGCAAGCTGGATTTGACCATCGGCAGGCCCGGTGGCAGCCAACCCTTTGAAGTCACCGTCATTCGCGACACCATCAAGGTGGCCAGCGTGCGCGAGCGCTGGCTGGAGCCCGGCTACGGTTACATCCGGGTTGCACAGTTCCAGAGCGCCACGGGCGCCGATGTAAGTAAGTCTTTACAAACTCTGCTTGATTCACAGGACTTGAAGGGTCTGGTACTGGATCTGCGCAACAACCCGGGCGGCATACTGCGAGCCAGCGTAGACGTGGCAGGCCTGTTTATGGATGGCGGCACCGTTGTCTATACCGAAGGACGTTTGGCCAATTCTGACATCAGTTACGATGCCGACGCGCTGGACAAAAGTGGTGGTATTCCCCTGATCGTGCTCATCAACAGTGGCTCAGCCAGCGCTTCGGAAATTGTCGCCGGTGCACTGCAGGACCACGGTCGGGCAGTGGTCATGGGAACCCGCAGCTTCGGCAAAGGCTCTGTGCAGACCATCCTGCCTTTGTCCGAATCGCGTGCCGTAAAATTGACCACGGCGTTGTACTTCACTCCCAAGGGCCGTTCCATTCAGGCTGAAGGTATCGAACCGGATATCGTGGTTGAGCGCGCAACGGTAACCGCCTACGAGGCGCCGCAGCAGATCACCGAAGCGGATCTTTCGGGGCATCTGCAAAACGGCAACGGCAACAGCGCCGCAAAGAAAGAAGCGCGCCAGGTGGCCAACAAACTGCTATCCAGCGACAACCAGTTGTACGAGGCACTCACGCTGCTCAAGGGCATCAACGTGCTGGGCATGCGTGACCGGAAAAACACGCCAGCCGCCTCCAAGGGTGAATCTTGAAGCCGTGGTTGCGATGAAACGGCCAAACGGTCGCGCGCGGGTATTAGCGCTGCTCGGCCTTCTGGCGGGCCACCTGTCATTCGCTGCGCGGGCCGATTCGCACGCCTGTTACCTGTCATCGCACCAGCCTTCAATACCCACGGCACCGCAGCGCCAGCTCGTTCTTATCATCGATGATATCGGCTTCAACCTGCATCGGGGCAGCCAGGCACTTGGGCTGCCCGGCAAGATCACCTTCTCGGTGATTCCCTACACGCCACACGGTAAAGCGCTGGCGCTACATGCACACAACAGCGGCAAAGAAGTCATGCTGCACGCTCCCATGAGCACGGTTGAGGGCCTGCCACTGGGCCGGGGCGGGCTCACGGCCGAGCAATCGCGAGCGGAATTTCGCGATACACTCGCGGCGGCCCTGCAACAGGTACCCTATGTGCGTGGCGTCAATAATCACATGGGCAGCGATCTCACCCAACGGCGCCCGCAAATGGCCTGGCTGATGCAGGCACTGCGCCAACAGGATTTGTATTTTGTTGATTCGCGCACCATTCATCGCAGCGTCGCTGCCACGGTGGCGGCCGAGTTCAGCGTGCCACACCTGTCGCGGCATGTTTTTCTGGATAACGAACGTACCATGGAGGCTATCGACGAGCGCTTCCAGGCGCTACTGGCAACCGTCGAGCGCAATGGCGTGGCTGTCGCGATCGGCCACCCCTATCCTGAGACCATCGCCTATTTGCGCCAGGCGTTGCCCCTGTTGGCGGAGCGCGGCATCAATCTTGCGTTCGCGTCTGAAGTGCTGCCGCCGCCGCTGAATAGGCAGCTGGCTGAAGATGCACCTTTATTGCCCGACACGACTGCAGCCGTTGCCACGCGTCTGTCATCACAAAGCCCGCGGCAAACTACCATCGATCCTGACCTGGATTGCTGATATTGCGCTGACTGTCACCCTGACCCGGGAGACATTCGCGCAAACTTGTATCAGAGACGAACTTCGATACCGTGTTCAGCCATAAATTGCTTGGCCTGAGGCACCGTGAACTCCGCAAAGTGAAAAATACTGGCGGCCAGCACCGCGTCTGCGCCACCTTGCTGAATGCCATCGACGAGGTGCTGAAGATTCCCCACGCCACCCGACGCAATCACAGGGATCTCAATCGCGTCAGTAATTGCCCGGGTCACTCCCAGTTCAAAACCGTTCCTGGTGCCGTCGCGATCCATACTGGTGAGCAGGATCTCACCCGCGCCAAGCTCCGCCATGCGGCGCGCCCAGCCGACGGCGTCGATACCCGTGGGTCGCCGCCCACCGTGGGTGAAAATCTCCCAGCGCGGCTCGCCGTCAACGTCGTCTACCCGCTTGGCGTCTATCGCAACGACTATGCACTGGGAACCAAACCGCTGTGCAGCTTCTCGAACCAGATCAGGGTTGTGAATAGCAGCGCTGTTAATACTGACTTTGTCGGCACCGGCATTGAGCATCAGCCGGATATCATCCACTGAGCGGATGCCACCGCCTACGGTCAGCGGGATGAACACGTGTTCGGCGATTTGCTCCACCGTGTGCACCGTGGTGTCGCGACCTTCATGCGTTGCAGTAATATCCAGGAACGTAATTTCGTCTGCGCCCTGCTCGTTATAGCGCATGGCGATTTCCACCGGGTCTCCGGCGTCGCGGATATCGACAAAATTAACGCCCTTTACAACGCGCCCATTTTCGACGTCAAGACAGGGAATGATGCGTTTGGCGAGCCCCATTCAGGCGCCCGCCTCATCACAAAGACGCTGGGCCTCGGCCATATCCAGCGTGCCTTCATAGATGGCGCGGCCGGTAATGGCGCCGCAAATGCCTTTCGAAGCCACTGCCAGCAGGCCACGAATATCGGCCATGTTGGTAATACCGCCAGAGGCAATCACCGGGATGCTGGACGCCTGCGCCATCGCCACCGTAGCCTCGACATTCACGCCCTGCATCATGCCGTCGCGGGCAATGTCGGTATACACAATGGCAGACACGCCATCCGCTTCAAAACGGCGCGCCAGATCAGTGGCACGCAGGGTCGACACCTCGGCCCAACCGTCTGTCGCTACCAGGCCGTCTTTCGCATCCAGCCCGACAATCACCTTACCGGGAAAGGCCGCACAGGCCTGCGCAACAAACGCCGGCTCCTTGACGGCTTTGGTGCCGATAATCACATAGCTGACGCCTGCTCGAACGTAGTGCTCTATTGTTTCGAGGTTGCGAATACCGCCACCAATCTGGATCGGCAGATCCGGGTAGCGCGCTGCTATGGCCGTCACGACCTCACCGTTAACCGGTTCGCCTGCAAACGCACCGTTGAGATCCACCAGGTGCAGGCGACGACATCCCGCCTCTACCCAGCGCTGCGCCACATCAACAGGTTCGTCTGAGAATACGGTGCTGTCATCCATTAACCCCTGGCGCAGCCGCACACATTGTCCGTCTTTAAGGTCGATTGCGGGGATAATCAGCATTGGCCATTCCAGTTGATAAAGTTACGTAAGAGTTGCAAACCGGCATCGGCGCTCTTTTCAGGGTGAAACTGCACGGCAAACAGATTGTCGTTTGCCAGGGCCGCATCGACTTTTACACCGTAGTCCACCGATCCCGCCAGTAAAGTGCGGTTCTGGGCGTCAACATAGTAGCTGTGCACAAAATAAAAACGCGTCATGTCGACAATACCCTGCCACAGCGGGTGCGCCTTCTCCTGATGCACTTCGTTCCAACCCATGTGCGGTACTTTCAGGCGCTGACCATCAGCCCCCTGCAAGGGATTGCCGAAATACCGCACCTCACCCGGAAGGATATCGAGACACTCTACGCCGCCGTTTTCCTGCGAGTGGCTCATCAACGCCTGCATACCCACACAAATTGCCAACACCGGTTTGTTGCGAGTGGCCAGTGCATCGGCCAGCAGCTCGCCACAGTGCAGGCGATGGATTTCAGACATGCAATCGCGAATAGCGCCGACACCGGGAAACACCACCCGATCGGCCTGCCGGATAAGATCGGCATCATGGGTCACCAGCACTTCATCGGCGCCTACGTGCTGCAACGCACTGGCGACCGAGTGCAGATTACCCATGCCGTAATCGATGACGGCAACCACGCCACTCACGCGCGGTGCCTAGAGGACGCCTTTGGTGGACGGCATAATACCGGCCATCCGCGGGTCATCCGTCAGCGCCATGCGCAGGGCGCGGCCAAAGGCCTTGAATACCGTTTCTGCCTGGTGATGGGTATTGTCACCGCGCAGATTGTCCACGTGCAGTGTCACCAGCGCGTGATTCACGAAGCCCTGGAAAAACTCCATAAACAGATCCACGTCAAAGCCGCCTACCGCAGCGCGCGTGAAGGGAACATTGAACACGATCCCGGGGCGCCCGGAAAAATCAACCACCACGCGCGACAGCGCTTCGTCCAATGGGACATAGGCATGCCCGTAACGCAGGATGCCCTTCTTGTCGCCCACCGCCTGGGTAAATGCCTGACCCAATGTGATGCCGATATCTTCTACGGTGTGATGGTCGTCGATGTGCAGATCACCCTTGGCGCGGACAGTGAGATCAATCATGCCGTGGCGCGCGACCTGATCCAGCATGTGCTCCAGAAACGGAATGCCGGTGTCAAAGTCAGAGGTACCGCTGCCATCCAGATCCACCTCAACGGTGATCTGGGTTTCCAGCGTATTGCGTTCTACAGTGGCCTTGCGCGCAGCCATCGGATTCTCCAGCGGAAACATCGGAGGGCCAATCCCCCGAAAAGCGCGCCATTATAAAAGAATGTGACGGTGAATTCACTGGCGGTATTACCAATCGCACATTACCCTGAGCGACTGATCAGGCCCTGCTTTTACCCTATGTCCAAAACAACTGAATTTGCGTCGCGAGTCCTGCACTGGTTTGACCAGCATGGCCGCAAAGACCTGCCCTGGCAGCGTGAAATCGATGCCTACCGCGTCTGGGTATCGGAAATCATGCTGCAACAGACACAGGTCAAGACTGTCATCCCGTACTTTGAGCGCTTCATGCAGGCTTTTCCGACGGTGCAGGCGCTGGCAGGCGCCCCGGAAGACCAGGTGCTGCACCTGTGGACGGGATTGGGCTACTACGCCCGCGCGCGCAATCTGCATCGCAGCGCAAAAATCGTGGCCAGTGACTTCAACGGCGTATTCCCCGACTCAGTTGACGGCTTGTGTGAGCTACCCGGCATTGGCCGCTCCACGGCTGGCGCAATCGTCAGCATCGCCGGCAAGCGCCGCGCAGTTATCCTTGATGGCAACGTCAAACGGGTACTGGCAAGACACCAGGCCATTGCAGGCTGGCCGGGCAAAACTGCCATTCACAAGCGCCTTTGGGAGGTAGCAGACGAGCTGACACCCACACAGCGCTGCGCCGACTATACCCAGGCGATGATGGATTTGGGCGCGACTGTATGTACCCGCTCCAAACCAGCCTGCAGCGACTGCCCGGTGAGCGCTGACTGCATAGCGTTGGCGCAAGGCACGCAAACGCAATATCCCGGTAAAAAACCACGCAAGGTGCTGCCCATAAAATCGACCACGATGATGATGGTCACTGCGGCCAGCGGTGACGTCTGGCTGGAACGCAGGCCCAACAGCGGCATCTGGGGGGGCCTGTGGTGCTTTCCGGAGGCCGAACATGATATCGACATTGATGCCTGGTGCATTGATCGCTGGCAGATCCACCCTGCAGCGACCGCCCAATGGGCCAGCTTTCGCCACACCTTCAGCCACTACCACCTGGATATAACACCACTGCACATCACGCTCGGTAACACGCCGCAGGCAGTCATGGAAGGCAGCGGACAGCTCTGGTATAACATCCGCAAAGCGCCCGAGATCGGACTCGCTGCCCCGGTGGCCAGCTTGCTGGCTCGACTGCGTTGACATCTATTCAGACAGGAGCACAAAGCGCATGGCCCGCACCGTCGTTTGCAAAAAATACAACAAGGAAATGGAAGGCCTCGATGCGCCGCCCTATCCCGGCGCCAAAGGCCAGGAGATTTACGAAACAATATCCAAACAAGCCTGGACGGACTGGCAGGCGCACCAGACCATGTTAATCAATGAGAAACACCTGAGCCTGGTTGACCCCGAATCCCGCAAGTACCTGCAACAGGAAATGGACAAATTTTTTGCCGGGGAAGACTACGACAAAGCAGAGGGTTACGTGCCGCCGCCAGAATGACGCAGGCTCTTGACTCAGGCGCACTCAACGGTTTTAATACGCCCCCTTCGCCTTTGGGCGGCACGCCCGGATAGCTCAGTCGGTAGAGCAGGGGATTGAAAATCCCCGTGTCGGCAGTTCGATTCTGTCTCCGGGCACCATACTCGAAAAAGAGCCTCGCCATTTGGCGGGGCTTTTTTGTATGCGCCGACACCGTGTGTCGACCCAGCGCGGCTGCCGGTACGATTCTGTCTCCGGGCACCATACCAAAAAAAAAGTCTCGCCAACCGGCGGGGCTTTTTTGTGCGTAATTTCCAGCCATCATTTTTCCAGTTACTCTGACAGCTGCAGTAGAGGCGCAACAGAGAAAAGAGGGGGAGAATGGCCATGTTCAGATTCATCAAAACAACCATCGTCGGTGGCGTTTTGTTCCTTGTTCCTATTGTAATTTTCATCGCCATCATTGGTAAAGCCATCGAGCTGACCGCCAGGCTTGCGGCTCCCTTGGCCACGCACTTGCCTGACACTGGTTTACTGGGAGTGCCAGCAGAAGAGTTTGTCGCGCTTCTCATTATCGTAATTGCCTGCTTTGCTGCCGGGCTCGCGGCCAGGACTAACGCCGCAGCTAAACTTGTGCAATCTCTGGAAAACAATATCCTGGACAAGGTTCCTGCCTACGCATTGATGAAAGCCAAAACAGGCAGCATTCTTAAGCCGGAAGATACCGAGGGAATGAGCCCGGTGCTGATTGCGTTCGATGACTCCTGGCAGATTGGCTACGAAATCGAGAAGTTGAACGAGGACAAGTGCCTGGTCTATCTGCCAGGCGCACCTGACCCTTGGTCAGGCTCTATTTGCGCGGTTTCTGCCACAAGGCTGCATCAGATCGACATCAGCATTACCGACGTTACTGCGCTGATGAAGCGGCTGGGTAAAGGCTCTCCCGAGGCTTTACGGCAGCGCTTATAACTTTCCATAGTTACGCGCTAGAGCAATACATCCGAATCCGCGGCGGCCTGTAATTCACTGGCCACTCCCTGTTGCATGCTCGCCAGATTGACAAACAGCGCTGTCATTTGTTCGTGCCTGTTTTCTTTTGCCGCGGTATTCAGCTGAGCAAAGATATCCCCCAACTTCATAGCGCCGAGGCTCATGCTGCTTGATTTCATACTGTGCGCAATGCTCGCGACGGTATCAAAATCTGGTTTGATTACTGCGGATTCCAGCAGCGTCAGCTTGGCGTCAAGATCCTGCAGATAAATCTCTACCAACTCCCTGAAATCATTGTTATCGCTGCATATATCGCGTATTCCCTGCAACACTGCGCGATCGATTGCGTGGGTGGTTGATGCGCTTTCCATGTACACTTTCCTTGCTGTCGCGGCGATTATAGCCATTATTCCACTGGCGGAGCGGACTCAGGCGCAGCTTCATCGTCTTTATAACGCGTGAGCAGCGCCTCGAGATCCTCCAGGGAATAGGGCTTTTGCAGATAGTCATTCATGCCCACTTCAAAACAGCGGTTGCGGATATCAAGACTGGCGTGAGCAGTCAGCGCCACGATGGGTAGATCAGCAATTCTGGAATCCTCACTCTGGCGCAGAGCCAGGGTGGCATCAAACCCGTTCATCAACGGCATATCGCAGTCCATCAATACAAGATCGAAGGTTTGCTGTTTCGTGAGTTCCAACACCTCATGCCCGTTACACGCTATCTCTACGTCGCAACCCAGCAGCCGTAGCATATTACTGGCGACATGCTGGTTAACCACATTGTCTTCTGCCAATAGAATTCGCAGGGCGAGCGTTTGTGACGGCATCAACTGAGGCGCTGTCTTTTCATGCGCTGTGCCTTCCTGGCCCGAGTGCGCTTCCATAATGGCGTCCAGCAATCTTGATTGGCGCACAGGCTTCGACAAGCAAAGGGCAATGCTGGTCATATGCGCGACTTCCTGGGTGTCATAGGTTGAGCTGAGCAAAATGATAGGCACGGCAGGAATATCTGCGTCGCCATCCATTTTCTCAACCACCTCAGGGCCGGTCATCCCGGGCATATGCCAATCCAACAATACCAGCTCAACTGGCTGTTCAGTATCGGCCGCCGCTCGCAGCTTTTCGAGTGCCTGTGACCCACTCGCCGCACTGTCATGGCGCATATCCCAGGCCTCAAGCTGATGTCTCAGAATTTCCCGATTGGTGTCGTTGTCGTCCACTATCAACACGCGCAGGTTTCTAATATCAACAGGGCTTGCCTTGACTTCTGACACGCTGGAAACATTCGTCAGACGCAGCGTAAAGTAGAAACGCGCACCATTGCCAGGTTTACTCTCAACAGCGATATCGCCACGCATCAACCCCACAAGATGCTTGCTGATCGCCAAACCCAGGCCAGTACCACCATACTGGCGCGCGGAACTGCTGTCGGCCTGGGAGAATTCCTCAAAGATCGACTGCTGCTTATCGGGAACTATGCCGATCCCCGTATCAATCACCTCAAGCAGCAAGACAGTTTCCGTCTCACCCGCGCGCTTCTCCGACACCCGCACTACAATCTCGCCCTGATCGGTAAACTTGATCGCGTTACTCACCAGATTTACCAGGATCTGGCGGATTCGGTTGCTGTCACCCTCATACCTGTTTTTTAGATCAGCCGGATAATCCAGCACCAGCTCAAGCTTCTTCTTGTGTGCCTCTATCGCGAAGAAATCCAGTGTATCTTCAACGAGTGTGCGCAGGTTGAAAGGGTGCAAGTCCAGCGACAACTTGCCCGATTCAATTTTACTGAAGTCAAGAATATCGTTGATCACGCTCAGCAACAGTTCACCGGATGCGCGAATGGTGTCAACGAAACGTGACTGGCGAGCGTCCAGCGGCGTAGTAGCCAGCAGCTCGGTCATTCCCAGAACGCCGTTCATCGGTGTACGAATTTCATGACTCATGGTTGCCAGAAACTCACTTTTCGCTCGCGAAGCCGCCAGTGCTTCATTGCGCTTGAGCGCGAGATCATCCTGCGTGTTCTTCAATTGGTCAGCCAGACGATCGAACGCGCGGGCCATTGCGCCGACTTCGTCGCGCTGCGTTAGATTCAGCTTCTTCAAATCACCGCTATCGAGCATTGAGACCATGCGATTCTTCACATCGATAATAGGATTGAAGACCCAGCGCAGCAGAATCAAATGGAAGGCAAAGCCTATAACCACCGCAGCCAGCAGCACCATAATAATGCTGAGCCGGATAGTACGAATCCCCACATGCGTTACGTACCGCTCGGTGTCGACCTGCACTACCGCAGTCGCTTTATTGAACACGTCATTCAGCACCACATGATGGCGCAGAGCATGCCAGTCATGGCTCCAGACGGGTTCGGTGTACTGCGGACCATCAGGCCCTATATCAACAAGCTTGCGCTGCATTGCGGTGGACAGGAAATCGGTACCGTCCCGATTGGCAAGAAACTTCTCCCAATTTTCAGGAGGGGTAATACTGTTCCCGAGGTCTACAACGACCAGGCGGTTTTCGTCCGCCAGCGCCCTTGTGTGATCGTTCCATTGGAAATCAAACACTTCCAGACTCACATCAGCCTGGTTTTCAACCAGGTTCAGCAAGTCATTGTTCATGTAATACCCTGTGACCAGCACACCCAGGGGAAGCCCACCTCCATTGTCGCGACGCACAGGTTGAGCCACGACAAACAGCAAGCCTGAGCGCACACGCCACAGCCCTTGTACCGTGGTATTCGCCAGTGCAGCCTGCATAAGAGGATGCGAAGGCGTCATCGGCTCGAGAAGTTGGTCTTCCAGCCTCAGTGGCTCTCTGGCCTCAGACTGCAACCATGCCCATTTCACCTTACCTGTGTTGTCAATGATCGCCGCGGTATTCAGCCCCACTGACTGCAAGTAGGTGGGCGTGAGATTCCCTTGCAGGTAATCCGGGTTCTTCCCTTCCATAAAAGCATAGGTCTGGTTCCAATCCGAATATTCGCGGTTGAGCATAGCTAACGCCTGCCCACGTGATTCGACTAAACGCGCTGTGCGAAGCATCTCCTGTTCGGCCTCGCGGCGCTCAACAGCTTCAAAAGCCGGATAAACCTGAAATCTCATCAACCAGAAGAGCGCCAGTATACTCACGGCGATAGACGCAACAAACATAATGCGCCGCTTTAACACCACAGACATGTGGTTGGGCATAGTAATTACTCAGCAGGAATAGCGTTATTGTTTTCGATGGCTGCGGCACTACCGAGCCGTGCTGCGGCCGACTCCAAACTAGACAGCTCTTCGACGATCATGGGCCGCGCCCAAAAGTACCCTTGCATCTGATCAACACCAAGGCCTTTAAGAAACGCCAACTGCTCCCGGGTTTCTACGCCTTCAGCGACTATGTTCAAGCCAAGGCTCTTGGACAGCGCCACTATCGCCTTAACAATATTGTTGCTGCCTTCATCGGAGCTGACGAGGGAAATAAACGATTTGTCGATTTTCAGTGTGTCCACAGGGAACTGACTGAGATAGCTAAGCGATGAGTAGCCGGTACCAAAATCATCAAGCGATAGCCGGCAGCCCATACTTTTCAATTCATTCAGCACATCCAGGCACGAGCTCATATTGCCCATAATGACTGTTTCGGTAATTTCCAGATCCAGACACTCGGGAGCGAGATCAAACCGTTTCAACGCGTTGGCAATGGTCGACACGATCTCATCGTCCTGCAGCTGTCGCGCTGAAAGGTTAACGGCGACTGATAGCGGAAAACCCGCGCGCTCAAACTGCCAGCGACTAATCTGCCGACACGTCTCCCAGATTACCCATGCGCCTATGGGACGTATCAAACTGGAATCTTCCGCCAACGGAATAAACTGGTCGGGGGCAACTAATCCGGCTTTAGCACGATTCCAGCGCAACAATGCTTCGAATCCGGTAATTTGCCCGGACTCGATATCAAACTTTGGCTGGTAGTGAAGTACCATTTCTTTCTTATCAATGGCTAATTCAAGATCGCGCAGCATATCCAGTTTCTCCAGCCCATGACTGAAGAACGCGTTGGAGTAGATCTGAAAACTGTTACGGCCGCGTTTTTTGGCCTCGTACATGGCAATATCTGCTTTTCTAAGCAGGGTATCCACGTCCCGACCATGCTCGGGAAACAGCACGATCCCGATACTGGGTGTGACAACCAACTCCCTGCCCCGAATCAAAACAGGCGTCTTGGTAGCATCAATGATTCGTTGGGCAACTTCGACTGCGTCATCCTCTGAACCAATGTGGCTCAATAGCACCGCAAATTCATCGCCACCAAACCGGGACACGCTCTCATCGCCCAGCAAACCCATCAAATCGCTGGAGCGTATACTTCCAAGAATGACCTGTGAAATCTTGCGCAGCAGTTCGTCTCCCGCGTTGTGCCCCAGGGTATCGTTCACATCCTTGAAGTTATCGAGGTCGACAAAAAGCAAGGCCATCTTGTGATCTTGCCGTCTGGCCAGCTCCAGAAACCGCTTGAAATTCTGCACGAACAGCGTGCGATTGGGCAGATGCGTCAGCGTGTCGTAATAAGCCAGCTTGTGCATACGCCGTTCAGCCGATTTGCGCTGGGAAACATCTTCAAACACAAAGATCATTTCACGCTCACCGGTCAGGTCGCTGGACAGCGCGTAGGCATGCCCTTCAACTGGGTAAAACGCTCCTTCAGCACCGCGCTGTATTCGTCCTTCGAATTGCGCTTCTTTTGAACTTCCTGTTCCGAGCTGAGCCAGTATTTGGCGAAAGGCCTCATCATCGCGCGGCGAATGAATCAAAGTATCAATTGGTTTGCCAACAACAGCCGATCTCTCGAGTCCGAGATTGCGCAGGACGGAGTTGTTCAGGTTGGTAATAACACCATCATTATCGGTGAACACTACCTCATTAGAAGAACTGTTCAGCACCCAGCCCAACTTGGCGGTTTGTTCCTGCGTTTCTCTCCATGCGATAAAAGTGTCGCGGGAGCGCAGGATATAACGGACACGGTGATTCAGAAGAGCAAAATTCAACGGTTTGCTGATGAAGTCGGTTGCGCCGGCCTCGTAAGCGGCCTCGACTGAGCCAAAGCCTTCGGAGCCGGTCATGACCAAAAATGGAATGTACAGTCCAAGTCTGGAGCGACGCACTGCGCGACAGAATTCATAACCGTTCATCACAGGCATATTGAGATCGGAAATAATCATATCTGGCGTCTGGTCATGAAAGGCCGCAAGGCCCGCACTACCATTTTCGGCCAGCCGCACAGTAAAACCGGATGTTGTGAGAGCCTTGCTCACAGCAAGACGCATGGTGGGATCATCGTCCACGACAAGAATGGTTTGCGCCGGATCCAATCCGGGTTCGTGAGACATTACGCTCTCAGGGTTACCGTGCGACAGCAAGCATTCAAAGCAGTTGCATTATCGGCCCCACAAAACCAAAAAACGCATCGTGATGATGCGTTGGTCTGGACGCTCAATCGTGTCGATTTGGGATATGGATGCGTTAGTTTTGCACCTTCATGTCGATAAACCCGCCGCGTCAACATCAAAAACTGTCCTTGTGATTTTTGGTTTTTTTATAAGAACGAAAGCCGGTTCCGAAATGTCGGCGCCAACCTGAATTCTTTGTTTACCGAGCATACCAAACTGCCAGGAAACAGCCGCTTAATGCTGTAATTCTAACATTTTATACGCATATACCCATGACTATATTGATTTATCTCAAGCACCACTAATGGCGCTGGCGGCTATGCGTTCAAGGGGTGCGTGCGATAAGCTACCCAGGAACAGGTTTTTTGTGGCGGCTGGGAGTTTACTTGCATTGATCATCGTATTCGCGGTCAACCTGCTCGTCATCGGCATCACCGTAATGATCCATTACGAGTTCCTCTACCGTTTCACACTGCTCATGCCGGCGCTGAAGATACGTCACCGCTTCCGAATCGTGCTGGGCGTATTCATGGCGTTGACGGCCCACGCGGCGGAAGTCTGGGTTTTCGCAATCTCTTTTTATGTCATGCATCACGCCCGGGGCTGGGGGCATCTGGAAGGAAACTTTGACGGCAGCCTGCTGGACAGCGTGTACTTTTCCTTCACCACCTATACCACGCTGGGTTTTGGCGATATCTCACCCATCGGCGACCTGCGCTACCTGACAGGCCTGGAATCACTGACCGGACTGGTGCTGATCACCTGGTCGGCGTCATTCCTTTATCTGGAAATGACGCGCTACTGGCGCAGGGACTGACGCCATGAATAACGTCATCAACACGCACCGGGAACTTACAACGGTATGTTAAAGCTCGCCTGGCTGGTCATCTTTTTTGTGACGCTGCTGTGGTCGGCGATCGAGCCCCACGACTATCCGACCTGGTTACTTGAAGTTGCTCCGGCAGTCATCGGCTTTGCCGTCCTGGTATTTACCTGTCGAAGCTTTCCACTTACGCCGCTGCTTTACTGGCTCATCCTGTTGCACTGCGTTGTGTTGATGATAGGCGGCCACTATACCTACGCTCTGGTCCCGTTTGCGGACAGCCTGGGCGAACTGCTCGGCTTTGAACGCAACAACTATGACAAGCTCGGCCACCTGCTACAGGGTTTCGTGCCCGCCATGATTGCCCGTGAAATCCTGCTGCGCAAAAAAGTCATCGCCAGCACTGCGTGGCGTGTCTTCTTCATTATCTGCTTTTGCCTGGCACTATCGGCGGTGTACGAATTGCTGGAATGGGCTGTCGCCATTATCGCTGGCGCGTCGTCCGAGGCGTTTCTCGGCACACAGGGTTACCAGTGGGATACGCAGAGCGACATGTTCATGGCTTTGCTGGGCAGCGCCCTGGCGTTACTGTTGTTGCGCCCGATGCACGATCGGCAGTTACGCCGCTTTATGCCGTGATCAACCTGCTGTTTTCAGCGGGCGCAAGCGCAATCACCTCGCCAACAATCGCTGTATCTGCATAGCCGGCATCGCGCAGGGCGGCGCACAGCGCATTGGCATGACGCGGATCAACCGCCAACAAGAGCCCGCCGCTGGTCTGGGGGTCGAACAAGGCCTGCCCCGCAGGAGATCCCATGATGACATCCGGGGCTGCGCTGGCTTGTGCATTGTCTGTATGCGCTGTGCTGAATATGCCGGCAGACAGACTGCGATGCGCCCCTGGCAATAACGGTATCGCATCAAGCTCCAGGCGCGCGCCCTGCCCCGGCCCGAGCATCTCAAGCAGATGGCCGGCCAGACCAAAACCCGTCACATCAGTGGCGGCATTCACACCGTGTGAAACGGCCAACTCGGCTGCAGTGCGATTGCTCAGCAGCATGGATTGCAACGCCGCGGCAATATCCCTGCCGTGGGCTGCCAGTTGCATGTGTGCAGCAAACAATGTTCCTGTGCCCAGGGCCTTGGTCAACAGCAGCTGATCGCCCACCGCTGCGCCCTGCTTGGCCAGCACTGTCTGGCTGGCGTCCATTGGCACGCCATTCACCACAAAACCCAGCGCCAGTTCCTGCCCCTGCATGCTGTGGCCGCCCAGCAATTGGCAGTCGACCTGAGAGAACTCGTGCAACGCGCCCGCCAGCAACTGCTGTAGATCGCGCTGCTGCAAATCAGCAGTTGCAAAAGGCATGATAACGGCCGCCTGTGCAGACACCGGGCGCGCAGCGCAGGCATACAGATCGCTCATCGCATGATTGGCAGCTATGCGGCCCATCACATAAGGGTCAGTGACGATCTCTCGCAGCAGATCAAGGCTTTGCAGGATCGGTGCACCGGCCGCAGTGGGAATCTGCTCGGCATCGTCACCGTTGACCGAACAGTGTTGCGGATAGGCATCATGCAGATCTGCCAGCGCCGTACGCAGGGCATCACTGCCAACTTTTGCACCACAGCCTCCGCAGGGCGGCTGCGCGTCATGGGCCGCAGCCAACTCTGGCAGCCGACCCCAGTGCCGCGATGGCATCGCGCTGGGCAGCTCAGAGAAACGCTGCATAAACTGCGTATCAATGCGATCTTTACAACGCCATACCCAGCGGCCAGTTGCGCTCAATGGGCCTTTATCTGCAGTCGCCACACGCTCGCCCAGCGACAGCAACGACAGAAAGCTCTGCTGTGGCCGGTGTTTACGCAGTGGCTTGTGTAACAGTGCGGCATGCAGATTGTGCGCCAGTACCGGCCCCTGGCGCACTGCGTAGACGCCGGCTTTGGGTCGCGGGTGATTCCGTTGGGTGCCGACGTCACCTGCGCCAAATACGGTATCGTTGCCCACCGATTGCAGCGTGTCCTGCAACAACATGAAGCCGCGCTCGTCCGTGGGCAGGCCACTGGCTGCCACCCACGGTGCAGCGGCAGCTCCGGTGCACCAGAACAGCTCGTCATAATCCGGCGTATTGCCATTCTCCAGCTGCAGGGACTGCGCGTTGACACGCTCAACCCGGGCGCCGGTATGCACCGCCACCCCCTGGCGCATCAACTCGGTTTCCACCGCCTCGCGCGCGCGCCGATTGTAGCCCTGCAAAATGACTTCGGCGCCGCAGTAGAGATCAAAACAGACATCTCGGCCCGCCAGGCGGTGGGCCATGGCCAACACCAGCTCCACGCTGCCTGCGCCACCGCCCACGACAGCAATACGCACCATTTTTTCTATCCGCTGCCCGATAATGCGCTGGTACAGTGCCTGCCAGCGCTGCCACAAGGAGGCTACCGGCTTTACTGGCACCGCGTGCTCGCGCGCCCCGGGAACAGAATCCAGTTCAGGCTGGGAGCCAATATCAAGACTGACCAGATCGTAGGTCAAAGGCGCTCTGCCAATGAGAGACAGCTGTCTCTTTAGCGGGTCGAGTGCGCTTACCTCGCCGGTGATAAAGCGCACACCTGCCCATTGGCACAAACGGGCGAGGTCAATATGGGTCTGGTCAAAATCGTAGTGCCCCGCAACCAGGCCGGGCAACATGCCCGAATAGGGGGTGTGACTGTCGGGTGAAACAAGAGTGATACGCAAGCCTTCGACAGGGCGCATTGCCAGCATGCGCAATGCCAGCGCATGCGCGTGGCCACCGCCCACCAACACCAGATCTTGATGCAAGGGTGTGTCGAATCGCTTCATTGAGGGCGCTCAGACTGTTGCTCTACCCAGCCCACCACCTCGTCGCGATCGCCTGTGAACCACTGGGCACCGTCACGCTGCGACAGCTGATATTCATACATGGGGTCATAGTAATCGGACAGCAGGGTCGCTATCCACTGTCGGTGCAAAGTGACATCCTGCGTAGCGTGCTGTCTGTCAAAAGCCGCTGTCATCTGCGCACTGACTGTTTGAAATCGCAGCCCCCCCAGTCGTTTACGAATACGCGCCAGGTCCGCCTGCAATTTTTCGGCATGCAGGCGCGGGCCGTCTGCGCCATAGTGACGCGTATAACGTTCACCCAGATCAACAACATAGTCATCGATCACCACGTCTATGCGCTGCTCCAGCGTCTGCTGCACGATCAGCATCGGCGCGAGCGCCATTTTTTTACGCAGGATTTCCGGTAAGGAAAGACGCCCGATCAGCCGCCCCTCGTCTTCGAGGTATACGCGGTTGCCGCCCCCCGTATGCAGCAGCTGCAGAAACGCGATGCTGATAGCATTTTCAAAATCGATCTGGCTGGGCTGTCCTTCAGGCAACTGTCCAAAGCTGGAGCCACGATGATTCGCCAGCCCTTCCAGGTCGATACCGCGCGGCAAACGGTGAATGACACGCGTTTTTCCGGTGCCTGTTTTGCCGCTGACCAGCACCAGCTCGGCCTGCGCCATAGCGGCTTCCAGATTATCCAGCAGGAAGCCGCGCATCGCCTTATATCCACCCTTTACAAGAGGATAATCAACGCCTGCCTCGCGCAGCCATTGTTGTACGGTTTGCGAGCGCAGCCCGCCCCGAAAACAATACAGATAGCCCTGTGGGTGCTCACGCGCAAAATCCAGCCACTGTTCCAGCCGCTGTGCTTTCAGTTCACCAGACACCAGGCGGTGGCCCAACGCTATGGCGGCCGCCTGTCCCTCGCGCTTGTAACAGGTGCCGACTTCAGCGCGTTGCTCATTGCTCATCAACGGCAGGCTGCGCGCAGAGGGAAATGCGCCCTGCTGAAATTCAGCCGGCGCACGCATATCCATCATCGGTGTTTGGTTTAAAAACAGCGCCCGGTAATCGTCAGTATCGGGGCGGGAAGGCATGTGCTGACTACTGTGCTTCGCCGCCAAACAGAGCGAGAACGCGCTCTTGCAGGCTGGTGACGGCATCGGACATCAGGGCAAAATCAGCGTCCAGCCTGGCGGCGTTATCCGCTTCGGGAATTTCTTCGTTTTCTTTCATCAGCTCATCCGAGAATTTAAGCCGGCGCAGACACAAATCCTCAGCCAGCACCAGTGAGATGCGTTCATCCCAGTTCAATGCCAGCCGCGCAACCTGTTTGCCCGCGTGCAGGTGAGTTTCCACTTCTTCACTGAGTAGATCAACGCCGCGGCAGCGCACCACGCCGCCCTCTTCGCCCGGTTCGCGCAGCTCGCACTCGTCCTGCAGGGAAAAATCGTCTGGCAAATTGCGATGTACCAACCAGCCCGTCATGGTGGCAGCGGGGGCATCATTCACCTGGGGCAACAGCACCGGGAAGCTGCCAATGCATTCACGCAGCAGGTTCAGCATCTCTTCTGCCCGCCCGGCACTGGCCGCGTCGACGAAAACCCAGCTGGCTTTGGTATCAATATAGGCATAAACCGCAGACGAACGGCTGAATGCCCGCGGCAGGCAATCCTGCACAATCTCGTCCTTGAGCGTCAGTCGCTCTTTGCGGTAGACCTTGCGGCCCTGATCCGACTCAATCGCGGTGACTTTTTCCTCCAACTGCTCTCTTACCACTGTCGAGGGCAGCAGTTTTTCCTCTCGCTTGAGCTTGAGTAGCATCCTTCCGGCGGCGGCATGCACCAGCGTGCCACCCTCTTCCCCCAACGGAGCAACCCAGCCCGCAGAAAGAGCCTGCGACTTGGCGCAGGGCACAAAAGCGCGCTGCGCAAGCTTCTCGTCCAGTTGTTCAGGGCTGAGATCGAAGGGGCTGGTCAGGCGGTAAGCCCGAAGATTTTTAAACCACATAAGGCGATATTGATCCTGTCAAAAGCGGCCGATTGTAACCCAGGCACCGGTCAATGCCAGCAATCATGACAGTTAGCGAATACGCGCTCCATGCAGCCAGGCACGCAGACGGCAACAGAGAAAAATTAACGGCACGTACAACATGTTAATCCGTGCCGCCTGCCGGGCCGTTGCCAGCCCTGGGTTAACCGGTTTTAATCTCTGGCTACATCGCAGCACCATCCGCCCACAGCAGTTACGAGGCCCCTGCACCATGAGTGACGAGAAGCGTACTTCCCCCGCAAAGCCACGCAAACTGCGCGATGTGGGGCAATGGCACCGCGAGACGGACGTGGCAATCATCGGCCTGGGTGGCGCCGGCGGGTGCGCTGCGATTGAAGCGGCTGACGCGGGCTCGGAGGTTATCGTGTTCGAGTTGGCCAGTGCCGGGGGGGGCTCCACGGCATTGTCCAGCGCAGAAATCTACATGGGCGGCAGTGGCGGCACGCGGGTACAACAAGCCTGTGGTTTTGAAGACCGCACCGAAGACATGGTCACCTACATGATGATGTGCGCCGGCCCACAGGCTGATGAGGCAAAAATTCGTAATTACTGTGAAAACAGCGCCGCGCATTTCCAGTGGCTGGTGGATATCGGCGTGCCGTTCAAGGACAGTTTCCAAGCGGAACGGGCCATTATGTGCATGACGGACGACTGCCTGCTGTACACCGGCAGCGAGAAGGCGTATCCCTTCGTCGAGCATGCCAAGCCCTGCCCCCGCGGCCACAACCTGCGGGTTGAGGGCGACAACGGCGGCCCGCTTTTTATGAAGATCGTCTGTGAGAATGTGGAAAAGCGCCCCAATATCACCGTGGAATGTGAATCCAGGGCGCTGCAGCTGATCATCGACGACGATGATCGCGTGGCAGGGCTCGTCGTGCGACAGAATCAACAGGAACTGAACGTGCGCGCCCGGCAGGGGGTGATTCTCTGCGCGGGCGGTTTTGTGATGAACGAAGAAATGGTGCGCAAACACGCGCCCATGCTGACCGCAGGTACGGTGCCGATCGGCAATCCCGGCGATACCGGCAGCGGTATTCTCATGGGGCTTTCAGTGGGCGCCAGCGCGATCAACATGCACGAGGGCTTTGTCAGCCTGCCTTACTACCCGCCGGCCAGCCTGACCAGGGGCATCGTCATTAACGACAAGGCACAGCGTTTTATCAATGAGGACGTGTATCACGGACGCCTGGGCGCCATGGCACTGCGCCAGGAGTCACAGCGTCTGTATTTTATCGTTACCGTTGAGCAATATGCCGACTATGAACAGGTGAGTTACCTGGGTGCGGAAGTGGCCGGTACGGGTGAGACGGTGGAGGAACTCGAGCGCGAACTGGCGCTCAGTGAGGGCTCGCTGCAGCACACGATTGCCGTTTACAACGCGGATTGCGAACGCCAGCAAGACACCCAGTGGCATAAAGACGCGCAGTGGCTGGAACCCCTGAAACCGCCTCTGGTGGCCCTGGATGTGACGCCTGGCAGAGGGGCGTTCATCCCGTTCTTTACGCTGGGTGGGCTGGATACATTGCCCACCGGTGAGGTCATCGACAATGACGGACAACCCATTGCCGGGCTTTACGCAGCGGGCCGCACGGCCTGCGGTGTCGTGCGCCGGGCCGAAGGCTACAGCAGCGGTATGTCTGTAGGCGACGCCACTTTCTCAGGCCGCCTGGCCGGCAAACAGGCTGCTGCGGCTCCGCGTAGCTGAAACTGGGCGGGCTTGTCAGCCCGCGTTCACACTCCTACTATGTTGACGCGATGCCATGCATCGCGTTCTACCGTTTGCCACTGCTTATTTTCAGGAATCAAGTCATGCAATACCTACATACCATGGTACGTGCCAGCAACCTGGACGAAACGCTGGATTTTTACTGCGACAAACTCGGGCTGGTTGAAGTGAATCGATACGACAGCGAAGGCGGCCGCTTCACGCTGGTGTTCCTGGCGGCACCCGGGGACGTGGAGCAAGCGCGGCAGGGCAGCAGCCCACTGGTTGAGATTACCTGGAACTGGGATCCGGAGAGCTACGACGGCGGCCGCAATTTTGGCCACCTGGCCTACCGCGTTGACGACATTTATGCGACCTGCCAACGCCTTCAGGACAAGGGGGTTACCATCAACCGCCCGCCACGCGATGGCCACATGGCCTTCATTCGCTCACCAGACGGCATCTCCATTGAACTGCTGCAGGCCGGCGATGCACTGCCCGCACAGGAACCCTGGGCCTCTATGCCGAATATCGGAACCTGGTAATCCCGGCTCGAAGCCGCGCAACTGGCATGGCTCACAGCATCACCACCCGCCTGATTGTACTGCTCACCCTGTGCGCAACGGTGGTGATCGGGCTGGGATTGCTGGTTGATTATCGTTTGTCGCGCCAGCAGATACTGCAGGGCCTGAATGCCCGGTCGCTCGATACCATCGAAGCGGCCACGAGCAGCATGGAAAACTGGCTCAAAAGCGTACAAAGCTATACGGCGATGCTGGCCCGGATTCTGGAGCAGAGCGACTACAGCGAAGCACAGTTGCAACAACTGCTGCGTAAAGTGGTGGCCAATAACGACGACCTGTACGGTAGCTCCATTGCATTGAACACGCCTGTGGGTAGCGCGGAGCCGGGTTTTGCGCCCTATTATTTTCGCGGGAATAACACCGTTAACTATGTTGACCTTGCAACGGGCGACTACAACTATCGCAGCCAGGCCTGGTTTGTAGACACCCTGAAAGCAGGAACAGCCGGTTGGCGAGAGCCCTACTTTGACGAGGGTGCCGGCAATGCGCTAATGACCACTTACGCAGTGCCAGTGTTTCGAACCGCTGCAGACGGCCAGCGTTATATTTATGCGGTGGTGACTGCGGATATTACCCTGCACGAACTGGACAGCTATCTGCAGCGCCTGGAGCTGGGCGAACAAGGCTTCACCCTGCTGCTGACAGAAACCGGGGTAATTCTCAGCGCTCGCAATGCAGACTACGTGCTGCAGCACTACAGTGCCATTTACGCTGCCCCCCAGGACATAGCTGCATGGGATGAGATGCTGCGGCAAAGCCTGACAGGGCAGAGTATCACCCGCCCGGTTGCATGCCACACGGCGCAGGGCCGATGTGTAGTGCGCCTCGACTTGCTCGATACCACCGGATGGCCCGTAGGCGTGGTGTATTCTGAGGATGAAATCCTGGCGCCGCTAAAACAGCTGCAATTGAAATCGGCCCTGCTGGGTATCGTGACACTGCTGTTAATGGCCGCCGCGGCTACGCTGGTGATTCGACGTATTACCGCCCCGCTGCAAAGCCTGGTGCCAGTGACTGAGCGCATTGCCCGCGGCGAGCTGGACACGCCGCTGCCACCTGTGCGGCGCGACGATGAGGTTGCCCGTCTGGTCAGCGCTGTCGGCAGTATGCAGACTGATCTAAAAGCCTATATCGGTGATATAGAGGCGGCCACCGCCACCCGCAGCCGACTGGAGGGTGAGCTGTCGGCAGCGCGGGAAATACAAATGTCACTGCTACCCAGTGGCGCGCAGGCGCTGGAGCAGCTGAAAGACGTCAGCCTTTGGGCCACGGTGCGCCCGGCTCGTTCGGTTGGCGGCGACCTCTACAGCTACCACGTGGACAACAACACACTGACTATCGCCGTTGGCGATGTTTCGGACAAGGGCGTTCCTGCCGCGCTGTTTATGGCGCGTGTCATCACGCTCATACAACAGCGCGTGACAGCCGGTGTCGATTTACCGCGGGCCGCCGCAGAGATCAATAATGCGCTGGAGACCGGCAACGACAACTGTATGTTCGTTACCCTGTTTCTGGGCGCCCTCAATACAGACACGGGGCTACTGCAATTTGTCAGTGCCGGACACTGTGCACCCGCGCTGCTGCGCAACAACACCGTACAGGAGGTTCAGCAAGACAGCGGGCCGGCGCTGGGCCTGGCGCCAGACGTCGGCTTTACGCTAAACACACTGCAGCTGCAGCATCAGGACCGACTTGCAATCTATACAGATGGCGTAGACGAAGCGTTCAACAGCCAAAGCGAGATGTTTGGTTTGCGACGTTTTTACCAGCATTTCCAGCAAAGCGGATCACTGCCTCTGGATGACGCTGGCCACAGCCTGCTGCAGTCAATCGATGACTTTGCCGGCGAGCAGCCGCAGTTCGATGACATCACCCTGCTACTGGTGCAATGGCCCGGCGATGCACAGCGCACCAGCCAGTCTTTTGTCAAAGGGCAGAGGCTGGCAGGGCGGGCACTGGACTGGGTCGCTGAGGCACTGGCGGCAGCGCCCTATGCAAAAGACCAGCATAATGAGTTGCTAATGGTCACTGAAGAGCTGGTAAGCAACATCGAAAGACATGCCGGACTGGGTGATAAAGCCGAGGTTCAGATCACTCTCACCATCAGTGACAAACACTGGACGCTGGAAACCCGAGACCCGGGAAAACCCTTCAATCCCCTGCAGGACAGCCAGCGTGCAACGCTGGGAGAGCGCACACAAGCTGCGCAAATTGGCGGCCTTGGTGTACACTTGGTGCTTAAACTCACCGACCATCAGGTCTACCATTATCGTGATGGGCAGAACGTGCTGCGCGTAACGCGCGCAGTGGAACCTGGCACCGCTGATTCCGCCCCAGAGCTTGAATAACACCGCCAAAGGGAGCCTTGCGCACTATGGAATTGAACACGACAGTGACCACCGATGATCAACACGATATTGCCCGAGTGGCACTGCATGGCGCCCTGAATACAGATACCGCCCCGCTGTTTGAGAAAGAGCTTCTGGGTGTCGTGGCACAAGGCTATGCACTGACGGTGCTGGATATGAAGGCCCTGGATTACATCAGCTCGGCCGGTTTGCGAGTGATTTTCAAGGCGGCTAAACAGGCCCGTACCGCAGGTCACCGGCTGGCGGCCGCCAACCGTAAACCCCACATTGATAAAGTCTTTGAGATCCTCAAGGCGCTACCTGATATGGCGGTTTTTGCCAACGATGAAGAGCTGGATGACTACCTTGGGGCTATGCAGGCAAAAACCCGCGATAGCTAGCTGGCAAGGGGCGGCGACAGATCAGGCAACCTCTTCGCTACGCAAGAAATCCAGTATCCACCGGGCCACTCGCTCTCCCTGCGCGGGTGTCCCCAGCGATGCCATACCATCAGTGAACGCAACCTCTCCCACCATGCTTCTGCGGAAATTCATGATTTCACGAGAATACTCAGGCACAAATTCGGGATGCCCCTGGAACGTCAGTATGTGATCGCCGATCTGGCAGACGGCGTTCTCACAAAAATCACTGCGTGCCAGCACCGCACTGCCCGGAGCTGGCTGAACCACCTGATCCTGGTGACTGACCAGAATATTCAGGTCGGGGCCCTGCTGGTCGTACCAGTCTGGCGTGCTGACAAAATGATGGGTGTGCACCCCCACACCCCAGCCTTTGTCTGACTTTGCCGTTTTTCCGCCCAAAGCGTCGGCCACCAGTTGATGCCCAAAGCAGATGCCAACCAGTTTTTTGCGCCGCTCATGCAGGCGCCGCACAAACTCCTTAAGCTCAATAATCCAGGGCTTGTCATCATAAACACTGCTCTTGCTACCGGTGATCAGATACCCGTCTACCTCATCAATATCGTCCGGGTATTCCCCGGCTTCTACGTCGTACACCACGAATTCCAGAGCAGGATCAATGCTCCCCAACAGCGCCACGAACATATCGGGATACTCACCAAACTCCTGCACCCACTCCGGACGCACCGTGTCGGTTTTCAATATTCCGAGTTTCATTGTTCAATCATTCCTGTGATCGGGCGACGCCACTGGTCCGGTGAGGAGGCGCGCTGGTTGTGCACACCGTACCGGGCCCATGTTATGTAGCACTGGAAACCCTGTCCATACCACTAAAGGGCAGGTAACGGTGCCTGTATCTGGTGTGTCACAAAAAATACTCGTTACTGTCATATCAATGCCACCGCGATCGCGCACCCTGAGGGCATGGAAGTACTCAGCCGTCTGGCCAAAGTCGATCTTCACCTGTTTGCGCATGTGTTCCGCCAGGGCGAACGTCGCGCAGTCATTCCGCTGGCTAAAGCCCTGTCCCATTCGGGTGATGGCTATCTCCACCTGGCGATTCCGGTACTGCTTTGGCAACTGCAGTACCGTGCACTCAACATTTTCGTAGCGCTCCTGATGATGGCAGTGGTGGTAGAGCGGGCGTTGTACTGGTCACTGAAAAACTCGCTCAAGCGGCGCCGGCCACAAGACGCGGTGCCGGGATTGCGCAGTCTTATCAGCGCGTCTGACCAGTTCAGCTTCCCGTCGGGGCATAGCTCAGGCGCGTTTCTGCTGGCAACCTGCACCGTGCTGGTATTCGGCGGCCCGGCGATCGCGCTTTACCTGTGGGCTATCGGCGTCGCATTGTCGCGGGTCATCCTGGGCGTGCATTTTCCAGGCGATACTATCGCCGGTGCCGCCATGGGAACGGGCACTGCGCTACTCTGCGCGCAGACGCTGGGGGTTCTCTGACATGCGAATTCTGTATGGAGTGCAGGCCACCGGACAGGGCCACATCAGCCGCGCCAGGGCGATGGCGACGGCGCTGCAGGACAAGCCAGTGGACATCACCTGGCTATTCTCCGGTCGCCCCAAAGACCAGCTGTTTGATATGCAACCCTTTGGCGACTTTACCCATCGCGCCGGCCTCAGCTTTGTTACCCGCGCCGGGCGGGTGCGTTACTTCGCGAGTTGGCGACACAATCAATTGCGCCAGTTCATGCGGGATGTGCGCTCCCTGGACGTATCGGGATACGACGTGATTGTGACTGACTTTGAGCCAGTAACCGCCTGGGCGGGGCGGTTTGCAGGCGTGCACACCATAGGTATCGGGCACCAGTACGCTTTCGGGCCGGCAACACCCACTCGCGGCAGCAACTGGCTGTCTGACAGCATCATGCGCCATTTCGCCCCGGCCGATCTGCCACTGGGCCTGCACTGGTCTGACTATGCGGCGAACATATTCCCGCCCCTGCTTGATCTGCCCGAACTGGACACACATTGCGCTGATCATTTCCTGGTCTATTTGCCCTTTGAGGACCAGGCGATTGTCACGGCGTTACTGCAGTCATTCGAAGAACATCAATTTATTCAGTATGCGCCAGGCTTGCAGCAGAAACTGTGTGCCAATGTGCAGCTGATGGCACCGGATATCGGCAGTTTTAAGCACCATCTGGCCAGCAGCCGCGGCGTTATCTGCAACAGTGGCTTCGAGCTCATCAGTGAATGCCTGCAATGGCGCAAGCCGGTACTGACACGACCACTTCAAGGCCAGGTGGAACAGCAATCAAACGCCCTGGCGTTGCGCCAGCTTGGCTACGCCACAACCATGGATTCCCTGCAGGGGCAGGTCATTGAGCAGTGGCTTGCCAGCCCGCAACTGCCACCGCAGCTCCAGTTTCCCGATGTTGCTGCCGCACTGGCAACATGGCTGGCGGATGGCGCCTGCGCAGCGCCCGCAGCGCTGGCTGCGGATCTGTGGCGTAAAAGCGCCGTTGCCAATAACGCACCGAATCCGTCTCCGCCCGCTGTGCCAATGCCATTGTGCGCAACCGCCGGCTCCCCAGGACGCTACACTCGAAGCGCCGCCTGATACACCTGCAGAGTCTCGCTTTACTGCTTGTCACTTTACTTGGGAAAAACACCATTCTACGGTAACGTGTGCGCTTTGCTGTCGTATCAGGTCACGCCGTTTTGCCCCGCCTATTGTCCCGCCCCATCATCCTGTTCGTGGCTGCCATTGTGTGCAGTGCTGTTACTCATGCCTACTCCGGCTCAGAAACCTGCCGCAATTGCCACGCTGAAGAATACAGCGCATGGCAGGGCTCACACCACGATCTTGCGATGCAGCTTCCTTCCCCGGAAACGGTACTGGGCGATTTTGACGATGCTGAGTTTGTCTACAACGGCATCACGACACGCTTTTACCGCCAGGGCGACACCTATCGTGTACGCACCGACGGTGAAGACGGCAAACTGGAGGATTTCACCGTAAAGTATGTGTTTGGCGTGTATCCCCTGCAGCAAGTCCTGCTGCCCTTGTCACGGGGCAGGCTGCAGGCGTTGAGCATCGCCTGGGACAGCCGGCCCGTCAGCGAGGGCGGACAACGCTGGTATCACCTGTATCCTGACGAAAGCGTTGATTCAAACGACCCGTTGCACTGGACCGGCCCCTACCAGAACTGGAACACGCGCTGCGCCGAGTGCCACAGCACCGATCTGCAGAAGAATTATGATGCGCCCACGCGATCTTTCAACACCACCTACGAGGAGATCGACGTGGGCTGCGAAGCCTGTCACGGGCCCGGGGAAACCCACCTTGAGCTGGTTGCTGCAGGAACGTCAGCTGATCACCCCGGAAGCGGCTTTGCCACCGCCATGCAACAGCGCGGCGACTGGGCGTTTCCCGAGAATGAATCCATCGCCCGTCGCCAGACGCCGATCGACTCCAACGCGCAAATCGACAACTGTGCCCGCTGCCATGCAAGGCGCGGCACGCTGGGGGACTACCACTACGGCGCCGATCTGCTGGATACCCATCGTCTGTCTCTGTTGCAATCACCGCTGTACTACCATGATGGACAGATTCGGGACGAGGTCTACGTGTATGGGTCTTTCATTCAGAGCAAGATGCACCAAGCCGGGGTGGTTTGCAGTAACTGTCACGAGCCCCATAGCCTGCAGCTGCGCGCGCCCGGTAATAACGTGTGCGCGCAGTGCCACAAGCCCGAGACCTACGACACCCCCGAACACCATCACCATGCAACCGGTTCCAGCGGCGCACTGTGCGCAGACTGCCATATGCCCGAAACGACCTACATGGGAGTGGACCCGCGCCGCGATCACAGTATGCGGATCCCCCGCCCTGACCTGAGCATCCTTACCGGTTCACCCAATGCCTGCAACCAGTGCCATCTGGACAAGGACGCTGACTGGGCGCTGGATGCACTGCGCGAATGGGGCATCAATTTCAGGGACAGCGGAAGCCATCCGGCGCGCGCGTTCTATCGACTGGATCAGGGCGATACACGCGCGGTACCCACGTTGGCGGCGCTGGCCATGAACACGCAGGCTGCACCCATCTGGCGTGCCACCGCGATGGAGGCGATCGGAGAAGCCGGTGGCAGAGATGCTGTACAGGCCGCAACCACACTGCTGTATGACGATGATCCCTTACTGCGCACCAGCACCGTGCGCTCGTTGCAGTTTGCGTCGTTACCCCAGCGCCTGCAGTTACTGCAGCCCCTGTTTGATGACCCCATCACCGCGGTGCGCATGGAGATCGCCGTATCACTGGCGGGTGTACCACTGGACCAGATACCGCCCCAGCAAGCAGAACAGCTGCGCAAACTGTTTGATGAATACCTGCGCATACAGCGCCTGCATGCCGATATGCCCGGCGTGCAGTTGCAAATGGGATTGTTTCTGCTGGCGCGCAGGGATTTGCCCGCCGCAGAAAAAGCCTACCGCGAGGCGCTGCACCTCAACCCGCAGCTGATCCCTGCCTATCTCAACCTGGCTGATCTGCTGCGCGCGCAGCAACGCGACACCGAAGCTCGCGCACTGCTGATCAAAGCCCTGCAGTTTGCGCCCGACAATGCCCCAACCCTGCACGCCCTGGGTTTACTGGAAACCAGGAGCGGCAGCTCTGACAAGGCCCTGGATTACCTGGGCCGCGCAGCCGAACTGGAAACGCAGGGCACGCGCTACCGCTATGTCTACGCCATCGCCCTGCATGACCTGGGGCAGCCAACAAAGGCCATCCAGCAATTGCAGGACATCCTGCGGCAGGCACCTGGCAACGAGGAAGTGTTGCTGGCGCTGACCAATTACAGTGCGAATCTGGGCCAGCGCGAGCGCGCAGCGGCCTATGCAGAGCAGCTGATCAGGTTGTCTCCGGGCAATCGCAACTACCAGCAGCTATACCAGCAGCTGAACGCGAGGCCTCCGGGGCCGGTTACGGGACCTTAGTCAGCGCGGACAAAAACCAGGTTGAGAGTCACCGGGACTGCGGTGCTGATAGAGGCCAGGCCGGCCAACTCCTGCAGTCGCGCAATACCGCCATCCAGCGCAAAATCACTGGCCCTGACCGTCACAGGCCGCGCGGTGACCACACGTAAACCGCCGTCGGCGGCGCCAACCACCACCACGGGAACACTCAGCGTCTGCTGCAGACCGTGCAGGGACAGCTGCACCGCCACGTCTGTCGTCAAGGTACCACCGCGGGCAGCGCTGTTGAGAACCTCAGGGTCAACTGAAGCCGTCACTGCTGCCGTGGGAAAATCCACCGTTTGAAACAGATACTCCCGCATACGCTCGTTGCGAATATCGATCTGTGTATCGACACTGTCCAGGTTGATGTTCACCTGAACTTTGCCTGCCTCGGTGATAAAACCTACCAGCGAACCGAAGCGATGCGTCTCCGCCACGCTGGCATTCTTTATCGACACAAAGTTGAGCTCAGAGCGGCTGTTATCCAGCTCCCATTGGGCCCAGCTTGATGAGGCTGCCAGCAGCATTGCCGCTGCCGCCAGCGCAACCCGTCTGCCCTTGTTGAACGCTGTTTTCATTGGTTGTTTTCCTCCCGCCATGCGCGGCGCTGTGATTGTTTATCGGGTCCCTCTCTTCCCCAGGGCCGAGGCTATCGTAGCCGGGCTTTCACGGGTCGGGCAAATCAACAGGCCGCAAGTAGATGAGTACGATAGCCCCATGCATTAGGAAAGATCAACCAAACGTCGACTGCCACACATTGCCCGGAAGCCTTTCACTGCTAGACTGAATTCTTTGTAAATCAACCGGGTAGTCCTCGCCATGGCTACAGTACTGCGCGTTCCCAGCGTCGCTCTCAGCAACTACGACCGCGCCTGTCTTGATGGGGGAGAAGGTCATTCCGTCGCGCAGGCGATGAACCTGCTGGTAAGCATCGCAAACGCTATGCAGGCAACCCGCCTGATTGATGTAGAGCACTGCCATCTTGTCGGGTCTTACTACGCGGGCAATGCAGGTCGCAAATTGCTTAAGGGATTGCTCGATAGTGGTGCCAGGGTAAGAGTACCGACCACTCTCAATGCGAGCTCCGCCTGTCTGGCGGCAGATTCACCCAGTACGGAAGCCAACCGCGCCGCAGCCACTGAAATCGTCGAGCTATATAAAGCCATGGGCTGTGATGCCCAGCTTACCTGCGCCCCCTACCACCTCCCCTACCGGCCAGCAACAGGTGCCAGAATTGCCTGGGCTGAATCCAATGCCGTGGTATTTGCCAACTCGATACTGGGCGCACGGACCAACAAAACGGTGCAGTACCTTGACCTCTGCGCCGCGCTTACCGGGCGCATCCCCGAATACGGCCTGTACTGTGATGAGCAGCGCGCCCCTACCTGCGTGGTGGATTGCAGTGCACTGCCAGATCAAGCCTGGAGCTTAACTCTCACAGGAGAGCTACTGGGGCTTTGGCTTGGGAAGAGCTGTGACATCCACGTTCCCTTGCTCGTTGGCTGCAGGCAGGCGCCAGACGAAGACCTGCTGCGGGCTCTGGGCTCCGCCGCGGCGAGCGCTGGCGCACTGTCACTGTTTCACCTGTCCGGTGTTACGCCCGAGGCACACAGGTATTCTGAAATCGGCCTGCCACGCTTCAACGTGACCGGGGAAACTCTCAGGCAGGTGGTAATGCCCTACGCCGGCGAAGCAGGCCAGCCAGTCAGCGCCGTCTGCCTCGGCGCCCCGCACTACTCACTGGCACAGTTACGCACACTCGCTTATGCAATGCTGGATTTGGATATACAGGCAAAAATCCCTCTCTACGTCACCACCTCCCGTCACAACTACAGACAGTTGCAGGCAGAACTCCTTACCGGCGAGCTGGTTTCAAGGGGCGCTCAACTTATCGTGGATACCTGCAGTTACTACAGATCTGCCATTCCCAACCCCGACGGACCTGTGCTGACAGATTCCGCCAAATGGGCCTACTATGGCTGCGGCAATCACGGTGTACAAACCCTGCTGGGAGAACTGCGGGACTGCCTTGCGACTGCCGCGAGCGGGCGCCTCATACGGTGTGGAGAGACGCCATGGGTTTAGCCCTGCGAGCGCGCACGCTGGTCGCGGGAGAGGCCCACGGCGAACTGCTGGTACTTTCAGAGGGGCTGAGCTTTTGGGGCGGGCTGGACCCCGCCAGTGGTGTCATCATCGATCGGCAACACCCACAGCGCGACGCCAGGGTCACCGGCCGAATTCTGTTGCTACCGGCACCCAGGGGCAGCACCGCCGCACCGGGTGCACTGCTGGAATGCCTGGCCGCGGGGATGGGGCCCGCCGCAATACTGCTGCTGTGCAACGACCCTACCCCGATAGCCGCGGTGCTCGTCGGGCAAATGATTGGCCTGCCAACAATACCAGTGGCACTTCTGGAAGATCTCACCGACACTGACTCTCTGGTCAACGGGCATTTCGCCAGCCTGATGCAGGACTGGCTAAAAATAGACTACTGAGGATAATCTTCCTGCAACTGCGTCAGCAGGGATTTCGCCATCATGTATCCCACCAGCAGCAAAGGCACTGAAACCACAATCGTGGTCGAGAGAATCACCCTGATCCCGCCGTCCACAAACATCAGTGTGACGGGTAGCACACCCAGGCCACAGGCCCAGAACATGCGCAGCCAGCGCGCCGGATTTTCATGGGAATGCAATTCCTGGGTGGACACAGATGCGAGAGTGAAAGAAGCTGAATCGTAAGTTGTCGCCAGAAAGATAACCGCCACCACAAAAAACAACGCCAAAGCCAACTGCCCCAGCGGTAAGCTTGCAAACACCGCAGCAATCGCAGTGGCAGCACTTTGCTCGCTCACAATAGTCGTAACGGCAAGCAGGTCATTGAGCTCCAGGTGCATGGCGTAATTGCCAAACACGATAAAGAACAGCCAGGCACCCAGGCTGCCGAACACCAGCATGCCGCTAATCACTTCGCGGATGGTGCGCCCGTAGGAAATACGCGTTACGAAGATGCCAACAAAAGGTCCGTAGGCCACCCACCAGGCCCAGTAAAAGATGGTCCAGTCTTCCACAAAGCGCGAATTGGTAATCGGGTCGGTCCAGGTCGCCATACGCACCAGGTTCTGCATCATCAGCCCAATACCGTTGGTGCCCATTTTGAGGATGAACAGGGTAGGGCCGACCGCCAGCACGAAGAACAGCAGGGTTAACGCGAGCCACAGGTTAAGATCGGAAAGGCGCTTGATCCCGCGCTCGAGGCCCAGAAAAGCGCTGGTACCAAAAATGCCGATGCACAGAATCACTACTATGACCTCCAGCGCGAAGTCATGAGGCACACCAAGCAATTCGGCGAGGCTCGCTGCAATCATCGGTGACGACAAGCCCAAAGAGGTGCCAGTGCCACCGATCAGGTTTATCATAAAGAGGAAATCGATGATGCGTCCCCGGCGACTGGTCACACCACCGGGAAGGTAATGCAGGCAGCCAGTGCTCAGTCGCAGGTGTGGTTCACGGCGCACGTAAAAAGCATAGCCGATAGCCAAGGCAGGCAGGCAATAGAACGCCCAGGCCAGAATACCCCAGTGAAAAAGTCCATAGCTCGCTGCCCACTCTACTGCCTCGGTGCTGCGCGCCTCTACGCCAAAAGGCGGTGCATCGATGTAGTAACCCCATTCGATTACCGCCCAGTACAAAAGCCCAGCGCCGATGCCAGTGCTGAACAACATGGCCACCCAGCTCAGAGTACTGAAATCCGGGCGGCTGTCGTGAGGTCCGAGGCGTACCTTGCCGAATCGGCTGAGGGCCAGGTAAAGCAGAAATACCAGTACAGCAACGCCATACCACTGGTACACAAAGCCCAGATTATGGGTAATGCGGTCGTAGGCCTGGCTTATGATTTCGCCCATATGCTGCGGCACCAGCCACATCGGCACCACCAGTATGACAACGGTCATTACCGATGCTCCGAATGCCCATCGGTCGACATTCTTTCCAGTTGTCTGGGTCATGCGCCCTCCGCTGCTTCGTTTTTTATTTTTGCTTTACATCTTCAAGCAACGCACAGATTTCTGCACTCGGGTGTGGCCGCACGGCAAGCGTGCTGTCCAACTGCATCACCTGCTCGTGGCCTTCAGCAAAAGCTGGCCAGGCAGGCAAGCCGCTTGTGTTTGGATTGCCGTTACGTGCAAAGCTGGCCCAATAATCCATCATCTGCACGGTCAGTATGCGATCGTCCTGCGCTGTGGGCAGCCAGCTGTCGTGGGTGTCGAACACATAGGGTAACTCAGCGCCGTGATAGGCACCCATGTCACTCGCCTTTTTTCCGGGCCTTACTCTGGAGAAGTAGTATACCCAGCTTTTGGCGCCAGCAGTGGTGACACCCCGCGCCAGATCCAGAGACGGGCAGACAAACGCTTTTGCAGTAATCAGCGCATCAAGGACGCGCTGCTCATTCCCGAGCGCGGCTACTGCCTTGACCGCCTGCGGGTGCAGCTCTTTCGGCAGAGTTTGCTGCAGCCAGCTGTCGAGCGATTCGCCCGGTGTCAGATAGATTTTCCATTCGTCAGCGTTGCTGCCAATCAGCAAATCAACAGGAGGCAACTTCCCGGCCTCAAGTTGTTCGCTCAAGGCGATGGGTAAGAACCTGTCGCCGGCAGCGGGATCAAACCCGGCTTCTGCATAAACAAATTTGGCTGCCGCATCGATGTCGGCAGCCGATACCGCGCGCAGCTCTGCCAGGCTTGAAGCTCCGACCTGATCTTGCAGCGCGACACCCAGAGACTGAGCAGTTGAGAGCGTCGGCAACTCTCTCGCAGCCCAGCCAGCACTCTGGTGAATCACGCGCTGGAAGAGCCCTCTGGCTCCGGGCACAGCCAACAGCGCGGCGATATTGGATGCCCCGGCTGATTCGCCCATCAGCGTCACGCGAGAAGCGTCACCGCCAAAGGCCGGCGCCCACTCCTGTATCCAGCGCAGGGCAGAAACAATATCCTGCAGGGCAAAATTTGATTGCTCCAGATCAGGATGAGCGAAAAACCCGAAAGGCCCGAGGCGATAGGCAATAGAAATTACCACCACACCGCGGCGCGCAAGGTTGTGTCCATGGTAGTTGGGCTCAAACGACCAGCCGCCGCGATTACTACCTCCGTGAACATAGACAATCACCGGCAGCGCCTCGCCACTTTGCCGCGCCGGACGCCAAAGGTTCAGATACAGACAATCCTCACTGACGACGGGAGCAACGATCTCGTCCGGATCTTCGCCAAAACCTTCCACAATATCGCGATACCACATGGTAATGTGGTCGCCCTGGAAACATGCGGGGGAAAATTCAACTGCGGGATATTTGCCAGCTCTATAGGCAGGTGGCCGCGGCGCTTTCCAGCGCAATGCACCTAGCGGCGGTTGAGCGAAGGGCACTCCCAAAAAGGCGTTCACCTCACCACCCGCTGCGGTTATCCCCTGGAAACGTGTTTCTCCCAGCGTCAGCTCGGGCGATTCCTCTGCGGCGACTGAAAAAACCAGCCCCAGCGAAAGCACCATTGCCCACAGGGAGAGCGGCATATCAGTCGTTGATTCGCACTACGACACAGCCGCCGAAACCGCCCCGCTCGACCAGTTCGTGCGAGCGAGCCATCTCATTGAATGACAGGCTGTGGGCAACACGATGGTGCAGCCATCCCGCCGCCAGTGCATCACAGGTATCGCGGATAGCATCAAGCTTTGCCTGCTCCGGCATGGCGTAAACGAGAACCATGCGTAAGCTGAGATCCATAAACATCATGTCCCGGAACGGCAGACTCGGCTCGGGCACGACCGTGGAAGAGTAGGTAGCGATGGTGGCGCCGATCCGCACGCACTTGAGAATCTCGGGCAGGTTTACGCCGAACTCCACCTCTATGACACGGTCAATCTTCTCGCCGCCATTGACTGCCAGCACTTGCGCGCCCCAGTTCGGCTCGCGGTGGTTTACGACTTCGCTGGCGCCCATTGCATGGCAGAGGGCCATGTCATCTGCATTACTGGCGGTAGCGATCACTTTCGCGCCCGCCTGAGCAGCCCACTGGATCGCATAATAGCCGACCCGCCCAGCGCCACCGGTCACCAGAATCGTCTGGCCGGCAACTTCGCCATCGGCGAATACACAGCGGTGTGCGGTCATCATGGGGATACCGACACAGGCTCCCACCTCAAAGGAAGCTTCATCCGGCAGGCACGGCGCGAGCGCAGCATCCAGCGCCACATACTCTGCCGCGGTTCCCAGGCGACGGCCATATTGGGCCTGGTAAACGAACACACGCTCGCCTACGCGAGAAGCATCAATGCCGCTACCAACCGCCTCTATCACGCCGGCGCCGTCGCTGTGTGGAATCACCAGGCCCCCATCAAGCAGGTTGGGGAAAGCGCCCGCGCGCTTCTTCACGTCGGAAGGGTTTACGCCGGTGGTGTGCAATCGCACCAGTACCTCTCCGGCGGCAGGTTGCGGAGTAGGTTGCTCGCCCAGAATCAGCACGTCCTGTGCAGAGCCGAAGGTTTCGAACCAGGCTGCTTTCATAGTCGTTTCTCCTGAAATTACTGAGCCAACCAGTTGGACAGGCCTTCAGTATGACCGTCAATGCCCAAGGCCTGGCCGGAAATTGAGTGACCCGCGGAGGAGCACAGAAAACGCACGGTCTCAGCTATGTCTTGGGCGTCGACAAACAGCCGCATGGAGCTTTGACGCTGGTAGATGTTGCGAATCTCTTCGGGACCAACACCACGCTCGGCAGCATCACGCCTGATAACATTTTCGATACGCGGGCCGTTCACACTGCCGGGGCACAGCGCATTGACATTGACCCCGAAAGGGCCGAGCTCCATTGCCCAGGTCTTGGTCAGGCCTACCAGTGCCCACTTGGCCGCGGCGTAAGGTGAACGCAGGGGAAAACCAAATAATGCAGCGTTGGATGCCATGTTGATAATACTGCCCTGGTGCTTCTTGAGCAGGGGCGCTGCGAGTCGGGTGACATAAAATGCACCATTAAGGTTTACCGCAACAGTGCGATCCCACTCGTCCGGTGGGATGTCCTCCACCGCGGCCGTAGGCCCGGCAATACCAGCATTATTCACCAGTATATCCAACCGGTTATACCGCGCTGTGATATCGGCGAAAAGCTGATCGACCTGGGCGACATTCGACACATCACAACAGGTGGTTGTCAGGCCTGGATGCTCCGCCACGCGCTCTTCAAGGGCTGTCTGGTCCAGATCACAGATATGGACGCTGATCCCCTCTGCCAGCAGGCACTCGGTAATCGCTTTGCCGATACCAGATGCCCCGGCGGTTACCAGGGCGACTCGTTTGTCACTCACTTTTTATTCTCTCGGGTGCTGCCCGGACAGGGCACTACAGGGCCCTATGCTGGCAGCCTCCAACTTGGGGGGCAAATGATAATAACCAAAGCATACGTGAATAATTTTCACCATTTTTCTGCGTAAAGCCATGAGGTATGCTAACGAGAAGATTTACACTGCAAAAATTCTAATATGAGAGTGTTGTGACAGGATTCCAGCAACGGCGCAAACTGCCCCCCCTGAATGCGCTCAGGGCGTTCGAAGTTGCCGCCCGGCATCAGAGTTTCAAAGACGCCGCAGAGGAGCTCGCTGTATCCCAGTCGGCCGTCAGCCATCAGGTGAAAGCGCTGGAGGAGTACCTCTGCACCACCTTGTTTACCCGTAAAACCCGCGCGGTTGAACTCACCCGCAAAGGCAAGCTGCTCTACCCTATTCTACGCAACGCCTTCGACAGTATCTGGGAGGGCACCCAGATGCTAATGGAGGAAACCTCTGTGTCGGTGCTCACCCTGCACGTATACTCCACATTCACCATGCGCTGGCTGCTGCCGCGCCTGCCGCGTTTCCAGGAGGCGCACCCCAATGTGCAGCTGCGCCTGCACACCTCCCAGGCAGATGTAAATTTTGCCCGGGAAGATATCGATGCCGCGATCATGGTGGGCCAACCCACGGACAGCAAACTGCACTACGACCATCTGTTCGACTGCGAACTGTTCCCGGTGTGCAGCCCGGACTACATTAAGAAAAACGGCCCAATCAAGACACCGCAGGACCTGGCCGCACACCCCATTTTGCAGGTTTACCCCTCAGCGGGCGACTGGCATGTCTGGCTGGAAGGCAATGAGATCACGGGCGTATCGCCGGATTCAGGACTGCAGCTGGAAAGCTACGACGTGGCTCTTTCCAGCGCCATGCAAGGGATCGGTATCGCGCTGGGTCAGCAGCCCTACGTGGACGATGAGCTCGACAACGGTGATCTTATAGAGCTGTTCCCCGAACGACGTCTGCGCAACACCAATCGCTGGTACCTCGCCTGCAGGACAGAAAAACGGCACGCTCCCAAGCTGGAAGCATTGCGCGCCTGGCTGGCAACTGAAATCGAGAACGACCACAAGCTGCCCCAGCTCTATAAGGAATAGTCCTTCAGAACAGGCCCAAGGGTTTCCTTGAGTGGCCCCAGCCATTCATCAAATGGCTGCCAACGGCCAAGCCCACCAGTATTGATCGGCTGACGCACCTGCTCGGAACTGGCCGTGCGCACAGTGCGGGTGTTGTCGTGAAAGTTGAGGCACGCTTTCTCGAAAGGAAGACCGCAGTAGTCCAGCATTCGGCGTACCTGGTTTTCCGTATCGGCCACCATCTCCTCGTACTGCACCCTGAGCACCCGTCCCGGTAGCACTTCATCCCAGTGATTCATGAGCTCTACGTAGTCGCGATAGTAATGCCCGATGCGCTGTTGCCCGTAGGTGAAACCCTGCCCCGAGGCAAATAGCTGCTTGAACCCGCTAAAGCAGCAATCCATCGGGTGACGCCTTGCATCGATGATGCGCGCGTTAGGCAGGATCAGGTGAATGAGGCCAATATGGGTAAAATTGTTGGGCATCTTATCAATAAAGAAGGGCGCATCAGTCACCCGCTGCACGCGGGTGCTATTCAGGTAGGCCTGACCCATCTGCCGCAGTTCATCGGCAGACATATCCACGAGGGCCTCTGGATAACGGGATTCATCCTGTCGGCGTTTCTTGCCAGCAATCTTGCGGGCCATCGCCATCATATCCGCCAGTTCAGCAGTGCCTTCGACCTGGGAGTGACTGGCGAGAATCTGCTCGACCAGCGTCGAGCCCGCCCGTGGCAGACCGACAACAAATATCGGGTCGGCCGCCGCACATCCCTGCCCCGCGCGCTCAGCAAACAGATTTCTGGAGAAGAACTTGCTCAGGCGCTGGCACTCCTGGTGAAACACCTTCGCGTCCCACGGCACGTTACGACTCCGCACCTGATTGCCCTTCACATAGGCCGCCATGGCTGCGCGGTAGTCCTTGCGGTCTTCCCGTGCCTTGCCGAGGGAAAAAAGCAGATGGTAATAATCGCGAAACGGGCATTGCTTGTTCTGTAACAGGGACTCGATATGAGCAATCTGCTCATCGCAAAACCGGTAAGTCTTGAGATTGGCCAGACTCCAGTAGGCCTCGCCGGCACCGCTGTCCAGGGAGATACACTTTTCATAGGCGTGAATGCAGTCGTCCACCCGGCCCACTGCACGCAGGGCGTGACCGTAGCTGAGGTGGGCCTGGCGATGATCCGGATGCAGGCAGAGGATTTTCTCAAATAACGGAATGGCCGCGGCATGCTCGTTAATTTCCACCAGGTTAGCCGCCTTCAGAGTAAGCCAGGACGCGTTGTCCGGCTCCACGCCCAGCAGGGTGTCGAGCTGCTGCAGGGCATCCTCGTAGCGGTGCCGTTTGTAAAGTGCGTTCGCCCAGGCGAAGCGAGCGGCGTGATACTCTGGCGCCAGCTCTACAGCTCGGGCCAGTAAGCGGTCTGCATCGCGCAGCGCACCCAGGGACATTCCCACCTCCCCGAGCATGCGAATACCATTCACATCGGCCGGATTCTCGTGGACATAGGGCCGAAGCAGCGCCTCGGCTTTGCCCGGCTCACCGGCAGCGATATGTCTGGTTGCCGCCAGCAAGGACGCTGGAAGCTCGGCTTGCTGAGTGCTGTATTTAGTGGTTTTCACAACGGTACTCGCGGTACTTGCTCTATCATCAGTCTAGAATTGCAGGCAGAAAAAGAAAAGCCGCCAGCCTCTCAACCGACGGCCGTCACTGCCGCGGTAAAAAACTGTCAGTCGAAGCGCATACCGAAACTGAGACCAATAGTGCGCGGCTTGTTAACAGTCACCAGACGCTGAATGTCCACACTGTTAATGTATAACTCGGCCACCTCGTCCGTCAGGTTTTCTGCGAAAAGAGTTGCATACCAGCCCTCACCTTCAACCTGCAGACTCGCGCTCAATAATCCATAGTCATCCATCTTTTCGCGGTTGGACAGAAAAATATCGTTGTACATTTCGTCTGTGTAGGCGTAGTTCACCTGCACAGCAGAAGGCATATTAAACATGTCAAAGCTGTAACGAGCCGTAACCGTGTACTTGTTGTCCGGAGTAAAAGGCAGGTCCTGACCGTCTTCGGCATCGGGCGGAACACCGGGTCCGGGCTCCGCGGCAAAATAGTCTTCAGTAAGCTCAGCGCTATTGTAAGCGTACGCAATGGACAGCTCGAGACTTTCAGTTGCCAGGAAGGTCGTGTCCACCTCGAACCCTGAACTCTCGGCGGTCCCGACATTATCCACCAGGCCCAGCAATGAGATGTCAGGATTGAAGAAGCCCAGCTGGATATCATCCCACTCCATATAATAAAACGCACCGTTCAAGCGCCAACGACCATCAAGCAGGGTGCTTTTAAAACCAAGTTCATAGCTGTCGAGGAAATCAGGATCGTAGGTCTCACCTACCCCCGGTGAACGGTTGGCGCCACCCGAACGGTAACCCTCGGCATAGGTGCCATATACCATCACGTCATCAGAGACATCGTAGAAAAGGCTCACCTTCGCCGTACCGTCGTCATAGGTTGCCTTGCTGTTTACATTGTCTGGCGGACGCGTCGATGAGAAAGCAAAGCAGCAATTCGGCCAGAATACCGTGCCTACAAAACCCTCCAGGGTGGTTTCACCGTCAAAGTAACGATAGCCAACTGTGCCAGAGAGCGAATCGGTAAAGCGGTAGGTCAGCTCGCCGAAAACTGCAATTTCACTATCCTCGCGAACCTGGTCAGTCTGAAAGTAAAGATCATCTTCAACAGCGGCGCCTGGGTTGATCGTGGGGACCGACCAGCGACTGTCGAAACTGGTCTCCTGTTCGGAATAGAATGTACCAATAATCCAGTCAATCTTTTCACCCTGGGATGCCAGGCGCAACTCGTGTGTCTGGTATTTCATCTCAGTTAAATTTGAATACTGAATGCTTGGGTCCACACAGGGCCCGAAGTAAGATACATAACACGTGTAATAAGGCTCTACAGCACCGTCAATCGAGTAATGTGAGTAGTCGTTATAGGAATCGAATTCGCGATCCAGATATGAGCCGGCGTAGGTAAGATCGGCGAAACCCAGATCGCCCTCTACTGTTAGCGCAAACTGTGACCACTCGTCGTCCTGGCGGTCCTCAAAAAAACGACTAACTTCAAAGTCATCAAGCTCTTCAGGGTTGTGATCCCAGACGCCCTCTGCTTCAAGCTCCTGGTACATCGCACTCGCGGTCGCGGTCCAGCTGTCGCTCAGATCAACGCGCAGTGCAGCGCGCAAACCCTTTTTCTCTGACGTGTTGAAGTTATCTTCAATAAACTGCTCATTGCTGCGGGTAATGCCGCTGAGAGGAAAGGTGATAGTATCCGCTACCGAGTCGATATAGCCGCCGTCGTCGTCCCACCATGCAGACATGCGAAGAGCCGCTCTGTCACCCAGGGGGATATTGACGAAACCCTCGGCCATGTAGCCGTTGTCGCCCCCGGAAATAGTTTCAGCAGTCAGATCAAAGCCGGTTTCGAACGCTTCCAGATCCGGCTTTTTTGTGATGATCCGCAGGTTACCTGCCTGTGATGCAGCTCCGTACAGTGTACCCTGGGGGCCCATCAGAACCTCGATACGCTCAATGTCGTACACATGCACGTCCAGATTAAACCCAATAGCGGTAACCGGCTGCTCATCCAGATAGACAGCAACAGAAGGGCCCTGTAAAGATTGGTTGCCGTTGCCGCCATCGGAAATACCACGCATGAACAAACTGGCCTGGCCGGGGCGGCGCTGTGTAAAGGACACTGACGGCATCTGCATCACGTAGTCCTGGAAGTTCGTAATGTTAAGGCTGTCCAGATCGTCCTGACTCAGAGCCGAAATACTGATTGGAACATCCTGCATGCTCTGGGAGCGCTTGGTGGCGGTAACGACCACTTCTTCAAGCTGCAAAGGCTCCTGTGCCTGGACAAACGGGGCGCTGGAAACCGCGGCAATCAAGCCGGCTCGGACTACACCGTTGACACTGTGGGACAAAAAGCGGCGCCGGAACGGTAAGGGTTTCGCAAAGCAAGTCGTGATCTTGCACACCATGTTTTGTTCTCCAATTTATATCGTTATGTGTATGGCGCACGGTTACGCCTCACTCAGCATACGAGTTCGGCGTTGGCCGAGGCAAACGAGGAATACTCCTGCATGCATTAGAATAAGTAAATCATTGAACAAGGAATAGGTTGATTTCGGGACATTACGCCCCAACCCAGTGCGGGCACAGGCAACCACACATGACCGCTGGCTTGCCGCTGGTGCTAAATCTCTGTACGATTCTTTAACTAACTGATTTTTAAAAGGAATCGCTCAGCTCTCTGCGGGCGCGGCGAAAATGGCCCCAATTGTGAGCGAGTTCAACAGAAATATTGTACTTACCTGTGCGGTCACCGGCTCCGGTGATGCGGCAGGTAAAACCCCCCATCTCCCTGTTACCCCCAAAGAGATCTCGGACGCTACCATCGACGCCGCCAAGGCCGGTGCCGCGATTGCACATATCCATGTGCGCGATCCTGAAACCGGGGCGGCCGCACGCCGACCAGACCTGTACCGGGAGGTCGTAGACCGGGTGCGCAGCGCTGATACCGACGTGGTCATCAACCTGACCACCGGGATGGGCGGCGACCTCTATCTCGGGCCGGACGATAATCCACTGGATTTCGACATGGAAGCCACCGATTGTGTTGGGCAGGTCGAGCGTATGGAGCACGTGGAAGAACTGCTGCCCGAAATCTGCACCATGGATTGTGGCTCCTTCAACTACCCCGTGGGCAACTACGTTTATGTTTCAACGCCGGATATGCTCAGGCTAGGTGCCGAGCGCCTGCAACGCATTGGCGTGAAGCCGGAACTGGAAGTTTTTGACATGGGCCATATCTGGTTCGCCAACCAGATGCTGGACGAGGGCCTGCTCGATGCTCCCCCTCTCTATCAGGTTTGCCTGGGCATTCGCTGGGGTGCACAGGCCACCAGCCGCAACTTCATGGCCATGGTGGACAACCTGCCCGAAGGTGCCAACTGGAGCGGCTTCGCCATTGGTGCAGATGAGATGCCCATGGTGGCGCAGGCCGCCCTGCTCGGAGGCAACGTGCGTGTAGGGCTCGAAGACAACCTCTATCTCGAGAAAGGCGTACTGGCCACCAACGCCCAGTTAGTAGAACGCGCAGTGACTACCCTCGAGAACATGGGTGCGCGGATGCAATCGCCGGCTGAGGCCCGCGAGACATTCAACCTCACGCCTCTGGAAGACATGCGACGAAAATCCAGGGCAGCCTGATGGTTGTTCACCAGGGTGTAGCACACCCGGATATGTGCGACGTGATGGGCCACATGACCACTCGCCACTACGTCGCGATGTTTGATGATGCCTCTTACCACTTCCTGTTCAAGGCTTTCGGCTGGACCGGCGACCAGGCTATCAGTGAGCGCATTGGCTGGGCCGATGTACAACACCTTATCGAGTACGCAGAGGAAGTGGCCGCCGGCGATTTACTGGAGATCAGCGCCAAACTGGAGAAAATCGGCCGCAAATCAATCACTGTCACGTACTCAATGTTTAACCTGAGTCGCAGTATGCTGGCTGCAACCCTGCAGAGCACCAGCGTCTACTTCGATCTTGACGCGCGCAAGGCGATTCTGATTACCGATGCCATGAGAGAACGGGCGAGCCCGCTTTTATAACGCTCCAATTCAAAGACTGCCATGGCAGAAATCCGGCGGCCTTTTCGACTCGGCAGAGGCCAGCTGTACTCCTCAACTCAGCAACTCTAAAGGGCGAGCTGAGCCAGATCACCTTTTTCCTCCAGCCAAGCCTTGCGATCAGGCGCGCGTTTTTTCGCCAGCAGCATATCCAGCATGTTGTTCGTGCCGTCACCGGCATCCAGCACCAGGCGCACCAGGCGCCGCGTATCAGGATCCATGGTGGTTTCACGCAGCTGCAACGGATTCATCTCGCCCAGGCCCTTGAAGCGCTGCACGTTGACCTTGCCCTTTTTCTTTTCTGCTTCAATACGGTCCAGCACACCCTGCTTCTCGCTTTCGTCCAGCGCGTAATAAACGTCCTTGCCAACATCAATGCGGTACAACGGCGGCATCGCACAATAGACATGGCCCGCCGCAACGAGGGCGCGAAAGTGCCGCACGAACAGCGCGCAGATCAGTGTGGCGATGTGCAATCCATCGGAGTCTGCATCTGCCAGTATGCAGATCTTGTGGTAACGCAATGCACTGAGGTCGTCGCTGCCCGGGTCTATGCCCAGGGCCACGGAGATATTGTGCACCTCCTGGGATGCCAGGATTTCCTGCGAATCCACTTCCCAGGTGTTCAGGATCTTGCCGCGCAGGGGCAGGATGGCCTGGAACTCCCGGTTGCGCGCCTGCTTGGCAGAGCCACCGGCTGAATCACCCTCCACCAGGAACAGTTCGCCACGTGACGGGTCTTCGCCGGAACAGTCGGCCAGTTTGCCTGGAAGCGCCGGGCCGGCTGACACCTTCTTGCGCGTTACCTTCTTGGCTGAGCGCAGCCGGCTCTGGGCGTTATTGATACACAATTCGGCCAGTTTTTCTGCTTCTTCGGTGTGCTGGTTAAGCCACAGGCTGAAAGCATCCTTGGCGACTCCGGAGACAAAAGCCGCCGCTTCGCGGGATGACAAACGCTCCTTGGTCTGGCCAGAAAACTGCGGGTCTTCAAGTTTCGAGGACAGCACGTAACAGCAGCGATCCCAGATATCGTCCGGCGCCAGCTTCACGCCACGCGGCAACAGATTACGCAGTTCGCAGAATTCCCTCATGGCGTCGAGCAGGCCGGTACGCAGGCCGTTGACGTGGGTGCCGCCCTGCGCGGTCGGGATCAGGTTAACGTAGGACTCGGCAATCACCTCACCGCCCTCCGGCAACCATTGCACGGCCCAGTCAACGCCCTCATTGCTGCCACTGAAACTGGCGACAAAAGGCACCTCGGGAACAACCGGGTAGTCGATGGTGGCATCGCTGAGGTAATCCGTCAGCCCGTCTTCGTAATACCACTCCTCGGATTCTTTCTTTTTCTCGTCCTTGAAACTCACGCGCAGCCCCGGACACAGCACCGCCTTGGCGCGCAACACATGCTTCAGAAGCGAGACAGAAAAGTTGACTGAATCAAAGTATTTGGCATCCGGCAGAAAGGTGACCGAAGTGCCTGTATTGCGTTTGCCGCAGGTGTCTATCACGGTGAGGTCGGAGGTTTTCTCACCTCCGCCAAATGTCATCTGGTAAACCTGCCCATCGCGACGTATCGCGATGGTCAGGGCACTCGACAGCGCGTTAACCACCGACACGCCCACTCCGTGCAGGCCGCCGCTGAACTGGTAGCTCTTGTTGGAGAATTTACCACCCGCGTGCAATGTACTGAGAATGACCTCAACCCCGGGCTTACCCTGTTCAGGGTGAATATCAACCGGCATGCCGCGGCCATTGTCAGCCACTGTCACAGAACCATTGCTGTGCAGCACAACATCGATCTGGTCGGCATGCCCGGCAAGTGCTTCATCGACGCTGTTGTCGATCACTTCCTGCGCGAGGTGGTTGGGACGCGTGGTGTCGGTATACATGCCGGGACGCTTGCGCACCGGCTCTAGCCCGGTCAGGACTTCGATATCTTCGGCGTTATATTGACTCATTAACTGCGCTTATCTGAGGTTGGTTACAGTGGCGTCATTGTATATCAGCCGGACGGAGATAACGCTAGAGATAGCCACCGGATTCGAGATCAACGGTGAATTCGACGTCGGTAACGCGCGAGACGGCGGTGCTAATGCGCCCGTCGGCGTGCAAGTCCAGCCAGCGATAGCCTGGAGGTCGGTCATCCGCTTTAAAGTTGACACTGTTGGGGGCGAACTGCACACAGGTGGAGGGCGAGGCCAACAGCCGCACGCCATTGCGCTCACGATCAATCTCCTGGTGCACATGGCCCCACAGCACACCTCGCACACCGGGGAACTGATCTATTGTCGCAAAGAACTGTGAAGCATCAGATACCATCTGCTGATCCAGCCAATCGCAGCCCACCTGAACAGGCTGGTGGTGCAGGCAAATCAGCGTGTAACAATCCTGCTCTGCGGCGCGCTCCAGGGCCGCCCGCATAAACTCGAGCTCTACCGCGCCCAGTTCGCCACCGACCTCCCCGGGGACTTGCGTGTCCAGCAGCAGTATCTGCCACTTGCCCATACGTATATCGCCACTGAGCTGGCCCGGCGCCGTTGCAACTGATTCCATCGACACGCGATCATCGTGGTTGCCCGGTACCCAGAAACTGTCGCACGAGAACTGGGCGCAGTACGCCTGCAGCCGCTCATAAGCGCCGCGTGCTCCGCCATCCGCCAGGTCGCCGGTGCCCAGCAGCAGATCAATCACCGGACGCTCGCGTTTGATCAAATCCAGCACCGCCTGCAGCGAATGGTCAGTGTCCATGCCCAACAGGGTACCGCCGCGCTGACGGCAAAGGTGGCTGTCGGTAAATTGCACCACACGCACTACCGCGTCGGTATGCTCGATAACGTATTGTGAATGACTGGGTTTAGACATCAATGCCACTGTTTGAAATGACTGCAACGGTGTTCAGCACTGCAGTGATACTACGCTTTGCCGCCCGTTGCCACGCTCTCTATTGTGGTGCATTGGCCATTGTGCAGGCAATGCGACAACCATTCGGCCAAAAATCGGTTCTGCTGGGCTTTTTCATCCTGCTGGAACATGTGGTCATTGGGGTATTTATAGCGCGGGGCAATGCGCCGATGTGACTGGAACATCCCAACTTCCAGCATGCCCGCATCATGATAAGCGCGCACTTCCACCTTCAGCCGGCCCAACCACGCATCCTCGGCGTGCTGCTGGTGCAGGCAAAAAATCGTGGTATAGCGACAGCGCTCAACCACCTCGATACGCACTTTGGCGCCATTGACAGTAAATTCGCGGTTGTTGCCGTTTTCGTAGTCGGGAAACAGGCGCATCAAGCGCACATAATTCGCCTCACAAAGCGCGTGCAGCTCTGCCAGATCCACCGTGAATTGCTTCTTACGTGCCTGCTGCACCTTCATAAAACAGAAAATACCTGTTGCTGGAGTGGGGATGCGCGCTTTACGGCGATTCGGCCGCCGCGACGCCAAACCTGAAGTGTAGCACCTGATGCCGCACAAAATAGCGGTAAATTGCACCTTATGAGATCTGGTTGATGCGATGCAAGGTGCGCCATAGGCTGTTAAACTGCGTCCGCTACCACTGCACCATCTATCGCTCGATCAAGGGGAAGTATTGCATGAAACGCATCGCTGCTGCGCTCTCTGCGCTGGCATTATCTATCACCGCTGTGACCACACAGGCAGATTCCCTGCTCGACATCTACGAATTGGCGCTGGAAAACGACGCCCAGCTCAAAGCCGAGAAGGCCCAGTACCTCGCCGCACGCGAAGTGGAAAACCTGGAGCGCTCCCGCTTGCTGCCGCAACTGAGCGCCGGCTATTCCTACCGCGACTCTGACACTGACTCGGAATCCAAGAGCCGGGACTTCAACCTGCCAGGCCTGCCGTTGATCAACACGACGTCTAATACCGACATCGAAACGGACGGTTACAGCGTGTCCCTTAACCAGCCGCTGTTTGACCTTCCAGCCTGGTTCAGCTTCCAGTCCGGGCAGGAATTGAGCAAGCAGGCTGAGGCCAACTTTGCCGCAAACCAGCAGAACCTGATCGTGCGCGTGGTGGAAGCCTATCTGCTGGTGCTGCGCGCCAAGGACAACCTGGCCGCCTCACAGGCGCAGGAGCGTGCCTTCGAACGCCAGCTGGAGCAAACACAGCAACGCTTCGAAGTCGGCCTGATCGCTATCACTGACGTGTACGAAGCCCAGGCTGCGCGCGACCTGGCGCAGGTCAACCGCATCGTTGATGAAAATAATGTGTCTGTTGCTCTAGAGCGGCTTTCGGTACTGACGGGGCAAAGTCACTCCAACCTGCAGGTACTGAAGGACGATTTCAGTATCCTGCCACCAGACCCGATTGATCGCGCCGCGTGGGTGGATTTCTCACTGGAAAACAACTTCCGGTTACAGGCCGCCCGCTACGGCGAAGAGGCTGCCCGCCAGACCGCCAAGGCCAACAAAATGGAGCACGCACCAAAGATCGTGGCCGGCTATGAATACTCCGATTTCAGCACCAGTGGCAGCCGCGATGTCACCCCTGACACCGGCTTTATCACCCCCCCGGATAACGACCAGGAAGACCAGACCTGGCAGATCAGCCTGAACCTGCCGCTCTACAGTGGCGGCGCCATCAGCGCCAACCGCCGTCGTGCCGCCGAAGAGTTCAACGCTGCACGTGAAAATCGCATCAACCTGGTGCGCAATACCGTCACTGATACGCGCTCCCTGCATATGACCGTGGTCAGTGATGTGTCGCGCATCGCCGCACGTAAACAGAGCATCATTTCTTCGAGGAGCTCACTGGATGCTACCCAGGCGGGCTATGAGGTTGGCACGCGAAATGTGGTCGATGTCCTGAATGCCCAAAACACCCTGTTTGCCGCCGAGCGTGACTACGCCAACAGCCGCTATGACTACATCATCAATCTGATGCGTTTGAAGCAATTGGCCGGCTTGCTGAGCCCCGAAGACGTCATCACGCTGAATGCCGCGATGATTCCACCCAAGGCGCCCACCGCAGCAACCCCCTGATACAGAACCAGCAGCGCCATAAGGGGCGCTGCTGGCGTCATTTCCTGTCGAGCTGTTTTTGCACCAATGCCAGCAGCTTGTCCCTGGCCCCGCAGTTTTCTGCCACAACCCGCTGACCCGCCGCTCCCATGCTGGCGCGGCGCGACGCATCCTGCAGCAACTCGACAAGACAGGCACCCAGGGATTGCGCACCGGGCAGGCGCATCATCGCGCCAGCGTTTTCCAGCAGCGCGCTGACCTGAGCAAAGTTAAACACATGCGGCCCGGTAACAACCGGCACGCCCCAGGCGGCGGGTTCCAGCACATTGTGACCGCCTCGCTCGACAAAACTGCCGCCAACAACCGCGATGGTCGCACAGCCGAGCAGCGCTAATAGTTCGCCCATGGTGTCGCCGAGCAGGACGTCGTCCTCAGCTGTCGGCCACTGGTCCTGCGAGCGACGCACCATACGCCAACCCGCCTCCTGCACCAGTTGCGCTACCTTGTCGAAGCGCTCGGGATGACGCGGCACCAGCAGCAACAGGCAATCCGGGCAGCCGGGCCGCAACTCGGCAAAGGCATTGAGAATGACTTCATCCTCACCCTCGTGGGTACTCGCTGCCACCAGTACCGGCCGCTCGGGGGCACCGATACGAAGGCCTGTCGCGGCCGCCTGCTCACGCAGTGACTGATCCAAGTTGAGATCAAACTTGATATTGCCAACCAGCTGCAGTGCGGCGGCAGGCAGCCCCAGTGCCAGGAAACGCCGGCCATCCGGGGCAGACTGGCAAGCGACGGCGTCGATCTGCTGCAGCATTGCGCCGGTCAGGGCGCCAACCCGCGCATAGCCTCTGGCCGAGCGGCGCGACAGCCGGGCGTTGGCCAGTATCACGCGACAGCCGCGCGCCTGGCAATGATGCAGCAGGTTGGGCCACAACTCGGTTTCCATCAGCAGCAGCAGGTCAGGATCAGTGCGCCGCAGAAACCGCTGCACAGCACCGGGCAGGTCCCAGGGGCAATAGACATGAAACACGCGCTCACCGAAGAGCGCCTTTACCCTGTCGGAGCCGGTGGGGGTGGTCGTTGTGATGATCATGCGATGCTGCGGGTAGCGCTGCAGCAGGCTCTCGATCAAAGGCGCCGCCGCGAGTGTTTCGCCGACCGATACGGCATGCACCCACAGCGTGGGCTCTGGTGTTGCAGCGGGGGCGTCGAACCAGCCGAAACGTTCCGCTATGCGGCGCCGGTAAGCAGGAGCAAGGCGCGAACGCCACAACAGGCGCAACAGGAGCACGGGAACAAGGCAATATAGAAGGGCGCTGTAAAGGTAGCGCATCCTGCACTCCGGGCTACGGGCTGATGCGCACAGCATAACCGCGCGCCGGGGCCCTTGCCAGTGCGCAACTGCAGCGGACAACAGGCTATAATGCCCCCTGATCTGCCAAGGGACCGCAACCCATGCAAGGCCCCGTCCTGCATACTGACATCGCACTCATCGGCGGCGGCATCGCCGGCCTGTGGACACTCAACCAGCTGCGCGCCAGTGGTTACAGCGCTGTGCTGTTCGAGCACCGCGCGCTGGGCAGTGAGCAAACCATCGCCTCGCAGGGCATGATCCACGGCGGCGTGAAGTACGCATTATCAGGGGCCTGGAGCGGTGGGTCCGAGATCATCTCCACCATGCCCGACACCTGGCGCGCCGCGCTGGCGGGCCAGGGTAAGGTCGACCTGCGCGGCTGCCGCGTTTTGAGCGACGATTTCTACCTGTGGTCCAACACCGGGCTACAGTCACGCGTCAGTACTTTTTTTGCCAGCAAATTACTGCGCGGCAGAGTGCAGAAGGTGACTGGACAGCAGCGCCCGGCCCCGCTGCAAGACCCCGCGTTCAAAGGCCAGGTATACCGCCTGGTGGATCTCGTACTGGACGTACCATCGCTGCTCGAAACTCTCGTCGCGCGCCACGCTGATGCGGTATTCAGTGTTGACTGGAACAGCGCAGAATTACAGCGTGAGGCCAATCAGGCGCGGATCAGACTGCCCCACTGCACGGTGGTACCGCAGCAACTGATACTCACAGCCGGCAGCGGCAACGCGGCGCTGATGCAGGCACTGGCGGCTGACACACCCGCCATGCAACGCCGGCCGCTGCAGCAGGTACTGGTGAAGCATGAGTATCAGGAACCCTTTTACGGCCATTGCATGGGCAGTAACCCCTCCCCACGGCTGACCATTTCCAGCCACCGCACACAGGCCGATGAGCCGGTGTGGTACCTGGGTGGTGATCTGGCCACCCAGGGCACCGACAGCGACCCGGCGGTACTGATTGAGCGCGCCCGCGAGGAGCTGCATGGCCTGTTGCCATGGATTGATTTCGGGCACTGTGAATGGCGCACCATTCGCCTGGATCGGGCAGAACCAAAGCAATCAAAACTGTTGCGCCCCGATACGGCTTATGTCGGCGCCATCGAAGGCATCGACAACGCACTGGTGGCGTGGCCGACGAAACTGACGCTGAGCCCTGATCTGGGCAATGCCGTGGAAAAAGCGCTGCAGGAGCGCGGTATCCAGCCGCAGCACCAGCCTGATCTGGCCACATTATCTGCCCTTGGCCAGCCGCCTGTCGCCAAGGCCTGCTGGGACAGTCTGTTCGCATGAGCTGGCTGCGACCTCTGGGCAGCACGGGCCTGCAAGTCAGTGCGCTGGGGCTGGGAACGGTCAAATTCGGCCGTGACACGGGAGTCAAATACCCGCAGGCGTTCACAATTCCGGATGACAACAGCGCGCTGCGCCTCCTGGCCGAGGCGCGCGAGCTGGGGATCAACCTTATCGATACAGCGCCCGCCTACGGCAACAGCGAGGAGCGGCTCGGCAGTCTGCTCACGGGGCAGCGACAGCACTGGCTAATCTGCTCCAAGGTGGGCGAGGAATACATAGACGGAGAATCGCATTTCGATTTTTCCCCGCAGGCCGCGCGGCGCTCAGTGCTGCGCAGCCTGCAGCGCCTGCGTACCGATGTTATCGACATCGTACTGATACATTCCGACGGTTCTGATCTGGATATACTGCAGAAACAGGGCACCTTGCAGGCGTTGCAGCAGATGAAATCCGAAGGCCTTGTTCGGGCAGTGGGTCTGTCCAGTAAAACCATCGCCGGCGGCTTGCTGGCAGCGGCCAGTTGTGACGTGCTGATGCTGACCTACAATCTGGCCTATCGCGACGAACTGGCGGTGCTGGACGCGTGCGCCGCACACGGTACCGGGGTGCTGATCAAGAAGGCCCTGGCCAGCGGCCATCTGGCCGATAATGTGGCTGATCCTTTGCAGGCCAGCATGGATCTCGTTTTAGGCCATCCCGCCAGCAGCAGCGCGATTATCGGCACGCTGTCCCACGAACACCTGCGCGCAGACGTTGCGGCTGCGCGGCGGGCTATAGACGGCTAGCAACAGCGGTGCAATCGATGCGCTCAACCAGCGTCAATCAATCGCTTCATCACGAATCTTGCTGACGATAGCAGTGGTGGACACCTGATCCACAAAATCCAGTGCGCGCACCTCACCGCCGTATGCTTCCACTATTTCCCAGCCCACCACACTCTGCTTGTCATAGTCGCCCCCCTTGACCAGCACATCAGGGCGCAGCGCGTGTAACAGGTCGCGCGGCGTGTCCTGGGCGAAGCTGATCACCCAATCCACGGCTTCCAACCCTGCCAATACGGCCATGCGCCGGTCTACCGGATTGATCGGTCGACCGCTGCCCTTCAACGCGCGCACTGATGCATCGCTGTTGACGGCAACGATGAGCCGATCGCCCAGCTGTCGCGCCTGCTCCAGATAAGCGACATGCCCCGCATGAATAATATCGAAGCAACCATTGGTGAACACCAGGCGCTCGCCCTGGCTGCGCGCATCGGCGACGGCGATCTGCAGTTGCTCCAGCGTCATCACACCGCGCTCACTGCCCTGCTCCTGCTGCACCGCCCGGCGCAGCTCGGGTGCACTGACGGCCGCCGTACCCAGCTTGCCCACCACGATACTGGCGGCGATATTGGCCAGACTGACGGCCTGCGGTAAATCAGCACCAGCAGCGACGGCCGCGGCCAGCACGCCGATAACGGTGTCGCCGGCACCCGTCACATCGTAGACCTCACGCGCCCGCGCCGGCAGGTGCAATTCTTCCTGCGAAGGTCGCAGCAGCGTCATACCGTGTTCACCCCGTGTGACCAGCAAACCGCCCAGTTCCAGCTCCTGCATCAACTGCTCACCGCGCCTCACCAGCTCTGCCTCGGTGGCACAATGGCCCACCACCGCCTCGAACTCGTGCAGATTGGGTGTCAGCAAGGTCGCGCCGCGGTAGCCAGAGAAATCAGTGCCCTTGGGATCCACCAGCACCGGAATACCCTGCTCCGCCGCCAACGCTATCAGCGGCGCCGGGTCAGACAGTGTTCCCTTGGCGTAATCCGACAACACCAGCGCACCACAACCCGGGAGCGCAGCGCGCAGGGATTCGAGCAGCGCAGTAGCGGCAGGGCTTGCCACCGGCGGCTCAAAGTCCAGGCGAATAAGCTGCTGCTGACGGCTTACTACCCGCAGTTTGGTAATGGTGGCCTGCCCGGCGGTGCGCTCAAACACACAGCGCACGCCTGCGCCTTGCAACATATCGTGCAGGGAGTCAGCCATCTCATCATCGCCTGTCACGCCGCACAGACTCGCGCCTGCGCCGAGCGCGGCGATGTTAAGCGCGACGTTGCCTGCGCCGCCAGGACGATCCGTAATCTGCTCAACCTTGACCACCGGTACAGGGGCCTCGGGCGATATACGCGAGGTAGCGCCTTCCCAATAGCGATCAAGCATGATGTCACCCAGCACCAGCACGCGTGCCGTATTGAATTGGGGCATATCCAGTTGCATCTGTGTGCAGTCCTCCTGACGCTGTGCGGCGAATGAAATAAAGCAGCGTTCTTTCTTGCGGCTTCGCTGTGCGCGCACAGGCGCAAGCATATCACGAGCGTCGCCACCGGGCGGCTTGTCAGCCTGTGTCAAAACCGCTAACTTGCCTGCCCCGTTCAAGATCTCTGAGAGACGACCGCATGCTCCCCGACCTGCCCGCGAATATTCAACAGATCAAGGGATTTCTAGCTGATGATGAAGCCGCAGCGCTCTTCAATCACGCGCGCAGCGCCAGTGCCCTGGGGCCGGTACTGGAAGTAGGCAGCTACTGTGGCAAGTCGACCATTTACCTCGGGCTTGCGTGTCGCGATGCCAACGGGACCGTGTATGCACTGGATCATCATCGCGGCTCTGAGGAACACCAGCGTGGCGAATTTTTCCACGACCCTGAGTTGTATGACAGCGGCGCTGGAATGATGGATACGTTTACCGAGTTTCGGCGCAATATTCGCGCTGCGGGCCTCGATGATGTCGTGGTACCGGTAGTCGCGTCCTCAGAGGTTGCAGCGCGGCACTGGCAGACACCGCTGGGTATGGTGTTTATCGATGGTGGTCACAGTCTGGATGCGGCGCTAAGCGACTATCGCTGCTGGACCCCGCACCTGATGCGCGGCGGCATTCTGGCCATACACGATCTGTTTCCAGATGCCCATGCCGGCGGACAGGCGCCCTACGCCATTTACCGCATGGCCGGTGCCTCAGGCTTGTTTGAAAATCTGGGGCAGGTGAATACGCTGGGCTTACTGAGGCGTTTGTAACCCACGACAACTGGACGTCAGGAAGACAGGCGCTTTGCTTTCGTGGTGTTAGCTTCGAGCAGCCGCACGCTGCAAAACAGCTGTGAGGCCGGCGTATGACCAGTGAGCGCGTCTGCCGCCAGTAAAATAGCGCCAGCTGTCCACGTCGGTTTTTCATCGGGCCACAGCAGGTCTTCAACCAGTTGGTAGCCGGTCCAGTAGGAACCATCTTTGGCTCGCCACTGATGCAGCCAGCTGTAGACTTCCACCGCGCGCGCATGATCACCGGCTGCCAGCAGGGCCATTACCAGTTCACAGGATTCGGCAACGGTTACCCAGGGCTCATCCGCCACGCAGCGACAGCCCAGGCGATCTTCCACAAACTCATCCCAGCGCGCGGCCAGCCGCACACGTGCTTCGGCCGCGGGCAGAGCGCCAGAGAGCACGGGATAGAACCAGTCCATGGAATAGCGGGCCTTGCTTTCCCAGGTGCGATCAAAGCGCTCCGGTTTGTGCCGCAGTGCGTCGCCCAGGCGCTGACGGGCAGCGCGCCATTCGGAGCGCGGCTCACCCAGGGTCACCGCGATATTGTGCGCACACTCCAGGCTTTTATAGATCGAACTGCACCCGGTAACCAGCGCATCTTCCTTGGGTTTACCCTCGCCATTCACAGCCCAGTGAATCTCACCGTGAGGAGTCTGGAGGGACAACACAAACCCGATAGCGCGCTCTACCGTGGGCCAGAGATCCAGCAGGAACTGCCTGTCACCGGTGACAAGAAAATGGTGCCAGACACCGCAGGCAATGTAAGCGACAAAATTGGTTTCACGGCGAGCGGCGTTGTCGACCACAGTATCGCGGTAAGAGGCCCACCAACTGCCATCTTCCAGTTGCCGGTCTGCCAGCCACTGGTAAGCGCGACGCGCGGCATCATACTCACCACCGATGGATAAACCCATGGCCGCTTCAACGTGATCCCAGGGATCCGCGTAACCCCCTTCAAACCAGGGAATCTCCCCGCTTTGCAGCTGCGTGGATAAAATAAAATCCACGGTAGGGCGCAGAAACTCCTGCGGATACAGGCCCCGGCTGAGATACAGACCACTCATGCGGAGTCCGCCTTTTTAAAGTACATCACCACACTTTTGCCCATCACCGGGTTCATGCCGGCTTCGAGTATGCGGGTGAAGGCAGGCCGCTCCATCAGATCCCACACCAGCAGGCGATGGTACTGCCGAATCATCCAGTTGGCGTCCCGGGTTTTCCAGAACAGGCACTTGAGCCACCAGAACGGCGCGTGCAGCGCATGAGCCCAGTGCCGGTGGTAGTGATTAAAGCCCAGCGCTTCGATTTCCCGGCGCAGTTCGCTGTCGCGAAAAATACGCACGTGCCCGCCCGGTACATTGTAGTAGCCCTCACTGAGCGCCCAGCAAATTTTTTCCGGCCAGCGCCGCGGCACGCTGGCGCAAAACAGGCCGCCGGGCTTCAACACTCGCTGGATTTCACGCAGGGCGCCCTGATAGTCCGGGATATGCTCCAGCACCTCACTGCAAATCACTTTATCGAAGCTGTTGTCGGCAAAGGGCAGCTCCAGCGCATTGGCGGAAGAAAGGCCAAAGGATTTTGCGCTGTTATCCGGCTCAGCGAAGTCGCTGAATTTGGCGCGGGTGGTTCGCAGGTCGTCCAGCGACAGGTCAACGCCCACCGAGTGCACATCGCCTTCAACATAGGCTGAAATCACATGACGACCTTCGCCACAGCCCAAATCGAGTACCGTATCGCCCGACCGAAGCGGAAAATGGGCAAAATCAACCGTCTGCACTGGCCAGCACCTGTCGATAATAAGCCGTCATTTCACGCGCGCAGACATCCCAGCAGAAGTGTTCCTCAATGCGCTGCCGCCCCTGTTCTGCCATCTCCGCGCGGCGCTGCGGATCGCGCAGCAGACCATCGATGGCCTCACTCAGGGCGCCCACGTCCCGCGTCGGAACAATCACACCTGCGTCGCCCACCACTTCCGGCAAGGCACCACCGTCAGTGGAAATCACCGGAACGCCACAGGCCATGGCCTCTCCCGCCGGCAGGCCAAATCCTTCATACACCGAGGGCACCACTGCAATCGCCGCCTCGGCGTAGTACTGCACCATCTGTTGCGTGCTGATATTACTGACAAACTGGACGCGCTCCTCAAGACCCAGGCGCTGGATCAACTGTTCGGTCTTGCCGCCTGGCTGGGGCTTGCTCACCACCAGTAGTTCAAGTTCGGGATGCGCCTCCAGCAAAGACGCATAGGCGCGCAGCAGATAGCGCAAGCCCTTGAGCGGCGCATCGGCGGAACAGGTCGCCATCAGGCGCAATGGATTGCGTGGTATGGCGTCCAGCGGCTTGAAGACACTGGTATCAATGCCGTTATGTACAAGGCTGATTCCGGCCGGTTGCAGCCCGAAGTCGCGCGCAATATCCTGCCGCGAACACTCGGAAACCGTGACGATATTGCGCAATTGACGCACGACCTTGCGCTGCATGATGAGGAAGGAGTGCCAGCGCCGTATCAGCAGGCGCTCGTAGCTATTGCGCGCCGCTGCAAGCGCAATTTTCAGGTCGCTGGTGATGGGATGATGAACAGTGGTCACCAGGGGCAGGCCCATCTCCTGCAGCTCCAGCATGCCATAACTGAGACTCTGGTTATCGTGTATCAGATCGTATTTTGCGCCGTGCTGCCGCAGATACTTAACCGCGCGCCGCCCGAAGGTATAAGGCTCGGCAAACCCCCCGGTCAGCTTGCTGCCCCATTCAATAATGTTGCTCAGGGAAGTCAGGTGCCGGGGGCGCAGAGACGTCAGCCCATTTTCAAAGAGGTCCAGACTGGGTAGCTGAATCAGGCGCACGCGCGGGTCCAGGTGGGGATAAGGCGGCCCGGAAATAACATCAACCTGATGTCCCGCTTCTACCAGCGCTTTGCTCAGGTAACGCAGATATACACCCTGCCCACCGCCGTGCGGCTGGCTGCGATAACCCAGCAGTGCAATATGCAATCCACTATCCGCAGTTGGGGATGCAGGCACGGGCGATGACGCCAGGGGCTGTGTATCAGCCTGTAGTGTATCGAGCTGCCTGATAGGGGCGTCCTCTCGGTAACAGATCAAGGGTGCATTGCGAGGTGGTGCGCCAGCGCTGCAGCAAAGCCAACGCCAAGGGACAGTGGGAGACGACAGGCCGCACAAAGGGGTCAGATTTTAATCAGCTCCCACCCAAAAATCCAGTGTAACCGGTTCCCTGCGCTGAACCACATGGCTTGCTATTCGTGCGCCGCGGGCCTTTGCCGGTATAATCAGCGCTTCTTCAACGGCGGAGTTATCGCATGTCAGCCAGCGCCTACAAAGGCATCATTCTCGCCGGGGGTTCTGGCACGCGCCTGCACCCGCTGACGAGCACGGTCAGCAAGCAGCTCATGCCGGTCTACGACAAACCCATGATCTACTATCCGCTCGCGACCCTGATGCTGGCGGGCATTCGCGACATACTGATCATCACTACGCCGAGGGACCAGAAAGCCTTTTGCGATCTACTGGGCGATGGCGGCAACTGGGGGCTCAATATCCAGTACACCGTGCAACCCAGCCCGGATGGTTTGGCCCAGGCGTTTATTCTGGGCCGCGATTTTATCGGTCAGTCTCCCGCCAGCCTGGTGCTGGGTGACAATATTTTCTACGGCGGCGGTTTTACACGCAAACTGGCCAATGCCGGACAACGCCAGAGCGGCGCCTCGGTCTTTGCCTACTACGTGCAGGACCCGGAGCGCTACGGCGTGGTCAGCTTTGATGAAAAAGGCGTTGCGCGTGATATTGAGGAAAAGCCCGCCAGGCCGCGTTCACACTATGCGGTCACCGGCCTCTACTTCTACGACAATGACGTCGTCGATATCGCCCGGGAGATTCGCCCCTCCCAACGGGGCGAACTGGAAATCACCGATATCAACAAGGCCTACCTGGCGCGCGGCGACCTGCACGTTGAAGTGATGAGCCGCGGCACCGCATGGCTGGATACCGGTACCCATAACTCCCTGCTGGATGCGGCCAACTTCATCCGGGTGGTTGAGGAACGCCAGGGGTTGAAGATCGCCTGCCCGGAAGAAGTGGCCTATCGCATGGGCTATATTTCTGCCGATGAGCTGTTGGCACTGGCCGCGCCACTGGAGAAAAGTGGCTATGGCGCCTACCTGAAACAGTTACTGAACGAGGATGGCGTGGTGTTCCATGACGTTTGAAGAGACACCGCTGGCGGGCGTTTACCTGATCACACCGCGGATATTCGGCGATACCCGCGGGTTCTTCATGGAAAGCTGGAATGCCGCCAGCTTTCGCGCTGCCGGCCTGGATCTGCATTTCGTACAGGACAACCACAGCCGCTCAAGCCGCGGCACGCTGCGCGGCATGCACTTCCAGACCGAACACCCACAGGGCAAGCTGGTGCGTGTCACCTCGGGCGAAGTCTTTGACGTGGTGGTTGACCTGCGCCGCTCATCGGCAAGCTGCGGACAGTGGTACGGCGTAACGCTGAGCGCCGAGAACTTCAAAATGCTGTGGGTGCCGCCCGGCTTCGCACACGGCTTTCTGGTGACATCCGACTCCGCAGATTTCCAGTACAAGTGCACCGACATCTACCATCCACAAAGTGAAGTGTCACTGGCGTGGAATGACCCGGCCGTGGGTATCACATGGCCACTGGCTGAGGGGCAGTCGCCGCAGTTGTCAGAAAAGGACAGCCAGGGCCTGTCGTGGGATGCGCTGCCACTGTTTGATTAACAGTCGCAGGCATTAATACCCGGGCCTGCGAGCGGGTCACTCATGTAACAAAGGCCGCCACCAGGATTCGTGCCCCAGGAACCAATGCAGGGTTTTTGACAGCCCCGAATCAAAACTCTCCTGCGGCGTATAACCCAGCTCCTGGCTGATTCGGCCGGCGTCTATCGCATAGCGCCAGTCGTGGCCGGCACGATCCTCAACAAAGCGGATAAGATCCCGTGATCGCCCCCCCTTCGCCGGCGGGGCTGCCGCAAAGCGCTGCGCCAGCGACGCGTCCGCCGCGAAGCAGGCATCCATCTGGTCGCACAGCAGCTCTACAATAGCCAGGTTGCTCCACTCGTTGTTACCGCCAATGTTATACGTTTCACCGACCGTGCCCGCGTTCAGCACCAGCTCAATCCCGCGGCAGTGATCCTCTACATACAGCCAGTCGCGAATATTGCTGCCGTCACCGTAAACCGGCAGCTCAAGGCCGCGCAGGATGTTGGTGATGCACAGTGGTATCAGTTTTTCAGGGAAATGATACGGGCCATAGTTGTTGGAGCAGTTACTGGTGGTCACCTGCAGGCCGTAAGTGTGCTGGTAGGCGCGCACCAGATGATCGGAAGCGGCCTTGCTGGCAGAGTATGGGGAGTTCGGCTCGTATTTCTGCTGCTCGTGGAAGCCGGGCGCGTCAGCAGACAGCGAGCCATATACCTCGTCCGTAGACACATGATGAAAGCGGTGGGAGGCCAGCGGGCGCTCGCCCAGCCACTGGGCGCGCGCGGCCTTGAGTAAGGTATGGGTTCCAACCACGTTGGTTTCGATAAAGGCATCCGGGCCGGTGATCGAGCGATCCACATGACTCTCGGCGGCAAAATGCACCACGGTATCTATCCGATGCTGAGCCATGGTGGCGCACACGGCATCGAAGTCACAGATGTCCGCATGCACGAAATGAAAGTTATCAGCCTCGCGCAGTCCGGCCAGGTTCTCCAGGTTGCCCGCATACGTCAACGCATCGTAGGCAACCAGCGTATCGCCGGGATAGCGGCCTGCCCAGTAATGTGCGAAGTTTGCGCCGATAAAACCGGCGGCACCGGTGACCAACACTGATCTAGTCATGTGCGTCATCCTTGAGCTGCTGCAACATTGTGCGCAAGGCCTTGCGCCAGTGCTGACCCTCACAGGCGAGATCACGCCAGGTGGCGGATTTGTCCAGCACACTATAGGCGGGGCGGCTGGCAGGCGTGGGGTAAGCGCTTGACGGAACAGGCTGTATCAAGGGCACACTGGGCAGCAAACCGCAGGCCTGCGCCTCTTCTGCGATCGCCACTGCAAAATCGTACCAGCTGCAAACGCCCGCATCAGACCAGTGATAGATGCCCCGCAACTGAGGCCGCTCGGCAATTGTCCACAGCGCCTGTGCCAGACCGCGTGCGCACGTTGGCGTCCCAATCTGGTCATCGACCACCTGCAGAACTTCGCGCTCACGCATCAGGCGCAGCATGATATGCACAAAATTATGTCCGCGACGGGCGTACAACCAGCCGGTTCGGACAATAACAGCCGCGGGCAATGCTGTGCTTACCGCAACCTCTCCCGCGAGCTTGCTGCGGCCGTACTCGCCCAGCGGATCCGCCGCAGCGTCTGGTTTATAGGGCTGACAGCCGGTGCCAGCAAACACAAAATCGGTGGAGATATGCAGCAAACGGATATCCAGCTGGGCACAGGCGATGGCAAGATTCTCTGCGCCCACAGCGTTAACACGCAGCGCCTGCTGCGGCTCGCTCTCCGCTTTGTCGACGGCGGTGTACGCAGCAGCATTGATGACAACCTGGGGCGAATGCTCGCGCAAACGCGCTGCAACAGACTGCGCATCGCCGATATCACAATCAGCGTGGCCGAGGGCAACGGCATCAAACCTGTCGCCTGCAGTGTCGAGTAATTCACGACCCAGTTGACCACCCGCTCCAGTAATCAGCACTCGCTGTGTCAAAGCTTCTCCTGTGCACCGCGCTGCGCGGCTGGTATCACCGGGGGTGTAACGTTAGACTACGGCGAAAACCGAGTTATTGCCGTGCATCCACGCTACACCGCCAGTCTGGCCACACTTGATTATCGACTGGTTGTCTTCGCCAGCCTGCTACTGTCCCTGTGGTTGATCAGCATAGATCCGCTGGTCAACAGGGACGCTATCATATACTTACGTGCTGCTGATGCCTACCTGGAGCAGGGCTTCGCGGCCAGCCAGCAGCTTTTTGGCCGGCCGTTACTGTCCATCTGTTTCACCGTTGTACACCAGATCACCGGACTGTCGCTGCTCAGCGCGGGCCTGTTGCTGAACTCGCTGTTCTATGCGCTCTTTTGCACCAGCTTTGTACTCACTGTGGCAACGCTGGGCGGCGATCGCAGAGTGCAATTACTGGCGGCACTGGTTGTTCTCTCGCACCCGATTCTGAATGATCACCGCAGCTCTATCGTGCGCGACCCAGCGTATTGGGCGTTTCTGCTGCTGGCATTTCGCGAATTACTCCTCTATGCAAGAGACCCTCGCTGGGCAACCCGATTGCGCTGGTGTGCCTGGATAACGCTCGCCTCTCTATTTCGCTTCGAAGGTGTATTTTTTGCCCTGCTGGCGCCGCTCTCCCTGCTGACCCTGAAACAGATGCCGCAGCGGGTCAAGCACTGTTGCTACCTGCTACTGCCTTTGCTGATCACTGCAACGGCAAGTGTCCTGACCTTGCTGGTCCTGTTACCCGAGCGCCTGCATTTGCCGGCAATTGAGCGATACATCCGCGGCCTGACCAACCTGCCCGCCGAATTTGCGGCCGCGGCCCACAGCGCAGGCCAGGCGATGCTGAACAGCTCTGCCGGCGAAGATGCCGGTATAGCGCTGATTGCGGCGCTACTGGCGATTTTGCTGCTCAACATACTGCGCGCAATAACATGGCCGTATGTGGCCGTCCTTCTGTGGGGATATCACGAGAAATTGCTGACCCGGCTGCGGCCCGACGATGCGCGGCTGCTCGTCGCCCAACTGTTGATCAGCCTGGGCTATCTCGCCGCGTTTACAGCTATCAACCGGTTTATGCTGGAACGCTATGCTAACCAGTTGGGCATTTTTGCACTGCTTTACTTGCCGTTCATTCTCAATGCGCTGTGGCAGGCGGACGGACGCAGGCACTGGAAGAAGATTATTGTCGCCGCCCTGATGGTGTTCATGTGCCTGGATAGCCTGCATAACAGCAAGCACGAAAAACGCTTTATACGCGATGCCCGCGACTGGCTGGTGCAGCACACGCCGCAGGATGCACAGCTACTGAGTAACGACAAATACCTGGCCTACTTCAGCGCAAGAGCGTTTAACTGGCCCGCAGCGAACGGCCATCACTTCGCGCTTGAGGGCATGCTGGAAGACACCGCCCTGTTGCAACAACAGGACTATCTGGCCATGCGCGTCAGCGCAGCTGAGCTGTCCCAGTGGGGGCGGTTCCTGCAACAACACGAGCTACAGGAAATTGCCGTGTTCGAAGGCGGCCGCCACGGCAGCATTCGTATTGTCGCCACACCACAGCTGGCACTGCCAAATCCGGCTGCGTCAATCCCAGCACCCACATTACACACACGGGGCATGAACCCTCAACGAGAGCGGCAATGAGTATCGTCACAGCCGATTCGCTACCGCCAGCGGATCAGTTGCATGAAATTGCGCTGGAACTGACGGACGAGCGACTGCCCCAGGGCTGGGAGCTGGTCAACAGTTCGCGTTTCGCCAGAGTGGCTCACCACCCGCATTGGGATATCTATTTCAAGGAGTTTTTGCCGCGCAGCCCGCTGGAATCACTCAAGGCAATACTGCGAGGTAGCCGCGCGACGCGAGCCAGGCGCAGCGACGCATTGCTGCTGCAGGCTGGTATCGTAGCGCCACGCGCGATCGCATGGGGCAAATCACCGCGCGGCGGCGAGTATTTGTTCACGCACACAGTGCCTGGCAGCAGTGCTACCCAATGGTTGACTGATACCCTGCCCTCCAAAGCGGCTGAACACCAGAAACTGCGCAGGCAGTTCCTGCGCGAATTGGGACTGTTTATCGGCCGGCTGCATGCCAGTGGCTTTATCCACGGTGACCTGCGTCCGGGTAATATACTGGCGCAGCAGCGCGGACAGCGATTCTACTTTGCGCTGATAGACAACGAGCGCACCTGTCACAGCGAACTCCCATCGGGCCGCGCGCTGCTGCGCAACCTGATGCAACTGAATATGTTGACTCCCAGCCAGTTGAGCCAGACTGATCGCCTGCGTTTTTTCAACGCATGGCGCCGCCAGCTGCGCGCACTGACGCCGCTGGAGGCAAACATACTGGGCACAAGGGCTTATCACTGGGCCATGCAGCGCCTGTACGACAAGGGTCAATTGTGAGGCGCGTGCATATCGTTGGTTGCCCGCGCAGCGGCACCACGTTATTGATGGAAATGCTGGCAACCTGTTTTTCCAGCGACGGGTATTGCGCTCATGAAATGAGTATCTTCGAGCCGCCTCCAGCCAGCACGCCTGAACAGGGGTTGTACTTCAGCAAGCAACCCAACGACATCAAACAGCTGCGCTGGATACTGCCGCGTGACGAGCAGCTCTATGTCATCTACCTGGGGCGCGACCCACGTGCGGTAATCTGTAGTCGCCATCGATCACTGCCGGATGCCTACTTCTGTAACTACCGCGTATGGCACGAATGCGACACGGCGGCACAACGCTATGCAAACAACCCCCGGTTTTTGCGCTTGCGCTATGAGGACCTGGTGGCACGGCCGGACGCCGTTCAGCGCGATATCCTCGCCGCGCTACCTTTCCTGGAGCAGCAGCACCGTTTCAGTGAATACCATATTTACAGTCAATCCTCCGCGGCATCCGAACAGGCCATGCACGGTTTGCGTGCAGCCAATACCGAGCGCGTAGCGGCCTGGCACCAGCACCTGCCGCGGCTGGTCGAACAGGTGCAGCGCTATCCACAGATGGCGGCTGACCTGATTCGTCTGGGTTACGAGACCGATGAAAGCTGGCTGGAACAACTGCAGGGGATAGAACCGATACTGTATGCGTGTCGTTATCCAGAGCGTCGCCCCTGGCTGCGCGAGTGCGAAAAATCTGTGCGCGTATGGTTCAAATCCCGACGCTATCTTAAAAACCTTGTGTAAAGCCTGAAAACTGCGTACCAAACACGCCGCTAAAATTTGCAAGCCGCGCGATTCATCGCGCCGCAAATGAACCGCAGCGGCTAGGCCAGCAAGTTATGCTCGCCTTCGCCATAACGCGCCAGATGGCGTGCGCGCAGCTTCAGCAGACTGGGCTGCATGCGACGAATGACCTGTTCACGATCACCGCCCACTGCCCCCAGATACCTGTCCAGAAAGTGCTTGTACAGCTGCGAACCGACGCCCCGCTCCTCTGCATTCAGCGTAAAGCGCGCCAGGTCACGAGCCTGGCGCCTGCCACCGATGCGACAGCGGCGTGCACCATCAAGGTCAATGAGCAGCATTCTGTCATTGGCCCACAACAGATTACTCCACTTGGCATCCCCGTGTGCATAACCAGCAAGGTGCAGTTTTGAAAGGGCATCTGCGGCACTGTGCAGCGCGGCCAGGGTTGCGGCGCCAGGCCCGCTTAACCAGAGAGTCTGCATATCAACGCCGTCCTCCAGCCCCTCGGTCAACAGCATCACGCCACTGTCCAGATTGACACAGGCAAGCGGCCTGGGCACCGGCACACCCGCCGCAACCAGCCTGCTGGCATTGTCAAAAGCACGCGAAGGCCGGCCCTGGCCCAACTCATAGATGCATTGCTGCAGAAAAGACTTGGGACTGTAGAGCTTCAGGTAGCAGCAGCGACCTCCCAGCGTGAGCAGGCCCACCTGACTGTACATATCCTGTTTTAACAAACGCGCATGGTGCGGCAACCATTGCGAAATATGTTTGGGGGGCCCTTCCAGCGCGGTGAGCAGTTCACGCGCCCACTCGCCACCGCGTACGGCGCGTTTCCTACCTCTCATCCATTACCTCCTGCAGCAGCGCCATGGGTGGCGGATCAGCTGCGTGGGTCCTGCGATAAAGTTGCCGGGCTTTACTATCAACACGTTGCCACAGCCGCCGATCTGCGCCCAATGCCTGACGCAGCCCTCCATCAGTATAGTCGCGCATGAAGCGCAGCAGGTCGCGTGGCGTCAGGCCACAATCCATGGCTGAGAAATACAGGCCGGCAAGATCCTTGACGCGCCAACGCCGCGGGGTTGCTGTTCGCAGCTGCGCGCGATGCAGGTCGATCAGGTAACACCGCATCTGCGACGCTGTCAGGCTGCTCTCATCGAGGTGGAAGTGGCACAGATAAAAATCGCGATGATTGATACCTGCCGAGTGCATCACCCGGGCGCTGCGCGCAACTTTACGTAACAAGCGGTGGCGCACTGAGACCTCTGGCCGCTGCGTCGCCCAGTCGGCACAGTAATCTTCCAGGCTCGTGGTACCCACCAGATCATCAGTCACCAGCAGCGATTGTTGCGTTGCCGGATTCCAACCACGTCGGGCATAGGCAGCGACAGAGAGCGTATCGACCCCCAGACGCTGCAGCGCAGCCACCGCGCGATACTCGTTACTGGCTCCCGTAACGGGCAAACGCAACTGCAGCAGGTTTTTCAGAACTTCCGCCCAACCGATACCGCGATGCAGTTTTAAAAAGTAGGAATGGCCGGCCAGCGCAAACCGCAATGTCGTGCGCCCTTCGCGCTGGCGATAGATTTGCTCCGACGGTGCTTGCTGCGCTTCCTTGTGTGCCCAGTCCAGAAGCGCAACGGCGCTGCTGCGATCAACCACAGCCGGCGGCAAAAAATCATCTCGCAGGAAGAGCTCAGCCACTGTTGCCGCCCTGACCCGACTGCAATACCGTTTCAATGACATCCATGCCGGTTTGATGCATGGAATAGAGGTCTGTTGTATCGGCATAGTGCAGCGCAGAAGCGGCGCAAGCGGCACGAAAGTGCGGGTCTGCAAAGCGCAACAACGCCTGTTGCAAGGCTGCTTGCTCAAACGGTGAAGGCAGTACGATTCCGCCGTCGGAGGCCGCCACATGATGCGCATAGCCACACACGTCGGTGACCACCACGGGCAAGCCGGCCACCAGTGCCTCGAGCAACACTATACCGCCAGCCTCAGCGCGCGCCGGATGAACCAGCACGTCGGCGGCCAGCATCAGGTCTGCGACATCGTCCCGCCCACCGAGAAACTGTATTGCATGGCTCAAGCCCTGTTTTCTGCACTGGCGCACATAACGCCGCATTTTATCCTGCCCGGCGATCACCAACTGCGCATCCGGATGCGCCCTGCGCACCTCGCCCAGAGCATCTATCGCCCGCTCCAGTCCCTTGGTGATAAAACCTGAACCAACAAACAACAGCAGCATCTCATCGCCAGTAAAGCCCAGCTCGGCACGCTTTGTGGCGCGCCGCGCTGCGGCGTCCGGCGGTGCGCGTCGCTGCGGCGAAACGCCGGGTGGCAAAAGATGCATGCGCCGACTCGGCGTTTGGTAATAGCGTTCAAACTTTTCCTGCTCGGTCGCTGAAATCAACAGAATATGCGTTGCGCTGGCGGGGTCGAACACCGCACGCTCGGCGGCTGCAAAGTGCCGGAAGCGACGACCGCGTCGATACAGCGGCCCGCGCTGGTGCAGCGCCTTGTCCAGATAACAGGGATCGGCAGCAAAATAGATATCCAGGCCAGCCATTTTATTAAACCCGACAACGCCATCCACCGGCTCGCTGGCCAGATCGCTTCTTACCCACTGCGCATAGCGATCGTTGCGACGATGATGGCTTGCGCCCCTGGCTGGCACCCTACGCAAATCAATACCGGGAATCGTATCGCCTTCCCATTCGATGCAGTAGACGCGGCATTCATGCCCACGCTTGCGTGCCTCTTCCACGAAACGTTTGAAATCGCGCTGTAATCCGCCATAGGGGAAGTAGGTATACAACAGAAATGCCAGGCGCATGGTCACTGCAGCTCCGGCAGAATGTCGCCGAGCTGGCGCCACACGTGCTCAGGCCTGATGGATTGCATCATCGCCAGCGGATCCCGGGTGTCGTCCACCCCCACGGGTGACTGGATATGTACCTGATTGTGACCATAGGCGCCGATCAGGCGGGTGTCTGTTGGCCCATAAAGCGACACCGTGGGAATATCCAGTGCGGCGCTGAGGTGCGCGAGCCCGGTATCTACCGCGACCGCTCCGCTGACTTGCAACAGCATGCCGGCCAAACCCAGCAGATCCAGCGCCGGCAGTACTTTCGCATTGCTGGCGGCCGCGGCTATACGCTCTGCACGCAGCTTCTCAGCCGGATTACCCCAGGGCAACCAGGCCGCATAGCCGTGCGCTGCCGCAATATCCGCCAATGCGATCCAGTGTGCCTCAGGCCATAATTTTTCACGCCGTGCCGTACCGTGAAAAAATAGCAAACCGGGCGGCAGCTCATCTGTGTGGCGGGTCAGCGAAGCGGCAACGCCGTAATCTCCCTGCCCACTGGGCACCGGATAATTCAACGCTTTGGCAAACAACAGGCGAATACGTTCCACGGCGTGCATCTGCCGCGGTACCTGTATACGCCGGTGGTAAAACAGTGACGCGAGACTCTCGCGCGCCGATTGACGATCCATACCGCAGCGCACCGACGGCACCATGCGCGTCACCAGCGCACTTTTCAACAAGCCCTGCGCATCGACGACCGCATCATAGTAAGGTTGCCGCATGGCAACACGAAACTGACGCCAGTGCGCGCTGCGCAGCGCTTGCACAGGTCGCTTGCGCCAGCGCCTTATCGCCACCGGTATCACCTTGTTAACTGCCGGATGCCAGGCGGGAATCTCCGCGAAGGCCTCTTCCACTACCCAGTCAAACTGAATCCCCGGCAGCGCGGCGGCAGCATCGGTGAGCGCCGGCAACGCGTGAATCACATCACCCAGCGACGATAGCTTCACCACTAGAACGCGCATCAACGCAGCTCCGCCAGCAATGCGTCCAGCGCTTGCAGCACACGTTCCGGCGTCATCTCACGCAGGCAGCGATGATGACCCAGCGGACACTCGCGCGCAAAACACGGGGCGCAATCGATGTCACTGCTAATGCGGCGAGAGGCGGCGCTTAGCGGCGGCGTAAAATCAGGAGAGGTTGGGCCATAAAGCGCCAGCAGGGGCCGTTGCAGTGCAGCGGCAATGTGCATCAGACCGGAATCGTTGCTAACCACCGCCGCCGACAGCGACAGCAGATCCACCGCCTGCGCCAGTGACGTTTTTCCGGCCAGGTTAAAGCAGTGTTCATGGTTCGCTGTTTGCGCTTTGATCTCGTTGCAGACAGGCGCGTCATTGGCAGAACCGTACAACACCACCTGCCAGCCTCGCGCCAGATAGACCTGGGCCAGCTGCCCGTAATATAGCGCGGGCCAGCGCTTGGCCGAGCCAAACTCCGCCCCGGGGCACAGGGCCAGAATCGGGGTGTCGGGCAACAGCGAAAAAACCTCGCGGGCTTGCTGGGCGTGCTGCGGATCAATCTGCAAATGAGGCTCGGGCAGGCTGTCAGGCAATTGCGCTTGTGGAGACAATCCCAGAGCAGCAAAGCGCTGAATCATCAGAGGCAGTGCCTGTGGGTCAAGCCGGCGCAGGTCGTTCAGCAACCCGTACCGCATCTCGCCGCGCCATCCGGTGCGCTGCGCAATGCCGGCGAAAAACGGTACCAGCGCAGACTTCAGCGAGTTGGGTAACACAATAGCCTGTGAATAACGCTCTGTTGCCAGCATCCGCCCCAGCGCACGCCGCTGGCCCAGCTGCAAGCTGCCATGGCCGACGGGCATATCAATAATGCGATTGACCTGGGGCATACGCTGCAGGATCGGCCCACTCCAGGCGGGCGCCAGCACATCAATGACGGGTGAAGAACGGGTGTCGCACAGCAACTGGTACAGCACCTGGGACATCACCATGTCGCCCACCCAGGACGGGCCGACGACAAGAATCCTGTCTGCGGGTTCAGGCGCCATCGTCGTTTTCTGTCGTTATGTAAGGCGCAAACAACTGCTGCCATTTGGCGCTGACAGCCGCGCGCGGTTCCGTGAAGCGCTCGCACGGGACGGTGCCTGGTTGCTGCTGCAAGGACAATTGATGGGAAGCCGACCGGTAAGCAAGATACGCCCCGGTGAGCGCATCGCATTCTTGCTGCTCGAATAAACCTGTCTGACCCAGCGTCTCGAGAATGCGCACGTTGTCAGACCAGCGCGCCAGCTCCGGCTCTTTGTGAGACCACGCCAGGACGGCAAATTGCACCATAAATTCGATATCCACGATTCCACCGGCACCCTGTTTCAGATGAAATTCCCCTTCTCCTGATTTTTTACCCGGCAGCAGGTGTTCACGCATGCGCGCTCGCATCGCAATGACCTCTCGCGCCAGTTCTGCCTCGTTACGCGGCTTGCACAGCGTCTCGCGGCGCACCGCCTCCACCTGCTCAGCCACAGCAGGATCACCCGCCACAAACCGCGCCCGCACTAACGCCTGGTGCTCCCATGTCCAGGCGGATTCCTGTTGATAGCTACTGAAACCCTGCACGGTACTGACCAGCATCCCCGAGTCACCCGAGGGACGCAGCCGCATATCAACTTCATACAATTTACCCTGGTTAGTACGCGCCTCCAGCATATGAATAACGCGCTGCCCCAGACGGGTGTAGAAAACCGTATTGTCGATGCTGCGCTGGCCATCTGTGCTGCCTTTTGCACCGTCGCTGATGAACACGAGGTCCAGGTCGGAGCCATGTCCCAGTTCGATGCCCCCCAGCTTGCCGTAACCAAAAACAGCAAAACCATACCCACTGCCTGTGCGCTGCGGGGCTCCGTACTTTTGTGTGAGATCAGCCCAGGCGATGGCCAGCACCTGCTCCAGGATACACTCAGCCAGCCAGGTGAGTTTATCGCTGACCTGCATCAGCGGCAGACGCCCGACCAGTTCGCTGGCGGCAACGCGCAGCACGTGTGCCGCCTTGAAATAACGCAGTGCATCCATCTGCGCTTCGAGATCGTCTATCGGCAGCCGCGCTACCTGCTGGCGCAGCTCGTCCTGCAACAGGGATTTGTCCGGTGCGGTGTAAAGACTGGCGCGGTCCAGCAGCTCGTCCAGCAAACCCGGGCGATAGGCCATCTGTTCCGCTATCCAGGGACTGGCGGCACACAGCAACACCAGGTCATCCAGCGCCGGAGGGTTTTCCAGCAACAGTGCCAGATAAGCGCTGCGACGGCTGATGGCCACCACCAGCGGCAATAGCCGCTGCAGCGCAAGATCCGGCTGCCCGGTCTCGGCACAGGCGCGCACCAACTGCGGCATGAACTGATCCAGGCGCTCACGGCCTGCGGACTGCAACGTCACCACGCGCGGACTTTGTTGCAGCGCCTGCAGGCGAGCGAGTGTCTCCTCGACATCGCAGTAACCCAGCTGGGACAGCGACTCTGCGCACAAGCCTTCGCCCCATAGAATCTCGTCACTGCCCTGGTCGGCCGGGTCTTCGTCTTCCGGCGCTGCGATCAAATCAGAAAAGTGCGCGGCCACCTGTTCACGATAGCCCTGTAATTGCTGCAGGTAATCCTCCCAGCTGGCAAATCCCATCACCGAGGCCATGGCTTGCCGCGCGATGGCGTCCTGCGGCAGAGTCTGTGTCTGCTTGTCTTCGTAGCCCTGAATCGCATGTTCACTATCACGCAAAAACAGATAGGCCTCGCGTAATTGCGCCACTGCCTCAGCCGGCAGACAGCCCAGCTGCTCGCACTCTTGGAGTACCTTGAGTAACTCGCGCTGCTGCAGGCCAAGGTCGCGCCCACCGCGAATCAGCTGAAAACACTGGGCGATAAATTCCACCTCGCGGATACCGCCATGGCCCAGTTTCACGTTGTCGTCCAGCGCGCGCCGGCGCACCTCTGCGCTGATCATCTGCTTCATTCCGCGCAGGCTATCTATCACACCGAAATCCACATAACGCCTGAATACAAAGGGTCGCAGCGCCTGCATGAGTTCCTCGGTGGTGCCTGGATCACCCGTCACCGGGCGCGCCTTGATCAGCGCATAACGCTCCCAGTCACGGCCCTGGTCCTGGTAGTACTCCTCCAGTGCGGCAAAGTTGTGCACCAGGGCACCGCTTTCGCCGTAGGGCCGCAGCCGCATGTCTACACGAAACACAAAACCGTCGGCGGTTACCTGGTCCAGCGCATTGATAACGCCCTGGCCCACACGCGTAAAGAATTCCTCATTGCTGACCGGCCGTTTCTCACCGTCGGTTTCACCCGCTTCGGGATAGGCAAAAACAAGATCTATATCGGAGGAAACATTCAGCTCACGAGCGCCGAGCTTGCCCATGGCCAGTACAATCAGTTCCTGGGCAGACCCGCTGTAGCGACCGCGCGGTGTGCCGTAACGACGCTGCGCTTTGGCATGACAATGCACCAATGCCTCTGCAATACACGCCTCTGCCAGCCCGGAGGTATCGCGAACCGTCTCCAGCGTGTCGGCCAGGCGACAAAAATCACGCCACACAATGCGCAACATGTGCCGCTGGCGAAACTGGCGCAGCACACGAATGAGCTCCGCGTCTTCAGCTTGCAGCAATGCCTGCAATTGCGTGCGCAGCTCATCCTCGTGCAGCGTTCGCTGCAGCTCACCACTGCGCAACAACGATAACAACAGGGACGGTTGGCGGCGGCTTAAATCTGCTGCAAAGCGACTGCACGCCAAAACCTTACGCAGCTGACCTGCAACCGGCTCATCGGCGCCCAGGTTTTGCAACTGCTCGGCACACAATGTATCAGCCTGCTCCAGAATCCTGTGCCAGGCTGATGTTGCCTGAGCGGCCAGTTCCTTTGGCAATTCCAGGGTACTCACTTGCGTCCTTCCTGTTTGTCGTGTGGTCTGCAATAAAACTGCTGTTTGATTCAGGCGTCCAGCACCGGAGCAACGCGCATCACTTCCTCAATGGTCGTCTGGCCATTGGCAATGCGCTCGGCGCCGCTCAGGCGCAAGGTATGCATACCCTCGCTCATAGCGACCTCGCGCAGTTTGGACGTTTCCATGGTGGGGTTTATCTGCTGCTGCACCGCGGGACTGTTCACCAGAACCTCGTAGATTCCCTGACGGCCCATGTAACCCGTCTCTCGACACTCCCTGCAGCCCACGGGGCGCGCGATCTGCGCAGGGGGTTCCCTGATCCACGGTTGCGTAAGCTGCTGCCAGGCGTCGAGGTCCGTATCGACCATTGTCTTGCAGTGCGGACACAGGATGCGCACCAGGCGTTGCGACATCACGCCGCGCACCGTGGCCTTGATCAGATACGCGGGGACGCCCAGCTCCAGCAGCCGCGAGATCGAGCCCGGCGAATCATTGGTGTGCAGCGTCGACAGCACCAGGTGTCCGGTGAGCGCCGCCTGCACCGCCATGTTGGCAGTCTCCAGATCACGGATCTCTCCCACCATGATGATGTCTGGATCCTGGCGCATCAGGGCGCGCACACCCGAAGAAAAATCGAGATTGATACCGTGGTTCACCTGCATCTGGTTGAAGGCGCCCTCAACCATTTCGATCGGATCCTCGATGGTGCAGACATTCACTTCCGGCGTTGCCAGCTGCCTCAGCGTCGAATACAGGGTGGTGGTCTTGCCGGAACCGGTAGGCCCCGTTACCAGCACAATACCGTTGCCCGTGGCTGTCATCTGGTGCCAGCGCGCCAAGTCCTCGTCTGCCAGACCGAGTGCTTCGAAACTTTTCTGCAACACATCGGGATCGAAAATTCGCATCACCAGCTTTTCGCCAAAGGCCGTCGGCAGCGTCGCCAGGCGCAACTCAACCTCGTTGCCTTCGGGAGTGCGCGTCTTGAGTCGACCGTCCTGCGGGCGACGTTTCTCGGCAACATCCATACGCCCGAGGATCTTGATACGGCTGGTCACCGCAGCGCACACCTGCTGCGGCAGTTCATACACACTGTGCAGCACGCCGTCGATTCGAAACCGTACCTTGCCGGTTTCGCGGCGAGGCTCGATGTGGATATCACTGGCGCGCTGCTCGAAGGCATATTGCAGCAGCCAGTCCACAATATTCACGATGTGCTGGTCGTTGGCATCCGGCTCTTTCATCGAGCCGATCTCCAGCATCTGCTCGAGATTACCTACCCCGACAACACTATCGGCACGGCTGGCACCGCGCGCGCCGCGCACCGATACGGCCATGGTGTAAAACTCGGCGGTGTGGCGGGCGATATCGCGCGGGTCTGCCAAAACGCGACGGATGGGCTTGCGCAATACGTGCTCGAGGTTGCTCTCCCAGCTATGCACGTAGGGTTCAGCACTGGCGATAACCACCTCATCCACATTCACCTCTACAGCAAGAATGCGGTGGCGCTCTGCAAACGCCCGTGACATGACTTCGGCGACCGCGGTCACATCAATTTTCAGGGGGTCGATCTGGTAGGGACGCTGGTCACAGCGCCCACCCAGCCATTTAAGCAACGCGGACATGTCCAGCACTCGCGCCGGTGCGCTGGCGTCCGCCAGTTTCAATTCAGATAAAAATACCAGTGGATGAACCTTCACTACCTGTTCGGCGGCAATCTTCGACACGTCCTCGCCCGACAGCCTGCCGTCTGCCTTCAGCTGCTGCACCAGGGTCGAGAGATTCAGGCGGTGTTCCTGCGCCTGTTCACCAAAATTTGTCGCCATAGACCGCTTACTCACTGCTTCATCAGATGAAAATCTGGCTTTCATGCTATCACAGCGCACCGTGCTGATACGCCCCTGTGACTGCTTTTCATGCCTCGATTGCAGACCTCACAGAAGCGCCGACAACGCCTCGCTTTGGAATCCTGAAAACTTGGCCTACACTGCGTCATTGCGATCAACCCCCCTGACCTGCCCAACCCGCAAAGTACCCGGGAGGCAAACACGGAGCCTGAATGAGCCACTCTGACACCCTGGTGATTGACCAGTTGCGACAATTGGTAAGCACTGCCTCGGTCAGTTCCACAGACCCATCCTGGGATCAGGGTAATCGTGGGGTGATCGATTTGCTGGCCAGCTGGCTGCAGGACATGGGCTTTTGCACTGAGATACAGGCTGTCAATGACGACGGCAGCAAGGCGAATCTGATCGCCACGCTGGGCACCGGTCCCGGGGGCCTTGTTCTGGCAGGACACACCGACACCGTGCCGTTCGACGAAGGGCGCTGGCAGAGTAATCCGCTGGGACTGACCGAGCGCGATAAGCGCCTCTACGGGCTTGGCAGTACCGACATGAAAGGTTTCTTCCCGCTGGCACTGGCGGCGGCCAGTCGTTTTGCCGGGGCCACGTTGCAGCAACCACTCATTGTGCTGGCCACGGCCGATGAAGAGAGCTCCATGAGCGGCGCTCGCGCCCTGGCGGAGGCCGGCAAACCCCGGGCCAGGGCCGCCATTATCGGGGAGCCCACCTCACTGGTGCCAGTGCGCATGCACAAGGGCATTATGATGGAAGCCGTGCGCGTCACGGGTAAGGCGGGTCACTCATCGAATCCCGCGCTGGGCAAAAGCGCGCTGGAAGGTATGCATGCGGTGATGGGCGATCTCATCACTTTCCGCAGGGAACTGGCGGAACGCTACAGCAACCCGCTGTTTGATATCGCCTTTCCCACCCTGAACCTGGGTTGTATTCACGGCGGCGACAGTCCCAACCGCATTTGTGGTAAATCGGAGCTGCATTTCGACCTGCGCATGACCCCGGACGGTGACAATGCCAGCATTCACGCCGAGTTGGCGCAGCGCATCGAGCGTATCGCAGCGCAGCAGAATATGGAGATGGAGCTGCGCCACCTGATCGAAGACGTCGAACCCTTTGAGCAAAGCGCCGACAGTGAGCTGGTAAAAATAGCAGAGCGACTCACCGGCCACTCTTCAATCGCAGTGGCCTTCGCCACCGAGGCCCCCTTCATGCAACAACTGGGCATGGAAACGATTGTGATGGGGCCCGGATCAATTGATCGTGCGCACCAGCCCGATGAATATCTGGAGCTGAACCAGATCAGGCCCTGCATCGACCTGCTGGAACGCTTCATCAGGCACTACTGCCTGTAATCCTCCCCCGCGCGCGCACCCGGCGGTGCCACTGACGCGCCGCTGTGCATTATTCCCATTAGGTAATCGGGACGCTATTCGTTACTCTTGATAACTTTCTATTTATCAACAGCTTGGATGATATTGTGACGACGCCGGACCGGGCCCATATCCGCTGGTTCAGAAACACAGCACCCTATATCAATGCACACCGGGGCAAGACCTTTGTGCTGATGTTGGGGGGCGATGTCGCGCAGCACGAAAACTTCGCGCACATCATTCACGATATTGCCTTGCTCAACAGCCTGGGTGTGCGCCTGGTGCTGATTCACGGCTCTCGCAGCGCTATCGACGAACGCCTGGCGCGGGCGGGTGTCGAGAGCGCCTTTCACGACAACAAGCGCATCACCGACAACGCTGCTATGGAGCATGTTAAAGATGCTGCCGGCTCCCTGCGCGCGCAAATCGAGGCGCTGCTGTCCATGGGCCTGCCGAACTCGCCCATGCAGGGCTCGCGCATTCGTGTCTGCTCAGGCAACTTTGTCACGGCTAAACCAATCGGCATTGTGGACGGCGTTGACTTCCAGCACACCGGGAAAGTGCGCCGTGTTGATGTGGACGGCATCCGTGCGCAGCTGGAGCAGGGCTCTATCGTGCTGCTGTCACCGCTGGGTTATTCCCCCACCGGGGAAATTTTCAACCTCGCGCTGGAAGACATCGCCATACACTGCGCGGCCAACATTCATGCCGACAAACTACTGCTGTTGGGCGATGCACCCGGTATCACCAGTGCAGATGGCCAACTGGTGCGTCAGTGCGCCGTTGGCGATGTGCACCTGCTGCAGGTGGCTGACGCTGAACAGGCAGAACTGTTGGAAACGGCGCGTGCTGCCTGCATGGCAGGAGTGCCACGCTGCCAGATTATCAGCTACCGCGATGACTGCGCCCTGCTGCAGGAGCTGTTTACCCACGACGGCAGCGGTACGCTGGTAGCCAAGGACGATTATGAACGCTGTCGCGCCGCCAATATTGACGATGTCGGCGGGATCCTGGAACTGATTGAACCGCTGGAGCAACAGGGCGTGCTGCTAAAGCGCTCGCGCGAGCTGCTGGAAAACGAGATTGGCCAGTTTCGCCTGCTGGAACGCGACGGTCGCATTCTCGCCTGCGCAGCACTGTATCCCTTTGCTGATGAAGGCTGCGGCGAGATAGCCTGCATCGTCAGCCATCCGGATTATCGCGGTGGCCAGCGCGGGCAGCGCCTGTTGCGGGCACTCGAAGAAGAGGCCCGCCGCCAGGGTCTGGACCGCGTATTCGTGTTAACCACCCAGACGGCGCACTGGTTTCTGGAGCAGGGTTTTGCAGAGAGCTCGCGCGATGCCCTGCCGGGCCATAAACAGTCTCTGTATAACCTGCAGCGCAACTCCAAGGTGTTCTTCAAGCCGCTATAGGCATTGCCCTGTCGAACCGCGTTAACCGCCACCTGGCAGTAAACCCTCGCGTGTTTTTTTGCTATTCTCTGCCACCGCTTCAAACAACAGACAACCCCGGCTCACGCCGGGCTCCACGACGGTACCCCGACATGCCAGACTATCGCTCCAAGACCTCTACCCATGGCCGCAATATGGCGGGCGCTCGCGCACTATGGCGCGCCACCGGCATGAAGGATGATGATTTCAAAAAACCGATCATCGCGGTGGTGAACTCCTTCACCCAGTTTGTCCCCGGTCACGTCCACCTCAAGGACCTGGGTCAGCTGGTGGCACGGGAGATCGAAGCTGCGGGCGGTGTGGCCAAGGAATTCAATACCATCGCAGTGGATGACGGTATCGCCATGGGGCACGACGGCATGCTCTACAGCCTGCCATCGCGCGACATCATTTCGGATTCTGTGGAATACATGGTCAACGCCCATTGCGCCGACGCCATGGTGTGTATTTCAAACTGCGACAAAATCACCCCGGGCATGCTCAATGCCGCCATGCGCCTGAACATCCCGGTAGTGTTTGTGTCTGGCGGGCCGATGGAAGCCGGCAAGACCAGACTGTCTGAACACAAACTGGATCTGGTCGATGCCATGGTCATCGCGGTGGATGATTCTGCCAGTGATGAAAAGATCGAAGAGTATGAGCGCTCGGCCTGCCCTACCTGCGGCTCCTGCTCGGGTATGTTCACCGCAAACTCGATGAATTGCCTGACTGAAGCGCTGGGGCTGTCACTGCCGGGTAATGGTTCCACGCTGGCCACTCACGCAGATCGTGAGCAGCTGTTCCGCCGCGCCGGACACCTGATCGTCGAACTGTGCCAGCGCTATTACAAGGACAACGACGATTCTGTGCTGCCGCGCAATATCGGCAGCTTCAAAGCCTTTGAAAACGCAATGACCGTCGACATCGCCATGGGTGGCTCCACCAATACTATCCTGCACCTGTTGGCAGCGGCCCGGGAAGCAGAGCTGGACTTCACCCTCGCCGATATCGACCGCCTGTCCCGACACGTTCCGCAACTGTGCAAAGTTGCGCCAAATACGCCGCTGTATCACATGGAAGACGTACATCGCGCTGGCGGCATCATGGGCATACTGGGAGAGCTGGACCGCGCCGGCCTGCTGCACACAGACTGCCCCACTGTGCACAGCCCGACGATGGCCGCCGCCTTGCAGCATTGGGATATCGCCCAGAGCGACGACAAGGACGTGCACACATTCTACAGCGCCGGTCCGGGCGGCATTCCCACGCAGACAGCATTCAGCCAGGATACGCGCTGGCCGAGCCTCGATATCGACCGCGCAGGCGGCTGTATCCGCAGCCTGGAACATGCGTACTCAAAAGAAGGCGGGCTCGCCGTGCTGTTTGGCAACATCGCCGAGGACGGCTGCGTGGTGAAGACCTCTGGCGTGGATGAAAGCATTCTGGTGTTTTCCGGCCCTGCGCATATCTGCGAAAGCCAGGAAGCGGCCGTTGATGATGTACTGAATGACCGCGTTAAACCGGGTGACGTGGTTATCGTGCGCTATGAAGGTCCGCGCGGTGGGCCCGGTATGCAGGAAATGCTCTACCCCACCAGCTATATCAAATCCAAAGGCCTGGGCAAGGAGTGTGCCTTGCTGACGGACGGGCGCTTCTCGGGCGGCACCTCTGGCCTGTCGATAGGGCACGCCTCTCCCGAAGCCGCTGCTGGCGGCGCCATAGGTCTGGTGGAGAATGGCGATATCATCAACATCGACATTCCGGCACGTACTATCAATGTTGCAATCAGCGACGAGGAGCTGTCGCAGCGCCGCGCCGCCATGGATGCGCGCGGAGCCGATGGCTGGCGCCCTGCTGCCGAGCGACCCAGGAAAGTGACACCGGCGCTGAAGGTTTACGCAAAAATGGTGACCAGCGCGGACAAGGGTGCTGTCAGGGATTTGTCTCTACTGGATTAGGCCCCGGCCTCCCTGCCCTGCTCTATCAGGATTTGCAGATCTTCGCGCAGTTCGCTGATCTCGCTGCGCAGCCTGTTGTCCTGTTTGTCGGTACGACCGTTTATGATCGTCAGCAATGCCGTTTCGATCACCACGCGGTTATGATCGTAAACAGCCGTGTACTCGGGCGAGGGGTTTTGCGAGCGCGTCTCCAGCGCCAGGCGCACTTGTTGCTGCCAACCGGGCTGTCGCTGCAGCAGGATCTCCAGTTCATCCAGCCAGGCGGCGCGTTCTGCCAGCCAGATGGTGTCTGAACGCAACATCTGCTCGCTGGCGTCGCGCAATACGGCACGCTGCTCACGATCCAGCCGTCCCATGTAGTCCTGCACCGAATCCAGCAGTCTTTCATAGGATTCTTCGCGAAACTCTTTATCTGAACGCGGCAGGTATTTCTTTTCGTAATCCTGCTGGCGCTCGCGCAGTTCAGTAATGAACTCCTGAATCTGCTCCCGGGAGAGCTGCTCGCCCAGTTCGAACATCCATTGCAAGCCGCGATCCTGCAAACGCTGGGCGGCCTGCTCGAAAGACTCGCTGAGTGCATCAAGTTCCTGCACAGTCACTGTCTGGTCGAGGTCGTTGGATATTTGATCCAGCACCTCAACGTAGATCGGGAGCTCCTGCATGCGATGCCATTGAAGAAATGGCACCAGCAATTCATCCAGCTGCTCTTCCTGCGCATTATTCAGATCGACATAATCGTCCAGGTTCCAGGGAATAAGGAAATCCAGCCGGTTATAGACAAAGGTGGTACTGCTGCAGCCAGCTAGAAAAAGCAGCAGGACAAGCACACCGACAATCCTGATTGGCTTCACGTCTTTTTCCCCTCCCGGCGCTGGCGCGGCATTCGCTTTGCGGTTTTACACACTCTGGATACGACAAAGCCCCGGTGGAAGATCACCGGGGCCGGGCAGACACCAAAGCCTGCGGCTATCAGGCCGCGGCAGACGCGGCGCTGCGCGCAAAACTATTGATAGCGCGCAGGATGCCATCCAGTGAAGCCTGGATGATATCGTGACTGCGACCCACACCACAGTAGCGCTCGCCATCGATATTCAACTGTATATAGCACACCGCTTCCGCATCGGCGCTCTGGCTCAACGCATGCTCGCTGTATTCGACCAGCACGATCTGCTTGCCAGTGAAGTGCTGCATGCCGTCCACAAACGAAGCTACAACGCCATTACCGGTGCCAGACAGCTTGTGCGTTTGTGCACCCTCACGCAGTTCCGCGTCCAGTTTGTCTATATGGTTTTCACGGCTAACCTGGTAGTTACCGAGCTGCCATGTCCCACCCTCGCTGAGATAGGTCTGCTGGAATAAATCGTAAATCTTCTGCGAACCGACTTCCGCTTCACGCTCCTCGGCAAACGCCTGCACCGCCGAGCTGAAATCAATCTGCAGCCAGCGCGGCAGCTCCAGTCCATAGTCGCGTTCCAGTACATAGGCAATACCGCCTTTACCGGATTGGCTGTTGATGCGAATCACTTCCTGGTATGAGCGGCCGATATCGGCAGGATCAATCGGCAGGTAGGCCACTTCCCAGGGCTGGCGGTCATCGCGGCGGGCCAGACACTTCTTGATCGCATCCTGGTGGCTGCCCGAGAACGCCGTGAACACCAACTCACCGGCATAGGGATGCCGCGGGTGCACTGGCAACTGGGTGCATTCACGCGTGGTCTGGATAATTTCGTCCATGTGGCCCAACTGCAGGCCTGGATCAACGCCCTGGCTGTAGAGGTTCATGGCCATGGTGATGATATCCATGTTGCCGGTGCGCTCACCGTTGCCCATCAGCGTGCCTTCCACCCTGTCTGCGCCGGCCAGAACGCCCAGCTCGGCAGCAGCCACGGCACAACCCCGGTCATTGTGCGTATGCAATGAGATCAGCAGGCTTTCCCGGTTGGCCACGCGGTCGCAGAACCATTCGATCTGGTCGGCATACACGTTCGGCGTACTCATTTCCACGGTCGCGGGCAGGTTGATAATGACGGGCTTCTCAGGCGTGGGCTGCCATACGCCAGTTACCGCATCTACCACCTCAACGGCAAAATCCAGTTCCGTACCGGTAAAGCTCTCGGGTGAATACTCAAATACCCATTCGGTTTCGGGATAGCGCGCTGCGCAATCTCTCACCAGCTCCGCGCCCTTGATCGCGATATCGACAATGCCCTTGCGGTCCAGCCCAAACACCTGTTCGCGCTGCACGGTAGAGGTTGAATTATAAACGTGCACAATTGCCCGGCGCGCGCCTTTAAGCGACTCAAAAGTCTTGTTGATCAGATCCGGACGCGCCTGGGTCAGCACCTGAATCGTGACGTCGTCGGGGATACGCCCGTTATCGATCAACTCGCGCACAAAATCATAGTCGTGGCTGGATGCCGAAGGAAAACCGACCTCAATCTCCTTGAAGCCGATTTTCACCAGCTGATCCCACAGACGTGACTTCTGCCGCGCGGTCATCGGTTCGATCAGCGCCTGGTTGCCGTCGCGCAGATCCACGCTGCACCAGTGAGGCGCTGCCTCAATAGTTCTGTCCGGCCAACGCCGACCCGTCATTTTGACGGGCTGGAAAGGCTTGTATTTTGAATGATCAAACTGGCTCATGGGTCTATCCCTGTTACATGGTTTAAAGGGCTGATCACCTGCCCGCACGCGGGTCGCGCTCTTGTGAAGCTATGCTCGGCAGTGCTGCGGGGTATGCCGCACTGCCGATAATGCCAGGTGATGTACCAGCCGAGCGAACAGTATAGGGCCTGTCTGTGAGTGAATGTATGCAAATAATGCGTAAATCTGGCAAACTATCTTATGTATTCTCTATTTATTTCAATTTTTATGGCTATATTCACTCTTTAGACGCGTTATCTTCAAAACACTCACTCAGGACATCCCCATGATCAAGCTCGACCGCACCGACAGACGCATTCTGGATGCAATGCAGGGCAACGCCCGCATCACCAATCTGGAATTGGCCGAACGGGTCGGTTTATCGCCCACACCCTGCTCGCGACGCGTCAAACGCCTGGAAGAATCCGGACTGATCACGGGGCACGTCACTTTGCTCGATCAGAACATGCTGGGCTTGAAGCTGACCGCCTTTATCGGCATCAGCATGGACCGCCACACCCCCGACCGCTTTGAGGCCTTTGAAGCCACTGTCACCACCTATCCTGAGGTGATTGCCTGCTCAGTCGTCACCGGCCAGTCCTCCGACTACCTGCTGACGGCGGTCGTTCCAGACATGTCCTACTATGAGAAATTCCTGTTGGGTAAGCTCACCCGCATTCCAGGCGTAACGGGCGTGCATTCCAGTTTCGAGCTGCGTCGGGTGGTGAAAAAAACGCAATTGCCACTGGATCACATCGCCAAAGAGTCGATATAAGTGAGCGCAAACTATCAATAAAAAGCCTTTTAAGCATAGGTTTAGGGAGTACACGTCACCGGCCGGCACCTGTGCAAATAACCTGGCCAGCGCAGCGGCAACAAAAAGGGTCAATCGCGATGGCCAGATAGGTGCTTGTTGTTTAGCCAGCCACGGTAGAGGATTCCAGCAGGTTTCACTTCACAGGAAAAAATAACAGTATGAAAGACGTAGCAGGAAAAGTTGCCCTGGTCACAGGAGGCGCCAGTGGCATGGGCCAGATTCTCGCTCGTCGCCTGGTCGAACAGGGGGCCCGCGTTGCGATTGTTGACGTCAACGAGGAAGCGCTGCAGGCGACTGCGGAGGAATCTGATCAGCTGTTCCCCTTTAGCTGCGATATTTCAAACCTTGACGCCGTCAACGCGACAGTCGCGGAGATCGCTGCGGCTCTGGGCACTGTTGACCTGCTGGTACATGCTGCGGCCCTGATGCCCAGCCATTTGCTGGTCGATCATACCCACGAGGCGATGGAGCGGCTGTTTCGCATCAATTATTTTGGCACCACCTACATCGTGCGCGCGGTGCTGCCGGCCATGATGGAACGCGGTCATGGCCGTATTATCGTATTCGGCTCGATCGCCGGTATCGCGGTAGTGCCGAAAATGGGCGCCTATTGCGCCACCAAGGCCGCCGTAAACGTGTATATGGAAGTGCTGCAGAACGAGATCCGCAACAGCGGCGTGCGCGCGCACCTGGTCTGCCCGCCGGCGGTGAACACCCCGCTGGTTGACCAGACGCTGGCCACTGACAGCCCGGGCAGCATCATTGAAGCGAAAGAGAAAGGCCGCCTGGCCGATCCTCAGAAAATTGTCGATGCGATCGAAAAAGGGGTCGATAAGGACAAGGACATTATTTATCCGGGTGAGGCACGTCTGCTGTACTTGTGGCGTGCCCTGCTACCGCGCATGTGGTGGAAAACCGTGATGCATTTCGAAAAATAAACCGTCGCCGCGCCGTCTTCCGACGGCGCTCACCTGCATCATTTTTGCCTTACAGGCGGCCATAGGCTAGCATCCGCGCCCCATGGCTCACCGACACTTATCCGCTGAATCTCCCTGGCTGCTTGCCCTGCTGGCGGCACTGGTCGCACTGGGGCCTCTCAGCGTCGATATGTACCTGCCCGCAATGCCCGCCATGAAAGTGGCACTGGATACCACCATCAGCTATATGCACCTCACGCTGAGCGCCTACCTGGCGGGTTTCGCTTTCTTTCACCTGCTTTGCGGGCCGCTGGCAGATCGCTTCGGCCGCCGCCCGATACTGCTGTGGGGTACCGGGTTGTTTGTTCTGGGTTGTGTCGGTTGCGCGCAGTCCAGCAGCGTCAACGAGCTGCTGTTGTTTCGCTTTATGCAGGGCATCGGCGCCTGCGTCGGGCCTACGCTCGCGCGGACAATCACCCGCGATATTTTCGGCCCCAAACGCGCGGCGCGGGCACTGTCTCTGATTGCCATGCTGATGGCGCTGGCACCCGCGGTGGCACCCGGGCTGGGCGGCGTCATGCTGCTTTTCATGCCCTGGCCCAGTATTTTTGTTTTCCTGACGCTCTACGGCGCGACCATCATCGTGTTGATCCACCATTATCTGCCCGAGTCGCTGCCACAGCGCCAGAGCCTTCACCCTCTGGCCATTGCAGCTAACGTTAAAGAGTTGCTGGCGGATCCGTTTTTCCTGTGTGTCACCCTGGCCAGCAGCCTGGTCTATGCGGGACTCATGACCTACCTGTCATCATCAAGCTTTGTGTATATCGACATGCTCGGCGTGCCCGTCGAATATTTTGGCCTGATCTTCACCACGGCCGTTGTTGGCTATATTACGGGCAGCGGCATCAGCGCCAAGCTTTCACAGCATCTGGATTCCGAGCAGGTGATGCTGCTGGGCAACGCACTGGCGCTCACTGCCAGCGCGGTAATGTTGGGCGGTTCGCGACTATGGCCCATGAGCATATGGGCACTGATGCTCCCCATGACCCTCTACTCGGCGGGACTGGGGCTGGTGTTACCTCACGCTATGGCGATCGCCCTGCGGCCGTTCCCCCATATAGCAGGGACAGCATCGTCATTACTGGGTTTTATACAGATGTGTCTGTCCGCAGCCGCCAGCGCATTGGCCGGCGTGTTTCTGCACGACAGCCCGCAGCCAATGTTGTGGTCCATGCTTGTCATCGCTTTCCTTGCCTTGCTGCTGGGATTGCGCGCACACAGACTGTATCAGGCGCAAAAGGTCTGAAGCAGTCCTCGCCCTGTGGCATACTTTGCTGACTTTCCTGCGGAGAAATTCCCGTGCATACCGCCTCCAACGTCACCGAACTTATTGGCAACACCCCGCTGCTTCACCTGCGCCAGGTCTCTGAACAGACCGGTTGCACGATCCTGGGTAAAGCCGAGTTCCTGAACCCCGGCGGCTCGGTCAAGGATCGCACCGCACTGGGTATTATTCAGGCTGCCATAGCATCGGGTGAGCTGCAGCCGGGCGGCAGGATTGTTGAGGGCACGGCGGGCAACACCGGCATCGGACTGACCCTTCTGGCCAACGCGATGGGTTACAAAAGTACGGTAGTAATGCCAATCACCCAGAGCAAGGAGAAAATCGACTCCCTGGAGCTGCTTGGCGCGGACCTGCATCTGGTAGGCGCCACCTCCTACAGCGACCCCAACCACTATATCCATACCGCACAGCGCCTGGCCGACAAGTATGCCGACAAGGAAGAAAACGGCGCTGTGTGGGCGCGGCAGTTCGACAACCTGGCGAATATGCAGATTCACCACGACACCACCGGCAGGGAAATATGGGAACAAACCGACGGCACCGTGGATGGCTTTGTCTGCGCAGTGGGCACAGGGGGCACGCTAGCTGGCGTATCCACCGCTCTCAAGGCGCGCAATCCGAAGGTCGCGATCGGCATTGCTGATCCGCTGGGCGCCTCTCTGTATCACTACTTCCATGGTGGCGAGGCGGCACCCACAGAAGGCAGCTCAATCATCGAGGGTATTGGTATCAACCATGTGACTGACAATGTGGCGCAGGCAAAGGTGGACGTGGCTTTCAGCATCAGCGATGAGGAGGCATTACCCTACATTTTTTCCCTGTTGCAGTTTGAAGGGCTCTGTCTGGGTGGTTCTGCGGCTATCAATATCGCCGGCGCGGTGCGACTGGCAGAGCACCTCGGGCCAGGACATACCATCGTCACGATACTGTGTGATTACGGCAACCGGTACCAGAGCAAGTTGTTCAACCCGGTATTTCTGGAAAATAAAGGCCTGCCGGTTCCGGCCTGGTTGGCTATCTGATAGCCATATCCGGCGGCAGCGCGCACCCGCGCAGGTGCAAGTGGGTGCCCCGATCGGAGCACCCGAACAAATCAGCTACCTTTGGCAGCACGCTCTTTTTCAATCAGGAACTCGGCCACTTTCAGCATATTGGCCTGGGTGCCAACCTTGCGCGTGCTGATATGGTACTTGCCATTCACCATCATTGACGGCGTACCGGTAATCTTGGCTGCCCGGGCGCGCGCCCCGGCCTGTCGAACCTGACTGCTGACGCCAAATGACTTGAAGGCCTTGTTGAACTCTTCTTCAGACACACCATTGGCCTCAAACAGCTTGGCAATCTCTTCCTCTGTGCCAAGCCGCTTGCGATCAACGTTCATTGCCTGGAACAGCGCAGGGTGCATCGTATCCAATACGTTCAGGGCTTCAGCGGTGTAAAACGCCCGCGCGTGCAATTCCATCTGGGGGTTCCACATGGCGGGCGAACCGCGAAAATCGACATCCTCGGGCAGAGTCTTTTTCCACTGTTCGAGCATGGGCTCAAACGTGTAGCAGTGGCCACAGCCATACCAGAAGAACTCAGCGACTTCGATCTTATCGGCCTCGGCAGTCCTGACCGCAGGCGCAATCACATCGTAATGCGTCCCTTCCTCAAATTGCGTTGCATCCTCTTGCGCACAAGCAACCAGCGGACCCACAAACAGCAGGGCAAAGCACATCAATACACGATTAATCATGTTTTTCTCCGAAACAGGGTTATTCAGTCAGACAGCAACTTACACAACGGGTTCTCTATGCCATAAAAAAGGCGGCCTGAGCCACCTTTCCCGAACAACAATCGCTTACTTGAGACCGGCAGCGTAACTGGCTACGGCTTCGATTTCCATGTCGCTCAAACCAAACGCCGTTGTGCGCATGATTTTTGTTTCACCGTCGTTGGTGCGGCCGGTCGGGTCTTCATAGCCCTTGCGATACTCGCGCAATTGCAAGGCTATGTATTCCGCGTGCTGTCCTGCCAAAGCAGGAAAGCCGGCGGGGGCGTTACCCTTACCGTTGGGCGAATGACAAGCCACACAGGCGGCAACATTGCGCTCGGCAATACCGCTGCGGTAAACCTTTTCGCCCAATGCCACCAGCTCAGGATCAGCCTGACTGCCTGATCCTGGCTGCGAGGCGTAAAAAGCGGCGATATCAGCCAGATCCTGGTTCGACTTGTCATCGAGCTGACCGATCATGGTGGGTATTGGCCTGGCACCATCTCGAATGTCCTTGAGCTGCTTTACCAGATACTTTTCACCCTGTCCCGCCAGCTTTGGAAAGCTGGGGGCAGCGCTGTTACCGTCAGCGCCGTGGCACGCCGAGCACACCAGCGTCTGCGCTTTACCTGCGGCAGCATCGCCCTTGAGTATTGGGTCGGCGGTAAAACCGGTTTGAGCCCAACCCATGGCGAGGCTGAACAGAATTGCGACTTTCTTCATGTCTATTCCAGATATCTAGTGCGAATTACGGGCTACTCAGCAGCGGCCGCCATGTACTCGATCAAGGCAGCGTAGTCCTCATCCGTGCAGTCAAAACACATGCCCTTGGGTGGCATGGCATTCATACCCTTGTTCACTGATTGCACCAGTGCAGGCATACCTTTTTCCATGCGAGGCGCCCAGGCAGCTACGTCTCCCGTTTTCGGAGCATTGGCAGCGCCAGTGGCGTGGCATACTTTACAGCTACGATCATATTTTCCCATATCGGGCGCAGCCATCGCACTCGAAGCACATACCATCAGTACTGCAGCAAAAAGCTTCTTCATAAAACACCTCTCATTCACTATGGATCTTTTTCACCGCGCAAGCTTTTGATAACTGGTGAAAAAAGCTGTGGCATTATATACGAGATGCCCCCACCAAAAAAGGCAATACCTCGCAATGTCCAACACCGACCCAGCAGCGTCGCCGAGCGCCCCCAGCTATCGCAGCGCAACCTTCCTGACCAGTGCCAGCAAGCTATCACAGTGCCCCCGGGACGAAGGCTGGGAAGTTGCCTTTGCAGGCCGTTCGAACGCTGGAAAATCCAGTGCAATCAATAGCTTAACAGGCAATAAAAAGCTGGCTAAAACATCCAAGACGCCCGGTCGGACGCAGCTGATGAACTTCTTCGAACTCACCGAAAACCAGCGTCTGGTCGATTTACCGGGCTACGGTTTTGCCAAAGTGCCGCAGGCGGTCAAACTGGAGTGGACACGTCAACTGGAAAAATACCTGCGCGAGCGCAAGTGCCTGCGCGGCCTTATTCTGCTGATGGACATACGCCATCCGCTACAGCCATTTGACAGGCAGATGCTCAACTGGGCGCTGCAGGCGTCTATGCCGGTGCATATTCTGCTCACCAAGGCTGACAAGCTCAAACGCGGGCCCGCCAGTGCAACCCTGCACAAGGTGCGAGCAGAGCTCAAACCACACGAGGAGTTGGCCAGCGTACAGCTGTTTTCCGCCCTGAAGCACAGCGGCCACAAAGAGCTTATCGCGGTGCTTGATGCGTGGCTGACCGATGCGAGCGTTCTCGAAATGGACGACGTGGGTGAATAGGCTGGCAAATGGGCAAAAAAAACCCGGTTGTCTCATTATGGACAACCGGGACACCTAGGGTCTCTGGGGATTAGAGACTTGCTCACTGCAGCCCGTAGGGGGTGGGCTGCATAGGGATGTAGCATGTGCTACGGAAATTAAGACCAGCAGGCGTTACCTAAAGTTCAACGCCGGTGAAAAAAAATTTCATCAATGTGCCTCGTCCCAGTTGTCGCCTGCACCCGCCTCCACCAGCAGCGGTACCGCCAGCTCTGCAGCACCCGACATGAGACGACAAATCTTGTCGCTGACCGCCGCCACTTCCGCTTTACTGACTTCAAACACCAGCTCATCGTGCACCTGCATGATAATGCGGGCATCAGCCTCACCCTCCCCCAGCCAGGCGCTGACCGACAGCATGGCGCGCTTGATAATATCAGCGGCCGTGCCCTGCATCGGGGCATTGATGGCGGTTCGCTCAGCAGCCTGCGCGCGCATCTTGTTGCGCGCATTGATCTCCGGTAGATACAGCCTCCTACCAAACAGCGTTTCCACGTAGCCCTGCTCACGGGCCAGCGCCCGCGTCCGGTCCATGTAATCCTGCACGCCCGGATAGCGCTCGAAATAACGATCAATGTACTGTTGCGCTTCATTGCGCCCAAGATGGAGCTGTTTGGCAAGGCCGAACGCAGACATGCCGTAGATCAGCCCGAAATTGATCGCCTTGGCTTTGCGACGCTGGTCGCCGGAGACGGCTTCGAGTGCCACATCAAACACTTCTGCAGCGGTAGCGCGGTGCACATCCAGCCCTTCCTTGAACGCCTTCAACAGCCCTGCGTCAGCCGACAGATGGGCCATGATACGCAGTTCGATCTGTGAGTAATCCGCCGCGACAATCTGGTATCCCTCAGGCGCGATAAAGGCCTGGCGTATGCGCCTGCCCTCTTCCGTGCGGATGGGAATATTCTGCAAATTGGGATCCGACGACGACAACCTGCCCGTCGCTGTTACCGCCTGGTGATAGGACGTGTGAATGCGGCCGGTACGCGGATTCACCATATCGGGCAGTTTATCGGTGTAGGTCGACTTGAGCTTGCTCAGGCTGCGGTACTCCAGCAGCAACCTGGGCAAAGGGTAGTCCAGTGCCAGCTCTGCCAATACGTCCTCTGCCGTCGATGGTGCACCTTTGGGTGTTTTCTTGATCACCGGAAGCTCGAGTTTTTCGAACAGGATCTGGCCTAACTGTTTTGGCGAACCCAGATTGAATTCCTCGCCTGCCAGGTCAAAGGCGCTCTGCTGCAGGCTCTGCATGCGCTCGGCAAGCTCACCGCTCTGTTGATGCAGCATATTGACGGAAATCAGCGCACCCTGGCGCTCGATGCGTGACAACACCGGCACCAAAGGCACTTCGATATCCGAAAACACCTCGCTCAACCTCCCCGCCCCCTGCAGCCGCGGCCAAAGGGTATCGTGCAAACGCAGGGTAATATCCGCGTCTTCCGCCGCGTAGGGGCCCGCTTCTTCCAGCTTGATCTGGTTAAACGTAAGCTGCTTTGCACCCTTGCCCGCGATATCTTCGAAATGAATGGTTTTCAGGCCCAGGTACTTCAGGGCAAGACTGTCCATATCATGGCGTGTCGCAGTGGAGTCGAGCACGTAGGACTCCAGCATGGTATCAAAGCGAATACCCCGCAGGGTGATGTCATGGTTCGCCAGCACGCTGGCATCGTACTTCAGGTTCTGTCCGACCTTCGCCTGCCTGTCGTCCTCCAACAGCGGTTTCAACTGGGCCAGCACGGCATCGCGGTCGAGCTGAGCTGGCGCGCCGAGGTAGTCGTGTCCGAACGGTACGTAGGCGGCCTCACCCGGGGTAACGGCAAACGAGACGCCCACCACCTGCGCCTCCATATAGTTCAGGCTGGTAGTCTCGGTATCAAAAGCAAACACATCGGCATCGCGCAGACGCTGCAGCCACTCGTCCAGCACAACCTGCTCTGTGACCAGGTGGTAATGCGTCTCTACCTGCGTCGTTACAGGCGCCTCGCCCTCCTCCAGTAACTCTTCCAGCCAGGAGCGAAACTCCAGGCGGGTAAACCAATCTACCAACGAATCCTTATCCTGGGTTCCATTGTGCAACTGCTCAGGACGCAGCGCGAGTTCAACATCGGTCTTGATCGTTGCCAGGGCATATGACAGCTCTGCTGAGTCCCGCTTCGCCTCCAGCTTGGCCGCCATTGTTTTAGCGCCCCTGAAGCCCAGCTCTGCAACTTTATCCAGTGACTGATAAATCTCACTGATACCGCCCAAACCCTGCAGGAGGCCGAGCGCGGTCTTCTCTCCAACACCCGGCACGCCGGGAATGTTGTCGACCTTGTCGCCCACCAGGGCAAGCAGATCTATGATCAAAGACGGCGGCACACCAAACCGTTCGCGAACTCCGTTCTCATCCAGAACGGTCTCGGTCATGGTGTTGACCAGCGTCGTGTGTTCATTCACCAGCTGCGCCATATCCTTGTCGCCGGTAGACACCACCACCTGCAAGCCCTGGCTACTCGCTTGCCGCGCCAGGGTCCCGATAACGTCATCTGCCTCTACGCCGGGTTCGCAGATAAACGGCAGGCCCATTGCTTTCACAATTGCATGAATCGGTTCTATTTGCTCGCGCAGCTCGTCCGGCATCGGCGGCCGATTGGCTTTGTACTGGGCAAACATCTCATCGCGAAAGGTTTTGCCCTTGGCGTCGAAAACAACTGCTACAGGGCTGTCGGGGTAATCCTTGAGGAGTCGACGCAACATACTGATGACGCCTTTGACTGCTCCGGTAGCGTGCCCTGTGGAAGTGACCAGCGGCGGCAGGGCGTGAAAGGCGCGATACACATAGGAGGAACCATCTACCAATACGATCGGTGCGGATTTGCTGGGCATAGCGAAGACTTCTTGAAAAAGGAGGTGGCAGGCTTGGCACCGGAGCTGGTTCACCGGCTGCCGCTAGTTAGCGTCATTAAAGCCCATTGCTCTGCATGTGCCAAGTCAGACCCGAACGAGCCCTGGGAGGGAGTGATCCAGCTCACACTTTGTTACCCAAACCTCCAAAACGTTACTATTTCGCCTATCAAATCCTGACTCTTTTACTAAGTTTCTATAAAATACTGAAATTAAAGCTATTTATAGTATTGATATTCGGCAGAGAGAACACCATACAGGCACCGGAGAGCAACTCGCGGGCCGAGTGATCCAAAATTGTGTTACCCACGTAACACTTACCAGATAAACATGAGGAAACGACCATGAAATTACAATTAGCCAGTGCTGTAGTACTCAGCTTTGCCGCAGCAAGCAGCTTTGCCTATCCAGACTCTGTCATCGTGAATAACTTTGGCAGCTACGCTGGAGCGGGAGCAATCGACAGTGAGTTCAAGCGTATCGAACGGCAGGAGCCCGCTAAGAGTCAATATAGAACTTTGTATCAGGGTGACACCTTGCTGGATGCGGTCAATGAGCGTCTCAGCAACGGCCTGAATGCCGCGCTGGAGCAGAAGATTGACGCGTTTGCAGCCCAGGAAGGTCTCAGTATCCGGTTGGCACCAGCGCAGCAGTAACGATTACAACTGCCCGTAACTGCCCGTTCCTAGTGGTTTTTCTCCCACAAGGCACGGGCAGATCGATAGGTAAGCTTCATTTTGGCAAGATCCAGTGGTGCCTTGAAGAAGCCGTGATAATCCCCCATAGGATTGATCAGTACCACATTAGAACTATGATCCACCAGGTAGTTCTCATCTTGTCCCGGCACCTTGCGGAACGGCGTATTTAGCGCCGTTGCGAACCGGAAAATATCGAGAAACTCGCCTGTCACACCGATAAACTCCGGATTGAAGTAGGGCACATAGCCCGCCAACTGCTCCACACTGTCACGGGCCGGATCGACCGTCACCATTACAACCTGGGTGTCCTCGACCTCAGTCCCCTCAAGCTCACCGACAAACTCATCCAGAAAGGTGAGGGTGGTCGGGCAAATATCAGGACAGTAGGTAAAACCGAAAAACAGCAGTGACCACTGACCCTCAAGCTGCGCCCGGGTGAACGGCTCGCCGGCGTGGTCAATCAGCGCAAGTTCTCCGAAATTCCGCGGAATTTCATGCAAATACAGGCCGTTAGCCTTCATTTCTGTATTAGTCATGATTCTTGGCTGTTGTATGCGATAGACGAAACCTGCCACCACCACAAACATAAACAGCGCAATGAACAAGACGGTCAGCTTGATACCGCGCGACTGTCTCGGGCTGGTTTGGTCATTCACCATGCTCATAAGGTACTCACCGGGAAAAGGTAGTGATCCACCAGCATCACTACGAACAGGGCCATCAGGTAGATGATCGAATACTTGAAGGTTTCCATCGGCGCATTGGGGTTTTTGTCACGCAGTAGTTCAATGGCCCAGTACAGGAAACCGCCACCCAGTACTACGGCGCCAAGCAGGTATAGCGGCCCGCTCATGCGCGTGGCATAGGGCATCAGGGTAATCAGGAACATAATGATGGTGTACAGCAGAATATGCAGCTTGGTGAAGGCCACGCCGTGCGTCACCGGCAACATGGGAATATCTACGGCGGCATACTCCTCGCGACGATGAATCGCCAGTGCCCAGAAATGCGGGGGGGTCCAGGCAAAGATAATTAAAACCAATAGCAGTGCATGACCGTGAATTTCACCGGTCACCGCAGTCCAACCGAGCAGGGGAGGGGCCGCACCCGCCAGACCGCCAATGACTATGTTCTGAGGCGTGGCACGCTTCAGAAACATGGTATAGACCACCGCATAGCCCATCAGTGATGCCAGGGTCAGCCATGCCGTGAGCGCGTTGATCCAGATGAGCAGTATTGCCATCCCCAGACCGCCCAGCACCAGTGCAAATACCGCGGCCTGGGCAGTGCCCAACCGGCCCTGCGCCACCGGGCGCTGCTGAGTGCGCGCCATGCGCAGATCGACTTGCTGATCAACCAGGTGATTGATGGTGGCGGCAGCACCGGCGCACATCGCTATTCCGAGATTCCCCAGCACCAGCACATCCAGCGGCACCATACCTGGCACAGCCATAAACATGCCGATGGCTGATGTCAGTATCATCAGCAGCACCACATTGGGCTTGGTCAGTTCTTTGTAGTCACGCCATGTAGCGCGTTGATCGGCTGTGGCTTCTACCATCACAGGCTTACTCGCTGGAATTCTTTAGCAGGAACTTGAGATCCGATATCACGTCCTTGTAAGTGACACTCTGGTCATAGGACATCATGATCCAACCCGCAGGATCGACAAGATACCACGTAGAGGGTTCCGTCTGCCGCTCGGGAAACAAGTTGTCGATGTTTTGCGACTGCGTATGCAGCGCCACGGTGCCGCGATGCTCGCTCGACAAAAGCTGATCAAGACGCACCGGTGCAGCACCGTCGTCGCTCAGAGCGGTTACCGCCAACGCTGTATCTCCGGCGGGGACATCACTGACATACAAGCGACGCAATCGATTAAACTCCTTACCCATCGCCACGTGAATCTGCCGTGTTACGTACAGCTTCTCCTCGCAGGCGGCATTGCACCGCGCGCCTTGCACAGGCACGAGCATGGTCCATTTGGGCTCGAGCTCCGCGTACCTGACCTCGAAACCGGCATCGTCCAGAAGTTGAACATCGTCCAGCTGCCTCGGAGGCTGCACCAGGGTGCCGCTGTTGGCAGTGCCCAGGGCGCCGACCAGATCAAGCTCGCCGCGCGCCACGAAATACCATAGCCAACTGGCCGCCAGAATCATGGTGACGGGGATCCCGGCAATAAGTAGCAATACCATGCGGTTCTTGCTGCGTTGATCGAGTTCAACCATCTAGTTTGCGCCTCTTGTTCGAGCCATCAGCCACTGCCACAGGTTACTGCAACGCAGGATATAAAAAATAAACAGCACCGTCGCCATCGTGAACCACTGAACCGCGTAGCCCTGGTGCTTTTGCGGGCTTGCGTTAATAAACTGCCAGTCTACCGTCAATGCGGCGGGAGCATCGCTGTCTATTCGCACCACGTAGGGGAAGAGCGGGGAGGGCGCGTCTTCACCCAGCACGGTGGGTAATTTGTCCATCTCTACCGCCTGGATCCGCTTTGGCCAGCCATCAGCGAACTGCTGCTCGGCCAATAGATACGGTGATCCCGGGCTCACGTAGACATGCCCCGTGAGTTCTACAGGGCCCGCTATCGCCGGCACGTCGGGTAAATTAACCCTGCCGGGATCACCCGCTATCCAACCCCGGTTCACCAGCACAGCACCCCCGTTATCGGGCAGTTGTAAAACTCCAAGCACCTCGTAGCCGAAGCGGCCTTTGTACATGCGATTATCCAGCAGGAAATAAACACCCGGCAGAAAGTCCCCACGCAGGCTCACTGGCAGGTACATCAACTCACTGGCAGTAGCACTGAACAGAGTGGTTATTGGAGTGGGGGCCTGCGCCTGCCTCTGCTCAAAGGCCGCAGACAGAGCCGCTTTTTCCTCGGCGCGTTGCAGCTGCCACAAGCCAAGCCCTATCATGACGGGCACAAGCACAACGACAAACAGCGTAATGCGCCACTCGGGATCAAAATGCAGACGGATTGATGAGCCTTGCATCAGTCAGGCCCATCGCAAAGCCGGGGGCGTCGTTTATACTGGACCGTCATAACAGCGGAGAGAACCATTGTTAAAAATTGCGATTGTACTGTTGATGCTGGCGCTGGTTGCCAGCCTCGGAAGCGGCTTTTACTTCCTGATGGTAGATCAGGGGGACAAAGCCCAGCGACGTACGTTTCATTCCCTGGGGGTAAGGCTGGCTCTAGCCGCCAGCCTGATGGCGCTCATCATCTATGGCGTGGCCAGTGGCCAGTTGGGACACCGCAATCCCTGGGATGCCGGGCCAAAACCGCAGGCATCCCAGGAGATCGAAGAGAAATAAACCTCTTACAGAATGTAAACAAACAGGAAGAGGAACACCCAGACCACGTCCACAAAGTGCCAATACCAGCTTGATGCTTCAAAGCCAAAGTGATCATCGGCGGTGAACTGTTTGCCATAGATAGAACGAATCAGCTGGATAGCCAGCATCGTCATACCCATAAATACGTGAAAGCCGTGGAAGCCTGTCAGCATGAAGAACGTCGAGCCGTAAATACCCGCATTCAGCGTCAGGCCAAAATGCGCATAGGCTTCGTAGTACTCAAAGATCTGCAGGCAGATAAACAACACACCAAGAAAAACGGTGATGCCGAGCCACAGATTAAACTTCTTCTTGTTACCGTCGAGAATGCCCATATGTGCAACGTGACAGGTAAAGCTGGAAGTGAGCAGGATCAGCGTGTTCCACATTGGCAGCCATTTCCACCAGGCAGCAGCGTCGCCAAAGGCCATGCTGGTTTCAGGGCTGGTGAACGAGCCATTGTTGGCAATAAGCTGCGCTCCAGCGCCGCCGACAGCCTCCTGGGGCGTTTGCATCATGGGCCAGCTGTATTCAAAACCCTCCCAAAGCAAGCCATTCATGCGGCCGCCATCACCTTCACCGGCAAGCCAGGGCCCGACCAGGGTACGCACGTAGAACAAGGCGCCAAAGAAAGCGAAAAAGAACATTACTTCAGAGAAAATAAACCAGAACATACCCAGCACATAAGATTTCTTGAGCTGGGCGCTGTTCATGCCCGCGATATTCTCGCGAATTGTAATGCGGAACCAGGCAAACAGTGTGGCCATGAAAATGAACATGCCAACGATGAAGATCGTCCAGGAACTGGTTGGCTCACTGGGGTCGCCGAACGTCATGTCGTTCATGATGCTCGCCGCACCGAATATGCTGGTTACCAGACCGATTGTGGCAAAGACGGCCAGCTTGCTCTTCTCCGGTACGTAATATTTTTCGTACTCTGTGGAAGTTTCGGTTGTCATTTTTAGTCTCCGTTAGTGTGCGCAGGTTCCCCCACCTGCACCTCAACGAGCGGCTACAGCGCCACTCGCCATGTCTGTTACATCAAACATCGTATAGGACAAAGTGATTGTCTTGATATCGGCAGGCAGCCCCTGGTCGATAATAAACTGCAGTGGCATTTCTGCCGAGCTGCGCCCATCCAGCGGTTGCTGGTTGAAACAAAAGCACTCTGTCTTGTGAAAGTATTCAGCCGCTCGCGCAGGCGACACGCTGGGTATCGTCTGGGCTACCATCGCCCTGGGTAATGGGTTGGACGCGTAGAATACAGTGTCGTTTGTCGCACCGGGATGTACCTGCATCATGTTCGTAGACGGGCTGAATTCCCAGGGCATACCCTCGTTATTCATTGCTACAAACTGCACGGTAATCGTACGCGACTCATCCACACCAGCCTGCACCGAAGTGTAGGCCGTGCCACTGGTTTTACCATTGATTCCAAGTGCGTCGCACAGTACATCGTAGAGCGGCACCATCACGACAAACACAAAAGCGAACATCATCACCGCTACCACAACCAGCTTGGCTGCGGTATTGACGGCTGGATTCTGGCTGACTTTCACCATAACGACCTCGTTACTTCACCGCAGGCGGCGTTTCAAAGGTGTGATAGGGCGCCGGTGTCGCCACCGTCCACTCCAGTCCTTCAGCGCCATCCCAGACTTTCTCATCGCTGACAGGCTTGCCAGAGACAATCGTCGCGATAACGTTGTAAAGGAAAAGGATCTGTGACGCGCCGTAGATAAACGCACCAATGCTGGACATCATGTTGAAGTCGGCAAACTGCAGAGCGTAGTCCGGAATACGACGAGGCATACCTGCCAACCCCACAAAGTGCTGCGGGAAGAAGGTCACGTTAAAGCCGATAAACGAAATCCAGAAGTGAGTCTTACCCATGGTTTCGTTGTACATCCGGCCACACCACTTGGGCAGCCAGTAGTACACAGCGGCTGACATGCTGAATACAGCACCTGCCACCATCACGTAGTGGAAGTGAGCCACAACAAAATAGCTGTCGTGATACTGGAAGTCAGCCGGTGCGATAGACAACATCAAACCAGTGAAACCACCAATCGTAAACAGGATCAGGAAGCCGATACAGAACAGCATCGGTGTCTCGAAGGTCATCGACCCGCGCCACATCGTGGTCACCCAGTTAAAAACCTTGACGCCTGTGGGCACCGCAATAAGCATGGTGGCGTACATGAAGAACAGCTCACCCGCTACCGGCATACCCACTGTATACATGTGGTGCGCCCACACGATAAACGACAGGAAGGCGATAGAAGCCGTGGCGTAAACCATGGAATCGTAGCCAAACAGGGGCTTGCGTGAGAACGCGGGAATGATCTGCGAAACCACACCGAACGCAGGCAGGATGATGATGTAAACCTCGGGGTGCCCAAAGAACCAGAACACGTGCTGGAACAATACCGGGTCACCACCACCAGCGGCAGAGAAGAAGCTCGTACCGAAGTGGATATCCATCAGCATCATGGTCACTGCGCCCGCCAGTACCGGCATTACGGCAACCAGCAGGAACGCGGTAATCAACCACGTCCATACGAACAGCGGCATCTTCATGTACGTCATACCCGGTGCGCGCATATTCATCACCGTGGCGATGATATTGATTGAACCCATGATCGAAGACAGGCCCAGCACGTGGATAGAGAAGATGAAATACGTCACAGAAGGCGGCGCATAAGTTGTCGACAGCGGTGCGTAGAATGTCCAGCCAAATGCCGGGGCTCCACCTTCCATAAAGAGGGTAGAAGCCAGCAGCAAAAATGTTGGCGGCAGAATCCAGAAGCTCCAGTTATTCATCCGTGGCAGCGCCATATCCGGCGCCCCGATCATCATCGGAATCATCCAGTTAGCCAGGCCAACGAAGGAGGGCATGATTGCCCCGAATACCATGATAAGACCGTGCAGCGTGGTCATCTGGTTGAAAAAGGCCGGTTCCACCAACTGCATACCGGGCTGGAACAGCTCGGCACGAATGACCATGGCAAAGAAACCGCCGAGAATAAACATGGCAAAGGAAAACCACAGGTACATGGTTCCAATGTCTTTATGGTTGGTGGTGAAAAGCCACCGTCCGAGGCCCTTGGCAGGACCGTGATGATGATCGCCCATCGTTAACTCCTCCAATTAGCCTTTCTTGTAGTTGAAGACATCTATGGGCTGAACCATATCGCCCATATTGTTGCCAAATGCGTTGCGCTGGTAGGTGATTACCGCCGCCATTTCAACGTCGTTAATCTGACCGCCAAAGGCCTGCATCGCACTGCCTGGTACACCGTTGATACCGATTTCCAGGTGACCGGCCAGGTCGCCAGTGGCTACCGGGCTGCCCTTGATTGGCAAGCCCAGGCCGCCTTCACCATTGGCACCATGGCACGCCAGACACGCTTTATCGTACACGTCCTTACCGCGCTCCATCAGCTCATCCATGGTGAACGTCTGGGCCATCAACTCTTTGATCTGGGCAGATTCTCGCTGCTTTTCATCAAACCAGACCGCGTATTCCTCTTTGCTGACCACATTGACCACGATCGGCATAAAGCCATGGTCCTTGCCGCACAACTCAGCACACTGGCCACGGAAAACGCCTTCAGTCGCGGTGCGCGCCCAGGTTTCGTTAATGAAACCGGGTATGGCGTCTTTCTTCACTGCCAGAGCGGGTACCCACCATGAGTGAATCACGTCATTGGCGGTGACCAGGAAGCGCACTTTGGTGTCGGCCGGCAACACCAGCGGCTCGTCAACCTCCAGCAAATAGTGCTCGCCCTTGTCAGCCGTGTTGTATATTTCATTCTGCGGAGTGCGCAAGTTGCTGAAAAAGCTGACATTTTCGCCATCAGCGTTCAGATACTCGTACTTCCACTTCCACTGGTAGCCGGTGACAACCACATCGAGCTCAGCGTCATCGGTGTCGTAGATCTCCAGCAGGGTCGATGTGGCAGGCACAGCCATACCAATCAGGATGAAGAACGGAACCACGGTCCAGGCGATCTCAACCTTGGTGCTCTCGTGGAACGTGGATGGAACTGCACCGCGTGATTTGCGGTGATAGTAGATGGAGTAGAACATCACCCCGAATACACCACCGCCTATGATGACGCAGATCCATAGAATCAGCATATGCAAATCGTAGATCTTCTGGCCAATTTCGGTCACACCAGGTGACATATTGACCGAGCTTGTTTCCCCGCCGGCTGCCAGCACGGCGGCGCTCGTCAGCATCAGCACAGGACCAAGCGCTAGCTTCAACAGCCGCTTCGCTTCAAAAGACATTTCCCGTGTCTCCATTCTATTAATAATGTGAAATCCCCCCAGCCGGTGTTTCATTGTTATCGCGATCCATACCCTGAACCGGATATGAACGATGACACCAACGCCGGGTACAGGAACCGGGAAGGATTACATCACGCTTGAACTTGCCAGCTGACTTACGTAAGACGGTGATGCGACAATACGCCACACCGACAAAACGCGCGAATTATAGCGAAACAAAGCGCCAAAGCCTACAAGCTTGCGGATTTTGTCGGGCACTCATACCCAACCAACAGGCCAGACCATTGATCACCCCTCGACTGACCGCAACATATGGATAGGCCCAATCAGCTCGACCACAAAATCTGGGGTATCGCCTGGCCCGCTATTCTGTCGAACATTTCCATACCCCTATTGGGTTTGGTGGATGCGGCCATACTGGGTCACCTGGGCAGCACGAGTTATCTGGCGGCGGTCGCCGTCGGCACCGCTTTACTGTCGTTTCTCTACTGGGGATTCAGCTTCCTGCGCATGGGAACGACCGGTCTGGTCGCCCGCGCCATGGGCGCAAAAGAAGAAGCCGCTGCCTTCGCCGTGCTGGTGCAATCCATGCTGCTGGCCCTGGTAATATCTGTCGCGGTTATAGCACTGCACCCCCTGTGGCTTGCGGGTGGTTTTGCGCTCATGTCCCCGCAGGCGGATTTGTTGCCGTTGGCAGCCAGCTACGCGGGGATCCGTATCTACAGCGCACCTGCGGTGCTGGTCACCTACACCATTATCGGTTGGTTCATAGGACGGCAAAACACGCGCTGGCCACTGGTAATTGTGGTGACCACCAACGTGATCAATATCGGCCTGGATTGGCTACTGATACTGGGACTGGGCCTGCAAAGTGATGGCGCGGCTATTGCGACAGTCTGCGCCGAATACACGGGCTGCGCCATTGCCCTGCTTATCGTATGGAAAACACTGCCTCACGCTATTTCAGTAAGAAAGGCAACCAGTGCAGGGTCTGTAAGCACTTACTTTCGACTTCTGAGAAGCAACCAGTATTTGTTCGTAAGAACCGTGTGCCTGCTGTTCAGCTTCGCCTTTTTTACCGCCATGGGAGACAAACTGGGCAGCGACACACTGGCCGCCAACGCCCTGATGATTCAGCTGGTGATGCTCGCTGCCTACGCCACCGATGGCTTCGCTTTCGCCGCTGAAGGGCTGGCCGGAGACCGGTTGGGAGCTGGGGATCTTGACGGGTTCTACGCGGCAGCACGTCGCTGTGGTTGGTGGTGCGCAGTCGTTTCAATCGTCATCAGCGCAGCGTTTCTATTGCTGAAAACGCCGCTGATCACCCTGCTCAGCGACCTGCCCCAGGTCCGCGAAATCATGTCGGCTCACTATCTCTGGCTGGTCGCTTTGCCAGTGCTGGCCGCTCCCAGTTACTGGCTGGATGGTGTCTTCATCGGCAGTGCTGAAACACGCTACATGATGACCACCATGGTATTCAGCGTGTTCATCATCTACCTCCCGCTTTGGTATTTGACCACTGGCCTGGGCAACCATGGACTATGGCTGGCGTTCCTGGGCTTTAACCTGGCACGCGGCGTGACACTCTATCGGCACTATCGCCGGCTTTCGAGGCACCACGGCTGGCTTCCGCAGAGCGCGGCCGCAAACCGCTGAGCCGATATTCGCGTTCTGCCAGACATGGTCTAGCCTGAAGAGGAGCTGATAGCAGTTGCAAACACCCCGGGTGAATCATGGCAACCACCGAAATCAGGCAAATCATCAAAGCGGCACTTGCCAAGGAGCAGGCCACCCACCAATTGGCTGACAAATTGGGGCAACGACTGCCTGAACTGGACACAGCCCTGATTCTTCCCGAGAAAAAACCGCTACTGGCTCTGATGACCTTCGTTACGGACTATATTGAAAGTGTTCCCGGCTGCCTTAACCTGGTCAGCGCGATGAGTAAACAGCTGGGGTTCCAGGCCTACGCTGCACCCTTTATCCAATTGGCTGAGGATTATTTTCTGCAGCCAGCGGCGGCTGCAACGGCCAGGGATACGCTGGAGGACCTGTTGGATGAGGCGTTTCTGGCTCACCGGGTGCTTGAAGAAGTCAACGACCACCATATTCGTCACACCCGACAACCTTTACTGCCGGTGGACATGACAGAAGCCAATATCATCGTGCACCACCTGCTGGGAGACAGCCTGGCCACCCGTCTGGAACAGCGCGTACAGCACACAGCCTCACAACTATGGGCACAGCAGGGTGTCTGGACTGGACTGCGCAATGTGCGCGGCTCCGAAGATGCGCCCACCATGAACGTTTTCTACAGTGAACAATTGGGAGACCCGGTGCAGCACATTCGCCTGCGCCTGGGATCCTGACGCTCAGGCTGCTGGCTAATCCCTGTTAGTGTTGCGCGCCGGATCGATCAGGGTGACAACTTCAGCGGGGGTCTCCACGCGACGCGCAGCAGCGCGCGTGGCACGGGTGGGCAATTCTCGCGCCGGCCCCGGCGTATCGGGAACGCCGGGGCGCTCCTCACTGAAGTCGCAGGACACACAGGCGCGCCTGTCGGTATCCAGATCGACAACAATCTTATCCATCGCACCACAGCGCGGACACACCGCGCCCGCAATAAATCGGCGGCGACTACCGGGGCTCTGCATAACTCTGTTCTCCACTTACGTCAGTGACATGGGGCTCTGGGAAGATGATTTGAACGCGCTATTATAGCAGCGCAAGGCTGACGACAACGACATCAGGCAAGGAGAGGCCCACAGCATGAAACACTACACATCGAACAGCGTGCGATCATTCGGTGCACACACTCCCCACAGCGGAAATCGCGTATTCATAGACCCCAGCGCGGTAGTACAGGGTGATGTTGTAATGGGCGACGACGTCTCAGTGTGGCCACAGGTCTCGATTCGCGGTGATATGCACGAAATACGCATCGGCAGTCGCAGCAGCGTGCAGGACGGCTGTGTGCTCCATATCACCCACGCCGGGCCGTTCAACCCTGCGGGCTGGCCACTCCACATTGGCGAGGATGTCACTATCGGGCACAACGCCACGCTGCATGGCTGCACGATTGGCAACCGGGTGCTGATCGGCATGTGCGCTACCGTTATGGATGGGGCAATCGTGGAAGATGAGGTGGTTATTGCAGCCGGTGCGTTGGTAACGCCGGGAAAGACGCTGCGCAGTGGCTACCTGTACGGTGGCAGCCCAGCGCGGGAAATGCGTGAACTGAGCGACAGCGAGCGTGATTATTTCACTTACAGTGCAGCCAACTACGTGCGGCTGAAAGACCAGCACATCGATGCGCTTGAAGCCGGCTAGAGCACGACCGGGATGCCCTGTTCAGGCGGCTTCCATCACCTGTCGTAAATGGCTGATCACGGAGCGCGTCTCCGGCCGCAGCTTGCGCCAGATATAGAAGGACTGCGCCGCCTGCTCAACCAGCATGCCCAGTCCATCAGCGACCGCCCAGGCAGTGTGATGTGCCGCCCAACGCATGAACGGCGTCGGCTCTGGACCATACACCATGTCATAGCAACAACTGCGCTCGGTCAGAACGCTACTGGGCAGCGGCGTCATTTCGCCGGACAATCCGGCGCTGCTGGCATTGATCACCAGATCGAACTGCCGGGTGCCGATACGCTCATAACCACCCCCTTCAAGAGGGGCGATATCGCTGAATAGCTCTGCCAGTTCAGCAGCGCGATCAGCGGTGCGATTAACGATCAGCAGCGCTGCCGGACGCTCGCGCATCAGCGGCTCCAGCGCACCTCGCACCGCGCCACCGGCACCGAGAATCAGCACCCGCTGGTCACTGATACGCCAGCCCAGGTTCGCCACCATATCGCGCACCAGGCCGATACCATCGGTATTATCGCCCGCTACACTGCCGTCTTCAGCGCGCGTCAGCGTGTTCACTGCTGCGGCGCGCGTGGCCCGCTCGCTGAGTCGGTCCGCGAATTCACTGGCATCCTGTTTGAATGGCAGTGTGACATTGAGACCCGAGCCCCCATTATCAAAAAAACTCCGGGCAGCTCGCGCAAAGCCTTCCAGCTCCACCCGCACCGCGCGATAGCTCATGTCCTGATCGCATTGCCTGGCAAACAAGGAGTGAATCAACGGCGATTTACTGTGCTTGATCGGGTTACCAAACACAGCGTATTTGTCCATAGCCGTCATTCCGTTGGCGCCTCGACGGATGCGCCCAGCCAGTCACGATCCTGCAGGAAGTAATCGGTCAGTTGTGCTTCGGGCGTACCGGGCTCGGGCCGATAATCATACTCCCAGCGCACCAGCGGCGGCAGTGACATCAGAATCGCCTCGGTGCGGCCGTCGGACTGCAGGCCAAACAAGGTGCCCCGGTCAAATACCAGATTGAATTCTACATAGCGACCACGCCGATACAGCTGGAACTGGCGTTCGCGTTCTCCGAAGGGCACGTCCTTGCGGCGCTGCACTATAGGCAGATAAGCAGGGACGTAGGAATTACCCACGGCCTGCATGAACGCAAAGCTGGTGTCGAAATCCCAGTCGTTCAGGTCATCGAAAAACAGGCCGCCAATGCCGCGTGGCTCCTTGCGGTGTTTAAGATAGAAATAGTCATCGCACCAGCGTTTATACCGCGGATACACATCATCACCGAACGGCGCGCAGGCCCGCGCGGCTTCTGTGTGCCAGCTGATACAGTCTTCTTCATTGCCATAGTAGGGCGTCAGGTCGTAGCCGCCACCAAACCACCAGACCGGCTCTTCGCCGGGCTTTTCCGCGACAAAAAAACGGACATTGGCGTGGGAAGTCGGCACATAGGGGTTACGCGGGTGAATCACCAGCGAGACGCCCATCGCCTGGTAGCTGCGCCCGGCAAGCTCCGGCCGCGAGGCACTGGCAGAAGGCGGCAGATTCGCGCCCATCACGTGGGAAAAGTTGACGCCGGCTTTTTCAAACACCGCACCGTCAGCCAACACCCGACTGCGACCACCACCACCTTCGGGACGCTGCCACTCGTCTGTGATAAACCCGGTAGCGCCATCCTCAGCGGCTAACGCATTACAAATGTTATCCTGAAGGTCCAGCAGATATGCCTTGACCTGTTCGATCTGCATGAGGGAAGCCCCGGCTGCGGTCTGTGGCGCGGCATTATACGCACCCTGTTGGCGGAACAATACTACGCGCGAATAATTTGGCCACTATCAAGATCGCGAATGACGGTGGGGCGCTGTGATACACCTACAGCACCGGGCAAAAGAGCGCCCAGCTCATCGCCAAATGCGCGGCGCACCTGAAACGCATTGCGCGCCGGCTGGGCACCCGCTTTGTTGGCGGAGGTGGAAACGAGGGGGCCGCCCCAGGCGTCACAAAGCGCCTGCACCACAGGGTGCGCACTTACCCTGACGGCAACGGTGCTGTGCACACCACTGACCCATGGCGGTATCCGCCCATGATGTGGAACCAGCCAGGTGGCCGGGCCAGGCCAGGTATCGGACAACTGCTGCATCTTGTCAGCAGGCAGGCCAGCCAACAGAAAATCCAGCTGGTCGATCGACGCAGCCACCAGGATCAGCCCTTTGGATACCGGACGCTTTTTTAATGTCAGCAGTGTTTCCACCGCGAGCGCGTCTGCGGGGTCGCAGCTCAATCCCCATACAGCTTCAGTCGGACAGGCTACAACGTCACCTGCGGTTATTGCGCGGGTAGCCAGCTGCAGGCGTAACGAACCGGGTTGATAGGCCATGTCAGTGCTTCAGCTCCCGGCGCGGTGCGGCATCAGACTCTACCCTTGTGGCGCAAATAATGGGGTGGCACGTCGTCGTACATAGCGTCAGTGTCAGCGGGGAAGAGTTACACATGCCTTGTCTCCAACAAAGAGCGCAAAAGTCTACCAAGTGGCGCTCTCAAGGCAAACAACTTGTGAACTAGCAGCGGATATAGCCTCCGGGACACTGGTTTACAGACCCCGTCAATTCCAGCTCAGACAAGCCTGCGAGCACTTGCCCGATGGGCAGACCAGACGCTTCCGTTATAGCCTCCAGTGTCGTCACCTCAAAACCCACCAGCGTCATCAGAGCCTGCAGAGCCGGGCGCAATGAGTGTTGAACAGCCTCCGGCGATGGACAAACCGCCATCGACTCCTGCTGCAGACGGAACAATGAACCCAGTTCCTCAAGAATATCCTCCACGGCCAACACCATCTTCGCGCCATCCTTTATCAGGTAAAGACAACCACGTCCGCCTTCATGAAAGATTGACCAGGGCAGGGCAAACACTTCACGCCCCTGCGCTGTCGCTGTAGCGGCAGTAATCAGGGTGCCGCTGGGCAGCGCGGCCTCGACGACGAGCACACCCAGCGACAGCCCACTGATCAGGCGATTGCGCTGCGGAAAGTGCCTTCGTGCAGGTGGTGTCCCGGGCGGAAATTCAGTAATCACGCAGCCCGCGTTTTCCAGCTGTCGTGCAAGCCCCTGGTGGCGCGCAGGATAAATACGATCAATACCACAGGCCATCACGGCAATACTCTTGCCACCCGCCTGCAGCGCAGCACGGTGAGCCGCAGCGTCCACGCCAAGGGCAAGGCCGGAACAGATATGCAACCCGGCCTCTACCAGCTCGCGGACCAGATTATCCGCCGCGCGCAGCCCCGCAGGGCTGGCCTTGCGGCTCCCCACGATGGCAATCTGGGGTTGCTGTAAAACACTGGCATCGCCTCGCACATACAGGTGAGGCGGGGGATCAGGAATGGCACTGAGTAACGCGGGATAGCCTGGGTCGCCAAGGCAGATTAATTGCGCACCGGCATCGTCTGCAGCTTGCAAGAGCTGCGCTTGGGCAACATTCATACATCATCCTTGACGTCATGTCTGTCGTTGAAAGGGGCCTTGCGGCCCCAAGCTCACGCGTCCTGCGTCAGCGCTCGTTCTTCAGATCAGGGATTTTTGACCTTGTCCAATACCTGCAGCGGGCGGTTTGCCTTCAGCACGATGGCATAACTGGCTTTATCGAACGTTTCAAACACCATGGCCAGCCCGGCACGCACATCCGGAAGCCGCACGTTAGCCTGCGCCACCTGGTCAAAAACCAGCTCACCTGCCTGATAAATCGCCAACACGTGGCCGATCTCCAGGCCATCACGAATGCCCTTGTTGAGCACCACGATATCCAGGGTGGCAATCTGGTTGACGCCGCCATCCACGGCAATCATGTAACCGTCTTCGATAGTCTGCTCAGGCGCACGCGGCTGGAACGTCGCATCAAGGATGCGCTCTTCAAGCGGCAATAGGCGGTCGGTGATGCGCACTTCCTCCGCCACGCGAGTCACTTCCAGTTCCGTAACGTCATCAGTGTTGCTGCTCAGCAACTTGGCATTGCCAATATCCTGTGCCTGATAGCCCAACAGCTCGTTGGTCACCGGGTCTACGTAGGTATCACCGGGGCGGAAAATGCCGTAGGCACGCTCACCGTCGGGAAAGTTGCCGCGGCCATAAAACAAGTCGCCCGGCGCGCTCAGCAGATGCCCCTGGGAACCTGCGACCACATAGGCTGCACTGTTGAGGTCGTCTGCGCCCAGGATGCGATGACGCAACAAAAACGCGCCGATTTCATCCAGTGGAATGACCGGAATGGCCAGATCCAGCGGTGTGACACGCATATTGGGCTGAAGTTTGACATCCCGTCCGCGGCGCATGCGCAAGCGGGGCTGGCCGTCTACCCAGACGAGGTACAGCTCATCGCCCGGATATATCAGGTGAGGGTTGTCGATCTGTGGATTGACGTCCCACAGCTCCGGCCACAACCAGGGCTCGCGCAAATACATGCCCGAGATGCCCCACAAAGTGTCGCCCTTTTTGACGATGTAGGTTTCCGGTACCTCTTCATTGAGCTCTACCGCCGCCTGTAGCCAGCCACTGAAAAGCAGTGACACTAGCAACAGGCAAACTGAAAGTGACCGTAATTTCATGGTTTAGTCCCTGCCTGGTCTTGTTATCGTCCGCGCTACGCGGCGTCTTGCCGCTTTGACCGCGTCCCCGTGACATCGCCCGCGTTTACAGTCCCTGCGCACACCCTGTTTATTCAGCAATGCCGCAAACCACCGCGCCCGCTCTGGGCACCCCTTTGTCTCAGGTAGTATAATAGCTACAGTTTGCTGCCGCGATATATCGCTGGCAAGCCCTAATGTTATTAATTCACGCAGGCCTTCTGGCCGCGATCAAGCCTAATCGAGCATTCAACATCATGGCCGTTCTTGAGATTCTGGAATTCCCCGACCCGCGCCTGCGCACTCAGGCCAGGCCCATTACCGAGGTCACCGACAACACCCGCAAACTGATCGACGACATGTTCGAAACGATGTATGCGGCGCCCGGGATCGGCCTTGCCGCTACACAGGTTAACGTGCATCAACGGCTGCTCGTCATCGACGTCTCAGACAACCACAAAGAGCCTCGCGTTTTCATCAACCCTGAGGTTACCGTGCTGGATAAAGAACTGGGCGATTACGACGAAGGGTGTCTGTCGGTACCCGGCTTTTACGAAACCGTACACCGCCCGCGCCGGATAAAAGTATCGGCCCTGGACCGTGAGGGAGTCAGTTTCACTGAGGAACTGGACGGGCTGCTGGCTATCTGCCTGCAGCATGAAATCGACCACCTGGACGGCAAGCTGTTCGTTGATTACCTGTCGCCACTGAAACGCCAACGCATTCGCAAGAAGCTGGAAAAATCCCAGCGGCAACGGGCCTGACCGCGAGTGATCGACTCTTCGCTACGTATCGTATTTGCAGGCACGCCAGAGTTTGCAGCCATACATTTAAAGGCCCTTATAGATAGTAAGCACCAACTAATCGGCGTCTATACACAGCCGGACAGGCCTGCCGGGCGCGGTAAAAAACTGCTGTCCAGCCCGGTCAAGAAACTCGCTATCGAACATCAGCTGCCGCTGTTCCAGCCCGCATCACTCAGATCAGCCGATGCACAGGCACAGCTGGCTGATCTGGCGGCCGATGTCCTTGTCGTTGTGGCCTATGGCCTGATCCTGCCGCAAGTGGTTCTCGACACGCCTACCCACGGTTGCCTCAATGTGCACGCCTCACTGCTGCCACGCTGGCGCGGAGCGGCTCCGATACAGCGCGCCATAGAGGCGGGCGACACCGAGACCGGTATCACCATAATGCAAATGGACGCGGGACTGGATACCGGCGCCATGCTGGCAAGCGTCCGGTGCGCGATCGGCAGCGATACTACGGCTGCAAGCCTGCACGATACGCTGGCAAGCCTGGGGGCACCGCTGCTGCTTCAGGTGCTGAATGACCTGCCCGCTCAACAGGCCGCAGCAGTCACTCAGGACGACGCCCTGGCCTGCTATGCGAACAAAATTCTCAAACCGGAAGCCGCCATTGACTGGCAGGGCGAAGCCGCGCAGTTGGACCGCAATATTCGCGCCTTTAACCCCTTTCCCATCTGTTACACCACGCTGGAAGGCGAAAGAGTAAAGGTGTGGGCGGCACAAGCTGCCAGCACGATCAGCACACCGGAACCACCGGGTACTGTTTTGCAAGCCAACGCGGATGGCATTCTGGTGAACTGTGGCAACGGTCAATTGTTGCTGAAGACCCTGCAGCTGGCCGGTGGCAAGCCCCTTGAGGCACAGCAACTGCTGCACGCGCGAAGCGAGCAGTTTGCCCCCGGCAAGCAATTTGGCGCGCCCCCCAGCGCATGAACCACGACGTACGCGCGACGGCGGCGGTAGTGCTGGGCAAGGTCCTTCGCGGCGCGTCACTCAATACGCTACTGCCCGCTGCGCTGGACGCCATGGACCCGCGCGACCGCGGCCTCCTGCAACAACTGTGTTACGGCACGCTGCGCCAGGCCCCGAGGCTGCAGGGCCTGTTACAGCGATTACTGGACAAGCCCCTGCGCGACAAGGACAGTGATATACAGGCTCTGCTCCTGTGCGGCCTGTATCAACTGGATGCACTGCGAGTACCGGATCACGCCGCGGTTGCCGCCACGGTGAATGCAACAAAAACGCTGAAGAAACCCTGGGCGAAAGGCATGACCAATGCCGTGCTGCGCCGCTACCTGCGCGAGCGGGAAACGCTGGAACCGGGTCTTGATGAAGCGGAGGCGCTGGCGCACCCGGCCTGGTTACTGGGCATGCTGAAGAAGCAGTGGCCCGACCACTGGCAACAGATCATCGACGCCAATAACGGCCAGCCGCCCATGACTTTGCGCGTCAACACACAGCGGCTCACTCGTGAAGAGGCACTGCAGAGACTGGCCAGCGCGGGAATAGAGTCGGTCGCAGGCACCATTGCTCCGCACGCTATCGTCCTTGGCGCGCCTCGCGACGTGGAAGAAATACCGGGATTCAGCGCGGGGGATTTTAGCGTGCAGGACGAATCTGCCCAGATGGCCGCCGAGCTGCTCGAGGCGGCTCCGGGAGAGCGTATCCTGGATGCCTGCTCGGCTCCCGGCGGCAAAACCTGCCATATTCTCGAACTGCAACCGGCTTTGGCCGAAATGGTCGCCATGGATCTCGACAGCCAACGCCTGCAACGCGTCGAGGAAAACCTCCAGCGCCTGTCGTTGCAGGCAACCCTGGTCACTGGCGATGGCGCAAAGCCACCCGCTACGCTCGCAGCCCGGTCCTTTGACCGTATTCTGGTGGATGCACCGTGCTCCGCCAGCGGCGTTATCCGCCGGCACCCCGACATCAAGGTGTTACGCAGACCAGACGACAGCGCAGGGTTTGCGCAACAGCAACTGGATATCCTGCAGGGCGTGTGGCCGTTGCTCAGGCCCGGCGGCAGTTTGCTCTACGTCACCTGTTCAATCCTGCGCACCGAAAATAGCGATGTCGTGCTGCGCTTTCTCGACACTCAGGCAGATGCCCGGCTTCAGGACCTGGCCACGCCGTGGGGCCACAAGGCCGGCGCTGGCCGCCAGCTGCTGCCAACCACGGATGGTGGGGATGGCCTGTTCTTCGCGCGCCTGACCAAAACGGCAACGGTGCAAGGCTCCGTGGTGCGGCCTGTGTGAGGCACCAATGTGCACAATTTCGCGACCGCGGCACTTACAATCAACAGGTGATTTCTTTAATGTGCGCACTGAATACGAGCCAGTTGCATAGAAGAGAGCTCCTGCAGCCATGAAGATCATCATTCTAGGAGCCGGCCAGGTCGGCGGAACACTGGCCGAACACCTCGCCGATGAGCAGAACGACATCACTGTCGTGGACACAGACGCAGAAAAACTTCGCGCCCTGCAGGACCGCCTCGATATCGGCACTGTCACCGGCGGCGCCTCACATCCCAACGTACTGTACAAAGCCGGCGCCGAAGACGCCGACATGCTGATTGCCGTCACCAACAGCGACGAAATCAATATGATGGCGTGCCAGGTCGCTCATACACTATTCAATACGCCCACGAAAATCTCCCGGGTACGCTCACCGAATTACCTCGCCCACCAGGAACAGCTGTTTACCCGTGATCACATCCCGGTGGATGTAATCATTGGTCCGGAACAGCTCGTGACACAGAACATCCAGCGCCTGATCGCCAACCCCGGCGCTTTGCAGGTACTGGATTTTGCCGACGGCCGAGTACAACTGGTGGCAGTGAAAGCGGTTCACGGTGGCCCGATTGTGGGCCAGGAGCTGCAGGAAATCCGCCAGCACATGCCCAAGGTGGATACACGCGTTGCGGCCATTTTCCGCCAGGATCGGCCGATCATTCCACAGGGCGACACGGTGGTGGAGGAGGGCGATGAAGTCTTCTTCATCGCTGCGCGCGACAACATTCGAGCGGTGATGTCGGAGCTGCGTCGTATCGACAAACCCTACAAACGCGTGATGATCGCCGGCGGCGGCAATATCGGCGCGACGCTGGCGATGAATATTGAGGATAAATACCAGGTCAAGGTAATCGAGTATTCCTACAAGCGTTGTCGCGTGTTGTCTGAGCGACTCAAGCGCAGCATCGTGCTCAATGGCAGTGCGGCAGAACCGCAGTTGCTGACCTCGGAGAATATTGAAGCCACCGATGTGTTCTGCGCGCTCACCAACAATGATGAATCCAATATCATGATGTCCATGCTGGCCAAGCGCATGGGCGCCAAGAAAGTCATCACACTGATCACCAACCCGGCCTATGCAGACCTGGTGGGCGACGAGATCGACATCGCGATATCACCGCAGCAAATCACTATCGGGAGCCTGCTTACGCACGTGCGCAAGGGCGATATCAGCAACGTGCACTCGCTGCGTCGCGGTGCGGCTGAGGCGATTGAAGTGACCGCTCATGGCGATTCAAGCTCATCGAAAGTGATTGGCAAGCGCCTGGACGCCATCAAGCTGCCGGAGGGCGTCACCATTGGCGCTATCGTGCGCGGTGACGAGGTGATGATGGCGCACAGCCACATCGTGGTGGAAACCGATGATCACGTCATCCTGTTCCTGATCGACCGCGGCAAAATTCACGCCGTGGAAAAACTGTTTGCCGTCGGCTTCGGGTTTTTCTCCTAGGAGCCGCCATGCACCTTACTGTCTCACTGCGTATTCTGGGCATTCTGCTGATGCTGTTCAGCAGCGCTATGCTGATTCCGCTGGCCATGGCCGTCTGGGCAGACGATCACACCATCGCCGGATTCCTGTCGGCGTTATGCATCACGTTTTTCTCCGGCTTGCTGATGTGGTTACCGGTACGCAACGACCGGCATGACTTGCGCATACGCGATGGATTTCTGATTACCTCTCTGTTCTGGACGGTGCTTGGATTGTTTGGAGCCTTGCCGTTCGCGCTCACCGATACCCTGGATTTGACACCCACAGAGGCGATCTTCGAATCCATATCCGGGCTGACCACCACCGGCGCCACGGTGATCGTCGGCCTGGACGACCTGCCGCGTTCCATCTTGCTGTATCGACAGCTGCTGCAATGGTTGGGCGGTATCGGCATCATCGTTGTCGCCGTGGCGGTATTGCCGATGCTCGGGATTGGCGGGATGCAGTTGTACAAAGCAGAAACGCCCGGACCTTCCAAAGACAGCAAACTGACGCCACGCATCACGGAAACGGCCAAAGCGCTGTTCCTGGTTTACCTGGCGCTAACCATCAGCTGCGCTGTGGCCTACTACTTCGCCGGCATGTCGGGTTTTGATGCCGTCGCGCACGCTTTTTCCACCGTCGCCATCGGCGGTTTTTCTACGCACGACGCCAGCATGGGCTACTTTGACAACGATGCCATATTGCTGGTTTGCAGCGTCTTCATGTGTATCTCGGCCATCAACTTCGGATTGCACTTTCTGGTGTGGCGTCGCCGCTCGGTGATGATCTACAGCAAAGACTCTGAAACGCGTTTCTTCCTGAGCGTGTTGCTGGTCTGCATTGTTATCACCTGCCTTTACCTGTGGATCAGTCAGACACTGGGCCCACGGGAAAGCCTGATTCACGGTCTATTCCAGGCAATCTCCATTACCACCACCACCGGCTTTGCCACGCAGAATTTCGCCCTTTGGCCGTCGTTCCTGCCGGTCATGATGCTGTTCTTTTCATTCATGGGCGGCTGCGTTGGATCTACTGGCGGTGGCATCAAAGCCATGCGCCTCATGCTGATTTACAAGCAGGGCATCCGCGAACTGAAACAGCTGGTACATCCTAATGCTGTCATCCCGCTGAAGGTTGGCCGGCGCCGTGTAGAGGCCACAGTCGTCAGCGCAGTGTGGAGCTTCTTCGCTGTCTATATGTTCGCATTTATCATCGTGCTGCTATTGTTGATGGCCACCGGGCTGGATTTCACCACGGCATTCTCCGCTGTGGCTGCGTCCATTAATAACCTCGGCCCCGGTTTGGGTGAAGTTGCCGCAAATTACAGTTCCATCAACGAGGTGGCGAAGGGCCTGCTGTGCTTCACCATGCTGCTGGGCCGTCTGGAAGTGTTTACCCTGCTGGTGCTGTTTACACCGATGTTCTGGCGAATTTAACCGGCCCTGCCGGTGCCCCGGTGCTTGCGCAGCATTTCATACGCGGCCTGAATTTCCTGAGAGCGCTCCGTAGCCAGTTTCACCATGTCCTGCGGCACACCCTGGGCGATCAGTTTGTCCGGGTGATTCTCGCTCATCAGCTTACGGTAGGCACGTTTCAGATCCTTGTCGTTCACGCTCTCATCTACACCCAGGGCGGTGTAAGCATCCTGCAGGCTCGTTCCGGGTTGCGCGGCGAAGCCACCCTGACTGTGAAAATGTTCTTGCGCCTGGGCCATTTTCAACAGTTGCTCCAGGTGGCCGGGGGCCAGCCCCATCAAGGACGCGATATGCGTTAATGCAGCGTGTTCGGCGGCATCAATCGTCTGATCAGAAAGCGCCAGCGAAATAAGAAATAGCAGTAATGTCTGCTGCAACTGTCGCTGCGGGCCGCAGGTCTGTAAAAACTGCGCGACTGTTTCTTCCAGGCGAAAATCAGTTGCAGACCCGCGTTTGAACAATTCGATAGCACGACGACGCTGCTCCGCGTCCAGACCCATCTGGGTAAAGACCTGCTCGGTATGCTCTATTTCGTTGCGCGATACACGGCCATCAGCCTTCGCCAGATAACCGGAAAGTAAAAACGTGGTCTCAAAAAAGCTGGTTTTTATACGCTCAATATTCTGCGGAGAGCCAAACCGCATGACATTGGCCAAACCCTTGTCAAACCAGTGACCCACCAGCACACCGATGGCCAGGCCGAATATTCCGCCAACGCTCAAGCCGATCAAACCGCCAATGAGTTTTCCGTAGATCATTGTGTACTCACCCTATATCCCCTGGCGGCAACGGCTCAACAACCGTTGCAGGCAGTTTGCCTGTCTATGATCACGCTCACGACAGATCATCGTAAACGCCGGGAGCTGTTTTTGGCCGCACCCGAAAGCGTTTGTATTCCCACTGGTATTGTTCAGGGCACTGCCGCAAACAGGCCTCTACGCCACGGTTGATTGCCGTCAGTGAGAGACTGACATCTTCCGCATACACCTCTGGCTGGGCCGCGCTGTAGCGCAGCACGAAACCGCCCGGCACGCGCTGGGCAAAGCCGAATACCGCCACAGCGCCGGTACGTTGAATCACTTTGCTGGCCAGCGTCGCCGTAAAACAGGGGATACCCATAAACGGAGCATTCTCTCCTGAACCAACCGCACTGGGCACCTGATCCGGCAAAATACCCGAGATAGCGCCTGCCTTCACACTGCGCAACAGCCCCGCCACACCAGCGCGGCTGGCCGGAACCAGCCGCGCACCGCTGCGTTGTCGCGACGCCTCGATTATCGGACCAAGGCCCGCCAATTTAGGCGGCTCGTACAGGGAGACTGTCGGCCCCAGTGTTGCCAGATGTAATCCTACCATTTCCCAATTGCCCAAGTGAGGCACCAGCACTACCACGCCACGCCCATTAGCCAGCGCATCACTGATGAAATCAGCACCCTCAACCTGCAGGATGAGCCGCGATACCTGCGACCAGGGCCGCAGCCAGATGCGTCCAGTCTCCGCCATCAGCTCTGCTGTAGACGATAGACTGCGACGGGCGAGCTGCGTCTGGAACTGCGCGGATTGATCGGGAAAAGCCAGTTCAATATTGCGCTGCGTTACCCGTCGGCTGCGCCCGTTAAAAAGCCATGCCAGTCGCCCAAACACCCGACCAAGGCCGCGAGCAAACACCAACGGCAACAGGGAAAGCATACGCAGCAGCGTCCTTACCAGGGCCGCTTTCAGGGCATTCATGGGACAATGTCACTTTCAGGGAAAGCGCGTATTATGCCGCCAAAAGAGCCTGTATAATAGCCGGCTTTTTGCAATGAAGCCGCAGGCAGACACGTGAATAGCGATCCTAAACTTCTGACATTTCAAGAGCTTATATTAAGGTTGCAGCAGTTCTGGGCGGAACAGGGCTGTGTAGTTCTGCAACCACTGGACATGGAAGTAGGGGCAGGGACTTTTCACCCGGCCACCTTCTTGCGCGCCGTCGGGCCGGAGAGCTGGAATGCCGCCTATGTGCAGCCCAGCCGTCGCCCGACCGATGGGCGCTATGGCGAGAATCCCAACCGGCTACAACACTATTATCAGTTCCAGGTTGTTATGAAGCCCTCACCGGACGACTTTCAGGCCTTGTACTTACAGTCATTGCAGGCCCTGGGCGTTGATTCAGCCATCCACGATATCCGGTTCGTGGAAGACAACTGGGAGTCTCCCACGCTTGGCGCCTGGGGATTGGGTTGGGAAGTGTGGCTCAATGGTATGGAGGTCACACAGTTCACCTATTTCCAACAGGCGGGCGGCCTTGAATGCTACCCCGTCACCGGCGAGATCACCTACGGACTGGAGCGTATTGCCATGTACCTGCAGGGTGTGGACAGCATTTACGATCTTGTCTGGGCCGACGGACCCTCCGGCCAGGTGACCTACGGTGACGTATTCCATCAAAATGAAGTAGAGATGTCACAGTACAATTTTGAACAGGCCGATGTGCCCAGGCTGTTCTCCTTTTTCGACTACTACGAAACAGAAGCATTGCGCCTGGTTGAGCTCGCCCTGCCACTACCCGCCTACGAAATGGTAATGAAAGCATCCCACACCTTTAACCTGCTGGACGCGCGACACGCAATCTCGGTAACAGAGCGACAACGCTTTATTTTGCGGGTGCGTACCCTGGCCAGGGGAGTCGCCCAGGCCTATTTTGACAAGCGCGCCGGGCTGGGCTTTCCGATGGCGCCCGAGGCGCTGCGTGATGAAGTGCTGGGAAAACTGCAGTCGGAGGCCAGCTGAATCATGTCTACTGAAACACTGTTGATTGAACTGGGCACTGAAGAGCTTCCACCGAAGGCACTCAGGGCACTGGGCCTGGCCTTTCGCGACGGCATCGTAGAAGGCCTTCAACAACGCGAGCTGACGTTTGGCGACGTGCAATGGTTTGCCTCTCCGCGCAGGCTGGCGGTAAAAATCGCGGAGGTACAGCTGCAGGGCGCAGACAAGCAACTGGAGGTACTGGGGCCACCGGTGGATCGCGCCAAAGACGCCGATGGGCAATGGACACCAGCCGCACTGGGTTTTGCCAAAAAGCAGCAGGTCAGCGCCGATGAGCTGCAGGTGATCGAAACCGACAAGGGTGCCCGACTCGGGCTGCACCGCACTTCGGTTGGCGTCGAAACCGCACAGAGCCTGAACGATATTATCAACGACAGCATTGCGCAGCTGCCCATTCCCAAGCGCATGCGGTGGGGCAGCAGTCGTGTCGAGTTTGTGCGGCCGGTGCACTGGGTTGTCGCCATGTTGGGCCAGCACTGCGATCACGGTAAAATTCTAGGCCAACAGACCGGTAATGTGACGCGCGGACACCGTTTCCACAGCACGGGGCCCATCACCATTGAGCGCCCTGAAGACTACGAACAGGCGTTGGCAGATGCGCGGGTTATCGCCAGTTTCGATCTGCGCCGCGAGATGATCCGCGAACAGGTAGAGGTTGAAGCCAGCGCTCTGCAAGCTACCGCCGTCATTAACGATGATTTGCTGGACGAGGTAACCGGCCTCGTCGAGTGGCCGGTAGCACTGACCGGCGCTTTTGAAGAGCGTTTCCTTGCGGTACCCGCCGAAGCGCTGGTGTCGTCGATGAAGGAACACCAGAAGTACTTTCATTTGGTGGATGAAAAAGGTGCATTACTGCCTAACTTCATCACAGTGAGCAATATCGAGAGCAAGGACCCGATTCAGGTGATCGCAGGGAACGAGCGAGTCATCCGCCCACGGCTCAGTGACGCTGCCTTCTTCTTCGAAACTGACAAGAAAACGCCGCTGGCAGAGCGGGTGGCGGGCCTGGCCAACATTGTGTTCCAGCAAAAACTTGGCACCTTGCACGATAAAACGGAGCGCGTCGTTGCCCTGAGCCGCGCACTGGCTCCTATGGTGGGTGCGCCAGTCCCTGAGGCCGAGCGTGCGGCGCTGTTGGCAAAGGCCGATCTGGGCACCGATATGGTGCTGGAGTTTTCCGACATGCAGGGTATCGCCGGCGCTTATTACGCACGGCACGATGGTGAGGCCGCCGACGTGGCCAGCGCCATTGAGCAACAATACTGGCCGCGTTTTGCGGGCGACAAATTGCCTGAATCGACCACCGCCTGCACGTTGGCGCTGGCCGATCGGCTGGACACACTGGTGGGTATTTTCGGTATCGGCCAGCCGCCAACAGGCTCCAGGGATCCGTTTGCATTGCGCCGCGCATCGCTGGCGGTATTGCGTATTCTGGTAGAAAAAACACTGGATCTGGATTTGCACGACTGTCTGGTATTGGCCTGCAACCAATATCCCGATGGCGTCATAGCTGCTGGCACACAAGACCAGGTGCTGGAGTATATGCTCGAGCGCTTCCGGGCATGGTTTGAGGAAGAGAATATTGCCGGTGAGGTATTCAGGGCCGTCAGCGCTCGCAAGCTGACGCGACCGCTGGATATACAGCGCCGGGTCCATGCGGTGGATGCCTTCACCCGCCTGCCGGAAGCAGCGGCACTGGCGGCCGCCAACAAGCGGGTATCCAATATTCTGGATAAGCTGGAAGGCGATTACAGCTTCACAGAAGTAAGCACTGACTTACTGCAAGAGCCCCCTGAGAAAGAGCTTTACAGCACATTGGATGCGCTTTCGAAACGCAGTGAGTCCCACCTTCAGGAAGGGGAGTACACGCAGGCGCTGGCGGCGTTGGCTGGCCTGCAGCAGCCCGTAGACGCCTTCTTTGATGGCGTGATGGTTAACGCCGAGGACCCGGCATTGCGTTGCAATCGTCTCAGCCTGTTAAAGCGTCTGCGCGATCAGTTTCTGCAGGTTGCGGACGTGTCGCAGCTGGTGGTTGGCAAGTAGCGCATGGCACTACTGATCCTGGATCGCGACGGTGTTATCAACCAGGATTCGGATCAGTACATCCGCAATGTCGATCAATGGCAGCCGATACCGGGCAGCATCGAGGCAATTGCACGGGCCTCCAGGGCCGGTTTTCAGGTGGCAGTCGCCACCAACCAATCAGGCCTCAGCCGCGGCTATTTTACCCTCGATGACCTTGAGGCCATTCACGATCGCTTGCGACTGCTCGTCGAACAGGCGGGCGGCGAACTGGCGGGCATCTTTTATTGTCCGCATCTGCCAGACGAACAGTGTGATTGCCGCAAGCCCGCCGTCGGTCTGTTAGAGGCGATTGAACGCGAGCTGGGTGAAACCGTCGTCGGCAGCTGGTTTATCGGCGACAGTCTGAAGGATCTGCAGGCCGCGCGCGCCGCCCATTGTTTGCCGGTGCTGGTGCGCACGGGCAAAGGCGAATCGACCCTTACGGCATTGCAGCAGCCCGCGGTCGCAGTGGCAAACCCGCTGGATATCGCAGTCTATGACGATCTGGCCAGCGCGACAAATGCGCTGCTCGAAACCATCGACGCACAGCCATAATCGCTGCGCAGTACCTGTGCCAAAAAACGACAGGTATGGAACCTCATCCCGACAAATACCCCGCTCTGGCGCCGGTTTGATTTACACTGGCACCCAGTAATCCGGGAGACTGCATGACGCCATTATTCGACATCACAGGAGCCAACGCCCTGCCACCCGAAACACTGTTTCTCGTCGCTTTGGGGCTGGCACTCACTCTGGCAATCGGCCTGGTGATAGGCATCTGGCGCGGCATCATTGCCAGACGCACTATCCGGTCTATGGATGAACAGCTGCGGACAGGTGAGCAAGAACTACAGACCCTGATTGACAGCAACCAGTCGCTGATAGGCGAAGTTCACCAGAAAGACTTGCACGGTGCCACCCTTGGGTCAGACGTGAGTAATCTGCGAGCCCGACTGGAAGAGCGCGACGCACTGCTAAGACGCGCAGAGCAGGAACAAAAGCACCTGGCCGATACCCACAACCAGGTTCGTGATGAGCTGTCGCGCACAGTGGCACAGGCAAGGGGTGTCAGTGCAGAGCTGGAGCAGGTGCGCCAGCAGCTGCAACAGAAAGTTGAAGAACTGCAAAGCACCCGAACGGATGCAGCAAGATTGCAGCAGGAGCACAACGCGCTGTTGAATGATCACACGCAGTTGCGCACAGAACTGAGCGAACGCGAGGATCAGCACACAGAAAAACTGGAGCTGCTGAATGACGCTCGCGACAACCTCAAAAAAGAGTTCGAGAACCTGGCAAATCGTATTTTTGAAGACAAGGGCAAACATTTCACCTCCACCAGCCGCGCCTCTCTTGAGTCTTTACTGCAGCCCTTTCGTGAACAGATCACCGGCTTCCAGACGCGCATCAACGAGGTACATTCGGAGTCGATAAAGGGCAACACAGCGCTCGAATCAGAAATAAAGAAGGTGCTGGAGATCGGCCTCGAAATGAACACACAGGCCACCAACCTCACCAGCGCACTCAAGGGTGACAAGAAAACGACCGGTAACTGGGGTGAAGCGCAACTGCAACGCACGCTTGAAATGGCCGGCCTGCAGGCAGGCGAGCACTACGACACGCAGGCCGCGTTCAAGGATGACGACGGCAAACGTAAACTTCCGGACTTCATCATCAAGCTGCCAGATGGCAAGCATCTGGTCATCGACAGCAAGGTGTCACTGGTCGACTACGACCGCGCTATCGCTGCCGATACCGAGGAAGACACCAGCAAGGCGCTCACGGCTCACGCGCAGGCTGTACGCAACCACATCGATGACCTCGCCAACAAGGACTACGCTAACCTGCCAAACCTTGGCAGCCCCGACTTTGTGCTCATGTTCATGCCCGTTGAGCCGGCCTATATAGAAGCCATGAAACACAATAAAGAGCTGTTCAACTACGGCTACCAGAAGGGCGTGATCATGGTGTCGCACACCACGCTGATGCCCATTTTACGCACCGTTGCCAACCTGTGGATGATAGATCGCAGCAACAAAGAGGCGCGGGAGATCAGTGGCCGCGCGGGGGAGATCTACAATCAGGTTTGCCTGGTAGCAGAGCGCCTGCACAAGCTGGGCAATACGCTCAAGGCTGCGAATAACCACTACAACGATACAGTCAAAGGACTGGTTGGTAAGCAGGGTCTGCACGGGAAAATCGAGCGTTTCCAACAATTGTCCACCAAAGCCAACAAAAGCATGCCAGCGCTGGAGCCCATCCACGGCGATATAGAGAACGAGCGGCTGGAAACAACAGCTTTACCGGAGGAAACGCCGCACGACCACCAAGTCCCTGGCAGCAACATCAAACCGATAAAAGCGGATTAAAAACAACCTTGATCTGGAATCAGAGGTTTGGCATTCAATGAGTGATGTACTGGCTGGCGTCGACCTGGCCTGGGCACCGCAAAAAAATGGCTCAGCTATTGCACTGGGGGAGCTGCACGAAGGCAACTTGTCTTTAACCGCGCTGCATACCGGCGTGATCGGTTTGGAAACCGTACAAAACCTGCTGCAACAACAGACCGATCTGCAGGGTCTTGCCATTGACGCGCCGCTGATTATCAACAACACCCACGGCGCAAGAAACTGTGAACAGCAACTCAACGCCATTTATCGATCGCGCTGGGCCGGTTGTCACCCCTCTAATCTGTCGCTTTATCCGAACGCGGGTAGTGTAACGCTGGCAGAACACTTGCAGGATCACGCCTTTGAGCACCTTGGAAAGCCCGGTGAGCAAAAGTGGCAGCTGGAATGCTACCCACACCCCAGTCTCATTGAGTTGTTCAGCTTGACGCAACGCCTGGCGTATAAAAAAGGGAATGTGGAGCAGCGTAAAGCGGGACAGGCACAGCTAGCCACGCATATCTGCACGCTGCAGAAAAACACGCGCTTGTCGCTGACGTTGGCGCCAGTTTATGACGACATATTCAACCCACAATACATACACAGCCTGCGCGGCCAGGCCCTCAAAAACAACGAGGACGCGCTGGATGCTGTGATTTGTTTGTATATAGCGGGATTATACGCCGTGGGCCAGCCGATGCAGGTCTTTGGCGAAACACGCTCAGGCTATATCGTGGTGCCGGCTGCCTCTGACGACTAGACAGCCCGCATAAAGTCCGGATTAGCGGCGCGGGCTCACCCGCACTTGCTATCGCCGCAAGACAAGCAGACCGCGCAGCCGTCACTCATGACAACCGCCGGTGTGTGGCACTTACCACATTGCGCCGCATTCGCAGGAAAACCCGCGTCGCGCGCAGACGCTTCAGCCGTTTCTGTGGTGGTAGTGGCCGTTTCATTCGCGGCCAACTCGCGCTTTTTGGCGTCGATAAACGCGCGCTGATGCTCGTCCAGGCGGTCATCGGGAATCAAGCCAATCGACTTCATGTGCTGCTCTATTACATGGCCGATCTCAGCGACGATAGAAGGCATAAAGATGCCACTCTTGAAGTAACCGCCCTTGGGATCAAACACGTCCTTGAGCTCGTCCACCAGGAAGGTGGCGTCACCACCCTTGCGAAAAACGGCTGAAATTACCAGCGTCAATGCCGACACCCACTGGTAGTAATCCATGTTTTTGCTGTTAATGAAAATCTCGAACGGCAGGCGCTGCTCGTGCTCAGTACCCTCATTCAACAACATGTCGTTGATGGTAATGTAGAGCGCATGCGAACAGGTGGGCGTCTTGATTTTATAAGTCGCGCCATCCAGCACGGTATGGCGCTTAACCTTTTCATGCAGACGTTCAATTTCTGCCAGAGGCGCGACGGACGGCTCTGCGGGTGCCGCTTCTGCCTGCGCCCCTTTCATGACATCCCATCCGACAATTTTGCCACTAATACTTTTGGCCACGATGCTTATCCCTCAACTGGTAAATGCAGGCCTAAAAAGTGCCGTACAGGTTTTCTTTCAATGCGTCGTACAGGTTTGCTGCGGTATGCAGCTCACCATCGTATTCGATCTCCTCATTGCCCTGCGCCTCGACAACAGTGCCGTCGTCAAGCGTAAAACGGTAGGTCGTGTTCGCCAGATCATCCTCGCGCACCAACACACCCTGGAAGGCTTCGGGGTTGAAGCGGAACGTCGTACATCCCTTCAAGCCCTGACTGTGCGCGTAGGTGTAAACGTCTTTGAAGTCCTCGTAATCGATACTGGTTGCCACGTTGATCGTCTTGGAAATACTCGAATCTACCCAGCGCTGCGCCGCGCCCTGCATATCGACATGTTGCTCAGGCAGGATGTCGTCAGAGGTCACAAAGTTACCCGGTAACTGGTGTTGCGGATCTTCAGCGCCAACCGAAGCGTTGGGGTTTACGCAGTGACGATAAGCCAACAGCTCGTAAGACAATACGTCGACTTTTTCCTTGGTCTTTTTACCTTCGCGAATGATGTTGCGCGAATACTGATGGGCAAAGCTCGGCTCGATGCCGTTGGATACGTTGTTACCGAAAGACAGTGCTATGGTCCCGGTCGGTGCGATAGATGAGTGGTGGGTAAAACGTGCGCCGGTTTCTGCCAGCTCGTCGACCAGTTCTGGCGCCACCTCGGCGATACGCTGCATGTAATGACTGTAACGGGCGTGCAGTACTCGGCCGGGTACTCGGTCACCGACCTGAATACCGTCACGCGCAAGTTCAGGGCGCCGCGCCAACATTTTTGCTGTAACGATGTGATCGCGCGCCAGAATCGGCGCCGGGCCTTTCTCTTTCGCCAGATCCAGAGCCACCTGCCAGCCCGTGACTGCCAGCTCACGGGTAACGCGATCTGTAAACGCTACCGCATCAGCGTCGCCATAGGTCATACCCAAAAGCGTCACTGTGGAGCCAAGCCCCATGTAACCCATGCCATGGCGACGTTTATCCTGAATTTCACCGCGTTGCTCTGCCAGAGGCAGGCCGTTAATTTCAACCACGTTGTCCAGCATGCGGGTGAAAATAGACACCACCTCGCGGAACTGTGCCCAGTCGAAACTCGCATTCTCAGTGAAAGGGTCGCGAACAAAGCGGGCCAGATTAACCGATCCCAGCAGGCAGCTGCCATGATTTGGCAGCGCCTGCTCACCACAAGGGTTGGTGGCGCGGATGTCTTCACAGAACCAGTTGTTGTTCATGGCATTAACACGATCAATCAGGATGAAACCTGGTTCAGCGTGATTGTAGGTATTGCTCATGATCTCGCCCCAGACGTCCTTCGCCTTGACGAACTGGTAGATACGGCAAGCGACCTCACCACGATCATTGGTGAAATAGCCATCATCAACGGGCCAGTCTTTCCAGTGAATACCATTCTCACCAGCTTTCATCTCAGCTTCCGCCAGGCTGTCTGCCTTGAGCGGAAAAACCAGGGGCCATTGTGCATCGTCAGCCACGGCCTGCATAAAGTCGTCAGTGATCAACAGTGACATATTGAACTGGCGCAGTTTGCCGTCCTGACGCTTGGCGCGAATAAACTCCATCACGTCCGGATGTGAAACATCGAAAGTCGCCATCTGGGCACCACGGCGCCCGCCAGCAGAAGACACCGTAAGACAGGTCTTGTCGAAGATATCCATAAATGACAGCGGGCCAGATGTCCGCGCACCAGCGCCCGATACGCCAGCACCCGAGGGCCGCAAGGTTGAAAACTCGTAGCCGATGCCGCAGCCTGCCTTCAGAGTAAGCCCGGCTTCCATGTTGGTCTTTAAAATCGACTCCATGGAATCATTCAGCGCGCCCGAGACGGTGCAGTTGATGGTGGAAGTTGCGGCCTTATAAGCCTGCGCGCCGGCATTGGACATTATGCGACCCGCCGGCACTGCACCCTGGTGCAGTGCCCACAAAAAAGATTCCTCCCATTGCGACTGCTTGCCAGGCTGTTCCACAGAGGCAAGTTCTTTGGCAACACGCCTGAAAGTGGCGTCGATATCAGCATCAACCGGCGCGGAATCATGATCACGCAAGCGGTACTTGCTGCTCCAGGTATCGATCGATGTTTCTTGCAGTGGAACGTCGGTATGAGCACCGACTTTTTGTTGGATGGCTGTTACCCCGGACATGCTTTTGCCTCTGTGACGATGCGTTTTAACGGTGGGTAACTGACGTGGAGCAAAGAATGCTCGGCTGAAGCCCGCGACCCCGGTAAAGATGATGCGCTATGCAAGCTATCTGTCTTATGCTGTATATAGTGCTATGAAAAGAAAACTCACACAACATTTAGTATCGATAGACACCAAAAAAATTTGCGCAATGCTCGCAGAACCTTTCAGATCAGATAACAGGCATTCAACTGCAGCACTTATCGGCTGCCCAGGCTGGTAGCCTGTTCGATCTCGTAAAAGGCATCAGTGATGTCCTCCATCTTGCTGCGCACCAGTGCCTGTGCGTCATCCAGTCCCTTGTTGTAGAAATAGGCGCCGATCTCTTCAGAAATAAAATCGAGCAGAAACTCACATTCAAACTGACCCACTTCGTGGTCCATCTCAGAGGCTAAATAGGCTTTGAGCTTCTGCACCAGAACGGCCTTTTCGTCGTTCGTAAATTTGATAACTGACATTTGTGAACTCCTGATAATTACACTACAAGTACAGATCAGCCGACTCGCTCCCAGCAGGACAGAGTTACGTCAATCGTCAACGTAATTTCCCTGAGCGCATCCGCCTTGCGGCGCCCCTGCGCACCCGCACGATAATAATGAGGCGTCATCGCCAGTAAGTTGGCGATTACTTCGCCAGTGTCCAGATGGATTGAATAACGCAGCGACTCCCTGCTCAACAACACAAATCCATCAGGGCAGGGCGGCTCCGTTGCGCGCTCCGTCTTTCGTTGTGGATAGATAATATCGCGCAGCTCGCGCAGGTGGTCCGGACCCGCATCGGCTTTCAGCAACAGGCCCCCAGGGACTATTACGTGCTTAAACTCAGCGTAAACCGGGAACCCGAACAAACACAGCACAGCGTCAATCGATTCAGATACAACTGGCAGCCTGGCATTACTGGCTACCACCCAGGCAGGTCGCCTGTCCTGCCGGGCGGCAGACAGCACAGCCCACTTTGAGATATCAATGCCCAGTAAAGCCAAAGATCCGTCCCGCTCGGCACTGGCCAGTTCACGCAGGTAATAGCCCTCACCACAACCGGCGTCCAGACAACTAACCAGAGCGCGACCTTCCCATCGAGACAGCAGGACATGGTTGATCGCCCGCGCAATCGGTTGATAGTGCCCGGCATTCAGAAATTGGCGACGCGCCAGCACCATCTGCTTGTGATCACCCGGTTCGCGCGAGTGCTTGTGCTGCACCGGCAGCAGGTTGACCTGGCCTTTGGCGGCGATATCAAAACTGTGTCCATGCGGACAGACCCAGCTAGCGTGCTCGCGTGTCAGTGGCAGAGCATCGAGTGGGCAGATAAGTTGTTCAAACGGTAGGATATTCAACACTTTTATGTGGCCCTCTGCACAGACTGCCAGTTGCACAAACCGGCCGGGCTATACTCGCGGCCATAGTAGAGTTAATTGGATCGCAGTGAAACCGCTCGCCGCCTGATCTGTGCAATGAGCTTGAACGTAACACTACTGTACATTCATATTCTGGAGTCCCTGTGATATCGCTCTTTAAATCAGACCCTGTCAAAAAACTTAGAAAACAGTATAACGCCAAACTTGAGGAAGCCATGCTGGCTCAGCGCAGTGGTGATATCCGCACTTATTCGTTTATGACGGCAGAGGCCGAGGAAATCCTGAAGAAAATTCAGGCGATGGAATCAGGCAACAAATAACTTCCCAATGGCAGCCAGCCCTGCCGAAGAGGCTGGTAAGCCGCTAACCACCAAAAACGGCTACCTCACTCGCCGAGAGATACCGGCTTTGACCCGGCAGTAGTGTGTTATCCAGCACAAGAGCACCCACAGATATTCTATGCAGAGCAATCACCCGAATGTTGAAACGACCAAACATCCGCTTAATCTGATGGTATCTGCCTTCTGTCAGTGTCACTTCAACGACCGTGGGCGCTAACACCGATAGCAATGCGGGACGGGTTGTGATGCCTTCAAAGCCAAAGTGGATCCCCTGCGAAAAAGCCGTTACGACATCGGGTGTAGCAGGTTTGTCCAGCACTACACGGTAGCGCTTCTCGATACGGCGCGAGGGATCAGAAATCATCCGGGACCAACGGCCGTCATTTGTTATCAGCACCAGACCGGTAGAATTAAAATCCAGACGCCCGACAATATGCAGATTGTCCGCCCGTGGGTCAGGTAACAGGTCAATGACGGTAGGGTGTAACCTGTCTGTTGTGGCGCTCACCACGCCCTTTGGTTTGTGCAACTGCAGGTAGCTGGGAACCTTATCCTGCAATACCTGATCATCCAGCTTCACATGGGTATATTCATCAACAAACTGCTGAATTCCTGTAGCCGCACGGTGGTCTACTGTTATCCGGCCTTGCGCCAGAAGGAGGTGTATATCGGTTTGGCTGATGGCAAGCTGACTCCGCAGAAACCGATCCAGCCGCCAACGCTTGGATTTCACTTGTTCTTGTCCTGCAGAATCCGGGAATAAGGACGCTTGTCCAACCAGTAGCCACAGCATCGACACGCCACTTCACGTGGCAATCTCAGCTTGTCTGTGCAGGGAAGCGATAGATGCAGCCTGATACAGCTCGCGAAAGGGCTATTGCCAAATGCCATCTTTGGCGCTAGCCGGTGTTAACCAATAGTAGAAAGCAGTGGCCGGCAAAGCCGCCCCACTGCTCTGACGAGGTCTATGCTTAAACAGCGACAACTTTGTTTGCGCAGGGGCCTTTTTGTCCCTGGCCAACTTCAAATTCCACCGCCTGGCCATCATTCAATGTTGCGTATCCGCCACCTGCCTGGATTTCTGAATGATGAACAAAGAGATCTTTGCCGCCGTCTTCAGGTGTAATAAATCCAAAGCCTTTCTCTGCGTTGAACCACTTGACTGTTCCTTTACTCATTTTCGTTACTCATTTTTTTGGTGAGATTAAAGACTTATATCCAAATTCACCGGTTCGGATATAAGGTGTAGCCTGAAGCAAATTTCTACGGCTCGTGCTTACTGCCTTGTTAACGACATCCTGATCCGCTTTAGATTCAGTGTAATGAGGATTCGCGACTTGCACTGATCAGGGCGATTCTCCAACAGGCGGTTGCTCGATCGTTGGCTGCTCTGTAGAGGGCTGCTCAGTCGCCTGCGCCAGTTTTTTCTGGCGTTTTTCTTCCTTTTTCTTTTTCTTGGCAATCTCTTTTTGTCGCTTCTCAAATGAGTAGTTTGGTTTTGCCATTGAGCTTCTCTCTTGGTGGGACGTGGGTGACGCTTGGGTAGGGCCTGCAAGGCAGCAAGCAGATGCGCTTGTTGAGTCGCTTCGTCTTTGGATACCCCGGGATGAAACAACACAAACAAGTAGCCTGGATGGGAAATCACCTGACGGTGTTTAACCGCGCTCTTTCAATGATTACCCTGCGACTATTGACGGTAGCACAGGTAAGAGTCTTTTGTAATGAGTGTCGCTGGGCCAATATGATACCAACGATCAGGCGCCAAGCTCTGCGGTCTCTCTATAATCAGAGCTTCATCGATGGCGAATCAAACTGTCCCACCGCGGATCTGCACGCAGATGGTGACAGCCAGATTTAGTGCTATATCGCCGTTTCACGCAATTCGGCTAAAAATTGCTGGGCCAGGGCTTGGGCATTTTTGCGGTTGTTCTGGTTTGCGTCGCTCCACTGCCTGCAATACCAGCAAATTCTCTCAGCTAAAGTGCCTGCGGTAGGTTCTGCCAACTTCTCCCGAAGGACAAGAATCTGGGCACCAATGTGGACTAGTGCTTCCATATCGGGATCTGCCTTCGACTTCAGTTTGGACGAGACGCTAAACCTATCTACGCAAAACACCCCATCGTTTCTGCCATTTGCAGCCTGTTCAAGCAGGGGAATCAGCCTCTCCCGAAGTTCGGCCTCCAGGAGATCAAGTTTGGAATACAGTTTTGCGTTCGATACCACTGAAACGACTCCTACCTAACCGGTTAGATCTTGCATTCTACTGCTCTGCGGTATTTTAACCCCGCTAACCGCCATACTATTGGTCCTAAAAGCTAACAACTTGACCACTAGCGCGGTTGAAGTGCATCATAGTAGCTAATCGTACATGTATAAAAATATTAACATGTACTTAAATATGTACTCGTACGGAAAATTGACAATGCAAAGCATGAGCTACACTTCTGCGCGTAATAATTTTGCCAGCACGATGGAGCAAGTTTGCGACGATCACACGCCCATCGCGATAACACGCAAGGGAGAGGGGACAGTGGTAATGATGTCCATGGACGATTACCTCGCGCTTGAGGAAACCGCCTATTTGTTAAGAAGTCCGAAAAACGCTCGCAGGCTCATCGAATCAATAACAGAACTGGAAGCTGGTCGGGGCAAAGCCCGGTCACTCTCTAAATGAATCTGGTATTTGCTGGAAACGCATGGAAAGACTACCTGTACTGGCAGAGGGCTGACGCAGCAATGTTTGAGAGAATCAACCTTCTTATCCGAGACAGTTTAAAAGAGCCCTTTGAAGGCTTGGGCAAACCAGCGCCTCTACAGCATGCTCTGGCTGGTTATTGGTCGCGGAGAATCAATCACGAGCATCGCTTCGTCTACAGGGTAGAAGAAGAGGCGCTGCTGGTCGTGCAACTTCGGTTTCGCGCCTGAGTAGATTGCCGTGCTGCTGTCTCTGCTGGACGCTCTTTACAACCAAAGTCATTAAACGTCCAGGTTAGCAACAGACAAGGCGTTATCCTCGATAAACTCGCGGCGCGGCTCAACATGATCGCCCATCAGGGTAGTGAAAATCTGGTCTGCTGCAATGGCGTCATCGATAGTGACTTGCAGCATGCGGCGTACCTCCGGGTCCATCGTCGTCTCCCAGAGCTGATCCGGGTTCATCTCGCCAAGACCTTTGTACCGCTGGATACTGTAACCCCGGCGTGCTTCGGCCATCAGCCAATCCAGGCCCTCTACAAAATCGCGAGTGTGCAGCACTTTCTCGCCGCGCTGGAAGTAGCCCTCCTCATCGATCAGGGTGTTGATAGTTTCTCCCAACGTGACAATGCTGCGGTATTCACCGGAGGAGAAAAACTCTCGCTGATACTCCTTCTCGGTTTCAACACCGTGCGATAGCAGCTTGACCACCGGGTAGAACAGCTGTCGCTCCTGATCCTTGCGAACCACAACAGAATACAGGCTACCCTTGCCAGCTACCGATAGTAAGCGCTCACTAAGTGAGTCGGCAAAGGCCTGTACGGTGGCCTCGTCCTGCATATCGTCGAGACTTAATGATAAGCCATAGACCATTTCCCAAAGGACTTCAGATGAGTACAAGCGGCTGAGGCGATCGATCGTTGCCGCTACGGCACGATACTGCTGCACCAGGGCTTCGAGCCCCTCGCCGCTGATGGCGGGCGCATCGGGGTTGACATAGATGCTTGCGCCATCCAACGCTGACTGGGTCAGGTATTGGTTGAGTGCCTCATCATCTTTCAAGTACGTATGCTGCTTGCCTTTGGCTATTTTGTACAAGGGCGGTTGGGCGATAAATACATGGCCACGCTCTATCAACTCACGCATCTGGCGGAAGAAAAACGTCAGCAGCAGAGTACGGATATGGGAACCATCCACATCAGCATCCGTCATGATAATGATACTGTGGTAGCGCAGCTTATCGGGATTAAACTCTTCTTTTCCGATGCCGCAGCCCAGCGCAGTGACGATAGTGCCCACCTCTGCAGAGCCCAACATCTTGTCAAAGCGCGCTTTCTCGACGTTCAGGATTTTACCCTTGAGTGGCAGGATCGCCTGGAACTTGCGGTTGCGGCCCTGTTTGGCAGAGCCACCCGCTGAGTCTCCCTCCACCAGGTAGATCTCCGAAAGGGCTGGGTCTTTCTCCTGGCAATCTGCCAGCTTGCCGGGGAGTCCGGCTATATCCAGCGCGCCCTTGCGTCGCGTCATTTCGCGGGCTTTGCGAGCTGCTTCACGCGCCCTGGCAGCATCAAGCATCTTACCTACCACCGCCTTGGCTTCTGCCGGATTTTCCAGCAGATAGTCATTGAACTGGGCGTTCATCGATTGCTCTACGGCAGATTTGACTTCCGATGACACAAGTTTGTCTTTTGTTTGAGACGAAAATTTGGGGTCTGGCACTTTCACGGAAATAATCGCGGTCAAGCCTTCGCGCGCGTCGTCGCCAGTGGTATTGACCTTTGCTTTCTTGGCCAGGCCTTCTTTCTCTATATACGTATTCAGGCTCCGGGTCAGGGCGGCCCTGAATCCTGCGAGGTGGGTTCCACCGTCACGTTGCGGAATGTTGTTGGTATAGCAAAAAATATTCTCCTGAAAGGAGTCATTCCACTGCAGGGCGACTTCCACGCCGATCCCTTCATCGTTATACACCTGGAAGTGGAAAGGGCGGTTAACCGTTGTCTTGTTTTGATTCAGGTAGTTAACAAAGGCATTGAGACCGCCCTCATACTGATAGATTTCCTCTTTTCCGCTGCGTTCATCCTTAAGGACAATGCGTACGCCGGAGTTGAGAAAGGCCAATTCACGGAGGCGTTTTGCCAGCTGCTCAAAATGAAAAAGAATATTGGTGAAAGTCTCTGCTGACGGCTTGAAGTGCACTGCTGTACCAGAGGTATCCGTTGTCCCGATTTCCGCCAAAGGCGCCTGAGGAACACCGTGCACATAAGTTTGCTCGAACATCTTGCCTTCGCGGCGGATGGTCAGCACCAGCTCTTGCGACAGTGCATTGACAACGGAAACACCGACACCATGCAAACCACCAGATACTTTGTAAGTGTTATCGTCAAATTTACCCCCGGCGTGCAGTACAGTCATAATCACTTCTGCCGCAGAAACGCCTTCTTCATGCATTTCGGTGGGGATACCGCGGCCATCATCGCTGACCGTCACTGACTCGTCGGGGTGTATCACTATGCCGATTTCCTGACAGTGGCCGGCTAATGCCTCGTCAATAGAATTATCCACGAGTTCAAACACCATGTGGTGAAGGCCTGTGCCATCGTCTGTGTCGCCAATGTACATGCCTGGTCGTTTGCGCACAGCATCCAGCCCTTTAAGGACTTTGATGCTGGACGAATCATAGTTGTTTTCGTTGTCACTCATGGTTTAGCTCTCATACTGCAGTTGTTGCGTTGTAACTAACATCCCGGTGGCCCGGGCTCGTAGTAGCGTTCTACATTGCCGTGTTCCACGTGGAACATAGCGATATCTGAATTCTGCGGCCATACGGCAGCAATATCCTGGCGGTGTACACAGCTGATGAAGACCTGTGACTCCATTCCCGCGAGCAAAGAGCAGACTAACTCACTGTGTTCCCTGTCCAGCTCGGAAGGCAAATCATCAATCAGATAAGTACATCTGCCGGCACCCAGCTCGGCCATCAACTGGCCCTGAGCCAGCTTCAGCCCACAAACAACCAGCTTCTGCTGCCCCCTTGAGAGAGTATCAGCCGCGACATGGCCATCGACAAGCACCCGTAGATCTGCTCGCTGCGGACCCGCGTGGGTGTAGCCCTGTTCTTTATCTGCCTCAATCCCGTTTTCAAGCGCCTCTGCATAACTGTGCTGCTTGTCCCAGCCGCGCCTGAACCGTAATTGCAGAGCATCCACGCCCGGCGCCAGGCGCTTCATAATTTGCCCAAAGCGGGGAGCAAGCAGCTCGAAATACGCTTCCCTGAAGTCGGTAATAGCCGCGCCTGCTTCTGCCAGATCACGCGTCCATACAGCTAGTTCCTGATCGGAAATTTTACCACGGCGCAGCAATTTATTGCGCTGTTTTATGCAACGCTGAAATCGTTGCCACTGACCAAAAAAGAGGTGTTCCACGTGGAACACCCCCCAGTCGAGGTATTGCCTTCTCGCTGCGGGCGAACCCGTCAAAAGATCAAAGCTGTCTGAGTTGATCACCTGCAAAGGAAACTGCTCCACCAGCTGGGCGATCGAGCGAACGGCTTTTGATGCCACTTTAATCTGTACGTCACCTCTGGCACTGCGCTGCACTCCAAGGGTGACGCTCACCTCTGAGCGTGGTGGACTCACTTTCCCAAACACCGTGCAGGACGGGTGGTTGTGTGAAATCAGTGGCTTGATACTGTTACCGCGAAAGGATCGCGCCATACCCAGTAAATGTATCGCCTCAAGCATGCTGGTCTTACCGCTACCGTTACGCCCAAAAAACACGTTTACCTGGGCGAGCGACTCAAGATCAGCTTTAAGAATATTTCTGACATGATTAACCTGAAGTCGCGTCAACGCCACCACAGGTGTAGGGGAGGGCATAGCCAGGGCAACGTCCGTTAAGACCCTGATAAAGCACTGTTTGCCAGTTTGCGCCTGATCACAGGCGCATGGGCATTACAACATACTGTGAATCACCGCCGTCGTCAGACTCTTCCAGCAACGCGGAGCTATTGGGATCTGCCAATGACATCTTAACCTGCTCTCCGCTGAGCACTCCCAGAACATCGAGCAGGTAACTGACATTAAAGCCAATCTCCAGAGACTCGCCCGAATAATCGACGGATACCGTTTCCTCTGCTTCTTCCTGTTCCGGGTTATTAGCCAGAATATCGAGAGAGTTAGCGGTCAGCTTCAAACGCACGCCCCGATACTTCTCATTTGAAAGAATCGCCGTGCGGGTGAAAGCCTGACGCAGATCCAGACGAGAGCCCAATACGATCTTGTCAGGTGAGCGCGGCAGCACGCGCTGGTAGTCTGGGAACTTGCCATCGACCAGTTTTGACGTGAAGGTGAAGTCGCCCGTTGTCGCTCGGATATGGTTACTGCCAATAACAATGGCGATGTCCTCTTCATCCTCAAGCAACAGGCGGGAAAGCTCGAGTACGCCCTTGCGTGGCAAAATCACCTGCGCATCTGCATTTACATCAATCTTGCCGGGCAGGGTGCATAGCGCCAGGCGATGCCCATCGGTGGCAACTACTCGCAGTTGCTTGTTATCAATCTCCCACAACATCCCATTGAGGTAATAACGTACATCCTGCTGCGCCATCGCGAATCCAGTGCGATCGATCAAGCGTTTCAGCTGACCCTGTTTCATGGAAAACTCGTGCGTGCCGGTGCTGTCTTCTACATTCGGAAACTCGCGAGCGGGCAGGGTAGAAAGGGTGAAACGGCTACGCCCGGAGCGCACCGTCACCTTATTCTCCTGCACCTTGAATTCGATATCACTCCCTTCTGGCAACGACTTGCAGATATCAACCAGTTTGCGAGCCGGAACAGTGACTTCCCCGGACTCACCGGGTGACGCCAGTGCCACGCGCCCCACCAACTCAACCTCGAGATCTGTTCCGGTCAGAGAGAGACGATCGTTCTCCAACACGAGTAATACATTGGCCAGGATCGGCAATGTCTGACGACGCTCGACAACCCCAGCCACCAGATTTAATGGTTTTAGCAACGCGTCCCGCGCAATACTGAACTTCATAAACGTTGTTTCCCTTACTTACCCAAAGCCTTGATATCAGTCGTTACTGCGCGGCCACAAATACAAAACAAAACTTAGTTTTTGTGGCTCACGTGGTCAGCGAGCGCAGCAGATTCTTGTAATCTTCGCGAATGTCCGCGTTGGTTTCCCGAAGTTCCTTGATTTTACGACATGCGTGAAGAACTGTCGTGTGATCTCTTCCACCAAAGCTATCACCAATTTCTGGAAGACTGTGGTTAGTGAGTTCTTTTGCTAACGCCATAGCCATTTGCCGCGGGCGTGCGACAGAGCGGCTGCGACGGCGCGACATCAGATCCGCCATCTTGATCTTGTAATATTCGGCAGCGGTCCGCTGAATGTTATCCAGGCTGACTTGCTTGTCCTGCAAAGCCAGCAGATCCTTCAGGCTCTCCTTAATCAGCTCAATATCGATAGGTTTACCCATGAAGTTAGCGCTAGCTATCACCCTCTTCAGCGCACCTTCTAGCTCTCTAACATTAGATCGAATTCGCTGAGCAATGAAAAAGGCGGATTCATGGGGCAGTTCGACATTCACCCGGCTGGCTTTCTTCATCAGGATAGCGACCCGGGTCTCTAGCTCCGGAGGTTCAACCGCTACTGTCAGTCCCCAGCCAAAACGCGACTTAAGGCGCTCTTCCAACCCGTCTATCTCTTTCGGGTAGCGATCACAGGTCAGGATCATCTGTTGTCCACCTTCGAGCAGCGCATTGAAGGTGTGAAAAAATTCTTCCTGTGAGCGATCTTTTTTTGCAAAGAACTGGATGTCATCAATCAGTAATGCATCCACCGACCGGTAATACCGCTTGAAATCCGTTATTGCGTTTAACTGCAGTGCCTTCACCATATCAGCGACAAATCGCTCTGAATGAAGATAGATGACCTTCGCCTGGGGATTCTGCTGTCTCAACGCATTACCCACTGCGTGCATGATATGCGTTTTACCCAAGCCAACCCCGCCGTATAAAAACAGGGGGTTATAAGAGTCTCCGGGGTTTTCTGCTACCTGACGGGCTGCTGCCAATGCCAGCTGGTTCGACTTACCTTCGACAAAATTGTCAAACGTGTAATGATCAACGAGGTTGCCCTGATGCTGCAATGAGCCCTCGACTTCAACCCGGCGGCCTGAGCCAAAAGACGTGTCGGCTGTTCGTTGCGACTGACCGAAAACCTGTGTATTTCTATTGGGCCGGGTGACTGCCTGACCCGAGAGCGCGGGCGATACCGAAGGAGCATCCTGGCGAACCGTGTTATCAACGGGCAAGGAGGAGGGTGTTGATGACGGAGAGCCTGTGCCAATTTCCAGCACCACATCCAGCGGATGTTCGGGCTCAAATTCCTTGACCAACTCTGAAATCCGCTCGGCAAACTTGTCGGACACGAAATCCTTGATAAAGCGGTTGGGCGCGAGCAATGTCAGCATTTGCCCATTCATCGTCGCCTGCAGTGGACGTATCCAGGTATTGAATTGTTGTGACGGCAGCTCATCCTGTAGTCGGACGACGCATTGTTGCCAGACAATTTCGGGCAAAACTCTCCCCTCAAAGCAGGATTTGAACCCCTGCCTTTTTCTACGTTTTTGTCATGTAACCGAATTGTTATATCGCGGGCTGGTCTGCTCACCCGGACGAAGAATAATACTCCTCACCAATGGACTTATCCACACAATTCCGATATTTTTTTCCAAGCAATATATTATTATTTTTCATATACTTACGTATATCGTGTTTATTTTTTAAGCAACAATACAATTACCTCAAGTGGATAGAATATCTGTGGATAAGCTGTGCTTAAGCAGTCATTATTATGTGGGCTGTTGGGTGCAGCCCAGCACCGGCGCGGCTTCGGATATCAACTCCCTGTTTTACCCGCCTATGCTGCACACTCCCCGCAAACGGGCTCTGAAATTTAGCCTCTATTAGCATTGAATTACTGGCCGCAGTTACATAGAATACCCCACCTTTTTTCAGGCCTGTATCGCGATGAATAGCCGCAAGGCAAACGTCGCTAACTGCCTACTGATGATTAACTGGATATTGCAATGAAAAGAACTTTTCAGCCCAGCGTACTGAAACGCAAACGTACTCACGGTTTCCGTTCACGTATGGCAACCAAAGGCGGCCGCGCCGTATTGAACCGCCGTCGTGCCAAAGGCCGTAAGCGTCTGGCGGCGTAAGCCTCCCGAACGGCGTGAATGAGCAGCAATCGGATTTCTCGTTCGGGAAATCCAGGCGCCTGCTCAACGCCGCTGATTACAGTCGTGTCTTTGACGGCACGCAATCCAGGGCCTCGCACAAACACCTGCTGCTATTGGCCAGGCCTAACCACCTGGCCCAACACCGCCTGGGTCTGGTGATCGCTAAAAAAAATGTCAAACTGGCCGTACAGCGCAATCGCGTGAAGCGCATCGCTCGGGAATTTTTCCGGGTGGTCCCTGCCAGCGAGCCCTCAATGGACGTTATACTGTTGGCCAGGCGTGGCCTTGGCGAGTTGGATAATGACCAGCTTTACTCTATATTGCAGCAGCAGTGGCAGAAACTGATCAGCCACGCATCGAAATCACCCCGGGGCTCACACCAGGACTCATAATGCGTCGCTTGTTCATTTTCATGATTCAATGCTACAAAGCGTGTTTAAGCCCTTTCCTGGGTAACCACTGTCGCTTTTACCCCAGCTGTTCCAGCTATGCCCAACAAGCGATAGAACAGCATGGCGTGCTCAAAGGCAGCTATCTCGCGGCACGCAGATTGTCCAAATGCCATCCCTGGCACGAGGGAGGCGCAGATCCCGTGCCACCCTGCCCGCACTCACACTAAGCAACAGACGATATTATGGATTTCCAACGATCACTGCTTATCGGCGCAATAGCCGTTCTGTCCTTCATGCTGCTGACCGAGTGGGTGGCATTTAAAGATGAGCGCACAGCCGCCGTCACGCAGGACAACACCCGCCTGGTTTCGCAGCAGCAGGCGGCAGGCCAGGGAAATGAACTGCCGGGACCCATTGCATCCTCCAATGAAAACATAGCAGAAGACTTGCCCTCTCTGGAGCCTGCCCAAAGCACAGACACTGCAGCCGTCTCGGCAGGGTCAGACCTTGATAGCGCTAACAGCGGCCGTATCGTTCAGGTGCTTACTGATTCACTGGAGTTGGCGATCGATCTTGAAGGAGGGGACATCGTTGAACTGGCTCTACCAAAGTATCTCGAAACCCAGGGTGTGCCTGACAAACCCTTCGTCTTGCTGGAAAGCAACAATGTCAGAACTTATATCGCCCAGAGTGGCCTGATCGGTCCAGACGGCATCGATTCCAATGGACGCGCTATCTACAGAACGCCACAACCGCGCTATGAGATGAAAGACAATGAGGACACCCTGGTCATCGATCTCCTGTGGCGCAACGATGCCGGTGTATCGGTAACCAAACGCTTCACGTTGCATCGTGGCGAGTACGTCATCGATGTTGAGTACCTGGTGGAAAACGGCAGCGATCAGCGCTGGCAGGCTAATCTTTTCGGGCAGATCAAACGTGATAGCAGCGCAGCGCCATCTGCAGAATCATCAGGAATGGGAATGCAACCCTTTCTCGGCGTGGCGATCACCCAACCCGATGAGCGCTTTACCAAGTTCGACTTTGATGACATGCGCGAAGAGCCCTTCAAAACCAAACTGCCGGGCGGCTGGATTGCCATGATTCAACACTACTTTTTGAGCGCCTGGATACCCAACCCCAAGCAAAGCCATACCTACAGCACCCGCGTCACCAAGAGCGGCTTCAACATTGCCGGCTTTACCAGCCCTGCGCTGCAACTTGACCCAGCCCAGCAGGGCACTGTCTCTGCGCGGTTTTATGCTGGCCCGAAAGACCAATACGAACTGGAGAAATTATCCCCCTACCTGGAACTGAGCGTCGACTACGGCTGGCTCTGGTGGATAGCGCAGCCATTGTTCTGGCTGCTGACTAAAATCCACTCCTTCGTAGGCAATTGGGGTGTCGCCATTATCCTGCTTACCGTGCTAATCAAAGGCGTTTTCTTCAAACTGTCGGCCACCAGTTATAAGTCGATGGCCAACATGCGCCGCGTACAACCCAAGATGCAGGACATCCGCGAAGAATTTGCCGAGGATAAGCAGAAGCAATCCCAGGCCATGATGGAGCTTTATCGAAAAGAGAAAATCAATCCTATGGGCGGCTGCCTGCCTATCCTCGTGCAGATGCCAGTCTTTATCGCACTCTACTGGGTGCTGATGGAGAGTGTTGAACTGCGTCATGCGCCGTTTATGCTGTGGATAGAAGATCTTTCAGTAATGGATCCGTACTTTGTGCTGCCACTGCTGATGGGCGCCAGCATGTACTTCATGCAAAAGCTGAATCCACCGCCACCCGATCCCATGCAAGCCAAGATCATGCAGTGGATGCCGGTGATGTTCACTTTCTTCTTCCTGTGGTTTCCAGCCGGCCTGGTGCTGTATTGGGTCGTCAATAACCTGCTGTCTATGGCGCAACAGTACGTCATCACGCGGCAGATCGAAAAAAACGCAGCCGCCAGCTGAGCCCTTTTCTCTCTGGCGGCAATGCAGCTCTGACCAGCTTATACTGACGCGATGAGTGAAAGTTACGCATCAGACAGTGACACCATAGCCGCTATAGCCACCGCTGCCGGACAAGGCGGCGTGGGCATCATCCGCCTCTCTGGTCCACAGGCCCGCGCCATCGGAGAGGCGCTTACGCACAAAACCTTAACACCCCGCTACGCGCATTTTTCTTCTTTTCACAGCGCTACCGGGCAGGCTCTGGATTCTGGCATCGTCCTGTACTTCCCGGCCCCTCACTCATTCACAGGCGAGGAAGTTGTAGAGCTGCAGGCACATGGCGGACCGGTTATTCTGGACATGCTGCAACGAGAGGCCTTCGGGCTTGGTGCCAGACCTGCGAGACCTGGCGAGTTTTCCGAGCGTGCGTACCTGAACAACAAGCTCGACCTGGCGCAGGCTGAAGCGATTGCGGACCTCATCAGCAGTACGACAGAACAAGCCGCACTGAGCGCCTCACGGTCGCTGCAGGGGGCCTTTTCCCAAAAAATTGATGCGCTTGTGGAACAGGTCACTCAGCTGAGAGTCTACGTCGAGGCCGCCATTGACTTTCCCGAAGAGGAAATCGACTTTCTGGCAGATGCCCAGGTTCATCGCCAGCTTGCTGCGATAGGGGAGCAGTTGGCACAGGTCAAACGCGAGGCCCTTCAGGGCAGTCTGATGCGTGAAGGACTAAAGCTGGTAATAGCAGGCAAACCCAACGCTGGAAAATCCAGTCTGCTCAATGCCCTGTCGGGTCAGAATACAGCTATCGTCACAGCAATAGAGGGCACTACCCGAGACGTGCTGCGTGAACATATACAGATTGACGGCATGCCTTTGCACATTGTGGATACCGCCGGGCTACGTGAATCAGATAACGTGGTTGAGCAGGAGGGGATTCGCCGCGCCTGGCAGGAAATCGAAAGCGCCGATCGGATCTTGTTAGTGGTTGATGCTAGCGTTGCGGACCAGAGAGCTTTACCAGCGTCACAGCTGTTACCAATACCTCAAACATCGAGGCAAGACATTGACCGCCTCAAGACCACCCCTGTCACCGTGATTTTCAATAAATGTGATGCTGCAATGCTGCCACCCGAAATAGAGGAAACGCCTTCCGGGACTCGAATTCACCTGTCAGCAAAGACAGGCCAGGGTATTGATCTTCTCACCAGCCACCTCAAGTCCTGTGCCGGTTACAACCCGGGTAGCGAGGGAAGCTTCAGTGCAAGACGACGCCATCTTGTCGCCCTGGATAAGGCAGAAGAGTTTCTACAAAGCGGCTCGCAGCAACTTCAGATAGCCAACGCCGGAGAGCTTTTGGCTGAGGATTTACGACAGTGCCAACAGTGCCTGGGAGAAATCACCGGGTTTATGAGTAGCGACGACCTACTTGGGGAAATTTTTTCCAGTTTTTGTATTGGCAAGTAATCTTTGCATCGGTATTTCACCCAGGACGAACTACACACCTGCTCCACAATCTATCCACATCCTTCACTGGTTATACACAGCTAATACCATCGATTCCCCGGTACAAGTACACAGTATCCAGATACCAACAAGCCACGAACCCACCGCCACAGAATTTCCGTGCATAGACTGGTTATAACGTATCGATGACTGCTCTGTCCTGTGGAGCAATATTGTCCTGCCTCCAATCTGTACACCAGTAGCGCACGGTTTCTCACGTGTCGTTGCAGGGTTTCTGTGTGTACTTATCATTGCTCCAGGTAACTGATTTTTAGGAAGATAAGCGTCTTTTCCACAGTTACCCCGGACACTAATAATTATAACTAAAGTCCTTATATACTCTTTATAAATACCTGTTTAATTAACTTCTCTAAACCACTATCAAGCAGCAAAAGAGACTGAGAACACGCTGAAAAAAAGCGCTTGTTAAGCTCTGGCAGATCCACTAATCTCATCGCCGTCATTTGCGGGAAGCTCGGGTCTGCTCCGATTCACCTGTAGAAAAATTAACCGGATTGATCAGCTGGTCACTGAAACCACTCCGGTTATCGACAGTACAACAGCGCTATTGTGCGGCGGGTTGTGAAAATTGATCACGCAGCACGCGTTTGAGAATTTTTCCACTGGGGTTGCGGGGGATGGCCTCGACAAACGCTACGCCTTTGGGCAATTTGAATCGTGCTAACTTGCCATCGCAATGCGCAAGAATGTCGTTCTCTGTCAGCGATGTGTCGGTGCTGACAACAACAGCAAAGGGGCTTTCCCCCCATTTGTCACTGGGTTGCCCGATAACGGCTGCATCAATAATAGCGTCATGCAGCAACAGGGTATTTTCTACCTCGGCTGGATAGACGTTTTCGCCACCCGATATGATCATATCTTTTTTACGGTCCTGGATGGTCACGAAACCTTCTTCGTCCTGTATCGCGACATCGCCCGTATAGAGCCAGCCATCGACCAGCGCTTCCCGGGTGGCGTCAGGCCGATTCCAATACTCTTTCATTACATGCGCAGCCTTCACCAGGATTTCGCCTGCCTGACCAGCTGGCAGATCGCTACCCGCATCGTCAACAATACGCACCTGGGTATGAAAAAATGATTTTCCTGTTGATCCTATTTTCCTGCGCGCGTCATCGGCGCCAATCAGGCACGCCGGGCCGCAGGTTTCCGTCATTCCGTAAACCTGATGAATTTCGATGCCCAGACCAAGGTAGGTTTCTATTGTGCTCACAGGTACCGGAGCGGCGCCGCTCGAGATGAAGCGCAAACTGGATCGATCAAAACGATTGAAGTCAGGCACCTGTAGCATGAAGGACAGCATCGCCGGGACTGCCAGTGTCGTGCTCACCTTTTCCTGCTCTATCAGTTTCCAGACCATCAGCGGATCGAAATTACGCACAATCACCAAGGTATTGCCCTTGTAGACTGAGCAAATCATCGGGGCGAGAGCTCCCACATGGAACAACGGCAGAAGTACCATATATTTGTCGTTGAAATGCACGTCAGCAGTGTTGCTCAGGGTAATGAGAGCCCATGTCACAGAGTGATGGGTATGCACAACGCCTTTCGGATTTCCGGTAGTGCCAGAGGTGTACATGATGAACAGGTTGTCCTCGGCTACGGCTTTGTCTGTCGGCTCCTGTGTTGTTTCTGCAGCCAGCAGTGCTTCATATCCCATCGCGTAGTCGGGAACCTCATCACCGATGCAGATCCAGTGCTCGATGTCGCTACCTGCTTCGCCCATCTGCCTCAACTGCTCGACAACAGGAATAAACTCTGCATCAAATATCAAAGCTCTTGCGCCTCCATCCTTGAGAATGAAGGACAGCTCTGCTGCGGTGAGCCGGCAATTGAGCGGCATGATGACCAGGCCTTTCTTGGCGGGACCCAGGAAAGACTCAGCGAATTCGTGCCCGTTCTGGGCCAGCAATCCGACCCTTTCTCCGTGTCTGATACCCAGGCGAGCCAATGCGGCGCAACATTGGTTGGCGCGCGCATTCAGTTCACGGAAGGTAAATCGCTTGTCAGCAGCGACGTCAAACAAGGCCTCCTTGTCGGGATTGAGGTGTGCCCGTGCGGTCAGTGCATCGCCGATGTTTAGTTCTGTCATCATGGTGTTATCTCACTGTAGTTATCATTCTTTTCTTTCCAACTGATAGCCGAAGCCCTGTGGCCGTTGCCCGCCGGGCTATGTCTTCGTTTATCAGTGTAGTACAGGGCGCGGCCCTTGTGTGGTTGAAACAGGATGGGAAAGGCTGCTGCGTTTACCGCGGCGCCCAACGCAGTTAAGCTGAGCTCTGAGATGACAGGAATCCGTTGATGCAAGACTTACCCTTGCTGCGTTTTATTCCCTTCAGGCGCGCAGACGTGCTCGCCATGTGCCTGGCCGATAATCGTTTAACCAACGAGCAGCAACATCAGTTTTCTGTGGCAGTAACTCATATAGAAAATTACTTCCAGAACGACTTTCACCACATCCGCCAAACGCTGAAAGACCGTTATGCGCCGCTTGATCCAGATGCAGATACCCGTGCTGTTGCCGAATTCCGTCAACCGGATTCAACTCACGAACTGATCGAAACGCTGGCGAAGTTGCTGGATCGCGCAAGCTACGAAAAAGTCACGGATAAAGGCCTGCAGCGGGCTTTTGGTTCTTCATCCCTTTTTCAGGTCAGGCTGTATGTCGATCTGGATGAGTTCGACGAAGTGTTGCTGTATGTGCGCGGGGCCAGCCGGCGAGAAGAAACCCTGCGCGAACTGTTCGGCCTGTGGCGGCGTAAAGTGGTGTTTACCAATTATGATCGTGTGCTGTTGTATATCCGCTTCAAAGACACACTGGATAGTGACAGTGCCCTGGGTGAATGCCAGCCCGGCAGTACCTTGTTGAAACTGTTCCAGAACGTTCCCGAGGCAGATCTGGAAATCCTGTTCCCCAACATCCGCGTAGGGATGCGCCTGTTGGATAAACTGGTTATTGGAGTGCCGGCCGTAATCAGCGGTGGATTGGTGCTTTCCACGAAACTGGGCGCGACACTCCTGCTGCTGGGGTCTTTGCTGGGGTTTTGGCTTGGTATTTCCAGTGAGCCTGTGCATTTGGATAAAGCATCGCTTCTCGTTCTGCTTGCCGGTGCTGGCGCGCTGGTAGGCTATCTATGGAAACAATTTTCCAACTTTCGGAATCGCAAGCTCAAATATACCCAGCGCCTCACTGAGAACCTGTATTTCAAGGTGCTGGACAACAATGCGGGCGCGTTGCTGCGTATATTGGATGACGCCGAGGAGTCTGAGGTTAAAGAGAGCGTTATCGCTTACTATTTTCTGTTGGCGGAAGGGCGTCCGTTAACCAGTCTTGAGCTGGACCAGACCATCGAAGCCTGGTTTGTGGACCGCTGGCAGTGCAAGCTGGATTTTGAGATTGAAGACGCACTCAACAAGCTGCAGCGGCTTAACCTGGCAGAATTTGATGGCGAGCGCTGGGCGCCCGCCGGGTTCGATGCCCGTTAAAGCAGTGGTGCTATTACCAGACTGACGATTGCCATTACGTTGATCAGGATATTCATGGATGGGCCGGAGGTGTCCTTGAAGGGGTCTCCGACAGTATCTCCTACCACAACGGCAGAATGTGTTTCGGATCCTTTGCCGCCCAGATTACCCTTCTCTACGTACTTCTTGGCATTGTCCCAGGCCCCACCCGCATTGGCCATCATCAGCGCCATCAGCACACAGGCGAGCAGTGCGCCTGCCAGCATGCCGCCCAGACAGGCGGCGCCCAGGCCGAACCCCACCAGTACGGGCGTGCCCACTGCTATCACGCCTGGCAGGATCATCTTGCGCAGCGCCGCCGTGGTGGCGATGTCCACGCAGCGCGCGGTATCGGGTTCAGCAGTTCCTTCGAGCAGCCCCGGAATCTCGCGGAACTGGCGTCGGATCTCATTGATCATTTCGAAAGCGGCATCTCCCACCGCTGTCATGGTGATTGAAGCAATGAGGAAAGGAATGGTGCCGCCAATGAAAATACCCACCAGGACGATAGGGGTAGTGATTTCCAACGAGAAGTCGGGATTGTGTACCTGCACGGTTTCTACGAAGGCGGCGATGATAGCCAGTGCCGCAAGTGCTGCTGCCCCGATGGCAAATCCCTTGCCAATGGCTGCCGTTGTGTTACCGACCTCATCAAGACCGTCAGTAATGCGCCGCGTGTCTTCGCCCATTCCAGCCATTTCGGCAATGCCCCCCGCGTTGTCTGCTACGGGACCGTAGGCATCAATGGCCATGGTGATACCGACGGTGGCCAGCATGCCCACGGCCGCGATACCAACGCCGTACAAGCCTGCCAATTCAGTAGATACAAAAATAATGCCAGCCAGGAAAAGGATCGGGAGAACGACTGACTGCATGCCCACAGCGAGTCCCGTAATCATCACGGTCGCTGGCCCGGTTTCGCCGGATTTTGCGATTTTTATTACCGGGGATGAGCCTGTGTAGTATTCAGTAATAAGACCGATGGCGACACCGCCGACGGCGCCACTGACAACCGCCCACCAGATGTTGGCTTTCAGACCCATGCCCTCGATTAAAAACCAGGCGGCGATGGCAAACAGAACGGGTGCGAGCAAAGTGCCTGTGCGTAGCGCCGTTTCTGGTGCTGAGTTGGAGCGCAGACGCACGATAACAATGCCGCATATCGAGGCTATCAGTCCTATGCTGGCCAGGGCGAGCGGCAGGAACATCATGCTGGAGCGAGTGCCTATCGCCATCGTAGAGGCGATAGCAACGCAGGCTATCATCGAGCCGCAGTACGATTCGTAAATGTCAGAACCCATGCCGGCGATGTCGCCCACGTTGTCACCGACGTTGTCGGCGATTACACCAGGGTTGCGCGGATCGTCCTCGGGGATGCCGGCCTCTATCTTGCCGACAAGGTCGGCGCCCACATCGGCACTTTTCGTAAAGATACCACCGCCAACCCGGGAAAACAGCGCAACGGTAGACGCGCCCATTCCGAACCCGTGAATGGCGTGCGCAGTATCGGGATCGCCACCAAAAAACCAGTAGAGCCCCCCCAGGCCAACCAGGCCGAGCGATGCAACACACAGGCCCATTACAGATCCACCATAGAAGGAAACAGCCAGAGCCAAATCCTGTCCATGGTTATGCGCTGCCACGGCCGTTCGAACATTGGCTTTGGTAGCGGCAAACATGCCCAGAAAACCCGCTGTCGCAGAGGTGAGCGCTCCTACCAGGAAAGCCAGTGCAGTATTAAACCCCAGCGGCGATACAAAAATAGCGATTAGCAGAACCAGTGCGAACAGACTGAGCATCTTATATTCGCGCTGCATGAACACCATCGCACCAAGGTGTATTTGATCGCCAATCTTTTTGACGATCCCGTCACCATGATTGTGACGCACCATTATGTGGTAGATGGTAAAAGCGGCTAACAGGCCGGCAAGGCCAAGAATCGGAGGGTACAGAAAGTAGTCTTCCATCGCGCAAACTCCCGGTTTTATTATTTGTGGAGCCTCTTCATGCTACCTAATTAATCGGCGCAGTGCTATGCCCATACAAAGCGAGCGATTGGGGAGTACAATGCCGTTTTTCAGATTGTGAACCAAGCATTGGGAGTGATCGAGTGATCTGGTTCTTGTTGATAGTTGCAGCCATCGTCGGCGTTACCTGGGTTTTTCTGCGTGGCGAAGAACTGGCTCAGTACGATCTGCCACCCGGGCAGCGGTTTACCGCCGATGGCGGGTCCAATGAGGCCCGCGACAATGTCGTCGCATCACTGGGCGTTGGCCTGGAGCCCGTGCGAAGAGCGCCTCGTCGACAGCGTCTGGCTCTGATGCGTGAACACATGGACAGTATTTCAGAAACGCAGGACTACCATGCAGCCATTACTGAAGTAGACGCAGCAGGCGTGCCGGCAGAGTGGGTAATGGCGCCTGGCACCGACCCATCGCGCCGTGTGTTATACATTCACGGTGGCGCTTTTGTGATGGGTAGCCCCAGGAGTCATCGCAACATTACCAGCAAGTTTTCGGCTGTCGCTAATGCTGCGGTGTTGGCAATAGACTACCGACTGATGCCAGAGCATCGTCGGATACACGGCATAGAGGATTGCCGCACAGCCTATCGGTGGATCGTTGAGCACGGCCCCGACGGTCACTCGGCACCAACTGCGCTTTTTGTGGGCGGAGATTCAGCCGGAGGTAACCTGACGCTGTCATTGATCGCCTGGGTTCGCGATCAGCCATCATTGCGTCAACCGGATGCAGCGGTGGCCTTATCACCTGTCACTGACCTCACGCTTGGTTCCCCCAGTCTCAAGGAAAACATGGAGACAGATGCGATGCTGGCACCGATGTTCCGTGGTCTGGCGCGTATTCCGCGGCCAATACTGTGGTGGGTTGCCTTGCTGCAAAACCGTATAACGCCCAGGAACCCGGTGATTTCTCCAGTTTTTGGAGATCTTTCAGGGCTGCCGCCTACACTTGTACATGCCAGTGAATCAGAATTGCTGGTGGATGACGGGCGTCGCTATGTCAATCGAGCGGTGGCCAGCGGATCCGTTGCGCGGTTGCAGACGTGGCCTGATATGGTTCACGTTTGGCATATGTTCCATCCACAGCTGCCAGAAGCAAATGCGGCCTGGACAGAGATAGAATCATTTTTAGCGGAGCACGATGGCACCCAGCCAGCTTCGCAAGGAGAGACTGGGGCTTGAAACAGCAATCTGGAACTTTCCCGGGCGCCCGCGGCGCATCCATTTTCTATCAGTACTGGCGTCCAGTCGGTCCCGTAGCGGGTTTGATGGTGTTGGTGCACGGCTCGGGTGAGCACAGTGCCCGTTACCATGATTTTGCACGTTTTCTTACTGAACACGGGTATGCTGTCGCTGCAGTGGATCACTATGGCCATGGTCAGTCGGAGGGTACCCCGGGTTATGTCGAGTATTTTGAGGATTATCTGGATACTTTGCGCTTGTTTGAGCTGCGTGTTTCGGGTGATTTTCCCGGCGTACCAAAAATTCTGCTCGGACACAGCCTCGGTGGCTTGATCAGCAGTCTTTATTTGCTCGATCATCAACAGGACTTTATCGGCTGCGTACTGTCCGGTGCTGCGATAAAAACCGATATCGAGCCAGGCCGATTTCAAAAGTGGTTGATCGGCTTTCTTTCGAACTGGTTCCCGAAAGCAGGGGTGTTGCAACTCGACGCTGAAGGTGTGAGCCGCGATCCGCGGGTCGTGCAGGATTACAAGAACGACCCTTTGGTTCACCACGGTAAATTGTCAGCGCGCAAGGTCTATGAGTTGTTTTCGGCAATGCAAACGGTGCGTGATGGCGCCCCCAGGATCACACTGCCATTGTTAATCCTGCATGGTGGTGCTGACACCATGACGTCTCCGGAAGGGTCACGGTTTTTACATGAACATGTGTCGTCAACAGACAACACCCTGAAAATATATCCCGAGTTGTTTCACGAGATTCTTAACGAGCCCGAGCGCGATAAGGTTTGGCAAGACGTGCTGGCGTGGTGCGACAGGTTGCTGCAGCGCAATCGTGATTGAAGATATTACCCAGCGCCTGTTTTCCCAGGTACCGCGGGACAGCCTGTACCACTATACGTCCCTGTCTGGTCTGCTGGGCATAGTGGGAAGTGGCGTTCTGCGCTCCAGTGATATTCGCTACATGAATGATTCAGCCGAGCTGCGCCATACGCTTGATCTATTGGGAAATCATGTGCGACAGCGTCTTATTGCGGGCACTGACCAACCCGCTTTGCTCAATCAGTTGTTAGAGTGGTTATCGCACCGCGTGGTGAGCGGGCCGATGCTGTTTGTCGCATCCTTCAGGGCTAACGGGAATCTGCTCAGTCAGTGGCGCGGCTACAGTGTTCATGGCAAGGGGGTGAGTCTGGGATTTGATCCTGCCCACATTCAGGCCTGTGCTGAAGAGCAGTTGTTTCAGGTGGGTAAATGTTTGTACGACTCTGCAGAGCAGGCACAGCTGATCGAGAAAATAGTCGATGCGCTTGAAACCATGGCCGAAAAAGCGGATGTTGATGACGAGGAGGAGGCCGTGTGGAACGGCATTTTCGAGCGCATAGAGGGTCGATTGTTGCGCATCGCTGGCATCCTGAAGCACCCGGCATTCGAAGAGGAGCAGGAGTGGCGCATTGTTTCCCCTGTCATCGACAGCTGCGCGGATGCACCGGTGTTCTTTCGCGAGGGCGTATCAATGCTGGTGCCTTATTACGCCTTCAACCTGGCAACGGTCGCGGGCCAGGCATTGCAACTGGATCACGTTTACCTCGGTCCTACCAGCAATGTCGACCTGTCGATGAAGTCTCTGGAGCTGTACCTGGCCAGTAGCGGAGCCAGCCCCCGCAGGGGAGTCAGCTACTGCCAGATTCCCTATCGTCAGCGTTGACCGGTGTACCGCTTACACTGGCTTGAGCCTGGTTGGCTCGCACCCACTCTAGAAAACGGTGCACCCCATCTACCGTGTGCTCAGTGCGCAGTGAATGCACGGTCTCCCAGGCGTGCTCGGCGCCAGGCATTTCTACATAAACCACCGGTTGCTTCGATGTTTCGCGCAACTTCTGTGAGAAAACGCGTCCCTCGTTAACGACTGCAAGGCTGTCATGTGTGCCATGAAGCACCATGAAGGGCGGTGCTTCGGCGTTGATCTGCGCCACGGGTGAAGCCAGGTCCCATAGCTCCGGATTGTCTTCCAGCGTTTCGTGCAGGACTTTACCGTTCAGGAAGCGTTGGTAAACTTCGCGGTTGGGGTGTTGGTCATAGCGCACCAGAAAATCGTACACGCCGTAAAAGGGCACACAGGCCTGTACGGAGGTATCGGTGTCGGGATGGTCAGGCTGTAATTCGGCGCGGTTGCCGGTCAGTCCCATAAGTGCTGACAGGTGTCCGCCGGCAGATCCGCCGGTAACGGCTACAAAGCGTGTATCCATGCCATATTCAGCGCCGTTTTCACGAATCCAGCACAGCGCGGCTTTGCAGTCATGCAGGTGCGCAGGGAAGCTGACGCTGGGACTCAGCCGGTAGTTTGCAGCGACACAGATCCAGCCACGGCTGGCCATCTCATACATCAGCGGCAGCGCCTGTGACCCTTTGTCCCCGATCATCCAGGCACCCCCGTGAATCTGCAGTAGCACGGGGCAACCACCCTCTGGTAGATCGCGAGGGCGGTAGATATCGAGTTGCTGACGCACGCCACCGGGGCCATAGGGCAGGTGGCGTATAACCTCAACATCGTCCCGGCGCATGCCGACAGGGTTGCGCCAGTCGGAAAAAGAAATGTCCTGGCGCAGCGGCACATCCGGTGGGATATGGCGGCGGTAGTCATAGCCGAGGCCGCTGGCCAGGGCGTTTTCAACGGTGGCACCGGCCTTGGTGCTCATCCAGATGCTCCATGCCAGTCCCAGCCAGGTTACGACAAGAACGAAAAGTGCGAGGCTGCCAAGTGCGGACCCTGTCGCGCCGCCTGACCACAACAGCCATGCCACCAGCGCTTGCAGTGGCAACCATATCCACGCCAGTTCAGTGGCCAGCAAGGCTGTGACAAACACGGCCCATGGCACGGCCTTGCGCGGTACTGCCCGTGGTGAAAATACCGTGATCATAGAGATCAGGTTGAATAACGCCAATACGGCGAGTAGCCAATCCATACTATTTATACCTTTGTTGTTTCTGCGTCGTACTGTCGGGCCGCATAATGAGGCGGCACTTTACACAAGGTGCCGCAGGCTTGTCCAAGCAATCGCGGTGAACAAATTTTGTACAAGCCGCTGCTCGGGCGTATAATCTCGCGCCGCGCAATGATGCCGGACGCGCTGTTCAAGAGGTTTTACAGGTGGATTACCCACAGCAATTTGACGTTATCGTAATTGGCGGCGGCCATGCCGGCACAGAGGCGTGCCTGGCGGCTGCCCGTATGGGCTGTCGCACGCTGTTGCTGACTCACAGTGTCGATACACTGGGGCAGATGTCCTGCAACCCGGCGATAGGGGGTATTGGTAAGAGCCACCTGGTCAAGGAAGTCGATGCACTGGGTGGCGCTATGGGCGTCGCTACCGACCGCGCGGGTATCCAGTTCAGGGTGCTGAATTCGCGCAAGGGTCCTGCTGTGCGTGCAACCCGGGCCCAGGCAGACCGGGTTCTGTACAAGAATGCGATTCGCGAGATTCTCGAGGCGCAACCCAACCTGTCCATTTTTCAACAACCGGTAGACGACCTGTTGATCGAGTCGGGCGTTGTTGCTGGTGCGATCACCCAGATGGGTGTGACGTTTCGCGCCCCTCGTGTGGTGCTCACTACGGGCACTTTTCTGGGCGGCAAGTTACACATTGGCTTAGAGAATAGTGCCGGCGGACGCGCTGGCGACCCACCCTCTATTGCACTGGCGCAGCGCTTGCGCGAGCTGCCACTGCGCGTTGATCGCCTGAAGACGGGCACACCGCCGCGCATCGATGCTCGTAGCGTGGATTTTACGGAACTGGCGCAGCAGTGGGGTGATGATCCGCGCCCGGTAATGTCTTTTATGGGTAGCCAGGCTGATCACCCTGAGCAGCGCTGCTGTTGGGTGACCTACACCAACGAAAAAACGCACGAGGTGATCCGCGCAAGCCTGGATCGATCGCCCTTGTTTTCTGGAGTGATTGAAGGCGTCGGTCCGCGCTATTGCCCCAGTATCGAAGACAAGATTCACCGCTTTGCCGATAAAAATTCGCATCAGGTGTTTATCGAGCCAGAAGGCTTGAACACCAGTGAGCTTTATCCAAACGGTATATCAACCAGCCTGCCGTTTGATGTGCAGATTGGCCTGGTGCGCAGTATCGCCGGGTTTGAGAACGCCCATATAACCCGCCCTGGTTATGCGATTGAATACGACTTTTTTGATCCACGAGACCTGCAGTATTCGCTTGAAACGCGAGCGGTACCAGGGCTGTATTTTGCCGGCCAGATTAACGGGACTACCGGTTATGAAGAAGCCGCGGCGCAGGGTCTGCTGGCGGGGCTCAACGCAGCCCTGGCAGCAAAAGGAGAGGCGCCGTGGTGTCCGCGGCGCGACGAGGCTTATATCGGCGTACTGGTAGATGACCTGATCACCATGGGCACCCTGGAGCCTTACCGTATGTTTACCTCCCGCGCCGAATACCGCCTGTTGCTGCGGGAAGACAACGCTGATCTGCGGCTCACGCCCCGCGGGCGGGAGCTGGGGCTGGTCGATGATGCGCGCTGGCAGCGCTTTGAAAGCAAGCGAGAGGCGATTGCACAGGAAACAGCCCGCCTTAAAGAAACCTGGGTGCACCCGAAAACGCCCGCTGCGGATGTGCTGGAAAAACAATTGGGTAAACCGATCACGCACGAGTATTCGCTGGCCGGGCTCCTTAAAAGGCCGGAACTGGAATACGCCGATGTGGCAGGGCTGAAGGGCGAGCCATGTGCTGATGCGCAGGCGGCTGAGCAGGTGGCGATTCAGGCAAAATACGCGGGCTATATTGATCGCCAGCAGGGCGATATTGAGCGACTGAGGCGGCATGAGAATACCACCCTCCCGGCAGACTTTGATTATGACGCCGTGTCTGGCCTGTCTAATGAGGTCAAGCAGAAGCTGCGTGAAGCGCGGCCGGAGACGCTGGCTCGCGCCGGTCGCATACCGGGTGTTACCCCGGCGGCGATTTCTCTGCTGTTGATTTACCTTAAGAAACGCGGGGGCCTGCAGCACGCTGGCGGGCAGCGCAATCTCGCCTGAGGCGCCCGCTGCGCTGCGCACCCAACTGCAGCAGGGCTGTGATACGCTGGGTCTTGCGGTGACCGGGGAACAACTGAAGTGTTTACTCACTTACCTTGAGCTGCTTGTGAAATGGAACAAGGCGTATAACCTGACAGCGGTGCGCGACCCCTCGCAGATGGTCACTCGCCACCTTCTGGATAGCCTTGCCATCGCGCCACACCTTGTGGGAGAGCGCCTCATAGATGTTGGCACGGGGGCTGGCCTGCCGGGTGTTCCCATGGCGATCCTGTTCCCGCAACGCCATTTCAGTTTGCTGGACAGCAATGGCAAAAAGACCCGCTTTCTATTTCAGGTGAAAACCCAACTGGGCTTGGATAATATGGCAGTGATACAGCAACGCGTTGAGGTGTCTGCGCCAGAGCGGCCTTATGACGCAGTGTTGTCGCGCGCTTTCGCTTCTCTTGAGGACATGGTGAATGGCTGTCAGCATCTGCTGGCGGCAGGGGGTCACTTCCTGGCGATGAAGGGTGGTCATCCCGAGCTGGAGCTGGCAGTGCTAGCCGATAAATGCAGTGTTATCGCGGTTCACCCGCTTGAAGTGCCAGGTCTTGCCGAGCAGAGACACCTGGTGGACATGACGCTCCTGCGGGGCGCTGATCATTCATCAACAGCAACAGGGATCACCTAGTGGCCAGAATTATCGCAATTGCGAACCAGAAAGGCGGGGTGGGAAAGACCACGACCTGCGTCAACCTGGCGGCATCGCTCGCAGCAATGCGCAAACGCATCCTGCTGGTGGATCTAGATCCCCAGGGAAATGCGACCATGGGCAGTGGCGTTGATAAACACGCCGTGGAGCGCAGCATTTACGACGTGCTGGTGCACCGTGCACCGGTAGACCAGGTGATTGCGCGTGCTGAGGAGGCTGGTTTCGATGTCTTACCCTCCAATAGCGATCTGACAGCTGCAGAAGTGGAGTTGCTGGATATAGATCAGCGTGAACGAAGCCTCAGCACCGCGTTGGCGGCGGTGGATTCCAACTACGATTATATGCTGATCGATTGCCCGCCTTCGCTGAACATGCTGACGCTGAACGGACTGGTGGCGGCCCACGGAGTGATCATCGCCATGCAGTGCGAGTATTTTGCGCTGGAGGGCCTGTCGGCTCTGGTCGAGACAATTAACAGCATCGCTGAGTCTGTTAATCCGCAGCTGCAGATCGAAGGGATATTGCGCACCATGTATGACCCGCGCAACAGTCTGACCAACGAAGTCTCCAGCCAGTTGCATCACCATTTCGGCGATCGGGTTTATCGTACCGTCGTGCCGCGTAATGTGCGCCTGGCGGAGGCGCCCAGCCACGGCGTCCCGGCGATGTATTACGATAAACAGTCGCGCGGTTCCAAGGCGTATATGGCCCTGGCCGGAGAACTCATTCGGCGCGAAGAGAAGTTGGCCGCGCAGCAATCGGCAGGCGCGCTGGCGACCTGAAAATACGGAGAGCGTTAATGTCTGGAAAAAAACGGGGTTTGGGTCGTGGCTTGGACGCCCTGCTGGGTGCGGGCAACACGGGACGCCCCGCCGGGCTTGAAGCTGCGTCAGATGCAGCCAAAGCAGTAACTGGTGGTGAAAGCGACAAAACGCTGAAAAACCTGCCTGTAGACCTGGTGCAACGCGGTAAGTACCAGCCGCGGCGCGATATCGAGCCCGAGTCGTTACAGGAGCTGGCTGACAGTATTCGTGCACAAGGTGTGATGCAGCCGATAGTGGTGCGCCCGATATCTGATCGCAAGTATGAAATTATCGCGGGAGAGCGCCGCTGGCGGGCTACCCAGCTGGCTGGGCTGGATAGCATTCCAGCCGTCATTCGCGACGTTTCTGATGAGGCAGCGATTGCCATGGCGCTGATTGAGAATATTCAGCGCGAAGATCTCAATCCGATTGAGGAAGCTGCTTCTTTGCAGCGTCTTCAACAGGAGTTTGAACTGACACAACAGGAAGTCGCCACAGCCGTTGGTAAATCCCGCTCAACGGTAGCTAACCTGTTACGTTTGATGACGCTTCGCGAAGATGTCAGGCGCCTGGTGGAGCATGGCGATCTGGAGATGGGACACGCACGCGCACTGCTGGCTCTGGCAGGGGATGATCAGTCTCATGCCGCAAGAACTGTGGTTGGCAGGGGCTTGTCTGTGCGTCAAACCGAGGCTCTGGTGCGGACTCTGCAGGCCAGCAAAGAGACTCCCCAAGCGCCGCCGCCTCCAGTGGATCCCAATATTCGTCAACTGCAGGACGATCTTTCGCAACGCCTGGGCGCGCGCGTGCAGATTCAGCATGGGCCCAAAGGCAAGGGCAGGCTGGTGTTGAATTACAACAGCCTGGATGAGCTTGACGGCATTCTTGGTCATATCAAGTAGACAAAAAACACAGCATCTGGAGAAATTGGTAACAGCAACCACTAGATGAAGTGTCGTGCTGAAAAAATGGGGGCCAATGTCAACGATCTGTCGCGAAAGTGCGTCGATTGTGCCGTATTTGTGAGGCCGATAACCAGTATAGGGCGGTTGAACCTCCTTGCTAATCCCCCTATAATGCGCCCGCCTGAATCGAGGATGGAACCCGTGTTGAGACCGGCAAGGGGAGTATCACGAGGCGCATATGGCAGGCGCTGAAATAGCGCGCCCGCCGGTTTACCGAATAACCTTGGCGCAACTTGCGGTGCTGATCCCGCTGGGTGATATCGCGCTGGCAGTTGATCGGGTAGTTGCAATTTCGCTGTTGAGTGGTGGATTTATCGCCATTGTTCCGCAGGCCTATTTTGCGGCGTTAGCGTTTCGCTGGCGCGGTGCCCGGTCTGCCACGGCGATTGCACGCTCCAGCTATGCTGGAGAAATGGGCAAGTTTATGCTCAGTGTGGCGGGTTTTGCCACTGTGTTTGCCGCGTTGAGGCCAGTCAGTGGGCCTGCGGTGTTCGCCGGATACCTCGGTATGCTGGCAATTCAAATTACGGGTAGCTGGATGTTGCTGCGGCACAACCGGCGCACATAGACAGAAACAAGAGTTTTTATCGATGGCAGGCGCAACACAGACAGTTTCTGAATATATTGTCCATCACCTGACTAATCTCACCTACGGCAAACTGCCCGCAGGGTACGTTCGTGATGACGGCTCTGTGATCGGCGACGGTGGTGCCTGGGTGATGGCTCACGGTGGTGACGAAGCCGCAGCGATGGGTTTCAACGCCATTCACGTGGACTCCATGATGTGGTCTGTTGGTCTGGGTATTGTATTCTGCTGGCTATTTCGCAGCGTTGCGAAAAAAGCGGAAGCCGGCGTTCCCAGTGGCTTCGTTAACGCGATGGAAATGATCGTCGAGTTCGTCGACAGCACAGTCCGTGATACCTTTCATGGCCACAACAAGTTGGTAGCGCCTCTCGCCCTGACCATATTTGTGTGGGTTTTCCTGATGAACCTGATGGACCTGATCCCGGTTGACCTGGTCCCCCACACATTAATGCTGCTGGGTGTTCCCTACCAGAAGATCGTGCCATCGACAGACCCCAATATCACCATGGGTATGGCCGTCGGTGTATTTATCCTGATGCTTTACTATTCGATCAAAGTGAAAGGCTTTGGGTTCGTGAAAGAGCTGACGCTCAATCCGTTTAACCATCCTTTATTCATCCCGATCAACCTCTTCATGGAAGTGGTTGGCCTGCTGGCCAAGCCTTTCTCTCTCGGCCTGCGACTGTTCGGTAACATGTATGCAGGCGAAATGATCTTTATTCTGATTGCAGCGCTGTTCAGCGCCGGTATTTACTGGATGGTGCCCGCAGGGCTGCTGCAGATCGGCTGGGCGATTTTCCATATTCTGGTCATCACCCTGCAGGCTTTCATTTTCATGGTCCTGACGATTGTTTATCTCAGCATGGCCCATGAGGATCATTGATTCACTTTAACTTTTAACCCTTTGGTTATTTTACGCTAGGAGAAAATCATGGAATTAATCTACGTTGCCGCCGCCATCATGATGGGCCTGGGTGGTCTGGGCGCCGCTATCGGTGTTGGTCTGTTGGGTGGCAAGCTGATTGAAGGCTCTGCCCGTCAGCCAGAGCTTGCTCCCAAACTGCAGGTTACCTTCTTCCTGGGCGCTGGCCTGGTCGACGCGATCCCCATTATCGGTGTTGGTATCGCGATGTACCTGATCTTTGTTGTCGCAGGTTAATACGACGATCGACGGGAATGGGGCTGCCCTGAGCGCGGCCCCCACTAATCTGTGAGGAGCAAGGCGTGAATATTAATCTTACGCTTATCGGACAGATGATCGCGTTTGTCTGTTTTGTTGTGTTCTGCATGAAGTATGTGTGGCCGCCGATTTTGGCCGCTATGAAAGAACGCGAACAGAAAATAGCTGATGGCCTGGCTGCCGCGGATCGTGCCAGCCACGATCTGGAGTTGGCGAAAGAAAAGGCGGTTGAGCGTCTGACCGAAGCCAAGCATGAGGCCGCTGGCATTATTGATGCGGCGAACAAGCGCGGTGGTCAGTTGGTTGAAGAGGCCAAGGAGGCCGCACTGGCTGAAGCAGCACGTGTGAAAGCGTCTGCCCAGGCTGAGATTGAGCAGGAAACCAACCGGGCGCGCGAACAGCTGCGTAGCCAGGTAGCAGCTCTGTCACTTGCCGGGGCTGAAAAAGTTCTGGGCGCAGCCATTGACCGCGACGCACATGCTGCGCTGGTCGACAAGCTGGCTTCAGAGCTGTGATCGAGAGGACTCTATGGCTGAATTAAGCACATTGGCGCGTCCCTACGCCCGAGCGGCGTTCGAGTTTGCGCGTGATCACGGAGTGTTAGCTGAGTGGGCACAACAGCTCTCTACTGCTGCCGAAGTGACGATGGATAGCCGCATGGAAGCCGTATTGAATAACCCTTCGCTGACAGCGCAGCAGCAAGCCCAGACGCTGGGTGACGTGTGCGGGGATGCGTTGTCAGCCGAGTCGCGTAATTTTATCGGCATTCTGGCAGCGAACAAACGCTTGTCGTTGCTGCCGGAAATATACGCCCTGTTTGCCGAGTACAAGGCCAACCAGGAAAAGTCGGTGGATGTGGAAGTGGTCTCCGCGTTCGATTTACCGGATGCAACAAGAGACCGTCTGGCAGAGGTCCTGGGCCGTAAGCTGGAGCGAGAAGTGAAGGTCAGCACAACGACAGATCACGACCTTTTGGGCGGAGTATTAATCAGGGCTGGCGATATGGTTATCGATGGCTCAGTGCGCGGCAGGCTGAACAAGCTCGCCGAAGCAATGAATTCGTAGGATTGAGGAACAGAGCATGCAGCAACTGAATCCATCTGAGATTAGCGAGATTATCAAGCAGCGCATCGACCAGCTCGATGTCAGCAGCGAAGCTCGCAATGAAGGTACCGTTGTCTCGGTGACAGACGGCATTATTCGTATTCACGGCCTGGCGGACGTGATGTATGGCGAAATGATTGAATTTGAAGGCGGCATCTACGGGATGGCGCTTAACCTGGAGCGGGATTCGGTCGGCGCGGTAATCCTGGGTGATTACAAGAGCCTGGCTGAAGGCCAGTCCTGTCGCTGCACCGGTCGCATCCTTGAAGTACCGGTAGGTCCCGAACTGCAGGGTCGTGTCGTGGACGCTTTGGGTACACCGATTGACGGTAAAGGCCCGGTGAATGCAGCGATGACTGATGCACTGGAGAAAGTAGCTCCAGGCGTAATTGCACGTCAGTCTGTTGATCAGCCTGTACAGATCGGCCTCAAGGCCATTGATGCGATGGTGCCAATCGGCCGCGGTCAGCGTGAGCTGATCATTGGTGACCGCCAGATCGGTAAAACGGCTATTGCTGTGGATGCGATTATTAACCAGAAAGGGTCTGGTATTAAATGTATCTACGTTGCCGTTGGCCAGAAGGCTTCTTCTGTTGCCGCGGTAGTGCGCAAGCTGGAAGAACACGGCGCGATGGAGCACACCATCGTAGTCGCGGCGACGGCCTCTGATCCTGCTGCCATGCAGTTTCTGGCCCCGTTCGCGGGCTGCACCATGGGTGAGTACTACCGCGACCGTGGTGAAGACGCCCTGATTATTTACGATGATTTGACCAAGCAAGCCTGGGCCTATCGCCAGATTTCGTTGTTGCTGCGTCGTCCACCGGGCCGTGAAGCCTATCCTGGTGACGTGTTCTACCTGCACTCGCGTCTTCTTGAGCGCGCTGCGCGTGTGAATGCGGATTACGTTGAAGCATTCACCAAGGGCGAAGTGAAAGGCAAGACCGGTTCACTCACAGCACTACCCGTCATCGAAACTCAGGCGGGTGACGTTTCAGCCTTCGTACCGACCAACGTGATTTCTATTACCGATGGCCAGATCTTCCTGGAAGCGGATATGTTCAACGCGGGTATCCGCCCGGCGATGAACGCGGGTATCTCGGTATCGCGTGTGGGTGGTGCAGCACAGACCAAGATCATGAAGAAGCTGTCTGGTGGTATTCGTACCGCGCTGGCTCAGTATCGCGAATTGGCGGCCTTTTCCCAGTTTGCGTCGGATCTTGATGACGCCACCAAGGCGCAGCTGGATCACGGTGAGCGCGTCACGGAACTGATGAAGCAAAAGCAGTACTCACCGCAAAGCATTGCCGAGATGGGGCTGCTGCTTTACGCCGCTAACGAAGGGCACCTGAGTGAAATTGAAGTTGCCAAGATTGGCGATTTCGAAAGCGCGCTGCTGTCTTATATGCACGCGGAGCACGGCGAGTTGATGAACAAAATCGTCGAGACCGGTGATTACAACGACGAGATAGAAGCGTCTTTCAAGACGGCTATCGAAACGTTCAAAAAGACACAGACCTGGTAAAACCGAGGATCAGTTAATGGCAGCCGGAAAAGAAATCCGCACCAAGATCTCCAGTATCCAGAGTACGCAGAAGATCACCAGCGCCATGGAGATGGTTGCGGCCAGCAAGATGCGCAAAGCGCAGGATCGTATGCAGTTGGGTAAGCCTTACGCCCGACGGATGCGCTCTGTGGTAGGCCACATTGCTAACGCAGCGCCGGAATATCGGCATATGTTCATGGAAGAGCGCGAAGTGAGCCGGGTAGGCTACATCGTGATCGCCACGGATAGGGGCCTTTGTGGTGGTTTGAACATCAACTTGTTCAAAGCCACGATCAAGTCCATGAAAGAGTGGGCTGATCAGGGTGTCGATATCGACCTGTCTCTGATTGGTGCCAAAGCTGCAGCGTTCTTTGGCAGCTATGGCGGTAACGTGGTTGCGGCGACTCGCGACATTGGCGAGGAGCCCTCGCTGTCTGACTTGATCGGCGGTGTGAAAACCATGCTGGATGCTTATGAGGACGGCAAGATTGATCGCCTGTTTCTGGTAAGCAATGAGTTTGTGAACACCATGACCCAGAATCCGGTAGTAGAGCAGCTGTTGCCGCTGGAAGCTGACGACTCGCAGGAAATGCAGCATCACTGGGATTATATCTACGAGCCCGACGCGCAAGAACTGCTGGAAGGTTTGCTGACGCGTTATATAGAGTCGCAGGTCTATCAAGCGGTGGTGGAAAACGGTGCTTGTGAGCAGGCCGCCAGGATGCTCGCAATGAAGAACGCCACAGATAATGCCGGCGAGCTGATTGATGATTTGCAGTTGATTTACAACAAAGCACGTCAGGCAGCGATTACCCAGGAGCTGTCGGAAATTGTAAGTGGAGCCGCGGCGATCAGCTAGCGCCCGGTAACAATGATGACAAAAAATTCGGCCTCGGTGCGTCGCTCCCGCGAGCAGGCATCAGGCCAGGCAGAATTGAACTTTGAAACAGAGGATCCGAACATGAGCAGCGGACGAATCGTACAAATTATCGGCGCGGTAATCGACGTGGAATTCCCGCGTGAGGACGTCCCGCAGGTTTACGATGCATTGAATGTCTCCGAAAAGGGTTTGACCCTCGAGGTGCAGCAACAGTTAGGCGATGGCGTGGTACGTACCATTGCCATGGGTTCCTCGGAAGGTGTGAGCCGTGGTCTGTCAGTAGAGAACACTGGCGCGCCGATTTCTGTGCCTGTTGGTATTGAAACCCTGGGCCGCATCATGGATGTTCTGGGTAACCCGATTGATGAGTGTGGCCCCATCGGTGAGAAAGAGCGCGCGTCTATTCACCGCAAGGCACCCAGTTATGAAGAGCTGTCCGCTTCTGACGAGCTGCTGGAAACAGGCATCAAGGTCATCGATCTGGTCTGCCCGTTTGCCAAGGGTGGTAAAGTCGGTCTGTTCGGTGGTGCCGGTGTTGGTAAGACCGTTAACATGATGGAGCTGATCAACAACATCGCCACAGAGCACTCCGGTCTTTCAGTATTTGCCGGTGTGGGGGAGCGTACTCGTGAGGGTAACGACTTCTACTATGAGATGCAGGAATCCAAAGTTGTTGACGTGGAAAACTTCAGCAACTCGAAAGTGGCCATGGTTTACGGCCAGATGAATGAGCCGCCCGGAAACAGGCTGCGTGTAGCGCTGACTGGCCTGACCATGGCGGAGAAGTTCCGTGATGAAGGTCGTGATGTACTGCTGTTTGTCGACAACATCTACCGTTACACATTGGCGGGAACTGAAGTATCGGCACTGCTCGGTCGTATGCCTTCCGCGGTAGGCTATCAGCCAACACTGGCTGAGGAGATGGGTGTTCTACAGGAACGGATTACCTCTACCAAAGTAGGGTCTATCACCTCTATCCAGGCAGTTTACGTACCGGCGGATGACTTGACTGACCCATCTCCTGCAACCACGTTTGCTCACCTTGACTCCACCGTGGTACTTAGCCGTGATATTGCTGCGAAAGGTATTTACCCCGCGGTTGATCCGCTGGATTCGACCTCCCGTCAGCTGGACCCACTGTTGATCGGTAACGAGCATTATGAAACAGCACGTGGCGTGCAGACTGTATTGCAGCGGTATAAAGAGCTGAAGGACATCATTGCGATCCTCGGTATGGATGAGCTGTCTGAAGAAGACAAACAAACCGTTGCTCGCGCCCGTAAGATCGAACGCTTCCTGTCGCAGCCTTTCCATGTGGCCGAAGTATTTACCGGCTCTCCCGGAAAGTACGTATCGCTCAAGGACACCATTGCGGGTTTCCAGGGCATTCTCGCTGGCGAATACGATCACCTGCCCGAGCAGGCGTTCTATATGGTTGGCAGCATCGATGAAGCCGTCGAAAAAGCGAACAAGCTGTAAGAGGCAAGAGTAACTGAGGCTCGAACTATGCCAATGACTATCCATTGCGACATTGTCAGTGCGGAAGAGGAAATTTTTTCCGGGCTCGTTGAAATGCTCGTTGCTACTGGCGACGTCGGCGAGTTGGGTGTGAGCTATGGTCACGCGCCGCTGTTGACCTCGCTGGTTCCAGGCCCTGTTCGCATCGTCACCCAGGAAGGTGAAGAGCGGGTTTACTACGTATCCGGAGGCTTTCTTGAGGTTCAGCCGGGCGTGGTATCGATTTTGGCAGACACCGCTTTGCGCGCACACGACGTGGACGAGGCTGCTGCTGAAGAGGCGCGTCGTGAGGCCGAGCATGCACTTGCCAATCAAAGCGGTGATTTTGATTATGGCCGCGCATCTGCGCAGCTTGCAGAAGCCGCTGCACAGTTGGCAACCCTGAGGAAAATGCGCAACCGGGCGGGGCGCGGTTAACCCCAACCTGCCTGCCGCTGAAGAGCCCCGCATTGTCGGGGCTTTTTTTTGCTTGTTCGACAGGTTTGTGAGCCTACTGCTTTTTGGACCCCCATGAAGTAACTGCTTTAACTGCAGGCCTTAAGGCGTATCGGTCCAGGAGCCCTGATAACCAGGTCACAAATGTAACAAACTGCGTTGTAATGTCGCCGGATCAGAATACTATTTAGACTGGCGCAGCCAGGGGTTGCGAATACTCCCTAGAAAATGGACACACGGTTACTATGAAACTCGAAGTGGTGATTCTGGCTGCCGGCCAGGGAACCCGAATGAAGTCGTCCCTACCCAAGGTTCTACACCCGGTGGCTGGTAAGCCGCTGTTGGAGCATGTCTTGCTGAACGCCCGGAAGCTGGAGCCAGCGGCGGTGCATATCGTCGTCGGCCATGGTGGCGAACAGGTGTCCCGGGCGCTCGCCAGCTATCAGGTCAACTGGGTAACCCAGGAGCAGCAGCTGGGTACCGGCCACGCTGTGTTGCAGGCGCTGCCAGCGGTGGACCGCGATAGCGTGGTACTTGTGCTGTATGGCGACGTACCACTGACGTCTGCTGAAACGCTGCGAGCGCTGGTGGCACAGGCAACGCAGTGCCCTGCTTTGCTGACCGCGCATGTTGAGCAACCTTCAGGCTACGGCCGTATTCTGCGCGATGCCAGCGGTGCGCTGGTGGGTGTCGTTGAAGAAAAAGATGCAACGCCAGAACAGCGGCTGATCGCAGAGATCAACAGCGGTGTGATGGCCGCTCCTGCGCGGGACCTGCTGGAGTACCTGCCGCGCGTGGGTAACGACAACAAGCAGGGTGAATACTACTTGCCGGATGTGCTGAGCCTTGCGGTGAGTGAAGGCAAGACGGTGGCCTCCAGCCAGGCGCTGTCTGAGCTCGAAATCACTGGCGTCAATGATCGCGTACAGCTCAACCAGGTTGAGCGGGAGTATCAGCGCCGAATCGCGCATCAGCTGCTGCGGGATGGCGTTAGTCTGGCAGATGCGCAACGTATTGATGTCAGGGGTGTACTGCGTTGCGGTAAAGACGTAGTCATCGATGTCAACGTGGTGTTTGAAGGAGAAGTGGTACTGGGCAATCAGGTAACTATCGGGCCTAATTGTGTACTGCGGGATGTCAGTATTGGTGACGGCAGCACAGTTCACGCAATGAGCCATTTGCAGGAAGCTGTTGTCGCAGAGCAATGCAGTATTGGTCCATTTGCCCGCCTGCGGCCTGGCACGCATCTCGCTCAGGGGGCCAGGGTAGGCAACTTCGTTGAAACCAAGAAAGCCATTATTGGAGCCGGGAGCAAGGTCAATCACCTTACTTATATAGGCGATTGTGAAATGGGCAGCGGCGTCAATATCGGTGCTGGTACGATCACCTGTAACTACGACGGTGTGAACAAATATAAAACGCAGATTGGCGACGGTGTGTTCGTCGGTTCAAACAGCACGCTGGTCGCACCTCTTGAGATTGAAGACGGTGGTTTCGTTGCCGCCGGTTCTACGCTGACAAAACCGGTAGCCTGCAATGAACTGGCGGTCAGCCGGGCGCGGCAACGCAATATCCAGGGCTGGCAGCGCCCCGCCAAATCCACCGAAAAGGAATAACTATGTGTGGCATTGTCGCTGCGGCTGCACGCCGTGAAGTCTCTGAAATTCTGCTAGAGGGGTTACGCCGTCTGGAATATCGCGGATACGATTCCGCCGGCATGGCTTTGATAGACAATGAGCAGAACCTGCAACTGCACAAGCGGCAGGGCAAGGTTGCTGAACTGGAGAAAGCCCAACAACTGCAATCCTACTATGGTTGCACTGGCATTGCACATACACGCTGGGCGACACACGGTGAACCTTCAGGTGTTAATGCCCATCCGCATATTTCAGGTCAGCGAATTGCCATTGTGCACAATGGCATCATCGAAAATCACGCCGTGTTACGCAAAGAGCTGGTGGCTGAAGGCTACGAAATAAGTTCGGCGACAGACACAGAGGTAGCGGTGCATCTTTTACATCGCGAGCTGCAGAAAGGTCTTTCGTTGCTGGATGCAATGCAGGCCACCGTGCAACTACTTGAGGGTGCCTACGCACTTGCCGCAATAGATGCTGACAAGCCCGATGAAGTTGTCGGTGCTCGAAAGGGCAGCCCGTTGGTTGTCGGTGTCGGCATTGGCGAGAACTTTCTGGCTTCTGACCAGATGGCATTGCGCCAGGTGACAGATCGCTTTATCTATCTTGAAGAGGGCGATCTGGTGCAGATCACTCCGTCGTCCATGCAGGTCGTGGATGCGGGTGGCGCATTGGTAGAGCGTTCAGTGACACGTATCGAAGAGGCCCTGGAAGTCAGCGACATGGGCGAGTTTGATCACTACATGATCAAGGAGATCTACGAGCAACCCAGAGCGCTGGCGGCTACTTTTGCCTCTGATACAGCGCACCACGTCGATGATGGACGTTTTGGCAGCAACGCCGCGGCGATCTTTGACAAGGTCAAAAATGTTCAGATCGTGGCCTGCGGGACGAGCTTTCATGCAGGCATGGTCGCGCGCTACTGGTTAGAGGAAATCGCCGGCATCGCCTGTGAAGTGGAAGTGGCGTCTGAATTTCGTTACCGCAAGCGGGTGCAGCATGAAGGCACATTGTTAGTCATCATTTCGCAATCCGGCGAGACTGCCGATACCCTGGCAGCGTTGCGCAATGCCAAACCCGGTGAGTTTGTCGGCAGTCTGGTTATATCCAATGTAGACAACAGTTCGCTGGTGCGTGAATGCGACCTGGTATTCCTGACCCGGGCGGGCGCGGAGATTGGTGTAGCCTCCACCAAGGCATTTACCACGCAACTGGTCGCGCTGCTGATGCTGACGATTGTCCTGGGCCGGCGTCGTACCCTGTCGCAGGAAAGACAGGAAGCGCTGGTCTTGGCGCTGCACAGGTTGCCTGACTACGTGCAGGAAACTCTGGAAATGGACACTGCGATCCAGCAGCTGTCGGAGGCCTTTATTCCCAAACGCCACGCGCTATTTCTGGGCCGGGGAATTCAATACCCTATCGCAATGGAAGGTGCCCTGAAGCTGAAAGAGATTTCCTACATACACGCTGAGGCCTACCCTGCTGGCGAACTGAAACACGGGCCGCTTGCCCTCGTAGACGATGACATGCCTGTGGTGGCGGTTGCGCCCAATGATGAATTGCTCGAAAAACTCAAATCCAACCTTGAAGAAGTGCGCTCCCGAGGCGGAGAACTGTTTGTATTTGCCGATCGTCAGGCGGGCTTTGTCAATGACGCAAGAGTACGGGTGTTGCAAATGCCTCATTGCCCGGAAGTGATCAAACCCATCGTCTATACGGTGGCATTGCAGTTGCTGTCGTATCACGTCGCCGTACAGAAAGGCACTGATGTTGATAAACCCCGTAATCTGGCCAAGTCAGTCACCGTGGAATGACGCTGTTCGCTGTTCTCAAGACCCTGCATGTAAGCTGCGCGTTGTTGTCCGTGGGCGGCTTTGCGTTGCGCGGCTTTTGGATGCTGTCTGATAATCAGCGACTGCGAAAACCCAGCGCTAGAATACTGCCGCATATTATTGATACAGTCTTGTTGGGCTCCGCAATCGGTATGCTTCTGGTGTGGCAGGTATCGCCATTTTCAGTGACCTGGTTGGCCGCCAAACTGTTCGCATTATTGTTATATATCGTACTGGGGATGGTTGCCTTGCGTTTTGGGAGAACCCGGTCACAGCGAGGGGTGGCATTTGTATTGGCGCTAGTGACAGCGGCCTATATGTTTGCAGTAGCGCTCACGAAGGACGCTACGGTGGTATTTACGTGGTGAGATGTTGCTGCTCTTGCGAGGTGCTGTGCAGTCAGGCCGGCGCACCGAAAGCGCGCCGGTTAACAGGTACTGCTTTCTAGCTCGGGTTGGCTGCCTTGTATTCGCGTATTTCGGTGTTGAACTGACCTGCGACTTCTTCTTCCTTTGAAACAGCAGCGTTGTAGGTATTTACCGCATCCTGGTGTTTAGCCTGTGCCGCTGCTTTGGCATCATCGCTTTTGGCTTCAATGGCCATTTTCTCCGCTGCGTCGATCTCGCTTTGCACACAAGTCATGTATTCCAGGTTACTCGCCTGAAATGCTTTGACCGCCTTCTGCCCGGCCAGCATGTCTTCCAGCGCCGCCTTGGCACCATCAGGCATGGTGGGAGCTTGCGGCTGTACGCAATCTGCGGCCATAGTTGCGGCCGCCATCGTGGTGCCGCAGGTGATTGCCAGACCCAGGAGAGTCCGCTTAATAAGTGTCATATTGAATCCCTCATCATCTTGTGGCTAAAAACATTAACAGGACGCTGCTGTCCTGCCAAGCATACCGGATTTTACCCTGATTACTGCTCTCCTACCCAGCGCTTCGACAGACTGTACTCCTGCTCAAGCGTCCGCGCTACACGCTCTGCGGTGTCGCGGTCGGGCAGGTCAACAATGCGAACCCGATAGTAGGTACGCCCATCTTTTTCTACGGATGTCATCACGGTTTTACCCGCAGCCGGCTTCAGTTTGGCTACCCAGTTCTGTGCGGTACTGCGCTCTCCATAGGACGCAAAATTGACAAACCAGTTGCCGCTGGTAGCGACGATAGCCGGAGCCGCTGGTGTCGGTTCCGGTGTTGGCGCGGGAGCGGGTTTGGCCGCTGGTCGCGCTGCGGGAGGTGCCGGTTTGGGCTTGACAGGCTGCGCAGTTGCCGGTGCTTTTGTCACCAGCTGCTGCTGGCTCTCCAGCTGTCGCTCCAGGCCGGCAACGGTATCGTTGAGGCGCCTATTTTCAAGAGTCAGCGTATCAACTGCAGTTTGTAGATTGAAATTGCGTTCGTCGATCTCCTGCAGCGCTTCTCGACTTGCGGTGACCTCAGCCGGGCTGGCAGCAGTGGCCAGTGCGGCTTGCAGCTGCCGAATTTCTTCCTGCATGGCGGAGCGCTGCTGGATTACGCCGTAGCCACCGGCAGACAACAATACCAGCGCAAAAATTCCGACTGCGATCAGTGCCAGCGGCCAGCGCTGGGCCTTCTCGTTGTCGTCATCCAGGTCTACATATTCATCAGGCTCATCGTCCCAGTCATCCGGATCGTCGTCGCTTGCTGTGTCCTGTGCGTCGAGATCAATGTTCTCCCAGCGATCAGTGCTTTCGGGATCAGTTGATGTTTCAGTTGCCTTGGCTGTCCCGCTCCAGGCGGCACTCATACTTGCGGCGGCTGTAGCACCAGTGTCAACAGCGGGCTCTTCAAAGTCATCTGCTTCCTCGTCGTCCCAGAGCGGCTCCTGAATGTCATCAATGTCCTCTTCGAGGTCCCAGTCAGCAACGTGCTTGTCCTTGTCGTCTGAGCTGGCGGCTTCCCATAGATCGGTCTCGTTTTCGGCTTCGTCCATGGTTTCATAGTCGTCTGCCAACAACTCGTCGGTGAAGTCATTGTCCAGAGTGTCATCATCCCGGTAGCCGGAGGCATAATCGGTGTCACGATCCAGTTCTTCGTAGCGGTCTGATTCTTCCAGGTCGTCGAACAGAGGGTGATTGCGCTTACCGGGAACTGCGTCGTCGCCGGGCGTATTGTTCGACCCTATCGTGACGGTATCCTGCTTGTCGTTCGGATTCGGGCGATCGTCATCGTTGTAGGTCATGGTCCGCGAAGCCTTTGCGATGCTGGTTTGAAGGGATAGTAACAGACACCGGGGGCAATTTCCTCGCCCGCATGGACCGGTTTAATCGGGGGTGCGCAACGATTGCAGGCGCCGATTGAGCTTGCTGAGATGCGCGTCCACTTGCGCTCCCTTCACCTTGGAAACACCCACTGCGAGGATATCGATGACGATCAGGTGAGCAATGCGCGATGGCAGCGGGGTATAGCTGTCATCGGATGCCTGTTCCGTATCGATCGGGACGGGTATGGTGCAGCCACGGATGACCGGCGTGCCGCCGGGGGCCAGCCCGATAATCACGGCTCCGGATTCACGAACGTGATCCATGGCCTCCAGCAGCGCCGTGGTACGCCCCGATTGGGAGATGGCAACGACAACGTCTCCGGCTGACAAAGACATCGCTGACATGGCCTGCAGATGTGGGTCTGAGTGAGCAGCGCTGGCTATCTGCAAGCGGAAAAACTTGTGCTGCGCATCGATGGCTACCGGGCTTGAGGCCCCGAAGCCATAAAACTCCACCCTGCGAGCATTGCACAGCGCGTCCACTGCAATCTCGATGGCATCGGGGTCCAGCGTATCGCGCACGCGTTGCAGTGTCTCCATTGTCGCGTCGAATACCTTGTAGGTGTAATCCCGGGCGGTATCCTGTTCATCCAGAACAAAGGGTTCGGCGCTGCGATTGCTGGCGGTGTTCTGGGCCAGCGCCAGTTTGAAGTTCTGGAAACCATCGCAGCCGATAGCTCGGCAAAAGCGCACTACAGTGGGCTCGCTGACGCCTGCTGCAGCAGCGAGATCCACGATGCGCATATGGATAACGTCCTCCGGGCGCAGCATCACCAGCTGAGCAACCTTGTGCTCTGATCGGCGCATGGTATCGAGTCGGTCTTCGATTTCCCGCAGGATGGGTTTAGCTGTTGTCGCCACGGTGTCTTCCGTCTGGATTGAGCACTTTATTATACAGCCAATAGGCGCCCGAACCCTGTGGAGTTGCGCTAAATTAGTTAGAATGGCGCGATGGACGTATCTGACATACTGGCTCCCCTCAACGATGCGCAGCGCAATGCTGTGGCAGCGGAAAACCAGAATATGCTCGTGTTGGCGGGTGCCGGTAGTGGCAAGACCCGGGTGCTGGTGCACCGTATTGCCTGGCTGATTCGCGCTGAAGATTTTTCTCCATGGTCAATTCTTGCGGTCACGTTTACCAACAAGGCAGCCAAGGAAATGCGCAGCCGTATCGAGCAGATGTTGCAAATTCCGGCTCATGGTATGTGGGTGGGGACTTTCCACGGCCTCGCGCATCGCCTGCTCAAGGCTCACTGGAAGGAGGCGGGATTGCCGCAGAACTTCCAGATTCTGGACAGTGACGATCAGCTGCGCCTGGTGAAGCGCGTTTGTCGGGAGTTGTCTCTGGACGAATCCCGCTGGCCACCGAAGCAGGCGCAGTGGTACATCAATGGCCAGAAAGATGAGGGCTTGCGAGCCTCACATATTGAGGTGTCGCCGGGCGATCTGTTCGGGCAAACCATGCTGCAGATCTACCGCGCCTATGAGCTTGCCTGTGAACGCGGTGGCATGGTGGATTTCGCAGAACTGCTGTTACGGGCGCATGAGCTGTGGTTGCAAAGCCCGGCTGTGTTGCAGCATTATCAGGGGCGCTTTCGCCAGATTCTGGTCGACGAATTCCAGGATACCAACACAATTCAATACGCCTGGCTGAGGGTGTTGGCAGGGCAACATATCCCCGTGGTCGCGGTGGGTGATGATGATCAATCCATCTACGGCTGGCGCGGCGCCAAAATAGAGAATATCCAGCGCTTCAACCAGGATTTTGCCGGCGCCCATACCGTGCGGCTAGAGCAGAACTACCGCTCTACCCAGACCATTTTGCGTGCAGCCAATGGGGTGATCGCCTTCAACCAGGGTCGCCTCGGGAAAGAATTATGGACGGCGGGGGATGCGGGTGAGCCGATTACCCTGTATGCAGGTTTCAATGAGCAGGATGAGGCCCGCTATATTGTTGAGCAAATTGAACAGTGGCTGTTGCAGGGCAATACGCGCGCCTCTGTTGCCATTTTGTATCGTTCCAATGCGCAGTCACGGGTGCTCGAGGAATCGTTGATACGTTGTGCCATACCCTATCGAATCTACGGCGGGCAGCGCTTTTACGAGCGTCTGGAAATTCGTAATGCTCTGGCTTACCTGCGCCTGTTGCAAAGTCGTGGTGATGATGCCGCTATAGAGCGGGTGATCAATACGCCGCCGCGTGGTATCGGCAGCAAAACGATGGATACCGTGCGTGAAGTCGCCCGGGCGCGTGAGATTACCCTGTGGCAGGCCGTGGCGGCTGTACTGGAGGAAAAGCTGCTGCCAGCGCGCGCCATGACCGCGCTGGAAGGTTTCACGATACTGATAAACGAGCTTGATTCCGGCACCGACGAAATGGTGTTGGAGGCATTGGTTGAGCATGTGATCCAGTCATCGGGGCTGGTGAGTTTTCACGAAAAGGAAAAAGGCGAAAAGGGCCAGGCACGGGTGGAAAACCTGGAAGAACTGGTCAGTGCCGCAAAGCAGTTCGCGCCTGCCGATGACGAGCTTCCACCCCTGCAGCAATTTTTGGATAATGCCGCGCTGGATGCTGGTGATGCCCAGGCCGATGAGCATGAAGACAGTGTGCAACTGATGACTCTGCACTCTGCAAAAGGCCTGGAATTCCCGCTGGTATTTCTGGCGGGGATGGAAGAAAACCTGTTTCCCCATCGCATGTCGCTGGAAGAACCCGGTCGTCTGGAGGAGGAACGACGTCTGTGTTACGTGGGTATCACGCGAGCCATGCAGAAGCTCGAAATAACCTACGCAGAGAGCCGCAGGCTGCATGGCTCGGAAAACTTCAATACGCCTTCGCGCTTTATCCGTGAAATTCCTGCTGAGCTGTTGCAGGAGGTGCGCCTGCAAAATACCGTGGCCAGGCCGGTGAGCAGCTTTACCCAGGCACAGGTGCCGGACACCGGTATCAGCCTTGGACAGCAGGTTTATCATCAGATTTTCGGCGAAGGTGTCGTGCTAAACTTCGAGGGTCGCGGCAGCAGCGCCCGCGTGGAAGTTAATTTTGATACCGAGGGTAGCAAGTGGCTGGTGCTGCAATACGCTAACCTGCAAATGCGATAACAAGAAACACGGTACGGAACCCATCATGACGAGAGCTTCTGGCGAAAAAGCCTATACCCCCTTGATTATTCTGGCGCTGGTTGCCGCTCTTGTCTCGGTACTTGGCCTCTGGGCTGTGGATCGAACAAAGACTGCTGCAGATGGCCCCGCCACCGAAGCCGCGGCCTCATTTTCCGAGACTTTCCAGTGGAAACTGGTCACCACCTGGCCCAAGAACTTTCCAGGACTGGGCTCCGGGCCGGAAAATTTCGCGCGGTTTGTCAATGAAATGAGCGGCGGACGCCTCACGGTTCAAGTCTATGGTGCAGGTGAAATAGTGCCGGCTTTTGAAGTATTTGATGCCGTGTCACAGGGCGTGGTGGACGCCGGACACGGTGCATCCTACTACTGGAAAGGCAAGATTCCTGCGTCGGTATTTTTTACCGCTGTACCGTTCGGTTTCACGGCGCAGGAAATCAACGGCTGGCTGCACTACGGCGGCGGTCTGGAGCTTTGGCGTGAGGCTTATGCTCCCGCTAATATCGTGCCGATGGCTGGCGGCAACAGCGGTGTGCAGATGGCAGGCTGGTTCCGCAAGGAAATCAATTCTGTTGATGACCTCAAAGGCTTGAAGATGCGTATTCCCGGCCTCGCCGGTGAGGTTTTTGCGGCGGCCGGGGGCACGGCAGTTCGTATACCCGGGAGTGAATTGTACACCTCACTGCAAACGGGTGTGATTGACGCGACGGAGTGGGTCGGGCCCTATAACGATCTGGCGCTGGGGCTGCATGAGGTGGCCAGGTATTATTACTATCCGGGTTGGCATGAACCCGGCTCCATGCTGGAACTGATCGTCAATAAGGACTCACTCGAGGCGTTACCGGAAGATCTGCAAGCCATCGTCAAGTACGCTGCCCGCGCTGCCAACCAGGATATGCTGGATGAGTTTACCGCGCGCAATAACGCGGCACTGCGAGACCTGATCGACAATCACGGTGTGCAATTGCGTCGCCTGCCCGACGATGTGCTGCTGGCTTTGTGGCAGGGTAGTGAGGCGGTGATGCAGGATCTGGTCGACAGTGACCCAATGGCTGCCAAAGTCTATGCGTCCTACAAGAAGTTTTACGATGGTGTGCGCGCGTATCACCACATCTCTGAACAGGCTTACATCAACGCGCGAGATACCGCGATGGATAGCCCTGACCTGGGCCGACCCCCTAGCGTGAAATAGCCCGGGTGCGCCCGTTTTCGTCGATCGCCACGAAGACAAATTCGCCTTCGGTCACTTTCAGCGGCTCGCCGTCATGAGGTGAGTTGATCCATACCTCGACAATGATGCGAATAGAGCTGCGTCCGACTTCCAGTACATCGCAATAGCATGATACGACGGCGCCAACATGCACCGGTGTGAGAAACGCCATGCCGTCAATCGCTACCGTTGCTACCCGGCCGCGAGCGACTTCGCTGGCGGTGATGAGTCCGGCGATATCCATCTGCGATAGCAGCCAGCCGCCAAAGATATCACCGCTGGCGTTGGTATCCTTTGGCATGGCGACGGTTTGCAGGGCCAGTTCGCCCTGGGGAATGGGTGTACTGTCGATGTCGTTCATAGCGGTAGCCTGAGAAGTTCCTGAATTATGTTTGTTGTTGTCAGCCCTTGAGTATGGCGGGCAGCCCTGTGGCCAATTGAGGCCAGTACCACAACGCTGCCATGGCCAGCAGCTGGATGATTATAAAGGGAATAACACCGCGGTAGATAGCGCTGGTGTGTAAGCTGTCCGGTGCCACGCCACGCAGGTAGAACAGGGCAAAACCGAAGGGGGGGGTAAGAAACGAGGTCTGCAGGTTCATCGCAATCATAATACCCAGCCAGATAGGGTCTACACCCATGGCCAGCAGTATTGGCCCTACAATGGGCACGACTACGAAAGTAATTTCAATAAAATCGAGGATAAAGCCCAACAGGAAAATCACCGCCATTACCACCAGCGTTGCGCCGGCCACGCCGCCGGGCATTTGCTGGAAGAAGTGATGGATCAGTTCTTCGCCGCCGAAGCCGCGAAACACCAGCGAAAAGACGGCGGCGCCGATGAGGATCATGAACACCATCGCGGTGACCCGCAGGGTGTCGAGAACCACTTCATGCAGCCGCGGCAGAGTCATTTGCTGTTTGATCATTGCCAGGATCAGCGCACCTGTAGCACCGATGCCCGCCGCCTCTGTAGGCGTTGCTGCTCCCGCTAGAATTGAACCCAAAACGATAAGGATCAGTATCAACGGTGGTGCCAGACCCTTGATAATCTCCATCGCACTGGCTCGTTCACCGGTTGCCGGCGGGGCAGATGATGGTTTCAGCCAGGCATAAATCAGCACATACAGGATGTACATGCCCACCAGAAGCAGACCGGGTATCAAAGCACCGACGAACAGGTCACCCACCGAGACTGTCTTCGGGTTGTAGATATTCATGCTCAACTGCGCACTCTGGTAGGCATTGGATAAAATATCGCCAAGCAACACCAGTGCAATAGAAGGTGGGATGATCTGGCCAAGGGTGCCCGTTGCGCAGATAGTTCCGGCTGCCAACGATGGGTTGTAGCCTGTGCGCAGCATGGTCGGCAGTGACAGTAATCCCATGGTGACCACGGTAGCGCCAACGATGCCTGTGCTGGCTGCGAGAAACATTCCCACAACGATCACGGAAATACCCAGGCCACCGCGCAAGCCGCCAAATAATTTGGCCATACTGCTCAGCAATTCCTCTGCGACGCGCGATTTCTCCAGAATGACGCCCATAAGGATAAATAGCGGAACTGCTATAAGCGTCGAATTGCCAATAGTGCCAAACATGCGCGCTGGCAAAGCGCTGAGAAAGCTCGGGTCAAAGTGGCCGAAAAGAATGCCCCCTGTTGCAAAAGCCAGTGCAGTCCCCGCCAGCGTAAAGGCCACCGGATAACCCAGCATCAGCAGCAGGCAGACCGCGAAAAACATCACCAGCGACAGATAAGCGATCACGTGTCGTTACCCTCGATGAGGGTTATGGCGCTGCGCAATACTTCTGCAAGTCCCTGCAAACAAAGATTGAGGGCCATCAGGGGCAACAGGGATTTCAGCAAAAATACCGCCGGTATACCGCCTGGTTCAGCTGAGGTTTCCCTGATTAGCCAGGATTCCACCACGTAGTTCCAGCTGATAAAACCAATGAACACGCACAGCGGTAACAGGAAAATGATCCCACCAAGGCTGTTTACCCAGGCCTGGTTGCGCTTTGAGAAGTTGCGATAAAAAATATCAACCCGCACGTGGGCGTCAACTTTCAGCGCGTAGGCGGCGCCCAGCATGAACAGACTGCCGTGCAGATAGGTGACTGCTTCCTGTGCCATGATAGAGCCGGTGTTGAAACCGTAGCGCAGCACCACAATGGCGGCGGTTATCAACGCCATAGCCAGTACCAGCCAGGCCAGAGCCTTACCACAGTAATCGGTGAAAGTGTCTATGCTGTGTACAACAGCCCGCACGGTGCGCATGGCGGATAAGTCTTTTTGATTATTCAGGCGCAGAGTATCATAGCGGATTAACCTGAGTGAAAAGTAATTCTTGCGCGCAAGTAATCGGAGTCGATCCAATGCTGACAATCATTTCCCCGGCAAAAACGCTGGATTTTGATACCCCTCCTACTACCCGTAAGGCTACACAGCCGGCATTTCTGGAGCGCTCGGAGGCGTTGGTCGAGGATGCACGGGCGATGAGTCCGCAGGACATCCGCGAGCTCATGGGGGTCAGTGAAAATATCGCCAACCTCAACCACCAGCGCTTTATGAACTGGAGCACGCCATTTTCCCTCGACAATGCCAAGCAGGCGCTGCTCGCTTTTAAAGGCGATGTTTACACAGGTTTGCAGGCGGCAACGCTGAGCAGTGCAGAGCTGTCTTTCGCCCAGAAGCACCTGCGTATTCTGTCTGGCCTGTATGGCTTGCTGCGACCGCTGGATCTGATGCAACCCTACCGTTTGGAGATGGGACTCAAATTTTCCAACAGTGGTGGCAGCAATCTGTACCAGTTCTGGGGCGATGCCATTACCAAAGAATTGCAGAGCGCACTGAAAAAATCTGGCTCACCGGTGTTGGTAAACCTGGCTTCCAACGAATACTTCAAGGCTGTACAGCCCGGAGCACTGGACGCAGAACTGATAACGCCAGTGTTCAAGGATCTCAAGAATGGCAAGTACAAGGTGGTCAGTTTCTACGCTAAAAAAGCCCGCGGGCAGATGGCGCGGTACATTATCGACAATGGCCTCAACGATGCCGAAAGCCTGAAAAAATTTCGTACTGATGGCTATCGGTATAGCAAGGCTGAATCTACCGCCAGAGAACTGGTTTTCACGCGCGATAAGCCGCCAGGAGCCGATTAACCGATGGAGGCACTGCCGTTCTCCCAGGCCTGTGAGAATAACAAGGGCGCCATCGTCGAGATTTTACAACACGCCTTTGCGGATCGCAGACAGGTGTTGGAGATAGGCAGCGGCACCGGGCAGCATGCCTGCCATTTTGCTAGCTGTATGCCCTGGCTGACCTGGCAGCCCACTGACCTTGCCCATAACCTGGAAAACTTGCAGCGGCGGCTTGGCTCGGAAGCCCCATCCAATGTTTTGCCCGCACTGGAGCTGGATGTGCGCCAGCCCGCCTGGCCGTTAGCGGTGCCCGACGCTATATTTACCGCAAACAGTCTGCATATCATGCCGATGCCGGCAGTATGCGCGCTATTTGACGCTTTACGAGGGAAGGCCGGAGGCGACGTCGTGTTGGCCGTCTACGGGCCGTTTAATTACAACGGGCAGTACACCAGCCCCAGCAATGCGCAGTTTGATCAATGGCTGGCTCAGCAAAGCCCTGACAGTGCCATCCGGCATTTTGAAGCCATTGATGAACTGGCCGGGCAGGCGGGTTTTGAGTTGCAAAGCGACCATCCAATGCCCGCCAATAATCGATTGCTGATCTGGGAAAGATCCTGAACAGGCAAAGGCAGCAGGCGCAAAACCCACTGCCAATGTGATGTCAGTATCCGCCGTGAGAGGGATGTCGTGACTCGATAGTGTAGATTGTTGTAGTACCGCTTACCTCGTTGGCGACTACCATCAGCGCACGGCCAATTGGACTGTCTGCAGCGCTCACATAGATGACGCTCTCTGGTCCAAGGTCAGCGCCCAGTGCACCGTTAACCCGATTGCTTACCACTTGCACCAGCTCTGGCCGCCTGATTTGAGACAGATCAAAAATAGCAATCTGTGACGAACGTTCCAGGCTGACAAAAGCATAGGGCACGTGATCTATTTCAACCAGGCTTAGCGCTTCAGGCTCCGGACCTTTGTCGTCACTGCGATTGTCCAGGCCGTCTTCATCGTTGGTAGCATTGAACAAAGCGGGGTGCTGCTGTGCAATTGCCTGCTCGAGATCTGAACCCGAATCCCCCACCAGTTTGAGCGAACCGTCATTTTTTACCCGCCAAACGCTGATAGAGCGGGCGCCAAACAGGTGCACCGTGTCTACGTCCCCATCATTATCGATGTCACCGTCTACGGTAGAAGTTTTTGGTCTACCCAGATCATCTCCATCAAGAAACCCGGGATAGCGTGCTACCAGGTCCGAGTCCAGATTCAAGTCCTCAACGCGGACTTCCTCGCTGAAACCTTCATAGTCACGGGCGTCCCCTTCGTTGGCTGTGACCAGAAACGTGTGGCGCCCGCGTTGGAAAGTCCCGATGGCATCTGGTTGATACATGCCGACGAAGGGCGCCTTGACGATGTGCGCACGGTCGTCCTTGTTGGTGTAATCCAGAGCATTTTTTCGACGACTGTGGTCTTTGGTGCCCAGCGCATTGACGGCTGTAATGGTAGCGGTCGCCAGATCAACGGTTGCCACCGCGTTGTTTTCCTGCAATGTGACATAAGCCGTAGCAGAGTCGGGTGTGATCGCCACATATTCTGGCTCCAGATCCTGTGCGACACTGGCTCCTGGACCGAAAACCCTGACTCCAGCAGCCCTTAGCTCGTGTTCTTCGGCGTTGAATGCGTCGAAGCCGGCCTGCTCTACAGAGTTTCTCTGCAGGTTGACGATGGTAATGCTGCCCTCGGGGTCGACCGTATAGTCGTCGCTCGGTTCGCCTTCGTTGGCTACCACGAGCAAGTTACCATCGGGAGAAAAGGCCACCATATCTGGCAGTGCGCCGGCGGGATAGGAGTCCCACAGGCTGCAATCATCGGTGTTAAATACCGCCACACGCCCGGCTGATTGCTTATCGTCATGTTCCAGGGCGACAGCAACGAGGCCATTATAAGAGTCCACGCTGTTGGGGCCGCCCAGTACAAAACCGTCCTCGCCGTTTACCAGCGATAATGGCAGTTGTTGGCAGGCTTGGGCTGGCTCCAGCGTCAACGAGTCCTCCTGTAGAGCCAGCACATCAATCGTAGCGGCATCGGCGTTTACCACAAAAAAGTGCTTGCTGTGAGGATCGTAAGACACGATCTCGGCGGCGCTCACATCGAAGTTTGCGCTGTGTTTATAGGTGGCCAAGGGCGTAATAATGAAGGGATCGGCCAGAGCCGGCAGGCTGATCATGGCGGCGGCAAGACCGATCACGGAGTTTTTGTTCAGCAGTGCGCGTTTGAGCGGTTTATGTGTCATCGGCAGTAGTGCTCCATTGCATTGGTGGGGAGCTTCAAAAGCTAGCAGCTGTTTCTTACTGGCAGATGACAGTACGATGTAATACGCAGATCAATCGTGCCGGGCTTTGTCCCCGGCACTGTCGAACTCATTCAACCTCTATTGTGTTCTCTTGAATGGCAGCAGCTGCGCAGCGCTCTCTTTGTAGCGTTCGTTGTGCTCGGCTTCCTGTCGGGTGAAGTCACCGACAGCGGCGGACAACTGAGGATCTGCAATCCAGTGGTTGCTCCAGGTGGTTACCGGTCGAAAGCCGCGCTGGATTTTGTGTTCGCCCTGCGCGCCGGGGTCAAAGCGCTTCAGGCCATGGGCGATGCAGTATTCAATACCCTGGTAATAACAGGCTTCGAAGTGCAGGCAGTCATATTCCCTGCTGCAACCCCAGTAGCGGCCATAAAGTGTGTCGCTGGAGCGAAAGTAAAGCGCTCCTGCGACGGCCTCGTTTTCTGCATAGGCCAACACCATCACCACCTGATCGCCGAGGCTGGGCGCCGTTTCGGTGAAAAACGCGCGCTTCAGGTAGCCGCCGTGTCCGCTGCGTTTGGCGTAGGTCATTTGATAGAAGCGATGGAACTGTTGCCATTCCTGCGGTCCGATACTGGAGCCTTGCAAGGTTCGCATCGTAATGCCCTGTTCAGCGACCCGCGCGCGCTCGCGTTTCAGGTTCTTGCGTTTTCGACTGCTGAAAGTCGCCAGAAAATCATCGAAACTACTGAAGCTGTCGTTGTGCCAGTGAAACTGCGTGGCGCTGCGTCGGTGCAAACCGTAATCGACCAGACGCTCCGCCACGCCGGTTTCAGGGAACAGCAAGTGCCAGGACGACAGCCCGCGTTCCGCCGCAAACTGTTCAATCGCGCTGATCACCATTGGCCAGCAGTTTGTTTCTGTTTTGTCAGCGCGTACGCACAGCCTCGGCCCCGTAGCCGGCGTAAAGGGAATGGCTGTGAGCAGTTTTGGATAGTACTGCAGGCCGCTGCGCTGCCAGGCATCAGCCCACGACCAGTCAAAGACGTACTCGCCGTAGGAATGTGATTTCAGGTACAGCGGCATGACTGCCAGTAATCCGCTCTCGTCATGCAGCGTCAGATGCCAAGGCTGCCAGCCGGTTTCGGCGGTGGTGCAGCCGGTGGTTTCAAGGCCGTACAGGAACTCGTGGCGCAAAAATGGATAACTGGTCCCGGTTATCTGGTTCCACTGCCCGGCGTCGATAGCGGAAAGACTGTCGAGAAACTTTGCGGTAATTGCCAAAAAACGTGCCGCCTAGATTGCGTAGTTCAGGACGATGCCAATAAAGATCACAAGTCCTACCCAGTTGTTGTGCAGGAAGGCCCTGAAACAGGCCTGTGGATCCCGATCACGGATCAGGTATTGATGATAGGCGAATAGCCCTGCACTCACCAACAGCGCAAGGTTGTAGTACAGGCCCAAACCGAACTGTTGTCCCGCAAAATACAGCGCCAGCAGGCAGGCAAGTTGCAACATAGCCACCCAGAACCGATCGTGTTTCCCGAAAAAAATAGCCGTGGATTTCACCCCGATCAGCAGGTCATCGTCGCGATCTACCATGGCGTACTTGGTATCAAAGACGACAGTCCATAACAGGTTGCCAATAAACAGTAACCACAGCGCCGCAGGCAGCTCACCCAACTGTGCTGCAAAAGCCATGGGGATTCCCCAGGAGAATGCCGCTCCAAGCACCACCTGGGGAAAATGTGTATAGCGCTTCATAAAGGGGTATGTGGAGGCCAGCATTACCGCTGGAATGGACAGCGCTATAGTGAGTGGGTTGGTAAAGAGAACCAGTACAAAGGCGAGTAGTAACAGTACGATAAACGTAATGATGGCCTCGCGCTCGGTCACGGAACCTACGATCAGTGGTCTGGCGTTGGTTCGCGCCACGCTGCCATCAATGTGTCGATCAGCCAGGTCATTGATGATGCAGCCGGCCGAGCGAGTCAGGAAAGTCCCCACCACAAATATCGCCAGCAGCTTTATGTCTGGCACGCCTGCGGCGGCAATCCACAGTGCCCACAGCGTAGGCCAAAGCAGGAGTAGCGTACCGATAGGTTTATCGAAGCGAATCAGGTGCAAAAGCGCCTGGGTACGGGTTTGGGCCAGCATGAGTCTAGGCAGTATTCCTGATGTTGACGGACAAGCTTACTGTGTTGTGAGCACAATTGCAGCGTTGACGGTGCCGCGTAACGAGCGACGTACGGGCTGTATCTTCGGCCACGGCCGGAACGATTGCAGGAACACTTCACTGACCATCAGCGTATCGCTTGCTACACGAAAGCGCGAACGGCGACACCAGGCTGATTGCTGTTGATGCAGGTCATGCGGCAGATAGGCGCTGTCTCCCGATACATTGACGACTTCAAACGGAGTTCGCCGCATGCCCGGCTGGCGAAAGAGAACGCTGCCCAGCGAACGGTTCTGCAGGCGGCGCAAGTGGGCCAGTCTGCCCTTTACCGATTGCAGGGGAAAGACGCTGCGAGCAAAAACGACGGCTGTGCCGTCTACGCGCAGTACAACTTCCCGCACTAGCGCGCGCTCCCGACACCCCAGACGTAGCAGCTCTCGTTCCGAGGGAAGGGGCCTTTGCCAGCCCTGATCGCGGCGTTCCACGCTGAATTGGCCAAGCGTCGCAAGTCGTTGACTCAATGACCCATCATCCAGCAGCCAGCGCCGGGTGCCGGTATCGAGCCCGCTCAGGGTGAGTCGCGATTGTGGTTTCCAGCGCGGTTCAGGCGATATAAGCCGCATTTTGTGAGTGTTTCTCATACTGAAAGCAGGTCTTGGGTGGCGTGCGAGCGAGACGGGAGAATGCGCGAAGAATCAGCCCCTTGCAAGGGCCACAGACCCTTTCGGGCAGGGAGAAAACCCTTGCACAATTTTCATACAACCCTATAGTGTTGCGTCTCCGATTTCGCCCGTTTCACTCGCATTGTGCTGTTTTCAGGCAATCCTCCGGGCGAGTCCGTATTACATAAATCGTATTGGGAGCGGTAGTAGCAATGAGTAAGTGGGAATGTATTGTCTGTGGTCTGGTCTATGACGAAAAGGAAGGCTGGCCTGACGACGGCATTGCGCCAGGGACGAAATGGGAAGACGTGCCTGAAGACTGGCTTTGCCCGGATTGCGGCGTCGGCAAGGAAGATTTCGAACTGCTTGAAGAAGCGCCGGTCGATGATACGCCCCATCACGAAGAACCTGTCGCCGACAAGGCCCATGCGCCCGTCGTCATTCTCGGCACCGGTTTGGCGGGCTACGGCCTGGCCCGTGAATTCCGCAAGCATGATGATGAAACCCCGCTGATCCTGATCACTTCAGATGATGGTCGCTCCTATTCCAAACCGATGCTTTCGACGGGCTATACCAAGGATACTTCGGCGAACGATCTGGCCCAGCTCGATGCTGGAAATATGGCGCGCACGCTAAAGGCCAGCGTGTGGACAATGACCAAGGTCAACGAAATTGATACTGCGCAGCAGCTGATCAAGGTAGGTGATGCGCAAACGGCAATTCACTACGGCAAGCTGGTGCTTGCAGTCGGTGCCGATGTGATTCGCCCGCCCATCCAGGGCGATGGGCTTGAGCTGGTGTATTCCGTGAACGATCTGCTGGATTACGACGATTTTCGCACGGCAGTGAAGAAAAACGACGTCAGGAAAGTGTGCATTATCGGTGGCGGCCTTATCGGTTGTGAATTCACCAATGATCTGCTCAATGGTGGCTTCGAGGTGGAAGCAGTGGATCCGCTGTCGTATTGCCTGCCCACCTTGTTGCCGGAAGCTGCGGGTAAAGCGGTGCAAACGGCTCTGGAGGCCAAAGGCGCAAAGTTCCACTTTGGTCCTTTGGTCACCGCGGTCAATAAGGCCGATAAAGGTGTTGTGGTCAGCCTGAATGATGGCTCTACGATCGAGGCTGACCTGGTGGTGTCGGCGGTAGGCGTTCGCCCACGTATTGATCTTGCGCAGGCATCAGGCATTGAAACCAATCGCGGTATCGTGACCAACAAGCTGCTTGAAACCAATGCCCCGAATGTCTACGCCCTGGGCGATTGTGCTGAAGTGAGCGGTCATGTGCTGGTGTATGTTGCTCCGCTGATGGCAGCGGCACGCGCGCTGGCCAAAACACTGGCCGGTGAGCCAACGGAAGTGAGCTACCCGGCAATGCCTGTCACCATCAAGACCCCGGCCTGCCCGGTGGTGGTATCGCCACCGCCGCGTGAAGCCGCTGGTGAATGGCAGATCTCGGCCGATGGCAGTCATGTTAAATGCGAGTTCCGCGACGCCGGGGGCAAGCTGTTGGGGTTTGCGCTGACAGGCGAGGCCACCAGGGAGAAGCTGGCTCTGCAGAAGGAACTGCCGGCCATAATGCCCTGAGGGCATATTACGTATCAGCAGCCCGAAGCGGCTGCTGAAAACGCGCAGTGTTTGTTCAAGCCGGGCCAATGCCCGGCTTTTTTATTGCCCGCTCCCTGCCTAACGCATTCTGGCGCGCGGCAGACACTGCAGTGCCAGCCATGCCAGGCCCAGGATCAGCATCAGCTTGCTCCAGAACGCCAGCGTTGGAATGCTCGGTACAGGAAAGCTGTTGGTCACTTCGGCCACATTGTTGCCGGGGGTGGGGTCGATACCGTTGCTGCCGTCATTGTTGATCACCACGATATTGGTGATACGCTCGCTGTCGGGTATCTCGGTAGCCAATACGGCAAAGTTCAGCGTGCCGCTATCACCCACATCCAGATTTCCGATCACGAACTCGCACACGGTGCCGGCCGGTGCGCCATCGGCACAACTCCAGACGGTGGGCGCACTGTCGCCGGCAGAATATGTGGTGCCTGCCGGCACCACTTCGCGGACGATAGCACCGGTTGCATCCTGATTGCCGCTGTTGGTGTAACCCAGCTCGTAGATGATGATGTCGTTGACGCGCACCACGCCAGCATTGGATCGCTTGGTGATGGACAGGCTTGGCACTGCAATCAGCGGTGTTGTATCAGTATCTGAAGCGGTCAGCGGCAGCGGCGTGTTAAGTCCATCATCCTCGATATCGACACTATTTAAGATAGTATCTACACCGGCTGCAGCAGGAGCAAGCACTCGCACACCAAAGCGGGCATCGCGCCCGAAACCACCCTGCAGGCTGCCGCCATTGAGCGTGCAGACTGTGCCGGGGAGGCTGCCATCAGGGCAACTCCAGACACTGGGCGCACTTTGTGCAGCGCTGAACACCACGTCATTGGGGACGACCTCCGTCAGCTCAAGCCCGGTAGCTTCCTGAGAACCACTGTTGCGATAAATGATCCGGAAGCTATAGGCCTGGCCCGGGACGACGGCAATGCCGCCATCGGTTTTCAGTATTTGCAGGTCTGGTCTGGCATCCAGCGGTGTTATTTCGGTTGCCATTGCAGTGGATGGTACCGATGGAGGCTGGCCGAATTCCGCGCCGTCTTCCTCAATGCTCACGGTGTTGGTAATACTGATCACACCGCCGGGAACCGGGTTGTCAATCGTCACTGCAAACAGAGCGGTAGCGACGGACGCACCGCCCAGGTTGCCGATTGCCAGCGTGCACGGGCTGCCGGCAGGAGCACCATCGGCACAGGACCACCCCGCAGTGCTGGCGGCACTGTTAAACACCGAGTCATTGGGTACCGTTTCGGTGATGACGACCCCGGTGGCGTCCTGGTCACCGGCATTGCCGTACTGCAGCGCATACACCAGCGTATCTCCCGGCAGTGCGAACACGACCTGGTCGTCCTTGCTGATGGTCATAACCGGATCAGCATTGATCGGAACGATAGTGGCGTCATCTTCCGCCGCTGTGTCCGGATCATCCGAGGTAATGGCGGGAAGCTCATTGGATACCGCGTCAGCCTGGTTGGTGTACTGCTCCAGTGCTGTCAGCCCGTCCGGGTAGGGCAGTGGCACCTCGACCTCATAGCTCACGCTGAGCACCGCGCCGCCGGCAAGGCTGGCAATATCCACCTGAATACCCGTATCGCCGGGCGTGTTGCCGCTCACCACGGTCGCATTGACCGCACCGTTGCCGGCGGTAGTTGGGGTGACGGAGCCCGTTACCAGCGTGCCCAGTGCGTCGGGCGTATCGGTAATCATTACATCCGTTACCGGGGCCTCCCCAGTGTTGGAAAGCGTCAGCGTATAGGTGAGCGTATCTCCGGGCCGCGCCGGTGTATTTGGGCCGGACCAGGTTTTCTCCAGATCAATGGCGGGCAGCAACAGTGTGTCGTTTGCCGCCACCGAGTAGAGGCGCTCCTGTGGGTTAATACCGGGCAGTGAAGTCGCCTCAGCCAGAGCGGTATTGGGGATACTGGTGGGCCCCGGCTGGCCATCGTTCTGCAGAAGCAATGAGAAGGTAACCGTGAGTGTTTCGCCGGGCTCCAGTATCTCGTTGGCAGAGGGCGGTGTCGCCGCGTTGATGGGCGCCAGCGTCACCGTGGTAAAGCCAGCGGCAGAGACCGCGGTCAGGTCAAACCCGGGCGGGACGCTGTCAACCGCCAGGCTACCCGGCACCCATAGCGATTCATCAAAGGCGTCTGAGATCTGCACGTCATAGGCGGCGGCATTGCCGCTGTTGGTCAGCTCCAGCTCTATGGTCGCCTCGGCGCCGGCCAGCCCGGTGAAGGTTTTCACCATCTCAAGTTGCGGCTCAACCACGTCTACCCGGGCCGTGTCTGTAATCACCTGCGGGCGGCCGTTGATATCCAGATACGGCATATCAACTTCATTGGTGAGGACATCACCCGACGTATTTTCAGGAACATCGCTGACCAGCAGTTCGAGTCGGTAGACTACCGTATCGTTGGCATCCTGCACGCCATCGGCGACGTTGGTCACCGTGCCGTAGTCGATGGTGATGGTATTGCCGCTGATTACCGGCGTGCCTGGCAGGCTGGTGGAGATGTTGCTGCCGATGAAAGTCACGGTGCCACCGAGCAGTTCCAGAGACCCTGCTGCGTCCTGCTGCAAGGTGTCGATCAGCTGAACGTTCTCTGTCACACCTTCGGTGAACTTGGCCACGATGACGTACTCAATCACCTCACCTATCGCCGCGTCGTTCAACGTATTGTCCGCGATAGCCGTGCCGGTCTCGGGTACGGAGGTAGCTGAGACTTCCTTGAGCATGAAGGCGTCATTGGAGGCTGACAACTGCGCCTGTGAGCGCGCCTCATACTGGCGCGACTGTGCCGCACCAGGGGCAGATTCCCAAGTCATGACCAGAGCGTTTTCATACACACCCGGCACGGGCAGCGTGTCGTTCATCTCTACCGGAAAGCTGATGGTACAACTGCCGCTGGCCAGTGGCAGCCTGTCAAAGCTGAACGATAGCGGACCACTGCTGCCCGAAGCGGGCGCAGTGTCCAGCCTGAGATCGGGGCAGCTCGATGAGACGGCGTTGTCGTTCACCCACTCCATTTGCGGTGACAGGGTATCCACCACCTCGATGTTCAGCGCGGTAGCGGTGGAGTTGGCCTGATGTTTGATTTCCAGGGTGAATACATGCTGCTCGCCGGCTGCGGTGCTGTCCTCAAAAGTGCCATTTTGAGTGAGTTTACGCACTTCCAGCAGCGGCTCCACCAGATTGAACTGGTCTGTCGCCATCAACATGGCGTCGGGGCTGGTCAGGCTGGCGGTGTTGAGCAGGTTGTCGTCCTGTCCAGGTGCACCCGAGTTGAGGGGGTCGTCCAGCACTACAGCAACGACTTCAAAGACAATGGCATCATTGGAATCGGGTTCCGGGCGTACGTCAGGCGCATTGACCACATTGCCCAGCACCCACTCACGGCAGTTGTCTTGCGCGGGTGTGCAGTCGCTGGCCGGGTCGCCCACTGCAGGGCCGCCGGAAATCACCAGGTCACTGCCAATCGACAGGATCTGGCTGCTGACGTACCCGAGTTTGACGCCCACTTCCGGTAACAGATCTGCGATGCGTACATCACGCGTGGTGCCGTCCGGGAAATCTGCGACCAGCGTAAAAGTTGCCTCCTCGCCGATAGTGAGATCCTGTGAAGGTGCTTCCAGTGAGAAGTCGGTATCCGGCACGCTGGTGGCCGTCATATCCTTGGCCAGGCCAGGCGGGCTGATCACAACACTCCAGGTGTCCTGCAGATTGTACTGCCGGTCATCAGCATCACCGGTGGTATCGAGGCTGGTCCAGTCCAGATTCGCGGTGTTGGTGATGTCTTGCCCGGTAATCGCCGTGATGTTCACGGTGGCCCGGTACTCGATTTCACAGATAGCGCCCAGCGGGAATGTGGCCCAGGAGGCGTTGATGGTGTTGGCGCCTTCGCTGGGGCCGCTATCCGGTGGCACTGTGCAGGAGGGGGCCACCCCGGCGCTGCCGCCGATCAACGACAGTTCGGCTGGCAACAGGTCGCTGAGCTCAATATCCTGAGCGTCTACCCGCGATGCGCTGGTATGCTCTATACGCAGTGTGTAGGTGATTTCATCGCCCGCTTCGACTCGATCTGTATTGGCGGATTTCTGCAGCTTCAGAAGGGGCTCCACGATCTCGATACCGTAGCTGTCCGAGGCGCTGAGCCTGTTGGAGAAGCGCACAATGCCGGCGTTCTCATCAAGGTCGCCATTGGCGTTTTCGGTGCGATCCAGTACTTTCGCGTCGACCAGGATGCGGATGCGGTCGCGGTCATCCGTCATGCCGTCCAGCGTGTGGCCTACCAGGCCAAAATCGAACCCCACGGTATCGTTGATGCCGTTGCCGGAAGTGTCTGACAAGACCGGCGGCGGAACCACACCGCCGGGCAGGTTAATGTCTGCGCCGATGCCGCCTGGCATTGGTATGCGGGCATTGAGCAGCTCAATGACCATGCTGGTTTTCGGCAGGCTGTCCACCACGGTCAGGCCAACCGCGCTGGCCTCTGGCAGAGTTACGATCAGCTCGAACGTGACCTCCTCACCGATGGTCAAAGACTCTGCGCCAGCTGGCGTTCCCGGAATGTTGTCGGTCTGCGGCTGCGAGCTGGACAGGACGGACTTGTTGATACCGACGCCAAAAACCTTGTACTGGTCGCAGGCTTCGCGCTGGTAGCTATTGGCGGCAGCGCCCGGATCGTTGAGGTCCCCGGTGCGTTCAACAGCGATGCCTGGCGCATTGGTGGCGCTGCCATCGGCAGGCTGGTTGATATCAGCCATGCTCTCCCATTCCACCGCGGCACAGTTCTCCAGCGTTGCGCCCGCAGTCACCTGGACCAGGAAGCTGGTATCGAAAGAGACTGTGCAAAGTCCGTTGGCGCGGGGAAATTCAGCAAAGTCAATGAACAGCGTGTCCGACAGGCCGATACGCTGCACGTCGAGTCGTGTGGTAGCGGGGCAGTTATTGAGCGTCACCCCGCCAGCGCCGCCAACGATGGCCATGTCGCGCGGCAGGGGATCGACAAACGTCAGGTCATAGGCATCTGCAGTGGAAGTGGGGCTATGATCAATTGTCATGGTCACAGCCGGCGGCGTCAGGTTATCGCCGGTGTCGGGATTAAAAACCTTGGTCAGCGCCAGGTCTGCCTCTATCACCTGTACCTGAGGTGCGCGTACCTGCACCTGCTGTCTGTCATTATCTGCCGGCTTCCAGAACCAGCGCGCGCGATTGCGCAGACGTTGGCCATTGGTATTGCTCACGGCGTTGAGCACACGTGTGCGGTAGGTAATGGTGATCACTTCATCGGTGTTGTTGTCGGTATCTGCGTTGGTGATAGTGCCAAATCCGTTGTCGTTATTGCCGGGGCCGAACACCAGCTTGCGATCAGGCGCTGTGGGCCCGCTGCCATTGCCCAGGAAACCGGCATTGTTCAGGATGTCGGTGTCGAAATCCCCCGCCGTGCTGGACAGTGCCGCTGAACTGGCGGTGACGCTGAGCACATCAACGTGCGCCAGGCCGGCATCCAGTACGTCTTCCAGTCTGGCGTTGGCGGAGGTGCCTTCGGGCACAGTAACCTGGAGTTCGTACGTGACAAGCTCGCCAACGTGCGGCCGGAGCAGATTGCCACTGTAGCCGGGCGTGACGCCAACCACGGATTTGCGCAATTGTGGGATGTCGATGGTAATAGTGGCGTCGTCCTGTTGCGCGGGAAACAGCTCAGTGCCGCCCGCCGTGGATACCCATGTGACCGAAGCCGTGTTGGTGAGCGTCTCTCCCGGGGTAACCGTTGCCTGTAATGTGCAATTCACAGTCACCAGTGCGGTGTCGGCTGCGAACGGGGCACCGCCGCCGGCGGGCGCGTTGTCGTTACCGGCCAGTGGGTCGTCAAGCACCAGGCCCTGTGGCCCGAACAGGTCACCCGGTGCAGCAAAAGCCAGGGGCGTGTTGTCGCCGTTGACCACATCGCCCGGCGCGATGGGATCGCAGCTCATGCCCGCGGGGACTGTATCTGTAATAGTGACTGAATAGGCCGGCTGGCTGCCGGTATTTTCAACCGTGATCACATACTGGATGGCATCGCCACTGTCGGCGCCGGCACCATCGCCCTCAACCAGTTGTGTGCGCGGGTTCGCCGGGGCGGGCGGCGTGATCTGTGCGCGCGGGTTGTCGATATCCAGCACACCTTTGGTCAGGGAAAGCTCTGGCGCGCCTACCGTGATCCCGACAGCCTGCAGATCCTCGGTGGTGTCGCCAGCAGCATTGTCGTAGGAAGAAGACATCAGGTTGGTGAGGAACAGGTCGTCAGAGAACGGTTCGCCTGTGATGGTTGCTGTGAGTTCTACCAGCAAGGTGGCACCTGATGGCGCGCTGATGTCGCCGAAATCCAGTGTTACCGAGTTTGCGCCAGCGTTTTTTGTCACGGTGGGCGTCAGTGCGTCAAAGGGCGGCAGTACATTCCAGTCGGTGGCAGTATTGAAATCTGCCACGTCGAAAACGGGGCGGGGCAGGAAGTCCGTGAATACCACATTCGAGCTTTTGCCTGACGGTATTTCCAGAGACAAGCCGAACGTGACAGCGGTGCCGGGCTGTAATTCAGCGGGCAGTGGGTTGGGCTGGCGTATGGTTTTGTCAGCAGTGTTCGGCAATATTTCGATGGCAGCCGAAGACGCATCATTGCCGCTGCCACCCTGGGTGAGGCCATAGGTGAGATCAACGTTATTGCTTAACACGTCAGCGCCCTGCACGGGTACCGTTCCGCCGCCAACGCTGTAGAACTCGGCTATCATCGCGGCATAGCGCAATGTTCCAGTACTGCCATTGGGCAGAATGCCGCCCAGCGCATTCCCGATATCCCAGACGACCGTGGTCTGGCCTGCCGCAGGGACGTCGGGGCTTACCGTTGGCACAATGGGTATAACTGCGCCATTGAGTTGCAGTTGGATAGTGCTGTCGAAATTAACGCCGTCGGGCAGAATGTCGGTAACCAGGAAGGTGCCGGCGCCGCTGCCCGGGCCACCGGGATAATCGGTGACCTGAAAGTCCACGGTATAGGTCAATGTTTCGCCCGGCAAAGCGGTGCCGGCAACACTCTTCTGCAGCGCACTGTGTACTGCCCGCACTTCGCTGGTATCTGAATCGTTATAGCTCTGGCCGAGGTATTGGTAATCGAACTCGACGGTATTGATGACCGTTTGTTCATCCGGGCGGGTTTCATCCAGGATGTCTGTGATATAGACCGGCACCGTGACAACGAGGTCCTGTTCTCCGGATGTGCCGGTGAGGGCGTCGCATTCCACAACCACGTCACCGCCAGCGGTGGGTGGCGTTCCTGGAAAGCCTGTCACGCTGCAGCCATTACCCAGGGGGGCATTAACGGTGATCGCACCGCCCGTCCATTGCACCGCCGGAGGCAGGGAGTCGGTCAGCAGAACGTCCTCGATGGTGACCTGTTCCGAGACGTCGATCTGCCACTGATAGTTGTAAACAAAATCAGGTCCTGGCGGGCGTTCGCCCTCTGGAGCGGTATTGGATTTTTTTACCCGCGCCAGTATTGGCGTGACTGTGCTGGCGATCTCTGAGCCGACCAGGGGGCCATTGGTGCCGGTTGCGGTGTCACCGAACTGAAAGCCGGGGGTGATGCCTACATCCAGCGGCACTCCGACTTCGACACCGGGTTGCGCGGTCGCGCAAAAATTCATGACCAGTGGTTGCTGCCCGGTATCCACTGACCCGACAGGATAGTTGATGAGGTTGGCTGTGCCGTTGTCGTTACCGCTGACGGGCAAGCCCGATATGGGATCAGTCAATACACCGCTGGCATCGAAGATGCCGATCACCGATTCGCGCGGCGCTATGTCCACAAAACTGGCGGAGAGTTGGGCGATGCCTGCGTCAACAGTCTCTACCAGATAGGGACCAAAACCGGTAGAACCTCCGGCATTGCTAAAGTTAACATCGAAGCAGAAAGTTTCACCTATGAGCGGCGTCGCGGGCAAACCCGAGAGAGTGGCCGTGGGGACTTGTGCCGCCACTGAGCCCGCATAAATCATGGCTCCCGCAAACGCAGCACTCAGAGCGCTTCCTACCTTGCGCGGCGGGTTCGTCGAACAGATCTTCCGTGCCATCGGGCATGCCTTTGTCTGGTGTTCTTCGACGGTTTTATCGCCCACACTTGTCGCCAGATATAGCGGGGAAGTTTGTGTCGCCTGAACATGCAACTGATTGAAAAGCAAGAATAACTTAATTGTAAGTGACGATCACTACAGCAGGCAGGTAATTTGCCAACGGCGTCACACCTCAGCGTAGCGTTGTGTTGTACCCGTCCATCGGTGTACCAGTGCTTCAACAACCTCTGGTGAATGCGACAGCAACTGCTGGGCGACTTCGCTGACCTGCTCCAGCAGGTGCTCATGTTCCGGCAAGCGCGCAACCCGAAACTCCATCAGACCGGTCTGTCGGGTACCCAGCACTTCGCCAGGGCCACGTAATTCCAGGTCTTTTTCGGCGATGTAAAAACCGTCGTTACTTTCGCGCAGTGCCTGCAGGCGCTGTTTGCCGTTGAGCGACAGGGGACTCTTGTACAGGAGCAGGCAGTGACTGGCGGTGCTGCCACGGCCCACGCGGCCGCGTAACTGGTGCAATTGCGCCAGACCCAGCCGTTCCGGGTTCTCAATAATCATCAGGCTTGCATTGGGCACATCGACGCCCACTTCAATCACGGTGGTGGCGACCAGCAGGGCCAGCTTGCCCGCCTTGAAGTCGGCCATTACCGACTCCTTCTCAGCCGGTTTCAGTCGCCCGTGTATCAATCCGATGCCCAGCCGGGGAAGTGCTTCGCGCAATGCCAGCGCCGTATCTTCGGCCGCACTGGCCTGCAGGGCCTCGCTTTCTTCGATCAGGGTGCACACCCAATAAGCCTGGCGGCCTTCGGCGCAGGCGTACGCTACCCGATCAACCACTGCCTCGCGGCGGCTGCTGTCGATCAGCGCGGTGGTAACTGGCTGCCTGCCGGGCGGCAATTCGTCGATGACGGAGCAGTCCAGATCTGCATACGCCACCATAGACAGCGTGCGCGGGATGGGCGTGGCCGTCATCACCAGTTGGTGGGGGCGCTGTTGGTCTCCGGATTTTTCAGTCAATGACAGACGCTGGTGAACGCCGAAGCGGTGCTGTTCGTCGACGATAACCAGCCCCAGATGCGCGAAAGCGACGTCCTGCTGAAAAAGCGCGTGAGTGCCCACCGTTAAAGCGGCGTTACCAGTGCCAATGCGCGACAAGGCGTCATTCCGCCTGGCGCCTTTGAGTCGGCCGGTAAGCCATGCGATTTCTATTTCCAGAGGCGCGAACCAGTCACTGAAGGTGCGCAAGTGCTGCTCCGCGAGTATTTCTGTGGGCGCCATGATTGCTACCTGATAGCCGTTGGCAATGGCCTGCAGCGCAGCCAGCGCTGCAACCAGCGTCTTGCCAGAGCCGACATCGCCCTGCACCAGTCTCAGCATGGGCCGCGATTGCGCGAGGTCGGCGGCGATCTCACCGCTGACGCGCTGCTGTGCGGTGGTCGGAGTGAAAGCCAGCGCTGCAAGGAAGCGGCGCTGTAGGTCAGTGTGCGTCGGCATTGCTGGGGCGGGATTCGCCTGGTGTTTTTGCCGCAGTAGTTGCAACGACAGGTGGTGGGCAACCAATTCCTCCAGCGCGAGGCGCTGTTGCGCCGGATGCTGGCCGTCCCGCAGCAGATCGACTGCAGCATCAGGTGGAGGTGCATGCAGGTAGCGCAGGGCTGCGACAAGACCACAGTTACCGGGAAGGTCATGGGGCAACAGGTCATCCGGAGCATCCCGCTCCAGGCGCAGCAGTGCTTGCGCGCAGAGACTGCGCCACTGGTTTTGCCCGATCCCGTTGGTGGTGGGGTAGATTGGTGTAAGCGTTTCCTCCACCTCCTGTTCCCCTGCCTCTAATGCACGGTATTCGGGATGGATCATCTCCAGACCACCGCTGCCGCGTCGTACTTGCCCGAAGCAGCGCAGCCTCGTGCCCGGCTGCAGCTTGTTTTTCTGCGCCGCGGAAAAGTGGAAAAAGCGCAGTGTCAATGTGCCGCTGCCGTCCTGCAGCCGGGCAACGAGGCTGCGCCGACGCCCGAATACGACGCCGGCTGCGCGCACTTCGCCCTCAATGACAACATCACTGCCGTCTGCAGCGGCGGCCAGCGGTGTGACTCGCGTGCGATCCTGGTAACGCAAGGGGAGATGGAACAGCAGATCCTCGATTTTGTGCACGCCGTAGTCGGCGAGTTTCTGTGCCATTTGCGGCCCGACACCACGCAGTTCGCGCACTGGAATATCGGCGATACCACTCATTACAGGCTATGCCCGCAGTGCGTCGGCGAGCAGCTCAATCGCCTGGTGACGTGGATAGCTCACACGCCATGCCAGCGCGATGGTGCGCTGCGGCGCGGGGTCGAGAAACGGGCGGATAACGAGGGTATTTTCACCGTAAGTCGCGATATTGGCGGCTGATTGCGGCAGCACAGTAATCCCCAGACCACTGGCGACCATGTGCTTGAGGGTCTCCAGGGAGCTGCCCTCCACCATGGCCTGGCCGCGGCTGTGACTGTCGCTGATGGCCTGCTGCAATCCTGGACAGGCTTCCAGTACCTGGTCTCTGAAACAATGGCCTTCACCCATCATCAATACGCGGTGCTCGGCCAGTGCTGCGGGGTCGATGGCTTTTTCGCACGACAACGGATGGTTCTCCTGCAGCAGCACGACAAAAGGCTCCTGATACACCTTGCGCGTTACCACCTCGGGTTCAGTGAACGGCAGGGCCACGAAAACGGCGTCCAATTCACCGCTGGAGAGCTTGCCGCGCAGGTTGGCGGTGAAGCTCTCTTCAATAAACAGCGGCATGGTCGGCGCCATTTTTTGTAGCTGGGTAACCAGGCGCGGAAAAAGATAGGGCCCAACGGTGTAGATCGCACCTACCGACAGCATCGACCCGAGAGGGTCTTTACCCAGCTCAGCCAGGTGTTGCAGGTTCTGTGCTTCCTGCAGCACGGTGCGGGCCTGATCGACCACGCGCTCTCCGATGGGCGTGGCAGTGACTTTGTGTCGAGAGCGCTCGAACAGGCTGATACCGAGCTCCTCCTCCAGTTTTTTGATCGCGATACTGAGGGTTGGCTGGCTCACGTTGCATTGCTCGGCGGCTTTGCGAAAATGCCCCGTTTCGGATAACGCAACAAGGTAGCGCAGTTCTGTTAAGGTCATGCGGAAAGGGCCTCTGGTGATGGCAAGCGTTGGCACGGGACGTGGTTTGTCATTGGGAGAAACTATCATGAAGGACGATTTAATATGAAGAGCAATTCGGCGCTAATTGTCGGTTGTGGTGATCTGGGTAACCGGTTTGGCGCCACGTTAAGCACAATGGGGTGGACGGTGGCGGCGACTCGGCGCAACACAGATCGCCTGCCAGCGCAGTTCGAGCCTTACGCTGCGGACTACTCAGAGCCCGGTAGCCTGGATTTTATCGAGGCGCTGGCTCCCGATGTCGTGCTGGCTACCTTCAACCCGGCGGGACGCAGCCCGCAAGGTTACAGGCGCGGGTTTCTTGAAGCGACGGAAAACCTGCTGGCTGGCCTGGGGCGGCATCGTCCGCGCGCTGTAATTTCGGTGTCGAGTACCCGGGTATTCGCAGAAACTGACGGTGGCTGGGTGGATGAAGCCAGCCCGTTGTCGCAACTCGATCCTCTGGCGGTGCCGATGATTGCAGCTGAGCAGGCGCTGTTGATGGCCGATATTCCAGGCACCGTGGTGCGCTTTGCAGGTATTTATGGCGCTGCTGGCGGGCGCTTGCTGGAACGCATCAGGCGTGGAGAGTTGTGTCCCGCACAGCCACAGCGTTTCACCAACCGTATTCACCGCGATGATTGTGCCGGGTTCCTGGTACATCTGGCGCAACTGGCGGTAGCCGGACAGCAACTGGAGTCAGTTTACGTCGGCGTGGATGATGCCCCTGCCCCGCGCGCAGAAGTGGAAGAGTGGTTGGCGCAGCAGCTGGGTATCGACCCCGCCCGATGCACCCGCGAGTCTGATGCGCGCATGGGCGCCGGGCACAAGCGTTGCCGTAATGTGCGCTTGCATGACAGTGGTTACAGACTGCTATACCCCGATTACCGCAGCGGCTACGCGGCGGTATTGGAAGCTTGAGACTAGACCGTCAGGATGGCCTCGACTTCTATCTGCGCACCGCGCGGCAGTGCCGCGACCTGCACACAGGCGCGCGCCGGGTAGGGTTCTTGCAAATAGCTGGCCATTACCTCATTGACGTCGGCAAAGTCGTCCAGGTTGGTCAGTGAGATATTGATCTTCACCGCGTGGTTGAGGCTTCCACCCGCCGCAGTGGCGACTGCCGCAAGGTTGTCGAACACCTGCCGGGCCTGGGCAGTGATATCGCCGCTAACCATTTCCATGGTTCCGGGTACCAGCGGAATCTGGCCGGAAATCCACACGCTGCTGCCGACTTTTACTGCCTGTGAGTAAGGCCCTATTGCTTGTGGTGCATCGGGGGTGGAAATGATCGCTCGGTTGTTCACGTAAATTCTCCTGTCATTGCGGGCCCTAGTTGGTCACGCGGATGACTTTTCTGACGTAGTTGATATTGCGCAGTCGCTTCATGATACGTGCCAGGTGCACCCTGTCGTGTACCATCATTTCCAGGGCGACATAGGTGAACTGGTAGTCCTTGTCGTCGGTGGAGATCTTCTCGATGTTGACGCCCATGCTGTTGATGCGGGTTGCGATGACGGCAATCATGCCGCGCCGGTTCTCGACCTCAATACGCAGCTCTACGGGATACTCCCCCTCGACCTCCTCATCCCAGCGCAGTGCGACCAGACGATCGCGGTTCTCGCGCATATCGCCGAGGTTCTTGCAGCGCTCGCGATGCACGACAACGCCTTTCTCCGAGCTGAGATAGCCCTCTATGGGGTCTCCAGGCAGCGGGTGGCAGCACTTGGCATAGGTCACCATAAACCCCTCTGTGCCGCGTATCGCCACCGGATTTCCGCCGCCGCTATTCTCCAGTTGCTCGGTTACTTCGTCACCCAGTAACTGTTGTGCCGTGATTGCGGGTAACCGGTTGCCGCGCGCGATGTCGTCCAGCAGGTCGTCCAGTGATGCGTAGTTGTGGCCCGCCAGTAGCGTTGCCAGTCTGTCCGGCGTCACGTCCTCCAGGCTGCGGTCAAAGCTGTTTAGTGCCCGCTCCAGCAGGCGCTTGCCAAGAGTGACCGAATCATCGCGGGTCTGGTGCTTGAGGAAATGGCGAATGTTGGTGCGTGCCTTGGCCGTGACAGCATAGTTGAACCACGAGGGGTTGGGCTGCGCGCCGGGGGCGGTGAGTATTTCAACCGTCTGCCCGCTTTGCAGTGGCTCCGATAGCGGTGCAAGGCGCCGGTTGATGCGACAGGCGACACAGCTGTTGCCCACATCGGTATGCACTGCATAGGCAAAATCCACGGCCGTGGCGCCACGCGGCAGCTCCAGTATGCGACCCTTTGGGGTAAAGATATAAATCTCGTCCGGGAACAGGTCGATTTTGACGCTTTCGATAAACTCCAGGGAGTTTCCAGCGCGCTGCTGCATTTCCAGCAATCCCTGTACCCACTGTCGGGCGCGCACCTGGCTGCCGTTGGCTGATTGGCCGTCACTCTTGTACAGCCAGTGTGCGGCGATACCGTTGTTGGCCATCTCTTCCATTTCCTGTGTGCGAATCTGGATCTCGATGGGCACACCGTGCATTCCCATCAGGACGGTGTGCAGCGATTGATAGCCATTGGCCTTGGGTATCGCAATGTAATCCTTGAACTCGCCGGGCACCGGCTTGTACAGGCTGTGGATACACCCCAGCACGCGGTAGCAGGTATCCACAGAGTCAACGATGATACGGAAGGCGTAGATGTCCATGATCTCGGAAAACGATTTCCGCTTGGACTTCATTTTCTTGTAGATGCTGTACAGGTGCTTCTCCCGGCCGATGACATCCACCGTGTGTCCTTCCTGTTCCAGCGTCGAGGCGATCTGGCTGCGAATTTTTTCCACCAGTTCTTTGCGATGGCCGCGGGAATTGCGCAAGGCTGCGTCTATGCGCCGGGCGCGCATGGGGTACAGCGCACTGAAGCCCAGGTCTTCAAACTCAACCCGCACGTTGTTCATGCCCAGGCGCATGGCGATGGGTGCGTAGATATCCAGGGTTTCGCGGGCGATGCGGCGCGCTTTGCTGGTTTGCAGCACGCCCAGCGTGCGCATGTTGTGCAGGCGGTCGGCCAGCTTCACCAGGATAACGCGAATATCCTGGGCCATGGCGAGGGCCATTTTCTGGAAGTTTTCCGCCTGCTTCTCCTGCAGGGTCTCAAACTCCATCTGGGTCAATTTGCTGACACCGTCAACCAGCTCGGCAACCGTCGGCCCGAACTGGTTGCCTATGGTGTTTTTCTCAATACCGGTGTCTTCAATAACGTCGTGCAGCATGGCCGCCATCAGGCTCTGATGATCCATGTGCATGTCGGCAAGGATGCCGGCGACTGCCAGCGGGTGCGTTACGTAGGGTTCGCCACTGCGGCGCAGCTGCCCGTAGTGCGCCTGTTCGGCAAAATAATAGGCGCGCTTGACGTGGTTGGTCTGCTCCTGATCCAGGTAGCTGCGCAGGGATGAACTGAGGGCATCAATGGTTTGCGGCATCGCTGTTCTGTGCTGTCTCCCAAAGGTGCCCTGGGGGGCGTTAAACGGGGTCGCTGGATTCCATGACGCCAGCCAGTTCTTCCTCGGCGTCCAGTTCGTCTTCGCGGCTCAGTATGTCAGGGGTGATGAAGCCTTCTGCGATCTCGCGCAGCGCGATTACTGTGGGCTTGTCCGACTCTTCCTGTACCAGAGGGTCTTTGCCGCCTGTTGCCATCTGGCGTGCGCGCTTGCTTGCGACCATCACCAGTTCAAAGCGGTTTGCGACGTTTTCCAGGCAATCTTCAACTGTTACACGTGCCATTGATCAGTATTTCCCATGCAGAGTGTCTGCAGCAACCAGTAGGGTGTGCGACACGATTTCAAATATCCGGAGCGGATACCGCGCTGAAGGGCACAGGCATCCGTTTGTTTAGCACCCGCTGCAGTGACAGCCTCCAACGGGGAACCCGCGATTATAACTCATATCGACAACGCTTCTCTAGCGTGAATAATGCGGTCAAGCCCTTGCTAGGCTTTGGTGAGCAGGCTCTGTAACAGTGCCTCAAGGGACTGTTGTTGACGTGCAGTGCGCAGGCGCTCGCTGGTGACAATGGCTTCGAGTTCTTCGAGCGCGCGGTCAAAGTCCCTGTTCACTACCAGATAGTCGCTTTCCACATAATGCGACATTTCCTCAACGGCTTCTGCCATCCGGGCCTGGATGGTTGCGGTGTCGTCCTGGCCGCGCGCTGTCAGGCGTTGCAGAAGCGTTTCACGCGAGGGCGGCATGATGAAAATAGCTCTGGTGGCAGGCAACAGGTGCCTTACCTGCTGCGCGCCCTGCCAGTCGATTTCCAGAATGACGTCGGTACCGCGGGCCAGCTCCTGTTCTACCCAGGTGCGTGAGGTGCCATACAGATTGCCGAACACCCTCGCGTGCTCCAGAAACTCCGCCGTATCCAGCATGCCGACAAAGGCCTCTTCACTGACGAAATGGTAATTGACCCCTTCTTCCTCGCCGGGCCGCATGGCTCGGGTGGTGTGCGAGACGGATACCCGCAGTGATTCACAGCGCTGCAACAAGGCATTCACGAGGCTGGTCTTGCCGGCGCCGGAGGGTGCTGAGACGGTGTAGAGCGTTCCTGTACTGTTCATGTAGGTCCTGCCAAAACGGGCTAGCGCAATTAACTGGCGCTATTCAATATTCTGTATTTGTTCGCGCATCTGCTCGATTAGCACTTTGAGCTCTACCGCGTTCTGTGTTGTAGCGCTGGATATTGATTTAGACGAGAGCGTATTCGCCTCCCGGTTAAGTTCCTGCATCAGAAAATCGAGCCGTCGACCGCAGGGACCGCCTTTGTTGATGGTGCGGGTTACTTCACCGACGTGGGCCTCAAGGCGGTCAAGCTCTTCATCAACATCGGCTTTTTGGGCAATATAAACGACCTCCTGTTCCAGCCGGGTGGGGTCCAGTTCGATGTCCAGATCGGCAATGCGCGCCGCGATGCGCTCTTTCTGTTGTAGCAGCAGGGCCGGCATGATGGCGCGGGCGCCGCTGACCTCCCTGTCCAGCTGTTGCAGGCGATCAGTCACCATTTGCCCGAGCTTCTCACCCTCGCGCCGACGGTTTTTCACCAGTTCCTTCAGCGCGGTGGCAAACAGCTTTTGAGCCGCTTTTTGCAGGGCTTCCTCGGAGTGCTCGGTAGAGCCGCAGACGCCTGGAAACTGCAGAACCGCGAGCGGATTCACCGGCGCCGGGTTGTTCAACTGCCCCGCTACCCGATCCAGCGCGTCGATCAGTTGTGCCAGATTCTTTGGATTGATGTCCAGCTCCGGGCCGGCTTGCTGGCCTGCCTGTAACCTGAACATGCAGTCCAGCTTGCCGCGTGCCAGCACTTTACTCGCCTGTTCGCGCAGCTGATGCTCTATCGAACGCAGGGCCTCCGGCAGTTTGAAGCTGCAGTCGAGGTAGCGGTGGTTGACGGTGCGCAGTTCTACCGTCAGCGTCCCCTGCTCGGTTGCGACGCTCTCACGTGCGAAGGCGGTCATGCTGTTGATCATAGATGAGTGTGTCATGTGGGCTGGTTCCATTGCGAGTGTAGCAGCTTGCCCTGTGTGCATACAGGTCTGTGCAGTGCCTGCCGACGCAAGTTCTGTGGCGGTATTCGGGCACTGTCCTGCGGGCTCGCGTATACTGCGTGACTTTGCATTTCCAAGGAGCAAACCCATGCAGCGACCCAGTGGCCGTACAGCAGACCAACTCAGGGATATCACCATCACAAGGCACTTTACCTGTCACGCTGAGGGCTCAGTATTGATCGGCTTTGGCGACACCCGCGTGATCTGTACAGCGTCAGTTGAGCCGGGAGTGCCGCGGTTTATGCGCGGTGAAGGTCGTGGCTGGGTGACGGCGGAGTACGGGATGCTGCCGCGCTCGACAGGCAGCCGGATGGGGCGCGAAGCCAGCCGCGGCAAGCAGGGCGGCCGCACGGTTGAAATCCAGCGCTTGATCGGGCGCTCGCTGCGCGCCGCGCTTGATCTGTCTGAGCTGGGTGAAAATACTATCACCATCGATTGTGACGTTATCCAGGCTGATGGCGGGACACGCACAGCGTCAATTACCGGAGCCTGCGTCGCACTGGTGGACGCGCTGCACTACATGCAACGCAAAAAGATGATTACCGGTGATCCTCTAAAACAAATGATCGCTTCGGTTTCTGTCGGTGTTTATCAGGGCGTGCCCGTCCTCGATCTGGATTATCCAGAGGATTCGGCTGCAGATACTGATATGAACGTGATCATGGGCGAATCGGGTGGTTTCATTGAAGTGCAGGGCACCGCAGAGCAGGCGCCGTTTGCCAGAAATGAACTGGATGGGATGCTTGATCTCGCTGCCAGCGGTATTAACGAACTGATAGCGTTGCAGAAAAAAGCCCTGGCGGGTTAAGCCCGGGCTGTTTGTCTCTACAGCTCTATATCGTAATCCATGATGACGGGCGCATGGCAGGAGAACTCCCTGGTCTTGTAGATCGCGCCGTAATCTACAGAATATTTCAGACCTTGCGAAATAATCTGGTAGTCGGTGCGCCAGCCATTGTTCTCGCGACCGCCGTCTGGCCACCAGCTGAATTCGTCCTGGTCTGAGTTGATTTCGCGAAAGGCATCAACGTAACCCGAGTCCAGCAGTTCGTCCATCCACTGGCGCTCCTCGGCGAGAAAACCGGACACAGTGCTGTTACTCTGTGTGTCCTGCACATCGGCAGCGGTGTGTGCCAGATGCCAGTTGCCGCAAATAATGAATTCACGACGCTTGTTACGTACCTTTTGTAAATGGTTGCCCAGTAACTCGTAGAATTCATTCTTGCGCGCCTGTTGCTCAGGTTCATCCGGCGTTGCGCTGGGGGCAAGCAGGCATCCCACGCTCAGGTTTTCGTAGTCCGCCTGAATATAGCGGCCCTCCATGTCGAAATCTGCAAAGCCCAGGCCGGTCATAATTGCCTTGGGCAGCTTACGACAATAAATAGCAACGCCGTTGCTCTTGCCGTTGATGTCATCAAAAAAGTAGGCGTTGTAGTCATCCGGGAAGAAGAGGTTGTCCTGCAGGTCGTACTCTGAACACTGTAGATCCTGAACGCAAACAAAGTCGGCGTCCTGTTCCTTCAGCCAGTCATAAAATCCTTTTTCTGCAGCGTTTTTGACGCCGTCAGCACTGAAACTGATGATCCTCATTCATAGCCCCTTGATATGAGAGGGTGTATCATGCCGGAGGCTAATCCGGCGTCATATTTGGCATTCAACCCTTGCGGTGGGTTCGTCGGGGTCTGGCGCCGTTCAATGCACCTGAAAATGCAACCCCTGGCCCGAAAATCCGCTGGTTTCCGGGTTCGGTGATTATTGTTTAGCCGCCCCGGGCGGCCTGTCTGCAGTGCAGACAGCGGATGAAACCAGATCGTGTATTCTATATGGGAACGCGCCAAATACAATATTTCCTTGATAAGGTTGAAGCAAAGCGATGCACGCCTACCAGACACAGTTTATAGAGCTGGCGCGCCAGCACGATGTACTCAAATTCGGCGAATTTACCCTGAAATCGGGCCGCATAAGCCCTTATTTCTTCAATGCTGGCGCGTTTTCCACTGGATCTGCGCTGGCTGCGCTGGGTCGTTGTTATGCGCAAAGGATCATCGACGCGCAAGTACCGTTTGATGTGCTGTTGGGGCCTGCCTATAAGGGAATCCCCCTGGCTGCGGCCACTGCTGTGGCGCTGGCAGATCACCATGGGGTGGATGTGCCCTTTGCGTATAACCGCAAAGAGGCGAAAGCGCACGGTGAAGGCGGCATGTTGGTTGGCGCTCCATTGCATGGCAAGGTTTTGGTGATCGACGATGTAATCACGGCGGGAACGGCCGTGCGGGAAGTCATTACCATGATTGAGTCAGCGGGCGCTCAACTGGCCGGCGTTGCCATTGGCCTCAATCGTCAGGAGCGCGGCGCCGGTGAACTCTCGGCCATTCAGGAAGTCGAACAGGCATACGGCGTTCCGGTGCTGAGTATTGTCGACATGAGCCACATCATTGATTACATGGAGACCACCGGTGATGGGCCGTCCGGCGCACTGGAAGGTATGAAAGAGTACCGGAATCGCTACGGCGTCTGACTTGTGTGAGGACTGTGCAGGTCCTATATTGGGAGTTATGTTGTCGATTAAATCTGCTTTTACTGTAGTGCTTGGCGCGACGCTTGCAGCAACGCTCTCAAGCGTGGCTCAGGCGCGTGAACTTTATCGTTACTACAACGATGAGGGAAACCTCGTCGTGAACTTCAAGGTGCCGGTCGAGTACGCCGGCAAAGGCTATGAAGTGATCAACGATGAAGGTGTCGTTATCCGTGTGGTGCCGCGCGACCTGACCGAAGAAGAAAAGAAAGTACAGGATGCCCAGATTCGCCTGGAACATCTCGCGCGAGTTGAGGAAGAGCGCTTGCGCAAGTGGGACGAATCGCTGCTGTTGCGCTATAGCAGTGTGGCGGATATTGAAGATGCGCGTGACCGCGCGCTGCAGGATCTTCGAATCCGCGTCAGTATCCTCAAGAGCAACAAGCGTTCGCTAAAGCAGCAGGTGGAAAACTACCAGTCGCAGGCCGCGGACATGGAGCGACGCGGCCAGAAGGTGGACGTGGCGCGCCTCAATACCATTGAAACCCTGCAGGCTGACATCACGTCTACCGATCGCTCCATCCGCGATCGCGAACAGGAGATCGAACAGGTCGCTGACGCCTTTGACATGGATATCGAGAGATTTGCCATGTTGCGCGAGATGGTGGAACTGCGTCGGAGTCTATTAGTGCAGGAAAGAGAAGCCCGAGAGCAACAATCCCCCGATCCACGTCGGTAGCTGTAGCTATTCAGCTCAGCTGACGTAGGTACCGGCGCGTTGGCCAGGGATAGGCTGCGTTACCGCATCTCTGAAAAAGCCCTGCATGAGAATCGTCCACTGCTGCTGCCAATCCGTGGTGGGCGAGTGCTTGAAACCGCTGCGGACGTACTGTGAAATGCGCCCTTCTGCTGTCGCCATCAGCAGGTTTGCTGCGGCGGGCAGAGCGATAGCCGGTCGCAGGCCTTCGCGCATTTCAGCTTCGCGTATCACTTGCTTCAACTGTGTTTCAAAGCGGTCAAAAAGCTGCGCAACCCTTGTGTGCAATCGCTCGGTTTCACCGGCGAGCGCGTCCCCCGTCAAGATACGAGTAATGCCCGGGTTGCGCTCGGCGAACGCCAGCAGGAGCATCAGCATTTTTTCACAGCGCTTGGCCGCCGTTGGCTCCTCATTGAGGATAATGTTGACGCGGCTGAACAGGGTTTCTTCGATGAACTCGATCAGCCCCTCGAACATCTTCGACTTGCTGGGAAAATGGCGATAGAGAGCTGCTTCGGAAACGCCAACCTGTTTGGCAAGACCTGCCGTGGTGATGCGGTTGCCCGGATTGGCTTCTAGCATTTGGGCGAGAGCTTCCAGTATCTGCTGGCGCCGCTGGGAGTTTCGGGGGGGCATGGCAATCCACGTTGGCAATTATGCAGACAATGCTAGCGATTACCCACCAATGCTGCAATAAGTCTGTTTGCTGTTGGGCCGTTTTTTTCGAGCTTATCGCTTACAAACGGCGATTGGTTATCAACGTGCCCATACCGGCATCGGTAAAAATCTCAAGCAGCACCGCATGTGGCACCCTGCCGTCAACGATGTGGGCACTGGTCACACCCGACTTCACGGCGTCCAATGCGCAGCTGATCTTTGGCAGCATACCGCCGCTGATCGTGCCGTCTGCAATCAGGGCATCGACCTCTGCCGTGCTCAGCCCGGTCAGAATTTCGCCCTGCTTGTTCAGCAGCCCGGCGACATTGGTGAGCAGCATCAGCTTTTCAGCCCGCATGACTTCGGCCAGTTTTCCGGCTACCAGATCGGCGTTGATATTGTAGGTGCGTCCTTCTTCATCAACGCCGATGGGGGCGATGACGGGGATGAAGTTGCTGTCCAGGATAACGTTCAGTACTTCTGTGTCGATCTGTTCAACTTCACCGACATGACCGATATCGATAATCTCCGGCGCACCCAGTTCCGGGCTGAAACGCGAGACCTGCATTTTGCGGGCCCGTATAAACTGGCCATCTTTGCCGGTAACACCAATCGCTTTGCCGCCGTTGCGATTGATCGATGACACAATCTCCTTGTTGACACTGCCGCCGAGTACCATTTCCACTACATCCATGGTTTGTGCGTCGGTAACACGCATACCATCGATAAATTCGGTGTGTATATTTAGTTTTTCCAGCAGAGCACCGATCTGTGGTCCGCCGCCATGCACGACGATGGGGTTCATGCCCACCAGCTTCATCAGCACCACGTCCCGAGCGAAACTTTCATGCAGCCTGGGGTCCGTCATCGCGTTGCCGCCAAATTTGACCACGATGGCTTTGTGCGTGAAGCGCTGGATGTAGGGCAACGCTTCGGTCAGCACATTGGCGATATTGAGGGCTGCGGCGTGATCGAGTGACATTCTTTAGCCTGCTGTCAGTTCAGCTGCCCGGCAGCTGAGGCGTAGTTAAAAAGGAAGTTCGAGATCCGGATGAATCAGGCCGATCTGGGCCCGAAACTCCCCCTGGATGGTAGTCAGAGCTTCGGCGGTATCAGCCTCAAAGCGTGCTGTCAGCGCCGCGCTCGTATTGGAGGCGCGAACCAGGCCCCAGCCGTTGCTGAAATCAACGCGAATGCCGTCCATCGTGTTGGACTTCCCGGACGAGAAGTCCGCGTTGTTGACGATTTTCTCGATGATCTCAAACTTGTCCTGTTCAGGGACTGGAATCAGGATCTCTGGCGTGTTGACGGTTTCGGGAAAGTCGCCCAGCGTGTCGTCAAGGCTGTTGCCATGGGTGCTTAGAATTTCTGCCAGTCGCGCCGCCGCATACATGCCATCATCAAATCCGTACCAGCGTTCGCCGAAAAAGATATGACCTGAGAATTCGCCACCCAGCAGTGCGCCGGTCTCGCGCATTTTCTCTTTCATGAAGGCATGGCCGGTCTTCCACAGTACCGGCCGTCCGCCATGGCGCGTGATAAGTTGCGTCAGGTTGCGGCTGCACTTGACGTCGAAAACCACATCGGCACCGGGATTTCTCGACACAACGTCCTGGGCGTAGATCATTAGCAGGACATCGGAGCGCACAATGCGGCCGGAGGAGGTGACGATTGCCAGCCGATCACCATCGCCGTCAAAGGCTACGCCAAAGTCAGCGTCTTCCTTCTCGACCATCGCACACAACTCAGCCAGGTTGTTCTCATCGCTGGTATCGGGTGCATGATTGGGGAAGCTGCCGTCGATTTCGCAGTACAGCGGGATGACTTCGCAGCCCAGTTCCTCAAACAGTTTCGGCGCGATATTTGACGTGGCGCCATTGCCAGCGTCGATGACAATCTTGAGGGGCACCGCGATCGCGATATCCTGCATGACGGCATCCATATAGGGCGCAATGACGTCTTCACGGATCATCCGGCCGTTGCCCTTGCTGAAGTCACCATCTACGACGCGGTCACGGATCTGCTGAATACCGCCGGCTGCGATGGTGTGCTGGTTCAGTACAATTTTGAGCCCGTTGTCTTGCGCGGGGTTATGGCTGCCAGTCACCATAACACCAGAGCCGCATTCCAGGTGGCGCGTGGCAAAATACATCAGCGGAGTGGGCACCAGGTCGATATCGATAACGTCTCTGCCGCTTTCCATCAGGGATCGGATCAAGGCCGATTTTATCCGTGGGCTGGAAGATCGTCCGTCACAGCCCACAATAATAGTCTGCTCATCCATCTCGCCGGCAATCGTACCGATCGCCTTACCTATTTTCACCACCAGCTCATCGGTCAGCTCTGACTGCGCATTGCCGCGAATATCGTAGGCACGGAAAATGTGCTCAGGAAAGCCCGCCGCACTGACTGATCGACTCACCTGGTCGTCATCAGGTAAATCCAGGTCCAGGGCTTCCTCTTCGTCATCCAGCATGCTGCCAGAGTGAAACATTGGATTTGAAAGGTCGGTGGAGGGTTGATCAAATGTCTCTTCGACCTCTGGCTTGGGTATCTCTGTCGGTGCATTACTTTGGCGCAGTGCACGCAGTGTGGCTCTGCGTAGCTGTCTGGCAACAGTCACAAGTTCCGGTATCGACAGTTGCAGCGGCGATTTGCGGTCTGCGGCAGAGATCATCCTGTCGATTTCAGATGACAGTCTCTTCGGGAATTCGGTCATCAGCAGTCCGATCGCCACCAGAGTGGCCAAAAGGATACAGGCCAGCACAGCCAACAGAGGCCATTGCGTAATGTGCAGTGAATCAACCAACGTGCGCGAGGGTATAAAAGATACCTGCCAGTTGGTGTCGGGAATGCTGGCGTCTTTGCGACTATCGGTGATGTTGCCGCTGCCGGCAAACGCAATCACCTCTTTGGTGACTCGCCCGGTTGGGCTGGTATAGAGCTGTTCCAGCTCGTAACGGCCAGCTTCTGGGTCCAGTGATTTCAGCTGCTGTGACAGCCTGTCGTTATCGAGTGTCGCGATAATCACCGCCTGACGATCGGCTATGCGCGGATGGGACACCAGGGCAGTAATCGATGTCAGCCAGCGATCCTCGAACTGATAGGACTCCGGGAGCGGCTTCTGGCCGCCGCTGGTGCGCCGCACAAGATCCACTTCTATATGATTGCGCAGCCCCTGGTTGCCGCCCTCAAAGCCTGCCGTGCCCATCTCGCCTAATGGCAATATGCGCAGGCCGATGACTTCGGGGAAATAGTCCAGCATCGCCTGCTCCACCAGGCGTATATCGTCCTGCGATTGGGTGGCGATCGCTGAGAGCGCCAGCGGAGACTGCGCGGCGCCTTCAATGCGTGCCTGCATTCGCTTGAGCAGGCTGCTGATATTGGTGGCTTGCTGTGTTGCAAATGTGGAAGCTACACGCTCAATTTGCTGCGTTTGCATGGCGGGTTCACGCAGCAGTGTCAAATAGGCAAAGCCCAGCACCACTGGCACCAGGATAACCAGCAGCGCAATGATCGCGAGTCGCTGCAGGTCGTTGCCGCTGGCCGTGATTCCCTGAGGGGCTGCTTGTCTGCCTGTGCTCTTGTCAGCAATGGCATCGGATTTTTGGTTTTTCTTGAGCTTCAGCATCCCGTCATTCAACCAGCGCGTAAGTGCGCTAATCATAGTATGCGATGCGGCATCGTTGAAAGCGCGTGAGTGCGATATTTGTACTTATTGGCGCCAAAGATGAGCCGTGGCGCCAGTTTGAAGGTGAATTTACCGGGCCTGGGCTAGCGTCTCTCGTCCATGCAGTCGGCGATCAGCTGGACAAGCTGGCGGGCGATATTACTTTTGGAGGCCCGCTGCAGCGTTTTTTCCCCATTAACCCATAGCACGGTAGCGGCGTTGTCAGCACTGTTAAATCCAATGGTTGAATCTGACACATCGTTGGCAACGATCATATCCAGGCGTTTGCGCTGCATTTTATCGCGTGCATAACTGATGACATCGTTGGTTTCAGCGGCGAAACCGACGGTAAATGGCCGTATCTCGCTGTTGGCGATGGTCGCGACAATATCGGGGTTTTGCACCAGCTCCAACGTAATGCGGTTGTCGCCCTTTTTGATTTTCTGGCTGTTCATAGCGGCAGGACGGTAATCGGCCACCGCAGCACAGGCGATAAAGATGTCGCAGTCCGGTAGCAGCGCGACGCTGGCTTCGAGCATATCGTCAGCGCTTGTGACAGGGAGCACCGTGGCGTGTTCGGGAGGTTCCAGATTGACGGGCCCGCTGATCAGTGTGGTGTGCGCTCCGGCATCGATGGCAGCCTGGGCAAGGGCGTATCCCATTTTTCCAGAGCTGTGGTTGGAGATGTAGCGTACTGGATCCAGCGCTTCTCTGGTGGGCCCCGCAGTAATCACAACACGTTTGCCAGCCAGTTCACCCGTTGCGAACAGCGCGGCTGCCTCGGCGGCGATCACGGTTGGCTCCTCCATGCGTCCAGGGCCCACGTCGCCGCAGGCTTGTTCACCTGCTGCGGGGCCCACGATACCAATGCCACGTCCCTCCAAAGTTGCGATATTTGCGATAGTCGCAGCATCGCGCCACATCTGTTGGTTCATAGCGGGCGCGATCAATATGGGTGCCGGTGTTGCGAGTGCGGTGGTAGTGAGCAGGTCATCCGCTCTGCCGCTGCCAAGTCGTGCGATAAGGTCGGCTGTCGCTGGCGCGATGAGTAGAAGGTCGGCCCATCTGGCCAGTTCGATATGCCCCATTCCCTGCTCAGCCGCCTCATCCAGCAGTTCGGTATGTACCGGGTGGCCGGAGAGTGCCTGCAGCGTCAGCGGAGTGATAAATTCCTGGCTGCCTCGGGTCATTATGACCCGCACAGTGGCGCCCAGCAGCTGCAATTGCCGCACGAGTTCTGCTGACTTGTAAGCGGCGATGCCGCCGCTGACGCCCAGCAAAACATTGCGATTAATTAGATGTGCCATTTGTTGCGCCGAATTGGGAAGATAGCGTTTGGGGAGCAAACGATACCACCCCATCTGTGCTTTTGACACTGTGCAGGAGTGTTTGCCAAGGGAGGTCAGGCATGGCGATATCTGGCTGGATGCCGGGAGAAGGGCCGCGCGACAAGCTGCTGGAGCGCGGGGCGCAGGCGCTGTCCGATGCTGAGCTGCTCGCGGTGCTGCTGCACACAGGCTATCGCGATTGCAGCGCGCTGGAGCTGGCTCGTAAGCTGATCGTTCAGTTCAACGGTCTTGCGGGCGTTATTCGGGCAGAGAAGTCTTCACTATTGGCCTGTACCGGAGTCGGTACCAGCAAATACGCCCAGTTACAGTCGGCACTGGAGTTGGCGCGGCGCCAGGCGCTGCAGACCCTGACGCAGGGTGATGTGTTGTCCAGCCCGGCTGCGACACAGCGTTTTCTGCAACATCACCTGGGCGGGCACAAGCGGGAAGTATTTACCTGCATTTTCCTGGATAGCCAGCATCAGGTGCTGCGCTGCGAAGATCTTTTTTTTGGCACGCTCGATGGCGCTGCCGTCTATCCGCGAGAAGTTGCTGTGCGTGCTCTGCAATATGGCGCCGCAGCGGTGATCTTTGCGCATAATCATCCCTCTGGAACCATCGACCCGAGTGCCGCCGACAAGAGAATCACCGAGCGGCTTTGCGCGGCACTGGGTTTACTGGATATTCGTGTTCTCGACCACATTATCATCGGGCGTGGGCAGGCTTTTTCTTTTGCCGAGCAGGGTCTGCTTTGAAACCGGGCCTGTGTGATGATGCAACGGCCAGCGCTTGCCAAGGCAGGGGTGTTCTGGTATAAAGTCGCGCTCCGCGCGGCTGGGAGTCCCGTTTTACTCCTTTAGCCACACCGTTTTGTAATGAATTCCCGCGTCTTTTGGGAGAGAAAAGATCATGGCCAGAGTCTGTCAGGTCACCGGCAAACGCCCAGTGACTGGAAACAACGTTTCACACGCAAAGAACCGCACACGTCGCCGTTTTTTGCCTAATCTGCACAAGCATCGCTTCTGGGTTGAATCAGAGAAGCGCTTTGTCAGTCTGCGCGTGTCCAGCAAGGGAATGCGTATTATCGACAAAAAGGGTATCGAACAGGTCCTGGGTGATTTGCGCGCCCGTGGCGAGAAGGTATAAGGAGCCTAGCGATGAGAGACAAGATCAGAATGAATTCTTCGGCCGGTACAGGGCACTTTTATACCACCGACAAGAACAAGCGCACCACTCCCGACAAACTGGAAATGAAAAAGTACGATCCAGTCGCGCGCAAGCATGTTATGTATAAGGAAGGCAAAATCAAGTAGCCTTTGTTAGCAGTGGTTATCGCAAAAACCCCGGCCCCAAGCCGGGGTTTTTGCGTTAGGCTTGCCAATGATTGTCGTGGCTCAGCGCGGGGAGCTGCTTGATGCCTGAATTACCTGAAGTTGAAACAACCCGCCGGGGCGTAGAGCCCCACAGCCGAGGGCTTCGCGTAACCGAGCTGCGGGTGCGCGAAGCGCGTTTGCGCTGGCCGGTGCCAAGTGAACTTCCCTCACTATTACAGGGTGCGACCCTGGAAGCGGTGGAACGGCGCGCCAAATATCTGCTGTTTCGCACCCAGCGAGGAACGCTGCTGGTGCACCTGGGTATGTCTGGCTCGCTGCGAGTCGTCGACGCCAACGAGCAGCCCGGGCGGCATGACCATATCGATATCGTGATGGAAAGCGGCTCCTGCCTGCGCTTCAATGACCCGCGCCGGTTTGGCTGCTTTTTGTGGATCGCCCCTGACGAAGAGCATCCGCTTCTGGGTCACCTGGGCCCCGAGCCACTATCGGAAGCCTTCGATGGTGCGTATCTGTATCATCGAGCGCGCGGCCGGCGGGGGCCGATCAAGAACTTCATCATGGACGGCAAAGTGGTGGTTGGTGTTGGTAATATTTACGCCAACGAAGCCCTTTTTCTGAGTGGGATACGTCCACAGCGGGCTGCAGGGCGCATCTCCCTGCGGCGCTACGAGGTCCTTGCGGCGAATATAAAGCAAGTACTCACTTCGGCTATAACGCAGGGCGGTACTACACTACGTGATTTTGTGGGGGGAGATGGCAAGCCGGGATATTTCGCCCAGCAGCTGTTTGTATACGGCCGCGCCGGTCAGCCGTGTAAGCGTTGTGATGAGCTCTTGCGTGAGTTGCGGCTAGGTCAGCGAAGTAGCGTTTACTGCGTGACCTGCCAGCGTTGATCGGGCTACACTAAAGTGCTACGGGGTAATTGAAATAATCCGGGGGATTGAGTCATGAAGATAAAAACAGGCGCACGCCGTGCCGCGGTCGCAATGATGGTCAGCTGTTTGATGTTGCCGCAGATGCTCTGGGCACAGAAGGCGATTGATGAAAGTCCGAATGAGTTTGCGATGGTGGGTGATTTGCTGGTTGCACGTCCCATCGGCGCGGTCATGACCGTGGGTGGCGCTGCTGTGTGGTTGGTGAGCCTGCCGTTCACGTTGTTGTCTGGGCATGCCGGCGAGGCAGCAGAGAAGCTGATGCTGGGGCCTGCTGAAACCACCTTCATGCGCTGTCTGGGTTGCCGTAACACGGGCTACACCTATAAAGACATCGACCAAATCGAAAAGAACAAAGCAGAAGCTGAGGCAGCTGAGCAATAACCGTTCAGTAACAGCGCCGGGCACACCGGGCGCTCGTTCAGTTCATTGACTGTAGCGATCGCGCAGGGCAGCGGCCACCTGTGGTGGCACAAACGGGCTGATATCCCCGTCCAGGGCGGCAATCTCGCGAACCAGTGAAGACGATATGTATGACAGGTGCTCTGACGGTGTCAGGAAGATGCTTTCAAATTCAGGGTAGATGGCTCGATTCATATTGGCCAGCTGAAACTCGTATTCAAAATCCGCTACAGCTCTCAAGCCGCGCAGCACACAGCGAGCATCCTGGCTTTTGGCAAAGTCCGTCAGCAGGTTGCTGAAACCGACTACTTCCACGTTGTCCAGATGCGCCAGGGATATCTGGCATAGCTCAACACGTTGCTCCAGCGTGAACAGCGGTGTCTTCTTTTCGCTGTGGGCTATAGCGACGACCACGCGATCAAACAGGCGGGCGGCACGTTCCGCCAAATCCACATGTCCATTGGTAATCGGATCGAACGTCCCCGGGTAGATCACTGACTGGGTGCGCATGGCGCTGCCTGTTGTTGTGGCAAGAGCAGCGGATGGTAAACAATTTGCCGGTTGCGCTCAAATGCGGTGTCTGCCGCTGTCGGGACACTCAATACGGCAGGTTCACACCGGTGCTATGTGGTACAGCGCGCAGTTCACCCCGCCCGTTGATTTCTGTCGATAGAGGTGCCAGCGGTCTGGCAGCCCGGGTGTTGCTTCCTGGGCGGCGTGTTCAATGTAAATCCAGGCTTCATCGGATAGAAACCTATCGCACTCCAATGCCGCACACGCCGATTCAAGCAGGCCCTTGCCGAAGGGGGGATCGACGAAAACGATATCGTAGGACTTCCCGCGCTCCTTCAGGAATTGGGTGGCCGGCATGCAGTGGCAGACACCGAGATCCAGCGCATCCAGCGTTTCCAGATGTTGTGAAATCTGTCGCGTGACAGCGGCTGAGCTGTCTACAAAATCGCAATGCCTGGCGCCGCGAGACAGCGCTTCCAGCCCCAGCGCGCCGCTGCCCGCGAAGAGATCCAGGCAGCGCGCATCGTGCAGGTAGGGCGCAAGCCAGTTGAATAGTGTCTCACGCGAGCGGTCCGTGGTGGGGCGCAAACCTTCCGCTGCGTTGAATACGAGTTTGCGGCTGCGCCACCGGCCTCCGATAATTCTCAGTTGGCTACTGTTTGCTGTGGCTTTGCGGGGTCTGGCCATTTCTTCGCTTCGGGCAGAGATGTTAGGATAGGCGTTCACGCGGACGCCCGTCTGCGCACTCTAGCACGACAGATATGAAATTTTTCAAGCGAAAAAAAACCGAGCCCGCCCCATCGGAGCAGGCGATCGACAGTCCCGCCCCTGACACGACTGAAGCGGAAGCTGTCCAGACCCAGCAGCCTGACGAGGGTGAGGGTAGTCAGCCACTGGCTGTGACTGTTCCCGAAAGCACCCCGGAAACCGCTCCTGCGGCCGTTGAGTCGGAGGACTCGGTCAACGTGCAAAACAGCGCGGTGAATGCTTCGACACCAGCGGCACAACCAGTTGCAGCGCCTGCGGCCTCGAACGCCGATGCAACGGCGGAAAAACCTGAATCAGACGGTTTTTTCTCGCGTCTGCGTCGCGGGCTGGGTCGTACCAGCAATAACCTGGTGCAGGGCCTTGGCACGCTGTTTCTCGGGCGCAAAGAGATCGACGCCGAGCTTCTTGAAGAGCTGGAGTCACGACTGTTGATGGCTGATGTGGGTGTCGACGCCACGCTGGAGATTATCCAGCGGCTGACGCAGCGTGTTTCGCGCAAGGAACTCACCCGTCCCGATGCTCTGCAGGATGCGCTGCGAGAAGAATTGCTGACCCTGTTGAAGCCCTGCGAGCAAGCACTGGATGTGTCCACTGCCAAGCCTTATGTGATTCTCATGGTTGGCGTCAATGGCGTGGGTAAAACGACCACCATCGGTAAACTCGCCAGGCGCTACATGGAAGAAGGTCGCTCTGTCATGTTGGCCGCGGGCGATACCTTCCGTGCCGCTGCGGTGGAGCAGCTGCAGGTGTGGGGTGAGCGCAACAATGTGCCGGTGGTTGCACAACACACCGGTGCGGATAGCGCCTCTGTGATTTTTGATGCACTGCAGGCTGCCAGGGCTCGCGGTGTGGATGTCCTCATTGCGGATACCGCGGGCCGGCTTCACAACAAAGACAACCTGATGGAAGAGTTGAAAAAGGTCGTACGCGTGATGGGCAAACTCGATGCCGACGCGCCGCACGAGGTCATGCTCGTTCTGGATGCCGGCACCGGGCAAAACGCCCTGGCGCAGGCCGATCATTTTCAGCAATGGGTTGGCGTGACTGGCATCAGCTTGACCAAACTGGACGGCACCGCGAAAGGGGGCATTATTTTCGCGATTGCGCGTAAGCTCAATCTCCCCATCCGTTTTATTGGCGTTGGAGAATCCGCGCAGGATTTGCGTCCTTTTCAGGCTGAGCAGTTTATAGATGCGCTGTTTGCCGGGGATGATGCTTCTGCATGATCACCTTTGAGCGGGTCAGCAAGCGCTACGAGGAGGGGCACGATGCCCTGCGCGAGGTCAGTGTTGCTATCAACCCGGATGAACTGGTTTTCCTTACGGGGCACTCAGGCGCGGGCAAAAGCACCTTACTGCGCCTGATCATGCTGATGGACCGGCCGACCCGTGGACGTGTGATAATCGGCGGCAGGAACCTCGCCGATATCGGGCCGCGAGGGATACCCAGGCATCGCCGGGATATCGGGGTGGTGTTCCAGAACCATCAGTTATTATTTGATCGGCCTGTATTTGATAACGTCGCGCTACCGCTCATTATTGCCGGCTATGATCATCGGGAAGTCGGTCGGCGGGTGCGAGCTGCGTTGGATAAAGTCGGGCTGCTCAAGCGGGAGAGGGCAATGCCGGTTACGCTCTCAGGAGGCGAGCAGCAGCGCGTGGGTATCGCCCGTGCGGTCGTGGGCAAGCCGAAAATACTGCTGGCCGATGAGCCCACCGGAAACCTTGATCCCGCACTGTCAGCTGAAATCATGCAGCTGTTCGAGGCGTTCAACCAGGTGGGGGTCACAGTGCTGATCGCCAGTCACGACCTGGTGCTGATCTCGCGCCTGCATCACCGCATTATCACGCTGCGCGAAGGCCGACTGATTAGCGGGAGCGCCTCGTGAGTGGTCGTGCAGATGCTGCTCGCCGACGGGAGGGAGCCAGCCACAGTCGCGCGAGATGGCGCGATCAATTCAACGGCTGGACGCGCCATCACCGGTTATCCGCTGCCGACAGTCTTTACAGAGTGCTTGATAATCCCGTCTCCAGCCTGCTGACGTGGCTGGTAATCGGAATAGCATTGGCGTTACCGGTGGCCCTTAACGTCGGGCTCGACAATGTGGATCAGTTGAGTAAGAGCTGGGACAGCCCAGCGCAGATTTCGGTGTTTCTCAAGGACGATGTCAGCCGCGAGAGCGCGCTGGCGCTGGAAGTCGAGCTGGACGCTCGAGAGGATGTATTGACGACGCAGTTTATATCGCGTGCTGATGCGCTTCAGGAGTTTGGCAGCCTGTCGGGATTCAGTGATGTGCTGGAAAGCCTCGATGAGAATCCCCTGCCCAACCTGATTCTTGTATCCCCGCTACCGGGCGCTGATGATCAGGCTGTGACGGCGCTGCGTGATGCTTTGCAACAATCCCCCCAGGTGGCGCAGGCGCTGCTGGATATGGCGTGGTTGCAACGTTTGAACAGCGTAATGGAGCTGACCAGACGGCTGGTGCTGGCAGTAGGTGCCCTGCTGGTGTTTGGCGTGGTACTCATTCTGGGTAATACGATTCGCCTGGCTATAGAAAGCCGCCGCGACGAGATCGTGATCGTCAAGTTGGTGGGCGGCAGCAGCGCGTTCGTGCGGCGGCCGTTTCTTTATACGGGGCTGTGGTATGGCGTTGGCGGTGGTTTCTTTGCCGGCTTGCTGGTGGCGCTGTCGCTGTGGTTTCTGCGCGCCCCTGTCGATGAGTTGGCGCGGTTGTATCAAAGCAGTTTTCAGCTTAGCGGCCTGGGTGTCATGGGGGCGCTGAATCTGGTGATGTTGGGCGGTGTGCTCGGCCTGGTCGGGGCCTGGTTAGCGGTTTCACGGCACCTTGCAGCGATTGAGCCCCGTTGAGTAATTATTTCTCTGGAACTATTTAAGTCCTTGATAATCAAATAATTATCGTGCGGTCCTGCATGTCGCGGGGAACCTTTCGGCGAGTTAGCACTCTAATCTAAAGAGTGCTAAAATCACCGTGCTCGAAAAGGGAGAATTCAATATGAACAGTAGTCTTCAGCCGATAGACCAGATGGTGCCAGGTGCGAATCTTGCCGCCTATGTGCAGTCTGTAGGCGCGATTCCTATCCTGAGCGTAGAACGTGAACGGGAACTGGCCGAAGATCTCTACTACAACGACAACCTGCAGGCGGCACGTGAACTCGTCATGTCGCATCTGCGTTTTGTCGTTCACATTGCACGCAGCTATTCCGGGTATGGCCTGGCGGAAGCGGACCTGATCCAGGAAGGTAACGTCGGCCTGATGAAGGCCGTGAAGCGTTTTAACCCTGAGAAGGGGGTCCGCCTGGTGTCGTTTGCAGTGCACTGGATCAAGGCAGAGATGCACGAATACATCCTGCGCAACTGGCGCATCGTTAAAGTTGCTACTACCAAGGCCCAGCGCAAGCTGTTTTTCAACTTGCGCGGCGCCAAGAAGAACCTCGCATGGTTGAGTGCAGATGAAGCACAGGCCGTGGCCAACGATCTGGGTGTGGATGTGCGTGAAGTGCAACGCATGGAAGGCCGTTTGAGCAGTCGCGACGTGGCATTTGATCTGTCACGTGACAGCGATGATGACGATGCCTGGCAGGCACCACAGAACTATCTGGAAGATCACAGCGCAGACCCTGCGCAAGTGGTGGAGTCTGACGACTGGCAGGAGAACAGCGAATCGCAGCTACACGCAGCACTGGCCGATCTCGATGAACGTAGTCGCGATATCCTTGCGCAGCGTTGGTTGGCAGAAGAGAAGGCCACTCTGCACGATCTGGCCGACAAGTACGGCGTGTCAGCAGAACGCATTCGCCAGCTTGAGCAAAATGCGATGAAGAAACTGCGCACCGCTATTGCCGCCTGATCTGGCTCAACTCTCATTAAGCTTTGCTTGAAAGGGGCGATTTTTTCGCCCCTTTGTGCGTTACAATTCCCCTATGGCTAAACTCTTTATCACTTTTGGAGCACTGGGCGGCATGCTTGCCGTGGCTTTTGGTGCATTCGGTGCCCACGCACTCAAACACCGTCTGGATGATTATGCGCGGGGCATTTTCGAAACCGCTGTCCAGTACCAGTTTTATCACAGCATCGCGCTGCTGGCTGTCGGCGTTATTGCCATGTCGCACCCCCAGGCAGGGTTGTTGAAAAGCAGTGGCTGGTTGTTCCTGCTGGGCATGTTTATCTTCTCAGGCAGTCTATACCTGCTTAGCCTGACCGGCGTCCGCTGGTTGGGCGCTGTCACTCCACTGGGCGGGCTGGCGTTTATTGCCGGTTGGGCCTGTCTGGCCGCGGCCAGCTGGAAGCTACTGGGCTGAACGGCCTGATTTTCACATGACTGAGCCTGGCAAGCGTCGTCCTATCCGCAGCTATGTGCTGCGTCCCGGTCGAATGACACTCGGGCAGCAGCGCGCGTTCAGCGAGAACTGGCAACGCTGGGGCCTGACCCATGAAGATGGCCCGCTGCAACTCGGCACTGCTTTTGGACGCGCCGCGCCCACGGTGCTGGAGATTGGTTTTGGCATGGGGCAATCGCTGGCAGACATGGCAGAAGCTGCGCCAGACACCAATTTCATCGGTATCGAGGTACACCGCCCCGGAGTGGGTAAACTCATGCACCTTATGCAGGAGCGCGGCTTAGAAAACATTCGCATCTATTGTCACGACGCCGTGGAGGTCCTGCGAGATTGTATCGCCGACGAAACGCTGGACGCTGTGCAGATTTTTTTTCCTGACCCCTGGCACAAAAAGCGCCACAACAAGCGCCGACTGATACAGCCGACTTTTGTCGAGCGCTTGATCCCCAAACTGAAGCGCGGAGGTCGTTTGCACCTGGCGACGGATTGGGAAGACTACGCTGTGCAGATGATGGAAGTATTAAGCGCAGCCGATGGGCTTTCAAATACCTGCGGGCCCGGTGAGTACGCGCCGCGGCCCGAATCGCGGCCATTAACGAAATTTGAGCGTAGGGGTGAGCGGCTGGGCCACGGCGTTTGGGATCTGGTTTTTCAGCGCGACTGACCCCGGTTTCTGCGTCGATCAACCCGGACCGCAATCCACTTTACTGCTCTGTGTTCTGGTCTAGCGACAAATCATCGCTACAGCCCCCGTTGCCATTTTACCGAGCGCGGCGCGCGACTGACCCGCTCGAGCCCGCAAAGCCAGGCTGTGCAGCGTTGCTTGAGTCAATTGAGCAGCGATCAGCGTGTCAATATGATCACCCAGTTGCCCCGTTTTTTGCGCGTCATCGAAAATTCGCTTTAGCGCCTTGTCGGTCGCGTTGCTTGCAGCAAGAACATCCATGCCCAGTTCAGGGTGTGCAATTGCCTCAGCCGGTGCGGTACAGAAGATCAGGCAACCCAGCGGTTGACCGCCTGACGTATAGACATCAAGTGCCTCTGTGAAAAACCGCTGGAGCCCCTTTTCCAGAGATTTTTCCCGAGCCAGCGCCTGGATTCCGCGATCCAGTCTCTCCCGGAACGCTGAGAGCGCGGCTCGGTAAAGCGCCTGTTTGTCGCCAAAAGCATTGTAGATACTCGGGCGCTTCATTTGCATTGCTTCGGCCAGCTGATCCAGTGAGGTCCCGGCAAAGCCGTTGGTCCAGAATACCATCAGCGCGTTGGCCAGCGCCTCATCACTATTGAACTTTCGCGGTCTACCACGGTTTTTCGACATTTTGTACTGATTCGCATATATTGTTTGACTTTTATTATATTATGCGAAATAGTACAAAATATGAAGAGCGTGTGCTCGTCGAGGAGGTTCCACATGAGCCGAATATTGATTCCGTTAGCCCTGATAGTCGCGTTAGGCTTTGGCGTTTTGGCACTTACTGGTGGTGAGAAAGGCTTGCGTAAGTTCGCTTTCACCCAGGTTATGCCGCTCACATATTTTGAGCCTTATAAGGCGCGAGGTGCGGCTTTGGTGAATGTGTCCGGCCCCGTTTATGCCTATACGGCTGGTTTCAGCCGCTCGATGATTCTGGATACGCCTGAAGGTCTTGCTGTATTCGATACCTTCGATGCGGAATTTGTTTCGGGCCTTAAGGAGGCCCTCGCGTCGAAATTTCCTGGCAAGGCTGTCAAGTGGGTCGTTTATTCTCACAATCACCTGGATCACGTGCGCGGATCCGCCGGCCTTGCAGCCCAACAGGTGATCGGCCATGAGCTGGTAAATCAGTTTGTGTCCGACTGGCCAGAGGCAATCACTGATTTTGCCCCAGTCTCCCGGCCGGTTAGCGGTGACGCGACGATAAGTCTGGGAGGGGTTTTGGTTGATTTTCTCAATATGCCGCACTCCCATTCACAAACGCTGTATGGGTTCCATGTGCGAGACGCCGATGTGGTGTACGCGCCAGACATGATGTTTGTGCGTGCTTTTCCGCCCTTCGACTTTCCCGACTTCTATTATCCAGGATATATCCGCGCGCTTGACCGCCTTATTGCCATAAACGCTGCGCACTATGTGCCCAGTCATTTTGATGCCGGTACGCATCAGGACCTGGTCGACTTTCGGAACATGACGGTTACGTTCCACGAAACTATCCGGTCAGAGCTGGCAAAAAATGATTATGACGCCGCCGACGGAATAGCCATGCGACGCGCCGTTGAATCTACCTATGACGCGCTTGAACCTGAATACGGTGATTGGCATGGCTTCAATGATATGTTTGTGCCAAAGTTTGGTCGTCATTGGGGGGGAGTGTATCTGGGCTATTAGTCCGGGCCATCTGGATCTCACCGGTTCAGGACGCAGTAGCTCTGAACAGATCAGATTAGCGCGCATTGCCCAGGAGGCACATTCTTGACAACTTGCAGTCGTTCTGCGTTGTCAGCCTGGCGCCTTTACCCGAAGCAACAGTTCGCGAGCAGCTCCCAGTTCGGCCGCCGCAGCTGCCGGCGCCGCGGCGACCATGCAGAATTTATCAGGTCTGATCAGCAGAATCGAAGGCTTGTCCGAGCCAATCCAATCCCCGAGTTTTCCGCTTTTGTCGAGAATCCAGTTGAATTCGCCCTGCCTGGCATTTGAGCATATCGCCACGGAGCGCGCGCCCATTTGCTTCCAGCAGGCCAGTGTGTCCTCATCCAGCACCTCTGCCGGATCACAGTCGTAGCCAACAATCGAAAAACCTGAGCTCAGACACTCATCTAGCAACACGGTAGTGCCGTCTGTCAAAGTGACTTCAGGCTGGATCAACAACCGACCAGCGACGGATTCGCCATTGGTGCCGATAGCCAGACCACCCGCTATTGAGCGCATCAGAAGCGAAGCGAGCATGTCGTCCTGTATCGCCTGCAAAGCTACTGAATTGCCGCGCAGCTCAGCGAAGAAAGCATCTCTTTGCGCCGCTTGCTGGGCATCAATGGGCTGTATCTGCCTGCCCAGGTTCAACGCCGTTTCTATCAGCTCATGGGCATGTTCTCTGCGCTCTGTTTCGTAGCTGTCCAGGATGTCGGGGGCTGCAACTCCCTTAACCACAGCAGCCAGCTTCCACGACAAATTCGTCACATCGCGGAACCCACTGTTGAGGCCCTGGCCCGCGAAAGGCGGCGTCATATGCGCTGCATCCCCGGCGAGGAAGACGCGCTTGTCACGCCAGCGCTCAGCGATGATCGCGTGAAAGTCATAGACTCGCTTGCGATAGATATCAACTCGGTCTGCTTCGGTGTAGGGCGAAATAATCTTGCGGATATTGTCGTCATCCAGCAGATTTTCCCTGCTTTCACCCGGCATCAACATCCACTCCCAGCGCCGCTGTCCGTGCCGTTTCCGTATGGTCATCCCTGGACGCCCGGGATCACAGAAAAAGCGGCAATCCATCTGCTCGTCCAGCCCCGGATCCACCGTATCGATAACCAGCCAGGGCTGCGGGTTGCTCTCGCCCTGCATACCTATCTTTAGCAAAGCACGGACGGAGGAGCGCCCACCGTCGCAACCCACCAGATAATCGGCGTCAATTTCCAGCGCATTGTTATCGGCGTCATGGCAATAAACGCGCACTCCGCGGTCGTCCTGCTCGAAACGTTGCAGCGTGGTATTGAAGTGCAATGCCACGCTGTTTCTCGTCGCAAGTTGCGCTGCGAGGTGCTTATCGAGTGCGGGCTGGTCGAATGAGTTTATGATGGGATAGCCATAGGGCTGTGGCTCGAGGCCCCCCACGCTGAACAGGTGCACACCCTCACCGTTCACATAGTCTGCAGTGATGCCGCTCAGTAGCTCATCCTTGAAACTGCTGTATAGGCCGATATTTTGCAGAGTCCGCAGGGACTCGCCGTCAATACTGATCGCGCGCGGTTCGGTAACGGTGCTGGCAAGCTGTTCAATCAATACAACATCAACGTCCTGCTGGCCCAGCAAATGCGCGAGGGTGAGACCAGCCGGCCCGGCGCCACAGATCACAACAGAGGTTTGCATTTTTTTCATCGGGTCACGCATCCCGGATTTCATTGCGCTGGCTACCCAGGTCTATGGTCCCGTCCGGCGTCTTAATCGACAGCTCCAGCACATCACCCGGCTTCAGGAATTCGGCCTGTGCCAATTGCGCCCGGGTAAACTTCTGACGTCGCCTGGCATCATTTTTGAAGTTCAGCAAGATTGCCAGCCCGGCCTTCAGGCTGCCCTGCGCGAGCACGCCTCCTGGAGTGCCGGTGAGCAGGCAGTCGCCGGGGGCAAAATCAGTGAAGGTGGACAGTTCGGCAAGCGAGGCGGCGGGCCTGTGTATCAGCAGATCGGTTGACGCTGATTGCTTGACGGCTCCGTTGAGCTTGAGTGTGAGTTGCAGAGAATACAGGTGTGCGAAGTCAGCCTCGTCCATCAGGTAAAGCACTGGCCCCATGGGGCAAAATGTGCGCTGACTCTTGCCACGGAACCACTGCAGCATGGGCGAGCCAAACATTACATCCCTGGCCGATACATCGTTGCACAACACGATACCGCCCACGTAGCGGGGCAAGTCTGCCTCGGAAACAGAGACAGACTCGCTCACCGCTTCCTTCAGTACCAGCGCCAGCTCTATCTCATAATCGAGCAGCACGCAGTCCCTGGGGCGCAGTATTGTATCGTTGGGGCCGCAGATACTTGACGCCGCCTTCATGAAGATCAGGTTTTCTTCGCCCTGGGCGTCTTTAATGCCTGACTCGGTGCGATGATCTGCGTAATTGAGGCCCTGGCAGAACAGCTGTACGTCGCTGGATATCGGGGACAGCAGGTGCACGCTATCCATAGCTCTACCCGTTTCGGCAGCGCCAGCCTCAAATTTCAGGGGGTCAGAGAAGTAGGATGCCATCAACTCGCGATGCGATGGGTAACAGTTGCCCAGCTCATAGATATTTCCGTCTCTCACAATGCCCCAGGCCCCTTCGTTACTGGCTGGTGTGCTGAATCTGACAACTGACAATCCCATCGATCTGATCTCCTGTTTTTATGTTCTGGATAAGCTGCTGCTGTAACCGGTTACTTCAACCAGGGTCTGGGCGCCCTGTCCATGGCCTTTTTCATTTGCAGCAGTGTTTTGCGTTTTGCGGCGCCGCCGAACAACAGCGCCAACAGGGTTTTCACGTTGAGCCTGGGCTTCATTGCATGGGGCACGTCTTGTCCCCATGCCCAGAGGCCGCCACGATCCAGCAGGTGATATTGCGTGGGATGACTGGCATCGAACACGTCACCATCGGCGTAGTGCTCTACCTCATGTCCGTGGGGATCTATCCAGTAGTCAAAGATCTGGCTGCCCAGAATGTGCCGGCCCATTCCCCAGAAATGCTTCCAGCCCTTCAGTTTCAGGTATTGCTGCCCCTGCCCGATGGTATCCTGGTCGAACGTTTCAAAGGCACTGTGCATGTAGCCGGCTGCCGGACCACTGGCCAGTACGACCGTATGGTGATCCGCGGGGGTAGCGCCCCTATCCACGCGATTGAACGCAAGCATCGGTGTGCCCGATTCGGCGCACAGCACATCGGTGGGTAGTAAACCCAGGTGGCGGCGGTACCATTTCCAGGACGCCTCAAAGTCGGAGACCATCAGGACGTAGTGGCCAAAGCGCTCGACCGCGCTTGGCTGCAGTGGCGGGCGCTGACCGCGATTAATCCTGGCTTTGTGCTGCGGCAGGTTGAACGCAAGTGTTTCACGTCGAGTATCCAGCGGCTCCACTTGCTGCCGCCCATTCACCAAATCGACGATAAAGCCGTCGGGGTCGGTAAGTCTCACGCGCAGGCCACCGCCGGGACCCTCTATCTGCTGCACGTTGTTGCCGGTTTGCCGCGCGACTTCGCGTAGTACCTGTTCGGACTCAACGCTGAAACCGGCACCTTTAAAACCACTCTTATTGCCCTGGCGGGCTTCATAGATGTATGGCTCAGGGCCGTACCCGCGCATAAAGAGGCTTTCGCCAGAATGCTGCGCTTCCACAAGGCCGAAGTCCAGCAGGAACGCTTTCTGGATTGCCAGGTCTGCGACTTCAAAAATGATATAAGCAGTATCGACCGCGCGAACCAGTGGCTCACCGTGCAGTGCCAGTGGCACGCTACCGGGGGCTGCAACAGCATCCGCAGAGTACCGATCTGAGCCTGGATAAACGATTTGATCGAGTGGTGTTTGCATCTGGGTACTCCCGGAATTTCTCTTCCAGTCCTTACAGGCTTCTGCAGTTGGCGGTATGCGCTGTGCCCCGTCCTCTACTGGCGCCTGAACAGGGTAGTGTATATATGACCAAACAGTCAATGACTATATAGTCATTTATTTTCTGTCACTTTTAGCGCTAGAATGCGCTTACCAATACACGCCACTTGCCCGTGGCAGTCAATGGACCAGGATTACGGATCATGAACAACGCAGTCAGCGCCAGAGAGGCCAACAGCATCAGAATACGCGAGGCGCTGATGACCGCCTGCGCCGATTTGCTCGCCAGGCACCCCATCGACGCTATCACCATAAACAAAATCGTCGACACAGCTGGCGTCGCCAAGGGCAGTTTCTACAACCACTTCACCGACAAAGAGTCACTGGCAGGCGCCGTTGCCGCAGCCATTCGTAGCGATGTTGAAGCCGATGTCAGTATCAGCAATCAGGGCGTCGGCGATCCGGCCCGTAAAATTGCGCGCGGAATATGCAATCACATTCAACTGGCCGTATCGGATAGCAAGAGGGCGATGATCCTTTTTCGCGGGTACGAGGGCGCCACCTCTGATACGCATCCGCTGAACCAGTCTGCAAAACAGCATATCACGGAGGGCATCGCATGCGGACGCCTGGCACCGCGCTGTGAAAACGCCGGTTTCATTCTGCTCTATGGCACTGTTGTCTCCACCAGCCTGCGGATAATGGAGCAGCAACTGAGTGTTGCAGACGCGAGAAATCTTTGTGTTGAAGTGCTGACGCTGGTGCTATGCGGATTTGGTCTGCAGGAGGAAGAGGCGCGGCAAATCATGCTTGAAGCTGCAAGTGAGATCATAAACGGGTAGCGATAAACATCGCGCGGCTGGATACCTGAGTATCTATTTATGTCGGGAAAAACCGGCCCACAACATCATCCAGAAATCGCCTGCCCAGTTCCGTTGTCTTTACACGCCCCGCCCCGATGTCCAGCAACCCTTGATCGCTCAGTTGCAGCAAATCGTCCTGGATGGTTGCGGCACCAAGTCCGGTTCGTTCTTCGAAAATCGTTAGATCGAAACCGTTGTTGAGACGAAGCGCATTGAGCATGAACTCGCCAGCGATCTCTTCAGCTTGCAAAATACGTTTCGAACTGATGAAACCATTGGGTAATGAATCCATATACGCATCAGGCTGTCGGCGTTTGGCATAGCGAGTGATGCTGCCGTCTGTTTGGCTGATCTTGCCGTGTGCTCCCGCGCCGATGCCCAGGTAGTCACCGAAGCCCCAGTAGTTGAGATTGTGATGGCACTGCCGCCCCGGCTGGCTATAGGCCGAAACCTCGTACTGCCTATAGCCCGCGTCAGCCAGCAAGGTCTCGCCGGCTGCTTGTATATCTGCCAGGGCATCCTCTACGGGCAAGCGAGGCGGGTGGCTATGGAATACGGTGTTGGGCTCTATGGTCAGCTGGTACCAGGAGACATGATTCGGTGTCAGGCTGATAGCCTGCTGCAAATCAGCCATTGCCAATGCTGGTGTTTGTCCTGGCAGGCCGTGCATCAAATCGATATTGATGTTGCCGAAACCGGCTTCGCGGGCAAAGTTCACGGCTGCAATGGCCTGATCGCTGTCGTGTACGCGGCCCAGCCGTTGTAGCTGGTCATCAGAAAAGCTTTGTATACCGAGTGATAACCTGTTGATTCCCGCGGCATGAAACTCCGCGAACTTCCTGGCTTCTGCGCTGCCGGGATTGGCCTCCATGGTGGCTTCGAGATCCGCAGAAAGTGTTAGATGAAAGGCAACCGCTTCCATTAGTCTTGCGATGGCAGCTCCGGAGAACAGGCTGGGTGTGCCTCCGCCAATAAACAACGACTGCACTTCACGTTGGCCCACGAGATGCAGGTCGCTGCGCAGGTCGCTGATCAGCGCATCAATATAGCGTTGCTCGGGTATGTGAGGTGCCGCGTGGGAATTGAAATCACAATAGGGGCATTTGCGTTCACACCAGGGCAGGTGAATATAGAGCGCGAGAGGCGGCAGCGGCATCAGCGTTTACGCAATGCCTCCAGCAACAGGGCGCTGGCCTGTGCACGATGACTGATCTTGTTCTTCACCTCGGCTGGCAGTTGCGCCGCGCTGCGCTGCTGGTCCGGTACATAGAACAGAGGGTCGTAGCCAAAACCTTTGCTGCCAGCAGCGCCAGTGAGTATGCGTCCTTCCCAGCTGCCCTGGCAGACGATTGGAGTAGGGTCATTGGCGTGTCGCATGTATACCAGCGCACACTGGAAACGGGCGTTGCGCTGCTCAGGTGGTACATCTTTCAGCGCGTTCAGTAATTTTTCATTGTTGGCTGCATCGCCGTCACCCGAGTAGCGCGCGGAATAGATGCCCGGAGCACCCTGTAGATAGTCTACTTCCAGGCCTGAATCATCAGCGATAGCAGGTAGCCCTGTATGCTGTGCGGCAGCGCGCGCTTTGATGATGGCGTTTTCAACGAAACTCAGGCCATTTTCCTCAACGTCCGGAACGTTAAAGTCTGCCTGCGACTGCAGGGACACGTTGAGTGGCGCGAGCACTCTGGCGAGTTCCTTCAGCTTGCCGGCATTGCCGCTGGCCAGCACAACGATCTGCGTTTCGCGCTCGTTGCTCATTCGTCGACGTAGAGTTGGTGGCGAAATTTAAAGGTATAGGTTTCATCGGCACCTTCTGGCCTGAAATCCATTTCAAAAAAGCGCCATTCCTCGTTGATGAATTTGAACTCACCAATGTAATAGATGGCTGGACCTTCACGGACTTCCTGAAACTCAAGAAACTGATTCTGTATCAGATCCCAGGTACGGCCTTTTATCTGCATGGTCCGTGCCTGTGTGCCGCCTCCCTCAACATGCTCGCGTACTGCCAGATTGAGAATCGCCCGCTTCTCGCCACGTGTGATGCCGTAGTTGGCGGCAACGGCGGGCTCTATGAAGGTAGTGTTGACGACGCTGTAATGCAGTTCATAGGGACCGAAGCGTTCCGACTGCTGCGCCGTGGTCAGAGGCGATAGCATTGTCATGGTCATGAGGATCAGCAGGCAGCGCAGCATCATAAAGAGGTCATCGGGTTATGTGATAAATGGCGGTGGCAGCAAACAGGTTGGGCCAGGTTTTGGCCAGGACTGGCTGCCGCTCGGTATTGCCAACGACATCCCTGGCCAGAATGCGGATGCCGCGTTCTTCACACAATGCTTCAAAATCGCGCACCGTGCAAAAGTGGATGTTGGGCGTGTCATACCAGTGGTACGGCATAAATTTTGACACCGGCATACGGCCCTGTGTGCCCAGGTACCAGCGGCAGCGCCAGTGTCCGAAGTTGGGAAACGTCACGATGCACTGTTTGCCGATGCGCAGCATTTCTTCAAGCACGCGGTCCGGGTAGTGCACGGCTTGCAGGGCATGAGCCATCACCACGGTATCAAAACTCTGATCGGGGAAATTGCCAAGACCCTCGTCCATATTCTGTTCAACGATGTTGAGGCCGCGCGCGATCGCCGCAGTGATTTTACTTTCGTCAATCTCCAGGCCAGTACCACGCACCTGTCGCTGGTCACGCAACAGCTCCAGGAACTCGCCATCGCCGCAGCCAAGGTCCAGTACGCGCGATCCGGTGGCGATCCAACGCTGTATATGAGCCAGGTCCAGGCGCATCAGGCAGACCCTCTTACGCGCTGCATGTAGGCGCTGAAGACGTCAATGTAGCGCGGGATCGGCAGCAGAAAAGCATCGTGTCCTTCGTCAGCATCAATCTCGGCATAGCTGACGGGACGATCAGCCGCCAGCAGTGCATCCACAATTTCGCGTGATCGTGCGGGAGAAAAGCGCCAGTCTGTGGAAAAAGACAACACCAGAAAGCTGCAGGTGGCGTGGGAAAAGGCGGCTACCGGATCGTTGTCGTACTCACGCGCCAGGTCAAAGTAGTCCAGCGCGCGCGTCATCAGGATATAGGTGTTGGCGTCGAAGTTATTGGAGAACTGGCTGCCCTGATAGCGCAAATAGCTCTGCACCTGAAACTCGACGGCATCGTCGCTGCCCTGTGCGAGGGATCCGGAGCGCAGGTCACGACCAAATTTGTTGGCCATGGCGTTGTCGGATAGGTAGGTAATGTGGCCCACCATGCGCGCCAGTGCCAGGCCCTGTGCTGGAATGGCGTCGTGCTCGGCATAATGGCCTTTGTCGAAAGCGGGATCGGAGAGAATTGCCTGCCGGGCGACTTCGTTAAACGCCAGGTTCTGCGCACTGAGCTTCATTGCGGCGGCAATAACGACGCAATGGCGCACCCGGTTGGGGTACTCCAGCGCCCATCTCATGGCCTGCATGCCGCCAAGGCTGCCTCCGATCACGGCCGCCCAACAGTCGATGCCCAGCCTGTCGGCCAGACGGGCCTGGCTGTTTACCCAGTCCCGCGCACGCAGGGAGGGGAAATCCGGGCCCCATACCTTGCCGCTGTCCGGGTTAATGGATCCGGGGCCGGTGGAACCATGACAGCCGCCGAGATTATTCAGGCTGACGACAAAAAAGTGTCGAGTATCAATCGCTTTGCCGGGCCCAATACACTCGTCCCACCAGCCCGGCTTTTTGTCATCGGCGCTATGATAGCCCGCCGCGTGATGATGGCCGCTGAGCGCGTGGCATACCAGCACGGCGTTACTGCGCTGCGCGTTCAGCTCTCCATAGGTTTCAAACACCAGCTCCCACTGGGCCAGTTCACGGCCACAGGCCAGTGCCAGTGGTTCCTCAAAGCGGGCCAGCTGGGGGGTGACGATGCCGACCGAGCGGCTGTCTTCTGCAGCAGAGGTCACGGTTGCGCGTTACAGCCCAAAGACCAGCGCCGGGTGTAAGCCCACGCCTGCCGCCATATGGCGCAGCGCGATCTGGATGACGTTGATCAGGATAAAGAGCAGGATGGGGGAAAAGTCCAGGCCACCCATGGAGGGCAGTGCCTTGCGGAACGGCGCCATCACCGGCTCAGTGATCTGGAACAACAGATAGATGGCAGGGTGCTGGCTGCCCGGGGCAACCCAGCTGAGGATGATCATTGCCAGCAGCGCAAAAAAGTAAATGTTCACTATCAGTGCAACCACCCCCAGCACAGACCACACCAGCAGCTGCAGGATATTGGGTGGTGCCACGTTGTTCAGCAGCAGCATGGCGACGATTCCGGCCATTTGCAGCAACAGCGCCAGGATCAGCGAAGCCACATCGATGCCGCCCAGGCCAGGTATGACACGGCGCAGTGGAATCACCAGCGGGTTGGTCACTTTCACCAGGAACTGGCAGATCGGGTTATAGAAGTCAGCCCGCACCAGCTGCAGGATGAAGCGTAACAGCATGGCCACCAGATACAGGCTTAAAGCGGTCTGGATAAGGTAGCCTGTGATTTCTGTCAAAGCGTTCATTGGTCGTGTTTCTCCTAACCCATTTCCCGGGACATCTGTGCTGCCCGATCGGCGGCGGCCCGCATGGCGCGGGTGACCACGGCGCGCAGGCCGTCATCCTCAAAGCTGGCAATCGCGCGCTCGGTCGTCCCCCCGGGGCTGGTGACGCGACGGCGCAATTCTGCCAAATCGACATCGCTGTCGCGGGCCATTTGCGCCGCGCCCAGGCCGGTTTGTGTGGCGAGCTGCGTGGCAGCCTCCCTATCGAGTCCCATCTCGCAAGCAGCGTCTACCATGGCTTCCATCAACAGGAAAAAGTACGCTGGGCCGCTGCCTGAAAGGGCGGTAATTGTGTCCAGATCTGCTTCGTCGTCTACCCAGCGGGTAATACCCACTGCGGCCGTGATCTGTTCGGCATAGCCGCGCTGCTGCTGCGTAACATTGCTATTGGCATACAGTCCGCTGGCACCGCAACCCACCAGCGCAGGCGTGTTGGGCATGCAGCGCACAATGGCAGCGGCATCGCCCAAGCGCGCTGCCATAGCGCCAACAGTCACTCCGGCGGCAATCGACATGACCACAGCGCCGCTGTCTTGCACTGCGGCGGCGATACTGTCCGTGGCGTCGGCCATCACCTGGGGTTTCACCGCCAGTATGATGATATTCGCGCCTGCCACGGCTTCTGTATTGGTAGCAAACGTTCTGACGGCTGCGATTTCTTCGAGCTTTGCAAGGCTGGGCGGGTGAGGGTCGGCCGCGCAGATCCTGCTGGCGGGGTGTCCGGCCTTGACCAGTCCGCCGATGATACTGCTGGCCATGTTACCCGCGCCGACGAATGCGATGTTTGCTGTGCTCAATGGATGCCCTTGCTTGTTGATGATGCGGATGCCCGAGGCTTTGCCGCAAACGCGCAGTATACACGGCGCGTCGGGCCTAAATCACCTGTTGCGCGGGCCAAACAGGGCGGTACCGACCCGGATGATCGTTGCCCCTTCCGCAATGGCCGCCTCCAGGTCACCGGACATTCCCATTGAGAGGGTGTCCAGATCGGGGTTGTCTGCACGCAGCTCGTCAAACAGGTGACGCAGCTCGGCGAAGGCGCGCCTTTGGTGCTCAAATTCGTCGCTCGCCTGTGGAATTGCCATCAGGCCACGCAGGCATAAATTGGGTAGCTGTCTAACCTCTTGCGCGAGCTGCGCAAGCGCCCGCGGATCGACACCCGACTTACTGCTTTCCCCGGAAACGTTCACCTGCAGGCAAACCTGCAGTGGCGGCAGTGTTGCAGGGCGCTGGTCATTCAGGCGTTGCGCAATTTTCAGGCGATCGACGCTGTGCACCCAATCAAAGTGGCCGGCGATTGCGCGAGTCTTGTTGGATTGTATCGGCCCGATGAAGTGCCAGTTGAGCGGCAGATTCTGCAGTTGTTCGATCTTGTCGATGGCCTCCTGCAGATAGCTTTCACCGAACGCGGTGAGGCCGCAGTCATAGGCCTTTTGAATATCGCTGGCCGGGCGCGTTTTTGAGACCGCCAGCAGCAGTATGTCCTGTGTCTTCCGATCGTACTTTTCGGCCGCCAGTCCTACTCTTTCAAGCAGCTTTGTTATATTGTCTGAAAGGGGTTGGGTCTCCATGTGCGCAATGGTAGCTGATTTGCGCGTAGCAGTGGGACCCCAGAATAAAAGGGCCTGTCGCAGAGCTGATAAAAACTGCCGATCTGCCCGGGGATATGCTCGGTCACGCTCATGGCCGATACGGAGGGGAACTATGGATATCACAGAACTGCTGGCGTTCAGCGCGAAGCAGGGGGCATCGGATTTGCACCTGTCGGCGGGCTTGCCGCCGATGATCCGTGTGGATGGCGATATTCGGCGCATTAACCTGCCGCCGATGGAGCATAAGCAGGTGCATGAGCTGATCTACGACATCATGAACGACAAGCAGCGCAAGGATTATGAGGAGTTTCTGGAAACGGACTTCTCTTTTGAAGTTCCCGGTGTTGCGCGTTTTCGTGTCAACGCCTTCAACCAGAACCGCGGCGCCGGCGGCGTTTTCAGAACCATTCCCTCCAAGGTACTGACCATGGAAGATCTTGGAATGGGGCAGGTATTTCGTGATATCTCCATGATGCCGCGTGGCCTGGTGCTGGTAACCGGGCCTACCGGCTCGGGTAAATCGACCACACTGGCCGCGATGATGGACTATGTGAACGATAACAAGTACGAGCACGTGCTCACGATTGAAGACCCTATCGAATTCGTTCATGAGAGTAAAAAGTGTCTGGTGAACCAGCGTGAAGTGCATCGCGACACCCTGGGTTTTGCCGAAGCCCTGCGCTCTGCGCTGCGGGAAGACCCGGATATTATTCTGGTGGGCGAAATGCGGGATCTTGAGACTATCCGCCTGGCACTGACAGCGGCGGAAACAGGGCACCTGGTATTTGGTACGCTGCACACGACCTCAGCGGCAAAAACGATCGACCGGGTGATCGATGTATTCCCGGCCGCCGAGAAGGCGATGGTGCGCTCCATGCTGTCAGAATCACTGCAGGCGGTGGTTTCCCAGACACTGATGAAGCGCGCTACTGGTGGCCGTGTAGCTGCCCACGAAATCATGCGCGGCACATCAGCCATTCGTAACCTGATCAGGGAAGACAAGGTTGCTCAGATGTATTCTGCTATCCAGACAGGCAGTGCGGTGGGCATGCAGACGATGGATCAATGCCTGGAAGAATTGGTAGAGAAGCGAATTATTACCAGGGAAGTCGCACGTGAGAAAGCGCGTATGCCGGAGAATTTCTAGCCTTCAACACCGCACCCGCGCAGCGGATACGAAGTCAATGACCAAGAGCTAAAGCACAGGGAGAGAGTCGTTATGAAAATCGAGGATTTACTGCGGCGCATTGTGGAAGAGGGGGCTTCAGACGGATTTGTTGCGGCGCAGGCCGCGCCCAGCATCAAGGTAGACGGTGAAATTCACCCGATTACAGACCAAAAGCTGAGCGACAAAGAAGCCAAGGAACTGGTGCTGTCGACTATGCGTGATGACCAGCAAAAGGCCTTTCTCAAGAATCACGAGTGCAACTTTGCCCTGGCGACCAAATCGCTGGGCCGTTTCCGTGCCAGTGCTTATGTGCAGCGCGGAAAATGCGGTCTGGTTGTGCGCAGAATCCAAACTGACATTCCAACGATAGAAGAGCTTGGTTTGCCCCCGATTGTCAGTGACCTGGCAATGACCAAGCGTGGACTTGTCATTTTCGTCGGTGCTACCGGTACCGGTAAGTCCACGTCCCTGGCCGCCATGGTGGGCTATCGCAATCGCAATAGCCATGGCCACATCATCAGCATTGAAGACCCTATCGAATTTATCCACGAGCACGCCGGCTGCATTATCAGCCAGCGCGAAGTGGGCATGGATACAGAGTCATTCGATGTTGCTCTTAAGAATACCCTGCGCCAGGCCCCGGACGTGATCCTGATCGGCGAGGTGCGTACCGCTGAGACCATGCAGCAGGCACTCACCTTCGCAGAAACCGGCCACCTGTGCCTGTGTACCCTGCACGCCAATAACGCCAACCAGGCGCTGGATCGTATCCAGAGTTTTTTCCCGGCAGAGCTGCACAACCAGGTATGGATGGATTTGTCTCTGAACCTCAAGGCGATGGTGGCGCAGCAGCTGTTGCCACGCAAAGATGGTAAGGGGCGAACACCGGTTGTTGAAGTGTTGTTGAATTCGCCGCTGGTTGCTGACTATATTCGCAAGGGCGAGGTGCACCTGATCAAGGACTTGATGGCCAAATCTACAGAGCTTGGCATGCAAACGCTGGATCAGTCTTTGGTGAAATCCTACAAGGACGGCCTGATCACTAAGGAGGAGGCCGTGCGTTATGCCGATTCGGCAAACGACGTCCGGCTACAGATCAAGATGTTTGAGCGCAGCCGTTACGATGGTGGAGAGGAGGGTATCGATCTGCTGGTGGATGGCCCGGATAAAAGTGGGCGTTTCGACACCCGCAACTAGGTGTTTGCGCCCTCGTTCAACCAGGTTTGCAGAATCAACTCCGCGGCATAGCTGTCAATGGGTTGTGACTGGAAGTCTCCTTTGTGTCCGCGCTCTGCCTGCTGTTGCTTCGCCTCGTAGCTGCTGAGACGTTCGTCGACCAGTTCTACCGGCAAACCAAAGCGACCGTGCAGGCGCCGGGAAAATTTAGCGGCCCGTGCACCCAGTTCGCTGTCGCTGCCATCCATGTTGAGTGGGTTGCCCACCACAATCAGGTCTGGCTGCCACTCCTTCAGAAGCGCTTCAATCTCCTGCCAATCTGGCGCACCATCGCGAGCGCGTAATATGGACAGCGGCTGGGTTGTGCCCAGCAGGCTGTTGCCCACCGCTACCCCAATCTGGCGCAAGCCATAGTCAAACGACATGATAGTGCGGAATGCGTTTTTCAAGCTTTGGATCCGTCTGTGTCAGGCAGGAAGGTCAGGCGTGTCCGGCCTCACCGGAAATCAGATTCATATCGATTCCCAGCAGGGCGGCGGCAGCTGAAAGGCGATGCTCCGCCTCTGTACCAAATAGAATATCGCTGTCGGCAGGCAGGGTTAGCCAGCTGTTTTCAGCCAGTTCCTGTTCCAGCTGGCCTGCCGACCATCCGGCATAGCCCAGGGCAATAAGGTGATCTGCCGGGCCTTCATCCGCTGCGATGGCGCGCAGGATGTCACGTGAAGTGGTCAGCGTGATTTCACTCGATACCTTCAGGCTGGCCTCCCATTGCTTGTTGCAATCGCGATGCAGCACAAAGCCGTGGTCGATCTGCACTGGGCCACCGGCCATGACAGGCCTGTGTGAAAAGTCTCTCACCGGGTTTATCTGCAGATGCTCGAATATTTCTTCGAGGGATAAATCCAGGGGCTGGTTGACCACGATCCCCATAGCGCCGCTTTCCCCGTGTTCACAGATGTAGGTGACACTATGCGAGAAAAGACCTTCGCTCAGGCTGGGCATCGCCAGCAGAAAATGGTCTCTGAGGCAGTCGCTGGTTCTGGCGGTAGTGGCGGAAATTTTCGCTGGCATGATTCCATCGGGCTCATTCGTGGTCGCAGTCAGACGCCGGCGGCCTGCTGGCTACCCGCAGTTTGCCTGCTACTGAGAGCTTAGTTGATTCTCCTGAAATTGCCACGTTCGAATGATTTCAAGTTTGTCTGTTGTTGCCTTCAGTTCAGCTGGAAAGGGAGCATAGGGCGCTGCCATGCGCACGATTTTCAAAGCGGCTTCGTCCAGCACGGCATAGCCGGATGAAGTCAGCACCCGGGCGTCCTCAAGGCTGCCGTTCTGCCGGATGACCACCAGTAACCTGACGTCCCCATACAAGCCGTAGCGCAGTGACGCCTCGGGATAATATTTGTTACCCACCGCCTCCAGCCTGCGACGCCAGTCCAGCAGATAGGCTGCATCTACAGCCTGGCGAGCAGACACAGACGTGATGCGCCGCACGCGCGGTTGCTCTGCGGTCATGCGGGTTTGCAGATCAAGCTCTGCTTCAAGGCTCGCAAGCTGTTCGGTCAAGGCATCCACAGTGGGGTTTATACCTGTCAGTTCTCGGGGTGCCTGCTCACCGGGCTCGTTGGAATCGACGTTACGCAGCGCCGCGGTATTGGTTGTGATCAATTCCCGGGTGCTGGCTGCGTCTAGCGCAGCCTGTTGCTGTGCGCTTGCCTGGGACGGCGAAGGATTCGGTGGCCGTTGCGCCAGAGCACTGGTCAACTGTGACTCAGGCGCCTGGTCACCGCTGCCCTGCTGATTGGATGCCGCAACATGGCGCGCTTCATCTGGCGCAGTTGTGGTGGATCGTGTTGCCAGCGTGACCTCAATCTGGGGTGCGTAATTTTGCTCGCTACCTCCGGTGAAGGTGACGCTCAGTATTACCACTGCATGAATGGCCAGCGCTGCAATGATCGCATTGCGCAGGTGATTGTGTTTTTCGAGCCCTGACTCCAGATAATACATGTCAGTCGTTCAGCGCCTGCTGGTCACTTCCCGGGCAATACAGTCCATGAGATCGCTGGCGATATCCAGATCGTATCCGGCATTGATCTCGCGCAGACAAGTGGGGCTGGTCACGTTGATTTCGGTCAGATAGTCGCCGATCACATCCAGGCCAACAAACAGTAGCCCCTTCTCTTTCAGGCTTGGTCCTACCTGGGCAGCGATCCATCGATCACGTTCGCTCAGCGGCTGCGGAATGCCCGAACCACCAGCGGCCAGGTTGCCGCGGGTCTCGCCGACGGAGGGCACGCGGGCCAGGCAATAGGGGACCGGTTCGCCGTTTATCATCAATATGCGCTTGTCTCCCTCGCTGATTTGCGGAATGTATTTTTGCGCCATGATGGTGCGCTGTCCGTGCTGCGTGAGCATCTCAAGAATGACGCTGAGATTGGGGTCGCCATTGCGCACTCGAAAAATCGCGTCGCCGCCCATGCCATCAAGGGGCTTGAAGATGGCGTCGTCATGCGTCTTGTGGAAAGCCTTGAGGCGCGCCATGTCGGCACTCACCAGAACCGGCGGGCAACACTCGGGGAACAGCGTGGCAAAAACCTTCTCATTGCAGTCGCGCAGGCTTTGACAGCGGTTGACGATAACGGTGCCCTTGCGCTCGGCTTCTTCGAGAATGTAGGTGCTGTAGATATATTCATTGTCAAACGGTGGATCCTTACGCATCAGGATGACGTCAAGTTCGGCGAGCGCCCTGTCCTCTACCCCGGACATCTGGTACCACTGCTCGGGATTGCGAAAAACCTCTAATGGCGCCATCGAACTGCGTGCCACTCCCTGCTCGAGATACAGGTCCTTCTGCTCCATATAATAAAGCTCCCAGCCGCGATCCTGTGCGGCCCAGAGCATTGCCAGTGACGTATCTTTCTTGTAGGTAATGTTGGCAATGGGGTCCATTACCACGCCCAGTTTGATGGTCATTTTGCTGTTTCCGCCCCGCTTTAGTCGCTGTAAAGGTACGCAAAGCGTCATCCGGGCGCAAGCGCATCAGCGGGCTCATCGCCCGTGTGCTGTGCGTGGCTTTAGCCTAGAATGGTGGCTGTTAAAAAGACGCCCCGGAGCTAGCCGTGAGTATCGCTGTAATCTACCTTGTTTTAGCTGTTGTCAGTGTTGCTTGCACGGCGGCGGCGGTACTGCCTGTCCGGCGCCTTTATTGGTTCGTGCCAGCCTATTTTCTCAGTGCCTGGCTGTGCGGTGAACTCGCATTGATTCACTTGATATGGCAATTGTCATTGACTGCTTTGCTCGCGGCCAGCGGTAGCCTTGCAGAACCTCTGGCGCAGATGGGACTCGCCGTGTTTGCCTGCTCCTGGCTGGGTTTGCTGTACCTGCATTGCCAGGCGCTTGATACGCCGCGTCAACTGCGGCCGGCGCTGTATCGTGCTTTGGGGCAGCATTATCGAGGTGACATTCCTGCGCAGCGACAGTTTGCGCTGAGTGACGATATTGTCACTGCGCACTGGATCAGGCCGTTTCATTTCAAACGTCCGGGCGTGCGGCTGCACAGCAATATCAGTTATGCCGAAGGCGGCAAGCGCAGCCTGCTGGATATCTATCACCCGCATACGCCTCGTGAAGGCGGGTTTCCAGTGTTGCTGCAGGTGCATGGCGGCGCCTGGATGATTGGCGAAAAAGAGCAGCAGGCCAAGCCGCTGATGTATCACATGGCAGAGCGCGGCTGGCTGTGTGTAGCGATCAACTATCGACTCAGCCCGAAAGCGGCTTTTCCCGCTCACATTATCGATGTCAAGAAAGCCATTGCCTGGGTGCGTGAGAACATTGCCCAGTATGGCGGTGACCCGGATTACATTGCGATCACGGGGGGCTCGGCCGGAGGTCACCTGAGTGCGCTGGCCGCGCTGACCCCGAACTATGCGCCCTGGCAGCCTGGTTTTGAAACAGCCGATACCACATTGCAGGCCGCCGTACCGTTTTACGGCGTGTTCGATTTACTTGATCGGCATGACCTGCGTTCCGATATGTCGATGGAAAAGTTTATGGCAGATCGGGTGATGCAATGCAGTCGTGACGATAACCTTGAGCTGTGGGAACAGGGCTCGCCGCTGTCCCATGTCAATGTCGACGCACCCCCGATGTTTGTGATTCAGGGCACGCACGATTCCCTGGTGTGGGTAGAAGAGGCGCGCATCTTTGTTTCTGCACTGCAGGCGGTATCTCAGGAACCGGTGGTCTTTGCTGAGCTGTCCGGCGCGCAGCATGCCTTTGAGGTCTTCCATTCGGTGCGCACCGATCATACCGTGAACGCGGTAGGGCACTTCCTTGAGTGGACCCATGCCCAATGGGCGCGCGAACGAAATGCAGTCACAGCAGCGAGCGACGCGCCCGATCCGGTGGTGCATTGATGTCGCCGGACGCTGATCAACCGAACACTCTTGCTGTTGGAGCAGTCCATGATTTTGCGAGCATTGCCTGGTTTCTTTCTGTTGCTGGTTTCGCTCCCCGGTATGGCCGGTAGTTTGCCCAACATCCATGTTCTGGCAACCGGCGGCACCATTGCCGGCAGCGGCGCTAGCGGCACACAGGCTGACTATACCTCTGGCCAGTTGGGGGTCGATACGCTGCTAGCGGCGGTGCCGCAGTTGAATGAGCTGGCACGTGTCAGCGGTGAGCAGGTCGCGAATGTGGGCAGCCAGGATATGTCCGATACGATCTGGCTCGCGTTGGCAAAGCGCATCAATACGCTTTTGTCCCAGGATACAGTGGACGGTATTGTCGTCACGCACGGCACCGACACCATGGAGGAAACTGCCTACTTTCTTAATCTGGTGGTGCATAGCGCCAAACCCGTGGTGCTGACCGCGGCAATGCGCCCTGCCACCGCGCTGTCCGCGGATGGACCGCTGAATATTTTTAATGCGGTTGCGGTAGCGGCGGACAGGGATGCCGCTGATCGCGGTGTGATGGTGGTGATTAACGACGATATCCATGGCGCCAGAGCAGTTACCAAGCACCACACGACGGATCTGCAGACTTTTCGCAGCGCAGAGCAGGGCCTGATAGGTACGTCTTTGTACGGTAAGAATCGATTCTTCCGTCACCCCCATCGGCCACATACGCAGAGCAGTGCTTTGTCTGTGGGCGGTGTTGATGCCTTACCGCGAGTGAACGTCATCTACATGCATGCGGGAATGTCGGCAGACTTGATAGACGCGGCCGTCAGCAATGGGGCTCGCGGCCTGGTGATTGCCGGCGTCGGCAATGGCAACATGACCAGCGCCGCACTGGATGCGGTCCAGCGTGCTGTGACGCGAGGGGTCATGGTGGTGCGGTCAAGTCGCGTGCCCACGGGCGAGACGGGGCGCGATGTCGAGATCCGTGACGACGAGCTGGGCACTGTCGCCGCAGGGGATCTCAACCCTGCCAAGTCGCGCGTGCTGCTGCAGCTGGGACTATTGCAAAGCGTTGGAGCCGCAGAACTGCAACGACTGTTCGATACCTATTAGCCCAGCAACCAGCAGTCGCCCTTTTGCTGTCTTACCGGGTTGCTCAAAGACGCATGTCACCCCAGCGCGCCTGCAGAATGGCAATAGCAGCCAGCGGCGCGGTTTCGGTACGCAGCACTCTGGGTCCCAATGACAGGGAATGATAGCCGGCGCTCTCGGCGGCGTGAATCTCATCCGCACTCAAGCCGCCCTCAGGGCCAACCAGCAGCGCGATGCTATCGACGGTTTCTGCGCCAGTGGCACCGGCATCGGTGCGGTGATGCAGCACAAACTTCCGGGTTGCCTCGGTGCTCTCCAGCCAGTCGGCAAGCGGTTGCAGCGAGGCAATTTCGGGCAGGCGATTGCGACCGCACTGCTCACAGGCACTGATGGCAACCTGGCGCCAATGGTCGATTTTTTTCTGCGCCCGCTCTCCTTTCAGTTTGACCCCGGTGCGTTGCGTGAGTAAAGGAGTGATGGATTGCACACCCAGTTCAGTCGCCTTTTGCGCGATCCAGTCCATGCGATCCCCGCGCGATATGGCGATTCCCAGATGGATGGCCAGCGGCGACTCTCTATCGGCAGAGACTGGTACCCTGGTTTGCACGGTTACCGATTTTTTGTCGATAGCCGCTACGGTGGCCGGATATTCCTGGCCATCCCCGTTGAACAACAATAGCCCATCGCCCACTGCCATCCTCAGCACTCTGCCAACGTGCTGGCTGGGCCCGGGCTCCAGCATCAGCGTGCTGTCGCCCGTCAGCGCTTGAGAGGTATGTATGCGGGGTATGCGCACAAGCCAGCCGTGACTGAACTACAGCCCCAGACGTGCGCAGATTTCCCGCGTCGGCTCAACCTGGTTCATGGTGTAGAAGTGTATGCCGGGGGCGCCGCTGTCCATCAGTGTCTGGCAAAGTTGTGTCACCACGTCCAGGCCGAACTGACGGATGCTGTCCTGATCGGTACCGAAACCGTCCATGCGCTGGCAGATCCAGCGTGGTATTTCCGCGCCGCAGTTGCGTGAAAAACGCAGCAGGCTGTCGAAGTTGGTGATCGGCATGATGCCGGCATAGATCGGTTTGTCGATGCCGGCTGCCGCGCACTGGTCCAGAAAATAGAAATAGGACTCCACGTTGAAAAAGTACTGGGTGATGGCGCTGTTGGCACCGGCATCCAGTTTGTTTTTCAGGTGCTGCACATCGGCCTGGTAGCTTTTCGCTTCTGGATGGATCTCCGGATAGGCTGCCACCTCAATCTCGAAGTGATCACCGTGGCGCTCGCGGATGAACCTCACCAGCTCACTGGCATGCACCAGCTGTGTGGCGCCGCCCATACCCGAGGGCATGTCGCCGCGCAGCGCCACCAGGCGCCTGATACCGCGAGACTGGTAGGTGTCCAGCAGGGCACCGATAGCCGCTTCATCGTCACCGCCGAAACTCAGGTGCGGCGCGACGTCGATATCCGTTTCACGGATAGTAGAGACGATGCCCAGAGTGCTGTCACGCGTGGTACCGCCGGCCCCGTAGGTGACGGAGAAGAACGCCGGGTTCAGGGCGTTCAATGCCGGCGTGGTTTGTTGCAACAACTTCTCTTTGCCTTCCGCTGTTTTCGGCGGAAAGTACTCGAAGCTGATACGCGGTTTTGCTGCAGCCATAGCCTCGTGTTCCTAGTACTTGTAGCTGTCGGGCTTGAATGGCCCGTCGACAGGAACGTTGATGTACTGGGCCTGCTCCGGCGTCAATTTGGTCAGAACCGCATCGAAACCGCCAATCATATGTGCGGCGACTTCTTCGTCGAGCTTCTTCGGCAGTACCTCAACCGAGAGTGCTGAAGGCTTCATCTCTGGCTCGAGATTGGCAAATTTGCGCTCATACAGGTAGATCTGCGCCAGTACCTGATTGGCAAAGGAGCCATCCATAATACGCGACGGGTGTCCGGTGGCGTTACCCAGGTTCACCAGGCGGCCTTCCGACAGCAGGATCAAATGGTCATTGCTGGCCTGGTCACGGTAAACCTTGTGTACCTGCGGCTTGATCTCTTCCCATTCCCAGTTGCGACGCATATAGGCAGTGTCAATTTCATTGTCGAAGTGGCCGATGTTGCAGACCACGGCACCGCACTTGAGGGCCTTGAGCATCTCCGCGTTGCACACGTTGAAGTTGCCGGTCGTGGTGACGAGCAGGTCGATACTTGAAAGCAGCTCGTTATTGATACTGGCGGCCGTGCCGTCATTGACACCATCGATAAACGGGGAGCTGACTTCAAAGCCGTCCATGCAGGCCTGCATCGCACAGATCGGATCGACTTCACTGATACGGACAATCATGCCCTCCTGGCGCAGTGACTGTGCTGAGCCCTTGCCCACGTCACCGTAGCCGATAACGAGGGCTTTTTTGCCCGCCATCAGGTGATCAGTGCCGCGTTTGATGGCGTCGTTGAGGCTGTGGCGACAGCCATATTTGTTGTCGTTTTTGGATTTGGTGACGGAATCATTCACGTTGACGGCGGGAATTTTCAGCGTGCCGGCTTTGAGCATTTCCTGCAGGCGCAGTACACCAGTGGTGGTTTCTTCCGTAACGCCGTGTACGTTGTCCAGCACCTGCGGGTATTTTTCGTGCAGCATGGCGGTCAAATCGCCGCCATCATCCAGAATCATATTGGCTTCCCAGGGCTGGCCGTTCTTGAGAATGGTTTGCTCCAGGCACCAGTCGTATTCTCCCTCGGTTTCACCCTTCCAGGCGAACACGGGAATGCCAGCCGCTGCAATCGCTGCCGCCGCATGATCCTGTGTGGAAAAAATGTTGCATGACGACCAGCGAACTTCAGCGCCCAGCTCCATCAGGGTTTCGATCAACACGCCCGTCTGGATTGTCATGTGAATACAGCCCAGGATTTTGGCGCCTGCCAGCGGTTTGCTGTCGCGGTATTTGGCGCGCATGGCCATCAGCGCAGGCATTTCACCCTCCGCGATGTCCAGTTCACGGCGGCCCCATTCTGCCAGGCTGATGTCTGCCACTTTGTAGTCTTCAGTTACGACCAGTTGTTCTGCTGTGCTCATATCTTGCTCCTTTGGACGATGATGTCCCGCTACCAGATTCAGTGTAGTTACGGTGAATTAAAGGGCCGCTTTCAGGGCCTCGGCTTTGTCGGTTTTCTCCCAGGTGAAGTCTGCGTCTTCGCGGCCAAAGTGCCCGTAGGCCGCTGTTTTGCGATAAATGGGTCGCTTCAGGTCCAGCATGGCGACCAGGCCCTTGGGGCGCAGCTCGAAGTGCTCGCGCACCAGGTCTGCAATTTTCTCATCAGAGATTTTACCGGTGCCAAAACTGTTGATCGCGATAGAGGTGGGCTCGGCCACTCCGATAGCGTAGGACACCTGTATTTCGCAGCGATCGGCCAGGCCTGCCGCAACGATGTTTTTTGCCACGTAGCGGCCGGCATAGGCGGCCGAACGGTCTACTTTGGAAGGGTCCTTGCCGGAGAATGCACCGCCGCCATGGCGAGCCATGCCACCGTAGGTATCGACGATGATCTTGCGCCCGGTCAGGCCACAATCACCCACGGGGCCGCCGATAATGAACTGACCCGTTGGATTGATATGGAATTGAGTGCCGGCATGTATCCATTGCTGCGGCAGCACTTCCTTGACGATTAGGTCCATCACAGCCTCGCGGATATCCGCCTGGCTGATGCCCTCGTCATGCTGTGTAGACAGCACCACCGCATCGATGGCGACCGGCTTGCCATCTTCGTAGCGCAGCGTCACCTGGCTCTTGGCGTCCGGGCGCAACCATGGCAGTGTGCCGTGCTTGCGCAACTGGGCCTGGCGCTCTACCAGGCGGTGCGCGTAGTAAATAGGGGCAGGCATCAGCACGCTGGTTTCATTGGTGGCATAGCCGAACATCAGGCCCTGGTCACCGGCGCCCTGCTCGTGATCATCGCTTTCATCCACGCCCATCGCGATATCCTGGGACTGCTTGCCAATGGCGTTGAGCACGGCGCAGGAGGCGCCATCAAAGCCGACATCCGAGCTGTTGTAGCCGATGTCCAGAATGACTTCACGCACCACCTGTTCCAAGTCGACATAGGTTGACGTCGATACCTCACCGGCGACGACCGCCATACCCGTTTTCACCAGCGTTTCCACCGCGACGCGGGCGTTGGGGTCGTCGGTCAGGATTGCGTCGAGAATCGCGTCTGATATCTGGTCGGCCATTTTATCGGGATGTCCTTCAGAGACTGACTCTGAAGTGAAGATTGCATATTCACTCATGGTGTTTTCCTTACTGGGTCAATGGCGGCCAAAGAGGCGCACCTGTACTTTAAATCCGTTACGTTGCGCCAGATAGACGCTGGCGATGTCAGTCAGCCCTGCTTCACTAGCCCATTGGGTAAGATCTTCCGGGCTGAATCCCAGCCACAGGTCACCGCAATTATCGCGCGCCCAGGCCTGGTCATGGCTGCACAGATCAGCGATCAGCAAGACGCCGCCGGGCGCAAGGCAGGATGCAACATCCGCTATGATCGTGGCCGGCGATGGTGTGTGATGCAGGACCATATTGATGACCGCACAATCTGCAGCGAGTCCGCGCAGCTCACTGGCGCGCGAATCGCCGAGGACACATTCAACATTCCCCAGTTTTGCATCGCGTACTTTTGCCCGCGCTTTATCTAGCATGGTCTGGGCATTGTCTACCGCGACTACGCGATCAAACAACGGCGCCAGCTGCAGCAGGAAGCTGCCATCGCCAGGACCCAGTTCCAGCGCCGTGAGATGCTGTTGCAATGGCGCATCACGCATGACTTGCGCCACTGTATCAGCGTACTGGTCATAGCTGGCGATGAGATCCTGCTGCTGGTGAAACTTGTGGGCATTGTCGCGAAAGAAGTGACGAGAGTTTGCTTCGCGTTGTTTGTACAGCCGGTGCAGGGCCTTGTTTATCGCCGTGGGCAGTGGCGTCTGGTCAATGGCGTCAAACAAATGGCTCTGCAGCGCCTCAATCTCCGGGTGCTGTCCCAACTGGCTGCGACGATAAAAGATAGAGTTGCCCTCTCGTCGCGTGGTCACCAGCCCGGCGCTGGCCAGCACTTTCAGGTGATGGCTCAGGGCCGGCTGGCGTATATCGAAAATTGCACACAGTTCAGATACGCCGAATGAGTCGTTGTGCAGCACGCGCAGCACCTGCAGGCGCAGCGGATCTGCGCTGGCCTTGCATAGGGATGCCAGAGACTGCAGCGATAGCTCACTGGTAGTCGATGCGGTGGTGACCGAAGTCTGGTGGCCGGAGTCGCTGCGTCCTGCGCTGGCGACAGTGGCTGTGGTAGTCATGGCGCGGGAGTTTAGCAGGATGCCGCTTCTATATCAAAATATTTTGATATAGAATTTCGCGTCAACTACAGGACAGTCCCTGTTGGGCAAATTTACCGGCCTATTTGTTTGCCGTTCTGGGTCGCTTACGCGAAAATAGCGTCCCTTTTTGTTGAACAGGGGGCCCAGCGGGTCCCTCGTCCACCGCTGGAGATCCCGATGTCGTCCCCCCGTACTGAACTAGCCAACGCCATACGTGCCCTGAGCATGGACGCCGTACAGAAGGCCAATAGCGGTCACCCCGGCGCCCCCATGGGGATGGCTGATATTGCTGAAGTGCTGTGGAATGACTATATGCAGCATAACCCTGCGAATCCGCAGTGGCCGAATCGTGATCGCTTCGTGCTGTCCAACGGGCACGGCTCCATGCTGATTTACTCGCTTCTGCATCTGACTGGCTATGATCTGCCCATCGAGGAGTTGAAGAACTTCCGCCAGCTGCACAGTAAAACACCGGGTCATCCCGAATATGGCTACACGCCGGGCGTGGAAACGACCACAGGTCCGCTGGGCCAGGGCCTTGGCAATGCCGTTGGTATGGCTCTGGCGGAAAAGATTCTGGGTGAACAATTTAACAAACCCGGACATGACGTCGTTGATCATTACACGTACACGTTTCTGGGCGATGGATGCCTGATGGAAGGGATCTCCCACGAGGTTTGTTCGCTGGCCGGAACACTGGGGCTGGGCAAGCTGGTGGCTTTCTACGACGACAATGGTATTTCCATCGATGGCGAAGTCGAGGGCTGGTTTACCGATGACACGCCTGCGCGGTTTCTCTCCTATGGCTGGCAGGTGATCAGCGACGTCAATGGTCACAGCTCATCAGAAGTGAAAGCCGCCATTGAGGCTGCGCGCCACGAAACGGGCAAGCCCACACTGATCTGCTGTAAGACAGTGATAGGCAAAGGGGCGCCGAACAAGCAGGGTACAGAGTCCTGCCACGGCGCGCCCCTGGGTGGTGACGAAATCGCGGCCACGCGCAAGGCACTGGGCTGGGAGCACGCAGCGTTTGAAATACCAGCCCATGTTTACGAGGCTTGGGACGCCAAAGAGCAAGGGGCAGCGAATGAACAAGCGTGGAACAAATCGATGTCCGCGTATGCTCAGGAGTGGCCGGAGCTCGCAGCCGAGCTGCAGCGCCGGTTGGCCGGGGAACTGCCTGCCGATTTCGCGCAACAGGCGAGCGACTATATTGTTCGTTGCCAGGAAGAGGGAGAGAGCATTGCCTCGCGTAAAGCGTCGCAGAACTGCCTGAATGCCTATGGGCCAATGTTGCCCGAACTGCTGGGCGGCTCCGCCGATCTGGCTGGCTCCAACCTGACTGTCTGGAGTGGCTCTAAAGGTGTTACAGCCGATGATGCCAGCGGCAACTACCTCTACTACGGCGTGCGCGAATTTGGCATGGCGGCGATCATGAACGGCATTGCGCTGCACGGCGGCTTTGTCAATTATGGCGCGACCTTCCTGATCTTCATGGAATACGCGCGCAATGCCGTGCGTATGTCTGCGCTGATGAAGCAGCAGTCAATTTTCGTATTTACCCATGACTCGATTGGCCTGGGTGAAGACGGCCCGACCCACCAGCCGGTCGAGCAGCTGACCATGCTGCGTATTACGCCCAATATGCAGACCTGGCGCCCCTGCGATGCGGTGGAATCAGCAGTGGCCTGGAAATCCGCCATTGAACGACGTAATGGCCCTTCTTCACTGGTATTTTCACGCCAGGGTTTGCCGCATCAGTCGCGCGATGAGCAACAGCTCGCGAACGTTGCGCGCGGTGGCTACGTCCTGAAAGACTGCGGCGCTGCGCCGGATGCCATCCTGATCGCCACCGGCTCCGAAGTCCAACTGGCAATGGCCGCAGCTGAGCAGCTCGCTGCGAAAGGCAAACACATACGAGTGGTATCCATGCCGTGCACAGAGCTGTTTGAAGCACAGGACGCCGCATATCGCGAGGCCGTGCTGCCCAGTGACGTGCTGGCGCGCGTGGCGGTGGAAGCGTTGCACGCGGACTACTGGTACAAATATGTCGGCCTTGACGGGCGCGTTGTGGGCATGACGACCTTCGGCGAATCCGCTCCGGCAGGCGATCTCATGCACCACTTCGGCTTCACCGTAGACAATGTAGTCAGCGTGGTAGAAGACATCCTGTTGTAGCCAGACCGGCGATACGTTGACGATGAGCCCTGACGCTCGGCAGCCACTGCGACTGGCAATCAATGGCTATGGACGCATCGGTCGTTGCGTGCTGCGGGCGTTGTACGAAAGCCCGCTGCGGGATCAGTTGAGTATCGTCGCAGTCAACGAACTGGCAGACGCGGGCACGGTGCTGCATCTCACTCGCTATGATTCCACCCACGGACGCTTTCCCCTGCCACTGCAGGGCGATGCCCATCAGTTACGCATCGGCGATGACCGTATTGCCCTGCTGAATCATGCCTCAACGGAGGATCTGCCGTGGGCTGAGCTGGGCATTGATATCGTGCTGGAGTGTACCGGGGCGTTCTCGGATCGGGCCACCGCAGAGTTGCACCTGCGCGGCGGCGCGCAACGCGTGCTGTTTTCACAGCCGGCTGAGGCAGACGTGGATGCCACCGTGGTCTACGGCATCAATCATCATGAATTACGCGCGGAACACCGCATCGTTTCCAATGCGTCCTGCACGACCAATGCTATCGTGCCTGTGATTCAGGCGCTGGACGCTGCTGTAGGTATTGAAAGCGGTACCATCACGACGATTCACTCGGCGATGAACGACCAGCCGGTGCTCGACGCCTATCACCATACCGATTTGCGCAAGACGCGCGCCGCATCACAATCGATCATTCCGGTTGATACCGGCCTCGCACGCGGCGTTGAACGCATCCTGCCCGCAATGACCGACCGCTTCACCGCCCAGGCCCTGCGCGTGCCCACGCTGAATGTATCCGCGCTGGACCTGACGATTGCCACGCGCGCGGATACGGATGTCGCCGCTGTTAATCGCGCTTTGTATGACGCAGCGCAACGTCAGTTCAACGGCGTGCTGGGCTATACTGAAGAGCTGCTGGCATCCTGCGACTTCAACCACGACGTGCGTTCCAGCATCGTGGATGCCAGCCAGACCCGGGTGAGTGGCAAGCGTCTGGTCAAGGTGCTGACCTGGTTTGACAATGAATGGGCCTACGCTAACAGAATGCTTGATGTCGCCAGACATTGGGGCTCGCTGTAGCGCAGCGGCAAAAGGAGGAGAGCCATGACACTGAACGTTATCCAGATGAAGGATCTCGCATTAAAGGGGCAGCGTGTGCTGATTCGCGAGGACCTGAATGTGCCGCTCAAGGATGGACGCGTGAGCAGCGATGCGCGCATCCGCGCCGCGCTGCCGACTATTCGCACCGCACGTGATGCCGGTGCCAGGGTGGTGTTGATGTCACACCTGGGACGTCCGACAGAAGGCGAGTACGATGCGCAGTTTTCACTTGCGCCTGTGGCAGAGCATCTGGGCAAGCTGTTGCAAACGCCGGTCACGCTGGTGACGGATTGGCGCGACGGCGTTGAGCTGGCTGATGGTGAAGTGGCCCTGCTGGAAAACGTGCGCTTCAACCCCGGTGAAAAAGCCGACGAGGAAGCGCTGGCCAGGGCCTATGCCGGCCTGTGCGATATTTTTGTCATGGACGCGTTTGGCACGGCTCATCGTGCGCAGGCCTCCACCCACGGTGTCGCTAAATACGCGGCCCAGGCCTGTGCGGGCCCTCTGCTGGCCGGCGAACTTAACGCCCTTGAAAAAGCCCTGCGTGATCCTGCGCGACCCATGGTAGCGATTGTGGGTGGATCGAAAGTCTCAACCAAACTGACCGTCCTGGAGACACTGGCAGAGCGGGTAGACCAGCTGGTAGTCGGCGGCGGCATCGCCAATACGTTCCTGGCTGCGGCAGGCAAACCCGTGGGTAAATCGCTGTGTGAGCACGATCTGATCCCTGCGGCCCGTGCGCTGATGCAGAAAACCCATATTCCGCTGCCATCTGATGTGGTGACCGCGACTGCATTTGCGGAAGATGCAACAGCGGTGCTGAAGTCGGCGGATGACGTTGCAGACGACGACATGATTCTGGATATTGGCCCGGTGGCCGCTGCGCAGGTCGCTGCGCTGCTGTCAGAAGCTGGCACAATTCTCTGGAATGGCCCGGTGGGTGTCTTCGAGTTCGACCAGTTTGCCGGCGGCACGCAGGTACTGGCCAAAGCTATCGCGGATAGCCAGGCGTTTTCGCTGGCCGGCGGCGGCGATACTCTGGCTGCGATTGACAAATTCGACATCGCGGATAAGGTTTCCTATATCTCAACGGGTGGCGGCGCTTTTCTGGAGTATGTGGAGGGCAAGACACTGCCCGCCGTGGCCATATTGCAGCAGCGCGCCGGCACCTGAACAAACGACAGATTCTTACTTCCAATTGCGTCACTAGCAAACAGAGGACAATCGACATGGCACTTATCAGCATGCGTCAATTACTGGATCACGCCGCCGAGCATGGCTACGGCGTACCGGCGTTCAACGTCAACAACCTCGAGCAGACCCGCGCCATCATGGAGGCGGCCGATGCCACCAATTCACCGGTAATCATGCAGGCCAGTGCGGGCGCTCGCAAATACGCCGGAGCGCCATTTCTGCGCGCTTTGATGGAGGCGGCGATGCATGAGTTCCCGCACATACCCGTGGTCGTGCATCAGGATCATGGTGTTTCTCCGGCTGTCTGCCAGCGCTCTATTCAACTGGGTTTCAGTTCGGTGATGATGGATGGTTCCCTGGGTGAAGACGGCAAGACGCCGATGGACTATGAGTACAACGTTGCTGTTACGCGCAAAGCTGTCGAGATGGCGCACGCCTGTGGTGTGTCGGTAGAAGGAGAGCTGGGCTGCCTGGGATCACTGGAAACCGGCGAGGCGGGTGAGGAAGATGGTATCGGCGCAGAGGGAAAGCTCACCCATGAACAAATGCTGACAGACCCGGAAGAGGCTGCCGAGTTCGTCAAGGCGACGCAGGTCGACGCACTGGCAATAGCCTGCGGCACCAGCCACGGAGCCTATAAATTCACCCGGCCACCGACGGGAGATATCCTGGCGATCGATCGCATCAAGGAAATCAACGCGCGGATTCCCAATACCCACCTGGTGATGCACGGCAGTTCATCGGTACCGCAGGAGTGGCTGGCCATCATCAATGAGTTTGGCGGACAAATCCCGGAGACTTACGGTGTACCGCTGGAGCAGATCCAGGAAGGCATTCGCCACGGTGTGCGCAAGGTCAATATTGATACGGATCTGCGCTTGGCCTCCACCGGCGCCATCCGCCGCTTCCTGGCTGAAAACCCGTCTGAGTTTGACCCGCGCAAGTACCTGGTCAAGACCCAGGAAGCGATGCGCGATATCTGTATCAAGCGCTATGAAGCGTTCGGCACTGCGGGCAACGCTGACAAGATCAGGGTGAAGTCACTGGAGGCCATGCAGATTGCCTATGACGCGGGGCAGCTGACGCCAAAAGTGAACTGAAGCTGCCGTTGAACGCACGGCAGCTGCAGTCGCTGCGCTCTTCCCTGCCTGTTTTCGGGAATTCGATAGCCGATGTATCGTTACTGCGCGATTACTGCGTAGCGTACGGCATAGATTTTGACGGGCATCACGACGCGGTTCAGTACACCGTAGGGACGGTGCATTCGGGCGAGTACCAACTGGCTGTTCACCATTGGCAACGCGATGGTGCAGTCAGTAATTTGCTGCTACTGCACGGCTACTTTGATCACACTGGCCTGTATGGCGAGCTTATCGACTGGGCGTTGCGCCGTGGCTGCAATGTCCTGTCATTTGATCTGCCCGGTCACGGGCTGTCGAGCGGCGAGCCAGCTGCCATTAGTCACTTCGGTGAATACAGCCAGGCGATTACGGATACCCTGTCACTGGGATTGCAAGGCGACCTACCGCAGTGGGTGATCGCGCAAAGCACTGGTGCGGCAGCCCTGATCGATTTCGGACGCACAGCGGCGGCGTGGCCCTTCAGCGCTTCTGTGTTGCTGGCACCTCTGGTCCGCCCTGTCAGCTGGAGTCGGGTGCGACTGACGCAGATTCTGCTGAATCGATTTTTACAACGTGTGCCCCGGGTTTTTACCCGGAATTCTACCGATAGCGAGTTTCTTGCGCGGCTGCGCGCTGATCCTTTGCAAAGCCAGAGCGTGTCGGTGCGATGGGTGGGGGCTTTGCGTCGCTGGCTGGATGAACTGACGATAGCTGACCTGGGCAGAGGGCCCGCGCTTGTCGTGCAGGGAGACGCGGACAAAACCGTAGACTGGCCTTATAACCTGGGAGTTGTTGAGCAGCTGTTTCCTGGCAGTCAGATACAGATGTTAGCTGGCGCGCGTCATCACCTTGCTGGTGAGTCTGAGGCTATCAGGTCGATCTACCTGGCTGCAGTCAATGACTGGCTGCTGGCCCACGGGGTGCCGCTTCTCAACGCTCAGCAGTAGAAGCCTGCACTGCGCAGCTGTTGATACAGTGGCTGCAGGGCATCGCCATAGCGCTGCCAACGGTTGACCGAGGTACGATAAATTGGCTGGCGCACCTGCACGGCACTGGCTGTTGCCACGCTTGCGTCTCGTCGATGAAAGTCCAGGCACCCTGATTCCCAGGGTAGTTCACAGTAGTCGAGCAGGGCGCGTGCCTGCGCCTCAGGGTGTGCGACGAGTTGCTCATAATCCACTTCGTACACGGCCTCTGGCATGACAGTTTGCCAGTGCCTGATGAGTGCGTCGAAGGCAATGAAATAGCGGCCGCAATCCTGCAGGCTGTAGTTGTAGTGGTAATACCTGAAGCGGGTGGCGAATTGCTGACGATAGTTACTCAGGCAGGTATCCATCGGGTCACGGCGCAGGCAGATCAGCCTGGCATTGGGCAGTACGCGCTTTATCAAGCCCAGGTAGAGAAAGTTGAGCGGTAGTTTGTCGACCACGCGCAAGGGGGCCGAAGAGGCTCTGGATAGTTGTTTTACAGCTTGTGGTGGTTTTGTCGCCTCGACATAGCGTCCGCCCAGATCGGCAGGGTCAAGGTTGACCGAGGCGGCCAGCGTTGGTTCGTCAATGACGTCGGCTGAGGCGGTTTTTGTCAGGCGTTTTACCAGCAGTGGAAAGTCCTGCCGCTCGCCCGCGGCGTGCACGCTGGTATGGCTGCCCAGAATCTGCTCGACCAGCGTGGTACCTGTGCGTGGCATTCCCACAACAAAGATCGGTTGCCGGCTGTTACAGGTCGCAAGCCTGGTGTCTCGGGGAAAAATAGAATCGGCGCCAAAAAGACGCGTGATGGCAGTGAACAGTGTCAGATCGTTCTCAAAACGGTAGCTGCATTTTTGGGCCTGCCCCTGTTTGGCCCAGGCCAGGCTTTGCAGTGACGCTGCATATTGCCCGAGGTCCTCCTGTTCCTTGGCGAGCGCGTGCCCGATGTGCAGCCTTCCATGGGCGTCTGTAACACGATTGCGCAGGCCGTCCAGGCGCTTCAGGTGGTTACTTGCGGGCGTCTGGGTTTGCAGCTGAGCAAGCGCAGAGTGCGCTTTGTAAAGTTCAGGGTTGAGCGTTATTGCCCGCTCATAATTGGTTGCAGCTTCGTCGAAACGGCCTGCAAACTTCAGCGCTGCGCCAAAGTTGAAGTGGAAATCAGCCAGCCAATCCTCTGCCTGTCCCGGCGCGAGCTGGCGGCTCTTGTGATTTTCGTTCAGGGCAGTCATGGCGGCCTGGAAACACTGGAGCGCTTGCTCGTGCTCCCCGGCATGACTCAATACCACGCCTATCGTGTTGAGCGTAACCGGGCTGCGCGGATGCAACTCCAGTGCTGCGCGTGCTGTGTCTGCGGCCACAGGGTAGTCACGCAGGGCTATATATTGCCGGGCAAGTTGCGCCTGGTACTCAGCATTACCGGGGTCATTCTCGATGGCCTTGTTAATGATCTCCAGTGCCTTTTTAGGCTGCTTGTTATGCGCCGCGATCAGGCCACAGATAAACCAGGCATCGGCATGCCGAGTGTCCTGTTGCAGAATGGCCAGGCACTGCTGGTGCGCATGGCGCAAATCACCGCGCTGCAGAGCAGCTTGTGCATCATGGTGCAGCTGGTCAATCTGTGCTTTTTTTGACGTCATGGCGAACCATTGTAGGCGCAGCAGCCACGCGGCGAAATGGCAAAAAAAAGGGCGCTGCAATGAGCGCCCTGTCCTTTCCAGCGAGTGCTTACTCGCCGAAGTTATAGATCATACGCAAGCCAACCTGGCGTGGCCGAACGACGTTGTTGTAATAGCGGCGTAAATCAAACTGTCCCACTTCGCGGATGAAGCTCACGTCGTCGCGAACACCGGTAACCGCATAGCGATCAAACACATTGTCGGCATACAGGGTAAGGCGCCAGCTGTCCTTGAACCATGAGGCAGACACGTTGTGCAGTGCAAAACCGGGTAATTCCTCACCGAAGTTGCGCCCGCCAACTTTGGTCAACACGTCGCTGGTAAAGGTCATTGACCAGTCCAGTTCGACCTGTGAGCCGCCTTCCAGCTGCAGGGCGTAATTCGCCGCGAGACTGCCCTGATGTTCAGGTGTGCCTGGCAGGCGATCGCCATCGAAGGCGTCTTCGCCGCCCACAAGACCCGGCGCATCTTCCGTCAGCTCAGCAATGGTGTAGGCATAAGAGCCCGTGAAGGACAGCGCCTGTGACAAGTACCACTGGCCGGACACTTCCAGGCCCGTACTGGTAGCCGAGCCGCCGTTGGAGGTAATGGGCAGGTTGCCGTTTTGCGTGACATCGGCAACCTGAACGTCATCCCATTCGATGTAGAACAAGGCGCCGTTCAGCAGCAGGCTGTCGCCAAACTGGGAGTGCAGGCCCAGCTCGTAGTTGAGTGTGGTGTCTGACTTGATCAGGACTTCATCCGGCAGCGCACACACGTTCTGCAAACCCGGGGGAAGTGGGTTAGGGCACGGGAATACAGAGTTGAGGCCCCCCAGGCGGTAGCCCTGGCTGATGGTGAGATAGGCCATGACGTCGTCATTGAAATCGTAGGAGGTGTTGAATTTGAAGATGTTGTCGTCGTCATCCACGTTGTTGACCTGAATCGCCGGGTCAATGAGATCAGATGGAGCACCGCCGAACACGGTATTGAGCAGCGGCAGGTCTACACCGCGTGTGGCGTCGTTCTCAAACTTGAACCAGCGTGCGCCGAGAGTGACTTGCCAGGCATCAGTGAATTGATAGCCGATTTCACCGAAAACGGCGGTTTCAGTGATCTCATCTTCAACGATTTCGTAGTATTCAAGCGAGTCGGGGCGCAGTTGGATGCCACCAAAATTGTCGACAGCAAACTGGTCAAAGCCCGGGGTGAATTCCTGGTTCAGCTGTTTGATGCTGAAATCATTGTAGAAGGCGCCGACAATCCAGTTCAGCGGGCTGTCGCTGGTGGACACCAGGCGCAACTCCTGATTGAAGCGTTCCTCGTTCTGGTCTTCACGGGTGAATGAAGAAAAACCGGGGAACTCTTCATAACCGTATTCAAAAGCCAGCAGCAAATCCGTCTGGTCGCGCTGGCCCTGCTCACTGTACTCGGAGTAGCCAGTGGCTGAAGTCAGCTCTGCAAAGCCCAGATCCGCTACCAATTCCAGAGCGATGAGGTCTGTTTTGCGCTTGCTGGGCTCTTCATAGCGATGTGCAGACTCATAGTCTCCGGTGCCGAATGAATCCGCGTGATTGATTTGCCGTCCACCGATCTCGCTTTCCTGGTAGTAGTAGGTGAGCGTGCTATCCAGTCGATCGCCGGTGTAGCGCACCGCAAAGCGTCCGGAGGTGGTTTCCACGGTGTTTACGTCTTCTTTGGAGCGCAGGTTCTGGCGCACTGCCGCCGGATCAGAAAAATCAGGCTGGGGATTCGATACGCCCGGTTCACGCACCAGGAAGTTGTAATCGATAAAACCGGGGTCGTCTTCATAGTCGATAGAAGCGCGAATAGCGAGGCGGTCTTCTACCAATGGAATGTTGATAGTGACGCCGCCTTCATAACCCAGGTCATTTGCTTCACTGAGGTCGTAAATATCACCGCGTAGCTGAGCAGTCACGGCCTCGGTATTGGGCTTGTTGGGAATATACCGAATTGCACCGCCGAGAGTGCCGGCGCCGTAGAGGGTTCCCTGTGGCCCGATAAGTACCTCAACGCGCTCCATGTCATTGAAGCTCAGGTCGACATACAGCGGGATTTCACCGATATAGATACCCACGGTATCGCCACCGCCATTGCCGACGGTTGATTCGGGGGCGCTGATTGCATCAACGTTAAGTCCGCGAACCGTCAGCGTGCTGCCGCTGCGAGGGCCCTGGTCAACCACGGTCATGCCGGGTACGCGTCGCGCCAGGTCCGACAAATCCGATATGCGCTCTCGCTCAATCAACTCTGCGCCCAGCGCAGTGATATTAAGTGGAATGTCCTGTACCGATTCGGAGCGACGCGTAGCGGTGACCAGAACTTCTTCCAGCATTCCGCTTTGCGCATACGTGTGCCCGCTCATCATGGTACTGGCGATAGCCGCTGAAAGTGCGCTGATAGTGAATTTGCCTGATGGTTTCATTGCTGCCCCTGCCTGTCTTTGTTCTGTTCACTGACGCCGTGTTGCGCAAGTATGGGTTAACTTAGCATCACAGCCATGTTGTGGGGTACTTTGCAGAGTGCGCAAAAATACCGCTGCAGCGCGCGGTGACAGAAAACCTGGTCACTTTTTTCGATGTATTCGGCAGCACGAGCCGCTGCTCAAAACAAGACGCGGCTGCGTATAGTGCCCTCAATGCTGGCAAGTTTACCCAGGGCCAGATCACTGTATTCGGCGTCCACATCAATCACCACATAGCCCACTGCTTCATTGGTTTGCAGGAACTGTGCTGAGACGTTCAGGTTATTTTCTGAAAATACGCTGTTTATTGCGCTCATAATGCCTGGCACGTTGTGGTGAATGTGCAGCAGTCGATGGCTGCCCTCGTGCTCCGGGAGCGCAACTTCAGGCAGGTTGACCGACGAGGTTGTGGTGCCGTTGTCGCTGTATTTCGCCAACTTCTCTGCGACTTCCATACCGATGTTTTCCTGTGCTTCCACAGTGCTGCCGCCAATATGCGGCGTGAGGAACGTATTGTCGAAGCGCCGCAGCGGCGACACGAACTCGTCATCGTTGGAACGCGGTTCCACCGGGAATACATCGATACCGGCGCCGCCGATAGCGCCGGTTTCAAGGCTGCTGGCCAGCGCGTCGATATCGACAACTGTGCCCCGCGATGCATTGATCAGAATGCTGCCGGAGCGCATTTGTCCAAGTTCTGCCGCACCTATCATATTCTGCGTGCTTTTTGTTTCCGGCACATGCAGGCTGACGACGTCCGAGTTGGCCAATAGATGGTTCAAGCTGGGAACCTGGCGAGCATTGCCCAGCGGCAACTTGTTGGTGACATCGTAAAATTGCACCTGCATACCCAGGCTTTCGGCGATAACACCCAATTGCATGCCGATATTGCCGTAACCAATAATGCCCAGCTTTTTACCGCGGATCTCAAAGGAGTTATTGGCCGACTTGAGCCACTCGCCCCGATGGGCCGCCGCATTTTTCGCCGCAATACCACGCAATAGCAGTATTGCTTCGGCCAGCACCAGCTCCGCCACACTGCGCGTATTTGAAAAAGGCGCATTGAACACGGCGATACCGCGTCGCGTGGCGGCCTGCAAGTCCACCTGGTTGGTGCCGATGCAAAAACAACCAACGGCAACCAGCTTTCTGGCGGCGTCGAAAATATCTTCACTGAGCTGGGTGCGTGAGCGAATACCGACAAAGTGCGCATTGGCGATAGCGGCTTTGAGCTCTTCAGGAGGCAGCGCCTTCTTGTGCTCCTCGATGTTGGTATAGCCAGATTGCTGCAGCGTTTCCACGGCTGAAGGGTGCACGCCCTCCAGCAGCAGAAATTTGATTTTGCCTTTTTCCAACGACTGTTGCGCCATGTCAGCCAGGGTCCTTGATGTGTGTCTGTGAGAAGCCGGTTCCAGAGTCTGAACAGGCAGTAAAAAAGGGCGCGTATGGTACCATACGCGCCCCCTGAAACAGCGGCCTGTGAAAATTACCGGAGGACGCCCGAGTGGCTCAGATCGACAGTTCAATTTTGACCGCCCTGCAGACGATAGTCGGCGCAGACAAAGTCCTTACCGACGACGACTCCCTGCGCCAATACGGTGCTGACTGGACGCGGTTTCATACACCGAATCCCTGCGCAGTCGTATTGCCGGTTGACATTGAACAGGTGCAACAATTGGTACGTGTGGCCGTTGAACACGCATTGGCAATCGTGCCATCAGGCGGTCGCACCGGGCTGAGCGCCGGCGCAGTGGCTGTCAATGGGGAGCTTGTGATCGCGCTGGATCGGTTGAACACAATGGACGACTTCAACGCGATTGATCGCACTGTGCGTTGTGGCGCCGGCGTCATCACCGAGCAGCTGCAACAGTTCGCCAGCGACAAGGGGCTGTTTTACCCGGTGGATTTTGCGTCCAGCGGTTCCAGTCAGATCGGCGGAAATATCTCGACCAACGCCGGCGGCATCAAAGTCATCCGCCACGGTATGACGCGTGACTGGGTCGCGGGGCTAAAACTGGTGACCGGCACCGGTGAGTTACTGGATCTGAATCGCGGCCTCGTAAAAAACAATACGGGATACGATTTGCGGCAATTGGTAATAGGGGCTGAAGGCACCCTGGGCATCGTGGTAGAGGCCACGATGCGCCTGGCCACCCCGCCCGAGGATCTTGCCGTGCTGGTGCTTGGCGTGCCGGATATGTCCTCTATCATGTCCGTGCTGTCGACCTACCAGAGCGCGATGACGCTCAGTGCCTTTGAATTTTTCTCCGAGCTGGCCCTGCAAAAAGTCGTCGAACATCAGGGCTTGCAGCGGCCCTTTGAAACCCCCGCCCAGTACTACGCCCTGCTGGAATTCGAGCAGCCGGACGAACGCGCAATGGAGCAGGCCATGAGCCTGTTTGAACACTGCGTCGAGCAGGGCTGGGTGCTCGACGGAGTTGTTAGCCAGAGCGTGGCACAGGCGCAATCACTGTGGCGCCTGCGTGAAGATATCTCCGAAACCATTACGCGCTGGACTCCTTACAAGAATGATATTTCTACCGTCACATCGCGCGTGCCGGATTTTCTGGACGAGGTAGAGGCTGTCGTCAATGCCAATTACCCGGAATTTGAGATTGTCTGGTTTGGCCACATCGGCGATGGCAACGTGCATCTCAATGTACTCAAGCCGGATGACCTGTCGGTGGAGGAATTCCAGCAGCGCTGCGGTGAAGTGAGTCGCTGGGTGTTTGATATTGTGCAGCGTTACGGCGGCAGTATATCTGCGGAACACGGTGTTGGTCTGTTGAAGAAAGACTATTTGCTATACAGCCGCTCTGAGACTGAAGTGGAGATCATGCGACAGATCAAGCGGGCGTTTGATCCAGTGGGGATCATGAATCCCGGCAAGATTTTCGATTAGGCTTTGTTGCTGATCTCGTAACTTGAAGGTTTAGGGGCCTGGCGGCTTTGGCGCGCCCTCGAGTGGCCGTATTGTCGTGCTCCTGAAAGTGTTTTAGCCAAGGCCAAGCCGTTGTCAGGAGAACGTCCATGCGCGACCGTGTGAGGCCAAGGATGGCCGAGCCCGAGCCCACATGGATGTGCTTGCAGCGTGTCGCGCATGGAGGTTCTCCTGACAACAGCGATACCGTAGTCCTGATATCAGCCCGCTGCCGGTCTCCGAGTCCATACTGAAGAGCTGGTAGCGTGCCCCTGAGTCTCCCTCGCTCGCGTCACTCAGCGTAAAGCGTCTTAACCCCCCCAGAAGTCCCCAGCAACAATATATCAGCCGGCTTCAGGGCAAACAGGCCATTCGTCACCACCCCCGTAATATTGTTGATGCGCTCCTCAGTGGCCAGAGGCTGCGGAATCGAAAAGTTGTAGACATCCAGAATGACATTGCCGTTATCTGTCACAACGCCCTCACGGTAGACCGGATCGCCGCCCAGCTTCACCAGCTCCCGAGCGACATGACTGCGCGCCATTGGAATCACCTCCACCGGCAGAGGAAAAGCGCCCAGGGTATGCACCAGCTTGCTTTCATCCGCAATGCAGATGAATTCTCGTGCCACCGCAGTCACGATTTTCTCGCGGGTCAAGGCCGCGCCACCGCCCTTTATCAGCTGCAGAGCCTTGTTGCATTCATCAGCGCCGTCGATATAGAAGTCGACCTGATCTACTGTGTTCAGGTCGTACACGGTAATTCCATGGCTTTTGAGGCGCTCGGCCGAAGCCTCGGAGCTGGCCACTGTGGCGTTGACCTGCCCCTTTATCGTAGCCAACTGATCAATAAACAGATTGGCCGTCGAGCCAGTGCCGATACCCAGCACCGAATCATTGTCGAGCCTGGGGCGCACATAATCCAGGGCCGCTGCTGCCACTGCCTGTTTCAGTTCATCCTGGGTCATGTCGCGTTCTCCTTTTCGTTGCTCGGGAAGTTCACATCCGTCAGATCTGGCTGGTGTTTTCAACCCGGTGGTCCTGCGGAGCACGCAGTATAGGTGACAGCCGATAGACGGGCACGAAAAAACCCCATGGATATGCCCTGTGAGGGCTGAAAAATTTACACGGCTCCATTAACATGGCCGGTCGCCTTAGCGTGCCTGGAAATCCGTTATGCCACAGTCATACATTAAACGCATACTCGATGCGCGAGTTTACGATGTCGCGCGCGAAAGTCCGCTTGAAGAAGCGGCGCTGATGTCGCGCCGGCTGGATAACCGGGTGTGGCTCAAACGCGAGGACCTGCAGCCGGTTTTTTCATTCAAGTTGCGCGGGGCTTACAACAAAATGAGCCGGCTCAGTGAGGATGAACTCGCGCGCGGCGTGGTGGCGGCCTCTGCCGGTAATCACGCCCAGGGTCTTGCCATGGCAGCGCAGAAAATGAAGGTCAACGCCACCATCGTGATGCCGCGCACAACGCCCCAAATCAAGGTAGACGCCGTGCGTAACCGAGGCGCAAGGGTGGTACTGCACGGTGACTCCTTCGAGGAGGCTGCAGCGCACGCGTCAAAACTGGTCGCGGAAAAGAACATGACCTATGTTCACCCCTTTGACGACCCCGATGTGATCGCCGGGCAGGGCACTATCGGCATGGAAATCGTGCGTCAGCACCAACGCCCGCTGGATGCGCTGTTTGTTCCGGTTGGCGGCGGGGGATTGATAGCGGGTGTCGCAGCGTATGTGAAATATGTCTGGCCGGAAACGCGCATCATTGGCGTTGAGCCTGAAGATGCCGCCTGCCTCCAGTTGGCTATGCAGCGAGGTCGCCGCGATACGCTGGCTGAAGTCGGTTTGTTTGCCGAGGGCTGCGCCGTAGCGCAAATTGGCAAGGAGACCTTCAGGGTGATTCGCGAAACGGTGGACGAAGTGATCACTGCGTCCACCGACGAGATGTGTGCGGCAATCAAGGATATTTTTGAGGATACCCGCAGCATTGCAGAGCCCGCAGGCGCCCTGGCCCTGGCTGGCCTGAAGAAGTACGTTGAGCGCACGGGCGTGCAGGATCAGGACCTGCTGGCGATAGTCAGTGGCGCCAACACCAACTTTGATCGCCTGCGCTATATATCCGAGCGTACCGAAATTGGTGAACAGCGTGAAGCGGTTATCAGCGTCACGATTCCGGAGGAGCCGGGCAGCTTCAAAAATTTCTGCAGTGCCCTCGGCAGGCGCAACATCACCGAGTTCAACTATCGCTATGCAGATGCCAGGGCGGCTCAGGTATTTGTAGGGCTGTCGGTAGTGCCCGGCCCCGACGACCTGGCGGGTTTGCTGCGGGACCTTAACGAGAGCGGTTACGCCACACAGGACATGACGCACAACGAAGTGGCCAAGCTGCATATTCGCCATATGGTGGGAGGGCACGCCCCGGGACTGCAGCACAATGAGCTGGTTTACCGCGTCGAGTTTCCCGAGCGGCCCGGTGCCCTGCTGAAATTTCTTGCCGGTCTTGGTCAGCGCTGGAGCATTTCGATGTTTCACTACCGCAATCATGGTGCGGCCTATGGTCGAATCCTGGTGGGTGTTCAGGTGGCGCGCTCCGAGCGGCGAGAATTCAGGAAAGTGCTCGCCGGTATCGGCTATCGCCATTGGGAAGAGACTGAAAACAGCGCTTATAAACTGTATCTGGGCCGGTCAGAGGGCTGATTCGTCTGAAAAGCAGTGGTTTAAAGGCTTTCAGGGTTTTCTTTTGGTTTTTGGTAGTATAAGATTTGTTCAGGTTTGTGAAATAATAACAAAAAAAGAGTGATCGGGGGCAGGCAACGCTCCAGCACGTTGTGCTCAGGTCGCTCTACGAGATCCGCTAAATCGTTAAAAGAACGTTTTGAAAAGCTTTTGAGAGAGTAGTAAAGAGTGACACGTAAACCTGATTTTCTAGTGATCCTGTTAGCCGCTTTCGGCGTGGGCGTTTTACTGACTCTGCTGTTGCCGATGTCTTCCAATGACACCGTGGCTGCACCGGCGTCCGAGCTTCAGGCCGGCGTCATCATTCGCGATTAAGCCTGCCTTTTAACAGCTGATCAGGCCGGCATCCGTCGCCACAAAATTGAGATTGATATCCCAGGCATCGCACGCAAGGCGCTCGGTCTGTTGGCAGTGGTGCGCCAACCCGACCCGGACGGGTTTGTCGGGGTATGCTGCCAGCGTGCGGTCATAGTAGCCTCCGCCCATTCCCAGCCGGCCACCGCGGCAATCCCATCCCACCAGTGGCAGAAACACAAGATCCAGATCGCCTGCTTTGATTCGCGGCGCACTGCTGGGCGGTTCAGGTATGCCCAGATGATTCGGTGCCAGTGTCGCGTGTGGTTCCCACAGGGCAAATTCAAGATGTTTGTCGGGGCAAATTACGGGCAGGTAGCGGTGCTTACCTGATTCAAGGCAGGCCTGTGCCAGCGGCTCTGTGCCTATTTCTCCATCCGCAGCGATATACAGAGCGACACAGTGTGCAGTCGGCCAATGGGGTACGTCGGCAACGCTGCCCAACACAGCATTCGCGGCCTGAGCTTGTTGCTCAGCCGACAGGGCTTTCCTGCGTTGACGCAGTAATTGCCTCAGTTGGGCTTTATCGAGATTGTTTGAGGGCATAGCAGGCGGACATAGAAAAAGGATTCCCAGCATACCGCTGACAGTGCGGCCCTTGAACCCGATGGTTCAAGGTGGCGGTTCCTGCACTGTATCAGGCTTTCCGGACGTAGCCGGACATGCACACCAACAGCAACGAGAAACCTCCGGGTATTACATTATCGGCTCGAGGACTGTATGTCTGGCGCATATGCCAGGGACCCAGGAAAGATTATAACGCAGTTGAAGCGACAAAAATGCTTTTGCAGTGGCGAAAGTGGGTGCCGATTGTGCAAAAGTGTGACGACTCAGCCAATTTCCAACTGTCGCAGATGATACAACGCGTCATCCAGTTTCCGGTTGAGTTTGACGACAGAGTCGCTGTTTGCCTGCGTTTCAGCATTTTCAGAATGCTCTGAGGCTTGCAGTAATTCATGGCTGATATTCAGTGCTGCCATAACAGCAATACGCTCCAGCCCGATCACTTTGCCGCTTTCGCGGATGCCGCGCATCTGTTTGTCCAGATACTTGGCCGATACGATCAGCTCTGCTTCCTGCTCTTCGGGGCAGGCGACCTGGTAGTCCTTATCGAGAATTTTAACCGTCACGGTGTTGGGGGGACTCACACGATCACTCCATGGTTCTCAGGCGTTCGATCATGGCCGCGACCTTGTTGCGTGCCAGCTCGTTCTTGTCGATCAATTCCTGACGTTCGTTTTGCCAGTTCGCACTGTCGGCCTTGAGCAGCCGATTCTCGCGATTCAGCTCATTGCACAGGGTAATGAGCTCATCGATTTTTTGTTCGAGCGCTTTCAGTTGGTTTTCCGCCATGAAGCTGTACTGGGGTGGTATTATTTGAAGTCTACTATAGTGGCGCTTGCCAGTAACGTCAACGACACAAAATTCATAAATATCAATAGCCTGCCAAAGCTTTTGCAGCTAATGATAGAACTGCTGCCCAAGCCCTGTGGCGCTGGCGGCCCGGGAGTATCCATAATGTTCGACTCTTTTTCACCCGAGGGTGTGATATTCGACTTCGATGAAGTCGCCGATCACCTGATGGAACATGGGCTGGAAACATCACCCTCGGAACTCCATGGCTGTCTGTGCGGGCAGCTTTCTGCCGGTGCATCCAGTGAACCTGAGGCGGGGTTGGCGGCGCTGGGACAGGCCCTTAACATCGAGGTATACGGTGAGCTGGCCGAGCAATTGATGCAGCTTTACAAGGTGACAGCCGCCGCCCTGGAAGATGATGAGTTCGATTTTTATCCACTGTTGCCAGATGACGAGCGTGATATCGATGAGCGCACCCTTGCTCTGTCACTGTGGTGCCGAGCCTATCTGACCGGTTATGCGCATGTTAAAGCGGGCGCGGGTAAAGCCGGACAGATGGTGCCTGCTGACAGCGCTGAGATTCTCAAGGATTTTGCCGCCATCGCGCAGGCACAGGTTGACGAGGACATCCCGGAAGAGGAATCGGAGGCCAGCTATGCTGAGTTGGTGGAGTACCTGCGCTTCGCTGCACTTAATGTGTATGCCGACAGCGTGATTGATCTGCCTGAGGGTGCATCAGAAGATGGGCACCCGCCTTCCCTGCACTAGCGCAGGGGGCAATTATGCCCTGCCGCCGGCTGTGTTAGTCTTTGCGAGTCAGCCACTTCAGGCACTTTTTTGGAACAGAGTCTTTTCCCTGCATGAGCATCAGTAAATCCGAGTTCGCCCGTCGCCGTAAACACTTCATGGGCCTGATGGAGCCCAACAGTATCGCGATTATTCCCTCCGCCAGGGAGCAGGTGCGCAGTCGCGATACGCACTATGCGTTCCGCCAGGACAGTGATTTTTACTATCTCACCGGTTTTGTTGAACCCGATGCAGTACTGGTGCTGATTCCGGGGCGCAAACACGGGCAATTCGTCATGTTCTGCCGCGAGCGCGACCCGAAGATGGAGATGTGGGATGGCTATCGCGCCGGCCCAGAAGGTGTTTGTCGCGACCATAGCGCCGACGACGCTTTTCCGATCGGCGATATAGATGACATTCTGCCCGGCCTGATAGAAGGGCGGGAGCGGGTGTATTACTCGATGGGGCGCAGTGCCGAGTTTGATCAGCAGATCATGTCCTGGGTGAACCGCATTCGCAGTAAAGAAAGCACGGGAGCGGTGCCGCCGGGTGAGTTCACCGACCTTGATCATATGCTGCATGAACTTCGGCTGTTCAAGAGCGCGGCTGAATTGCGCCTGATGCGCAAAGCCGGTGTCATTACTGCGGCGGCGCACTGTCGGGCGATGCGAGAGTGCCGGGTTGGCCAGTTCGAATACCAGCTCGAAGCGGAACTGCAGCATGAATTCGCACGTTCCGGTGCGCGGCATGCCGCCTACCCCAGTATTGTTGGCAGCGGCGATAACGCCTGTGTGCTGCACTACATCGAAAACACCGCGAAGATGCGCGACGGTGATCTGGTGCTGATCGATGCAGGTTGCGAATTTGAGCACTACGCTGCCGACGTCACGCGCACCTTTCCTGTCAACGGAAGGTTCTCGCGAGAGCAGCGCGCTCTTTACGAAGTGGTGCTGGATGCCCAGGCGGCCGCCATCGCTGAGATACGCCCGGGTAATCACTGGAACCAGCCGCACGATGCCAGCGTGCGGGTCATCACCGAGGGCCTGGTTGAACTGGGCCTGTTGAAGGGCCGGGTAGCCAGCCTGATCAAGAAGGAGGCTTATCGCCAGTTTTATATGCACCGCGTGGGGCACTGGCTGGGCATCGATGTCCACGACGTGGGTGATTATCGCCTGGGCGATGAATGGCGTGTGCTTGAGCCCGGTATGGTAATGACAGTTGAACCGGGATTGTACGTATCGCCCCAGGCCACCAAAGTGGCAAAAAAGTGGCGCGGCATCGGTATCCGCATCGAGGATGATGTGGTGGTGACCAGCGACGGCTGTGAGGTGCTGACGCACTCGGTGCCGAAGTCGGTGGAAGAAATCGAGGCAATAATGGCGGCATGAACGCGCCGAGGCAAAAATCCGCGCTGCAGTCGGGCCACGCTGATGTCGTGATAGCAGGTGGCGGCATGGTAGGTGTCAGCCTTGCGCTGCAGTTGGGCGCCGTGTTGCCGCAACGAACGTCGATCCTGCTGGTTGAGGGCTTCCAGCTGCCGCCACCCAAGCAGGAAGGCAAGCTCGATTACCACCCGTCCTTTGATGCCCGCTCCACGGCGCTGAGCTACAGCTCGCGCCTGATTTACCAGAACATCGGTGTCTGGGATGCGCTGCAGGAGTGGCTGTGTCCGATTGAAACCATTCATGTATCCAACCGAGGGCGCTTTGGCAGTACGGTGCTCAATGCAGCGCAGCACGGCTGGTCGGCGTTGGGCTATGTGGTGGAAAATGCATGGATGGGCAGCGCTTTGCTGCAGGCTCTTTACCGGCAGGGTCGGGTAGAGGTTTGCAGTCCGGCGCGGGTGCTGGCGGCACAACCTCGGGGCGAGGGAGTGCGGTTGCAACTGGAGGGCACGGAAACATCCGGGGCAGCCTCTGAAATTGATGCGCAGCTGCTGGTGGTCGCCGATGGTGCTGGCTCCGGGCTGCGCGAACACCTGGGTGTGGCCGTGCGCGAAAAACCGTATCGGCAACATGCCCTGGTGGCTAATGTCGCAACGGCCGAGCCCCATAAAGGATGTGCTTTTGAGCGTTTTACCGAGTGCGGCCCGCTGGCGCTGCTGCCTTTATTGGCTGCGGCTGGCGCGGAGCATCGCAGCGCACTGGTCTGGACCCTGCCACCGGATGAAGCGCAGCACATGGCAAGCTGTGACGATACGGTTTTTTTGCAGCAGCTGCAGTTGCGTTTTGGCTATCGTCTGGGGCGTCTGTTGCAGGTTGGCGAGCGCCACAGTTACCCGCTGTCGTTGGTGCAATCCAGTGAGCAGGTGCGCCAGGCAGTGGTGGTGATGGGCAATGCGGCGCACGCGCTGCATCCGGTGGCAGGGCAGGGTTACAACCTTGCCTTGCGTGATGTGGCCGGGTTGGGTGCGGCACTATCGCAGGCGGCAGAAAAACGGCAGTCCCTGGGCGACCTGCGCGTTCTGCAGGGATACCAGAGGCGTCAAATGGCGGATCAGGAACGCACTATCGGGTTCAGTGATCAGGTGCCGTCGCTGTTCATGCACTCTGACCCCCTGCTGGGCCTGGCGCGGGATCTCGCGCTGTCAGGGCTTGATTTACTGCCGGCCCTGAAACGCGAATTTGTGGGTTATGCTGCCGGTGTGGCTGGATCCGGGTTGCGTGCTGATGTCTGATACGCAGCGTTACGATGTGGTGGTGGTGGGTGCGGGTATTGCCGGCAGTGCGCTGGCAACCGCTCTCAGCGGCCGGGGCTTGTCGATTGCCGTTATCGAGGCTCGTGAACCCGGCGGTGCGCAGCTCCCGCAGAGGCTGGATGTGCACAGTTTTGATGCTCGCGTCAGCGCACTCACTCCGCGTTCCTGCGCATTGCTGGAACGTTTGGGCGCCTGGCAGGAGATCGAGCGCAATCGCTATTGCCGTTACGATCACATGACAGTCTGGGATGCGGAAGGTACCGGTGAAATCGAGTTCGATGCCCGGGAGCTCAATGCCAGTATCCTGGGCACTATCGTTGAAAACCGCGTCATTACGCGTGCGCTGCTGGGCACGATGGCGGTTGCCACAGATGTCACCCTGCTGTGCCCGGCCAGCCTCTCATCCTGTGTGACGCAAGCCGATGGCGACATGCTGGTAACGCTGGCCGACGGCAGTGCGCTGCAGTCCAGCCTGGTGGTAGCTGCCGATGGCGCGCTGTCTGCGGTGCGCACCATGATGGGGTTTCGCACGCGAGAATGGGATTACGGGCATCAGGGCATCGTCGCTACGGTGCAGACAGAGCATGCGCACCAGAGTACGGCATGGCAGCGTTTTATCCGCACGGGTCCGTTGGCACTGTTACCGCTGCCGGGAGATGCCGAGCATCACTTCTGCTCCATCGTCTGGTCCGCCCAGGATGCAGCAGCGGATGACTTGATGGCGCTGGATGATAGCGCTTTTTGTGCTGCTCTGGAGCGTGCCAGCGAAGCGCGGCTGGGAGCCGTCGTGGCGGCATCGAAGCGCTTTGCATTCCCCCTGCGCCAGCGCCACGCGGTGGATTACGTGCAGCCGGGCGTGGCGTTGGTCGCCGATGCGGCGCATACCATTCATCCGCTGGCGGGTCAGGGCATCAACCTGGGCTTGCAGGATATCGACGTGTTGGCGCAGGAAGTAGCAAGTGCTGCACAACGCGGCCTCAATATCGGGGATCTGGCAACCTTGCACCGTTACCAGCGACGTCGCAAAGGTGAAAATCTCGCGATGATGGCGGCCATGGACGGTTTCAAGCGCCTGTTTGAACAGCAGTCGCTGCCGCTGCGTTGGTTGCGCAACGCGGGTATGCGCGGCGTCGGGCAGATCGCGCCGCTCAAGCAACGCCTGATGAAACACGCGATGGGGCTGGATTAACGCCACCAACACCGGCATTGTCCCGCGTGTTTTCAAGATTGTTTTTCGCCGGTCGCTGTTTAGAATAGGCGTCCGTTTTCAGCGGCCGCAAAGCGGCCCAAAAGCCAGCCAAGAGGGCAAGCCATGAGCGAAACACCCAGTGAATTGAAGTATGCCAAAAGCCACGAATGGGCGCGGCTGGAAGCGGATGGCACCGTTACCGTCGGCATTACAGACCATGCTCAGGAGGCCCTGGGTGATGTCGTGTTCGTCGAGTTACCTGAAGTAGGGGCATCGCTGTCAGCCGGCGCTGACGCAGGCGTTGTCGAATCAGTGAAGGCCGCTTCCGATATCTACTCCCCCGTGAGTGGCGAAGTGCTTGAGATCAATGCGGTGTTGGAAGACGAACCCGAGACGGTGAATGGCGACCCTTACACCCAGGGCTGGTTTTTCAAGCTGCAGCCCAGCGATACGCAGGAGCTGGATGCCCTGTTGAGCGCTGCTGATTACCAGCAGCAATGCGCGGACGAATAGCGATCAGACACTCCTTTTTGGCAGGGCTGTGAGCATGGCTGATCTGTTCCTGGCCAGGGGCTTTGACCGCCGTCTGCGCGGCGGACATCTCTGGATTTACTCTAATGAGATCGATAGTAAGCGCTCACCTTTAAGCTGCTTTGAGGCCGGCGATAGCGTGACCGTCCGCAATGCGCAGGGCGCAGTGTTAGGGTCCGCTTACGTCGAGCCTCAGGCATTGATCTGCGCCCGCTTGTACGCGCCCGGGGATCTGCGGCCACTGGATGAAACCCTGTTTGCGGAGCGTCTGGGCACCGCCCTGGCACTGCGCGAGGCGGCATTTGAACGGCCCTTTTACCGGCTGGTTTATGGTGACAGCGACATGTTGCCGGGCTTGGTGATTGATCGCTTTGGCGATGTGCTGGTGGTGCAGCTCAACAATGCGGGTATCGAACGTTACCGCGACGCCCTGATTGCCGCGCTGATTGCGGTGCTGGCCCCGTCCGGAATTCTGCTGCGCGGTGACAGCCGTAGCCGGCGGGAGAAGGGCCTTGGCACGGACTCGGAAGTGGTCTTCGGTGAAGTGCCGGAAGCGGTGCCGCTGGAAGAGAACGGCGTGTCATTCCTGGCGCCGGTGCACACAGGCCAGAAGACCGGGTGGTTTTACGACCACCGTATGGCCAGGGCCCGGCTGGCACCCTGGGTGGCAGGCAAATCGGTGTTGGACGTCTACAGCTATATCGGTGGCTGGGGTATTCAGGCAGCGGCTTTCGGCGCCGCACAGGTGTGTTGTCTGGACAGTTCAGCCCAGGCCCTTGAGGGCGTGCACTTCAATGCGGGCTTGAACGGTCTGCAGGAGGTCGTCAGCACGTTGCAGGGGCCTGCCGATGATGCCCTGGCTCGCCTGCGCAGTGAGGGCAGACAGTTTGATGTGGTTATCCTTGATCCACCGGCCTTTGTGCAGCGTCGCAAGGACCTCAAGAAAGGGATTGCTGCGTATCGCCGTATTAACGAGCTGGGGTTACAGGTATTGCGCCCCGGTGGCCTGCTGATATCAGCCTCCTGCTCCATGCACCTGTCGCGGTCTGACCTGATGGGGGCCATGCAGCAGGCGGCGGTGCGGGTGGGCTGCCAGTTGCGCATCGTGGAGCAGGGTGCTCAGGGCCCGGACCATCCGGTTCATCCGGCCATTCCAGAAACCGAGTACCTGAAGGCCCTGTTTGCCGTCCGGCAGTAGCGTCCGTCCTGGTTAATCCCGCAGTGAAATGATTGGCCAGTTGTTCTGTTGTGCGATGCCTCTCAGGCGATCGTCCGGGTCTACCGCCACCGGGTGATCCACCAGTTCCAGCAGCGGCAGATCATTGTGTGAGTCGCTGTAGAACCAGGCATTTTCGAGAGGAGTGTCCAGAGCCATATCGAAAGATTGGCCGGGAGAGCTGCCGCGTTCTTGCAGCCAGTGTTGCAGCCGGATGACTTTGCCTGCGTGAAAGGCCGGAATGCCCTCAGGTTCGCCGGTATAGCGACCATCAATGATCTCGCCTTCGCAGGCCAGCAGTTCATCAATACCAAGGGCGTGTGCGATCGGGCCGGTGATAAAGCGGTTGGTCGCCGTGATGATAAGCAGGTCGTGCCCCTGGTCCCGGTGTTTTGCAATGAGGGCCGCAGCCTTGGGCAGCATGATCGGTTCGATCATGCGCTGCATAAAGTCGCGGTGCCAGGCGGCGAGTTCCTCCGGAGCCCGGCCAGCCAGTGGGGCAAGCGCAAAGCGCAGGTAGGCGTCAATATCCAGTGTGCCGGCCTTGTAGTCCTGGTAGAACTGTTCGTTGCGCGCGCCAAACCCGACGCTGTCTACCAGGCCGCGTTCGCACAGGTACTGGCCCCATAAATTGTCGCTATCGCCACCGATCAAGGTGTTGTCCAGATCAAAAATTGCCAGTGCCACTGCGCCCCTCCCTTCAGTGCGCGCCAGCATAGCGACTGCCAGCTCGATAGTAAATTTCTCAGGGGCACCAAAGTGTGGAACAATAAACGGTCCTATAATAAGTGGCGGTTCAGGTGATAGATTCAGACGGTTTCAGACCCAATGTTGGCATCGTAGTGGCTAATGACCATGGCCAGGTGCTTTGGGCACGTCGTGTCGGTGGACGCAATGCCTGGCAGTTTCCCCAGGGCGGCATCAATGATGGTGAGTCACCGGAGCAGGCACTCTATCGAGAACTGCACGAAGAGGTGGGTCTCGCGCCGGATGCTGTAGAGGTGCTGGGCGCCACGCGCGGCTGGTTGCGCTACCGCCTGCCAAGGCGCTTTATTCGCAAGGGTCAAAATCCGGTTTGTATCGGGCAAAAGCAAAAATGGTTTCTGCTGCGGCTGGTGGCGGATGATGCTGCTGTGCGCTTTGACGCAACCGCCAAGCCGGAGTTCGATCACTGGCAGTGGGTCAGTTACTGGTATCCCCTGAATCAGGTGATTTCGTTCAAGCGCGAGGTGTACCGTCGGGCGATGAAGGAGCTGGTGCTGCCACTGGGTAAATTTACCGACAAACGGCAGGGGCGCTAACCACGCATGCTCGAAACGCTGCGCCACATTGTTCAGGAGGTCAACTCTGCCGAGAATCTCGGCGAAGCGCTGCAGATAATTGTGCAGCGCGTGCGCGAAGCGATGAGCACGCAGGTATGCAGTGTGTATATGCGCGACCCCCTGACCGGGCGTTTTGTGTTCCATGCGACAGAGGGCCTGAACCAGTCGCAGGTAGGCCTTGCCAGCCTTGCCGCTGGTGAGGGCCTCGTTGGCCTTGTTGCCCAGCGTGAGGAGCCGGTCAATCTGGAGAGCGCAGAGCATCACCCCAGCTTCCAGTTTCTCCCGGATCTTGGCGAGGAGCAGTTCCATGCCTTTCTCGGCGTGCCGATCATTCACCAGCGCGATGTGTTGGGCGTGCTTGTGGTGCAGCAGGCGCAAAGGCGGCGCTTTGATGAGAGCGATGAAGCCTTCCTGGTAACAATGTCAGCCCAGCTGGCCGGTGTGATTGCCCATGCCCAGGTGACGGGGGCGGTGCAGGACAACATCGTCAGCGGAACGGCGGCTCCGGCGAAGATCAACGGGGTTCCGGGTGCGCCGGGTGTCGCTATCGGCACGGCGATAGTGGTTTCCCCGATCGCTGATCTTTATGCCGTGCCGCTGCGTCAATCGAAAGACCGTCGCAAGGAACTGCGTGCTTTTCGCGATGCACTGCAGGGCGTGCGCAAGGACATCCAGGCGGTTGCAGACAACCTGGTAGGCCAGCTCAACGCCGAGGACAGAGCCCTGTTTGACGTCTACCTGGGGATTCTCGACGACTCCGCGATTGGTGCGCAGGTGATCAGCCGTATCCGCGAAGGGCAGTGGGCGCAGGGGGCGTTGTCCCATGTGATGATCGAGCACATCCGGCACTTTGAGCGCATGGAACACAGCTACCTGAAGGAGCGTGCGGTCGATGTTAAGGATCTGGGTACGCGAGTACTCGCTTACTTGCAGGAGGCGAATCAGGAAGAGCGTGTCTATCCAGATCAGACAATTCTGGTCGGTGAGGAATTAACCGCATCATCACTGGGTGAAATCCCCCCCGAAAAGCTGGTCGGGTTGATTTCGGTGCGCGGCTCAGGCAATTCCCATGTCGCCATACTGGCGCGCGCGATGGGTGTGCCAACGGTCATGGGCGCAGTTGATTTGCCATACACCCGGCTGCAGGATCGCGAGGTCATCATTGACGGTTATAACGGGACGGTGCATCTCAATCCGCCACCCGAAGTAAAGCGTCGCTTCCAGCAGGTACTGGACGAAGATCGCGCGCTGTCAAAAGACCTCGAGTCACTGCGCGACGAGCCCTGCGAAACACTGGATGGTCACCGCATGCCGCTGTGGGTGAATACCGGTTTGATGGAAGATGTGACCCGGTCGCTGGAGCACGGCGCCGAGGGTGTGGGGCTGTATCGCACCGAGATTCCTTTTTTGCTTCGAGATCGCTTTCCCACCGAAGAAGAGCAGCGCAAGATTTACCGTGATCAACTGTCCGCTTTCGCCCCCAAGCCTGTGACCATGCGCACGCTGGATATCGGCGGTGACAAGGCGCTGCCCTATTTCCCGATCGAGGAAGATAACCCGTTTCTCGGTTGGCGCGGTATTCGTGTAACGCTGGATCACCCGGAGATTTTCCTCGCCCAGATTCGCGCCATGATCAAGGCCAATGAAGGGCTTGGCAATTTACGCATCATGTTGCCGATGGTATGTAATATCCCCGAGCTGGACGAGGCGCTGGATCTGATTCATCGCAGTCATCGCGAGCTGCTCCAGGAAGGCCTCAGCGGCGCGCTGCCGCCTATCGGTGTGATGGTGGAAGTCCCCTCAGCGGTATACCAGGCGAGGGCGATGGCCAGGCGTGTCGATTTTATGTCCGTGGGCAGCAATGACCTCACCCAATACCTGCTGGCCGTTGATCGCAACAACGCCCGCGTTGCTGACCTTTACCACTCGCTGCACCCGGCTGTGCTGCAGGCGCTTGCCGCCGTCGCCCAGGCCAGCAAGGCCGAAAATGTGAAAATCGGCATCTGCGGTGAACTGGCGGGCGACCCCGAAGGTGCCATCCTGCTGTTGGCCATGGGCTACGATGTACTGTCGATGAATGCCACCAGTCTGCCAAAAGTGAAGAAGGCTTTGCGCAACGTGAATGTGGCCGAGGCGCGAGAGCTGCTCGATGAAGTGATGGCCATGGAGGCCGCCATGACCATTCGTGCTCGTATGGGCGAATTCCTGGCGCAGCATGGTATGGAGAACTTTATCCACAACCCGCTCGCCTAGCGTTCATCGCCCGCATGCGGGTGCGCAGCGGGTTGCGCTCTCCCGCGTTGGCAGGGACGTTTAGCGACTCCTTTTTTTACTGGATTTGAAATTCCACCGTTTGCCGGGCCTGTTCCTCACCACGGCTGTCAAAACTGACCTCTCGCCAATGAGCAACGCCTTGATCATCGGTCCACATTGTCGTGGTGCATCGTGTGCCATAGCGCTGTGTAATGATGAATTGGGCTGACAGTAGCTGATCCATCTCATGGTCCAGACCCTGCTCGCGCAACTCAACAGGGTTGGCAATGGCCCGGTCGTTGACGACGTCGGCCAGTCGATCATGGTCCGGCGCAGCGCTTTCAAGTGCCTCAAGCATTGCCGCTCTGCCCCGCGTGACCTTCGGCCACGGTGTGTCGAGCAGGGCATTGCTGAGCCCGTAGACGCCAGGCTCCAGTTGGCGCGGGGCGACGTCGCGTTGTCCATTGCTATTGCTGCAGTACCACAGCCCGTGGCCGTCGCCCAGCAGCAGGTTGAAGCCGGCATAGTCGTGAGCGGTCGCCGATAGAGCGTTCATGTACTGTTCAGGCCCCGTGACCCCCGTCAGGAAGTTCAGGGGTAGCTCGCCGCGAGAGCGCGGCGCAGTGGTTGTGCGCGCCGGGTCGCGGAAGTTGGTGAGTGCGGCAAAGCGCCCGTCCCGTGTAATGCCCATCCAGGTTCCGCCCTGCTGCAGATCGCGCCCGGCCAGCAGCGTTGGATGCTCCTGCCAGAATGTCGATCTGGCTGTCGGCCTGTTATGAAACTCGTCTCTGTTGGCGGCGATTACCAGGGGCAGTTGATCGCTGGTCTGGTGGGCGATAATCAGGAGACACATGTTATGGAACCTTATTTGCCGGGAAAAAATTGTGCATCGTGCCGGGGTGCATGATAATACGCCTCTGTCGTATTAATGCCGTCGTGTATTTTCCAGCATGATGGATCAATTCAGCCAGTCACAGATCACCATTATGCTGCCTTATCCAGAAATCGACCCGGTTGCCATCGCTCTGGGACCGGTAAAAGTGCATTGGTACGGCCTTGCGTACCTGGTGGGTTTGGGGTTTGCCTGGTGGTTGGCGGTGCGTCGCACAGCCCAGCCCTGGTCGGTGTTGCGTCGCGAGCAGGTGGATGACCTGATCTTTTACGCCGCTTTGGGGGTGGTACTCGGCGGCCGGCTGGGCTATGCCATCTTCTACGGCGGTGACAAACTGATGGATGATCCGTCCTGGTTGCTGCGTGTCTGGCAGGGGGGCATGTCATTTCATGGCGGCTTGCTCGGGGTGATTTTTGCCGCGTATATTTTTGCCCGGCGTCAGTCGATCGATTTTGGCGGTCTGCTCGATTTTATCGCACCGCTGGCGCCGCTGGGCCTGGCGCTCGGCCGTCTGGGTAACTTCATCGGTCAGGAATTATGGGGGCGCGCCAGCGATGCACCCTGGGCGATGGTCTTCCCGCGCGATCCCCTGCAGCTGGCACGGCATCCCTCGCAGCTGTATCAGTTTGCGCTGGAGGGGGTGCTGTTGTTTGTCATTGTATTCTGGTTTTCCCGCACGCGCAGGCCAACCTGGGCTGTTGCAGGTGTATTCTCTCTCGGCTACGGCTGTTTGCGTTTTGTTGCCGAGTTCTTCCGTGAACCTGACGCGCACCTGGGCTTCCAGGCGCTGGGCTGGGTCACGCGCGGGCAGTTACTCAGTCTCCCCATGATTGCACTTGGCATTTATTTACTGTGGCGCGCCTACTCGCGGCAGGGCGGCGAGCATGCAGGCGGCAAAGGAACCAGTTCATGAAGGCGTACCTCGATCTGTTGCAGGATATTCTCGATAACGGCGTGATCAAAGATGACCGCACGGGAACGGGCACGAAGTCCGTATTCGGGCGGCAGTATCGCCATTGCCTGGCCGATGGGTTTCCCCTGCTCACGACCAAGAAACTGCACCTTAAAAGCATTATCAATGAGTTGGTGTGGTTTCTGAATGGCGATACGAATATTCGTTGGCTGAATGAAAACGGCGTATCGATCTGGGATGAGTGGGCCACCGAAACCGGTGACCTCGGCCCCATTTACGGTGCCCAGTGGACGGCATGGCCAACAGCAGACGGCGACACCATCAACCAGATCGATTATGTGGTGGATTGTTTGCGCAATAACCCGGACAGTCGCCGCATTCTTTTTCACGGCTGGAATGTGGAGTACCTTCCGGATGAGAACGTCAGTCCGCAGGAGAATGCAAAGGCCGGCCGCATGGCGTTGCCACCCTGCCATTTGCTGTACCAGTTTTATGTCGCCGACGGTAAGCTCTCCAGTCAGCTGTATATCCGTTCCAGCGATTCCTTTCTCGGCCTGCCCTACAACACGGCCAGTCTTGCTGTTCTCACCATGATGCTGGCCCAGCAATGCGATCTGGAGCCCTGGGAGATTGTCATCACTACCGGTGACTCCCATGTTTACAGCAATCATATGGAGCAGGTGCAGGAACAGCTCAGTCGCGATCCAAGGTCTCTCCCGCAACTGCGTATCAAGCGCAAGCCTGACAGCATTTACGATTATCGTTTCGAGGATTTCGAGTTGATCGGCTACGATCCTCATCCGTCGATAGCCGCCCCGATTGCGGTCTGACAGATGGTTCAGCTCGCGATTATGGTGGCGGTGGCTGACAACGGTGTGATTGGCCGGGATAACGCTTTGCCCTGGCATCTTCCGGAAGACTTGCGTTATTTCAAGCGGGTGACCATGGGAAAGCCCATCATTATGGGGCGCAAGACCTTTGAGTCGATTGGTCGTCCCCTGCCCGGACGCAGCAACATTGTCGTGACGCGCAATCCTCACTATCAGCGTGAGGGTGTGATGGTGGTCGCTTCGCTCGATGCGGCATTGCAGCTTGCCGCCAGAATCGCGGCGCAAGATGGTGTAACAGAGATGGTCTGTATCGGGGGCGCAGAAATTTACGCCGCCGCCTTGCCTCTGGCGCAGCGCCTGTATCTCACGCAGGTGCACGCTGATGTCGATGGCGATGCATTCCTGCCAGATATCGATTGGCAGTTATGGCAACAGAGTAGCCGTGACAGCTACACCGCCAGTCCCGGCAACCCGTTTGATTACAGTTTTGTTACCTTCGAGCGCGCGTAAGAGCCGGAAACACAAAGTGTTCAGTGAACACTGTTACCTGATCTTCTGAGGTGCATTTTTTTGTTACCTATATACACAGGGGTGATTTAGTGCAGGGCTTGCTGCTCGCTTTCGTTGAAATACCCGGTGGAATTAGTTTAAATTTGCCCCCTCGGTTTACCGACTGTGGTTTGTCTTCTATAAGAAGTAGCTGCCGAGTCTTTTTTTAAAGCCCTGAATCACTCTGTTGGAATATAGGAAACGCGATTCCCATGACTACGCATCGATTGAAGAATGTACTCATCGCTGCGCTGCTCTCTGCAGGCGCCCTGGCGGGCTCTGTGGCTGCGGTGCAAGCCAGTACGCTGGACTCCATCCTCAAGGTCGGAGAACAAAAAAACGCAGCCGCACGCAGCTCGCAGATCAAAATCGACCGGTTGGCCGATGAAACACGCGACCTGCTTAGCGACTATAAGACCGTCACCAAGCAAATCGATGGTTTGAAAGTGTACAACGCGCGTCTGGAGCGCCAGATCAATAACCAGATGAAGCGCATTGAGGAAATCGAAGAGTCGATCGACCAGGTGACGGTGATTCAGCGCCAGATGACACCACTGGTGATTCGCATGATCGACGGTTTGGAGCAATTTGTAGAACTGGACGTGCCGTTCCATATGGAAGAGCGTCAGCGTCGCATAGCTTTTCTGCGTGCCAACATCGATCGCTCTGATGTTTCCGTCGCAGAAAAATTCCGCCAGGTCCTTGAAGCCTACAAAATCGAGAACGAATACGGACGCAAGATCGACGCCTACAAAGGCGCCGTGGAGATTGATGGCGTAGAGCGCGACGTCAACTTCCTGCGTATCGGGCGAGTGGCTCTGCTTTATCAGACAACAGACACCGAAGTGTCAGGTGCCTGGGACCAGGACAGCCGCAGCTGGGTTCCCCTGGAGCGCGGTGAATACCGCAATGCGATCATGAAAGGCCTGCGTATCGCGCGTAAAGAGGCTTCTATTGACTTGATGAATCTGCCAGTAGCAGCGCCGGAGGCCAACTAAATGAGCATTAAGAATGTAACAGCAGCCATCGCTGTATTGTGTGGAACGCTGGCACTGGGTGCGGGTTCTGCAATGGCTCAAGAGGCCAAATCACTGGATGAACTGCTGAGTTTCGTCAAGAAAGGGCAGGTCACCGAGGCGAAGGAAAATCGCGCGCGTGAACAGCGTTTTGCGACAGATAAAGCCAACCAGGCTGCCGAGCTGAAACGCGCTGAAGCCGAAAGGGTGCGCCAGGAGCAGCTGTCTACACAGCTTGAAAACACCTTTGAAGAAAACGAATTGCTGGTCCAGGCAAAACAGAAACAGTTGAAAGAGAAGCTCGGCACCCTGGCCGAACTGTTCGGTCACCTGACCTCTACCTCTGGCGATCTTGCCAGCAATCTTGAAGGCTCGTTGACCAGTGCACAGTTTCCCGGGCGTGAAGAATTTCTGGAAGAACTCATTGCCAAAATGAGTGGCAGCGACAAGCTTCCCAGCATCGAAGAAATCGAGCGCGTATGGTACGAGCTGAACCGCGAGATGGTTGAATCCGGCAAGGTAGTGGCATTCAACGCGCAGGTTGCCAAGCCCAACGGCGACAAGGTTGACCAGACGGTGGTGCGCGTTGGTACCTTCAACGTGGTCTCCGACGATGGTAAATACCTGAGCTACGTTCCCTCAAAAGGGACTTTGGAAGAGCTGGCCCGCCAGCCCTCCGGCCCTTACCTGACCTGGGCTAAAGAGCTGGTAGCCAGCACCGGCGGTGAAGGCATGCAGAAGTTTGGTATCGACCCTACCGGCCCTACCGGTGGCTCGTTCCTGTCGGCATTGATCAACAGCCCCAACCTGGAAGAGCGCTGGCATCAGGGCGGCTATATCGGCTATGCCATTACGGCAGTGGGTGTGTTCGCGTTCATACTTGCTCTGATCCGCCTGGGCTATCTGGCTGCAGTGGGCGCGAAAGTAAGCTCACAGCTCAAGAGCGACAAAGCCAACACCAACAACCCGCTTGGCCGCGTACTGAAAATCCACGAAGACAACCCTTCCATGGATGCGGACACTCTGGAGCTCAAGCTGTCTGAGGGCATCCTGAAGGAAACTCCGCGCCTGGAAGCGGGTCTAACGCTATTGAAGATTATTGCTGCGGTTGCGCCACTGATGGGGCTGCTGGGTACGGTGACAGGTATGATCATTACCTTCCAGGCGATAACGATCTTCGGTGCGGGTGATCCCAAGGCAATGGCCGGTGGTATCTCCGGGGCACTGGTGACTACGGTACTGGGTCTTCTGGTTGCTATTCCGACGGTATTGCTGCACACCATCGTGAACGGTCGCGCCCAGCGCATCATTCATGTGCTGAACGAGCAGACCACAGGGATCATAGCCGAGCACACCGAGGCCAACCAGGGGAAGTAATATGTTCTGGTTAGATAGTGCGTATGAAGCCGTATCCCGCTTCATGGATATGGGCGGAAACGTCCTCTGGTTGATCGCCATCCTGTTGTTTTTCATGTGGATGCTGATCTTCGAGCGCGCCTACTACCTGAACGTAGGTTGGAAGAAGGACGTCGCAAAGATCATCTCAACCTGGGAGGGGCGTTCTGAGCGCAAGTCGTGGAATGCCCGCCAGATCCGTGAAAAGTTGATTTCTGAGGCGAGGCTGCAGATCAACCAATATCTGCCCGTCATCAAGACGCTGGTGGCTCTGTGCCCATTGTTGGGCCTGCTGGGTACGGTCACGGGTATGATTGAGGTGTTTAACATTATGGCGGTCACCGGTGGTGGCGATGCGAAATCCATGGCCGGCGGTGTATCGCGGGCGACGGTGCCGACAATGGCCGGGATGGTAGCGGCCCTGTCTGGCGTTTTTGCCAACACATATGTCACTCGGATGGCGCAACGCGAAAGCGCTTTCCTTGAAGACAACCTGACGACCGATCACTGAGAGAGCAATAGTAATGCGCAGGAATAATCGAGCAGTTGCTGCCGAAGACGAAGCCCAGATTGATTTGACGCCCATGCTGGACGTGGTGTTTATCATGCTGATCTTCTTTATCGTGACGGCCTCATTTATCAAAGAGGCGGGTATTGAGGTCAATCGTCCGGAGGCATCCACGTCGCAACCCAAGGAAAACGTGAATATCCTGGTGGCTATCAACGCCAACAATGAAATATGGATGGATGGACGCCGCGTTGATGAACGCGCGGTGCGCGCCAACATTGAACGCCTGCATGCCGAGAACCCGAAAGGGGCGGTGGTTATCCAGGCCGACAATAAATCCAACACGGAAACGGTAGCCGCAGTACTGGACGCTGCGCGAGAAGCCGATGTTTATGATGTGTCCCTGGCCACGGAAGATAAGTAGCAAGCTATGAATCGCAACCTGTTCAGACTCTTCATCGGTGCCCTGCTGGCACTGCCTGTTGCGGGCGGCCTGTTCTTTATCATGCAATATCTGATCGCCAGCGCTGATCCGAAAATTGATGATAAGAAGCAGACCAAGCTTGCTGACATTCACATGCCGGAACGTGAGATTGACACCAACGTCAAAGAGCCCAAGCCGGATAAGGTAGACGATCCTGAAGAGCCGCCGCCGGACCTGGACACACCTGATGTCGATATGGACGTGGATGTGGATATCGTCAATACAGCGCCGCGCGCTCAGGTAGACGTTGAGATCACCAGCTCCGGCATGGCGACGGGTGACGGCGAGTATCTGCCGATTGTAAAGGTAGCTCCAATCTATCCGCGTCGGGCCCAGACGCGCGGAATTTCCGGCTACTGTATTGTCGAATACACAGTTACGACGTCCGGCGCAATTCGTGATCCGCAGGCGGTTGATTGCCAGCCCTCGGGTGTTTTTGAAAAAGCGTCGGTCAAGGCGGCTGAGAAGTTCAAGTACAAGCCGCGTGTGGTGGATGGCGAAGCGATCGAAGTAGCCGGTGTACAGAACAAGTTTACTTACGAGTTGGAACAGTAGAGCGGTTGACGCGTTATGAAATTGTTTAATTCTCAGGTCTGGAACCGGAGCGCCGTACTGGCTGTTCCGCTGACTTTGGCCCAATTTCTGGTGCCCCAGGTGCAAACGGAGTTGGGTCTGCAGCCTTTTTCTGCCGCTGTAGCGCAGGAAAAAAAACCGGACACGCGTGAAACGCGACGCACACCCGCCTTGCGCAACAAGGTTTATGAAAAGCTGGCGGAAGCCCAGGCAGCGGCTGAGGCCAAAGACCTGAATGGCGCTGCGCGTATCCTGGATGACATGATATCCACGGAAGGCAAAAAGGCGCTTAACAGTTACGAGCTTGCCAACGTCTACAACCTCTACGCGTTTATTCATTATTCGCGCGAAGACTACGCCAAGGCTTTGCGTGCTTACGAGCAGGTCGTTGCCCAGGCCGATATTCCTCTGGCGATGGAAGTGAATACAAAGTTCACCATCGCTCAGCTGTACTTCGTCCAGGAGCAGTGGCAAAAAGGTATCAACGCCTTACTGGACTGGTTCAAGGTCACGGATAATCCAAACGCCAATGCCTACGTGTTGCTCGCCCAGGGTTACTACCAGACCAAGGACTACGACAAAGCCCTGCTGAACGTTGAAAAAGCCATCAACATGTACAAAGCCAAAGACAAGCTGCCTAAAGAGCAGTGGTACAACCTGGCACGTTTTCTTTATTTTGAAAAAGATGACATTAACAAAACAGTGGATGTGCTCGAGGAACTGCTGACGCATTACCCCAAGAAGCAGTATTGGGTGCAAATCTCCCATATGTACGGGGAGCAGAAGAAAGACAAGCAACAGCTGGCTGCCATGGAAACAGCCTATGTGCAGGATATGCTCGATAAAGGCACTGAGCAGGTCACAATGGCCTACCTTTACCTGAACGCCGAGGTGCCTTACAAAGCCGCCAAGGTGATGGACAAGGGGCTCAAATCAGGTGCTATCGAAGGGAAATCAAAAGATTACGAAATTGCTGGTAGTGCCTGGCGTCAGGCGCAGGAAATTGACAAGGCGATTCCTGCGATGGAGCAGGCAGCGGCCAAATCGGACACTGGCGAACTGTATACGCGGCTGGGCAATATTTACCTGGATGGCGACGAGTTCAAGAAAGCGATCACAGCGATCAACAAGGGTTTGTCCCGCGGTGGTGTAAAGCGCCCGGATACCGCGCGTCTGGTGCTTGGCATGGCATACTTCAATGATAAACAATACGCCAAGGCCCGCGAGGCATTCAAGGCGGCGGCCCGTGATGAGCGCTCTGCCAAATATGCGGATCAGTGGATCAATTATATGGAGAGTGAGTTGGAGCGACAGAAGTCAATTCAGGAAGGTTGATCCTGTGGCGTCAGCAGGACGCTGACTGCAACGAAAAAGGGAGCTCATTGAGCTCCCTTTTTTGTGCACTCTTCGGCGTCTGGCCTTAGAGAGGGACTACATTCTCAGCCTGCGGACCTTTCTGGCCATCAGTAACATTGAACTCGACCTTCTGGCCGTCTGTAAGGGTTTTGAAACCATCACCCTTGATGGAGCTGAAATGGACAAAAACATCGGGGCCGTCTTCACGTTCGATGAAGCCGAAACCTTTGGTTTCGTTAAACCATTTAACAGTGCCGGTTGTTGTAGACATAAGTGTTACCTGTATAGCGAACGACGCCATGTCTAGGCGCCATTTTCATTAATAATTATTTATGGTTAACGTGCCGATGATCTGGAGGGAACCTCGTCCGCGAGCATAAATATCGCTGAAACCACTCAGCTCGTTTGAGTGTAGCACCATAATTGCGGGTTTACCGATAGCCTTGTGTAAGTTTTTTGGGAATTTTACGCTCTTTTTTGACCACTCCCCATCGTGGTTTCAACGGCTGCGGTCACGGTATACCCTAGGGTTATTTCCCGATCATGGAAGAGTGTGTGCGCGTTTTACTGGTTGAAGACGACAGTCAGCTGGGAGAATCCCTGGAGGCAGCCATCCGGCTGGAGAGTTATGCGGTGGATTGGCTGACGTCTGGCGAGCCGGTGCGATCCACACTGGCCAGCACGCATTACGACATACTGATAATGGATCTGGGCCTGCCGGGTATTACCGGGCTGCAGGTGCTCAGGCAGTTGCGTGCGGACCGGCACGGCCTACCCGTGTTGCTACTCACAGCGCGCAATGCCCTGTCCGACAGGGTGGACGGACTGGATGCAGGTGCAGACGACTATCTGTCCAAGCCGTTCGAGATGGATGAGCTGTTCGCCAGAATGCGCTCGTTGTTGCGGCGCGGCGGCGAGCGTCGTGCCCTCCTGCTGCAATCGGGTGAGCTGGCATTGGATCCGGTTGATCGCGTGGTGATTGTTGCGGGTGAGGTCGCAGACCTTACGGCGCGAGAGTTCGCTATTCTGGAGATTCTGATGCGCAATAGTGGCCGCTTTGTCAGCCGTGAACGGCTGGAAGAGGGCATTTACAGCTGGGGTGAAGAGGTGGGTTCCAATACGGTTGAAGTCTACATTTCGCGGCTGCGCAAGCGCTTCGGCAGTAACAGTATCGAGACAATGCGCGGCATGGGTTACCGCATGCCGCGATGACCTTCTCTCTCAAGCGCAGATTGATCTGGATACTGATGGGTTTAACGCTTTCGGCGTGGATCGCATCGGCCCTGCTGACCTATGTGTATGCAGGGCGCGTGATGCTTGTTCAGGTAGACAGGCAGCTGGAGCAATACTCTGACCTGGTCAATTACATCACCCAGGTTTTCGCACGGCAGGTTGATGAGGGTCTGCCGGTGAGCGAACCCTGGTTCAGGGATGGTTTCGAACAGTCGCACCTTTATCCGATGGTCATTGACGCTCAAATGGGCGAGCAGCTCAAGCCGGCGCTGAATATCTGGATGGGTGGAGAGTTACTGGCCGTTCTGGCCGATTCGCCGCGTTTTGGGCCCGCAACCGAGGCTGGTTTTGAGTTTGTTGGATTGGGTGACGGTAGCCAATGGCGTGTGCTGAGCCGGTATGACGCACCTAACCAGTTGTGGATCCGGGTGGGCATTGATCTGGACGCCGCGCGGGTCGACCTGTTGGGCATCCTCGGACGTGCATTGCTGCCTCTGCTGGTGGTGCTGCCGCTTACCGTACTGGTGCTGTATTTCGGCGTGTCGCGCGGCCTGCGGCCGTTGCAGCAGCTGGCCGGCCAGATCGCCCGCCGCAAACCCGGCCTGCTGGATCCGGTCCCCACGCTGAGCGTGCCGCAGGAAGTGCAGGAACTGGTGCATGCGCTGAATCAGCTGCTGGAAAGACTGGCACAGGCGCTGGAAGCGGAGCAGCGCTTCACCGCCAACGCTGCCCATGAGCTTCTGACACCGCTGGCGGCCATCAAGACGGAGGTGCAGTTGTGCCAGCGTCAAATGGGCGACCCCGATGGTGCGCACATGCTGGGGCGCATTGCGCAGCGCGTGGACCGCGCTAATCATACGGTGCAGCAATTGCTCACACTGGCGCGCCACGATCCTCAATACCCATTGCCGCTGGTTACTGTCGATCTCAATGCGCTGTTACAGGCCATCGTTGCTGAGATGTCACATCTGGCCGACTCGCGCGGGGTCTCATTCGAACTGGATACGCAGGCACCGACCACGGTGCAGGGTGATGCGGAATCACTGTCCATCTTATTGCGCAACCTGTTGGTTAATGCCAGTCGCTATGCCCTGGAGGGCAGCGTCGTGAATCTATCGCTAAAGCCCGAAGCGCTGGAGAAAGGTGGAATCGAATTACAGATCTGTAATGCCTGCGCGGCGTTGCCTGCGGCTGAATTCGATCGCCTTACACAGCGCTTTTACCGCGCCCCCGGCAGTGTCGGCCTGGGGGCAGGCCTGGGCTTGTCGATCGTTGCCAGTATAGCCAGCCAGCACGGCGCGTCCGTGTCGATATCGTCGGAGCAGGAGAGTGACAGGTTCTGTGTGCGGATCAGCTTTCCAGGCTCTCGTTTTGCCGAAGTGGCGCATGCGCCGCGCCAAGCAGGCCCGGATGTTCCCGCATGATCACATGAGCCGGGACATTTTCCAGTCGGGACGACATAACGCCCTTGTCGCACATCCTCTGGATAAACTGGCCGCGCCGCAGCTCCGGCAGTATCTGCGGTGCGATTCCTCCGGCCAGATACAGGCCGCCAAAAGCCCCGTTGGCCAGGATATAGTCACCGCAGAATGCGCCGAGCAATCCACAGAACATCTGCAGCGTCTGCACTGCCGCTGCATCTTGTTTGCCCGCGGCGGCAGAGGAAATCGCTGCCGGGGTCGACAGCGATGCCGGCGTGCCATTCAAAGTTGTGATGGCCTGATAGAGGCGTTCCAGCCCGGGCCCTGAAAGTACCAGTTCTGCATAGACCCTGCCGTGTTCCTGATGCAGCTGTTCCAGCACCTCTCTTTCGAATACGTTGCCCGGGCACAGACCCATGAAGCCCGGCTCGCTGGGCCAGGCCATTTCCAGTGTCTTATCGAGCGTGGCCCCACCCAGCCCGGTGCCAGGACCGATAACCGCCAGTTTGTGATTCCCCGTTGGATGACCGGCCTGCAGAACTGCGGTGTCAGTGTCTGTCAGGTGAGGCAGCGCATGGGCATTGGCCTCGAAATCATTCAGTCGGGTAAAGTGGCTGAACCCGAAAGCCTGCTGTAACGCACGGCATGAAAAGGCCCAGTCGCGATTGCTCATGACTACGCTATCGCCGTCGTGAGGCGCCGCAACGGCAATGCAGCAGTCCTGCGGTGTTGCCAGCGGCAGCGATCCAAGCCAGCTGGCCAGCACGTCTTCGAAACGGGCAAAGTCGTCGTTGGAGTAGTTCACGCAGTGTTGCAGCTCGCGCTGCTGGCTATTGAACAGCGCTATACGCGTGTTGGTGCCGCCCACATCGGCGACCACGCGATTACCTGCGGTGCCATTATCTTCCACTCAGTTAACCGGCAGAATTTTCATAATGTTGGTCGCACCGGCTCGGCCCATCACCGCGCCCTTGGTCAGCAGGATAGAATCTTGCTTCTGCAGATAGCCGCCATCGAATAGAAATTCGATGGCTCGCGCTTCCACACTATCGGTATCAAATGCGGTTGCGTCGAAAAACAGGGGTATCACACCGCGACACAGACACAGTTTCTGCAGGGTTTCGCTGTGGTGGCTCAATGCAAAAATGGGCAGGCCTGAACTCAGCCGTGACATCAGTAGCGGCGTGGTGCCAGACTCGGTCAGGCAGGCAATCCCGCGCACGTTGTCGTAATGGTTGGCGGCATAAATGGCCGACATGGCGATCGTTTCCTGGGCATCCTTGAACATTTTTTGCAGTCGGTAGCGTGAAGTTTTGGCCACCGGATGTCGCTCAGCGCCCAGCGCGGCGTCCGCCATGGCCTCAACAACTTCCACCGGGTATTTCCCCACGGCCGTCTCGGCTGACAACATGACGGCATCGGTGCCATCGAGCACCGCGTTGGCCACGTCAAATACCTCGGCTCGCGTGGGCATTGAGCTGTTGATCATTGATTCCATCATCTGCGTGGCGGTAATCACCACGCGGTCCATACTGCGTGCAAGCGCTATCAGTTCTTTCTGGATACCGATGAGCTGGGCATCGCCCACTTCTACGCCAAGGTCGCCACGCGCTACCATGACGCCGGAAGATGCCAGCACGATAGCATTGAGAGTCTCCTGGTCCGCTACCACTTCAGCGCGTTCGATTTTTGCGATGATAGACGGCTTTAAATTGTGCTCTGCCAACAGTTCGCGCGTCTGGTGGATGTCCTGCGCCGTTGATACAAAAGACACGGCCACGAAATCGGGATTAACCTCTGCCAGGCTATCGATGTCCGTCAAATCCTTGGTGGTCAGGGCCGGCGCTGCCAATCCGCCTCCGAGACGATTAATGCCCTTGCGCGAACCCAGTTTGCCACCCACCAGGACGGTGCACTCCACAGCCGTTGTTTCGACGTCGTCCACGCGCAGGCGAATCCGGCCGTCATCCAGCAGCAGGATATCTGAACGCACCACGCTGTTGCACAGCTCACGATATTCCAGCCCGACGCCGCGGATGTCGCCCTCATCTTCACCCAGATTGAGATCCAGCCTGAAGCGGTCGCCGTTGGCCAATTCAACCGAGTCATTGCGAAAGCTGCGGATGCGTATTTTCGGCCCCTGCAGATCAGCGAGTATGCCGACATACTTGTCGGCGATAGCGGCCTGTTTGCGCACTTTCCTGGCGACACTGGCATGCTGTTGCGCCGTGCCGTGACTGAAGTTGAGGCGAAATACATTGACGCCGGCGCTGATCAGGCGCGCGATCATATCGTCTGACTCACTGGCTGGGCCGATGGTGGCTACTATTTTGGTGCGGCGATTAACTCTGGGGGTCACGCTGGTATCCGTTCATCAAGGGTTGTCTGGCTGAGGATAATGCCTCGTTGTGTCTTGTTGTGCCAGCGGGGATGTTTTTTGCAGGAACTGCACCATCAGATCTGGAAAATCCGTGAACAGACCGTCGACTCCAGCGCCGTCGGTAAACAGGGCCAGCCACTGCTCAAAACTGTCAAAGCCTTGTGGCAGCTCTTCCTTGCGCAGAGTATAGGGATGTACCAACAGCCCGTTGGCATGGGCCATCTCCACCAGAGAACTGAGCCGTACGTCACCCGTAGCGGACCTGCCGCGATAAATATGGTGCAACCAGGGGCCTATGCCATCGGCGTAAGTTGCGATTTCCTCAAGGCCTTCCTGTGTTCTCAGGTAGTCGTAATCCACCGTCCCATCTTCACCCCAGGCGTTTTCTCCAATGAGTTGAATGAGTGGCAGCGGCGTTTTCAGCTCATTTCTCAAATAGCGCAGCGTGTTGTCGTTGAAACATTGCAGGTAGACCTCCTGCGTCTTGTCGGCATAGCCGGTTTCCACGAGGACATCCAGCACTCTGCGCGCGATGTCCTGCCCCTGTTGTTGATGCCACACTGGTGATTTGAGTTCGATGTACAGTCCGGTGTTGCGTCCACGACTCTTGTTGAGGCCCTTGATCAGTGCAATTTCGTCGGCCAGTGTGTGTACGCGAAAATCGCCCGCCTGCAGTGGAAAGCGCTCTTCGTAGACGGCAACCTCGCGGCCGGAGGCATCGCGTTTGCTGCGCTCATGCGCCCGCAGCTGGCGTATTTCAGCGAGCGTAAAGTCGATAGCGTAGTAGCGACCATCCTGCCGGGCGCGCGTCGGGAAGCGCTGTTCGACATCGGTGGTAGTTTCCAGATGGATATCGTGCAGTACCAGGGGCACGCCATCTGCGCTCAGTACAACGTCCTGCTCAATGAAATCGGCATTCATGGCGTGCGCCATGGCCTTGGCCTCAAGCGTATGCTCTGGCAGGTAGCCACTGGCGCCGCGGTGGGCGATGACAATAGGAGAAGCCATGGTGCAGTTGGCCATAAACAGCAATATTCCGGTGAAAAAAGCGCGCCACATATGCCCACTGTCGCTCGCGCTGGATTTGTCGCGATCAGGGCAGTGCAGCGATCCATTCATTGTTTTCAAACCACTTTTTGCGCAGCTGGTTGAGTACGCCGAGCTTGCCGTAGGCGTCGAGGTAATTCTGCACCAGGTTCAAAAGCTGTGGATCGTCCTTGCTGATCGCAATACCCACAGGTTCGACGGTCAAAGGGTTTTCGAGGGTTACGAAGCCGGCGTCCGGGTAGCGCATGACAGACAGTACACAGATTGGCATATCTGCGACCAGCCCATCGGCCTTGCCGTCTTTTACCATCGCTACACCCTCATCGTAGGCGTCTATTTCTACCAGCGTTGCGCGCGGCGCTGCATTGCGCACGAAAGCGGCGCTGGTAGAGTTTTTCAGTGCTACAAATGTCAGGTTGTCGCGATTGACTTCTTTTTCCGATGATATCTTGGCCAGTACGCTGTCTTTAGTCAGTATCGACTTGCCGGACATCATGTACGGCCCGATGAACGAGACCCGCTCGGTGCGCTCAGGCGTAATGGACATGCCGGAGATAACCATGTCCACCTCGTCCTTTTCCAGTGCGCCCAACAGTTCGCCGAAGGGCATAATTTTGATCTCCAGAGTAACATTCATCGCTGATGCCAGAGCGCGCGCGAGGTCAACGTCCATGCCCATCATTGCGCCGTCCCGATTCACCGTGTTCATCGGTGGCTGCGCACCGGACATGCCCACCTTTAACACTTTGAAGTCCACGACTCTCTGCAGCGTTTCACCCGCATTTGAGACGCCTGAAAAAATCAGTGCGCAGATGATGAAACTGCTTGTAATAAAGCGTTTGATGGCGTGGCGCATAGAAAAACTCTCCGCATTGTGAGGTGGGTCAGGGCAGTAGACGCAGCCTACTGACAAAGTGTTTGAGTCAAGTGTACTTCACATGAGTGTAAGTCTGATGACAGTAGAAGCCAAAGCGTTTCACGTTCTTTTGCATCATGACAATAAAAAGGGGCCATCAGGCCCCTCTGAGTGCAGCGCTGTCGACAACGGTTATTTCTTGATCTGTGACGCTATCGTTTTCTCTGTCGCCTTGCCGTAAGGAGGTAACATGCCGCCCAGCTTGGCCACGTTGACCTTGGTCTGGCGGTAAACCGACTTTGCATGGCTGAAGGTTTTGAAGCCTTCAAGGCCGTGATAAGAGCCCATACCGCTGGGGCCGACGCCACCAAACGGCAGATCTTCCTGCATCACATGCATGATCACATCGTTGATACACATGCCGCCTGAAGTTGTGCGCGTCTCAACGGCTTTCTGCTCCGCCTGGTCCTGGCCAAAATAATAGGCAGCCAGTGGTCTTGGCTTGCTGTTGATATAATCGATGGTTTCATCGAAATCGCGGTAAGTGCGAATGGGAAGCAGTGGTCCGAAAATCTCCTCCTCAAGCACTTTCAGGCTTTCGGGTGGCTCCGGCACCAGTGTCGGTGGAATCTTGTGCGTGTCCTGCTGCTGGCTGAAGTCTTCATTGCCAGGGTTGATTGCTATGGTTTGCACGCCCTGTTCTTCTGCCTCGGCCAGGTACCCGGTCAGGCGATCGTAGTGACGTTGGTTGATCACAGAGGTGTACTGGGGGTTGTTCAGCAGTGATGGATACATGTCCGTGACGGCCTTTTGCGCCGCGGCGATCACCTGGGGCAAACTCTCCTCTGGCACCATCAGGTAATCAGGCGCGAGGCAGATCTGGCCGGCGTTCAACGTTTTACCCAGCATCACGCGTTCCATCGTTGTTTCGATGTCGGCGCTGCGTGAGATGATGACTGGAGATTTCCCGCCGAGCTCAAGCGTTACCGGCACCAGGTTGCGCGCTGCTGCAGCCATGATATGCCGAGCTACGGAGGTGGCGCCGGTAAACAGCATGTGATCAAACGGCAGTGCTGAAAAAGCCTGGCCGACTTCGGGGCCGCCTGTGAACACGGCGACCTCTGTTTCATCATAGACGTCCGCCATCATTTCCCCGAGGAGCTCGGACACGGCGGGTGTGAATTCAGAGGGCTTGATCATCACGCGGTTGCCTGCCGCAAGGGCGCCTGCCATGGGCTGGAAGACCATGGATACCGGGAAGTTCCACGGCGCGATAATGCCCACGACGCCCAGCGGCTGGTATTCAATGCGTGAACGTCCGCCGAGCAGGTTGAGTGGAAACACCGTAGGGCGCTTTTCCGGTTTCATCCATTTGTGCAAATGTTTCTTGGAGTGTTTCAGTGCACCGATAGAGCCGGCGACATCAGTCATCAGGCTGACCTCGCGAGGGCGGCAGGTAAAATCGGTATTCATCGCGTCTGCAATCTTGTCCTGATAACGCACCAGGACGTCGATTCCGCGGTCCAGTCGATTGATGCGCGTCTCTGCGCTGACAAACCCCTCTTGCAGGTAGGCATCGCGCTGCGCCTGCAGGACAGTTTGCATTTTTGCTTCTGCGTCATCGGTGATAGCGATTTGTTCCGGGGCGTTCATGACAGGATTCCTCTTCGGGTTTCATCGGGTTGTTTCGCAGTGTCACCTTCGCGGCGACAGACGGTAGAGTATAAGGCTCCGCTGCTCAAAAATTAATCACTAATGCGGGTCATATATGTCCAAAGCGGCTGTTGCGCATGCCGCTCTTGGCAAGCAACGCAACAGCGGTTAATAATTCGGTATGAGCAACCCAGTGCCAGACGCCGATGAGCGTACTCCATCCCCGCCGTATGGCTATTCTCGCGAATGTACCCACTCCCGGGAGCAGCAAATACATATTGTGGCCGAGTTTCACGCGCATAAAATTCGCCCCAGCCGCATTGCCTATCGGGTGGGAATAGACATTGCTTTCATAGAGCAATTGATTGCCGGAGAAATCGAGGAGCAGCGCTTCCCGCGACTGGTCGCGCACTATCGGCGACAGCGCTTCGCGCAGCGCATGCGCGATACCCGCTCAATCAAGCCAATTTCCCGCTACGAGTTGCAGCAACGCATTGAGCAGGAGTTCAGTCGCGAAGACGATCTCTGAAATTGCCGGGGATCGTCTCAGCGATGCCGGCGCCGACTAACCCAGTTCAGAGGTGCACTGCGGGCAGCGCGTCGCAGCGATAGGGATTTCCGAAAAGCAGTAGGTGCACTTCTTGGTGGTGGGTTCTGCCTCTTCCTCGACCTCTGGCTGCTGCATGTTGTTGATTGCGCGTATCAGCAGGAATACGGCGAATGCAACGATCAGGAAGCTGATCACCGAGTTCACGAACAGGCCGTAGCTGATGGTCACCGCGCCAGCTTCCTGCGCGGCAGCGAGTGTGGCGTAGGGGCCGGCGGTGGCGCCTTCCTTGAGAGTGACAAACAAGTCTGAAAAATCGACACCACCCAGTAATAAGCCAACTGGTGGCATAATGACGTCGGACACCAGGCTTTTGACGATGGTTCCGAATGCGCCGCCGATGATGATCCCGACAGCCATGTCCACCACGTTGCCGCGCATTGCAAATTCTTTGAAGTCTTTTAACATCAGCTTAGCCTCGAAGGGTCGTTATTGTAATTGTTGATAGCGAGTATAGGACGCTTCTCTAACGGCTGCACCATGTTATAGCCGCTTGGGGTGACCGATTTGTGGTAGATTTATCGGTCTTTTTTAAAGCGTACGCGTTATATTCAACACGGCTCACGCAATGACGCCGGGCGGATTCCGGTATACACTAAGGAAAACTAACTGAAAGGTAGGGAACTATGAAAAAGCAAACCATTCTGCAATCAGCTGCGATGACACTGGTACTTCTGGCAACTGCGGGTCTGGGCGCCTGCAGTGGGGAAGACGTAGAAAAAGCAGCGCAGTCTGCCGGTGACAAAGCCTCAGAAGCGATGAATGCTGCGGGTGATATGGCTAAAGACGCTGGTGATTCAATGTCTGATATGGCGAAGGACGCCACCGACGCCGCAGGCGATATGGCCAACAGTGCGAAAGACTCCGCCGCTGATATGGCCGATGCCGTTGGCGACAAAGCTTCTGACGCTATGGATGCCGCAGGCGATATGGCGCGCGACGCGGGCGATTCAATGTCAGATATGGCCAACGATGCAAAAGACGCTGCCGGTGACATGGCTGACGATGCGTCTGATGCCGCCTCTGACGCTGCGGACGAAGCTGGCGATATGGCAGACGACGCAATGAACGACGCCAAAAAGAAAGCTGACGAAATGGGTATGAAGTAAGCCCACATGGCTGTTTAGAGAGTCAATGCAGCCCCCGCAATGGGGGTTGCTTTTCCGTTTTTATCGTTTAATTTGGCTTTTGCCCAGCCATTGCTTATTTTAGTCCCACACAGGTACCTGTGCCTTGAAGCAGGTGGTCTCATCCTTTGATACCAGGATCTAACACAATGCACCCCACCCTCGCCCTATGGCACGATATTATGCAGGAGCGTAATCCGCAGCGGCTGGATGAAATCCTGGCCGATGACTGTGTATTCCTGTCACCGGTTGTGCACACCCCCCAGCGCGGCAAGGCATTGACGACGCTCTATCTCACCGGCGCTTTTCACGTGTTTAACGACGGCTTTCGTTACCTCAAGGAAGTGGTGGAGGGTGACTACGCGGTGCTCGAATTCATCTGCGATATCGACGGTATCGAAGTGAATGGCGTGGATATCATGACCTTTGATGCTGACGGCAGGATAGTGGAATTCAAGGTGATGGTGCGGCCACTGCAGGCGGTGAATACGCTGCACGCGAAAATGCAGGCCATGCTGGAGCAGTTGTCGGGCTAGCAGGTGATTGAATCTTGGCAGAATAGGGGGATGAGATGATGAATTCTTTTGGGCGCGGCGCGGCCGTTCTAACAACATTGATTGCTGCTGCCGTTGTCGGCGGTTGTGGCGAGGAGCAGTCGCTATCACAGGAGGCGAATTCGGTGTCGCAAATAGAAGGGAGTGTCTCGTATCGCGAAAAAATGCTGCTGCCACCGGGTGTGCAGCTGGAAGTTCAGTTGCAGGATATTTCGCGCGCTGATGCCGGCGCTACTGCTCTGGCCAGCGTGCTGTCAAATCCGGAAGGTGCGCCGCCTTATCCTTTTGCGATCAGTTACGACCCTGCCAGTATCAACCCGCGTATGCGTTATGCGGTGCGCGCAACGATCACCCGTGGTGACACCCTGCTGTTCACGACAACAGATTACATCGACCCCTTTGCGGACGGGCCGCTGGAGATTATGGTACAGCGTGTAGCAGAGCCCGTTGCTGCTGCCGCTTCAACGCTGGCGGATGTGCACTGGAAACTGCAAACGCTGGGTACACAGCCAGCACTTGATGGTGCACGTGGCAAACCCTTGGATATCCAGTTCAATGCAGAGAGCATGCAGGTTTCAGGTTTTTCCGGATGTAATCGTTTCACCGGAAGCTACCAGCGCGATGCCCCACGAATGGATGGTAGTCCATTGAAAATTGGGCCGCTGGCCAGTACACGTATGGCCTGTGCCACCGGAGCAGAGCAGGAGCAGGACTATCTTGAGGCCCTGCAGGCGACCGACAACTTTCGCCTTGAAGACGGGACTTTGTTGCTCAGGGCGGGCAATCAGACGCTAGCCACTTTTACCGTAAGGTAAGCACATGGACCTGGAGCCGCGCTCAACGTTGATCGTTGCAATCCTGGTCCTTGTGTTGAGCCCCCGGTCGGTGCGTTCTTTATCGATGTATCCAATGTTTCGGTGATAGAGCTGATGCTGTATTGGTTTGATTGATTTACCTCATGACTACACCATCATGATGGATTATTATCTGGTTCCTTCATCAAAACCGCTGTTTTCATGAACTGGACATCACAGACACACAGCTCGTGGTTGAGCCGATGGCTACTTGTTATCAGCGTGTTGTGCGTGCTCGGCCTGCAGACGCAGGAGACCCTGCACGATCACGGTGCCTCAGGCCCGGAGGCCCAGTGTCTGTTGTGTCATAGTTATGCTGGTCAGGCACTGGTGGGTTCGTCGCTGCCGCTTTCGCTGCCTGTCACGGTCTCTTTAGAACTCACCGCGCAAGCCGCGGCAGCTGAAACCGTTGAGTTTGATCGTTACTTCGCCCGAGGTCCCCCCGACAACTCCTGATAGTCAACATTTTCTTTTTCTATCAACAGGAGTTATCTCATGAAGCGCCTCATACCGCTTGCCGTGGCAGTTTCTGCTGCGCCCGCATTGGCTGACCAATTACCCTTGGAACATGTTCTGGTATCTGTTCCGCTACACAAAAAAACCGCTGAAACCGCGCTGCCAGTAACTGTGCTAAGTGGTGATGCATTGCGCCGTGAGGCTTCGGCGTCTATCGGGGAGACGCTGAATAACAAGCCCGGCATGACCAACGCCTCCTTCGGCCCGGGTGTAGGCCAGCCGGTCATTCGCGGCCAGCAGGGCCCGCGTGTGAAAGTTCTGCAGAATGGAACCAGCAGCGCAGACGCCTCCAGCCTCAGCGCTGATCACGCAGTGGCTATCGAACCGATGCTGGCTGACAGTATTGAAGTGTTGCGCGGCCCTGCGACGTTGCTGTATGGAGGTGGTGCCATCGGCGGCGTGGTGAACGTGCTGGACAACAGGATTCCTGTGAGCCTGCCCGATGCTCCCAGCGTTGGCCTGGAGTATCGTCGCGACTCTGCGCTCGATAAATCGGTGTTCGTGGGTCGTGCAGAGGGTGCCGTCGGAAACCTGGCCTGGCACCTCGATGGCTTGTCCAGAGACTGGCACGATTTGGAAATTCCGGGAGAAGCAGCCCTGCACGATGAAGCAGGTGAGCACTCTGATGATGAGGTAAATGGCCGCCTGCCCAACACAGATGGCGATACCTACAGCATTACCGGTGGGCTGAGTTACCACTTTTCCAACGGTTTTATCGGCTTCAGCGTCAGTCATCTTGACAGTGAGTACGGTATCCCCGAAGGCGCCCATAGTCATGGCCACGATGATCACGACGACCATGACGATGACGAAGACCACCACGATCACGACGATCACGATGATCACGACGACCATGACGACCATGACGATCACGACGACCATGATGATCATGAGGAAGAAGGTGGGGTGCGCATCGATCTGGAGCAAACGCGTTATGACGCCGCTCTGCATTTGCACGAGCCGTTACCGGGTATTGAGGTCCTGCGCGGATTTCTCAGCTATACCGATTACGGCCACGATGAAGTCGAACCGGGCGGTGAAATCGGTACCAGTTATCGCAATAACAGTTGGGAAGGGCGGCTGGAAGTCGTCCATGTGCCGCTGGGTAACCTGCACGGCGTAGTCGGACTGCAGTGGGCGGACGGCCAGTTCAGTGCGTTAGGCGAAGAAGCCTTTATCCCGGAAACGGATAACTCGGAGACGGGGCTATTCCTGGTGGAAGATTATCACTTTGGAGACTGGACTCTCGAGGGTGGTCTGCGCCTTGACTATGTGGAACGTGATCCACAGGGCGTGTCGGCGCAAGCGCAGGACTTTACGTCCTGGAGTGCCTCCGGCAGCGCGATCTGGGATGTGCGTCCGCAGTGGCAGCTGGGGCTGGCTCTATCTCGTGCCGAACGCGCGCCTGCTGCTGAAGAACTGTTCTCGAATGTTGAGACCAGTGGCCCGCAGGACTGGGTAGTCCATGCGGCTACCAATGCCATTGAGCTGGGCGATACCGGCCTCGGTACCGAGATCTCCAACAATGTGGACCTCTCTGTACGCTGGAACAGCGAATCCCATTTTGCCAATATTTCGGTGTTCTATAACGATTTTAGTGACTACATCGCTCTGCTGAATACTGGTCAGGAGGTCGATGAAGTCCCTGTATTCCAGTACGCCCAGGAAGATGCCGAATTCTACGGCGTTGAAGTGGACAGCGAGTTTACGTTGATGGAGCGTAACAGTGGTCGTCTGGCCCTTGGATTATTCGGTGACTCCGTGCGCGGGTCCCTGTCGAACGGTGATGATGTGCCGCGGTTACCGCCGCTGCGCGTGGGCGCACGCCTGGGCTGGGAAAGTGCCTCGTGGGCGTTGTGGGCAGGAGTGTTGTCCGCTGACGATCAGAGCAGGGCCGGTGACTTCGAGGAAGACACCGACGGCTACACGCGCTGGGATGCCGGTGCCGAATATCGCTTTGGTCTTGCGCGCGGTGAGGTATTGTTGTCATTGGAACTGGCCAACATATCGGATGAGGATATTCGCCTGAGCACGTCTTTCCTGCGCGAGGTGGCTCCTGAAGCGGGCAGGTCAATCCGGTTCGGACTGCGCTATACCTTTGACTGAGCCCCTGTGAATGGGTCTCTGCCTGCATTGTAATTAGTGACATCATTGGGCCGGGTGCTAACCCGGCCCTTCGCGCTATAATGGCGGGCTTCCTCCCCCGGGGGAGGCCTCCCCAACAAGCAAGGTATTCCCATGTCATCCACAGATGCGGCCAGCCCCAACAAGGCTGCCCCTGACGCGGTCACCCGTTTCTCCGATCTTTCCCTGCCAGCCTCATTGCAGAAGGCGTTGACCGATGTCGGCTATGAAACGCCGTCAGCCATCCAGGCGAAAATTATTCCCGTCATGCTCGAGGGTGGTGATGTCGTCGGGCAGGCGCAAACCGGTACTGGAAAAACCGCTGCCTTCGCCCTGCCGATACTGGCGCAGCTCGATCTAAAGCAGAAATTGCCCCAGGTGCTGGTGTTGGCGCCGACGCGAGAGCTGGCCATTCAGGTGGCTGAAGCGTTTCAGAAATACGCGCGGCACATGCCGGGCTTTCACGTGTTGCCGATTTACGGCGGCTCGGACTACCGCGGTCAATTCAAGCAGTTGCAGCGCGGGGTCCACGTCGTGGTGGGCACGCCGGGTCGGGTGATGGACCACATGCGTCGTGGCTCGCTGGACCTGTCTGCCCTGAGCTCGCTGGTGCTGGATGAGGCCGACGAAATGTTGCGCATGGGTTTCATCGACGACGTGCAATGGATTCTGGAGCAAACCCCGCCCCAGCGCCAGATTGCGCTGTTCTCCGCGACCATGCCGGATGTCATCCGGCGTATTGCCAAGCAGCATCTGATCAACCCCACAGAAATTTCCATCGAAGTGAAAACAGTCATTAACGATTCCATCCGCCAACGCGTCTGGATGATGGCCGGTGTGCAAAAGCTGGATGCCCTGACGCGCATTCTGGAAGTCGAGGATTTCGACGGCATGATTATTTTCGTGCGCACCCGTATTGCCACCACAGAGTTGGCGGACAAGCTCGCCGCGCGCGGGTATTCCAGTGCCGCGCTCAACGGCGATATTCCGCAGAAGCAGCGCGAAAAAACGGTTGAGAGCCTGAAGAACGGTAAGCTGGATATTGTAGTTGCTACTGACGTGGCAGCGCGTGGCCTTGATGTTGAGCGGATCAGCCACGTGATCAACTATGATATTCCCTATGACGTGGAAGCCTATGTGCACCGCATTGGCCGTACGGGTCGAGCAGGGCGTCAGGGCGACGCGATACTGTTTGCGGCAAATCGCGAGCGGCGTTTGCTGCGCGCGATCGAAAAGGCAACGGGCAACACCATCACCAAGATGGAGTTACCCAGCGCCGAGCAGGTGACGGACAAGCGTATCGGCAAGTTCAAGCAGCGTATCACCGAAGCGCTGGATACCCAGGAGCTGGATATTTTCAGGAAGCTGGTGCAGGACTACCAGCATGAGTACGGCGTACCCGTGCTGGATATTGCCGCGGCACTGGCCGCTTTGGCGCAGGGCAAGAAGCCGCTGCTGTCGAAATTTGCTGAGCCTGCCGCCCCGGCGCGGCAGCGCGAAGAGCGTCGACGCGACAAACCATCGCGTGAAACGCGCCCAACACGTGAGCGATCTGAACGTGGTGAGCGGTCTGTGCGCGAGGGTCCCGGGCGTGACAAGCCAGATCGCAATGCGCCGCCGCGTCGCAAAGATCGCGGCGCACCGGAAACCGGTATGGAACGGTTTCGCATTGAGGTAGGGCAGCAGCACGGTGTAAAACCGGGCAACATAGTGGGCGCAATAGCCAACGAAGCAGAAATAGACAGCGAGTATATTGGCCGTATCGACATTCAGGACGATCACAGCATTATCGATTTGCCCGAGGGTATGCCCAAGGAGCTTTTCAAGCATCTCAAGTCGGTATGGGTCAGCGGTCAGCGTCTGCAGATTTCTCGTCTGGACGCTGCGCGCACGTCGTCTGGCAAGCCTGCTGGAAAAGGTAAGTCGCCGCGCAAGAAGGGCCGCAAGGCGCCGTCGCAGAACAACGCCGGAGAGTGAAATTGGTGTTCCACACTGTTAAGGTGCGAGCAGGTTGCAGCAGGGAGGCTCCGGCATGAGCCAGCGAATCATAGTGGGAATCAGCGGTGCGTCGGGCATTGTGTACGGCGTGCGCGCCCTGCAATTGTTGCGGCAATGCGATGTGGAAACCCACCTTGTGATGACCAAGTCCGCTGAGCTCACAGCGCACCATGAAACAGACCTGTCATTATCAGACATACAGGCCCTGGCCGATCAGGTCTACCCGATCAAGAATGTGGGCGCCGCAATTGCCAGCGGCTCTTTTGCCACCGGCGGCATGCTTATTGCCCCGTGCTCCATCCGTACGATGTCAGAAATCGCCACCGGAGTGACCTCAACATTGCTTACACGGGCCGCTGACGTAGTGCTTAAGGAGCGTCGACGATTGATGCTGCTGGTACGCGAGACGCCCCTGCACACCGGGCACCTGCGCACGATGACGCAATTGTCCGAGATGGGTGCCGTTATCGCGCCTCCGGTGCCTGCTTTCTATACCAAACCTCAAACCATCGACGATATTGTGACGCAGACTGTCGGTCGTGCGCTTGACCTGTTTGACCTCAATGTCGATCAGGTGCAGCGCTGGCAGGGCTGACGCTGCAGTGATTCCTGTCACCGCCTTCGGTAGGCCTGGCTGATGCCTGTTCTTTTCTGCGTGGTGCTGATCGACCTGATCGGCTTTGGCATCGTCATCCCGATTCTGCCGTTCCTGTCGCCCACCTTGGGCGCAGACAAAATGGATATTGCCTATATCATCGTGATCTATGCGGTTTTCGCCGGTTTTATGGGGCCGTACTGGGGGCGCCTGTCTGATCGCCTGGGTCGCAAACCGGTCATTATGATCTGTCTGGCCGGAGCGGCGGTGTCTTACGTGATGCTGGGTTTGGCCAGTGAATTGTGGATGGTGTATGCAGCGCGCGCCTTCGCCGGTTTGATGGCCGGAAACTTTGGTGTGGCCTCTGCCATGATGGCCGACCTGACCACGCCGAAGAATCGCGCCCGGGGTATGGGATTGATCGGTGCCGCCTTCGGGCTGGGCATCGCGCTGGGCCCGATGCTCGGCGGTGTACTATCGGGTGACAGTGCGAGCTTCACCCTGCCGTGTATCGTCGCCGGGTTGATGTCCGTGCTGGCCATTCTGGCCGCGGCCATTTTCCTGCCCGAGTCGCTGCCCGCTGAGCGTCGCGCTGCCAATCGGGTAGAGCAGGCCACTGGCGTCAAACAGTCTATGTATGCCTTTGTGCGCGCGACGGGCAATCGTCTGCTGATATTGCAGTATGTACTGCACAATCTGGCGGTGAGCTCCATTACCTACCTCTTTCCACTGTGGATGGGAGATGTAATGGGCTGGAGCGCAAAGGAAGTGGGTATTGTGTTTGGTATTCAGGGCGCGACCATGGCCGTCGTGCAGGGCGGACTGCTGGGGCCTCTGGTGCGGGTATGGGGCGAGTGGTCCCTGCTGCGCAGCGCCGTGTCGGTACTCCTTTTCGGATTGTTGCTGGCCGCGTTTGCCAACAGCATGCCGGTGATGGTGGGCGCAATGTTTGTAGCCATGACAGGCGCGACCCTGTGCATGCCGCTGTTGAATACTATCGTTACGCATCGCACGCCTGTGGCATCGCGTGGGCGTATGCTGGGCACAACCAATTCTGCCTCTTCGGTGGGGCGTGTCCTGGGTCCTGTTATCGCCGGCTTTATGCTCAGTTATTTTGGCTACAGCGCCGCCTGGCTGGGTTGTGCTTTCTTCGTGGTATTTTATGCCGCCTGGGCGTTTCGAGAGTCGATCCGCGCGGGAGGGCGAGAACCCGATGACTCAGGTGAAGGCCCGGTAAAAAACTGAATTTGGCAATCCAGCGCGGATACCGTTAGGCTTTCGTCCGCCGTAATTCAAATGCACCCGAAAAAGAGGAGAACGACGACGATGGCAACGCAACTATTTGACCTCACAGGAAAACTGGCGCTGGTAAGCGGTGCCAGTCGCGGTATCGGAGAAGAAGTCGCCAAACTGCTGGCCGAACAGGGTGCGCATGTGGTGGTGTCCAGCCGCAGGATTGATGATTGCACCGCTGTGGCGCAGGGTATTGTGGAGTCAGGTGGCAGCGCTGAGGCCTTCGCCTGTAACGTGGGCAACATGGATGACATCGCGGCTCTGTTCGCACATCTGCAGCAGGCCCACGGTCGCCTTGATATCTGCATCAATAACGCGGCGACCAATCCGTATTTCGGGCACGTCCTGGACACCGATCTGGGCGCATTCAACAAGACCGTAGACGTGAACATCCGCGGCTACTTTTTTATGTCGATTGAGGCGGGCAAGATGATGCGCGACAGCGGCGGTGGCGCCATTGTGAATACCGCATCTGTGAACGCGCTCCAGCCGGGGCCAATGCAGGCAATCTATTCAATCACCAAAGCGGCGGTCGTCAACATGACCAGGGCTTTTGCCAAGGAATGCGCGCCGCTGGGCATCCGTTGCAACGCAATTCTACCCGGGCTCACCAAGACCAAGTTTGCCGGTGCACTGTTCAGCAATGATGAGATCTACCAGCACGCCATGCAGGCGATTCCCATGGGGCGCCACGCCGAACCCGGCGAAATGGCCGGTACCGTGCTGTATTTGGTGTCGGATGCCAGCAGTTATACCAACGGTGAGTGTATTGTGGTTGATGGTGGTATGACGATCTGAGTGTGTTATCAAGCTGGCAACGTCAGCGCGTGTTTAACTGGAATGCAGGTAGGCGAAGCCGCCCTCTTTGATGTAGAGCTCGCAATAGGCATCGCTGGTCGGCTTGATCGAGCCGCCTGCGGGGATTCTCAGCCAGCTGTGCAGTGGGTAGTCGCCGAGCTTATCTGCGAAACCACCCTTGATTACCAGTAGCTCTGCACCCTGCGGGAAATTCACCTGCCCCAGGCTGGCCGGTGAATCCCAGCTTTCCAGCCGCATATGGTCACTATAACCGTCCTGTGCATAGAGCTTTTTCCAGGCTACTGATTTGCGCACGGACGCACGCCATGACTGCTGCTGCGTCTGTACAGCAACGTGCTGTCTGTCCAGGCCGGGAAACTGGCGCAGCTTTACGAACAGTGTGCAGCCCTCACGCGAAAAAGGCGCGTGTGAAAAGCCTTCCGGATTGAGCAGGTAGGTGCCCGCGGGCCAGTCTCCGTGCTCGTCAGAAAACACACCATCGAGTACCAGTATCTCCTCGCCTTCGGGGTGATGATGGGCAGGAAACTGTGCGCCAGCCGGGTAGCGCACGATGGACGTCACCTGGCCGGCCTCTGCGGGGCCTGCGCGATGAACGCGCTTGCGCAGCACTTCCCCGCCGGGGCTGGGTGTCCATGGCAGGGCAGCGGTGTCCACCGATACCCTCTCACCCAGGTTGGCATTGAGCGCGTCATCACTCATACGCAGCCTGCGCGGCGCAAACTGGCCGTACGCGAGGATTTACTCAAAAATATTCCCGCCCAGCTGCTCGGCAATGTAGTCGATGGCGAGCTGTGCACGCACGCTGTTGCCGGCGACATCAAGGCGTGGAGAAAAAGCAGCAATCCCGTATTCGCCAGGCGCTACCGCCACGATGCCGCCGCCGACGCCACTCTTGGCGGGCAGGCCAACGTTGTACAGCCAGATGCCTGAGTCGTCATACAGCCCCGCGGTTGCCATCACAGCCAGTACCTCGGGTACGTTTTCTGCTGCAATGACCTGTTGCCCGGTCACCGGGTTTTTGCCGCCAGCGGCCAGAGTGCCGGCCATCACTGCCAGATCGTGCGAGGTCACGCCAACAGAGCACTGGCGCGTGTACAGATCCACGGTCGTTGCAACATCATCGTAAAGACGGCCGTAGGCGTCCAATAATTTGGCGATGGCCTGGTTGCGATCGTTGGTGGCCGATTCAGAGGCATAGATGTCTTCCAGCACGGTGAGTTTACGGCCTGCAAAAGCGTCCAGTCCGCCGGCTATTTTTGCCCATTTCTCATCCGGTGTTGCGCCCTTGACGAGACTGACGCTGGCCATCGCGCCCGCGTTGACCAGCGGGTTGACCGAGCGCTCGCTGATCATCTCGATGGCTTCGATTGAGTTGAAGGGTTGACCGGTCGCATCGACGCCGATTTTCTCCAGCACGGTGTCGGGTCCCTGCGCCTCGATCACGGTTGCCGCAACAAAGGCTTTGCTGATCGATTGTATGGAGAACTGGTGTTTGGAGTCGCCCACGTCAAACACCCGTCCGTCCGGGGTAACCAGGGATATTGCAAACAATTCTGAATCAACCTCATCCAGCGCCGGGATGTAGTTCGCATTCGCGCCGTCTTTCACATTCTTGAATTTTGCATGGGCCTCCTTGAGCACGCGTTCGATGTCAGCATCGTCCAGCGGCTTTGCGACGACAACTGATGCGGTCACGATGCAGCACAGGAGTAACAGTACTTGCAGGACGGTTCCAGACGCCCAGTGGCTGGCGTGTTTGGCAGGGTGGATCGCAGTAAGGATCGCTCGCATGGGGTGCTCCAGGGCATTGCACAATAAGGTGACGAAAGCGCCAAGCATAGCGTGCTTACGTTGCAGTAAAAAGCGTCATCGCGCCGCTAACAATATTTGCCAATTCACCTGCAGTATGACTAAAGTGTGGTCAGGCCAGAGGATCGATCCATGGATACAGAAATTGCGATACACGAACAGTTACTGGCAGATTGTCATTATCTGGGTAATTTCTCGGCATCGGCGGTGCTGTTGCATCGCAATGCGATCTTGCCGTGGTTCATACTGGTGCCGGATACCCGCCTCAACGACCTGCTGGATTTGCCAGAGGATCATCGCGCGGCAGTCGTCGATGAATGTGCGGCGATCTCTGCTTTTGTGAAGCAGGTGCTGGGTTTTGGTAAAATCAATTTCGCGGGCCTGGGTAATCTTGTGCCGCAGATGCATCTGCACATAATAGGGCGGCACGAGGCAGATCCCTGCTGGCCGCAGCCAGTGTGGGGTAACCTGAACGAGAGCGCGACCTATACGCCTGAGCAGTTGCTGGATTGGCAGCAGGGGCTGGCCAAAATGGCCGGGCTGATACCCAGGAAAGTTGCACACGGTTAACTGTCTCCCGGCGTAAACCTCAACGACTTCTTCCCCTGTCATGTCAATAAAAGTACTGCTGACACACCCTTTACCCGGTTCGCGCATTCACGAGCTTGCCGCCTATTGTGACCTGCAAACCTGGAGCGGAGATGGCTTATTGCCAGCTAGCCAGTTGGTGCATGAGGCGCAGGGCTGTGCTGGTCTGATCTGCCTGCTGACAGATCGCCTGGATGCGGCTGTGCTGAAGTGTCTGCCAGACCTCGAGTTTGTCAGTAGCGTGTCGGTCGGAGTCGATCATATTGATGTTGCTGCGTTGACCGCGCGTGGCATCCCGGTGGGTAACACCCCGGGCGTGCTGGTTGAAACCACCGCAGATACCGCCTTTGCATTGTTGTTAGGCGCAGCACGGCGAATTGCCGAAGCTGATCGTTTTGTGCGTGCCGGACACTGGCAAGCGGAGCAGCCGTGGTCACCCGAGTTCTTCGTTGGCAAAGATGTGGCGGGGGCTACATTGGGAATTATCGGGCTGGGCGAGATCGGCCAGGCGGTCGCCAGGCGGGCGCAGGGTTTTGGTATGCGGGTGCTGGGTTGGAATCGATCCACGCGCGCTGTGGCCGGGGTGGAGCAATGCGAGCTGGAACAGGTTCTGAGTCGCAGTGATTTCATCAGCGTCAATTTGGCGCGTACGCCCGAGACCATCGGCCTGTTGGGCGCGGATCAGATCGCCTCTATGAAACCCGGCGCGGTGTTCGTGAATACGGCTCGCGGCGGTATTGTTGATGAGGTCGCGCTGGCCGCGGCGCTGGACAGTGGCCATCTGTTTGCCGCCGGCCTGGATGTGTTCGAACAGGAGCCCATGCCGCCGGACAATCCATTATCGACGCACCCGCGTGTTGTTTTAACGCCTCATTTGGGCAGTGCGACAGTCGCAACCCGGCGACGCATGGCAGATCTCGCGGCGGATAACGCACTGTCGGCCCTGCGCCGGCAATGCATGCCTCATTGCGTTAATCCTGAAGTTTACGCTGCGTCATCGGGCTGAGCGGCGCCAGCACTGGCAGCGGGCGGCAGGGATTCCAGGGCCTGGCTGACTGCCTTTTGCAGGCTGTCCTTCAATTCTTTCGGATCCGTGCGGTTCACGTTCTCAACAATTCTGCTGATGACGACCTGCCACACTTCAGATTTGCTGCGCACATCGTTGAACTGGATAGACACGTTTTGCGTTTCTTTCACCCCGCCCAGCGCCTCGGCATTATCTACAACCGCCTGGTTGACCTGCCGGTTGGGAAGTACGGTCGGGTAGGGTGTCAGGTTACTGGCCTGCTCGCTCTTCTCACCCATGGCCAATCCGGGAGCCTGGATATAATCGACGCTGAACTGAGCCAGTTCCGGATTCAGGACATAGCCCTTGGCCTGCAACTGCCGGTTCAACTCGCGCCTCAGAATCGGGTCAGCCTGATAAACAGGGTCTGAGCTGCGGCTGTTTGCGGGCAGTGGATCCGAGCGCCATTTGTAATATTGATAGTTGCCTGCAGCGAACGTGTCTACCGGGCCCGGTGTGGTTTCAATACCGCTGCAGGCGGCGATGACGGAAGCCAGTGCTATGCTGGCGCAAATGCGTGAGAAGGTTCCCATGGTAGTGTCCTCTGGTAGAGTGTCGTGCTAGCATCTGAACATAACTATAAGTTATTTCTGGGGTAAATGATGATTTCCCGAAAATTAATCCGCACCGACCTGAATCTATTGGTCGCGCTGCAGATCCTGCTGGAAGAGCGCAATGTCACACGCGCCGCAGAGCGGCTCTCGGTATCGCAGCCCGCGTTGAGTAAAACCCTGCAGAAGTTGCGAGATTCTTTCGAAGACGAACTCTTCACCCGCACTGCCCATGGCCTTATTCCTACACCGCGTGCCGAGGAGCTGGGCAAGGATCTGCCGGCGTTGTTGGAGAATATAGAGCATGTGTTGGGCAGTGCAGATTTCAGCCCGGAGAGCTTTGCCGGCAGTTTCAAGCTGCTGTTACCCCCGATCCTGTGTGAATCGCTGTTGCCACCCTTGATGGTCGAGCTGCAGGAAGTGGCACCCAATGTACAGGTGATAACCGCTGAGGTGGCCCCCAACTTCCAGGAGCAACTGAAGCGCGGTGAGGCGGATTTTGCCGCTTTCGTGGCCGGGGAGACCGAGCGTGATATTCACGCCGAGCCGATAGCGACTGTCGCCCCGCGTTGCTATATGCGCACTGGTCACCCGCTGGCCGGCAAGGAGCTGACGCTACAGGACTTTCTGGCCTATCCTCATCTGCGGCTCTACCTGCCAGGGTTGACTCGTGAAAACACCAGTATGGTCGATGATGTGTTGGGGCAGTACGGCGTGCATCGCACCATCGCCCTGGAAACCACGCAGTTCGCCTCTGCGGTCGGCGTGCTGACCTATACCGATTCGCTACTTGTTGCCAATGCGGTGTTCGAAGAGGGCGGCCTGTATCGCGGCAGCATCACCGGGGGCGAGTTGCCGGCGGAGTTACAGCGCATGATCCGCAACACGCACAGCAGTCACCGCGGTAAAATGTCCCTGATGCGTCACACCCGAACCTCGCGCAGTGCACCGCACCAGTGGATGCGCGCCTTGTTGATGAAGCACCTGACGAGTAGCTCAGAAGTGGTGCAGCCGCCCCCGGCACCCAAGCAACTAGTGGCGGACGGAGTTGCGGTAGGCGCGGGGTGAAATACCCATCGTGCCCGTAAACAGGCGCGAGAAATACAGCGGGTCGTTGTACCCTAAAGCCCCGGCAATCTCTTTCACGCTCAGGTTGCTGGTATCGAGCAGGTGGCAAGCGTGTTCCATTTTCATATTGAGAAAGTGCTTGATCGGTGAGTAGCCAGTCAGCGCTTTGTATTTACTGGAAAAATGGTACTTGGACAGCTTGGCTGCCGCCGCCAGCGTGTCCAGGTCCATGGGCTGGGCGATGTTCTCCAGCATGAAACTCTGTACCGCCGCGAGATTGAAACTGCGTTGGCTGGTGGCTTGCGTGCGTCGCACTTCCAATGCGATCTGGGTGAACATATGCCGCAATTGATTGGCGGCGTTGATGAAAGCGCGAGTGCTGTAGCCGGTGCGTTGTACCTCCATCAAACCCCTGAAATGCGCGATGAGAGGCGGTGAAACCCCGACTTTCACCAGCGGCGGCCGATCCTCACGGTAGCCCAGATACTGGTTGAATACGGCGGTGCTGCCGCCCTGGAAGTGCACCCAGTAGATGGTCCAGGGGTCTTTCTCATCGGCGCGATACTCATGGGCAACGCCCTGCGGCAGCAGTAATACATCGCCCGCCTGCACCTTGCCAGACCATTCCTTGGTGCTTGAGAAGCCGGCACCTTCCACGCAATAAATCAACAGGTTGTCATCATGGCGTTGACGTTCCATAGCGTGCAGGTGGGCTGCTGGGTAGAACCCCATGGCCGCGGGGTAGCACTCCCGCGTAAGTGGGTGTCGTGCCAGTTTTCGGAGCATAAAGTCCGGTGTGAGAAAGCGCGTGCCGTTCTCTGGCAGTGGCCACTTGGAGGGTTTACTCATGACTTATTCCGCGAAAGCGCCTCGTCTGTCTGCTCGAACTATCCGCAATATAGTCCATAACATACGCAATTTCTTCCCTGTGAGTAAGATCATTGCCAAGGTAGGCTGGCTGCCAGCGTTTAATTGACTAGTCTTGATTGATGATGTGAGCGGATAGCGCCGGGCATCGAAAGATAACAAAGGAGCGAATGAAGATGGGCCAGAAGATAGAGCAGGACCAGGAAGCCAGCCCTGCGCAGCAGGAAATCGAGGCGATGATGGCGCGCGCACGCGCGGCGCAGGCGCAGATTGCTGACTATACCCAGGAACAGGTAGACGAGTTGATCACGGCGATGGTGTGGTCCATCGCGCAGGAAGGCGTCGCTGAAAAAATAGCCCGTTTTACGGTCGAGGAGACCCAGCTGGGTAACTACGAGGGCAAGTATCTCAAGATTCACCGCAAGACACGCGCCACCCTCATGGACATCATCCATGACAAATCAGTGGGTGTGATTGAGGAAGACCCCGAGCGCAACCTGATCAAGATTGCCAAGCCGGTGGGCGTGATAGGAGCGCTGTCGCCGTCCACCAACCCGGAAGCGACGCCGGTGATCAAGGCGATCTCGGCAGTGAAAGGACGCAACGCTATTATCGTTGCGCCGCACCCCCGTGCCAAACTGACCAACAAGCTGATCTGCGACTACATGCGTGAAGCGCTGGTGGTGATGGGTGCACCGGCAGACCTGGTGCAAAGCATCGACGTACCCTCACTGGATAAAACCAACGAACTGATGCGCCAGTGCGACCGCGTATTGGCTACCGGCGGTGAAGCCATGGTTTCAGCGGCCTACTCGTCCGGGACTCCGGCCCTTGGGGTGGGCGTTGGTAACGCCGTGATTACTGTGGACGACTCCGCTGACCTCGATGAGGCTTCGGAAAAGATCCGCATATCGAAAACCCTCGATCTGGCAGCGTCCTGCTCATCCGACAACTCTGTGCTGGTGTTCGAATCGATTTACGATGAGTTCCTGGCCAAACTCAAGCACGAAGGCGGCTATGTTATCGAAGGGGATGACAAGCAGAAGCTGCAGAATACGCTGTGGAAGGACGGCGCCCTCAATCCGGGTATCGTTGCCCAGCACGCAGTCAGTATTACCGGCCAGGCGGGGATTGATCTGCCCGAAGGCAAGCATTTCCTGATTGTGCCGGAAACGGGTGCTGGCCCTGACTATCCCTTCTCGGGAGAAAAGCTGTCAGTCACCATGGCGCTGTATAAGGTCAAGGACATCGATGAAGCCGTGGCACTGACCAACAAAATACAGGCCTACCAGGGCCAGGGCCACAGCTGTGGAATCTATTCTTACAATGACGACAATATTCTGAAGCTGGCCATGGGTACGCGAACGTCACGTGTCATGGTGAACCAGCCGCAGGCGGCCTCCAATAGCGGTAATTTATGGAACGGAATGCGGCAGACGTTTTCGCTGGGCTGCGGCTCCTGGGGTGGCAATAGCATCAACCACAACATTACCTGGCGTGATCTGGTGAATGAGACCTGGGTATCCAAGCCTCTGCAACAGACCAAGGTGCTTCCCCCCGATGAAGAACTGTTTGGGTCGGTGATCAAAAAGTTCCAGCAATAGAGCGTATTCAGGGAGCGATTCATGGACTTCTCACTCAACGAAGACCAGCAGGCGTTTATCGCCAGTGCGCGCGCGTTTGCTGAAGGAGCGCTGGCGCCCAACGCGGCGCATTGGGACGAGGCGGCCATTTTCCCGAAAGACGCATTGCGTCAGGCGGGTGAGCTCGGGTTTATGGGCATGTACACACCAGAGTCAGCCGGTGGCCTGGGCATGGGCAGGCTGGATGCCAGCCTGATCGTCGAAGAGCTGGCCAAGGGATGCACCACCACCGCAGCCTTTCTGACCATACACAACATGGCAACCAACATGATCGGCAAGTACTGCAGCGATGCCGTCATTGAGCGCTGGTGTCCTGATCTGGTGACAGGTAATACCCTGGCGTCTTACTGCCTGACCGAGCCCGGCGCTGGCTCAGACGCAGCCTCATTGCGCACCACTGCCCAGCGCGATGGGGACGATTACATCGTCAATGGCAGCAAGGTGTTCATATCAGGCGCGGGTGAGACAGACGTCCTTGTGGTGATGCTGCGCACCGGAAAAAGTGGCCCGCGGGGTATATCGGCCCTGTTGATACCGGCCGATGCGCAGGGCATCAGCTATGGCAAGAAAGAAGACAAGATGGGATGGAATGCGCAACCTACCCGCATGGTCACCTTTGATAACGTGCGCGTTCCGGTCTCTCACCGTCTGGGTGAAGAAGGCCAGGGCTTCGCCATAGCCATGGAAGGCCTGGACGGCGGCCGCATCAATATTGCCACGTGCAGCGTGGGTACCGCGCAGCAAGCGCTGGAGGAGGCGACTGCCTACGTGCAGGAGCGGCGCCAGTTCGACACGGCGATTGCCGACTTTCAGGCCACACAATTCAAGCTGGCCGATATGCTGACTGAGTTGGTAGCGGCGCGGCAGATGGTGCGCCTGGCTGCCAGCAAGCTGGATCACGGCGATGCGCAGGCATCCACTTACTGCGCCATGGCGAAACGCTTTGCCACGGATGTGGGCTTCAAGGTGTGTAACGATGCCCTGCAGTTGTACGGCGGCTATGGCTATATCAAGGAGTACCCCATGGAGCGTCACGTGCGCGATACGCGCGTGCACCAGATCCTTGAGGGAACCAATGAAATCATGCGCGTGATTGTATCGCGCAAACTGTTAATGGAAGGCGCCCTGGAGGTCATCAAATGAGCGAGAGCAAATCTGCAAAACTGAAGTTGGAAATGCACGGGCACACGGCCCTCGTCACGATTGATAACCCCGGGGCAAATACCTGGGATACAGAGAGTCTGCCGGCTTTGAAAGACCTGGTGGAACAGCTCAATGCCGATAAATCAGTGTATGCGCTGGTAATAACGGGCGCCGGTGAGAAATTCTTTTCTGCAGGCGCCGATCTCAAGCTGTTCGCCGATGGCGACCCTGCGACGGCACGCACCATGGCGCGCTATTTCGGTGAAGCCTTTGAAACGCTGGCTGATTTTCGCGGCGTGTCGGTAGCCGCGATCAATGGCTTTGCCATGGGCGGCGGTCTCGAAGTTGCGATGGCCTGCGACCTGCGCGTTGCAGAAACGCAGGCACAGATGGCGCTGCCCGAGGCACGTGTTGGCCTGTTGCCCTGTGCCGGGGGCACGCAGCGACTGTCATGGCTGGTAGGGGAAGGCTGGGCCAAGCGTATTATCCTGTGTGGCGAGCTAATTGACGCGGCCACTGCCGAGCGTATCGGCCTGGTGGAGGAAGTCGTTGAGCAAGGCCAGGCGCTGGAGCGGGCGATGGCTCTGGCTGAGCAGGCGGCGCGTCAGAGCCCGATTTCCGTGGCTTTCTGCAAGCACCTGATTCACACCGGACGCGACACGGTGATCAGCGGCGGGCTGGAGTCAGAGCGCGATATGTTTGTCGATCTTTTCGATACTGAAGATCAGCGTGAGGGCGTGAATGCGTTTCTGGAGAAGCGTGATCCGCAGTGGCGTAACCAGTAAGGAAGCAGGATATGTCTGAATCACCCGTACAATTTGCAGAGCTGCCAGCGGCCTCGGGCAAGGTAGGGCGAGTCACGCTCAACGTACCTGCCACGCTGAATTCCCTGACCCTGGAAATGGTTGATCTGCTGCAGGCGCAACTGGATCTGTGGCGCGAAGACAGCAGCGTGGCTGCTGTCTTCATCGAGGGCAGCGGTGAAAAAGCGTTCTGTGCCGGCGGTGACGTGCAGGCGCTGTACCAATCGGCAATAGACACGCCGGGAGGCCCCTGCGACTACGCGGAGAGTTTCTTTGCCCGCGAATACCGCATGAACTACACCCTGCATACCTACCCGAAGCCGATCATATGCTGGGGCCATGGCATTGTGATGGGCGGAGGGCTGGGGGTGATGGCTGGCTGCTCGCACCGTATCGTGACCGAGAAAACACGGATCGCAATGCCCGAGGTTACGATTGCCCTGTTCCCGGACGTGGGTGGCAGCTGGTTCCTGAATCATATGCCCGGACGTACCGGCCAGTTCCTGGCCCTGACCGGCGCCTCGATCAATGCTGCCGATGCCATTTTTACCGGCATCGCTGACCGCTTCATCGCCAGCGAACACAAGGAGCAGGTGGTTGCGCAGTTGTTGCGCCAGTCGTGGACGCAGACCGCCGCTGACAATCACGCGCAGGTACGCCATGTGCTGCGACCCTTTTCAGAACAGAGCGTGGCGCAGTGCCCCGGTGGGCAAGTCGAGCCGCACCTGGCCTCGATCAGCATCTTGTGTGACGGCTACGATGTGCACGAAATTATCGACAATATCGTCAACCAGCAAACCCGGGACCCCTGGCTGCAGAGAGCCCGCGACGGCCTGGCCAATGGTTCGCCCCTGGCCGCGCTGTGGATCTTCCGGCAGTTACTGGAGACGCAGCACGCCTCATTGAAAGAGGTGTTCCAGGCAGAGATCCAGCTGGCAACCAACATCGTGCGGCATCCTGAATTTGCCGAGGGTGTTCGCGCCCTGTTGATCGACAAGGACCGTCAGCCGAAATGGCAGTATGCAACTTCGCGCGACGTACCTCATGAAGTCATCGACACATTTTTTGAGCCCCCATGGGAACACAACCCGCTGGCTGATCTGTAGCAGCCACTTTGAAAAACGACATGCATAGGGAGAGCGCGACATCATGGCAACAGTAGGATTTATCGGCCTGGGTAATATGGGCGGCCCGATGGCGTCCAACCTGCTCAAGGCCGGACACTCGGTGACTGTTTTCGATTTGTCAGCCGCCGCCTGTGAGCAGTTGCGCAATGCCGGTGCTGCCGTTGCAGGCAGTGCACTGGAGGCAACGGCTGGCGCGGACTATGTGATCTCCATGCTGCCTGCGGGCAAACATGTAGCGGCGACCTATCTGGGTGATGAAGGTCTGCTGGCACGTTTGGACAATGCGACGGTGGTGCTTGATTGCAGCACTATTGATGCCGCCACAGCGCGTCAGGTGGGCGCTGCGGCAGCGCAGGCGGGTATCGGCTTTATGGACGCCCCGGTTTCGGGCGGCGTGGCTGCTGCTGCGGCTGGCACTCTGGCTTTTATGTGCGGCGGTGAGGCAGAGACCTTCGACAAAGCGAAAGTGATTCTCGCTGATATGGGCAAGAATATCTTCCACGCCGGACCCTCTGGTGCCGGCCAGGTGGCCAAGGGTTGCAATAACATGCTGTTGGCCATTCACATGATTGGCAGCTGCGAAGCGCTGGAGATGGGCGCCCGCAACGGGCTGGATCCCTCGGTGCTGTCCGAGATCATGTTGGCCAGCTCGGGGCGCAATTGGTCGCTGGAAGTCTACAATCCCTATCCGGGAGTCATGGAAAGTGCTCCGGCCAGCAACGACTATAAACCCGGCTTTATGGTCGATCTGATGGTCAAGGATCTGGGCCTGGCGCTGGAAATCGCCGAACAAAGCGATTTTGAAAACCCCCTGGGGCAAATGGCCCGCCGCCTGTACGCGGAACATCAGGCCAGCGGCAATGGACAGCGTGATTTCTCCAGCATTCTGCAGAAGTTACAGCAGTCTTAACGAGAGTGGGTTCAGTTCGCCTGCTGTTCCGATAGCCCCGGCAGCAGGCTGCGCAGCAGTGCCGATTCACGGTTCTGCCAGGCCCACAAGGCAACCGGTGCCAGCGTAGGAATGATCAATACGTTCAGTTGATAGGCGATACCGATAACATCCGGATGTGGCACCCACACTCCGGCTTGCTCAAAAAATATCCCGCCCAGGTTGACCATCAGTTCTTTCATCGCCAGCGCGATCAGGCCGAAAATCAGCAGCAGGTACAGTGTGAGCATGCCCCAGCACCAGGATTCCAGGTAGTTTTTTTTCTGCGTGGCAAAATGCAATGCCGTGTAAAACGGGATCGAATAAGACAGGGTGCGTGTGTCGATGCTGAACCCCAGCTGGTAATCAGATTGGCCGGGCGGTACCGGCTTTCCATTGAGGGTGCCGAACTCGGTCATCAGCAGGGCTTTGGGTCCCTCTGCGAACAGGCCGTCCACAACGGTGGGAAACCAGCCCTGCAACGCCATGCTGGACAGGCCTGTTGCCGGCATGCCAAGCGCGGCGCTGAAGGCGGTCCACAGCGCAAAGCAGGGAATCAGTAACGCAAATACCAGGAGTAAAAACTGGCGCAGTTCATGCCCCGGCGACATGGTTCACCTGCGCGGGTGTCGCGTTGCGCGCCAGGTAGCGCAGGTAAAGGATAAACACCACCAACACATCCAGCATGATCAATGTGGGCCACAGGTAGAGGTGTACCCAGGAGAATACGTCGAAATTCCAGTCGCCCAGATAAAACAGGCTGATAATGCGCACAATATTCATCGCCTGTATTGCGATGAAACCCAGCAGTATCGCCGCAATCCTGGCGCGCCAACCGGCGGGGAACGCCAGCACAGCCGCGATGAGAATGATGGTCGCTTCCACACCGTTGCAGCCTGCCTCGATAGACACGGCGAAGCCGCTGTCCCTGAATTGCAGTACTTTGCCAAAGGCGATCACGGAGCTGTCGAAAGGCAGTATCAGCCAGGCGCTGAACGCAGCAAGCAGCCCTGTAAAGGGCACAATGACGTGTTCCTGCACGGGCGTTTGCATTTCCAGCGTGAACAGGGCGAGCAGCGTGAGCGCGAAAACGATAATGAAACGTTGCATCAGTACTTACCCTGAGCGTCAGCTTTGCACATCGTCGGTATTTGAAACGGCATGTACGGTTTCCTGTAGTTTCGCCCTTTGCAACCTATTCGCTGCCAGCGGCGCCTGATATCTTCATAAAATCGATATCTGCCAGTCCTTCATACTGGTAAGCGCTGAGTCGGAAGTACAGCGGGTATTCACTGCTGAGGATAAAACGGTTGTTCCCGACTGCGAACAGCTCAAGGGTCATGTTACCTGAGAGGCTCTCGATTTGCAGTCGCTGCTGTGGTTCAAGGCCAGCCAGCTCGCGTTGTTCGTCCTCGCTTGCCACGCTGTTGATTTGCAGTTCACGCAGTATTTCCAGCAGCGCCATCAACTCGTGCTCATGGGGCTTGAGCTGCAGGCCGGAAAGCCATTGCCCAGCCGTTTTGCTGATGCTGAAACCGTCGCCACTGATACGCAGGGGGGCGCGTACCTGCAGCAGGCTGGGGTCGACCCAGGCTGCCGCGACAGCGGGCGCTTCAAACAGGTTGAAGTCGATACTGTAGATGGCGTTTTCACTTTGTCTGCGCGCATGCACCTTGCGAAACGCCGGTGACGTTCCCAGGTAAATTCGGGCGGGGTCCTGCTCCGCATGTGACAAATCGATGATGCGCTGATAACGATAATCGGCCACCTTGAAGCGCTGTCTTGCTGTTACGGTGTCGGCCACCACCCAGTCCCGGCGCGGTTGCGTAAGGCTGTCCAGCAGGCGCTTTACCATCTGCGGGTCTGCGGGCAGGTTCTCCAGGTCGGGTAGTACCCAGCCGCGTGAATCACGCTGTAGCAGCGCCTCGTTATCACTGTCATCGCCGATTCGGATTGTGTCAATCGCAGTGGCATCCACTGTGCCGGCCAGTGAGTAGGGCGTGAGCGTATTCGAGCCATTGGTCTGTGGCCAAAACACCACAGCGCTAACGCCAAGCTGTATCAACAGCACCAGCAGGAGTGTGGTAATGACGCGATTCACAGCGCCAGCTCCCGCCGGTAACGTCGCTGCTGAAGTCTGTTGCCGGTCCAGTGCAGCAATGCCAGTAGTATCAACCACAGCAAGGCCATCGCATAGTTGAGGTACTCGAGACGCTTCTGCACCTGTTTTTCCAGTGGCGGTAGTGTGCGGTTGAAATGGCCGCGAGAGCGGATATCGACAAGATCGCCGTCCTGCAGTGCCCAGTCCAGGGTGTTGACGAACAGCTCCAGTGCCCCGAGGTACTGGGTACCGCTGGCGCCTGCCAGTACATTCAATAACTGGTCATCCATGAAGTCATTGGATGAATACACGACGAGCCGGGCCGATTCCGGAGAGCGTTGCAGAAGCCTGCCAGGCTCTTGCCGCGGTCTCTCCCGCTCCGTCTCAAGGTCTGGCATCTCAGGCGGCGCCTGATCTGCATAGTAAGAGCTGAATTCACCCTGCAGAATAACCCCGACATTGTGCGCTGACCTGCGGTTTGCAGACTCGGGGCTGTCCCGGGGAGCGTCAGCGCCAGGTGCCCACGCGGTGTCTCCGTCGGCGAAGGTGTTTACCCCGGCAGCGTCTGTGTTGGGCATGATATCCATGCTGCTGCTCAGCCAGGACCCGGTGGAACTGCGCAGCAGGCGAGTGACCTTGACCTGGGGTAGCCGCTGCAGCGTGATGGGCGAAGCCCAGGGCATCGTCAATTGCGGCAGCCCGGCAGTGATGGGGTGCTCTGGTGACAGGCCCGGTTGGCGAAGATCGATGAAATAGGGGTAGTCGACCATGCGCACGTCCTGGAATTCAAAGTCGCCATTGCGTCGCGTTACAGGCGCGGGAAACGCGGCATTTTGAGGGTCAAGTACCAGTGCGTCGCCGATTTCTACCCCATGGTGTTTGAGCCAGTCCTGTAAACCGCTGTCCCAGTCCTGCAGTCGCAGCTGACCACCGCTGAGCTCGGCCGTATAGGGCGAGCTTGCCAGCACCACGGTCCCGCCGCGCATCAGGAACTGGTCGATCGCCAGCACGGCGGCGTCATCAAGCCGGTGCGGCGCGACGACCGCGAGGATATCAGCCTCCGGAGCTACGCTGCCGTCAGACAGATCTTCCATAAGCAGCGTGTAGTTGCGTGTGATGGCCTGCTCCAGATTGTTGAAAACCGGGCCGCCCATATCGAATCTGGCCATCTGCCGGTTGACCTCGGGCAGCGCCAGCGCCACGGTTCGCGTCAGGCCGGCAGCAAAGCGCCGCAGGCCCGCGTGCAGACCGGCGCGAAAGCTGTCCTGATCGAAGTCCGCAGTGGGTAACTGCACCACCTGCTCTCCATCGGTGAGCGTCAGGTAAAAATAGTAGCCTGGTGCATCGCCCGGCGCGGCTTGCATTGGTCTGAATCCCCAGGCGCTTTCTATCTGCTGTGCGATCAGCCCATCCCTGGCTTCGGGCTCAATAAACCGCACGCTGAACTTTCCTTCAGATACTGCGGCGGCGGCCTGCAGTTCATCCTTGATCGCTGCGCGAAACCTGGCCAGCTGCGGTGGCAGTAATGAGTCCCCGGACACATAGCCGATAAATTCCACGGGTTCATTCACCTGGGCAAACAGATTGCCATCGGTCCGATACCGGTACAGCACATCTTTCAATGCGCGAGAAATATCGTACTCGGGATTGCGCAGCAAGACCTCGGGCTGGCCGTTGCCGGCAGTGCGTACCTCAATCAGGTCGGCAAAATCCAGTGTTTCGTATTCCGCGCCGTATTGCACCAGCACGTTGAAATAGGCGTTCACCAGCGACGATTGGTAGCGGTCGGCGATCTGTACCGGGGTCGCCGCGATCCCGTAGCGCTCATTCGCCTCTTTTTCCAGTGCGGGGCTGCGCTCCGGATCGATGATTTCCAGGCGAATGCGCCCGTTGCCCGCCAGTTCATATTCAGCCAGGAGATCTCGCAGCTGCGGCACCAGCGGCGCCAGCAGGGGGTGCGTGCGCGCGCTGAAATAACCCCTGATCAGCAGCGGCTCCTGCAGTTGCCCAATCAGTTTATGGCTGGGAGCAGACAGAGAATGCAGCCGGCCCTGTGTGACATCCATGCGCAAAGCGTCGATACGCGCCAACCAGATATTGGCCACCAGCAGGTTGGCCAACAGCAGCACAATCGCCGTGCACCAGAGGCGGTGACGAGAGGTCGTTGTGCCCTTGGCCCAGCGTTGTTTTTCCAGCACAAAAACATTCAGCGCCAACAGAGCCATTGTCAGGCTGAAGTAATAGAACAGATCGCGTGCGTCGATCACGCCTCGGCTGATGTTTTCGAAACGTGCTCCTGTACCGAGCTGGCGCAATAACTCCGCGCTTTGCTGGCCCACGAGGTTCGTCACGGCGTCACTGCCAGGCAGGTACAGCGCAGTGCCCAGGGCAACGGTGCCAATCAGGCTGACAATGGCGTTGTCGGTGCGTGCCGACACTAACAACCCGGCACTCAGATACACTGAGCCCATCAAAGCGGCGGCTACGTATGCCGCGACCACTGGCCCCCAGTCCAACTGGGCAATCAACGCCACGGTCACTGGCAGAGGCACTGTACTGACCAGCGCCAGCAGCAGGAGGATGAAGCAGGCGAGAAATTTGCCGAGCACAAAGCTCCACAGGCTCGCCGGCTGCGTCAATACGTGCTCCAGCGTGCCGCTGCGCCGCTCATCACTCCACATGCGCATGGTGAGCGCCGCACATAAAAATATCAGCAGTACCGGCAAGCGGTGAAACAACGGTCGCACGTCGGCGATATTGCGGGCAAAGAAGGCGTCCACCCAGAAAAACAGGAACAGTGTGACGGTGACAAAAGCGGCCAGGAACAGCCAGGCGGCGGGCGAGGAAAAAAACAGGCGTAGCTCTTTGCGCGCAACGCGCCTCGCGACGGCGTCAGTCGACATGTCTGTTGACCTCCCGAAATACGCTCTGGAGATCGCCGATTACCGGGCTCACCTGTAACAATTTTGCACCACTGCCGATAACACACTGACTGATATTGGCGGCTGCAGTATCAGGATCTACCCCCTGGCGCAGCGCCACGACGAAATGTCCGTCAGGCTGCTGCTGGAGGCTTTCAACCTGCGGTATACGCCGCAGTATGTCGCATAGTGCCTCATTGTCACCTCTGGCACGCAGCTGCAGCTGAGTGCACTGGTGTAGCTCGTTGATTTTTTTATCCAGTGCCAGACGGCCGTTGCGCAGCATCAGGACACGATCACAGACGGCGTCAACTTCCTGCATGATGTGAGTCGACAAAATTACTGTGGAGCGGGTCGCCAGCCGCCGGACCAACTCGCGCATATGTTCAGTCTGGCCGGGGTCCAGCCCATTGGTGGGCTCGTCGAGAATCAGCAGCTGCGGGTCACCCAGCAGTGCCTGTGCCACCCCGGCCCGCTGCCGGAACCCGCGCGACAGGGTGTTGATCTTGTCCATGGCGCGCCCGGTCAGGTCCGTAGCAAGCAGCGCGCTGCGCACGGCGCGCGCTCTGGCGCCACGTTCGATACCCTTGAGGGTTGCCGCGTAGTCGAGATAGTCGGCCAGCATCATGTCGGGATAAACGGGCAGGTTCTCAGGCAGGTAGCCCAGCTGCTGCTGGATCTCGCGGCTGTGCCGCTCGATGTCCAGTCCGCCAATGGTAATGCTGCCGGATGAGGGTTCAAGGTAGCCGCTGAGCATACGCATGATGGTGGACTTGCCAGCGCCGTTGTGGCCCAGCAGGCCGATCACCTGCGAGTCGCCGATAGAGAACGAGACCCCGTCTACGGCGGTGGTTTTACCGTAGCGGCGGGTGAGTGACTGCACTTCAATCATAAGTGTGTTTGATGTTTGTTGCTTGCTGCCTGACACGCAGCACTGGTCAATCAGGAAAAGAATAATAGCTTAATAATGAAAGCTACGAGTACGAGGTTGAGCACGGTGCGTATCATGCTCTCTCCCCGGCTTACCGTAAAGTGGGCGCCGAGATAGCCGCCAATAGAGTTACCCACCGCCAGCGCCAGTCCTACCATCCACAGTAATTGGACCTGAGTGGCAAAAACCAGCAATGCGGCGGCAGTATACACAGCGACGATAAACACCTTGTGCATATTGGTGCGCACCAGGTCCAGGCCCATGGTGCGATTCAGGATCGCCATCAGGATAAAGCCGACACCGATCTGGATAAAACCGCCCCAGAAACCCGCGCCAACCATCAGCAGATGTCCATTTACCAGCTGTTTGCGCTGTGGTTGGTAGTCCTTGGGGCGACTGGCTGCGCCACGGTCAAAATGCATCACCAGCATCACGATGATCATTACCACGGCAAGCGCCCGGTTGAACCACACACCGTCAAGCTGGGCGCCCAGCAAGGCACCGGCAACGGCGCCGGGCAGGGCGCAGGCCGCCAGGCTGAGGCTGAGCCGGAAATCGCTGAATCCGCGTCGTGAGAAGGCGGCGATAGCCGACAGGTTCTGGGCCAATATGGCGATACGGTTGGTGCCATTGGCGACTGGCCCCGGCAAGCCCATAAACACCATCACCGGAACCGTGACCAGCGAGCCGCCGCCGGCCATCACGTTGAGGAAACCGGCTACGACGCCGACGATTGCCAGCAGTCCTGCCTGCCACAACTGCAGGTCCATTACCGGCGCAGCGCCTGGCGGATCAGTCTTCCGTCCACGGCTCGCGCATGGTAACAAACTCCTCTGCAGCAGTCGGGTGGATTCCGATAGTGCTGTCAAACAGGGCCTTGGTGGCCCCCGCGCGCAATGCGATAGCGATGCCCTGCATGATTTCACCGGCATCGGGTCCCATCATGTGCACGCCAACGACGCGGTCCGTGGCTTTGTCGACGATGAGTTTCATGAAGGTTTTCTCATCGCGGCCGCTGATCGTGTGCTTCATCGGCTTGAAGGTCGATTTGAACAGCCGGATGTGGCCAAACTTCGCCCTGGCCTCGTCCTCGGTAAAGCCCACGGTGCCGATATTGGGCTGGCAGAACACGGCGGTGGGAATGAAATCGTAATCCACGACCGGGTCCATCTGCCCGAATTGGCGTCTGGCAAATGACATGCCTTCGGCCAGTGCGACAGGCGTCAGCTCCATGCCGCCCGTGACATCGCCCAGGGCGTAAATGCTGGGTTCACTGGTCCTGTATTCTTCATCAACTTCGATAGTGCCGAATTCAGTCAGCGCGATATTGACGTTTTCCAGGCCGAGCCCATCAAGATTAGGCTTGCGTCCCGTGGCATAGAGGACCGCATCGGCATCCAGTGTGGTGCCGTCAGTCAGCGTCAGACGGAGGCAGTCGCGCTTGCGGCTGATAGATTCCACGTTGGTCTCAAAACGCAGGTCCACCCCGGTTTTGGAGATTTCCTGTGCAGCGTGCGCGCGGATGTCTGAGTCAAAACCGCGCAGGAACAACGGCCCCCGATACAGCTGTGTGACCTCAGATCCCAGGCCATTGAAAATACCCGCGAACTCGACCGCAATATAGCCCCCGCCAACGATAACAAGCCGCTGCGGAAAGCTGTCCAGATCGAATATTTCATTGGAGCTGATGGCGTGCTCGCTGCCGGGAAATTGCGGGATATGAGGCCAGCCGCCAGTGGCAATCAGGATCTTCGCCGCGCTGTAGCGCTTTTTTCCCACGGCAACAGTGTGTGCATCAACAATACTCGCCCTGCCGTCAATCAGGTCGGCCTTTACGCCGCTCAGCAGGTTGCGATAGATGGCGTTCAAGCGAGCAATTTCTGTCTGCTTGTTGTCGCGCAGCGTGGCCCAGTCAAAAGCGGGCTGCTCGCTGCTCCAGCCGAACTCGCGTGCGTCACCGAATGCCTTGCCGAACTCTGAGGCATACACGTAAAGTTTCTTGGGAACGCAGCCCACGTTGACACAGGTGCCGCCCATGTACTGGTCTTCAGCCACCGCTACCCGTGCGCCGAAACCGGCCGCCATACGCGCGGCGCGCACTCCGCCGGAACCGGCGCCGATAACAAACAGGTCGTAATCGAATTCGCTCACAGTGTTTTGTCCTTTGCTGAAAAGGCGCAATTCTAGCAGTGTTGGGCTCTGCACTGAACTGCTGGCTTTGGGGCTTGGGGTTATTCAAGGGGGCGTCTGGGACATGGCTTGCCAGATTAGTTACCGGGCTGGTGCCTGGAGCAGTTCCGCTGGTGTCAGGCTTGCAGGGTTCGGAGGGCTGAGATACTCACCCTGCAAGCCTGACACCATCGAAACTGCCATCAACGCTCAGAGCTTTTGTTCTTTCTGCAGCATGGTCACAGCTCC